>Ga0209491_10000321_pt1 | contig 95261 bp, 113 predicted proteins | sample BON02_FD_187213 | JGI IMG/M metagenome (GOLD analysis project Ga0209491, IMG submission 187213) | Freshwater microbial communities from Lake Bonney liftoff mats and glacier meltwater in Antarctica - BON-02 (SPAdes) (version 2) | ecosystem: Environmental > Aquatic > Freshwater > Ice > Glacier...
TGATCAGAGTCAATATGTAGCGAGTCTGGCAAAGGCCGATATTGCGGTCTTGGCGGCAGGCTCATCTCTTTGGGAGGCCGCAGCCCTTGGCGTGCCAACACTGGCGCTCATTGTCGCCGATAACCAGGTGGCTTCGTCGGCTGCGGCTGAGTCCATTGGCCTTATGCGAGTCATTGACGTACGTGTCGAGACGAGAACCCAAGATGTAGTTCGGGTAGCTGGCTCGCTGTTGGGCGCGGCGACGCCGGTGATTAATGCATTGCTTGCGACCCAGCGAACTAATGTTGATTTCGCTGGGCCGAATCGTATTGCCTTGTTTTTAGAAAAGGATTTTTCGAACGATTGAGTATGCGATTTAGCTTTTTGTTAAGACCAAATCGCGGCAAAGGTTGTTATGGGTTATTTGAGTAAGAGAGAACTTCACAAGCTCCAGTTCCGCTCGTTAGGCAACAACGTCTTGATTAGCGAAAGAGCCTCAGTCCATAAAAGCGAACAGATGGCCATCGGAGATCATTCCCGCATAGATGACTTTTGCGCAATTTCGGGATTCGTGACGATTCGAAAGTACGTACACATCGCGGTTCACTGCTCCGTCACCGCTAGCTCCGAAGAGGTACTTTTCAACGACTTCGCTGGTCTTGCATTTGGGTGCCATGTTTTTTCTGGATCAGACGACTACTCCGGTGCTGCATTAACGAATCCGACGGTCCCGTCCGAATTTAAGAAGAGTATCAATGCTCCAGTGACGCTGGGGAGGCATGTAATCGTTGGTGCTGTGTCGATTGTTTTCCCGGGAGTCCACATTGCTGATGGTTGCTCGGTCGGCGCGTACTCGATGGTGAATCGTTCCACGGATCCTTGGGGGATCTATGCGGGCATCCCCGCAAAAAGGCTGAAAGATAGGTCGAAAGACCTATTGGTTCTCGAAAAGAAATTGCTTGAAGGCGAATCATCATCTTCATGACGATTAAGCCGAAGCCGAGCGTGTATGTGATTGCCGAAATCTCGGGTAACCACCAGGGTGGCAAGGACCGTGCGATTGAACTTGTGCGCGCTGCGACAAGCACTGGGGCCGATGCCGTCAAGTTTCAGCACTACACGCCCGAGACGATTACCGTCCGATCAGAGCATCCCGATTTTCGCGTCAAGGGCGGCACCCTGTGGGACGGCCGCCAGTTGGCCGATCTCTACGCCGAAGCAATGACTCCGTGGGAGTGGACCCAAGATCTGGTTGCCGAAGCGAACAAACTTGGCATCGATTGGTTGTCGAGCCCGTTCGACCCAACCGCAGTTGACTTTCTTGAACAATTTGATATTCCGATGTACAAGATTGCGTCGTTTGAGATTATTGACCTGCCGCTAATCCGTTACGTCGCGTCCAAAGGCAAGCCGATGATTATCTCGACGGGGATGGCTACCGAGCGCGAAATCGGCGATGCGGTTAATGCCGCACAGAGCAGCGGGGCGCCGAGCGTGTCGCTGTTGCGCTGCAACTCGTCTTACCCTGCGTCTAGCAACGAGATGGATCTCGCGGCGATTCCGGCCATGATTGATCGCTGGAAGATTCCCGCCGGTCTATCGGATCACACGATCGGATCTGTCACGGCAATCGCCGCGGTCGCACTTGGGGCGACGATCATTGAGAAGCATCTCACTCTGCGCCGTCTAGACGGTGGCCCAGACGGCGCATTTTCTACAGAGCCCGAAGAATTTATGGCACTGGTGCGCGACGTACGCGAAGCTAAATCATCGATTGGCGTGGTTCGGTTTGGGCCAAGCCCATCAGAGGTTAAGAGCGTGGCATTCAGGCGGTCGCTAAGAGCTGTCGCCGATATCAAAACCGGCGAAGTTATTACTGGCGCCAATGTCCGCTCGGTGCGACCTGCTGGCGGCCTCGCCCCAGATGACTTTTCACGGATTGATGGCAAAGTTGCTACGCGAAATATTTCAATCGGCGAACCGATTACCGACGACCTGCTTAGTTAGATTCGCGTTCGTGTAGAACGCATTGCATCAGCGCGACGTTTCGCCAACGGCCGAACTTGCGGCCAATCTCGCGCTCAATTCCGACAAGGCTGAACCCGCACGCCTCGTGTAGCGCGCGCGAGCCAGAACCCGAAGATTCGATGCGCGCCATCACGACGTGAAAGCCCGACACGACGGCTTCGTTGAGCAAGTACTCGAGAATTGCGCGCCCGATGCCTTGGCGCGAGCGGCTACGCGAAACATAAACCGAGTCTTCGACAGAAGTGCTGTACGCGGCGCGGTCGCGGTATTCGCTCAACGAGCCGAAGCCGACGACCTGGCCGTCGAGTGTCGCTACGACTGCGGCGAATGCGCCGCCGCGGGCCTTGATCCACTCGCGCTGAATCTCGAGCGTGCGGGTCACCAAATCGAAAGTCGAAGTTTCGTGCTCGACCTCGTGATTGTAAATATCGCGAATGGCAGCGGCGTCGTCGGGCACCGCTCGGCGGATTATCAGGTCGTTCACCGATTGCGAACTTAGTGGTTCGGCGATGCTCGCAGGGGCTTATTTAACGGGCGTACAATTAAGAAGTCAGTAAGACCTAGCCGATTCAGGTATTGGTCACGCTATAAATAGAGAGATGAGCGACGACACTCCCAACGTCAACATGGTCGATAGCGAACCGATTGAGCCGATTCAGCCTGCCGCCACGGGTTCGTATCCGCCGCCGCCACCCCCACCGAAACAAAAGAACAAGACCCCGCTAATAATCGCGATCGCGGTCGTCTGCGGTTTTCTCGGCGGCATTCTTGGCGTTGCTGCGAACAACAAGTGGGATCTCAATCTTGGTTCGAGCACTGCCTCAAACAATTCGTCGAGCCCAATCACTATGAGCCAAGTTGACGCTGATGACCCAAGCATCGGCCAAACTCAAGTAGCGCAGGTCATCAACGCGCTCACCGACAGTGTGGTCACAATCTCTACTGAGGTCACTGACGCAACCGGTAACGGCAAAGCGATAGGTACTGGCGTCGTGATAACTAGCGACGGCGAAATATTGACTAACGCCCATGTCGTTGCTGACGCAACCAAAGTGAGCGTGAGATTTGCCGGCGAGACAGAACCGCGCGACGCCGAGATCGTGGCGACAGACCCAGGCAATGACTTGGCGCTGATCAGAATTAAAGCGACGGGCTTGAGGCCTGCTGTGTTCGCTCAACCCGGCAGCGTGCGCGTTGGCGATGCAGTTGTAGCAATTGGCTACGCGCTCGGTCTCGATGGCGGTCCAACCGTTTCGACGGGCATCGTCTCGGCGCTCAAGCGCACGATCATTACCGAAAACGGCGCTCTCAACGGGCTGATCCAAACCGACGCCGCAATCTCGTCAGGTAACTCGGGCGGTCCGCTCGTGAATATGCGCGGCGAGATCGTCGGCATTAACACCGCCGTTGCCCGAGGCGACGCTTCCTCGGCGGCTAACAACATCGGGTTTTCGATCTCGGTCGACGAGGTCATCCCCGAACTGGCGCGACTGCGCAAACTCGCCGGTGGCGGGGTGCGTCTAGAGGGCTTTTTGGGGGTCGGTTTGGCCGAGCGGCAAGACGGGGGTCAGGGCGCGATTATCACCTCGGTTCAGCCAGATTCGCCTGCATCTCTTGCTGGTATTAAAGAAAACGACATTGTGCTGTCAGTGGATAGCGAGCCAATCGACGGCCAGGCCGCATTTGTGGCCGCAATTCGCGACTCCGAACCAGGTGCCACCGTCAAAATCGAGATCTTGAGGGGTACCAAACGCATCACGGTCGAAGCCAAATTAACGGTCCGCAAATCTGGGTAATCGCCATAAGTGGTTTGGCTTTCCTGCCGATAGGGTAAGTCGCCCGTAACAAAGACAGATCCGGCTTTTGCTGGCGAAGTCCCGAGAAGCAATGTGACGTTGAAACTGACGTCAGAACTGACGTCACAACTGACGTCTGCAAGCGCCCTGTCTAGGCAGGGAACCTTGCAGCGAAAACGATTTTGGTGCTCCGCCGGCTAAGCCGCGCGGAGCATTTGCTTGATAACACACAATTCGAAAACCGAAAAAGAAGAGGGTCGCCTTATGGCACAGAGGGCAATTGTCGGCGAAAAGGTCGGCATGACACAGATTTGGGGTGATGACCAGCGCGTCATCCCCGTAACTGTGCTGCGCGTCGAGCCAGCTCGCGTGGTGCAAGTTAAGACAAGCGAGCGCGACGGTTACGTGGCGTTGCAAGTTACCTACGGGCAGAAAGATGCTCGCAAACTGAACAAGCCAGAGGCTGGTCACTTCGCCAAGGCTGATGTCGTTGGCGGTCGTCGCGTTGTTGAGCTGCGACTCGATTCGGTCGATGGCTTTCAAGTCGGGCAAGAAATTACTGTCGACACACTCGTCGCCGGTGAGCGCGTTGACGTGATTGCGGTCAGTCGCGGTAAGGGTTTTGCTGGCGGTATGAAGCGTCACAACTTTCGTGGTCAAGGCGCATCGCACGGTAACCACAAGCATCACCGCGCACCAGGCTCGATCGGCGCATGTTCGTTTCCGGGTCGCGTGTTCAAAGGTCTGCGCATGGCCGGTCACATGGGTCATCAGCAAACAACCACGCTCAATCTTGAAGTCGTGCAGAGCGATCTCGAGCGCGGATTGCTACTTGTCAAGGGTTCAGTTCCTGGCCCAAACGGCGGCGTCGTAATCGTGCGCAACGCCGTTAAGGGGAAGAAGATCTAATGGCCGCCGCAAAGAAACCAGTCGCAAAGAAACCAGCCGCCAAGAAGACGCCAGCCAAGAAGACTGCCGTCGAAGCAACCGCCGCTAAGACAGGCTCGACTGCAACTCTTCCTGCCGAGTACTTCGGTATCGAGCCACATATTTCGGTGATGCACCAAGTGGTGACAGCACAACTCGCGCACCGTCGTCGCGGCACACAGAGCACCAAGACCCGTGCAGAAGTTCGCGGTGGTGGTATCAAGCCGATCAGCCAAAAGGGCACCGGTAGCGCTCGTCAAGGTTCGATTCGCGCCCCGCACTTCGTGGGTGGTGGCGTCGCTCTCGGGCCAAAGCCCCGCAAATATTCGCAGCGCACACCTAAGAAGATGATTTCATTGGCGTTGCGATCTGCTTTGTCAGACCGTGCCGCCGACAACAAGGTTGTTGTAGTCGACGGCTTCTCGTTTGATGCGCCAAGCACCAAGTCGGCTAAACAACTGCTCGCCAATCTTGGCCTCGACGGCAAGATCATGGTGGTAATTGAGCACACTGACATGGTCAGCTCGAAGAGTTTCCGCAACCTTTCGAATGTGCAGGTCGTTACAACAAACGAACTGAACGCCTACGACGTGTTGTGCAACGACTGGCTCGTCTTTACTCAGGCGAGTCTTCCTAAGAAAGCGGAGGCCGCAAAGTGAAAGATCCACGCGACATCATCTTGCGTCCAATCGTTTCCGAGAAGAGCTACTCGCTGATCGACAAGGGCACGTACACATTTGAAGTGCACCCAGACGCCAGCAAGCCAGAAATCAGCGACGCCATTGAATCCATTTGGGGAGTCAAAGTGCGCCGGGTAAACACACTCAACCGTCGCGGCAAGGTGCGCATGACTCGCGGTACAAACCGTGTCGGTCAGCGTCCCAACACCAAGCGGGCCATCGTCACCCTGGCAGCGGGCAATTCAATCCCGCTGTTCGAAAACTGATCGGGCTGAAAGAGAACCTTTATGGGAATTCGTAAACGCAAACCAACTAGCCCGGGCCGTCGCTTTCAGACGGTCTCAGACTTTGCCGATATCACCAAGTCGACGCCAGAGCGCACGCTTCTTGGCAAAAAGAAGAACTCGGCCGGCGGTCGCAACTCGTACGGTCGCATCACCTCGCGTCACCAGGGCGGCGGGCACAAGCAGCAGTACCGCATTATCGACTTCAAGCGCAACACAGACACATACGAAGCCAAGGTTGCCGCAATTGAATACGATCCAAACCGCACGTGTCGCATCGCGTTGTTGCATTACGAAGACGGCTCAAAGAGCTACATCCTCGCACCGAAGGGTCTTGAAGTAGGTATGCGCGTACACAGTGGCCCGAAGGCTGACATCAAAGTCGGTAACGCCTTGCCATTGCGCTTCATGCCAGTCGGCACCGTCGTGCACAACATCGAGTTGCGCCCCGGCCAAGGTGGCAAGGTCGCTCGTTCAGCAGGCATGGCTGTGCAGTTGGTAGCCAAAGAGGGCATCTACGCGACATTGCGTATGCCAAGCACCGAAATGCGCCGCGTGCCAATCGACTGTCGTGCAACTGTTGGCGAAGTCGGCAACGCCGAACACGAGCTCATCAAGATCGGTAAAGCTGGTCGCAACCGTTGGAAGGGCGTTCGCCCACAATCCCGCGGTGTTGTAATGAACCCAGTCGACCACCCTCACGGTGGTGGTGAAGGCAAGACCTCCGGTGGACGCCATCCAGTGTCGCCATGGGGCAAGCCAGAGCGTCGTACACGTAACAAGAACAAGCCGTCGCAAGAACTCATCGTTCGTCGCCGCCGTTCCGGAAAGGGTCGGGTATAAATCATGTCGCGCAGTCTTAAAAAGGGTCCATTCGTTGATGATCACTTGCTCAAGAAGCTTGACGCCATGAACGAGAGTGGCGAACGCAAAGTGATCAAGACCTGGTCGCGCCGTTCGACAATCATTCCTGACATGGTTGGCCACACTTTCGCCGTTCACGACGGTCGCAAGCACGTACCCGTGTACGTCACAGAATCAATGGTCGGACACAAGCTCGGCGAATTCTCGCCAACACGCATGTTCCGTTTCCACGCCAGCCAAGAAAAGGCCGCAGCAGCCGCGGAAAAGAAGTAGATCATGACCGGTCCAAAACTCAACGAAGCAACCAACAAAGTTGGCGTATCCAGTGGTACGCGCGCATCAGCAATGTATGTCCGCATGTCGGCATCCAAGGTGCGAGTTGTTCTTAATCTCATCCGCGGACTCGAAATCAAAGAGGCCGACGACATCTTGCGCTTCCTAGAGCGCGACTCGGCTCACGTTGTTCGAAAGTTGCTCGCCTCGGCAGTAGCCAACGCCACCAACAACGACTCCAAGGATGCAGACGATCTTTACATCAAGGCATGCTTCGCTGACGAGGGCCCAACCCTCAAGCGTTTCCGTCCGCGCGCCAAGGGTCGCGCCGGCGCAATCCTCAAGCGCACGTGCCACATCACAATTGTTGTCGAGACGATGACAGATCGGGCGTTGGCGGTTCGCGAAGAGCGCATCGAGGCCAAGGGTGCCAGCCGTACCACGAGCCGTTCGGCCCGCGTTGCCGCCAGCCGCGCAACAAAAACTGAAGCAGCGACCGAGGCAGTTATCGCCGACGAGAGCACCGAAGATTCATCTACTGAGACCGTGCAAGGCGAGGAGAACTGATGGGCCAGAAGATCAATCCGTACGGTTTCCGTTTAGGAATCACTACCGACTGGAAGAGTCGTTGGTTCAGCACCAAAGAATATCGCCAGTACCTAACCGAAGACTGGAAGATTCGCGACTATCTGACCGCGCAACTTTCTGATGCAGCCGTGAGCCGTATCGAGATCGAGCGCACCCGCGACAAACTGCGCATCGACGTGCACAGCGCGCGCCCAGGCATCGTCATCGGTCGCAAGGGTCAAAAGGCTGATGAACTTCGCGCCGGTTTGACAAAACTCACTGGCAACAACAAGGTGCAGTTGAACATCACCGAGATCAAGCAAGCCGAACTTGACGCAGCACTTGTCGCCCAGGGCGTCGCCGATCAGTTGATCAACCGAATCGCCTTCCGTCGCGCCATGAAGCGCGCAGTGCAAAATGCGCAGAAGTACGGCGCCCAGGGCATTCGAGTTCAGTGTTCGGGTCGTCTCGGTGGCGCAGAAATGTGCCGCACAGAGTGGTACCGCGAAGGCCGCGTGCCTTTGCACACACTTCGTGCCGACATCGACTACGGGTTCCGTGAAGCCGCAACTTCTGCTGGCCGCATCGGCATCAAAGTCTGGTTGTACAAGGGCGAGATCTTGCCGTACAAGAGCCAGAGCGACGATCGCATTGCCCGCGAAGCGGCAATGGCCGTTGGTCAAACATCGGGTCACTCCGAGGCAACTCTCAAAGTTGTTACATCGGCGGGGCCACGCGCAGCCGAAGTTGACATCACCGAGGTTGCACCACTTGTTAAAGAAGCCGATCCAGAGTTTGAGCGTTTGTTAGCTGAAGAAGAAGACATTCAGCGCCGCATCGTTGAACCTCACGAGACCCCGCACTTTCGTCGGGAGGATTAATTAATCATGCTCAGTCCACGCAAAGTAAAACATCGTAAGCACCACCGCGGTCGTACCGGCGGCCCTTCCAAGGGCGGCAACGAACTTGCATTCGGTGAGTACGGTATTCAAGCGCTCGAGCCGGGCTGGATCACCCAGCGCCAGATCGAGGCCGCTCGTATTGCCATGACCCGTCACATTAAGCGCGGCGGAAAAGTATGGATCAACATTTTTCCTGACAAGTCAGTGACTCAGAAGCCAGCTGAAACACGCATGGGTTCGGGCAAGGGCAACCCCGAGTTTTGGGTAGCAGTCGTCAGGCCGGGCCGCATCTTGTTTGAGCTTTCGTACCCAAGCGCCGCGACCGCGCACCAGGCTCTCGAGCGTGCGGTGCAGAAGTTGCCAATCAAGGCGCGCATCATCAGCCGCGAGGAGGCGATCTGACATGTCACGTGATCTAACCGAACTACGCGAAATGGATCTCTCCACATTGCTGGAAGAACTTCGCGCCACGAAACAAGAAGCGCTCAACTTGCGTTTCCGCAATGCCACCGGGCAACTGGATGACACGGCGGCACTGACCAAGACGCGTCGCCAGATTGCACGGATCAACATGCTGATCCGCCAGCAAGAAATCGCTGCAGCCGAAGCCGCAGGGAAGTGAGATAGCCATGACTGATTCAATTTCAACAACCGCAGCGGCAGCCGACGAGGCTGTTCGCAACAATCGCAAGATTCGCGAAGGCATTGTCGTGTCCAACAAGATGGACAAGACGATCGTCATCGCGATCGCCGAGCGCGTGCGTCACCAGAAGTACTCGAAGTTCATCGCTCGCACCAAGAAGCTCTATGTGCATGACGAAACCAACGACGCCAAAATTGGCGACAAGGTTCGCGTTATGGAAACCCGCCCGCTGTCGAAGCAAAAGCGCTGGCGCCTAGTTGAAATTCTGGAGCGTGCCAAGTGATTCAGCAAGAGTCTCGTCTTCGCGTTGCCGACAACAGCGGTGCCCGTGAGGTACTTGTCATTAAAGTCCTCGGTGGCACGCGCCGTCGTTACGCCTCAATCGGTGATGTCTTCATCGCCACAGTAAAAGACGCCATCCCTGGCGCCGGCGTGAAGAAGGGCGAAGTAGTTCGCTGCGTAGTCGTTCGTACGGTCAAAGAGAAGCGTCGTCCAGACGGCAGCTACATCCGGTTCGACGAAAATGCCGCAGTTTTGATCAAAGATGACATGACCCCACGCGGTACCCGTATCTTCGGGCCAGTCGGTCGTGAGCTTCGCGACAAGAAATTCATGCGAATCATTTCGCTAGCCCCGGAGGTGTTGTAACTATGAAACTCAAAAAGGGTGACAAGGTCATCGTCATTTCTGGCAAAGACAAAGGCAAAGAGGGCGAGATCACAACGGTTCTGCCAAAGCAGAACAAGATCATGATCGCTGGCGTGAATATTTCTAAGCGCCACATCGCCGCGCGCGGCAACGCCAACACCGGCGGCATCATCGACAAAGACATGCCGTTCGATGCTTCGAAGGTGATGTTCGTGCACAAGGGCAAGCCAACACGCTTGGGCTACCGCATCAAAGATGATGGCACCAAAGTTCGTATCGCTAAAAGCACCGGAGACGAGATCTGATGACTACTTCAACTCTGTATACCCCACGCCTCAAGGCGCATTACAACTCGGTCGTTAAGGCCGACTTGGTAAAAGAGATTGGCGTCAAGAACATCATGCAAGTGCCAACTCTTTCAAAGATCGTCATCAACATGGGTGTCGGTCGCGCCACGCAGCAGGCGTCGCTAATCGACGGCGCGGTGAGCGACCTCACGGCGATCAGCGGCCAGAAGCCGTTGGTAACAAAGTCGCGCCTGGCAATCGCGTCGTTTAAGTTGCGCGAGAACCAGGCCATCGGCGCCAAGGTCACAATCCGCGGCGACCGCATGTGGGAGTTCTTTGATCGCTTGTTGTCGGTCGCGATCCCACGCATTCGCGACTTCCGCGGCTTCCCGGGCAAGTCATGGGACGGTCACGGCAACTACACATTCGGCCTCACCGAGCAATTGGTGTTCCTCGAAGTCAGTTATGACAAGGTCGACACGACCCGCGGTATGGACATCACAATTGTCACCACGGCTCAGACAGATCTTGACGGCAAAGCATTACTAGATGCCTTTGGCTTCCCTTTCCGTAAGGGCGAAGCGCCAGCATCCAGCAAGAAATCACGTAGCGGGGCCGCCAAGCGCTCTGCCAAGAGCAAGAAGTAAGTAAGGGGTCGACAAAACATGGCAAAGAAATCACTCGTCAACAAGGCGGCGGCAACGCCCAAGTTCAAGGTGCGCGGCTATACGCGCTGCCAGAAATGTGGTCGCGCGCGCGCGGTTTACCGCAAGTTCGGCCTCTGCCGCTTGTGCTTGCGCAAGATGGCCCATGCTGGCGAAATCCCCGGCCTCACGAAGTCGAGTTGGTAAACCCATCATGATGACCGATCCAATCGCCGACATGCTCACACGTATTCGCAACGCGAATGCGGCTATGAAAGACGAAGTGTTGATGCCTTCCTCGAAGCAGAAGTCAGCACTTGCTGAGATTCTCAAGAAAGAGGGCTACATCGAGAGTTACACAGTTGTGCCGAACGAAAGTGGCCCGGCGCTGCAACTCAAGATCAACCTCAAGTACTCCGACGATCGTCAACGCACGATCTCGGGTATCAAGCGTGTTTCCACACCAGGGTTGCGCGTTTATCGTGCAGCCACCGAAGTACCTCGCGTACTCGGCGGTTTGGGCGTCGCTGTGTTGTCCACCAGTCAAGGGCTAATGACAGACCGCGAAGCGCGTAGGCGCAAAGTTGGCGGCGAAGTCATGTGCTTCGTTTGGTAGTCGGAAGAATCTAAGGGAGTCAACAATGTCTCGTATCGGAAAAGAAGCAGTCATCGTGCCTTCGGGCGTCGATGTCACCATCGCTGGTTCCAGCATCACGGTGAAAGGGCCCAACGGTTCACTTGCGCGCGTATTGCCGGCCGGCGTTTCGGTGAGCAAGCAAGACAACACAGTTGTCGTTACGCGAGACAATGACGAACGCGATGCCCGCGCCCGTCACGGACTTGTGCGCACTCTCGTCGCCAACATGGTCGTCGGTGTAACCGAGGGTTACGTCAAAGAGCTCGACATCGTTGGCGTCGGTTTTCGTGCCGAAGCTCAGGGCCCAGGCAAGTTAAAGTTGGCTCTCGGTTTCTCGCATCCAGTAATCGTTGACGCACCTGCAGGCATCACTTTCGAAGTGCCGGTGCCGACCCGCATCATCGTCAAGGGCGCCAACAAAGAGATCGTCGGCCAAGTAGCGGCCAACATCCGCGATATTCGCAAGCCAGAGCCGTACAAGGGCAAGGGCGTGCGTTACTTAGGTGAGAAAGTCCTGCGCAAAGCAGGCAAGACCGGCAAGAAGTAACAGGAGATTTGGAAGCCATGAAAACAGCATCAAGCCAGCGCCACAGCGGACGCCTGCGTCGTCACCGACGCGTGCGCAAGAAGATCACTGGTACAGCCGATCGTCCGCGTATGGCCGTATTTCGCAGCAACAAGCACATCACGATTCAGGTCATCGACGACCTCGTGGGTCGCACGATCGCGTCGGCTTCAACTGTCGAGCTAGAGCAGCGCAAGCAGGGCACCGGCGCAACAGTCGATGCCGCCAAGCGGATCGGCACGCTAGTTGCCGAGCGCGCCAAGGCAGCCGGAGTCAAAGAAGTTGTTTACGATCGCGGTGGTTTTCTTTACCACGGTCGCGTAGCCGCAGCAGCACAAGCTGCCCGAGAAGCAGGGTTGGAATTCTAAATGAGCAACACATACGAAACTCGTCCAGTGCCAGAGCCTGGCACCATTCGCGAATCACGCGTTGTACACATCAACCGCGTCGCCAAAGTTGTTAAGGGCGGTCGCCGCTTCTCGTTCACCGCGCTCGTAGTCGTCGGCGACGGCGCGGGCCGCGTGGGCTTGGGCTACGGCAAAGCCAAAGAAGTGCCATTGGCAATTCAAAAGGGCACAGAAGAGGCCAAGCGCAACATTTTCAACGTTCCGCTAACGGCATCGACAATCACGCACGAGGTCATCGGCGTCAACGGCGCGGGCCGCGTGTTGCTCAAGCCAGCGGCGCCAGGTACTGGCGTTATCGCCGGCGGCGCAGCGCGAATCATTTTGGAAGAGGCCGGCATTCACGACGTGCTCGCCAAGTCGTTGGGCTCGTCGAATGCGATCAACGTTGCTCGCGCGACCATCAATGGCCTGCGCTCATTGCAACGCCCAGATGAAGTCGCGCGTCGTCGCGGTATCCCAGCAGAAGATTTCGTACCTAAGGCTTTATTGCGCGCGTACAACGAGCGTAAGAAGTCAGGCGGAGGAGCACATTAATCATGGCTGCATTTAAAAAACCAGGTCGCACAACTCGCGACCGCAAACCAGATGCCAAGAATGCGGCAGCAGCGAAGCGTATTGCCGCCGCCGCCGCCAAATTGGCATCGGGCAACACCAACACCAAGGTCATCCGTCGCAAGAAGGTTGAGCCAACGGGCCCAACAGTGACTTTGACGCAGGTGCGCTCAGAAATAGGCGGCAAGCCAAAGACGCGCGCCACACTTCGTGCGTTGGGTCTGCGCGGCATTGGCAAAACCAATACGTTGCCAGATCGTCCAGAGATTCGCGGCATGATCGCGCGCGTTCCACACCTTATTGAAATCAAGGAAGGTAAATAGTCATGCGCGTTGATGAACTTCGCCCATCTAAGGGCTCGACCAAAAAGCCAAAGCGCGTCGGTCGCGGTATTGGCGGTAAGGGTGGCAAGACCGCCGGTCGCGGTACCAAGGGTCAGTACGCCCGTAACACGGTTTCTCGCGGTTTCGAAGGTGGCCAGATGCCGCTCAAGCAGCGCGTACCAAAGTTGAAGGGTTTCAATAACCCCTTCCGCGTTGAGTACTACGCCGTCAACCTTGATGTCATTGATGCACTTAATGAAGCCGAAGTGAGTCCAGCAATTTTGGTGCAACGCAGCGCTTCGCATAAGGGCATGCTTGTCAAGGTTCTTGGTCGCGGCAAGATTACCAAGGCGGTCAAGGTTTCTGCGCACGCCGTTTCTAAGACGGCCGAGCAGGCAATCATCGCCGCAGGTGGCACCGTAACTATTCTGCCTAAGCCATACAAGGGCGTTCGCCCGGCAGCCAAGGGAAGCCAGTTCACCAACCGCTAGTACAGTGTTTGGGACGATAAAGCGATTGGTTAATAGGCGACACGAAAGACGGGAGCAGCCAGGATGTTGTCGAACATAAAGAACATCTTCAAGGTGGTTGACTTGCGCAACAAGGTGCTGTTCACCTTGGGCATGATTATTTTGTATCGCTTTGGTGCATCGTTGCGTGTCCCAGGCATCGACGCTCAAGCGATCAGGCAGTTGCGTGAGGCTTCGAGGTCGCAAGGTGCGCTCGGCTTCTTGAACTTGTTCTCGGGCGGCGCGTTCGGTAGTTTCTCGATTTTCGCGCTCGGCATCATGCCTTACATCACTGCCAGCATCATCATGCAGGTGCTCGGCGTCGTGATCCCCAAACTTGAGCAGTGGCAGCAAGAGGGCGCCACGGGCCAGCGCAAGATCACACAGTGGACGCGCTACGTTGCGATCGGCATCGCCGTATTGCAGGGCGCGGGCCTCACATTTATTTTCGGTCAGGGTCGCGGATCGGCGTTTTTCGGCGCAGCGACACAGGCGCCAGATGTCGTGCTGCTTGATCCGTTCATGCCACGCGCGTTGATCGTGATCCCGTCACTGGTCGCTGGTACCGCACTGCTGATGTGGATCGGTGAACTGATTAGCCAGCGCGGCATTGGCAACGGCATGTCGATGTTGATCTTCGCTTCGGTGGTCAGTGACCTGCCGTATAGCTACTACTCGCTGCTGCAGAGCAAGAAGTTCATCGTGTTCGTCATTCTCGTGTCGGTATCGATCGGCATACTCGTGGCGGTGGTGCGAGTCGAACTTGGCCAGCGGCGCATCCCCGTGCAGTTCGCTAAACGTGTTGTCGGCCGGCGCATGTATGGCGGCCAAAATACGTATATCCCGCTCAAGGTCAACCAGGCCGGCATTGTTCCGATCATCTTCGCCAGCTCGGTGCTGTTGTTGCCTGTGTTGTTATCGAACATGCTCGGCAGCGCAGAAGGTTGGCGCGGCTCGGTCGCTGGTTTCGTCAATAACTATTTGGTTAACAGCCAGAACATGCTCTACATCACGATCTTTTTCTTGTTGATCATCGCGTTCGCTTACTTCTACAACTCGATCGCCTTCGACCCAATTCGTCAGGCTGATCAGTTGCGCAAGCAGGGCGGCTTCGTCCCCGGCATTCGCCCCGGGCCGCAGACAGAGTCGTTCTTGGCCAAGACCGTTAACCGCATCACCTTGCCCGGCGGCATATTCGTGGCCTCCATCGCAATCTTGCCATATCTAATCTTATGGATAGGCGACGTCCAGTCGTTTCCATTCGCAGGTACGACCGTGCTTATTGCGGTCGGCGTCGCGCTCGAATTGATGCGCCAAATCGATAGCCAACTCATGCAACGAAACTACGAGGGCTTCTTGAAGTGACGATTCCTGTCTAGGAATGTCGCCAAGAAATTTACGAGGAGCATCGCATCAATGAGTAATGGAGTCCGTATCATCATGCTCGGTCGCCAAGGCGCTGGCAAGGGCACGCAGTGCCGTCGCGTGGCCGAACACTACGGCGTTCCGCACATCTCAACCGGCGAAATTTTGCGCAACGCCGTTCGCCAAGGCACCGTTGTTGGCCGCCGTGTGAAGATGGTGATCGATCAGGGAGGCCTCGTCGAAGACAGCCTGATGGTCTCGCTTGTGCAGGGTCGTATCGGAGAAGAAGACGCCCGCACTCACGGTTACGTTCTAGATGGTTTCCCGCGCACGACTGGTCAGGCCGTGGCCTTCGATCACATTTCAGAAGTGCGCCCGATCAACGTCGCCATCGACCTCGAGGTCGATCGCCACGTCGTGCTCACAAGGTTGTCGGCGCGGCGCACTTGCGAGAAATGCGATGCCAACTACATCTCGATCGGCAACGACCCAAACCCCTGGATTTGCGAAAAGTGCGGGGGCTTGGTGCATCAACGCGACGACGACACCCCCACGGCGATCAATCGCCGCCTCGATCTTTACGACGCCTTGACGGCGCCGCTGATCAGCCACTATCTGAAGGCGTCTAAATTGGCGGTAGTAGAGGGTCTGGGCACCACTGACGAGGTCTTCGCCCGCTTGATTTCAACCATTGATGCCACCCGTTAAGCCAGTAACAAGCCGATACCTAAATCAGAAACCTTTACTCCGTGGGGTTTTGGGCTGGTGGGGGTCGGCGGTAGCATAAATCTTCGCCTTTGGAAGTGATATTCATTCCTGCGGCGGCGAGTCCGTTTGAGGAGAAAACCCTGCCGAAGAATAAAGAAGACGCAATTGTGCTGGAAGGCATGATTACCGAGTCATTACCTAACGCAATGTTTCGGGTTGAACTCGAAAACGGGCACACAGTATTAGCTCATATTTCAGGAAAGATGCGAATGAATTACATCCGCATCTTGCCCGGAGACAAAGTGCAAGTTGAGTTGACACCGTACGACCTCGCAAGAGGACGTATTACGTATCGATTTAAGTAACAACCGAGATCTGCAGATACACGAGGCCACGAAGTGAAAGTTAAACCGAGCGTAAAAAAAATATGCGAGAAGTGCAAGGTCATTCGCCGGCACGGTCGCGTCATGGTGATTTGCGAAAACCCACGTCACAAGCAGCGTCAAGGCTGAGAAGGAACTAACGATGGCACGTATTTCAGGAGTCGACATTCCGCGCGAGAAGCGCCTCGAGATTGCTCTTACCTATATCTTCGGCATCGGTCGCCCAACAGCGATCAAGATGTGCAAAGAGTTAGAGATAAACCCAGACACTCGCGTGCGCAACTTGACAGACTCTGAAGTCAACAAGATCCGCACATACATCGAGAACAAGCTTTCCGTCGAGGGCGATCGTCGCCGCGACGTACAGACCGACATCAAGCGCAAGGTCGACATCGGTTGCTACCAAGGCACGCGTCACCGCAAGGGTTTGCCCGTTCGCGGTCAACGCACACACACCAACGCTCGCACGCGCAAGGGTCCGAAAAAGACTGTTGCCAATAAGAAGATGGCGGTTAGGAAGTAATCATGGCCAAGACACCAGGTACCCGTCGTCCGCGTAAGCGTGACCGCAAGAATGTCACAACAGGCGTTGTGCACATCAAGAGTTCTTTCAACAACACCATCGTCTCGATCACCGACACCGAGGGCAACGTAATCGCCTGGGCGTCATCCGGTGGCGTTGGCTTTTCTGGTTCGCGTAAGTCAACACCGTTCGCCGCGCAGATGGCAGCCGAGAAGGCTGGCCGCGCGGCAATGGATCAGGGTCTGAAGCGTGCCGAAGTACACGTCAAGGGCCCAGGTTCGGGTCGCGACACTGCGTTGCGTTCGATCCAAAACCTCGGTATCGAAGTTTCTGGCATCAAAGATGTAACACCAGTCCCACACAACGGCTGTCGTCAGCCCAAGCGAAAGAGGCCGTAACCATGGCTCGCTATACAGGACCAAAGGTACGCATCTCGCGCCGCCTCGGCATCAACGTATTTGAAAATGCCAAGGGCAGCAAGGCCCTTGAGCGTCGCCCTTTCCCGCCAGGTACACACGGTCGCACCCGCCGTCGTGGCGCTGGCAGTGAATACCTCTTGCAGTTGCAAGAGAAGCAGAAGGCCAAGTACATCTACGGCATTCTTGAGCGCCAGTTTCGCAACATGTACGAAAACTCGGTGCGCCTCACTGGCCCAACTGGCGAAAACCTGTTGCGCCTACTTGAGTTGCGCCTTGACAACGTTGTCTACCGCGCCGGTTGGGCGAGCACACGGCCACAGGCTCGTCAGTTCGTTAGCCACGGCCTAGTTCAGGTCGATGGTAAGCGCGTCAACATCGCCTCGTACAGCGTTGGTCGCGGTCAAGTAATCACGTTGACCGAGAAGGCCAAGAACATGATCATCATTCAGCACAACATCGACACACTCGACCGCCGCATGGTTGGTTGGATCGATGCCGCCGAGGGTGGCAAGCAAATTACTGTCCGCGAACTGCCACAACGAGAGCAAATTGATGTTCCCGTCCGTGAGCAGCTCATCGTTGAGCTCTACTCGAAGTAAACCCCGAACAGAACTAGTAACAGGAGAACCCACATGCTCGTCATTCAGCGTCCAACAGTCGAGGCCATCGGCACCGAAGAGAACAACCGTCAGAAGTTTTCTATCGGGCCACTTGAGCCAGGTCTTGGCCACACAATCGGCAACTCACTTCGCCGGATGTTGTTGTCATCGATCCCAGGTTCGGCGATCACAACCGTCAAGTTCGAGTCGGCTCTGCACGAGTTCGCCACGATTGAGGGCGTGACCGAAGATGTTTCAGAGATCATCCTCAACCTCAAAGACGTCGTCGTTGTTTCAACTTCTGACGAGCCAGTCGTAATCTCGGTCGACATTAAGGGCCCAGCAGAAGTAACCGCTGGCGACTTCGTGTTGTCAAGCGACCTCGAGATCTTGAACAAAGAACTGCATATCGCCACTTTGTCGGGCAAGGGTCGCCTCGTTGTTGACCTCACTGTCGAGCGCGGCAAGGGCTACTTGTCTTGTGCCCGCGAGACCCGTCAAGTGATCGGCATCTTGCCAATCGATGCGCTGTTCTCGCCAGTTCGCCGTTGCACATTTGTCGTCGAGCCAACCCGCGTCGAGCAGTCGACCAACTACGACAAGATCGTCCTAGACATTCAGACAGACGGTTCGGTAACGCCGCGTGATGCCCTTGCCTCGGCAGGTGCAACGTTGCGCTCGTTGGTCGATCTAGTTGCGACACTCAGCGACGAGCCAATGGCTCTTGAGCTGGGCGAAGTGATTGGTTCTGGCGCTGGTTCGCCAGACCTCGACCTAAGCATCGAAGACCTCGACTTGTCAGAGCGCCCACGCAACTGCTTGAAGCGCGCCCAGGTCAACACCGTCGGCGAGTTGCTCTTGCGCAGCGAGGATGATCTGCTCAATATCACAAACTTTGGCCAGAAGAGTCTCGACGAAATTAAGTTGAAGCTCGACGAGCGTGGCTTGTCGCTACGTATCTGAACAAGACAAATTTAAATCTAAACATTCACAGGGAGACGGATAGCCATGCCAGCAACACCACGACGTTCGCGCAGTTTCGGCGGTAGCCCGCATCACCAGAAGTTGATGATGGCCAACATGGCCGCATCGCTGTTTGCTGCTGAAGGCATTGTCACCACCGAGGCCAAGGCCAAGGCGTTGCGCCCAATCGCCGAGAAATTGATCACCAAGGCCAAGAAGGCGCAAGACACCGGCCCGATGCGCATTCACCGCATTCGTCAGATTCAGGGATATCTGAACGACAAAGAGATGACCAACAAGTTGGTAAACGTAGTTGCTCCTCGTTACACAGAGCGCAATGGCGGTTACTTGCGAATTCTCAAGCTCGGGCCACGCCACGGTGACAACGCGCCAATGGCGCGCATCGAACTCATCTAAGTAGCGCAAGCTTTTAGCTGGTGACGCCGGTGGCTAAACCAGAAAGAACTTTACCTTCGCGTGAATACGCGGCTCGTCGCGCGCGGCTCGTGATTGCCTACAAGGGCGATGACTTGCATGGCTTCGCACTTAACCCTGGCGTGCAGACTGTCGCCTCAGTGCTCGAGGGCGCGCTCGCGCAAGTGATGCAGGTGCCAATCTCGTTAACACCCGCTGGACGAACAGACGCTGGCGTGCACGCCCGCGGACAGGTAGTCAGCGCCGATTTGCCAGAGCGCACCAATTTAGAAATTTTGATTCGGCAACTGAATTCATTATGCGGCCCGTCGGTCGTCGTGCGCGAGGCCACATGGGCACAACCAGATTTTCACGCCCGTTACTCGGCGATTTGGCGCTCCTATCGCTACAGCGTGTACAACTCGCCAGTTCCTGATCCATTTCAGTCGACGACGGCTTGGCATGTGACCGCTCCGCTGAAACTGCGCTTAATGCAATTGGCCTGCGACCCGGTGATCGGAGAGCACGATTTTTCAGCGTTTTGCCGCAAACCTAAGGCATCCGAAGTCGATGGGTTTGAACACTCGATGCGCCGCCACGTGGTCGACGCGCATTGGCACGACTTGGGCGGCGGCAACCTTCGCTTCGACATTCGCGGCAACGCGTTCTGTCACCAGATGGTTCGCGCCCTTGTTGGGGTGTTCATCGAGATCGGCCTGGGCAAACGCCCTCCGTCTGACATGCGCGGATTGATCGTCGCGGGCGACCGTTCGCAGGCCGCCCCAGTGGCACCGCCCCATGGGCTGTGCCTGTGGCAAGTTGGGTATCCGACGGATGAGACAGCCGGGTATCCGACCAATGAGACCGTCGGGTATCCGGATTAGTCCCATTTGTTGTTTGTGAAACGGACCCCGCCGCCCCTATCCTTTAAAAGCCCATTTATTTGAGAGAAGAGTTCATGCGTACATATTCACCAAAAGCAAGCGAAATCCATCGCGCCTGGCACCTTATTGATGCCGAAGGTCTTGTACTCGGTCGCATGTGCACCGAAGCCGCCCGTTTATTGCGCGGCAAGCACAAGCCAACTTTTTCGCCAAACCTTGACAGTGGCGATCACGTGGTCATTATCAATGCTTCCAAAATTGTTTTGACCAGCCAGAAGGCCGAGCAAGAGCTAGTGCACAACTACTCGGGTTACCCAGGCGGTTTGCACAGCGAGACTTACGGTCGTTTCTTGAGCCGCAAGCCAGAAGACGCGATCCGTCGTTCGATTCGCGGCATGCTGCCAAAGGGTCCACTTGGTCGTCAGATGATCAAGAAACTAAAAGTGCACGCTGGTGCCGAGCACGGTCACGAAGCGCAGAATCCAGTCGTTCTCAATTTGCCAGCCGCCAAGGCGCGCTGAGCACCGATCAGTTTGAACTAGAGGAGACACCGTGGGCTCAAAGCCACTAACCCAAACAACAGGTCGTCGCAAAGAGGCCGTCGCTCGCGTGCGGTTGCGTCCAGGCACCGGCAAGGTCACTGTTAACGGCCGCGAGTTCGCCGAGTATTTCCCAAGCGAAGTTCAGCGCATGTTGGCGGCCGAAGCGTTGCATCTAGTCGGTGTTGAAACCGCCTACGACGTTGATTGCGACATCATTGGTGGTGGCATTGCCGGTCAAGCCGGCGCACTGCGCATGGGGATTGCCCGCTCGGTGCTCGAACTCGATCCTGAAAGGCGCGCGGTTTTGCGCAAGGCCGGTCTCCTCACGCGTGACTCGCGCAAAAAAGAGAGCAAGAAGTACGGCCTCAAGAAAGCCCGCAAGGCGCCGCAGTACACCAAGCGCTGATTTCAAGTTTTTCGGCGCGGCTTGTGTCGTGGTTTCGCGAAATTTAATTTATGCTTCAATTTGGTACCGACGGCGTTCGCGGTAAAGCGTTTACCGAACTGACCGAGAGCTACGCGACAGGGCTCGGCATCGTTGCGGTTGACGTGCTCAAACTGAAAGACGTTGTTATCGGTCGCGATACGCGCGAATCGGGTCAGCGCATTGAGTCGGCGTTCGCGGCTGGTTGTGCTGCAAGTGGCGCACGAGTTCACCTGCTCGGCGTGGCGCCAACACCAGCGGTCGCCGCAATCGCCAGTGCGCAGGGTTTCGCGGGCGCGTCAATCACGGCTTCGCACAACGAATACTCAGACAACGGCATCAAGATTTTTACCGTCGGTGGCATCAAGCTGACGAGCGAGCAAGAGCGCGTCATTGAGTCTCGGCTAGAAGAACTGGCCGGATCTGCTGGCGGGTCGACTGGCGGATCTGCTGGCGGGTCGGCTGCAGCGTCGGCGAGCGCGCTCATCGATGCGCGGTCGCTGCTGGCTCACTACGAGCAGCAAGTTGTGCAGGCCGTAGCGGCGAATGCGTTCGCCCAAGTACACATCGTGCTCGATTGCGCCAACGGGGCGATGTCGACTGTGGCGCCAGAGGTGTTCGCCAAGATCGGCGCGAAAGTGACCGTCATCAACGGCGAACCAGACGGACGAAACATCAATGCCGACTGTGGCGCGACTCATCCGGAAGTTGTCAGCGCAGCCGTTCGCTTGCATTCTGCCGACATCGGGTTGGCGTTCGACGGCGACGGCGATCGCGTGATCGCGGTCGACCATGTCGGCAACATCGTCGACGGCGATCATCTCATCGCGTTGGCGGCTTGCGATTTGCGCGACCAGGGCCAACTTGATGACAACACCGTCGTTGTCACGGTGATGACGAACGTTGGTTTTCATCGCGCGATGAAAGCTAGAGGCATTAACGTCGTAACAGTAACTGTTGGCGATCGCGCGGTGTTAGCCGAGTTAGACGCGCACGGCTATGCCTTGGGTGGCGAGCAGAGTGGCCACATCATCTACCGCAAACTCGCCACGACCGGCGACGGTTTGTTGGCTGGCGTGTTGTTAGTCGACATGGTGCGCCGCGCGGGTGCGCCGCTGCAACAATTGGCGGAGTCGGTGATGACTAGTTTCCCGCAAGTGTTACTGAACGTGAAGGTTGCGCAACGCGGTGTAGATGTTGGTGATATTTTTGCCGCCGAAGTCGGCGCCGCGCAAGAGAAACTTGGCGAGACCGGCAGGGTGTTGTTGCGCTCGAGCGGTACCGAAAATCTGGTGCGCGTGATGGTCGAGGCGCAGTCGCACGAACAGGCGCAAGAAATCGCCGAGAATCTTGCTGCCATAGTCGCGCAACGGCTTGGGTAATAAGGCTCGGTAGCCTAGAGACCATGTGCGGGATCATCTGTGTGGTCGCTCGGCCAAGTGGCCGCTTGGCGCCCCACGCCGCCGATCTTTTGCGCGAACTTGACGCTGCGGTAAACGCCGCTACTTCGGGTGACATTGCCCTTGCCGCCAAACTTGTCACAGATGTCGACGCGGCCCTGCGCGGCGATGCGGGCCAAATCACGATGGCCGACAATCTCGAACTCAGTGCCGGAATTATTTCGCGCGCCGACCAACTAGACACCCTCGCTGGCGCAGCCGAGCAAGCCCTCGAGGCCTTGGTCGGGCTGTCGGCACGCGATGTCGAGCGCCGCAGCAATGAACTGATCGTGTTGCGCGACGCGTCATGGTCGCTGCGCAACGATCGCCTGCGCACGGCGCGCCTCGTCGACGCTCTCGCCGGTAAGGGCGCAAGCGCGTCTGCCCGAAGTGCCTACTACGCAATTCAGCAGGCGTTCTCGGCAATCGATCGGATGGAGGTTCGCGGCCGCGACTCGGCCGGTATTCATGTGATGGTCTGGGGCCACGACCTATCGGCGACCGACGCCAGGATTGCTCCGTTGATCGCAGGCCGCATCGACGATGCGCTTTTCACTTCTGGTTCAGTTCGCCTCGGTCGCACCGAAGCGACCGCATGGTCGTTCGTCTATAAAGCGGCCGCTGAGATCGGCGAACTCGGCGACAACACGCGAGTAATGCGTGCGGCAGTTTCCGGCGACGCGTTGCTACGCATGTTGCTCAGCCAACCTGGTGCACGCGTGGCGATCTTGGGGCACACGCGGTGGGCGAGTGTGGGCATCATCTCTGAACCGAACGCGCACCCCGTCAATAGCGACGAAGTCGACGAGATCAAGAATGCGCCGTACGTCGTCGCGGCACTCAACGGTGACGTCGACAATCACGCCGACATCAAGGTTCGCAACGGGCTGAAACTCGCCGAGCCGATAACGACCGACGCCAAGGTGATCCCCACATTGATCTCGCGCAATTTCGCAGCAACCAAAAATCTTGCGGATGCATTTCTCGCAACCGTCTCGACATTCGAGGGTTCGGTAGCGATCGCGGCGGCGTGTGCCGAGCAACCCAACACCGTGTTGTTGGCGCTAAGAGGTAGCGGCCAAGGTCTGAACATCGGCATCGCCGAAGATCGTTTCATCGTCGCCAGCGAGCCTTACGGTGTCGTGGAAGAGACAGTGCGCTACATCCGCATAGACGGCGAGGCCCTTGTTGACGCCGGTAACCCGGCGAGCCGCGGCCAGATCGTCGTCTTAGACGGCGAACGGGCAGGCGAACTTGGCGGCATTCGGTTGATGACGTATGCCGGCAATGAAATCGCGATATCTGACGTCGACGTTGTGCACGCCGAGGTGACCACGCGCGACATCGATCGCGGCGCCCACAAACATTTCTTGGCTAAAGAAATCAGCGAGGCCCCTGCGAGTTTTCACAAAACGCTGCGCGGCAAGATCGCCGAGAGCAAAGGGGTGTTGCGCGCCGCGCTCGACGAATCTGTTATCCCGCTGCAGGTAGTTAACAAACTCAAGCAACGCGAGTTCAAGCACATTCGAGTGATCGGCCAGGGCACCGCCGCCGTCGCCGGGCAAAGTTTGGCGCAGATTATGCGCACGATGAGCGGTGGCGTAATTCAGGTGGATGCGTTGCCGGCTACAGAGTTGTCGGGGTTTCAGTTAGAACTTGACATGTCTGACACCTTGATCGTCGCGATTTCGCAGAGCGGCACGACCACCGACACGAACCGCACGGTCGACCTGGCGCGCTCGCGCGGCGCGGCCGTGATCGCCATTGTCAATCGCCGCGGCAGCGAGTTGGCCGCCAAAGCCGACGGCGTGTTGTACACGTCTGACGGCCGCGATGTCGAGATGAGCGTCGCCAGCACCAAGGCGTTTTATTCGCAGGTTGCAGCAGGCGCATTACTGGCGTGCGCATTTTCTGCGGCGATGGACACCGGAAGCGACGACGACCGCCACGCGTTGTTGACCGCGTTGCGCACGATTCCAGAAGCGTTGGTCAAGGTGTTAGCGCTGCGGCCACAAATCGCCGACGCTGCGCACAGGTTCGCGCCCGCGCGGCGCTATTGGACAGTTGTCGGAAATGGGTTTAACTCGGTCGCGGCCGAAGAGGTACGCATCAAGCTTTCGGAACTTTGTTACAAGTCGATCGCCTGCGACATCACTGAAGACAAGAAGCACATCGACCTATCGTGCGAGCCATTAATTTTTGTTTGTGCCGCTGGCCTCTCGGAGGGCAACGCGCAGGACGTCGCCAAAGAGATCGCCATTTACAAGGCCCACAAGTCGCTGCCAATCGTGGTCGCCACCGAAGGCGTCCAACATTTTGATGCCGCTGCTGCCGTCATCATGGTGCCCCAGGTCGACCCGCGCGTGGCCTTCGTGCTCAGCGTGATGGTCGGTCACTTGTTCGGGTATGAGGCGGCGCTGGCAATCGACGCCCTGGCGAGGCCACTGCGCGAGGCCCGCGAAGTTATCGAGCACGCCGTCGAGCGGGGCGGCGTGGGGAGCGAACTCGTGCAAAAGGTGCGCGCCGAGATTGTTGCGCCCGCGGGGCGTTTCTTCGACGCGCTGACAACTGGAAATTACGACGGGAACCTTGAGGCCTCGACGGCAGTGCGCGTGGTCACGATGCTGCGCGATGTGATGGCGGCAGACCCGTTGCAGGCATACCAATTTGATTCGGGCAAGATCGGTTCGCCAGAGGCCCTGCTCGACGACCTGACCTCGGCCCTGACGCGTTCGATCGATGAACTGACGCGCCCAGTAGACGCCATCAAGCATCAGGCCAAGACTGTCACGGTTGGCATTTCGCGCAGCGACGAGGGCCTGCTCGATCGCGCCCTCGTGCAGTTCGTGCTCAACGCTGGCGTGGCGCGCGATCGCTTGTCGTATCGCACGCTCAAGGTGATCGCCGATCTAGATGCGGCCGTAGCATCGATTGCCGGCTTCACGCGATACCGCATCGAGGGCGACGTCGCCGCCAGCAGCGCCAGCATAAGCATCGTCGATCGGGGCGGCATCTCGCGTCAACTCGAGTCGCGCGTCGAGCGCAACAGTTCGCTTCTGGGTACAAAAAATCGCGTCGCCAGCGAGCAAGAAGTTTTGGTTGCCCGCGGCCGCCGCGATGCGCGAACGGTGATCTTTATCCCCGAGACCAAGGGTTCCGTAACTACTGGTATCACGCTGCTGCACGTTTTGTTTCACGACCGTCTGGCGGCTGCAACGATGCGCAATGTGCTGCAAGGGTACGACGATCGCTATCGCCGCCTCGTTGACTGGGTGACTGAAACAGAAGGGGCCTTCCGCGAAGATCGACTTGCAGATATCGCGGTTGCCGACCTGCTCATCTTGCCAATCAGCGAGATGGCCGATCACTGGCGCGCTTAATTTTGACCATGTTGGGCATCGGCATCGACGCAGTTGATATCGAGCGCTTTCGCCGCGCCCTGCAACGTAACCCTGGTCTTGGCGTCCGAGTGTTTACCGAGCACGAACTAAATGGCGTAGGGGCCAAGGCCGACCCGGCTGCAAGCCTCGCCGCGCGCTTTGCCGTGCGCGAGGCGACGATGAAGGTTCTCGGCGTCGGGCTAGGTGCCTTCGACCTGCACGATGTTTCGATTGAGCGGCAAGATTCGGGCGAGCCACGACTGCTCGTTACGGGCCGCGCCCAAGCACTGGCAAAGGCCAAAGGCATCACGGTCTGGCACGTTTCGCTCTCGCACACCGAACAAGTCGCCGTGGCCGTCGTCGCCGCGGCGTAACGAAAGGTTTCTTGCCGTGACCGAACCACTGCGCTGGGCGTGGGCCGATATTGATCTCTCGGCACTGCGGCACAATGTTGAGACCTTGCGCGCGCACGTCGCCCCGCGAGAGTTATGGGCTGTAGTAAAGGCCGATGCCTATGGGCACGGGGCTGTGCCCGTAGCGACGACCGCACTAGACGCAGGCGCGTCTGGGCTGTGCGTCGCGCTCGCCGACGAGGGCGTGCAGTTGCGTGAGGCTGGTGTCGATGCGCCGATCATGGTGATGAGCGAGCAACCCGAATCGCAAAATCGATTAATGCTTAGTAACGACCTGATCGCCACGGTGTACAACACGGCGAGTATTTCGAATTATGCGCTCGCCGCCAAGTCGTTGGGACGCGTTGCCAAAGTCCACCTAAAAATAGACACCGGCATGCACCGCGTCGGCGCGCCGCATGTCCAAGCAGTACAGCGTGCGCTGCAGATTGTCGGCGAGCCTTCGCTGCAACTAGACGGCCTGTTCACGCATTTCGCTACTGCCGATCTCGCGCACCATCCAGCCACAGTGGTTCAGCATGAAAGATTCTTGCAGGTCGTAAAAGATCTGCGCGCGGCGGGCATTAATCCGCCACATATTCACGTCGCTAACTCTGCCGCGGCCGTGCGCCAAATCGGTGAGAAGTGCACGATGGTGCGTGTCGGTATCGCGATGTACGGCATACCGGCAAACCCAGTCAGCGACACGTTCGGGGTACCGATCGATTTGCAACTATTGCCAGTGCTCTCGTTGCGCGCCAGGGTTTCACACGTGCAGTGGCTCGACGCCGGCGAGGGCGTGTCGTACGGGCTTAAGCGAGAACTGACGCGGCGCACATGTATCGCCACGTTGCCTCTCGGTTACGCCGACGGTGTGCGTCGTGAACTTTGGCAGCACGGTAATGTTCTGATCAATGGCGCGCGCCGCGCTTTTGCCGGCGTGATCACGATGGATCAGATGATGATCGACTGCGGCAGCGATCAGATCGAGGTCGGCCAAGAGGCGGTGCTACTCGGGGTTCAAGGCATCGTGCAGATCACCGCAAATGAGTGGGCACGTTTCCTCGACACGATCGGTTACGAAGTGGTGTGCGCGATTTCGCCACGGGTGCCGCGCAACTACGTGCGTTCGGCTCGTTAGGACTAAAAGATGTTGAGACTGTGATGCTGAAGCTGTGATGCTGAAACTGTGCGCGCTAAGTCAGCCCGACACGCAGGGGGTAGCCCGCGCGATCGCTGGTCTGGCTCGGGCCGGCGACATGATCGTTCTTGCTGGCGAGATGGGGGCCGGAAAGACATTTTTTACTCAGGCATTCGGCACGGCGCTCGGCGTAACAGAACCGATTACCTCTCCAACATTTAATTTGTTACACAACTATTCGGGTACGCGACTAAGCGTGCACCACGCCGACCTGTATCGCCTAGAGCGCACAGGCGAACTGGCAGACCTCGGCCTGAGCGAACTACAAGAGTCGGGCGGCGTTGTAATTGTCGAGTGGGGCGACATCGTCGGTGACGCGCTCGGTGATGCGCTGATTGTCCGTCTGACGCATTCTCAAGATGTGACTGCAACCGACGAGAGGGCAATTGAGATACAGGGTCGCGGACAGCAGTGGGCGAGCCGCTGGGAGAAACTGCGTCTAGCGCTAACTAATTGGCGGCCAGCGTGATCATCCTCGCAATCGATACAGCCACCGATTCGGTGAGCGTCGCCTTTGGTGACGGCAAGCGTGTGCTGGCGCACAGCGAAGCGATCAGCGATCGTCAGCACGCAGAGGCGTTGGCGCCGATGACCGAGTTCGTTCGTCAGCAGGCCGGTATTTCGTTTCGCGAGATCGACGTCGTCGCGGTAGACATCGGCCCCGGCTTGTTCACGGGCATGCGCGTCGGTATCGCCTCGGCCAAAGCCATCGCGCAGACCCTTGATGTGCCTCTCATTGGCGTCACCAGTCTGGACATATTGGCGCAGGCTGTAGGGCCGATTGATGATGTCGTTGTCTCGGTGATCGACGCGCGCCGCGGCGAGATGTACTGGTCGATGTATCGCCAGCAACAGGGCGCAACGACGCAGGTGCACGTGCCGCGCGTGGGGCCACTGGCCGACCTGATCGTCGATGTTGTAGATCGGGGTCAACGAGCACACTTTGTTGGCGACGGCGCGGTCAGGTATAGATCGGAGATCGAAGAGTCGCTTGTTAACGCGTTGCCAGGTTTTGGCTTCGCCGATGAGCACCTCTCACGACCCACCGCGGCGGCGATGATGGTGCTGGCGCACCAGCGCGCTGTCAACGAGCAGTGGCAAGCCGCACACGAGGTCGCACCCATGTACATGCGCCAGCCAGACGCCGAAATCAACTGGCAGACCCGGAGCGCATCATGAGCATTCTCGATCGACTACTTCGCCGCCAAGAAAACTCGGGCCGCGGCGCTCTCGACTCGGGTTCGCCGTTTCTTGAAGTTGCGCAGATGCAGACGCGCCACATTCGCCACATCATGCCGATCGAGCAGAGCATCTATCCGCGACCGTGGACGGCGCGAATATTTGAAGAAGAGATTGCGCTGATGAAGCGCGACAACCGTCAATACCTAGTGGCCCATGTCGGTGGCGAACTGGTTGGCTATGGGGGTCTGTTGTTCGCCGACGAGGACGCGCACGTTACTAATATTGCCGTGAGCCCCGAGTGGCAAGGTAGGGGCATCGCCACTGAGTTGCTACTCGAACTGGCGTGGTTCGCGCGCGAGCACAAATTTAAGGCGCTCACACTTGAGGTGCGGCACACCAACACGGTGGCGCAGAAGTTGTATCAGCGGTTTGGCTTCGTGCCTGCGGGGGTGCGCAAGAAGTATTACGAGAACACCGACGACGCGATCGTGATGTGGTGCTCAGACATTCAAGGTGAAGCGTTCGAGCGGCGACTGCAAACAATCGAGAGCACACGCACATGATCGTCAACGAATCAACGGTCGTGCTCGGCATCGAGACCAGTTGCGACGAGACGGCCGCTGCCGTCGTGATGGGCGGCAACGATGTGCTGTCATCGGTCGTCGCCACCCAACTCGAGATTCACGCCCGTTTCGGCGGTGTAGTGCCAGAGATCGCCAGCCGCGCTCACGTCGAAGCAATGACACCTGTCGTAGCGCAGGCAATTGAGCAATCGGGACTGCCGATCGAGCGCATCGACGCGGTGGCCGCCACCGTCGGCCCCGGCCTAATCGGCGCACTGCTGGTCGGTGTGGCCACGGCCAAGGCGATGGCGCTGGTGCTCGACAAACCATTCGTCGGCGTCAATCATCTTGAAGCACATTTATATGCGGCACTCCTAGACGACCCCAATATCGAGTTTCCGATGTTGGTGGTGTTGGTGTCTGGTGGCAACACGCTGATCGTCGAAATGCGCACGCATGGCGACTACAGCATCATCGGCCAGACTCTTGACGACGCGGCGGGCGAGGCGTTCGACAAAGTCGCGCGGTTTCTCAACCTTGGATACCCGGGCGGCCCCGCCATCGATCGCGAGGCGCGCAGCGGTAACGCTGCGGCGATCGATTTTCCACGAGCGATGTTGCACGACGGTCTCAATGTCTCATTCAGCGGATTGAAGACTGCGGTGATCAACTATGTGCGCAAGAACCCGACCGCGGCCACTGCAGATGTCGCCGCGTCATTTCAAACCGCAGTCGTCGACGTGCTAGTCGCCAAGGCAACGCGCGCTGCGCAGCAGATTGGTGCCCGCACGGTTGCGCTCGGCGGCGGAGTTGCGGCCAACTCACTGCTGCGCGAGCAAGTGCGCTTGGTGTGCGAGCGGGATTCTTTGCGCTTAGTGTTACCGAGCATGGCGATGTGCACAGACAACGCGGCGATGATCGCCTCGACCGCTTGGTACCGTCTGCGCCAAGACGGCCCGAGTGCGCTTGATGCTGGCGCGCACCCAAATCTCAGGCTCGTGAATTCATGAGCGCCGATGTCGAGCCGTTCGCCAAACTGGCGCCGCTCATGTTGGGCGAGCATTGCGTATGGCCGCCCGTCGTGCTCGCGCCGATGGCGGGGGTGACGAATGCGCCGTTTCGGTCGCTGTGTCGCAAGTTCGGGCCAGACCTTATATATGTCAACGAAATGGTCATGGCCACTGGCCTAGTCCACGGCAGTCACAAGACTGAGACGATGCTTAAGTTCGGCCCCGATGAAACATTTCGCAGCCTGCAACTGTACGGCAGCGACCCAGAGATGATGGCGCGTGCCGTGCACAAACTTGGGTCTGCCAACGCAGTCGATCACATCGACCTCAACTTCGGTTGCCCGGCGGCCAAGGTCACGCGCCGCGGTGGTGGTGCCGCCGTGCCACTAAAGCGCAAACTTTTGCGCGCGATCGTCACCCAAGCGGTCGAGGCCGGCAAGGCTTACGGCATCCCGATTACATGCAAGTTTCGGATGGGCATTTCTGACGACTTGATTACGTTTGTCGAAACCGGTTTGATCTGCGAAGACTCGGGCGCGGTGGCAGTGGCGTTGCACGCTCGCACCGCTCAGCAGCATTACGCGCCGAACGCGCACTGGGAGGCGATCGCCGAACTTAAGCAAGCAGTACGCAGTATCCCCGTGCTCGGCAACGGCGACATCTGGGAGGCCGCAGACGCTGTGCACATGATCGAGCAGACAAATTGTGACGGTGTTGTGATCGGTCGCGGTTGCCTCGGCAGGCCGTGGCTGTTTCGAGATCTGGTCGATGCCTTTAGCGGTCTGCCGGTTCGTCCAACTCCGGCGCTCGGCGAAGTTCTGAGCGTGATGCTTGAGCACGCCGCCGCATTGTGCGTGCACTTCGCTGGCGATCGTGGCATTCGTGATTTTCGCAAACACACCGGTTGGTATCTCACTGGCTATCCCGTCGGCGGCGAAGTGCGGCGCAAGTTCAGCACCGTCGCCTCGCTAGATCAACTTCGCGAACTTGCGGCGTCGTTAGACCCGACGTTGATGATTGTCGCCGGAGGCGAGCGCATCCCCCGCGGCCACACCAACGGGCCGATCAAGGTTGTCTTGCCGGAGGGCTACTTGAACGATCTCGACGACATGTCTCTACCTGACGATGCCGACGTGCTCACTCTTAGCGGCGGCTGATGGCAAGCGCGTTACCCGGCATGTTGCCCAGTGTCGTACTCGCGTCTCGCTCGCCGCGGCGAATCGCCTTACTGACCGAACTGCTCAACAGAAGCAATCAAACATTTGTCGTTGACCCGGCAGATATCGACGAGACGCCGCTTCTCGGCGAGTCGGTTGACGCGTATGTGCAGCGGTTGGCACTCGACAAGGCAACTGCAGTGGCGCAAAGATACGCCGAAGATGTAATCGTGATCGGGGCCGATACGACCGTTGACGTTGACGGCAAGATTTTTGGTCAACCCGCAGACCTTGTTGAGGCCGCAGCGATGTTACGTCAGCTTTCTGGCCGCACGCATCGAGTCGTCACGGCGATCGCGTTAATTCGCGGCGAGCGCCAAAGGCACGGGTTCGACGCCGCGCGGGTGACGATGAAGCCGCTCACCGACGAACTGTTGGCGTGGTATTTATCCACCGAAGAGTCACTGGGTAAGGCTGGCGCCTACGCCGTACAGGGCCACGGCGCAGCACTGGTGGAGGGGGTTGCTGGTCGCCTGAGCACGGTCGTTGGGCTGCCTATGGGCCTCCTGCGCGCGCTTGGTGCCGAGCTGGGCGCTGGTTGGAAAATCGGCCGTTAGGCCCGTATAATTAGCACTCGCACTGAGAGAGTGCTAACACGAATATCCCATCAAAATAGCCAGCACAAACCCGTGAACCGCAAGGTTCACGCCTCACGGAGGACTCACCACATGAAACTGAAGCCCCTAGACGACCGCATTGTTGTCAAGCCAAACGACGCCGAAGAGCGCACCGCCTCTGGCCTCGTCATCCCCGACACCGCGCAAGAGAAGCCACAGCAGGGCACAGTGCTCGCCGTCGGCCCAGGTCGCTGGAGCGACGACACCGGCAAGCATTCGCCACTCGACATCAAGGTCGGCGACACCGTGCTGTACTCCAAGTACGGCGGCACCGAAGTTGCACATGAGGGCGACGACCTGCTCATCCTCACCAGCCGTGACGTGCTCGCAATCGTCTCCAAATAATTAACTTCTAAATCCAAAGCCACAAAAAAGGAACCATTACAACATGGCAAAGCAATTAAAATTTAACGAAGAGGCGCGACGCGCACTCGAAGCCGGTGTCAACAAGCTTGCTGATGCGGTCAAAGTAACACTCGGGCCAAAAGGTCGCAACGTCGTATTAGACAAGAAGTTCGGTGCTCCAACGATCACCAACGACGGTGTATCAATCGCCAAAGAAGTAGAGCTCGAAGATCCGTTCGAGAACATGGGTGCGCAACTAGTAAAAGAAGTTGCCACCAAGACCAACGATGTTGCTGGTGACGGTACGACGACGGCAACGGTGCTCGCTCAGGCCATGGTTCAACACGGCATGCGCAACGTTGCTGCTGGTGCGAACCCAATGGGTCTCAAGCGCGGCATGGAAAAGGCAGTTGCCGCGGCTGTTGAGTCGATCAAAGGCCAAGCAAAAGATGTTGACGACAAAAGCGATATCGCCAACGTCGCGACCATCTCGGCCGCTGATGCTTCAATCGGTAAAGTAATCGCCGACGCCATCGACAAAGTCGGTAAAGACGGCGTAGTAACCGTTGAAGAGTCGAATACTTTCGGCACCGAGCTCGAGTTCACAGAGGGTATGCAGTTCGACAAGGGTTACCTTTCGCCATACTTCGTGACCGACGCTGACCGTCAAGAAGCAGTTCTTGAAGATCCATACATCTTGTTCAATGCGGGCAAGATCTCGACGGTGCAGTCGATGTTGCCATTGCTCGAAGCTGTAATGAAGACCGGCCGTCCAATGTTGATCATCTCCGAAGATGTCGAAGGCGAAGCCTTGGCAACTCTGGTTGTCAACAAGATTCGCGGCACGTTCAACAGCGCTGCCGTCAAGGCCCCAGGCTTTGGCGATCGTCGCAAGGCGATGCTGCAAGACATGGCAGTCCTCACCGGCGGCCAGGTCATCAGCGAAGAAGTCGGGCTCAAGCTCGAGAACATCTCGCTCGACCTGCTGGGTCGCGCCAAGCGCATCATCATCAACAAGGACACCACCACAATCGTTGATGGTGCTGGCAAGAAAGATGAAGTGTCGGGCCGTATCAACCAGATCAAGGCCGAGATCGACAACACCGATTCCGATTGGGATCGCGAGAAGTTGCAAGAGCGTCTGGCCAAGCTTGCTGGCGGCGTTGCCGTCATCAAGGTCGGCGCTGCAACCGAAGTCGAACTCAAAGAGAAGAAGCACCGCATCGAAGACGCCGTATCGGCAACTCGCGCAGCAATTGAAGAGGGCGTAGTTGCAGGCGGCGGCACGGCGCTAATTCGCGCCCGCGAATCGGTACTCAAGGTTGTCGAGTCGCTGACCGGCGATGAAGCGACCGGCGCCCGCAGCGTCTATGACTCACTAACAGCACCAGCGCGTCACATTGCTGACAACGCTGGTATCGAAGGCGCCGTTGCGATTCAGCGCGTCGAGTCGGAGAAGGGCAACATCGGCCTCAACGCCGCAACTGGCGAGTATGTCGACATGGTTAAGGCCGGCATCATCGACCCAGCCAAGGTGACTCGTGCGGCGTTGCAAAACGCGGCATCGATTGCTGCCTTGGTAATCACCACCGAATGTCTCGTGGCTGATAAGCCAGAGAAGAGCGGTGCTTCTGGCGGCGGTGGCGGTATGCCCGGCGGCGGAATGGGAATGATGTAACACCAGTTACTTCAAAACTTAGTAGTAACAAAGTCCCGGGCCTTGTGGTCCGGGACTTTGTATTTAGCGCACAAAATTGCCGCCGCCAGATAACGGTGATCTGTTGGTCTATCTAATAAGGTGAATTGTTATGTCGTCATTAGGCCGCAGTTTTTGGTTGCATCAACTAGTCGAGTATGCAATCGCTCTGGCGTTGCTAATGATGTCTCCGCAAACGGCGCAGCCAGTTCTGCCAGTCATCTTCGCCGCCGCGATATTGATCAACGTCGCAACTGCCGACGGGGCAATGAGCGCATTCAAACTTTTCAGTCGTCGTATTCACCGCAACATTGATTGGGTGATCATCGCGGCATCTGTGGCGTCGCCGTTCGTGATCGATCTTGATTCAACTGGTCGACTGATAATGGTTGGCACCGGTCTCGTGCTCGCGGTAATTGTTCTAGGCACAAATTTCGCCAAGAAAGGCGCACCCGGTCGTTAGGCTACGAAGATGGGTTTTGAGCAGCCAGCACCAGATATGGACAAGATTCAAACCGCTTGGCAGACATGGGAGAGTGGCGAAGAGCAGCCAGGCAAGACACTCGCCAATATGAAAACTGCCGGCCTTGCCGAGGTTCTCAACCAGCTCATCACCAGCGGCTGGAAACCCTCCGCTTAAGCGAAAATACTAAAACGGCCGTGGGAGCAAGCCCCATAATTCGCCGCCTGGGTGGCGCTCAAGAGATCCCGCGTCCGACAGTATTTCGGGTCTGCCCAGATGATCCTTGGTGCCGAAACGATGTCTCGGCGCTCGCTTTGTTGCAGCAGGTTACTGACAACGTAGTTCGCTTCAGCGAGTTGGTCGTTCATCCGCCGCCGCCAGATGGACTGTCGCTTTCGGCGGTTTTAGTCGCGTTGTTCGAAGGTGCGAACGGTACCGAGGTTGTGCTCACGCGCCGTTCGATGCAACTGACCAATCACAAGGGACAAATCTCGTTTCCCGGCGGGCGAGTCGACGCGAATGAGGATGTTGTCGGCGCCGCGCTGCGCGAAGCCTACGAAGAAATCGCCCTGCATCCGAACGATGTCGAAGTGATTGGGCAACTGGACGCGTTCTCAACGTATGTCAGCGACAGTTACATCATCCCCGTGGTCGCCAGACTCAAGTCGCCGCCATCGCTAGCGGTGCAAAATGGCGAGGTCGATCGCGTCTTCAGCGTGCCGTTAGTTGATTTGGTTAGACGCGATACGTACTCAGAAGAGTTTTGGGGTACCGTCGGCAACGAGCGTCGGCTGCACTTTTTCTACCTTGACGACGAAACCGTGTGGGGCGTGACTGGCCACATGCTCTATCAATTGCTGTCGGTAGCGCTCGGACGCTAGGCCTCTTTCAGCGTTAAGAACTGCCTGCGGTCCGAACCGCTGTATAGAAGATCTCGGCCCAGGCCACGCAGCGAACCTTGAAGGTGCGCACTTTTGATCGACAGGACTCGTCGAGGTCGCGCCGAAACTGGTCGTCAATTCGCTGTCTCGTCTCGCTATTGAACAGACCGTGACTCTTAAAGTTGCGGTAGCCGAAGTCATGTCGCCGACACGGCCAGCGAAAATTAAATGATCTACCCGAGTCGCCTATCAATGGGGCCGAGCAACCGTCGGTCGTCCAATCCAACGCTTTGTTCGTTCGCCTAATAGATGCGTATTGGCGAGTGAAGGTTTTTAGGTCGAGGTCGAACATCAGGTGGGTGATGATTGTTACCTCGTCGGCGTACACATTTGATGCGGGGTCAGGCGGGGCAGAGTTGACGGCAAGAACGCTCGTAGCCGCGACGAGCATGCTTAGGCCCAAGCCCATGAGTGCCGCCTTCGTTAAGCAACGCCCTTGGCGCTGTTAACGCGATGTGTGAATGTAAGCGTTACTTGCGGCTGCGGATCGCCTTGAGCACAGCGGCCATCTCGATCGCGCCTATTGCGGCCTCTTGGCCCTTGTTGCCTGCGCCTGGGCCCGAGCGGTCGACTGCCTGTTGCACGTTTTCTGTCGTCAGAACAGCGAACCCGATCGGCATTCCCGTTTCGACTTGGATGGCGGCGATGCTCTCGGCGCATGGGCCAGCGACGTATTCAAAGTGAGAGGTGTCGCCGCGAATTACTGCGCCGAGCGCAATGAGGGCGTCGTAGTTGCCGCTCGTCGCCATCGCTTTGGCGGCGATTGGTATTTCGAATGCGCCAGGCACCCAGGCGATATCAACATCTGTGTCGCTAACGCCGCATTCGCTTAGGCCGCGCTTGGCGCCCTCTAGAAGCGCAGTAACGATGAACTCGTTGAACCTCGAGCACACGATGCCAATCCGCATCGCCGTGCCATCATGTTGGCCTTCGAAAATTGTCATTTATTGCCCCCCTGATTTGTTGATGTCTGAGCCGTCAAAGACGTGGCCGAGGCGGTCTCGCTTGGTGCGCAGGTAGCCCTCGTTCTCGGGTGTCGACTCTGTCGCGATGGCGACGCGCTCGACAATCTTTAGCCCGTAGCCAGCGATGCCGCCGTACTTGGCCGGATTGTTGGTGATCAGCCGCAATTCGTGCGCGCCAAGATCCGCCAATATCTGTGCACCGATACCGTATTCGCGGCTGTCGACCGGCAGGCCAAGTTCGGTATTGGCGTCGACGGTGTCGAAGCCTTCGTCTTGCAGCGAATAGGCGCGAATCTTGTGGCCGATGCCGATACCGCGGCCTTCGTGTCCGCGCAGGTACACGACGACCCCGCGACCCTCTTCATCGATGCGTTGCATTGCGGCACCGAGTTGCGGCCCGCAATCACAACGCCTGCTGCCGAACACATCGCCCGTGAGGCACTCGCTGTGCACGCGGGTCAGCACTGGCGCGCCGTCGCTGATGTCGCCCTTAACGAATGCTAAGTGTTCGATGCCGTCGATGGTGTTGCGGTAAGCGACGCAATTAAAAGTTCCCCATTCGGTCGGCACGTTCGCTGCGCCGATGCGCTCGACGAGCCGCTCGTGGTGGCGACGGTAGGTAATCAGGTCGGCGATCGACGAGAGCAGCAGCCCGTGCTGTTCGGAGAACTTCTTAAGGTCTGGCAATCGAGCCATCGTGCCGTCGTCGTTTTGAATTTCGCAAATAATCCCGACGGGGTGGCAACCTGCGAGGCGGGCTAGGTCGACGGAAGCTTCGGTATGACCGGCGCGCTTGAGAACGCCGCCTTCGCGGGCTCTTAACGGGAAGACGTGGCCCGGTCTAGCAAATGCGCTGTGAGTCACGGAAGGGTCTGCGAGCGAGCGTAGAGTGGCGGCGCGGTCGGCGGCCGAGATGCCCGTCGTCGTGCCCTCCATCAGGTCGACCGAAATAGTGAACGCCGTGCGGTGGCTCTCGGTGTTGTTATCAACCATCAACGGCAGGCGCAACTCATCGCAGCGCTCTGCGGTGAGTGGGGCCACGATTACTCCAGACGTGTGGCGAATAATAAACGCGATTTTTTCTGGAGTCGCGAATTGCGCCGCCATTACTAGGTCGCCCTCGTTCTCGCGGTCTTCATCGTCGACCATCACCACCATCTCGCCACGCCCGATCGCGGCAATCACTTCTTCAATCGGTGCCATCTCTGATGTCCTATTTATTGCGTTCATGCTTGGCCCTGTTCTTTGCTTGGATCTTGGATGTTTGGTTCGATAACTATTTCGATGTCGTCACCAAGTTTGTTGACGCCGACGATGCGGCCGCGCCAGATGGTTGCCATGGTCGGAGCAGCGGACCCGTCGATGACGGCGCGGGCATCGTTGCCGCCCGCGATCGCGGGGGCTAGATGCATGATGTAGCGATCGACAAGCCCTAGTTCATGAAATGACGCCGCCACCTTCGGCCCGCCCTCGACAAGTAGTTGCAACACGCCCTCTGCGCCAAGTTTGTCTAAGAGTTCCGATATCTCGCCGCTCCATTCAAGGCACGGATGCATGTGTGCTCCCGAATCAATCTTGCCCAGTACGACACGCCGCGGCGAAACACCTTCGACGCCGCGCACCGTTAGGTACGGGTCATCTAGGCGCACAGTGCCCGCACCGACCAAAATCGCGTCGCTTTCGGCGCGTAGTTCGTGCACGCGTCGGCGTGCGTCTTGACCAGTTATCCACTGGCTCGTGCCGTCTGGCGCAGCCGTGCGGCCGTCGATCGTGCTGGCCATCTTCAAGACCACGAATGGTCGTTTGGTGCGGCGGTGATGCAGGTACGGCGCGAGCTGCAGCGCCACTTCGGCACTGCATACGCCGACATCAACCGAGATTCCTGCGGCGCGCAGCGCGGCAACTCCACTGCCCGAAACATTCTCGTCTGGGTCTTCAACACCGATGACCACGCGTGCGATGCCGGCGCTGACTATTGCATCGGTGCACGGGCCAGTGCGGCCTGTATGGCTGCAAGGCTCAAGGGTCGTGTACAGAGTCGCACCGCGCGAATCTTCGCCGGCCGCTTGAAGCGCGACGATTTCGGCGTGCGCGCCGCCAGGTTGAGCGGTTGCACCTGTTGACACCACGCCAGTGCGATTTGTGATGACCGCACCGACCCACGGGTTCGGTCGACTGCGCAGACGCGCCTGCGCGGCCGTCGCCACTGCCAGTTGCATCGCCTGCTCGTCGATCGTGGTCATCATTTTCGCCTTCATGTCGTTCGACTTCGCGCAGGCAACGGGGATCGACGACGAAAGCGGCACTTACACGCACGTGCGCCAAATCAATCCGACGCGCCCGCATGCAGGCGATACCTACGTCTTCTTGCTCCCATCCGGACTATGACCGTCGGCCCTGGAATCTCACCAAGTCAGCCCCACGATCGCTCGTGAGGGTCGCGGGCTTTCACCGCCGGTAGGGGATTACACCCAACCCTGCAAGAAGTACTTAAGTTCTATGTTGTTGACAATTCGTACATCAATGCGATGCACAGGTTTAAGGCTACGCGCCGAGCCCTAGATTCGCACGGCCGACGATTGCCCGTATTTCTGAGCCGATTAGGCGTGCACCTGCGGTGTTGGCGTACTGGCCGACCTGGCCTCGCGCTGCGCCAGCAATAACACGCCACCCAAAATTAACATCGCCCCAAAAACCTGACGACGCGAAAGCGACTGCGACAGAAACAGAATCCCGGTGCCGACCGAAACGAGCACCTCGAATGTTCCGATCACGGCGCTCTTGCTTGCTCCGATTCGATTCATGCCCGCAAAGAAAATGCCCATCGCGCCGATCGTGCCGACGGTACCGATCTCTAGTGCGGGCAGCCACACGTCGGCGACGTATGGCATCGTCGTTGGTAGACCCGGTGGATCAAGAAGCCAAACGACGACAAAAGAAAAGGCCGCGCCCGTAAACACGAGCCACAAACCCGTAAGCAGGTCGGTACGCGGCATGATTGTGCCGCCGAACACCGAGTAGATCGCGTAGGCGAAGGCGCCGAAGACGATATAGGCGACTCCGGTTGCTTGCCCGCCCTGCACGTCGCTCACGCTCAAAACCACGCCGATTATCGTCAACAGCAAACACGGCCAGATGATTGATGGTGGCTTGTGTCGGTAGATAATCCATCCAAAGACGACAACGAGAATTGGGTAGAAGTAAAAGATGATCATTGCTAGGCCGCTGTCTAGGTATTTCATGGCGCTAAACATGCTCACGCTGTTGAGATACAAACCGATTGCGCCGAGCAGAAATAACTGAATGCACAACTTGCGCGGCGGCCATCCGCCAAAGCCGATGCGCGCGAGACGCACGCTGAACAAAATGATGCTGGCGATCACGTACCTGGTCGTCATCAAACCGAACGGGTCGGCGCCATGGTCGAAGGCGTGATACACGAAAATCGGCGTAATGCCGTACATCGTCGCGCTAACGATGGCCATCGCTACGCCGACGAGCCCTCGATTATTTTTCACACAGCGAGGCTAGTTGTTCGACTTTTGCGAAACCTGCTGGGCCTTGGCGCGGTCGGTCCTGATGACGCTGCGCGCGATCACCGTCATGATCACTGTCAGCCCGGCAATCAAAGTAGCAAAAGTGGCGTACTGCATAACGCCGCCACGATCGCCTGAGAGCACTGGCTTGGTGCCGCATCCTGGTTTTTGTAACAGCCCCACACACTTACCGATATTGCTGGGCAAGTTATATGTGTAGATGGAGGTCTCGGTTGGCTGGAGCGTCGGGTCGGGTGTCGTGTCGGTTGTCGCACCGGTGCTATTGCCAGATGCTGACGGCGTCGACCCAAGCGCCAGTGCCGGCGCCGCTAAGCAGGCCAGCGCGACTGCGAAAATGGCTGGGGTCATAAACGCGAGTCTGCAACCTGTTCGAATCTGCATGGCTACATCGTCACACCTTCAGGCCCCGAATGCCACTCGCCAACTACAGTCAGTTGTCACTATGGTCGCCAAAACTGCACAGCCGCCGACTGTATTGACGACTATCTCGGCGACGGTTTTGGAGACAGTATTGGAGACCGTATTGGTTGTGGACTTCGGCGCCCAATATGCCCAACTAATCGCGCGGCGGGTTCGCGAGGCGCAGGTCTATTCAGAGATTGTGCCGCATCGCATCACAGCGGCAGAGGTGCAAGCGCGCAACCCGATTGGCATCATCTTGTCTGGTGGCCCTGCGAGCGTTCACGTTGCAGGCGCCCCCGTGCTCGACCCACAGATTTACGAACTCGGCATTCCGATTTTAGGTATTTGTTACGGATGTCAACTCATCGCCCAGCAACTCGGCGGCACTGTCGCTCTAGGCGGCCGAGGTGAGTACGGTCGCACCAAACTTTCGCGCCTCGCCGCTGCAAGAAGTACCTTGTTGCCGCAGAAGGTTGACGACACTATTGACGTGTGGATGAGCCACTTCGATGCAGTTTCGGTGCTGCCTAGTGGCTTCACGGCTACGGCAGCGACGGCAGACGCACCGATGGCGGTTATCGAGAACACCTCGCGAAAAATTTGGGGAGTGCAGTATCACCCCGAAGTCGCGCACACCGAGTTTGGTCAGGCGGTGCTCGAGAACTTCTTGTATCGCTGCATCGGCGCCAAGCCAACCTGGACGATGTCGTCAATTGTCGAAGACCAGGTTGCCGCCGTGCGCGCACTTGTTGGCAGCGAACGAGTTATCTGTGGTTTGTCTGGTGGCGTCGACTCTGCTGTCGCGGCCGCGCTCGTGCATAAGGCGATCGGCAAGCAGCTTACATGCGTGTACGTCGACACTGGCTTGATGCGCAAGAACGAAAGCGCCCAAGTTGTCGAAACATTTCAGCGCAACATGGGCATCGAACTGATCCATGTCGATGCTGGTGCGCGATTCTTCGAACGCTTGCAAGGCATCACAGAGCCAGAGGCCAAGCGCAAAGCAATCGGCGAGTTGTTCGTGCGCATCTTTGAAGAGAACACGGGTGGGTTGACAGATGCCAAGTTCTTGGTGCAGGGCACGTTATATCCAGACGTCATCGAAAGCGGCGGGGTGGACGGCACGGCGAGCGTGATCAAGAGTCATCACAATGTCGGCGGCTTGCCAAAAGACATGACGCTGAAGTTGTGCGAACCATTGCGCACGTTGTTTAAAGATGAGGTGCGCAAGGTCGGTAGCGAACTCGGCCTGCCCGACGAGATCGTCTGGCGGCAGCCGTTTCCGGGCCCAGGCCTTGGCGTGCGCATCATCGGCGAGGTCACGCCAGACAAGGTCGCAATCTTGCAAGAGGCAGACGCGATCGTCCGCGAAGAGATTCTGGCGGCCGGTCTCGAGCGAGAGATCTGGCAAGCATTCGCGGTGCTCGCCGACATTCGCTCGGTGGGCGTGATGGGCGATGAGCGCACCTACGGCCGACCGATCATCATCCGGGCCGTCACCAGCGACGACGCCATGACCGCCGACTGGGCGCGCCTGCCCTATGACCTGCTCGAGAAGATGTCGTCGCGAATCATCAATGAGGTCGCCGGCATCAATCGCGTCGCCTACGACGTGACCTCTAAGCCGCCTGGAACAATCGAGTGGGAGTAATCCCTTGTAATACAAGGCTTTACAGGCTGCTGTAACATAATCGTAACAATATGTATACTGCTTACATCGTTACCTTCTGTGCCGCTTGGCGTCTTCCTCGTCGCGTGCGTCATCTGGCCGCCGCCCTCACACTTACCACTTCGGTGGCGACGGCGTTCATGCCTGTTGGCGCCCAGGCCGCTCCAGAGGCTGCCCCCCAGACTGGCGGGAGCGGTTCTGGTGATCAGCAGCGACGGGTGAATGCAATCATCGACGAACTGGACCGCATCGGCGTACAGATGGACCAACTCGCCGAGATGTACGCCCAAGCGAACAACGACCAAGAAGACCTTGTTGTCGAAATTGCCGCCACCGAGAAACGTATCAAACAGAAGGAAAATGAACTCGCCGCGATGCAGACTGATCTTCGGGCCGTCGCCCTGAAGTCGTTCGTGAGCGGTGGAATGTCCAACTCGCTGTCGAGCGTGCTGAGTTCAACGAGAGGTCTCACTGATTCTGTTAGCAAGAAGTATCTCACGTCGGTGGCACTCAATGCTGGAGCCGGCAATACCGACGCACTGCAGGCACTGATTGACGACATCGCCAAAGAGAGATCCGCGCTCCAATCGCAGGCCAAGAAAGCATCTCGTGCTGCCGACTATGCCGTAGAGCGACTGAAGGCGGCAGAGTCACTAGCGTCTACCTACACGCAACGCCAAGCAGAGGCCGAGCAGCAACTCGGAACGCTGATCAGGTCGGAGCGACAGCGTCGCGAAACGTCGGCACTCGCTTCGGCTCAGGCCGAAGCGGCAAAGTTTAAGGGGTTAAAGTTTACAAACGTGACACCGCCGTCATCGCGGGCGGGTGTCGCAGTAAAAGCCGCATTGTCGCAGTTGGGAGTGAAGTATGTCTTCGGTGCAAAGTCACCAGGCGTCGCATTCGACTGTTCGGGCCTCACCTCCTATGCATGGGGTGTTGCCGGTGTGGGCATCCCGCGCGTGTCTCGAATGCAGTACGCCGCACTGACGAAGATTCCCACGGCTGCCGCCCAGCCAGGTGACCTCATCTTTTCCTATAACCCCATTTCTCACGTCGGCTTGTATCTCGGGGGCGGCCAAATGGTGCAAGCCCCGCGAACAGGTGATGTGGTGAAAATAAGCGCCGTGTACTGGTCTCGCGTCGTGGGTGTCGTTCGTCCCTAGCAGTCGCGCACAAATTCGCAACGAGTATGGCAATCGGCAACAATTCGTCACCATTAGATGTCGTAGGCATCGACAATCTATCTGTAACTCGGTGGTTGCAGTCGAACATTGAGTCGCTGAGCGCGCCGTTCACTTTTCATCCAATCGCGGGCGGGCGCTCGAACCTCACCTATCGCGTTGTCGACAGCGCTGCTGCCACCGTCGTGTTGCGCCGGCCACCGCTTGGTCACGTGTTAGCAACCGCGCACGACATGGCCCGCGAGTACAAGATCATTTCGGCCGTTGGCAAAACACGAGTGCCCGTGCCGCGCGCGCTGGGCGTGTGCACCGACGAATCGGTAAACGGGGCGCCGTTCTATGTGATGAGTTTCGTGAACGGCACAGTCCTTGATTCGCCAGAATGCGCCGAGAAGTTGAGCCTCGATCTGCGTCGTGTTGCGAGCGAGCATCTCTTCGATGTCTTAGCTAGACTGCATCAAGTCGACATCGACGCGATCGGTCTCGGCGACCTGGCCAAGCGCACCGGCTATATCGAACGCCAACTAAAGCGCTGGTCGACGCAGTGGAGCAACTCTAAAACGCGCGAGTTTCCGGCTATCGAAGAGGCCGAGAAGATCATGCGCAGTCGCATACCCGAGCAACAGGGGGTCGCGATCGCCCACGGCGACTATCGCTTCGGTAACTGCCTGACCGATCTGAATACCGGCAAGATCACTGGCGTTTTAGATTGGGAGTTGTGCACGCTCGGTGACGCCCTTGCCGACCTCGGGCATCTCGGCGTGTACTGGACAGACCCAAATTCTGGTCTTGGTCGATATAACGACCCGACCGGGGCTGCTGGTTTCCCTACCTATGATGAGCTGGTGCAGCGTTACGCCCGGGCCACAGGTCGCGATGTTTCAAATGTTGGCTTCTATCGTGCGTTTGCATCGTGGCGTCTGGCCATCATCAGCGAAGGCGTGTACGCGCGGTACATGCACGGCGCGATGGGCGAGAGCGATCTCGATCTTGCAGTGATGAAGCGGGGCACAGAAGATTTGGCAACGCAGGCGCTCGACGCGCTTAGGGGGGCGAAGTAATGGGCAAGAAGTCAGACTCACAAACCAGCACCGTGGTCATGGCTGGCTGGACAAAAGGTTCGTTCACATCGGCTGGTATCACGCACTCGACGTATACGCGCGGCACTGGCCCCGGAGTTGTGGTCGTGCATGAGATCCCCGGCATCACGCCGAGCGTCGCCAAGTTCGCCAATGAAGTCGTCGACGCTGGGTTCACCGTCGTGATGCCGCTGCTGGTCGGCAAGGCGGGCCCTGGCCCAAGTGGAAGTTATCTGGGCTCATCGATGTTGAAAATTTGCGTTGCCAAAGAGTTCACAACTCTGGCGATGAATCAGACTTCGCCGGTGATTGCTTGGCTGCGTGCGCTCGCCAAACAGTTGCATTCACAAACTGGCGGTGTCGGTGTTGGGGCGGTCGGCATGTGCTTCAGCGGCGGCTTCGCACTTGGGATGATGCTCGACGACATCATGGTCGCGCCAGTGATGTCGCAGCCCTCACTGCCGTTCGCACTCGGTAAATCGCGACCGTCAAATCTCGGGTTGTCGCCAGACGATCAGCGCGCAGTTGTCGCCCGTGCATCGGCTGGGTGCCAGGTTCTCGGCTTGCGTTTCACTGGCGACAAGCTTGTCGGCACTCGCTTCGAAACACTGCACAAGTTGCTCGGTGATGCTTTTGTGGCTGTCGAGTTCGAGTCAGCGACCAAGAACGATCACTCTGTTCTCACCGAGCAGCGCCAGCAAGTTGGGGTCGACAAGGTGATCGACTTCCTGCGGCAAAAATTACAGCGCAGCTAAGGCCAACTCTGTGGCCGCTGGGTAGTCGGCCTTGCCGTTGGGTGCCCGCGGCACTTTGGTCACGAACACAACGCGCTTCGGTGCCTTGAAGCCCGACAGTTCGCTCTTGACCTTCGCGATTATCGCGGCGGACTCTACATTGGCGCCTTCTACCAGCGACACAACTGCGGTAACCGCCTGACCGAACTTCTCGTCATGCAATCCGACGACTAAGCAATCCAACACACCGTCGACTCGCTTGACAGATTCTTCGATCTCTTCGGGGAAGACTTTCTCGCCGCCAGTGTTGATCACTTGACTGCCACGTCCGAGCAAGATCAGCGATCCATCTGCGGCGAGCATCGCCATGTCGCCAGGAAACGAATAGCGGATGCCATTGATCGTGCGAAATGTTCGCGCCGACTTCTCGGGGTCTTTGAAGTATCCGATTGGCACGTTGCCGCCAGCCGCTACCATTCCGATTTCGCCAGATCCAGGCTGCACTTCGCGGTTGTCTTCGGAGAAAACCTTAGTATTTGGGTGAGTGGCGAACTTGGCGGTCGCCGGTGGCACGCCTTTCATCGAGATGCTGGTGCCCATGCCGCCTTCGGTTGAGCCCATGGCATCAATCAAGATGGTCTGCTCGATGCGCTTGAGGATCTGTTCCTTGACTTCAGCGGTCCACATTACGCCCGATGAGATAATTAGTCTGACGCTCGAAGTGTCGTAGGGTTTGCCGGCCGCAATCGCCGTATCCAACGCACGAATCATTGGCTTCACGAATGAGTCGCCAACTACGACAAGGGTTGTTGCGCGCACTCGTTGGGCCACAGCGAACATCTCGTCGGCATCAAAACTTCGCTTTTGCAACGTAATCACCGAGCCGCCTGCGAAGTGTACGAACATCGCGCCGAGCCACATACCGGTGCCGTGCATCAGCGGGCAACCAGGTATTGAAATCGGCGCAGTGCCGGCAGCGTGTAGCGATTGGATTGACGGGATCACATCGGCGATCGAGTTCGGCGGTGGCAAACCGTTTGTATTGAAAGTGCTGCGAATAAATGAATCGGTGAGTGCGCCGAGCGGGTACATCACGCCTTTCGGCATTCCCGTCGTGCCGCCCGTGTACAGCATGTAAATGTCGTCTTCGCGGCGAGAAATTCGCGGGCTTGGGTCGTGGCCCTTGACTACTTCTTCATAGTCGAGCGCGGTGTCGACGTGATTGGCGTCGTCGTCTCTGACCTGAATCAGCAGGCGTAATTTTGGCAGGCGATGCGTGATTCGTGCCACGCGGTCGCCAAGACTCGAGTGAAAGACCAGTGCCTCTGCGTCGGCGTTATCGAGTAAGTATAAAAGTTCGTCGTCTAGATACCGATAATTGACATTGATAGGCACGCCGCGCATCTTGAAGCCAGCAAACTGTGTCTCCAGGTATTCGTTTGAGTTGTAGAGAAATATCCCAATCTTGCTGTCAGGCTTGAGGCCCGCTTGTACAAATGCCGCGGATAAACGAGCGGCCCTGTTCTCATACTCGCTCCACGTACGATTCGTGTCGCCGCAACATATCGCTGGCGCGTCGCCGACGATATCGCTGATCGCCTCCCACACCGATGCCGCATGCATTTCCATATGGTGACACTAGCCAGCCAATCGAGACCGTAATTTTCAGGTCTCAAGCGCGATCGTAAATCTTGGATCACGAAATGACTTGAGCGCGCCACGCGGGTTGGCGCCAGATGCGCAGCTATCCAAAATATGTCGGGCGAGACGACCCTTGGCCGTCTTGGCGTCGTGGCCGCCAGCCTTGCCGCTTTTTTCGTTGATCGCGACCCGCAAGTAATCGCCGAGTATCTCTAGGTCTGGGGCGTAGGCAGCACGGTGTTCTTGCGGTAGCAAATCGACCACTACGTAGCCACTAAATTGTTGGTTGAGTACGACCGATAGTGGTTCTCGCCACCACCGTGAGAGCGTTCCCATCGGCGCCAGGCGGGCACCCATCTTTAGTCGATAGTCGGGCACTGGATCGGTGGCACTGGCGGCGCCGAGTAAACCAGAGATCACGATGATGTGCTCGAGGGCCTTGGCGCGCTGTGCCGAAGCCATCGACTCAAGATTCATGTGCTCCCAGACGACGCCCGTGTACCGCTCGAAAGCCGGCAGAGTCGGCGCGCCGATTAAAGATTTGTTGGCGTTCTTGGCGCGGTCGAGGAGTGCGCCCTGCACTCCGAGGATCGCGGCGTTACCCCCGTCGACTTTATTCAAAGCGCCGATCAACTCATTTCTGGCGGCCGCCAATTGCTTGCCGAAAGTGCCCGCTGTCGACTTCCATTTTGTGCGCGGTTGACCGTGTTCGGCCTTGCCTTCAGATGGCGGAAGAAGGATCACGAATTTCGCTGCTTGCTGCTTGGTATTTTTTGCCGTTGCCACGACCCGAAAGTCTGCTCTACCGGTGGGTAAGATTTGGTGATGACCGACACTGCGCGCCTCCCGACCAACTCGTCCGTGCCGCCGGTTTCAAACTGGGCAACAGACTTCGATCACGCCGACCCGGCCTACAACGCCAATGCTCACCAAATCTGGGACGAATTGCGCGAGACGTGCCCGGTTGCGCACACTGAGCGTTATGCGGGGGCGTGGTTGCCAGTGCGCCACGAAGATATTGCAGCAATCGCCCGTGATACAGATCATTTCTCTTCCGAGGGGGCCGTGCTCTCAAATCGTCCGCCGCGCGAAGAGTGGCTGTCGACGGCGCCAATCGGCGGCGCACCACCGATTACTTCAGACCCCCCATTTCACGCCGACGCCCGTCGCTTGCTGTTGCCAGCCTTCAGCCCGCAGATAATCGCCGAATGGGAGCCAGAGATTCGCCGCTTGTGCCATCAACTCATCGACAACATGGGCGACGCCCCAACAATCGATGCGGCGATTGACTACGCCCAGAACATCCCGGTGTACGTGATCGCTCGCATGCTTGGTTTGCCCGTCGAAGATAGCGACTACTTCCGCGACACAGTGCACCTAGTCCTCGAAGAAATCGGCGCCGAGTTCGGCGAGCGTGCAGATGGCTTTCAGAAACTAGAACAATATTTGTTGGTGCATGTGCAAGACCACATCGAGAATCCAAAAGACGACCTCATCGGGTTTTTGCTCAACGCCAAAATTTATGACCAGCCACTTTCGAACATGCATGTCGTTGGCACGATTATCTTGCTCATGGTTGCGGGTATCGATACCACCTGGAGCGCGATCGGTTCTTCGCTTTGGCACCTCGCCCAGTATCCATCCGACTTGGCGCGCATGGTCAACGAGCCCGAACTGTTGCCAACCGCAATCGAAGAATTACTTCGCGCCTATGCACCGGTCACGATGGCGCGCATCGTCAGCCAAGATTCGCAAATCGGCGAGTGCCCTGTGAAGCGCGGCGATTCGGTGTTGCTGCCGTTTCCGGCCGCCAACCGAGACCCCGAAGTGTTCCCCGATGCAGACAAGGTGATCATCGATCGCGAGCAAAATCGCCACGTCGCTTTCGGGCTCGGTATTCACCGTTGCCTTGGCTCGAACTTGGCCCGCCTCGAGCTGCGCATTGCTGTTGAGGTGTTCATCGGCAGGTTTCCAAAGTTTGAACTCGCCGACCCGAGCGCCGTTACATGGAGTCTCGGTCAGGTGCGCGGGCCGCGCAAGTTGCCAGTGCGCGTTGTTCAGCGCGCTTAACTTGTGACGCAGGGTTCGAATCACTCGACTTTCGATGTTTCCGGATTAAATCCGGATCAACAAGACGCGGTATTGCACCCAAGTGGGCCGTTGCTCGTAATCGCTGGTGCTGGCTCGGGTAAAACTCGGGTGCTAACGCAACGCATTGCCTATTTGATTTCGCAGGGCACGCACCCGATGCATATTTTGGCGATCACGTTTACCAACAAGGCCGCCAAAGAAATGCGCGATCGCGTGGCGGCACTAGTCGGCCCGGTCGCCAATCAAATGTGGGTCAGCACGTTTCACTCGGCGTGCGTGCGCATCTTGCGGGCACAGGCCGATGTTCTCGGCTACCCAAAGGCATTTTCAATTTACGACCAATCAGACTCACAGCGATTGATCGGTTACGTTATTCGTGACATGGGTCTAGACCCGAAGCGCTTCACAACTAGGGCGGTGCAGGCCCGCATTAGCTTGTGGAAGAACGAACTCGTCACACCGCACGACGCGAACAACGACCCAGATAGCACCTTCGACGAGAAGTACGCGCTCGTGTATCGCGAATATCAGAAGCGGCTTGAGCGTGCTGGGGCGATGGATTTCGACGACCTGTTAACGAATACCGTGCGGCTGTTTCGTCAGCACCCCGAAGCCCTCGAGTCTTACCAGAAGCGCTTCGCGCACATATTGATCGACGAATACCAAGACACGAATATGGCCCAAAACCAAATTGTTCTTATGCTCGCTGCGAAGCACCACAACGTTTGCGTCGTGGGCGATACCGATCAATCGGTTTATCGTTTCCGCGGGGCTGACTTTCGCAACATCATGGAGTTCGAAAATGCGTTTCCCGAGGTGACCACAGTCGTGCTAGCGCAGAATTACCGCAGCACGCAGGTCATCCTCGATGCCGCAAACGCGGTAATTACCAACAACATCGATCGTAAGCCCAAAGATCTGTGGACGGACAAGGGCATGGGCCCCAAGATCGTTCGCTATTTCGCTAACGACGAGCACGACGAGTCAAAGTGGGTTGTCTCACAACTCAAGCAGCGACACGACGACGAGCACCGCCTCTGGAGCGAACTTGCCGTGTTCTACCGAACCAACGCTCAAAGTCGAGTAATCGAAGAGTCACTGGTTTACGCTGGTCTGCCGTACAAGATCATCGGCGGCACGCGCTTTTATGATCGCCGTGAGGTCAAAGACGCGATGGCGTACTTGCGTTGCGCTGCCAACCCCAACGACGAGGTCAGTCTCAAACGCATAGTCAACGTGCCCAAGCGAGGTATCGGCGACACGAGTATTGGCAAACTCGATGCTTACGCCGCCGAAATGGGGCTGAGTTTTTCAATTGCCATACGGCGTGCCGCAGAGGCCGGTGTCGGCGTGGCAGCTAGTCGCGGCCTTGCCAGTTTCGTTACGCTAATTGACGAACTTACAGCGATGCTCGGGCAGGGCCCTGGCCCGGTGTTGCGCCATGCACTCGAAGCCAGCGGTTACCTAAAAGAATTAGATGCCGAAGGGTCTATCGAGTCAGACGGCCGGCGCGAAAACGTTGGCGAACTGATTGGCGTTGCCAGCGAGTTCACTCAGGTCGACGAGTTTCTCGAACAGATCGCGCTCGTTGCCGATACCGACCAAATCGATTCAGAGAATCACATCACTTTGATGACGATGCACGCGGCTAAGGGTCTCGAGTTTCCGGTCGTCTTCATCGTTGGCATGGAAGAGGGAATCTTCCCGCATAACCGTGCCCTTAACAACATGGTCGAACTCGAAGAGGAGCGCCGCCTTGCTTATGTCGGCATCACTCGCGCGCAAGAGCAACTGGTGGTCAGTCACGCCTGGAGCCGCAATCTTTATGGCGGCACACAATACAACCCGCCTTCTCGCTTTCTCGACGAGATTCCCGAAGAACTCATTGAACGTGAGGGCAGTTCCGATTCGGGTGCCGATTCGAGTCGCACAAGTTTTCGACCGCGCGCCGATCGTGCGTTGCAACCAACTTCGAGTTTGCGCCGCCCTCAAGACGTCGCCGCATCTACCGCTCAGCAGCAGCCAACTGAGCACGGCCTGCGAGTTGGCGACGATGTGGTACATCCGACTTTCGGTGACGGCATCATTATTGATATTCGCGGTCAGGGCGAGAAGGCCGAAGCGTCAATCCGTTTTAGTGGCGTCGGCACCAAGCATTTGTCGCTGTCATGGGCGCCACTAAAGAAGGTGCTTCGCTAAAAATTCGCGGTCACGGTCGTGCTCATGTTCACGGTCACGGCGCCTGCATGTCTACCAATAGTGTCGTTTTATTTTCGACAATCGGTCGAACATCATCTGGCAACTTGAGTTGATCGACGGTGATTGAGCGTCCTTCGCAATCAGAAAACGTGCGACTTTTTTTAATCTGCGTGACCAAGCACTGCGCGTTTCTGTCTGCAGGGAAGGCATAGTAAACCTGCCAGCCACGGGCGTCATCGTTGCCCGTGTGATCGATCACAATCGACCGAGTGCCACTTGAATCCCGCAGGTCGGGGTACAGCACCGGCCCATTCGCGGCGACAGATTTTGCGATATCGGTGACAGGTCCGACCACAAATGTGCGACGACCTAGGTTCGGCACCGTCGCAGAGTGATCGGTTATTGACGCGGCGACCAACCAGGTGATCCCAAAGAGAGCGGCGAAGAAGGCGACCCCGCCGAATATCGGCAACAATGCGCGTGCGAAGGGGGATCGAAGCCGTTCTGCCACCTCTCAAGTGTGGCCTAGAGGGCGTAGGGTTATCCATTCGTGAAGCGCACTTACCGAGTTGTCGTCGCCAAGCCTGGTCTTGACGGTCATGATCGAGGGGCCAAAACCATAACGCGCGCCCTGCGCGATCACGGCTTTGAGGTCATCTACACGGGCTTGCACCAGACCCCCGAGCAGATCGCCGAGACGGCGTTGCAAGAAGACGTCGATGCCGTCGGCCTATCGTTACTTTCTGGCGCGCATCTGACTCTGTTCCCTCGCGTGATGGATGAGCTGCGCTCGCGCGACATGGGCGATGTGCTCATCTTTGGCGGCGGCGTGATACCTGATGCTGACGCGCGAGCATTACTCGAGCAGGGCGTTGCCCAAATCTTTGGGCCCGGTTCGTCATTGCAAGACATTGCCAAGTGGCTTGAAGCGGCGCTTGATTCTAAATAACACCAATCACAAAGGAAAGTAAATGGATCTCTTCGAGTATCAGGGCAAGCAATATTTTGCGCGCTACAACATTCCTGTATCGGCAGGCGGCGTTGCGCTAACAGTCGATGATGCTGTGCGCGAGGCCGAGAAAGCCATGTATCCGGTTGTCGTCAAGGCGCAGGTGCAAGTTGGCGGCCGCGGTAAGGCCGGCGGTATCAAGTTGGCGAACAATGCCGACGAGGTTCGCCTGCACGCCGGAAACATTCTGGGGATGGACATCAAGGGCCACATCGTTAAGCGCGTGTGGGTCGAGCACGCATCCGACATCGCCGAAGAGTATTACGCCTCGTTCACGCTTGATCGCGCCGCCAAGCAACACCTGCTGATGCTTTCGGCGCAGGGTGGAGTCGAGATCGAAGAAGTGGCCGCCAAAGACCCGACAGCGATCGTGCGCCTACACATCAATCCGATTGTCGGGTTAGGCGCCGAAGGGGCTCGCCGTGCGGCGATCGACGCCAGAATCCCCGCCAAGGCTCTCGACGGTGTCGCCGATATTTTGGTCAAGTTGTACGAGTGCTTCACGAAGGGCGATTGCGATCTGGCAGAAATTAATCCGCTGATCTTGAAGCCAACCGGCGAGGTGCACGCGCTTGATGCCAAGGTAAGCCTCGATGACAATGCCGCGTTCAGGCATCCAGAGTGGGCAGAGTACAGCGCTACAGAAGAGCTCGATCCGCGAGAAAAACTGGCGCGAGAAAAGAACCTGCAATACATCGGCCTCGATGGCACGGTTGGCATCATCGCCAACGGCGCTGGTTTAGCGATGAGCACGCTCGATGTTGTTAACCAGGTCGGTGGCAGCGCTGCCAACTTCCTCGATATCGGCGGTGGGGCGAATGCCGAGTTGATGACGAGCGCGCTCGAAGTAATCAACTCCGACACCAAGGTGCGCAGCATCTTGATCAATATTTTTGGCGGAATCACCCGCGGCGAAGAGGTTGCCAAGGGCATTGTTGAGGCAATGCGTCGTGTGCAGTTGCGTGCCCCAATCGTGATCCGCCTAGATGGAACGAACGCGCAAGAGGGTCGCCAAATCCTCGTCGACGCCGGCATCCCTGATTCACAATTAACCACCCGCGCAACGATGCTCGAAGCTGCTCGCGCCGCTGTCGATCTCGCCAAGTAACGATCTAGAAGAGAGATAGGCAAACATGGCAATTTTCGTTGATCAAAACACCAAGGTGATCGTGCAGGGTCTCACGGGCGGGCAGGGTCGCTTTCACGGTTTGCGCAATCGTGATTACGGCACGCAAGTCGTCGGTGGTGTCACTCCAGGCAAGGCCGGCCAAGACGTCGAGGGCATACCAGTTTTCGATACAGTCGCCGACGCCGTTGCTGCCACGGGCGCAACCGCATCGTTCATCGCTGTACCTCCCAAGGCTGCGCCCGCCGCGATTCTCGAGGCCGCGCAAGCTGGCATCGGTTTCGTAGTCTGCATCACCGAGGGCATTCCGGCACAAGACGAAGCGCGCATATTTTCTACGCTGCAGCGCGACTATCCGGCCACACGCCTGCTGGGCCCAAATTGCCCCGGCATCATCAGCCCGGGCAAGTGCAACATCGGCATCACAGCCGGCGAGATCGCCCAGCTACCCTCGGCAAAGGGCCCAAACGTTGGCATTGTCTCGCGATCGGGAACGCTCACATATCAGGCGCTTTACGAACTCAAGCAGCAGGGCATCGGTGTGAGCACATGCGTAGGCATCGGCGGCGACCCAGTACCGGGTACATCGTTCGTCGATTGTTTGGCGCAGTTTCAATCCGACCCAGAAACTCACGCAATCATGATGATCGGCGAGATCGGTGGCTCTGCAGAAGAAGAGGCCGCCGAGTTCATTACTTCGCACGTCACTAAGCCGATGAGTGCGTACATCGCTGGTGTCACCGCGCCGGCTGGCAAGAAGATGGGCCACGCTGGCGCGATCGTCTCGGGCGGCAAGGGCACCGCGCAGGGCAAGATGGACGCGCTGCGTGCAGCAGGCGTAAAGATCGGCCTTAATCCGACAGAGGCAGGCGCGTTGATGGCAGAGATAGTGAAGTCACTGCGATAGTGCTTGAGGCTAATATTGCAGGTGATTTTTAAATGAAACAATCCCCGTCACTTCCGTATTTGTCAAGCCTCGATGGGCTTCGCGCGGTCGCCGTTATCGCCGTAATCATCTACCACGCGAATAAGGGCTGGCTAGGCGGCGGCTTTCTCGGCGTCGAAGTGTTCTTCGTTATCAGCGGCTATCTGATCACGACGCTACTGATCAACGAGTCAGCGAATACTGGTCGCATCAACCTACGGGCGTTCTGGCTTCGCCGCGCCAGGCGACTTCTGCCAGCGCTCTGGGCGCTGCTCTTGGGCGTAACGATTTACTGCTCGCTATTCGAGCAAGATGCCCTTGGTGCACTACGCGGCGATGTAATTGCTTCGCTTGTTTATGGTTTCAACTGGTTTCAAATCTGGATGGGTACTTCGTATTTCAGTGCGCTCGGTTTCGTGCCATTGCGTCACCTGTGGTCGCTGGCGGTGGAAGAGCAGTTTTATCTGATCTGGCCGCTCGTGATGATGTTGATTTTGCGCGGCGGCCGTCGCAACTTGCGCAATGTCGGCCTAATGTTCGTGTTCACGTCTTTGGCGATCGGTGTTTATGTGGCGTCGGTTTATCAGTCGGGCATAGTTGGCACCGTCGAGCAGACGCCGCAGCAGTTTCTTTCGCTGGCCGGTCACATCGTGCTGCGCATCGACTATTTGTTTTTGGGCTCAGTTAGTCGCGCTGGCGGCTTGTTCATCGGCGCGGCACTGGCGATGTTCTGGCGCCCGTGGGCGACGAGCGTCTCTAGCAACAAGCGCGTTTCGAGAACTCTTGACATTGTTGGCTTGGGCGGGCTTGCCTGCTTGGGGTTAATGATGTACAAGTTTCGCGACGTCATCGAGGGCACTGTCGAGGGTGGCAGCCGTGGCTATGACTTGCTGTTCCAAGGTGGCTTTTTTCTTGTCGGTCTGGCCAGCGTTGCGGCGATCGCGTCTGCCGTTTATCCAGGCCCAGGTTTGACTCACAAAATTCTTGATAACAAGGTGCTCGGCTGGGTGGGTCAACGTTCGTATGGTCTGTACCTCTACCACTGGCCGATTTTTCAGTTCTACCGCCACTTCGCTGGCGACCCGCTGACCGTTGTTCAATTCATCGGCCTGATGCTCGTTGCGCTGGCAGCCACAGAGTTTTCTTATCGGTTCATAGAGATGCCCGTGCGCTCGGGGGCGTTTGCTAGTTGGTGGCATCGGTTGCGTCGCCCGCGTTTCGACGCTGACCGCGAGAAGCGTCGGCAGACGTTTGCGCTCGGTGCAGTTATCGCGGTGTTGCCGATATTTGCGATAGTTAGCATGGCAACCGCCGATGTCAAGCTTGACGAGATCGCCCAAAGCCTAAAAAATAATGAGTTGAGCGTCGTCAATGTCTTGACATCGACAACGCTGGCAGGTGCATATTTGGGCACATCGGAAACGACGCTCGCCGTTGCGCCAACGATTCCAGTAACCGATACCACCGTGCTTGATGGTCAGACTATTGAGATTCTGGCGATTGGCGACTCGGTGATGTTGGGCGCCGCCGACATTCTCTCAAAGCGGGGCATCACTGTTGACGCGCTTAAAAGCCGGCCGTTCGGACAGGCGCTCGAGATCGCCAATTTCATGAAGTCGGTTAACCGTCTTGGCGAGGCCGTGATTATCCATCTCGGCACAAATAACTATGTAGACCAAAAGACTCTCGACGCGATCATGGTTCCACTCGCCGATGTGTCAGTTGTGTTGTTCGTCACGGCGCACGTGCCGACGCGCGAGTGGCAAGACCCGAACAATTTACTAATACGCGCGCTGCCCAATATTTATGGCAATGTCAAGATTTTGGACTGGGACGTCGTGGCTAAGGCGCATCCCGAATATCTTTACCGTGATCAGGTTCACCTCAATTTGGTTGGTCAACAGATCTATGCCGATCTCATCATGCAAGGTATCGGAAGGTAAGGTTTTGCTATGACTACACCAGTACGCATCGCAATCACTGGCGCTGCCGGGCAAATCGGTTACAGCCTTTTGTTTCGCATCGCCTCCGGCGCGATGCTCGGCCCTGACACGCCAGTTATTTTACAATTGCTAGAAGTTACACCGGCACTCGGCGCCCTGAGCGGAGTGAAGATGGAGCTCGACGACTGCGCGTTCGCGCCGCTCGTTGATGTGGTGATGACAGACAATCCAAGTGTCGCCTTCGCCGATGCTGACATCGCCATGCTTGTGGGTGCAATGCCACGAAAAGACGGCATGGAGCGTGCCGATTTATTGTCAGCCAATGGCGGAATCTTCAAACCGCAGGGCGAAGCCATATCCGCCAACGCCAAGAAGGACGTCAAAGTTCTCGTGGTTGGCAACCCGGCCAACACCAACGCCCTGATTGCCATGAGCAACGCCAAAGACACAGACCCCAAGCAGTTCACTGCGATGATGCGCCTGGATCACAACCGTGCGGTATCGCAACTCGCGCAACGTCTCAACAGACCCGTGACTGATGTTAAGAAGATGACGATCTGGGGCAATCACTCGACCACCCAGTATCCGGATCTATTTCATTGTGAGGTGGGCGGCAAGAATGCCGCGGCCTTAGTCGACGATCAGGCATGGATCCAGGACTCGTTCATCCCAACCGTCGCCAAGCGCGGCGCGGCAGTGATCAAGGCCCGTGGCTCATCTTCCGCAGCCTCGGCGGCGAACGCGGCGATGGAGCACGTGCGCTCGTGGGTGCTCGGCACGCCGCAGGGTGACTGGGTGTCGATGGCCGTTCCGTCTGACGGCAGCTACGGCGTGCCAGAAGGTCTGATCTCGTCGTTCCCGTGCACGTGCACTAACGGCGAGTACAGCATTGTTCAGGGTCTCGATATTGATGCGTACAGCCGCGGCAAGATCGATGCCTCGGTTGCAGAGTTGATAGAAGAGCGCGACGCGGTGCGTTCGCTCGGCCTGATCTAATAGAACCTAGCCGCCAGTTCGCAGCGCCATCTCGGCGCGATACGACAACGAGGTGACGTCGCAGAGGTTCGGCTGTTCTCTAATCAGTTTGTTCTTTTCTGCCCTCGGCGAGAGCTGGGTCCCTTTTCGCCAAGCATCCAGGTACTTCCAAGGCCAAACTTCGCCCTGCAGCAGGAGCGCCTCGGCACGTGGGCAGATGCGAGAAATTCCAAAATGGGTGTGGCAGCGGGTGATCCGAGCGTTGCCAGAAGAGCCCATCACGCCGATCCAGTCACCTGCTTGCACGCGCTGACCGGCGTGAACTTTGACGCGCCCAAGGTGCGCGAAGAAATAGCGCACCGAGTCGTCGCCGATAAGTGTAATGGTGAGCCCGCCGCGCGTGCCAGGCCCGTCAACTTCCTTGATCCATTTGTCTTTAACGCGAACTTGCAAAATCTCTCCCGCAGTAGGCGCGAGTACGCGGGCATAACAACCCCCAACGTCGGTGGCTGGGTAGTAGAGGTGATCGCGGTTGTAGTTGACAGGCTTGTGCGAAAACGGAAACACATATTTCACTGATCCACTCGTTCGTGTAACTGAAGACACGTCCGCATCTTGTCTAGTTGCGTCTTGTGCGCGCACTGGGGTGGCGAGTCCTGAGGCGAGCGTGATCAGCGCGGCACAGATCAAACCCAGATGCAGCCCCCGACGCACGCACGCCACGCTAAACCATCTGGCGATGATTTTGAAACTTTTGCAGGTTAAATACTCGGAAACTGTTACGGTGGCAAACCATGGCTAGACCCTTTTTTATCGATACCGATACTGCCAGCGACGACGCCGTTGCACTGATTATTGCTCTGCGTCACCCCGAGATCGAAGTGGTTGGCATCAGTATCGTCGCCGGCAATGTGCCGTTAGCGATGGGTCTGCAAAATGCCCTGTACACGGCAGAGATGTGCGGCTCTCTTGTGCCCATCTATGCAGGCGCCGATCGGCCGCTAAAGCGAGTGCTGGCAACTGCGCAAAATGTGCACGGCAACGATGGCATGGGGGATATCGGGTTACCGCTCAGCGGACGATTGCCAGCCAACGGCGACGGGATTGATGCGTTGATAGCCGCGGCGAACGAGCACGCTGGCGAATTAACGCTCGTGACGCTTGGACCGCTCACCAACATTGCGCACGCCTTGGTTCGAGATCCATCGATCGTAGAAAAAATAAAGCGTTGCGTAATCATGGGTGCGGCCGCCGATCACATTGGCAATGTCACGCCGGTCGCTGAGTTCAACATGTGGTGCGACCCAGATGCCGTAGAGGTCGTGCTCGCGTCGGGTATGAACCTTGAATTCGTGGGATGGGATATTTCGCGTAAGTACGCGGCTATTTCAAATGCAAAAGCCGAAACCATTCGTCTAGTCGGTACGCAACTTGCCAGGTTCACGATTGATATTCAATGCGTCGTTGCCGAGTTTTGCGCCAACGAAACCCACATCGATGGCTTCGATCTTCCTGACCCGATTGCGATGGCGTATGCGATCAACGGCGACATAGCAACCGAGGTTCGAGAAATGTACCTCGCAATCGAGACCAGCAGTGCGCATACCCTCGGAATGGTTGTGATGGACACGCTTGGTGTAACTCATCGCAAACCTAATGCCAAGGTCGTAACTAGTGCCGATGCCGCTTTGTTCCTGTCGATGCTTGTCACTGCCGTGAAGTGACTACGAGATGAGCAACAACTCACCGCTGAGCGACTCATTCGTTGAAGTGGCAGTTACAACTCGCAACGGACACGACGAGTCGCTGCACCACGGTGCGGTAGTAACCCTCGGTGCCGATGGGTCTGTCGCTGGTGCGCTCGGTGATCCGAGCGTGGTTATCTTTCCGCGTTCTTCGATGAAGCCGATTCAGGCGACTGTGATGGTGGCGGCGGGCTTATCTTTGTCGCCGCGCCTACTGGCTCTAGTCTGCGCCAGCCACGACGGTCGGTCAGAGCATCTCGCCGCGGCGCGCGAGATCTTGGCGACAGCACACCTAACCGAAATCGACCTTGGTAACACGCACGACCTGCCTCTTGATCAAGACGCCGCCGAAGACGTGCTGCGTGGCGGCGGTGTGCGTACCGCACTGCAGATGAACTGCTCCGGTAAACACTCTGGCATGCTCGCGACCTGTGTACACAACGGCTGGTCGCACGACATTTCTTATCTGCACGTCGACCACCCGCTGCAGCAGCGAATCACGCAGATGGTGCCGACACTGTGCGGCGAAGATGTCGCGCATATTGGTGTCGACGGCTGCGGCGCACCTGCGCACGCGTTCTCGCTTGCCGGTCTTGCCCGCGCCTTTCGCTCGATCGCTATTGCACGCGATGGCTCTCCAGAAAGTCTGGTAGCGCTGGCGATGCGATGTCACCCCGAGATGGTTGGCGGCCCGGCGCGCGATGTAACGCTGCTGATGCAAGGAATTCCAGGCCTGATTGCCAAAGACGGCGCCGACGGCGTGTTTGCGGCTGCAATGCCTGACGGTCGGGCGGTAGCACTGAAGATTGCCGACGGCGCCAACCGTGCGCGACCGCCGCTGATGAAGATCGCATTACAGTCGCTGGGCGTTGACACCAGCGGCGTTGATGAACGGGCGTTCGCTTCGCCGATATTCGGTCACGGCGCAGTCGTCGGCGACGTGCGCGTTATCGCGAAGTTCTAACTACTTAAGGATGCAGACCGCGCATGCGGTGGGCGTCAGCGATTGTCTTAACGCCGAGCACAGATGTCGCCAGACGGTACGGCAGGTTTGAGTCGTCGGCGAATGCGTAAAAGCGATTAAACGCGCCGCGCATCAAATCAATGACGCGGGCGTTGACCTGGTCTTCGTCCCATGTCAGGTGAGCGAAGTTCTGGCACTGCTCAAGGTATGAACAAGTTACGCCGCCGGCGTTGGCGAGCACGTCGGGCATGATGATCACGCCGCGGTCGGCGAGAATTGCATCGGCGGTCGGTGTGAGTGGCCCGTTGGCCCCTTCGACAACGAGTTTCGCCGTCATCGCATTTGCTTCGGTTTCGTGCACGGCGTCGCCGAGCGCGCACGGCATGGCGATGTCTGCGTCGAGGCTGAATACTACGTTCGAGCCGCCTTTGCCCTTGGTAACGACATCGCCGACGCCAGTCTCAATAAGGCTCGAAGCTCCAGCCTTGATCGCGGCGTCGATGCACGCAAGGTCGAGCCCACCACCGCTGTGAATTGTTCCGCCAACGTCGGCCAGTCCGACGATTATTGCGCCACGAGCTGCGGCGAGGCGAGCAGCCCACGAACCGACCTGTCCATATCCCTGAATGACGATGCGCTGGTCTTTGAGCGACTTGCCGCTCTTTTGCAAAATTAGATCCGCAACTTCCACGACTCCGCGTCCGGTAGCAGACTCGCGGCCGAGCGACCCACCTAGTTCGATGGGCTTGCCGGTCACGACTCCTGGCACAACATGCCCGACTCCAGCCGAGTACTGATCCATCACCCAAGCCATGATTTGCGCGTTGGTTCCGACGTCGGGCGCCGGCACGTCGCGATCCGGGCCGAGGAAGGGCGCGATCTCAGAAATGTAGCGACGCGTGATGCGCTCGATTTCACCGATCGAATATTTCTTTGGATCGAACGCAACACCACCCTTGGCGCCGCCGAGGGGCAAGTTCATGATCGCTGTCTTGAGTGACATTCCAATCGCGAGGGCGACGACCTCGTCGCGGGTTACTTCGGCGTGATAGCGAATGCCGCCTTTGGCTGGACCACGCGTGGTGTTGTGATGAACTCGCCAACCGGTGATCTGATCGCGCGTGCCGTCGTCGCGTCGAAATGGGATCGCGACTTCGAGGATTCTGCGCGGAGCGACGATCGTTTCGATGAGACCGTCTTCAAGCTTCAGCCACTCGCCGGCTTGACGCACACGAAGCTCTGCCGCCTCGAGTGCCGAATAATCATGAAATGACGCCATTGTCATATTTTTTCTCCCACATGAGCCTAGACGACCATCCCGTCAGACTCGATTCATGTCACGCGCGAGCCCGGATCCCCGATTTGTTCATAGGCGCGGGTGCTAATCAGCTCACGGATGCGATTGAAGCCTTCCCATACTTCAACGTACGAGGTCGCCAGTGGCGAGATCGCGAGTCGCAGGCAATCTGGCTGGCGATAGTCGGCGACGGCATTGGCATACCTGCGCATTGCCTCTGAGATCCGTCGCGACTCTGGATGCCTAATCGTGATGTGTCCGCCGCGCCGATTCGCATCGCGCGGTGTGATCACCGAGCAGCCGAGCTTGGCCAACCAGGCGTCATGGAGCGTGAGCATGAGATCTGTGCCTGTCGCGGCTTTGGCGGCAATCGCTGGCAGGGTCGCGCGCTCGATCATCTCGAACGCTGTCTGGACGCAACGTAAACCAACGATCGACGGGCTCGCAATCTGGAAGCCGCGGATGTTTGGGGCTCGATCAAAACCTTGGGCCATGGCGAATTGGTCATCTTGCGCGAACCATCCCTGAATTGGCACTTGCAGTTGTTGTTGCAGTTCGTGCCTTACATACAGCCAGGCTGGCGCACCAGGGCCAGAGTTTCCGTACTTGTAACTACAGCCGACCGCCAAGTCGACGCCGTCGCGGTCGTATTGCATAGGTACTACGCCGACAGCATGGCTTGCGTCCCAAAGTACTAGTGCTCCAACATCGTGCGCCATTTTCGAGATCGCTACGACGTCGTGCAGCGCACCCGAGCGATACTGAATCACGCTTAGCGTCACCAGCGCCACGTCGTTACTGAGGTGCGGTGCGAGCATCTGCGGTGTTATCAACTCTTCGCCGTCCTCATCGTCGATAAGCACAAGCTTTAGATCGAGAAGTTCGCACATCCCTTGCAAGATGTAACGGTCGGTAGGGAAGTTTGCAGTATCGCTGATTACTGTTCGTCGCCCCGGTCGAGCCTTCACGGCGGCGTGGCACAACTGGTAGAAATTAATGCTCGTGGTATCGACTGCGAGCACCTGCCCAGCCGCCGCGCCCAGTGCCGAGCGGCCAACTAGGTCGCCCGTGCTTTGTGCCTCATCAATCCAAGATGACCAGCCGTCGACGATCTGCTCGCCCCACTCGTTTGTTAGGTAGTCGTTAATGCGCTTGATCGTCTGTTTAGGTAGTCGCCCTAGTGAATTACCATCGAGGTAGCACTTGTCTGGGTCAGTGATTAGAAATTCATCGCGGAATTGGGCGAGTGGATCGTTGGAGTCGAGATCCTCGGCGTAGGCGCGCGAAGATAATTCTCTGGTGCTAGTTGGCATACGCTTACACTATGCCAGACACGAACGATCTCGGTTCTCCAGACGCAGCAGTCACATATAACTCGTACCTGAAGATCGACGAGATTCTCAAACTGCAGTCGCCGCTTTCTGACGGCCCCGAGCATGACGAATTGCTATTCATCATCATCCATCAAACGTATGAATTGTGGTTCAAGTCCTTGCTGCACGAGATGGGCCAGGCGCAACGAACCCTTGAGAGCGGTGACACACATTTATCGCTTGGATTGCTTGGTCGTGTGCGCACGATCATGAAGACGCTTGTTGGCCAGGTAGATATTTTAGAGACGATGACGCCGCTGCAGTTCAATACCTTTCGCGATCGCCTAGATGCTGCGAGCGGGTTTCAGTCGGCACAGTTTCGCAAGATTGAGGCGATGCTCGGCGGGCGGGCGCCAGATCAGAATGGGATTTGGCAGTCGCTGCTCAGTTATTTGGCCTCGCGTAAACATGTCGCCGCCCCTGGCGAGCAGGCAATGAACGAGATGTTGATTGACGTCTATCGAAACGACCCCGAGGCGGCAATGATGCTCGAGCGTCTAGTTGATATAGATGAAGGTTTACAAGAGTGGCGCTACCGCCACGTGAAGATGGTCGAGCGCACAATCGGGGCGAAGATGGGTACGGGTGGTTCGTCCGGAGCCGCCTACTTGGCGTTGACCTTGTTTAAGCCTGTGTTTCCAGAACTCTGGAGGGTGCGCTCAGAGTTCTAGTCAGCCGAATACTGCTATCTGATCTGGATGGCAGTCTGAAGCAGGACCCCGATTACGGCGACTGCAAACCCGACTTTTATGAATCTGTCAGAGTTGACTCGCTGAGCAAACTGATCCATGATGATGCCGTGATTGGCGGTCATATCGGCCCGCAACATGATTTCTAGGCCGTCGATTCGTGCTGTGATCTTTTGTTCGAGACTGTCGACCTTGCTGTCAATCTTGTCGTCGAGTCGTCGTTCGAGACTGTCGATTCGTGCTGTGATCTTTTGTTCGAGACTGTCGATTCGTGCTGTGATCTTTTGTTCGAGACTGTCGACCTTGCTGTCAATCTTGTCGTCGAGCCGAATTAGACTGCTTTGAATCTGAGAAAACGCAGAATCAATGTGCGCGGCAAGCAACCGGACGACACCAAATGTCGCTGGCCCGTTCATGTCCTCGTCTTGCGTTTCGGTCACCAGCGCCTCAAATCGGTTGATGTTTACTAGCGGTTGGGCATTCATCTCTCAATCCCTTCATTTTTGATGTTGATGTAGGGATATGTGTGACTTAACTCGCCACAATTGCCGATGGGATATTTATATCCGAAATTTTCGACTTTGTAAATGTGCCAAGCAACAAATTTGCCTGTTAGTTGTGGGTAGTTGTCCATCTGGAGGGCTGATCGCACAACCCGTAAAGAGTGTGCAATAGGGAGCCGTGTTCAATCGAAATGTGTCGACGCACCAGCCCTACCAGTCGCGTCCGAAACTCGACGCCGTGGCCAGACTCCGGCGCTAGAAGGTGGGCAAGTTCGTGTAGGAGCGTCAACTGTGACACTTCGGCCGCAAAAAGAGCGATCGCGTGCTCTGCGGAGCATGCCGCACCGACCAAGTTCTGTTGTGCGCGCAGTCGGTCGATTTGCGGCGGGTCGATATCCTGCGCCGCGCAAATTTCTTCTACCCACGACTGCGACTTGGCGAGCGTCAATTTCCGACTCGGCAAGACCTCTTCTAGTAGCAACTCGGCAGCGTAAATTTGCGATCCCGCAGTTGGCGCATTTTTAGCAAACCGACCTGCAATCTCGTTCAGTCTCTTCGCATATTCGTCCAGAGTTGTCATTTGTTGAGACTTCGTGGCACGTTTCTGCCAACGGCATTTTTGCCATTTGAAAAACCACCAGCGGCACGCCGGCCATCTTTGAAGGCCATTGCCGAACCGCTGATGTATCCGCGGGTCGAACGCAGACCAAAATCGATGCGAGCCATCATCTCGGTCTGGGCGTTTTCGCTTCGTTCTACGAGCACGATGGCCGCATTTTCACGTTTGTACTCGCGCACAAACTCGCGGTTGGCAGTGTGTAACTTTTCGATGATCCCTCGGGTATATCCGTGCCACCAAGCCGTTCGCCACGAGCGATCGCCCTGAGGCATAACCCGAAGAGCGAGCATTTCTGCCGCAGCGAAAATCGCCCGCGTGTTAGAGATGTCGAACTTTGTGCCAAAGAAGACGTATCTAATGGCATCCGATTCGCCAAGGTCGCGGTAACCAGCACAGCAATTTGCCTTGGCGATCTGATACAGCAGATCGCCGCGACGCACGCGGTACAGACCGCGCAGCAGTATTTTTTCTGACACGATCTCTTGCGACAGATTGTTGGCTTGCCCAGAATTGGTGTCGCGCTTTGTCGCCGCAGCCTCGTCAATGCCGTATTTCTGCATCAACTTCCAGGCCATTGCAAGCGCCGTCTCGGCTTCTGCTTGCGGCGTGTTGGGGTGGTGGGCGACGGCAAGAATCGCGGCCACTTTGGCCTTCATCTCATCGGAGGCATTTTTATTGTTCATGGGTTCTGGTTCTAGACGATAGGTGCAGCAGTGTCGAGCACAAATTTACTAGATAGTGTGTTGGCAAGATGCGTCTGACTGCACTTGCTATCGCTGGTTCGCTGCTACTCGCCTCAGCCGGCAGCGCCAGTGCGGCGCCCACTCGAGCAAACTCTGAAATGCGGATCATCGGCAAATCGGTTGAAGGCCGCGATATCGAGGCCTACCATCGCGGCACCAAAGGCGGAACCGTCGTTTTGGTAATCGGCGTGATTCACGGCGACGAAGACGCCGGTCTTGACATTGTTGAGATACTAAAGGCTGCGGCGATCCCTACCGGCGTTGACCTGTGGTTGGTGCCGAGCATGAACCCCGACGGTGTTGCGCGTCAAATACGTAAGAATGCCAACGGCGTCGATCTCAATCGCAACTTCCCCTATAGGTGGGGCAAGATCGGCAAACCCAGTTCCTGGCAGTACGCGGGTACGTCGAGAGCCTCCGAGCCCGAGACTCAAGCAATGGTCAAATTCATTCGCGAGATCAAACCAGATTTGGGCATTTGGTTCCACCAAGACCTCAACATAATTTCGCCAGGTAAGGGCATCGACGGCAAGTTGCGATCTCGTTACTCTCGACTATCGGGCATCCCGTTAAAGCGGATCACCGGCGGCACGTACACGGGTGTTGCGGCAACGTGGCAACGCAGCACGCTCGCGAATGCCTACGCGTTCGTTGTCGAACTTGGGCCGACCCTTTCTTCTGCTCAGGCCGCGCTCAATGCCAAAGCGATATTAGACGCTGCAGTTTTTCTTGGCTCGCTGAAAAGGAAGTAGCTACACGAGCGTCGGTAATGCGACCAGCGCCCGATAATCATCGATCTCGTTATACATTTGGGCCGATAATCGCACGTAGTTTTCACCACGCACGGTCATGATCGTGCACTCGGCACGAAGTTCGGTGCCTGCACGCTTCATTAATTGATCGCGCCCCTCGGCCGTCAATGGTTGGGCGGTCGCCCCAGTCTTTGGAAGTAAAACCATGCGCATCCACGGCGCTTCGGTTACTTCGTTGCCGACGAGGTGATTCTCGACGCCCCATGCTGACCGCAGCAATTCTGCGCCGCCATCGACGACGGTTGTGTTGTGCTCATCGCGTTCGGCGAAACTCCAGCGCTCTTGAAACGCAATCGCATCTGGCGTCACGAGATATGGCGAGTAGTCGCTGGTGCCTTGCCAGTCGAACGACAAGGGGAAGCCTTTCTCGTATCCCCACGAGGGTGCAAGCGGAGCCATTAGTGCCGCAATTTGCGGTGTCGCACAAACCAAACCTGCCGATGGCCGCGGCGCGCACAGCCACTTATGAAAGTTGCCCACCCATATGTCGCACCCATGCGGCACTGGCGACTCGATCATTCCTGCTCCGTGGGCGCCGTCAACGACAAATTGCAGATTAGAGTGGGTGGTCTTCAACTCGGCGATAATTTCAGCGACGGGTATCAGCACGCCCGTTTCCGAAGTTATTTGGTCGATCACGACGACTGCGGGCGCATCGCGCGACGACAGCGCCGCGTGAATGCGAGAAGAAATAACGCCCACCGAAATTTCGTGCGGGTAAGCAATTTCGGCAATCGCCAGCGTGGCGTTGCTGCGTTGGGCGATGCGCTGCATACCATAATGCACTCCGCCGTAACCGAGCGAAACCGCAATCATGTGGGCCTGTTGTTGTTTTAACGTGAAGTCATCGACAAGCGCCTGCACCGCGGTGATCACGCCTTGCGAGGTATTGGGCACAAATGCGAATTGTTCACTCGGCACATTCATCCAAGCCGCAGTTTCGTTGCGCGCTGCAATCAACAGATCTGGCATCTCAAACCGAAACCATCGGTTTGGGTTGCTCTCTGCCCGGCGCTGCAGTGAAATCTGGGCTCGTTCAACTTCGCGCGGTACCGCGCCGAACGACCCGTGATTTAGATATGAAATGTCTGCGCTTAGGCTCCACAAGCCAGAGTATTGATTGCCGCTCACTCCCGAAATTCGTCGGATGAATACGCGGTCAGGCGATCAGCGCGGTGGTGAGTATCGATGTAACGAATTGTGCCGCTGCGGCTGCGCATCACAAGACTATGCGAACGAGCGCCGTACGCGTCGTAACGAATACCGCGCAAAAGTTCGCCGTCGGTGACGCCAGTGGCGGCGAAGAACACGTCGTCACCACGAACCAAATCATTCGTGGTCAAAATCCGTGAGAGGTCGTACCCGGCTGCGATAGCGGCCTTGCGTTCTTCGTCGTTACGCGGGTGTAGGCGCCCAATAATTTCGCCGCCCATCGCCTTCAGCGCGGCAGCTGCAGTTACGCCCTCTGGCGTGCCGCCGATGCCCATCAAAATGTCTACGCCGACTTCTGGCGATGCGGCGGCGATGGCACCGAAGATGTCGCCGTCAGTGATCAGCAGAATGCGCGCACCAGATGCCCGCACTTCGGCGATTAAGTCGTCGTGGCGTGGGCGCTCCAAAATCATCACTGTCAACTCGCGGATGGTCTTCTTCATCGCCCTGGCGACTTCTTTGAGATTCTTGGTCGGCGATACGTTGAGGTCGATTGCATGAGCGGCCTCTGGGCCGACGGCAATCTTTTCCATATAGAAGCACGGGCCGGGATTAAACATCGAACCGCGTTCGGCCACCGCAATCACAGAGATCGCGTTCCCGCGGCCCATCGCCGTGAGTGTGGTGCCGTCGATTGGGTCAACCGCCACGTCGGTTTCTGGCGAGTTACCGTTGCCGACCTTCTCGCCGTTAAATAACATCGGCGCTTCGTCTTTCTCGCCCTCGCCGATTACGACGATGCCGTCCATGCTGACTGTGTCGAGCACGTTGCGCATCGCGTCAACCGCGGCGCCGTCGGCGGCGATCTTGTCGCCACGGCCGACCCAGCGAGACCCTGCCAGTGCCGCCGATTCGGTGACCCGAACAAGTTCCATTGCTAAGTTGCGGTCTGGTCTTTCGCGAAGTGTCATCGACTATAAATCTAGCCGCCAGCGCCGCTACGCCCGAATGCGATCACAGTCTTTACTTCCGCCAGAATAGAAGTAGCGTTTGGTTCATGAGCGAATTAGACCCCATCGACCCAGACGCCCAAACCGTGCGTTATGACTTAAGTGAGTGGTCGATAAATCAGCGCGCCGATGTCGCCGCAGCACTCGCCGACGCCGAAATTGTGCACGCGTGGGATGCAGACGAACTGCTCGTTGCCGCCGCAGTAGAAGGCCAGGTCGACGCGATTCTTGACGACATCGAGGCCGCATCATCGCAGGGCAAATCGCCGTCGACATTGGGCAGCGGCGAACGGCTCACTGAATACGAACTTGATGAGTGGAGCAAGATCGAGCGCAACGAGCTATCCGAGATGCTCACCGAATTAGATATCGCTTTTCGTTGGGAGGCCGATGTGTTGTTGGTCTCGACGAGCGACGAAGACGAGGTTGACGAGTGCCTCGACGCACTTGAAAGTGGAGGTGTAGTGACAATTGACGGCGACGCGCTACATCAGGCCAGCAATGAGACATTGCAAACACTTTCTAAAGTCGCGCAACGCTTGCAACGCAACCCATTAGACGCCGACGGATTAACGCTATTGTCGGTGCTGCTGGAAGACTTCGAGTCGCACACTGGGCCGCGCGGCGTGCCCGATTCGGTCTGGCGCCAGGCAACGGATCTGGCTGATCAATTAGCGGCCGCAATCGCCGACGACAATCAGCCCGACGAAATTACAGCGATAGATCTCGCTGGTCGCCTGCACGCAGTATTGCGCCCGCACGTTTAGCCGAGGCGCCCGTTTTTGAGATAGACAGATAGTCGCCATGGCGACCGAAAAAGACGAAGATGCAACGCCCGACGAGGTCTTGGCAGAACTCGAGATCTGGCATTCGCGGCCGCTCACCCCGACCCGCCGTATAGCGCTGGGGCACTTGCACTTGCCAGCCGAACCCGCGCCTGGTTTTGGCGGGTTATTACTCGGCGCAGTGATGTCTACATACATCGCCGATGTCGCTGGCGATCTAGTACCCGACATTTATCGGCTCGTATCAGAAATCGAGCGCGATGAACTCGTCGTGCAGCCCCGCTTGCGGCATCGCTATCAAGTCGACCGACACGGACTGTCGCGTAGCGTGCACAGACTCACTGGTAATGGTGACCAGTTGCAGTTCGACATCGATTCTTCTGGCTCGCCGCTGCAGCAAGTACTCGGTGCCATCTATGCGCTCGAGCGCCTTGAACTGCAAACTCGTGTAAAACTTACGCCAGTGTTGCATAAAGCGATGAAGTGGCGCGGGCCGCTCGGCACTTCCTTCGTTTTATTCATTGCTGGCAGCGCAACGACTTCGCTTTCGACACTGGCCGACCCGCGCGCTTGGGCGCTCGATGTCCTCGGGTTTCCTAAAGGCACGATCAAACCGACTAAAAAAGAAGTGCAGGTGCGCTTTCGCGAAACTTTGCGCCAAGTGCATCCCGATCACGGTGGTGTTCACGAGACCGCTGGGCTGAGCATCGACGAACTTGGCGAGGCACGCCGCGTTTTGCTCAACCTATGACCATTCGCGGGCTGGTTCTGTTTCCAGGCGCGGGCAGTTCGAGCGAACAATCAACCCTATTGGCGATTGGACTTGAAGTGCTACCCGTGCCGACATTTCGTTTCGATTTTCCGTATCGGCGCGCCGGACGCAAAATCCCTGATCGTACGCCCGTGTTAATCGACTGCGTGCGCAAAGAGGTCGGCAATGTCGCCGCGCAATTAAATTGCCAAACCGCCGACCTGGTGATTGGTGGTCGCAGCATGGGCGGGCGAATCTGCACGATGGCGGTCGCTGATGCGCTAGATGTCCGCGCAGTTGTTTGCGTTTCGTACCCTCTGCATCCGCCCAAAAAACCGCTGCAACTGCGCACTGAACACTTGCCACGGCTAAATGTGCCGAGCCTATTCATCGGCGGCACTCGTGATGAGTTCGGAACGCCGCAAGAATTACGCGAAGCGTTGGGATTAATTCCGATCACACCGACTATGGAATTCATTGAGGGCGGTCGGCACGACCTTAAAGGCAAGGACGATGTTGTCGCGGCGCTGATAGCGCAGTGGCTACTCGTGCTTAAGTAGTTCGTCGCTGGGGTTTAGTTCTTCAAGTCGACGGTGCGCGGTTTCTGGATACCAGACGAACACGAGCACGGCCACCAACGCGGGCCCAATAGCCAGGAATGCAATCACCGTGCCGTAGCTGACTCCGCGATTGATCAGCGTTCCGCAAACTATGAGTCCGGCACTGCCGCCGATCAGCGACGCCGTCGTGATCAACGCCGAGGCGACATTCCGGTGCGCGGTGGGGAATAGTTCGCTGCGAAAAACCGCCATCGCAGGGTAGGCCAAGGCGAGCGCGAATGCGCCCACGAGGGCCGAAATCCACATCGTGAGGCCGCGTGTACCGAACGAGATCGCCAGCAGCGCAGCGCCGAGGGGGATCATTACGACTGCGAGTTTCTTGCGCCCGCTTTGGTCGGCAATGCGTCCGCCTAACAGCAGTCCGAGTGACGCCGGGGTAGTTGTCACGAGCGTGAAAAGCGTGACACCGCCGGCCGAGTATCCGCGCACATCTTTTAGGTATCTAATTTGAAACACCGACGCGGCCGCGATGAAAACATTTACGAGTACGGCCACCGTCATCTGTAGGGCTAATCGTTTCGGATCAATGTGGGCGTGTACGGCCGCATCGTCATGCAGCGTCGGGTCGATCGCGCGCTCATGCAAAGATTCGAAGCGCTGGGACTCGGGCAAATACTTCGTGATAATCGCCGCGACGATCATCCACGCTAATCCAATTAGGTAGATGTAGCGCCACGAAGATATCGAAATACCGGCGAGAGGTATCGCACTCACGGCGGTGCCGGCGCCAAATCCCGCCGCTATCGCCAGCACGCTAAGTGCCATGGCGCGATTATCCTGCGACATTTCTTCGGTTGCGAACACGACGATGAAAATGCTTAGCGCTAGTCCGAGTGGCCTGCCGATCGCCTGCGTTGCCACGAGAAATGTAAAGTTTGGCGAGAGTGCTCCGAGCGAAGTGATCAACGGCGCAATCCAGATCGTGAAGATGATCATTCGGCGGCGCCCGATGCGGTCTGCAAGCGCGGCGCACGGCAACGAAATGATTACGCCCCATCGCACAATCGCCGCGGCGAACCCCTGGCCTTGCGCCGAAACGCCAAATTCGTCGCTGGCATAGGCGACGGTCTGCGTGAATACGGTATTCGTGAACGCCGAAGGCAGCGAAGCGAGCGCTAGTAACAGCAGCACTTTTTTCTGTCTAGTAGTGAGCATCGCGGGGTTAAAAAAACCGCGCAATCGGGCCAATTGTGAGGGTCGAGCAGTGTCTAAGGCCACGGCGGGAGCATACTGATATGGCATGCGTATCGTTGTTCGACCGTCCGGCCCTTTGCACGGAGTTGTGCAAGTTCCTGGGGCCAAGAATTCGGTGCTCAAGTTGATGGCGGTCACGTTGTTGGCCGAGGGCGAGTACACCCTCACCAACGTGCCCGACATCAACGATGTCAACACAATGGGCGATCTACTCGGGGCGCTCGGCGTTTCGATGACGCGCATCGACAGTCACAGCGTCAGGCTGAAAAACAGCGGCAATATCACACCCTTCGCGCCGTTCGAGCACGTGGATCGAATCCGTTCATCGATCAATGTTCTTGGGCCGCTCCTGGCGCGTTACGGTCGCGCGGAAATCTCCATGCCGGGCGGTGACGACTTCGGTTCGCGACCGATTGACCTGCACATTCTAGGCCTCGAAGCTATGGGCGCAAAGTTTGTGCTCACCCGCGAAGGGGTCAGCGCCACCGCACCTCGGCTGCGCGGCGCAGATATCACCCTAAGTTTTCCGAGCGTCGGGGCGACCGAGAACATAGTCGCCGCTGCGGTTCTCGCAGACGGCGTAACGACGCTCGACAACGCCGCGCGCGAACCAGAGATCGGCGACTTGTGCAACATGCTCAATAAGATGGGCGCCAAGATCGCGGGTATCGGTACTGCGACGCTCGTGATCACTGGCGTCGAAGTCGATTCTTTGCGCGCAGTTGAATATGCAGTCATCAACGACCGCGTTCAGGCCGCCACATACATTGCCGCCGTCGCGGTATGCGGCGGCGATGTAGTTGTTCGCGGTGCGCGCACCGAGCATATGGAGATGCTGCTCAATCGTTATGCCGAGATGGGTGTGAGCATTACGCCGCAGTCTGACGGGTTACGCGTTTGCGCTTCGTCGCGTCTGCGCTCAATCAACTTCGCAACGTTGCCGTACCCCGGCATCGCCACCGACTACAAGCCGTTGCTTGTGGCGATGTTGGCGGTTGCCGACGGCACGGGGATTGCCACCGAAAATCTTTACCCCGGCCGATTCCGCTATATAGAGGAGTTGTCGAAGCTCGGTGCCGATATCCGCATTGATGGTCACCATGCCGCGATTCATGGCGTAGCCCGTTTGGTCGGAGCGCCAGTCAGCGCTCCAGATATTCGCGCTGGCGCCGCGCTCGTGATTGCGGGATTAGTTGCCGACGGAGTAACCGAGATCAGCGATATTCATCACATCGATCGCGGCTACGACGACTTAGTTGGCAGGCTCGCCGGTCTCGGCGCCAGCGTCACTCGCGGCTGACGGCCGCTGCGCATTTTGCCTATCAATACTTTGCCTACCAGCGCGTAATGTTGCCCGCCATAAAACCACAACGATCGCAGCAATAGGCCCTGCTACGAGCAGAATTTCATCCCAACCACCTTGATGAGCGAGCACTCCCGTATCGTAGAGGGGTAGGTCTGTTTCCACCATTCGTATTGGAGTGATTTGTGTCAATGCTCAGCCAGGTAGAAGAGACCATTGAGGTCATTAGGCCGGTATTGCAACTAGATGGCGGTGACATCGTGTTGCAAGATGTCGACGAGGTCACGGGCATCGTAAAGGTAACTCTCGTTGGTGCGTGCGGCACTTGCCCGGCGTCAGACCAAACTCTTAAGGCCGGTATCGAACGCATCATGCGCGACCGTGTTGACGGCGTAACCGAGGTCGTGGCGGTCTAGTCGGTGTCTTCTCGAACAAGTGATCCGAAGCAGTTGTTTGCCGCGGCGCAGCAAGGCGATCGCGCTTCACTCGCTCGTTTATTGTCGCTAATCGAGCGTGGCGGCGACGATGCGCGCGAGATCGGTCGGTTGTCGTATCCGCTAATTGGTAACGCTTATACGGTCGGCATCACTGGCGCGCCAGGTGCTGGTAAGAGCACGCTCACCAGCGCTGTCATTACGCATCTGCGCAAGAGTCAGGTAAAAGTCGCGGTATTAGCCATCGATCCGTCATCTCCGTTTACTGGCGGAGCAATTTTGGGTGACCGCGTGCGCATGCAAGATCACGCCACCGATGATGGCGTGTTTATTCGCAGCATGGCTACCCGCGGTCACCTCGGTGGCCTCTCGCTGGCCACCAGCGAAGCGATGCGTATGTTGGATGCCGTGCAATACCCGTTAGTACTCGTCGAAACAGTCGGCGTCGGACAGGTCGAGGTCGAGATCGCGGGCAAGGCCGACACAACCGTTGTCGTCGTTAACCCTGGCTGGGGTGACTCAGTGCAGGCGAACAAGGCAGGGTTGATGGAAATCGCTGACGTGTTCGTAATCAATAAGGCCGATCGCAAGGGCGTCGCAGAGACGAAGCGCGACTTAGAACAGATGTTAGAACTTTCCGATTTCGCCCACGATGCTTGGACCCCGCCGATCATCGCCACTGTCGGCACAACGGGCGAAGGCGTCGGCGAGTTGTGGACGGCCGTTGAGCAGCATCGCCAATCGATCACCGCCAGCGGCGAAATTGTCTCGCGGCGCAATGCAAGACTGCGCCTCGAAATGCGATCAATCATCGAGCGCCGACTCGAGCATCGTGCCCGCGAAATCTGCACGGGGTCAAAGTGGGATGCCCTCGAGACTGACGTAATCGCGCGAAGCATTGACCCATGGAGCGCCGCCGATCAGATGCTCGAAGGCATCGGGGCGTGATTCACACACCTTTTTCTAAGTTGAGCGGGCCGGTGCGCTCGGTTGTGGTTTCAAGTCTTACGCTCAGCGGGGCGGTGGGCGTGTTCGCGCTTTCGTTTGGAGTGCTCTCTGTCAGCGCAGGCGCGAGTATCGCGCAAACATGTGCGCTGTCGCTGTTCACATTCACGGGCGCGTCGCAACTCTCGGCGATGAGCGTGATCGGCGCTGGCGGCACAGTTGGCGGAGCACTCGGCGGCGCATTGTTGTTGTCTGCCCGCAACAGCGTCTACGGTCTCGCGCTCGCCCCGTATCTAAAGGGCTCTTTGTGTAAGCGTTTGTTGGCTGCCCACTTCGTGATCGATGAGACGACGGCGATGACGACAGCACAGACTGACCCGCGGTTACAAGAGATCGCTTTTTGGACAACGGGCATCGGCCTGTATTCGTTTTGGAATCTCGGAACTTTAATCGGGGCGATTCTCGGTAGCGGAATTGACCCACAAAAGTACGGGCTCGATGTCGCCTTTACCGCGGCGTTTGTCACGATGCTTGCTCCGCACCTGCGCACGACGAAGGGTCGGCAAGCGGCGGTGCTCGGTGCGTTGATCTGCTTGGTGTTGATACCGACCGCGCCAATCGGCGTGCCGATTTTGGCTGCAGGATTAGCTGTATTCGTCGGGTTGAGGCGCTCGTGATCGCTGCGGCGAGTTCGGCGATGTCGTGGTCCCTGGTGATCGCATTGAGTGCTGGCGCGTTGGCGTTCAAGATCGCTGGCTTAGTTGTGGTCGGCACGCGCAAGTTACCCGCGGCGCTTGAGCGTTGTCTCGTTTTGATACCCGCGGCGTTGCTGGCAGCGCTGGTTGCAAAAGATACGTTTTCGCGCGCTGATCAACTCGGATTTGACGAACGCCTAGCTGGTCTTGCCGTAGCGGTGATCGCCGTGTGGCGCCGAGCGCCGCTGATCGTCGTTGTAATTTTGGCCGCGGCTACGACAGCCTTGCTGCGCGCAGCGAGCTAACTATCGGCGTGCTGCCGCCACGATTTTTTTCAACTCGCGCAAGTTTCGCTTCCAAATAAAACCCATCACGAGTTTGCCGCCGATTACTTCGCCGAATTTGCCACCGAGCCACCATGGAAATTTAAGCTCTTCTGCCCAGACGAACCGTGTGCGCGCACCGTTATCGATAGGGGTGAGCGTGAACTGTCCAGTGCCAGTGACCACGCCAACGTGGCGAACACCCATCACTTTTTCCGGGATCCATTCCGTGATTTCCATGTGGTCGGTGAGTTTTATCGGGCCAACCTTGGTGTCGCACAAGAACGCGGTGCCGACGCCGCGGGTCTGCTCGTTGACAAATCGAATCGCAACTGCGTCGGCCATCCAATCCACGTGACGCTCGACCGGTTCGACGACCTTCCATACTTGTTGCGGCGATGCGTCGAGGTCGATTCCTACTTCAATGTGAGCCATAAAACGACCGTACTATCTGTTTGTGAGCGGCGCGCAACCGTACACACTGATATGTCGTGAACTTGATTCGGTGAATGGCTGTTGGTTGTAATCGCTCCAGCGTTGTTCGCATTTGAGGCCCGCCGCGTCGGCCATCGCGTCAATCTCTTCAATGCCGCTGTAGCGCACCTGCCAATTGCGAGTCGTTTTAGACCCGTCGTTTCGTACTTCGGTGAAGACGCCGTCAATTCGTTGTTGCGCCGTGTCTATCGTCGCCTCGCTGAACACCACGCCCTCTGGTGTGGTGCGTTGTTGAAACTTATTAATGTAGTTTGGTAACTCGTTATTGGGCACGAAGCAATCAACAACGATGTGCCCTCCTGGTGCGAGCCGGATCGCGGCCGCCACCATACATTCGCGCTGCTCGCCGGCGCTGAGCAAGTTAAACAGCGTGTTGTAGGCGATCAAGATCAGGGCGAACGGCCCGCTCGGCATGTCGCGAACCATGTGCCCGAGCACGGCCCAGATTGGCGCGCTAGGGGGCGCCTTAGCCAGCAATTTCTCGAGCATCAGCGGCGAAGAGTCGATGCCGACAACATCAATACCCGCGTCCGCACCGCGAATCGCGAGCGGTATGGCGATGCGTCCCGTGCCGACCCCAAGTTCTAAGACGGTGCCTCGCTTGGTGAGTTCAATGAGCGCAGACACGCAAGCGTCGATGTCATCTAGATCGTGATACCAGTCGTCGTAGACATCCGCGAATACATCGCCGTATTCGTTGTGCGAATAGATCATGTCGTCTATCTCAGCAGGTTCTGGTAGTCAGCGCATCTTTGGCGCGAAATCAGCAACTACCATTGACCGCAATGGTTACGTATTTAGACCACGCTGCGACCACGCCGATGCGTCCTGAGGCGATCGCGGCGATGCTGCCGTATCTAGATGGTGTCTATGCCAACCCGTCGGGCTCGCATCGCTTTGCTCGCGAGGCTCGCCGCGCCATCGATGAGGCTCGCGACGTGGTTGCCGAAGTGCTGGGCTGCAAGCCGGGCGAAATTGTTTTTACTAGCGGTGGTACAGAGGGCGATAATGCCAGTATTCTTGGCGCGGTTCGCAAGCTCGGCGGGGTAGCGGTATGTTCGTCCTCTGAGCACCACGCGGTGTTGCATTGTGTTGAACACGTGCACGGTCAAGTCGTGCAAGTGAACGTGCTAGGGCACATAGATTTGCAGGCGCTGACCGCAACTTTGCTCGGCGCCACACCCGAGAATCCGATCACTGTCGTTTCGGTGATGGCGGTTAACAACGAGGTGGGCACCATCACGCCAATGCGTGAAGTTGCCAAAATTGTGCGCGCCCACGCACCCAAGGCGATTTTGCATACTGACGCGGTTCAGGCCGCATGTTGGTTCGACCTGCGCGAGATTTCCAAGCTTGTCGACGTGATGTCGCTGTCGGCGCACAAGTTTGGCGGGCCAAAGGGTGTCGGCGTGATGATGATTCGCCTCGGCAGAGATCTCGAGCCGCTGATCCTTGGTGGCGGTCAAGAGCGTGATAGACGCAGTGGCACTCACAACGTTGCCGGTATTATCGCCACCGCAACTGCATTGCTAAGCACCGACGTGGCACGCCAAGATGAGGTCGCCCGCGTCACAAGACTTCGTGATCGCCTTGTCGATGAAATCATGGCCGCTGTACCAGATGTGCTTGAAACCGTCGCTCGCGAGCACCGCGTGCCGGGCATCGCGCACCTGTGTTTCAAGAACTGCGAGAACGAAGCGCTGTTGTATCTGTTGGACGAGTCAGAGGTCTGTGCCTCGGCCGCTTCGGCGTGTGCCAGCGGGGCAATGGAGCCGTCGCATGTATTGCAGGCAATGGGTGTCGCCACCGAATGGAGCATGGGTGCCCTACGCCTGAGCCTTGGCCACACCACGACCGACTCCGACATCGATAGAGCCGTCGCTGCAGTAGCCGGCGCGGTAAACAAATTGCGCCGCTAGATCGCCATTCAAAACCCGTAGCCTTATTGGTTATGAAGGTGCTTGTAGCCATGTCCGGTGGCGTTGATTCTTCGGTCGCCGCGGCCGAACTGAAGGCGCAGGGGCACGAGGTCGTCGGCGTGACAATGCGCTTGTGGGGCGGCGAGAGCGACACGGGTTGCTGCTCGGTCTCTGATGTCGACGATGCTCGCCGCGTCGCGCAGCAACTCGGTATCGATCATTTGGTCTTCAATTTTTCTGATGACTTCAACACTCACGTCGTAGATCCGTATGTGAAGGCGCACGTCGATGGCTTCACGCCTAACCCATGCATCGAGTGCAACCGTCACCTCAAGTTCGACCGCCTCAGCGAGCGCGCTCGACTGCTTGGCTTCGACGCGATCGCGACTGGTCACCACGCGCGAATCGAATCCGATGACGCGGGCACGCTTCGCTTAGCCCGCGGTCATGACGATGCCAAAGATCAGTCGTATGTGGTGCACATGCTCGACCAAGTCGAGCTTGGCTACACGATGTTTCCAGTCGGCAATCTAACTAAAGCGCAAGTGCGTGAGCGCGCGCTCGAACTGGGTCTGCGCACTGCTGATAAGCCCGACAGCCAAGACGTTTGCTTCATCAGTCGCACCGGCGGGCGCGAGGCGTTTCTAGGCAAGCGGATCCCGTTTCGCATTGCCGAAGTCGTAAACGAAGACGGGAGCCCTGCCGGCAAAGTTGAGGCGCTCGAGCTCGTAACTATCGGCCAGCGCAAGGGGTTGGGCATGCCGGGCGGTGGGCCAAAGCGTTATGTAGTTGATGTAGACACGCCGAACGCCCGAGTTACCGTCGGCGACGAGTCTGGTTTGCTGCGTGAGACGTTTGCCGTGCGCAACGTTGTCTGGTCTGATGCTGGCGATGTTGCTCGGTTGGCAACGACGAATGATGTTTTGGTGCAAAGCAGCGCGCACGGGGCAGTTCATCCCGCAACATTGCAAGTCGACGACGTTGCTACCTCGGTGGTCGTCTCGTGGTTGTCGCCGCAGCGACGCATTGCCGCCGGCCAAAGTGTTGTCTTTTACGATCCGACGAACAGGTTCGTAATCGGCGGGGGAATCGCCGCCAACTAGGTCGCCCCTAACTCGCAGCAGTTAGAGCCAGAATCGGTCGATACCGAAGAGTGTAATAAGCGCGCCAATCGTGCTCGCAGAGACACGCCAGTTGCTTCTTTGTATCTCGATTCGCAGTCGTGCGAAGCCCTCTTTCATTTCGGCTCTAACGGCCTTGAACTCTGCGTCGACGGCCGCGAACCCGCTGGCCATTTCCATTCGTACAAGTTTGAACCCGCTGGCCATTTCTATTCGTACGAGTTTGAATTCGTTGTCAACGAGTTTGAATTCGCTGTTCATCACGGTGCCGATGTTGCGAATCTCGCCGCGCACCGTCATGAAGTTGGCGTCGGTTTGTACCGCAAAGTTGTAGAGGTCGCTGCCTGTTATCGGCTGGTCCTTGCGACCCTCATTTTGCTCAGTCACGTATTCTCCCAGGTGATGTATATCGCTGACAGTGTTGGCCGATTAATTCAGCACCAGGTGCTACTTCTATTTGTAGCGGAGAATTACCCGAAAGTAAAGACTATTGCGAAAGTTCGCGCAACTTTATTAGCGGCGCGTTAGGCATGTGTCCAAATTGCTTGTACATCGTCTTGACCGCACCCACTAGCTCTGTCATCGCCGCGTCGAGTGTGTCTACTTCAGACTTAGAATTTTCAAAATTTCTAATCAACCACAAGTCATCATTGATCGAATTGCCAACTTCGCATGTGATCTGACTTGGCAGCGTCGATTCAAATAAGTCAATCGCTAGGTATTGTTTGTCGGTGAGGTTGAGGTTGTGCTCGACCAGCACGCCAACTTGCACAGGTCGGTCAGTCGACGCAAGGTTTTTATACTCTTCGTCAAAGCATGGGCCAATGAACACCTGGCTCGCGCGTAATAGCACCTGCGACAAATCCCCGAATTCGTCACCGCCGAAATCCATCACCGTTGTGCCGTTATCGGTACCGCCGTGGGCGACCAGCCAGTTGATGATGTCGTTGCGCACATTAGTGGTTTCCATTATTTACCTCCGAACATCGTCGTTACTGCATGATCAAATCGGGCCAGCAAATGCGGCGCACCGACATTGAGCGACTTAAAAGCAGCCAGTAAGTCTTGGTACCACTGCTTTTGATCCTCGTATCCAAGGTGAAACTTCGCGAACATTTGTGGGTCATGACCCGATGCGTCCCAGTCGCGCAGTGTCGCTTCGGCATTGTGGGTCTTGTCAGCAAGTGCCACGAGAATCGCATCTCTGTTGTGATCCGGAGACAGTAAGTTACGCAAGTACGAGGCCTTCTTGGCTCGAGACTTCTCGACCTTGTCGGTAATGTCCTCAAATTCAAGGTGCGTGCAATCCTGCACGATGTCAGCAACCTCGGCACCTACAGCATCGAGCAGCAATTCGCGTGTGCAGTCAGTGTCTTCGAGCACGTCGTGCAACAGAGCCGCCTCTGCTTGAGCCATCGAGCCGCCGTTCTCTAACACCAGCGCTGCGACCGCCAGCAAGTGCGAGATGTATGGCACTGGCTTCTCTTTAGCAGCAGAACCAACGTCGGCATCTGCGGAGCTTTTGCGATTCTGTCCAGCGTGAAACTTCTCGGCCAGTGAAAATGCTGTTATCAAACTGCCTCCCGTTTTATTGGCCGTCATGCCCAACTCCGACCTCGTCGATCTCGTTGCATAGAACAAACTCTCTCACGATTGGACTGTAACCATTGGGTGTACCACGGTTAAGGTCCACATAGTTGGGGTCCTCAAGCCACTCCATCTAATTTAAATACGCACGATCGGCAGACTAATGCGACACATCTCTCCTTATCGCACCGGGCTTTACCACCGACTCGAGATCGTTGGTGATCGTCATGGGTGCAACACGAATGACTACATGAATCTGTCGGCGATGAGCGCGATCACCCCGAGCAAAATTAAGCCAAGTTGCACGCTTTCCACTCGCTGAATTCGCTCGATCATGCCCAGCCGCACGCCAATTTCGCGCGCCAACTTATGAATGTCTCCCGAAGTTACGGGGTGATTCCACTTCGGATCAACACCGTTGGCGGGCGTGTCGTCAGTGGCATCTGCTGGTGAGTGCGTAAAAATAGTCATCGGGATGTCACCTCGCGACCACGATGGCGATGGTCATTCCTATGAAGCCGATCATTTTTACGAAAAATTGACGTTTTCTTCTGGCTGCTAAGGACTCAAGAGATTCTTTAAGGCTCATGTGCATAGTGCCAATTTTCCGAAGAAGCGAATCAAACTTGGTCTCAATTTTTTCATTGAACGCATCAATTTTGATGGACGGCTGCATGGTCTGTCCGGTGATTCGCACATCTGTATCACCTGCGACAAATTGTTCAATTGGGCCTATGGCCGGCTCGTCACGTTCCATTACTGCTCCATAGGTTTTGGTTGTCATGCTTAAGATGTGTGCGGCTGGCCACCGAAATGGCAATAAATTTCAGTATTACACAGGCCTTACTTTGGATGTCAAGTCATTTTGTGTCGCCTAGCGCAGCGACAGAAATACCGCGAACATCGACAAGTTGCTCGCGATAATCAAGCCAGCGAGGGCAAACCCCATCGTGTTGATCTTGTCGCGCAGGTCTGAACCCAATTGCAGAATCTGTCCGCCGAGTCGTGCGTCGAGCTGCATGATCTGTCCGCCGAGTCGTGCGTCGAGCTGCATGATCTGTCCGCCGAGTCGTGCGTCGAGCTCCGTGATCTGTCCGCCGAGTCGTGCGTCGAGCTCCGTGATCTGTCCGCCGAGTCGAGCATCTAACAGCACGAACTGCGAATCGATCCGGTTGGCGAGGTTGCGCAAATCACGACGTGTGGCCGCAGAGTTGAGTAGTGGGTCTGTGTCGTCTACGACAAATTGTTCAATTGGGCCAATTGCCGGCTCGTCACGTTCCATTACTGCTCCGATAGTTTTGGTTATCATGCTTGAGATGTGTGCGGCTGGCCATCGAAATGGCAATAAATTTCAGTATTACACAGGCCTTACTTTGGATGTCAAGTCATTTTGTGTCGCCTAGCGCAGCGACAGAAATACCGCGAACATCGACAAGTTGCTCGCGATAATCAATCCGGCGAGGGCAAACCCCATCGTGTTGATCTTGTCGCGCAGGTCTGAACCCAATTGCAGAGTCTGACCGCTGAGTCGCGCATCTAACTGCAGGAACTGCGAATCGATCCGGTTGGCGAGGTTGCGCAAGTCGCGACTTGTGGCTGCAGAGTTGAGCAGTGGGTCTGTGTCATCTGCGACAAATTGTTCAATTGGGCCCATGGCCGGCTCGTCACGTTCCATTACTGCTCCGATGGTTTTGGTTGTCATGCTTGTGATGTGTGCGGTTGGCCATCGAAACGGCAATAAATCTCAGTATTACACAGGCCTTACTTTGGCTGTCAAGTACCCGCGAGCTCGACGTACCGGCACAGCATATTGACCAGCTTGATCTGGTCGATCGTCTTGCAGTTCACATCCAGTAAGTGCGGCGAGGCCACAACCACGGTAAGCGCCTGGGCCCTACTAACGGCTACGTTGAAGCGGTTTTTGCTGTAGAGAAACTCGAAATTACGGGGGATATCGTCGGCGCTCGAACTCGTATACGACACGAGAACGATTGGTGCCTCACTACCTTGGGCCTTGTCGACTGTGCCGACTCGCTGTTGCACTACGTCTTCGGTCACGCCAAGTTGCTTGGCGTCGGCGATGTCAAGCAACTTGCGGCGCAACTCTTGTACCTGGGCGTTGTACGGCGCGATCACAAAAATATCGCGCGGGGTAATAGAGCGGACGTTGCCAAATTTGTCGGTGAAGTCGCGCCCCAGTACCGACTCATAGATCTTCACCACTTCGCGCACCTCTTGCGGGCTGCGCACTGAGCACCCCTCGTGCTCAACCGGGACCCACCGCAACCCCGACCCCGAGACGAGCCCGCCAGGCCCGACACTTTGCAACGCGCACGGCCCATCGGCGGTCAGCTTGCCTTCGTACACCTGCTCAGAAATAAACGCCGCAATTGTCGGGTGCATACGCCGCGTGACTGGCAGCAAAATACCGTAATCGGCGGGCACGACGTCGTGGCCTTGGTTGATGTGCTCGAGGCCCGACAAACCAGATGTGCCAGGGTGGGCGGCCCGCGTTGGCTGTTTAAGTTGTTGCGGGTCGCCAACGAGCACCGTGTTGCGCGCCGCAAGCGAAACCGCCAGGCTGTCGGCAAGCGAAAGTTGACCGGCCTCGTCAATAATTAACGTGTCGACCGAGTCGCGCATCGCGGCGTTGCTGAAAAGAAAACTCGTACCGACGATCACGTCAAATTTTTCAAAGCTCGAAGCGATCTTTTTCGTGTCGGTAACGACTGATAGCGCTACCTCTGGCCCGATCTGGCCAAAGTTGACCGTTTTGTCTTTGGGTTTGACGACAACTCGTAACGGTGTTTCTGCGGTAAAGCCATGATCGTCGGCAAACTGCATCATCTCGCGCAGCAACTGGTGCGCGGCAGCATGCGTGTTGGATGTGATGCCGATGCGGTGTCCTTTTTTGATAAGCGCCAAGATCGCCTTCGCTGACGAATACGTCTTGCCCGTGCCCGGCGGCCCCTGAATCACCAAGTATGACTTATCGAGGCGGTGTATGGCCTCGGCGATGTCGTCAGTAGTCATCTCTTCGTTTTCGCTGACTGACCGCAGATCAAACCCGTCAATAAACCGGGGCGGACGCAACGCCAAAATCTGCTGCGCCGCCGGAAACTTGGCGTGGTCATTGACATTCACCGCTGCCGCCAGTTCTTGTAACGCAATTTCAAACTGTTCTTTCGAGAAAAAATCCTTCACAAACACCGAGAACGGATGGGGGATCTCATCGGACTCATAGCGCAAGTCGAGTTCAACAAGACCGTCATCCAAATCAACGCTGACGACGGTCGCGCTACCAGTCGGCCCAGCGTCTTCGGCGCCCTCGCGAAACGGCCAGAAAGTCGATGAGTCAACATTCGCGCCTGCGGTCATCTTGGTGACTTGCGTCGGGTCAAATCGATACTGGCGCACCGCCTTAAAACCGTGCCTACTAGACCGCGTGTCGCCAGCCGAGATTTCTTTGACAAACTGCAAGCCGGCAAGCGCGCTCGGGCTGTCATACAACTCGTCGTTCTCCATCGACAAGAAAGTTAGAAACTCCCACGTATCAACGGCCTTTTCGCGCTTGTGAAAGTCGAGCAGGTCGGCCATCAGCCAGCGGTGTTGTAACGCCAGTATGGCGTCTTCGGTGAGGTCGGGGTTGAAGCGATCGGCGTTGAGTTGCGCAACAAGCCCAGTGCCGATCGTCTCGTCTTCAATAGCGATTCGCAGTTGCGGACGCGTCAGCCTGCTCAACTCGTCTGGCGAGTCGGTCAGATGTGTATGCAACAACGTGAGTTGTGTCTCGAGCCAATCGCGCAACTCGATAGTTGAGTAGCAATCGTTCTTATTGTATTCGGCGAGCTCGCGCAACACCGCCACGTCGCCCTGCGGCCCGAGCCCATTGTTATTGATCGACTGCAGCCAGCGCTCGTAGTAAACAATGCTCAAACTACCGTCGGCCACCATGTCGGTGCGGTCAAAGTTGTACATCTGCTCGAGTTTCTTAATCGAGTACGACTCGACACCAATACGCATCGCCTGCATCACCACACGCGAAAGGTCAACAAACACGCGCTCACGAATCAGCGCCTGCAATGCCGTTTCTTCTGTCGCGTACCGCGTGGCGAGGCGCCGCAACGCCGAAGGCTCGTAGTGGCCAAAGTGATACACGCGCATGTTTTCAAATCCGCGAATGCTACGCCGCGCGTTAATAAATGCGACCACATCGATCAGTGCCTGACGCTCTTCTTCGGGCGTGTGCGCCCAAATCTCGTGATATTTAAACGTGCCGTCGTGCTCCTTCCAAGCAAAACCGTGCAGGTATTCGATCCCTTCGTCGCCGCGGTAGGGGTGTCCTTCGATGTCGTAAAACAGGTCGCCGGGGTTGGCCTCAGCGAGCAAATTAAAACCGCGATACTCACGAATCGGGAGGATGAATTCTTTCTCGGGTATCGCCTCAGCGTCGGTCTCTCGGTTGACGCGGGTCTGGTATTGCAGTTGCGCCTGCCTACGCAAACGACTCAGCGTGTCGGGCTCAACGTCGGCTATCGCCAAATCGTCTGGGGTCACAGCCAATTGCGTAAGCGTCGTGATGCCATTGGCCACCAATTTCTCGCGGTGCCCGTTGGTCAATCCCGCAACAAACGAGAGGTGGTCGCGCTCGCGCCACCAACGGTTGCAGTCTTTGTTCCAGTTGCAGACAGTGCACGCCTCAACAGGCACCGGCTCTGATGGCTCGCCGAAATTGTTGAGCACCGCATTTTGCAGCGTGGCCTTAACGTGGCGAAAATATGCCGACACCTCTGATAACCGAATCGAAACCTTGCCGTCGACGCCTTCTTTTGGCGAGCCGGTGACAACGTGAATGAACTCTGGCGCGACACCCTGCAAATTTGTCAAGTGTTCGGCGTACGAGCACAACTGCAACACCGCGTTGACCTTGGCGATGCGCGCCAGTTTTGTGTCTTCTGGTTCAAACGAATAGTCGCCAAGTTTTGACGCCATGTCTGTTGCCACCAAGAAGTCGGCGCGCCCGACCCACCCGATCGCGTCGTCTTGATTAAAAAACGTCGGCTGATACAACGCGTTAGGCCCGTCGTAAAGCTTTTGCTTCGTCAGCTGGGCGCGATCTTTTAGCGAGTCAAGCGAGTACGGCGCGCTCATGTCGCGCTCGGCGTCGAGGTTGGTGATCGTGCGACCGATCGCCTCTAACTGCAAACGCAAGGTCTCAAAATATTTGCTTTCGTGCTCGCTACCGTAACGCTGCAAAATTTCTGACAATTCGTCTTCATTTTTCGACGGCTTCGACCCGCCGTATAGCGACTTGTAGTTCAGATACGAGAGATGATCGCACGCGAGGTGGTTCGCTAAGTCGGTCGGGCTGAGCACTACATAAGAATCAGACTTTTGCATCGCCTCGCAACTTAGCCCAGAGGTGTACGACTGCAAGGCTTGGCCAACTATCGAGGCGTAGGCACACATCCCTCCAAAACCCAAATCCCAGGTTCGGAGCATCCAATGAGCGTCTCAATTGTCAATCACATAAATATAGCGGATAAGCGATATCATAAATTCATGAAGTCGAGCAATCTCCTGGCCGCGGCGCGAAAGCAATCAGGCCTGTCGCAGGTCGAGTTGTCCCGCCGCTCGGGCGTCGCCCAGTCTGTTATTAGCGACTATGAACGCGGGAAACGCGAACCTGGCGCCGACGTATTCATGCGTATCCTCGGTCTGCTCGGTATGAATATCGAGATGCAACCTCGTCGCACTACGAAAGTTGCGACCCTCCCAGATAGCCGCCTTGCGCGGCTCCTTATGCGTCACCGAAATGAGGTGATTGAAATTTCTAGAAAGTGTGGCGCAAGAAATATCCGAGTATTTGGCAGCGTTGCTCGGGGTGACACGAAAAGCCGTAGCGACATCGATCTGCTCGTCGACTTAGATCAAAGAGTTGGCCTCATTGACATGATCTCTCTTAATCAACAACTGAGCGATCTCTTAGGCGCCAAAGTTGATCTCGTCCCCGCGAGTTCGGTAAAGGCGAGATTACGAGAGAAAGTTTTGAGCGAAGCGGTGTCTCTGTGACACGCCGTTACCAGGCTGCTAAATAATGAATAGTTAGAAAACCAAAATTAGGGATGGCGAGTTGGCGCCACTAGAAACGCCCGCACGTGCAACACATCCAGCGTCTTTAGCATCCGCGCCGCGAACGGGCTCAGCCGCACCTCGATCATCTCGCGCAACTGCAACTCAACCGGCACGCCCTTCGTCATCGCGCTCAGGTCTAACGCCTCGGTGTCTGCCAGCGCCGCACCTATCGATACGATGTTGGTCTTTTGCACCACAAAGTTTTCGGCCAACACAACCTCGTCGTGCATCAACCAACCGGCAGGCACGCGCACCAACCAGCGCAGCGTCAAGCGGTGCAGTTGCGGCGCGACTCGCCACAGCAACACGCCCGACAAGACCACACCGACCCCGCCCATCACCCCGCGGCCCGATGCCAACAATAGGGGAGTAAAACTGCATACAGTCGCGAGCAGACCCCAACCCAACAGCATCGGCAATAGCATCGGCACGGGGACTTTCAGCAACCAGCGCTTCTCGTTGCCGTATGCGCCGGCTTGCACGTGCACCGAGCCGTAGTCGCCGTTGAAGATCACCAAGCACGCCATCACCGCACATGTCGCGCTCGCCACCGCGCCAACCGAGAAGTCGGCGTCGGGCAGCCCCGTCAGCATGTACAAAGTCACCACCGGCGCAACGCAACGTGCCACGGTGAGCGAAATGGGGCGGTGCACCCACAGTGCCACCGTGACCACGGTCCACAGCAACCACAACTCGGCTGTCAGCGTGTAGCGCAACGCAGCAGAATGCGTCGAGATGTTGTCAACGAGATTGTTCGGCAGCACAGCGGCAACGAGCCACAACATCCGCACTATCCACACCAGTTGCCCCAGCACCTTTTTAATCACGCCATGAGCCTACAAACCAAGGTGCTCGCGCAGAGCATTGTTCACATCGTCCATAAGTAGCGAGTCGAGCGAACCCAAACAGTTTCTAATTCGAGACTTCGAGATTGTCTGAACCTGCCTGCAATAAATTGTGCCACCGTGACCGTCGAGCACGCCACTGGGCAGATGCACATCTTGTGGGTATTTTCTATTTGTTTTCTTGTGTGTGATCGGCGCGATTGTGACCAACGAACTTGAACGATTCGAAGAATTGCGCGAAATGACCACTGCAGGGCGAGTGCCGCCTTGCTCTGAACCACGCGGTGCGCGAAGTTCTACAAAATAAACCTCGCCCCTCTTGGGGTAGGCGCTGACGGTCTAGGCCTAGCAGTTAGTCGAGCATTGAAACAGCTTCGAAGACGGCTTCGATTGCCAATTCGGCAAATTCGAGTGCCTCGTCGTCATGCGCGAGGTAACCCTCGATCAGCAACGCCTCGTCTGTTTCAGAAAGTTCTACATCCACAGCTCCGACGATATCTGACGTATGTCTCGGAAAGCGGTCTGCACCTGGCCGTGTGTACGGCAAAAATTGGGCTGGCGTCTTTTGTGTCTTGCAGATAAATGTGTTGACTGTGTTGCACCCTCAAGGTATTATCAATTCATCCACCCACTTGCTTCGGTAGGTGGGCCCGGGGCCCGTCCGAAAGGACGGGCCTCTGTGTTTGTGCCCAGTCGTGCGGCTTATGAATTTCGCGCCCACGTGAATCGAAAACAGTTGGCAGCAACTGGCATCTACTCAGAGTTTCGTGCCTTAGTCGAATTTCAAAATTCGCAGCTTTGCGTAGGTGCCTGCTCGTTGGTGTTCGATGCGGATTAACGATGCCAACAAGAATTCCAAAATTTCTGCTTAGAGTTATTGCTTCGGTAAGGTCACTGTCATTTGAAATGACTAAGGCCTTGGTTAACAAGCCGCGAGCCGCGTCGTTAACTAAGTGAACCCCAAGATTGACGTCAGACCCTTTCTCTTCGTCAATTAACACCTTTGCTTTCGTTGTCCCATCTGTGCGCCTGCGCACTTGGTCGCCCCACATCAGTTTGTAAATCGCCTGGGGCCGAAAATGTGGCGCGAATAGATCCTGATGACCTATTTTTCGGTCTGCTAACGCCTTAGATTTAACTGCCGACACAAATCGACCTTTGTGAATCGATACCAACGAGCAAGTGCTCAGTGCCCGCAGATAGGCATCTTGCCGAACGGGTAACTGAAGGTCATTTGGTCGGGCGTTCACCCTGGCCGTGAAATATCGGATAATCCCAATCTGATCCTGAGGAACAAGCAGGTGTGCCAACTTTTCGAGGTCAAGCCATTTGTAGTCACTATTTCGCAACGCCCCATAGTAAAGATTGAGGCCATCTATGTATACCCCTGTTGTCATTGCGGCAAATTATCTCAGGGGTGTTGCGCACCACCCGCGCGCACCAGCCCGCAAGTAATATTCATCTCATGGCCGCGGCAAAGAAAACACCTCCACAAGCGCGTACCCGCGCGGCCCAACTTCGCGACCTCATCAACCACCACAACTCGCTCTATTTCACGCACGACAATCCCGAGCTCTCTGACGCCGAATACGACGCCATCAAACGCGAACTGATCGCGCTCGAAACGCAGCACCCCGACCTCGTCACTCTCGACTCACCAACCACGCACATCGGTGCCGCGCCGCAAACCACGTTCGCCCCCGTGACGCATCGCGTGCCCATGACCAGCCTCGACAACGCCATGGGCCCAGACGAGTTGCGCGCTTGGGGCGACCGCATAATCAAAGGCCTCGGCGACGAAACCTATACCTATATATGTGAGTTAAAAATCGATGGCCTGGCCATGAGCATTCGTTATGAGGATGGCCGACTCGTGCAAGCAGCCACCCGTGGTGACGGCAAGGTCGGCGAAGACGTAACCGAGAACGTCAAAACTATTTCGGTCATCCCCAAGCAACTCACTGCACCAAAAAATCAAACCGTCCCCGCGGTGCTTGAGGTGCGCGGTGAGGTGTACATGCCGTACGCCGCGTTCGAGAAGTTTCGCCGCGAGAAAGAACTCGAGAACGAAGAGCGCGTCAAGGCTGGCAAGAAACCCGAAGCCGTGCCAGCCAACCCGCGCAACGCGGGCGCCGGCAGTCTGCGCCAAAAAAATCCGGCGATCACCGCCGAACGCGAGCTCGCATTCTGGGCCTATCAACTCGGCGAAGCAGTCGGCATACCCGCACTCAACTCGCATTCCGAAACGCTCGACTATCTGGCGGCGCTCGGGTTTCCGACAAACCCAGAATGCAAAGTCGTCGGCACTCTCGACGAAGTGATGCAGTTCTGCGATTATTGGGAGGCCCACCGTCACGACCTGCAATACGAGATCGACGGCGCCGCCATCAAACTCGACAACCTCGCCCAACGCGAGCAACTCGGCTTCACATCGCGCGCCCCGCGGTGGGCGATCGCCTACAAGTTCGCCCCCGAAGAGCGCAACACGATCCTCAAAGACATTCAGATCTCTATCGGCCGCACCGGTCGCGCCACGCCGTTCGCCGTTCTCGAACCCGTCGTCGTCAGCGGTTCAAAAGTCGGCATGGCCACCCTCCACAACCGCGAGCAAGTCGCACTCAAAGACGTGCGCCCTGGCGACACCGTGATTGTGCGCAAAGCGGGCGACGTCATCCCCGAAGTCGTCGGCCCCGTGCTCACCCTGCGCCCAAAAAACTCTAAGCCGTGGTCGTTTCCAACCAAGTGTCCGTGCGATCTCAAATCAACACTCGTGCAAATCGAAGGCGAGTCAGACACCCGCTGCATTGAGCCGCAGTGTCCCTTTCAGCGCGACCAACGCATCATCCACTTCGCGTCGCGCGGCGGTATGGACATCGAAGGCCTCGGCGAAAAAACCGTCTTCGCCCTTACCGACAAAGAGTTCATCAACGACTTCGGCGATTTGTACGCACTCACCGCCAAACATCTTCTGCAAGTTAGTGGCTTCGCAGAACTCGGCGCCTCAAATCTCTTGAACGGCATCAACAACTCGAAATCCAAACCCCTTCCCAAACTGCTCACCGCGCTCGGTATCAAACACCTCGGCCCAGCCGCCTCAGAATCTCTCGCCAAAACCTTCGACTCTCTCGACAAGATCATGCAGGCCACCCAAGAACAACTCAGCGCCATCGACGGCGTCGGCGAGGTCATCGCCCTGTCAATCACCAACTGGTTTACTAAGAAAGAAAACAAGAAGATCATCGAGAAACTGCGCCAGGGCGGCGTTGATTTCGGCAACGTCGTCGTCAGTCAGTTGCCCCAAAACCTTCTCGGCAAAGCCATCGTCGTCACCGGCTCTATCGAGGGCTTTACCCGCGAACAGGCTGAGGCCGCCATCAAAGACCGCGGCGGTAAATCACCCGCCAGCGTCAGCGCCAAAACATATTGCCTCGTCGTCGGTCACGAGCCAGGCGAGTCAAAGGTAGCCAAGGCCCGCGAACTCAAGATCCCCATTGTGCAAGTGGCCGATTTTCAAAACCTGCTCGACAACGGGCAGTATTAGATCACCGCATTAATCGAGGCGGAAGTGCTCTAAGAGAAACCGGGGGAAGCAATGGCTGAGATTCAGGGTTTTTGTGACGAGAAGTTTGCCGATCTTCGTGGCATTCTTTCGAAGAGTATCGATTCGGGTGCAGACCTAGGTGGGTCAATTGCCGTCACCGTCGACGGTGCGCCTGTTGTCGACTTGTGGGGTGGCTGGAAAGACACCGAAATGTCGCAACCATGGGCGAGCGACACGATCACCAATGTGTGGTCGACCACCAAAACAATGGCCGCACTGACCGCATTAGTTCTCGTCGAGCGTGGATTGCTCGACGTGAATGCCCCAGTGTCGCAGTACTGGCCAGAGTTTGCAGCCAACGGCAAAGAGAAAATTTTGGTGCGCCACATCATGTCGCACACTTCGGGTGTTTCAGGTTGGGCGCAACCAGTCGAACCGCAAGACATGTTGAATTGGGAGAAATCGACATCGATTCTTGCCGCGCAGGCACCGTGGTGGGAGCCGGGTACTGCTTCTGGATATCACGCGATAAACCAGGGTCATTTAATTGGCGAGGTGGTGCGCCGAATTACCGGCCGCAGTTTGGGTAAATATTTCGCCGAAGAGATCGCTGGCCCGCTCGGCGCAGATTTTCACATCGGCCTCGACCGCAAGCATTTCAATCGCGTGTCGCCAGTGGTGCCACCACCACCACTTGAGTTCGACATGGCAGCGATGGATACAAACAGTCCAGCGTTCAAAACCTTCACAGGTCCAGCCATCGCCGACGCCACATTTTCGTGGTCAGACGAATGGAAGTCGGCTGAAGTACCCGCCGCGAACGGTCACGGCAACGCCAGGTCTGTTGCCCGAATCCAGTCGATCGTCGCCTGCGGCGGAGAAGTTGACGGCGTGCGCCTGCTCTCGCCAGAAACCATTGACCTGATCTTCCAGAAGCAATCTGAAGGCGTCGACTTAGTTCTGGGAATACCTCTGAGGTTTGGCATCGGGTACGGGTTGCCATGGCACGAAACACTCAAGTTCATCCCAGAAGAACGCGTCTGTTTCTGGGGCGGTTGGGGCGGGTCAATTATTGTCGTCGACCTTGAGCGCCGAATGACGGTCGCGTACATGATGAACAAAATGGAAGGTGGCATCATCGGCGGGCTTCGCTGCGAAGCGATCCTGCGCTCTATCTATTCTTCGCTCGGCGTAAAACTCGGCTAACAACTAGCCGATTCTGGCCAAGAAAAAAGCGACACATTTCTGTGTCGCTTAATTCCAATTGGTGGCCCACAGGGCTTGCGCCCTATGTCAATCTCGTGTGAACCAAAGTATATAAGACAACCAGTCCCGGGCGGGTTCAGAGATTCTTAAGTATCTGTACCACCCAGTGTTCTGACTCGAACTTGCCAAACATCCAGTCGACGTAATCACTCGGTAGTTCTTTGATCGTCGTGCCCTGATAACGCCCAAACGGCATTACCGAGTCGCCATTAAATGAGCCCGTGAGTTCGACCATTCGTTCTAGCGTCAAAGACCAATTAGTCGCGAAGTGCTGCAGCAACAAAAAGCACGCCTCGACATCGGCAAGCGCTCGGTGGGTTGGCACCACTTGCACGCCGCAGAGTTCTGTCAACGTGCCCAGCTGGTGGTTCTTCGCCTCCGGCATCAGCACGAACGAGAGCATCATCGTGCACAGCGCGGTCGCGTCACCGCAGTAACGAGAGATCATCGGCAAGTCGAACTTTGCGTTATGGGCAACTATCAGCGTTCGGCCATCACGAAACTTGTCGCCCTGCGTGCCAACTATTAACTCATCCAGAGTGGGCGAGTCGGCGACCATCGTGCTGGTTATGCCGTGAACCTTCGTCGCGCCTTCTTCGATCGCCATGTTCGGGTTGATCAGCGAATCAACGCGCTCAATGACCGCGAAATCGCGATCAAATTCGAGCCACGCAATCTCAACGGGCTTGTAGCCCCGGTTCAACCCCGTCGTCTCAAAGTCGAGCACAACGAAGCGATCGAATGACGGTTTCTTATCCATGGCAACTCCGCCAAGCCTAACTTTCGTCTTCCCCAAGCGCGCTGCTTGAACATGATGACGAAACTGCTTAAGTCCGTGCTCTTTCTTATCCCATCGAATTCGATGGGATTAAAATCCGCCCTAACGGCTGGCACAAACATAAGTCAGGGGTGTAACGCGGTTCGCCCCACGCCCGATCCGGGACATGAAAATGGCGACACGTTTCTGTGTCGCCATTTCGTCCTGCAGATTCAACAGGTTTTGTACCTGCATTGGTCTCGTGTGCACAGAAGTGTACCGAAACTGCCCAGATCTACAAATGAAATTCCGAACAAATAATCAACCGCGGGGGTTATCAAGTTGGGCGGCGTTACGGTTGCGGGACACCAAGGTCTTTGCAGATCTTACGCACCAAGTTGTCATTTATTTCGGTATGACGTGGAATAGAGCTGCGCTTATTTGATGACAAGTTATGCCACCACGAATGGTTACTGCCTTCGCGAACTAGTGAGCAGCCGTGAGATGAAAGGTGTTGCGGTAAATCGCGCCGTTTCACACTACAATATTTAATTCTTCGTAGTCATTGCCTCCAGCGTCCCTGGCATCAGCGCGGTTCATCTCTAATGCTTCTATGAGGGTGATGCGAAGCGTTTTCAGCAACTCTTCGCGTGTACGCTCCTGGCAGTTGACTCCAGGAACCTCTTCGATCCAACCGATCCACCAATCGCCATCATTTTTGGCAACAGCAGTAAAAGTCTGATTCATGGTGATGCCTCCGAACACAATGCTATCCCCATGGTGGATTTCGTCTTGATGGTTAATGCCAATTAAGTTCATCCCAACGTTCATTTCTGGGTCTACAACATTCGAAAAATGTGTGGCGCAACGTATCGCGCGATTAAAACCCGCCCTAACGGCTGGCACATACATAAGCCAGGGGTGTAACGCGGTTCGCCCCGCGCCCGATCAGGGAGAAGTGTACCGAAACTGCCCAGATCTACAAATGAAATTCCGAGCAAATAATTTTCCGCGTTAGATAAAGAAAGCCACCAATAGTGGGCCGTCTATCCATGCGAGCCAGTTCTAGTGTGCCGACATTTTCTAAACCGCGACAAGGGGTTAGATTAGGTCTATGCATTTCCTCGTTCAATATAAATGTAGACAGGGTGTGCTTGTGTCTATGGAGACTTTTAAAGAAGGGGATCACTTAATTGCTGTGAGTCGGTTATCCGACCTTGAAGAAGTGAATACTGACCCCGATTTACAGATCGTGCTGTTTGGCGCTGTATCGAGAGAATCGTTTCGCAGAGGTTACCCAGAGTATTTCGAATGCGAACTAGCAGACTCTGAGGCCCCTACCGTCTGAAGCGGTCCGTAGTGTCACGCGAAACGTTCATAACAAGATCTGTAACGCCTTTATAACCGGTGTCGAGACATTGGGGAAGTGCGATGCCATCTGAATCAGCGTCGCTGGTTTTCGGTTCTTGAGTCGAACCCACCGACGAAGCGCCTCGTAGGCAATATCAGATCCTTCGATACCACGAAGTCTGAACGCATCAATGATGCAGCGTTCTTCTGAGTACATGCCGATTGTGTTCACACCTTCGAATTTGACGATTTCGCGTCCAAGTTTGAATGTCTTGGCATCAAATGAATGCCACTGAACTGCAACATCAATGGCCGGGTGGCGCATTCCTCGCGGAAGAGCAACGTGGTAGGCCAATGGAATTGCATCGCTCAGATCATGATGAACTAATGCAGACTCAAGGCAAAGCGTGGCCAGCGGTGACAGTCGCGTGATAGCCGACAGGGTTAAATCTGGAACGTCGTCGTTGACCCAACAGAACAAACCCCGAGCAAGCGACTCGAGAGACCCGAGATCGCGCAACTGATAGAACTCGTGTTTTGAGATCCCGGACTCTCGTGCTTGCGCGTAGGTAAAGACACGAGGTAGTTGTTGTCGGCGTGTTCGCATTTGAACTTTGGTGCTCATCAAAATGGTCCTTTCATCGGTCAGAATAAGTGTATACATAGTATCTAGGCATGTATACACTTAGTCTGACCAATCCGCGGGTTGCTTGGCGCTGCTGATCGCGCAACATCGACAGTGAAGCCGCAAACCGAACATACGGCAGGGGTGCCACGCAGTTCCCATTCATCTCCAGCCGCGCGTAGAACTCAAAGCCACCTCCCAAACGCCACATATAAGGTAGGTATCTATGACGGTACAAATCGCCAAGACTCGCATCAGCCCTTCCGACCTGACCTTCGGTTGGACTGGTTGCCGAAAGTGTTTCTGGCTTAAGTATCGACATGGCGTCTCTCACCAAGGTCCTTTTCCTGGCATCGTCACGTCGCTCTCTGCGCGCCAAGAACGCTGGTACAAACAACGTCACTCGCACGACTTTTGGTCTGGCCTTCCTTCTGGCATCGTCGACAGCACAGGCAAAATGCTCGAGAGCACTCCGATCGTGGTCAACGGCGTGCAAACCCCTTTCAACCTCGGCGGCAAGTACGACTTCTTGATGAGTTACGACGACGGCACGTTCGGCGTCATCGACACCAAGGTCGTCAGTCACGGCGGCAAAGCCCAGTTCTACTGGGCGCAACTCGCTGCCTATGACTACATCTTGAGCAATCCCATGAAGGGCGATCCGCGCAGGTGCACAACGCTGGGTCTAATGGTGTGGGAGATCGCAGATGCCGAGCGCGACTCTGCTGACGTCTTCAAAGTCGGGTTCTCGGCAGCGTACGAACCGGTCGAAGTTGACCCAAATCGATTTGAAACTTTCATCGCCGAAGTCGTGACCGTGTTGCTCGGCGAGATGCCCGCATCGGCCGAGAGGTGTTCAAATTGCGACTACGCAACCAAACGGGGCGAACTCAGTGCACTCAACGAACTCGCACACTCAAATCGCTTGGAACAGTAGGCAAGTAGTGTGGCTAGCGCCGCGCAGTACTTAACTTTTAAATGA
>Ga0209491_10000322_pt1 | contig 95205 bp, 74 predicted proteins | sample BON02_FD_187213 | JGI IMG/M metagenome (GOLD analysis project Ga0209491, IMG submission 187213) | Freshwater microbial communities from Lake Bonney liftoff mats and glacier meltwater in Antarctica - BON-02 (SPAdes) (version 2) | ecosystem: Environmental > Aquatic > Freshwater > Ice > Glacier...
GATCTGGCCACCGTCAAATGTCATCGTAACCTTCTGCCGTCCGACTTCAAAAAGGTCCAACTGTTCCGTACACTGTGTCTTCGGCATCGATCCGCCTCCCGTGCGTGTTAAGTGATGATTCTACAACCACTTATACGCACGAGGAGGCTTTTTCGTTGGGGCGTGGTGCGCAATTGAGGATAGGGTGAGGGGGCTTTGCTATTTTCATAGTTGGGTGGATCGCGGGAAATCGCAGAGACCCCTCATCCGGCCTGGCGGCCACCTTCTCCCCTTCGAGGGGAGAAGGACGGTTGTGACTGTCCCCTCTCCCCTGTGGGGGAGAGGGCTAGGGTGAGGGGGCTTTTCTATTTTCATAGTTGGGTGGATCGCAGGGAATCGCAGAGACCCCTCATCCGGCCTGGCGGCCACCTTCGCCCCTGCGCGGCAACGCTATGACGGATGTTTAAGAGGCTCTCACAAAAGTGGGACAGGCACCCTCCCGGCGATATTTTTCTGAGGTCTTTTCCCAAGATACGGGAGCCAGTCCCAGTTTTGTTAGGCGTTCTAAATCGACAACCTGCAGGAGGTGATGCAGCGGGTGGTCGAAAGCAAACGGGGTGGTCAGCCGAAGAATAGTTCGGCGTAGTTGGATTCACGCTGCAGGCGGCGTGAGAGTTCCCAGGCGGGGCGATTGATCTGGACGGTTCGCGTGTCCGCAGCGTCGATTCGAAAGGTTCGACGGCCAAGATTCTGAGGCACGCCACGGTAGAGAAAACCGGGGACGGAGGCTGATTCCTTCAATGCGTCAAACGTGTCTCCCGGGGCTGGGGATACTGCAAAGTATTCATCGTTGTCGTGGTCAGGGCGTTGCATAATCATTCTGGAAACTCCGGAAAGTCGTGCGCAGCGCGCAACGGTAGTACAGATAAAAGGTGACGGATGTTGACCGCCAGACATCACGCGATGATTCCGGCAGGTCGGTGGAAGGAGACAGAGCTCTACACGGTCGTTGATTTTTCAGCCAGCGCTTCCTTGCGGGCTTTCATCCATTCGAAGAGAACTGGCAGGGCCGAAACAATGATGATTCCCAGAATGACCAGCGAAAAATTTCTCTTGATGATCGGCATGTTTCCGAAGAAAAAACCGGCTGTCAAAAACAGGCCGACCCAGCAGATCGCTCCACTGACATTGAACATCCAGAATCGCAGCTTGTCCATTTTTCCAATGCCCGCCACAAACGGAGCAAACGTCCGCACAATGGGCAGAAAGCGAGCCAGAAAAATGGCCTTGCCGCCGTGTCGAACATAAAACGCTTGCGCCTTCAGCAGGTGCTTTCGGTTCAGCAGCCGTGATGTTTCGCTGCTGAAGACTCGCGGGCCCAGACTGCGACCGATGGAATAATTGACGGCGTCACCCAGAATTGCGGCCACTAGAAGCAGTCCAAACATTAAAGGAAAGCTCAGGTTTGTTTCTGGAACCGCCACCAACGCGCCCACGGCGAACAGCAGTGAGTCGCCTGGAAGAAACGGCGTGACGATCAGGCCTGTTTCGCAGAAGACGACTGCGAACAGAATCACATACAGCCAGCCGCCCAGAGAATTAGAGAGACCGGCCAGGTGCTTGTCCAGATGCAGCACGATGTCGATCAAAAACTGGATAGTGTCCATCACTGCGATAACTCCCAATCCCTGCATGGTCTCGTTGATTAAAGGGGAACATTCGGTGAAACAGAAGTCGAGCCTCTTAAAACTAGGTCACCGGCCTGTCCGTGTTGAAAAAACGCATCATGTGTTGCCTGTTTGCAGCGGACCATCGGTACATTGTGCGAATTGCACGGATTGCATCACTTGAGTCCTGCCGTCGATTTGTGTCCACTGCGTTTATCCGGAGTGCAAAGTTACAGGCACTCCCCCGGCGCGGCCAACGAAGGTCCGCGTGTTTCTGTTAATAGTGGACGGAATTTCCGATGAGTGATGAGGAAAAGAACACGGTTCGTCAGCTGACAAGACTTCAGCGTCGAGTTCTTGGCGTTCTGATGGAAAAAGGATTTACAACTCCTGACCAGTATCCGATGACCCTGAAAGGTGCGATGACCGGATGCAATCAGAAAAGCAATCGCGATCCGGTGACGGAGTATTCCGAAGCCGAAGTTGCGGATGCTCTGGAACAGCTTCGCCATCTGGGGCTGGTTGCCGAAGTCTTTACCGATGGTGGTCGAGCGGCCCGCTATCGTCACCATGTGCGGCACAAATTTGACTTCAACGAGGCTCAGTATTCCATCATGTGTGAGCTGCTGCTCCGCGGTCGTCAGCAGCCCGGCGAACTGAGGACTCGGGCCAGCCGCATGGTTCGAATCGAGAGCCAGGAGCAGCTGAGGCTCGATCTGCAGTCGTTGCAGGAAAAAGGATTTGTTCAGAGCAACGGTCCACTGGAACGGCGCGGTGTGGAAGTTGACCACACATTCTATCTGCCCAAAGAAAACATGACGATGACGGTCGGCAATTTTCCGGCCGAGGAAGAACCGGTCGCGGTCCAGTCGGCCGCGTCGCGTCCAGCCGCAGCGTCTGCAGCCCAGTCGTCGACGGCGATTGAGCCGGGTCTTTTGCGCGGCCTGCAAACTCAACTGAGCGATTTGACTTCTCAGATGGAAGCTCTTCAATCAGTTATGGAATCTGTCAAGCAGCGGTTGGAGAGGATCGAAAGAGATCTGGGCGTTTAGGCTCGTTGGATAAAAAAATTGTCGCATTTCGCTCCGCGAAAGTAGCGTTCTTTCGCGGAGAGGTTGTGAAATAGTTTAGTTCCCAGACCTGAATTCCACCGGCATAAAGAGGGTGTTGATTTAGTGAGCCGCAAAGCGCTAGCTGCGGGTGCGTGTGTTAAAAACACAAGGAAAACGCCCGCGGCTAGCGCTTCGCGGCTCAGGTTGTGACTAGGTCAACACCTCCATAAAGCCGGTGGGGGATGTTTTGTGCAATGAATGTCAGGCTGGAAGTTTGACCTACGGGAAATTTTGATGGGCAAATCTGGTTTCAGCAATCATGGGCTATAAAAATCTTCAGCAGTGTGTTAAGGATCTGGAACAGCACGGGTACTTAGTTCGGCTTCGGACAGAAGTCAGCGCCAATTTGGAGGTTGCTGAGATCCATCGCCGAGTCTGTGAACGCGGAGGTCCGGCGATTCTGTTCGAGAACATCGCTGACTGCAAATTTCCGATGGTCAGCAACCTGTTCGGGACGATTGAACGGGCTCGTTTTATTTTTCGCGATGCCCTGAGGAACGTCGAAACGCTCGTTCAGCTGAAGAAGGATCCGGCTTATCTGCTGCGACATCCCGGGCGAATTCCGGGCGCAGTCCGAACATTGCTGTCGATGCGTTGTGCGACCCGCAGCTCGGGCCCGGTGATGGAATGTCGGACGACTCTTGAGCAGCTGCCGCAATTGAAATGCTGGCCGAAGGATGGTGGAGCGTTCATTACTTTGCCGGAGGTCTATAGCGAACATCCTGACCGGCCAGGTTACATTCATTCCAATCTCGGGATGTATCGCGTTCAGATCAGCGGCAATCAGTATCGTCCCAACGAAGAGGTCGGGCTGCACTATCAGATCCATCGCAGCATTGGTTTTCATCATGCGGCCGCCATTGCCAAAGGCGAATCTCTGCGTGTGAATATCCTTGTCGGCGGCCCGCCTTCATTGGCAGTTGCGGCTGTCATGCCGCTGCCCGATGGAATTCCGGAAGTCGCCTTCGCCGGTGCGTTATCACGTCATGCGGTTCGCATGGTTCGGAATGGCAAAGGTCCGATGATTTGCGCAGAGGCGGACTTCTGCATCAGCGGAACGATTGACCCGCAGCGGCAGTTGCCTGAGGGTCCATTTGGCGATCATCTGGGCTACTACAGTCTCACGCACGATTTTCCGGTTGTGAACGTGGACGCGGTCTACCATCGCAAAGACGCCATCTGGCCGTTTACCGTGGTGGGTCGGCCGCCACAGGAAGACAGTATTTTTGGCGCCTTGATTCACGATCTGACGGGCCCGGCGATTCCCGCTGTTCTGCCTGGCGTACACGCGGTGAATGCTGTTGACGAGGCGGGCGTTCATCCTTTGCTGCTGGCCATTGGCAGCGAACGTTATGTGCCGTACTCTGGACATCGACAACCTCAGGAACTGCTGACCAATGCCAACGCGATTCTTGGCCAGGGGCAGCTGTCACTGGCAAAGTATCTGCTGATCGTGGCGAAGGAAGACGATCCGGCGCTCGACATTCATGACATCAGTCATTTCCTGCAGCATCTGCTGCGCCGAGTGGACTGGAGTCGCGATCTGCATTTTCAGACTCGCACCACCATCGACACTCTGGATTACACCGGGAACGGTCTGAACGCTGGTTCAAAGCTGGTCATTGCAGCAGCCGGCGAAATCAAACGTTCATTGTCGACAGAGCTGTCGGCCGACTTGTTTTTGCCCCCAGGCTTTTCGGCACCGAGTGTCTGCCTGCCGGGCGTGCTGGCTATCACAGGCCCGCCGCATACAGGTCAGCCTCATCAAAGTGACGGTGAAGTGGACCGCTTCTGTGCGGAAGTGACGAATGCAGGTTCCCGCGGGCTGACGGGCTGGCCGTTGATTGTCATTGTGGACGACAGCCGGTTCTGTGCAGAATCGCTGGCCAATTTTTTATGGATGACGTTCACTCGCAGTAATCCGGCCGACGATGTTTACGGAATCGCCGCCTTCACGGAAGCGAAGCACTGGGGCTGTCGAAGCTCCCTGGTGATTGACGCGCGGATCAAGCCCCACATGGCGCCGCCGCTGGAGACCGATCCCGAAGTCAGTCGGCGAGTCGATCAGCTTGCGGCACCTGGTGGTCCCCTGCATGGCATCTGCTGAACTGTTACTCTGCTGAACTGCTGAACTGTTGGTGAGCGAAACTCAATTCAACAATTCGATCGAGTGCCTTCGTTCGATCAGCGAAGCGAGGATGCTCTCCATGGCCAGACACGCAAGGCCAGCCAGTAACAGCCATCGCCAGAATTTCTGTTGAGACTCCAGTTCGCGAGCATCCAGCTGGGCAACTTCCGCGGGGTCGGTCGCAGCTGCCGACGCTACCTTTGCTGCGGCCACGTCGGACGACATTCCCAGCGCCTGAAGTTGTCCGGCCGGAAGCCGTTCCGTGCGACTTTCCGAAGCAGCTACCGTCACGAGAAGGCTCATGGATTTTGGGCCATCGGTGGTTTCCCATCCCAGCGTCCAGCGACCTGGAATATCCAGCACAACGGACGCCGCCGCGATTGGTTTCGCTGGCATGGCCGCATCCTTGTTTTCAAAAACCGCTTGATCGGGCATGGCAGCAGTTTTCGCTGCGGTTGCTGTTCGTGTCGATCCGTCGGGAAGCGTCAGAGTCCATTGATCCGTGGCCGTGAGTTGTGGCGGGCTGATCGACTGTCCGGCTTCAAACAGCTGGTAGCCGGATCGACGCGGATTGGCCAGCTGCACCAAGCGGTGAATCATCGGAGGAAACCGGGTCGACAAAGCCCATTGGCCGTCTTCCGGATGCCAGCCGGCTGCGAAGACGATGACTTTTCCGCCAGACGGTCGAGCTGATTCCAGAATCGCCGGGGCTCCTGAATCGAATCTGGCAAGCACGCGAGGGGCCGTGGGTGCTGTTTCATCGAAGGACAATTTCCGATAGTGCCAGAATCGAATCGACGAGAAGTCAGCAAAGCGGCTTTCGGCAAACGGCGACAGAAGGCCTGAGGTAAAGTCGATCTGCCCCAGCATTGCGTAATCTTTGACTGAGCCCTCTTCAATAGCTGTGTTATCGGGAAGCAGGCTTTTCACCGAAGAGGCCATGTCCGCGGATTTCAGCGCCACCAGCACGATGCCGCCACGTTCGACGAGATCGCTCAGTGATTTTGCGAGTCCTTCCGGAACCGTATCCGTGACGACGGCCAGACGTACGTTTTCCGGGACAGGCAACGCGACGCCATCCGCTCCGACAAGATCCGTGATGTCCACGGGTGATGCATCATTTCCATCAAGAACGCGCTGCAAATAATAACGCATCTCATCTGCGTTATTGGTATCGGTAGAGCCAGCATGGGCCACGACAACCGGCGGCTGCTCTTCAGCCGGAAGATCAACGACGTTGTCAAAGACATGGGGTTCGTTGAGCAGTTCGATACCAACAATCTGTGACTGACCTTCGACTGGTTCCGGCAACGTCACCGTGCGCCGCTGTCCACCTCCAACGTCGACGGTCAGAGGATTTCCGACACCCGCGCCAGATGCGTCGAACAACGACAGCGAATATTTTGTCAGCGTGGCATCGCCCGAGTTCGTCACGCGGACTCGAATTCGCCCGGTCCGCTCCTCAGCCACCAGGCTCAGCCCCGCATTGCCCGTCGCGGTGGGGGCGACGATTCTCAAATCAAGTTTCACAGAATCGGGCCATGTGCCTGCCCGCAATTCATCCAGCTGGCTACCTTCCTGAAAGTCGGTGATCAGCACCACGCGACGTTCGCCATCGGGCCCGGTGGTTCCTTCTTCCCGAGCCACCTCATCGGCGGCATCCAGCATCGCCGTTGCGGTCTGTGTGGCCAGCCAGTCAGGTTCATAGGCAGTCGTTGCACGTTCCAGCAAAGCCGCTCGGCTGCCGGGTTCGGTTTGACGCCATTCGGCAGCCGTCACAAGCGCTCGGGCCGTTTGCGAGAACACGGAAATGCTGAGAGTGTCTTCATCGCTCAATCCGGCGGTCACCTTTTGCAATTCTGCAAGAACGGCTTCACGAAGACCATCTCGACGCATGCTGGCGCTTGCATCAATCAGAACCGCGACGCGATCGGCGCTGCCGGATTCTTCAGCCTTCGCGACTGTGACTCTTTGAAAAGGCCGGGCAAATGCGAGCGCAATCAGGATCACCGCAAGAATTCGCAGCAGCATCAGCGGCCAGTGTTCGACGTTCGCTCGCTTCGTTGTCTTCGGCAGCGTGGGCGTGAGAAAACGAACGACACTGAATGGCATCCGAACGGCCGGGCTTCTACGGAACATGTGCAACACAATCGGCACTGCGGCGATTAGACCACCGGCGACAGCGAAGACAGGTGCTAAGAGTTCAAACATAGTTCATCTGCTCGTTAGTCGACACATCGCGAACAAATTCATCAGCGAATCCGTTGTCGACGAGCCTGAAGAAATTCGGCCAGAGCCAGTTCCACAGGCTCGTCAGTGATCAGCTGGCGATAGGCGGCACCGACGACTTCACATTCTGCCTGGATGGCCAGATTGTGAACGTTCAGTCGTTGCTGATATTCTTCGCGAATCGTATCAGGATCGCTATAAATTTTCTGGCCGCTTTCCAGATCTTCAAACAGCCGAGGCCCGTCAAACATCAAGGTTTTTTCGGCCGGATCGAGCACCTGAAAGACGACCAGATCATGCAGGCAGCCGCGAAGCAGACGCAGTCCGTCGCCGATCTGCTGGACTGGGGCCAGCATGTCCGAGATCAGAATCACGAGGCCTCGTTTTCGCAGTCGCTGAGCCACATCTTCCATCGCGACACCCGGGTTGGTATCGAGCCCCGACGGTGGCTCTTCCAGTGTTACGAACAGACGCCGCAGCTGACCGGGCCGATACCGCGCGGGAACAATGGATCGAACATGTTCGTCAAACGTGGTCAGTCCAACGGCATCGCCCTGACGATTCAGCAGCCAGGCCAGCGAAGCGGCCACAGTGCGCGCGTAATCATGTTTCGTGTAGGCGCCCGAACCAAAGGACATGGAACGACTGATATCGAACACGATGTAGCAGCGGAGGTTCGTTTCATCTTCAAACAGGCGGATGTAACTTCGATCTGTGCGAGCATACAGTTTCCAGTCCAGAAATCGCGGATCGTCACCCTGCGCGTAGGGCCGGTATTCAGAGAACTCGACCGAGAACCCATGCCGCGGACTCTTGTTGAGCCCCGTACGAAATCCGTCCACCACCAGCTTCGCTCGCATCTCCAGCGAGCGAATGCTCATGACGACTTCAGGATTCATCAAGTCTGTGGACATGGGAGGGGGCAGATTTTAGATTTTAGATTTGAAAACTGAAAACTCAAAACTGGGGCGGATTAGGCGATGGCTTCGTTTTTGGGATGTTCGACGACAGCCAGCAGGCGGTCTACGAGAGAATCCACAGACACGCCCTGCGCTTCGGCGCGATAGTTGGGCAGAATGCGATGACGCAGGACCGGCTTGGCCAATGCCTGGATATCTTTACTGGAAACGTAGGCTCGCCCATCCAGCAGAGCCTGGGCTTTTCCGCCGAGCACGAGATACTGCGCGGCTCGCAAACCAGCGCCCCACGACACCAGTTCATTGATAAAATCGGGAGTTCCCTTTTGCCCGGGCCGTGAGGTGGCGGCCAGACGCACGGCATATCGAACGACGTCGTCAGCAATCGGAACACGCTGCACGACCTGATGAAACTCACGAACGGTTTGGCCTGAGAACATCGATTTGATCGGATGGAAATTTCGGGATGTCGTCTGCTGAACCACGGCCACTTCTTCGTCTTCCGGCAAATAGTCGATCAGGACATTGAACATAAAGCGATCGAGCTGTGCTTCCGGCAGAGGATAAGTGCCTTCCATTTCGATCGGGTTTTGCGTCGCCAGAACAAAAAACGGCTCATCCAGCGGATAGCGTCGTCCGGCCGCGGTGACCTGATGTTCCTGCATGGCTTCCAGCAAAGCGGACTGAGTCTTGGGCGGCGTGCGATTGATTTCGTCGGCCAGCAGTACGTTGGCAAAAATGGGTCCCGGGATAAACCGCATCGAACGATTGCCAGCTCCGTCTTCTTCCAGCACTTCGGTGCCGGTAATGTCCGCGGGCATCAGATCGGGCGTAAACTGAATGCGGTTGAACTTCAGGTCAAACAACTGAGCGATCGATTTCACCAGCAGCGTCTTGGCAAGCCCCGGTGCACCGGTGATCAGGCAGTTGCCTCCAGCCAAAAGCGAAATCAACAGCTGTCGAACGACTTCCTTTTGTCCAACAATCACGCGTGACAGTTCAGCATCGATCTGCTGTCGCAGTTGCTTCAGTTCAAGGATGAGTTCCCGTTCACGCTCGGGAGTCAGTTCGCTGGGACTGGTCATAGACCTGCTTTCAATGGTGTTCGACAATTTCTTAACCTGGCGGCAATCTCAGAACGGCAATCGCAAAAGTTTAAATGGACCTTCTGGTCAGTGTGTCATCGCGTAGAAGATGATATTGATCCCCAATGGGTACGCTTTCTTTTCCGAAAATTCAGTGAAGTACCACTGATTTTCTCCTTCACGTTCCCAGCCATCACCCAGATCCGTGTTGTGTCCGATAAACGCCATCATACGGCCATTGTCATCAAACAGGGCTCGATAGTGAACCTCTTCCGTGCCTGGCCCCTGCGCGGTGTAAATTTCACCGTTGCCAAGCGGCTGTGCAAATCCAATCGCCGGGATCTGCGGCAGCTCTTTCAAATCGTACACTGAATGAAAGATGGGATGATCGAGCGCCAGGTCAACATACTTTCGTTCGGGAAAGACTTTCTGCATTTCGCTCCAGAATCCATCCCATTCGTCGTCACCCCAAAAATCATCGACCATCATAAATCCGCCATTCAGCAGATAGGTCCGCAGGGCAACGCGTTCTTCTTCATCCAGATAGATGTAGCCAGGTTCGATGATGTAAATGAACGGATAATCAAACAGACGCGGATCCGTCAGTTCCAGAATCACACCATCCGGATCCGTGTGCAGAGACGTCAGTTGCTGCAGGCGATAGGAGAAATTCAAATCTGCATCAGGATAGTCAGTATCCCACGCCCAGCGGCCCAGCGATTTGTAGCGAATGCGAACGAAGGTGAAGACATCGTCCTTGAACTTTTCATCCACCTTCCAGTCGGGGACGCCGTTGCGATGCACGCGCCCATCCTCGCTTCTCATGTTGCGGTAGCGGCCGCCGCCAAACTGTCCGCGAAACTGACCTCGCTGAGCCATGGCGCCGGCGGCGCAGCACAGGGTCAGCAATGCGACAGCAACAATCCAATAGCGTCGATTCATGAGCATCGGCCTTCGACGTCCAGCGTCTCCAGATCCCAAGGGTCTATCAGGCTCTCTGGTTGTCGCAGATTCTTCCGAAGATTGCCACCAATCGCTGCGATCGCCCCGTTGTTTTTCGGAGTTCACGGAATCGGTTTGCATGCCGAAGTTGATGAAGTAATAGCCACAAGGACGGATAATTAGTTGACACCGCGGGGGCATGCCCGCAAACTTGCCAATGCCGTGCGAGATTTCTTTTAGCCACCCGAGCAGAACCGACATAGACATCACCCATGGCTCAGCCCCAGCGTACTCCAGAAGATGTTGTCCAGTGTTTGTTGATCCAGCCGAAATTTCAGGCGTCTAATTTCTGGAACCTGACCGAGTTGTCGGAACCGTGTACGAGCCCGCTCGGTTTATGGCCCGAGTCATGCGAACAACGCGCATGATTGTGCCTGAACGTCGCCAGAAACCGTCTCTGTCTGAATTCATCACCATGGGAATCGCATTGACTCGAATCGCATGGTGGATGACGCGCAATTCAGAAGTTCGCTGGCATTATTGGCGAAATACTTTGCAGTCAATTCCGATGGGAATGGCCAAGTTTGAATTCTGCCAGTCGCATATGGCCGCTTTCATGCATCTGGGAAAACAGGCTGCGCGAGTTGCCAAAGAGATGCAGGTTGGGATCGACTTTGCCAAAGACGTGGCGACCTATCCTCGCAGCACAAAAGATCTGCCCGTCAAAAACCAGCCTCTCCTGCCAGTGATGGCCGGGTCGTGTGCGAAGGACTAATCGCGCATTGGCCGCCGCTGCTGCAAAGTGGATGCTGATGATCACTGCCGCTTCAAACGCTCGAAAGACACTCCGGTCGCCGGTTGTTTGGTACCCTCGATCAGCAGATTGGTCGTATTCTCTGTGATCGTGGCTTCCTGGAATTGCATGCCTGCGACCCAGTCTTCCGCATGAACTCCCACGGAGAATTGTCGGACGGTGATATCGGTTAGCTCAGCGGCCGACACTGAAACCGCATAAATTCCCTGTGAACCGGAAGTGCCGGGTCCCGTCAGCTGCAGGTTACGAAAGATGGGCCGATTGATGCCCGGACGCACGGGATCATGCAGCGGAAGATAACCGTGGCTCATCGTCGCACGAAGAACATTGTCGGCAGAGCCATTGAGGACGAGTCCGAATCTCAACGCCCGACGAATTGTGACATTTTCGATGTGATATCCGGAATGCGCATCGCGCCAGTAGATCGTCTCTTGCAAATTCGTATCCGCAGTCGCCACCCCAGATGGCAATCGCACACGCGGCACTGTCAATGTTCACATTTCGAATGGTGATGCGATGGCAGGCGGAGCAACGGATCAGCGTCTGAGACTTTGCCAGACGCACAGTTCGACGGGTGCCAGCGTGCCGCAACAATTCGCGCTGCAATTTGTCAGCAGAGTCCCCAACGAATTCGACGACCTCTGAAGTGGCAGCGTGAGCATCTGTAGTGACCAGTCCGGCCGACAGAAAACTTATGCAAATCAATTTAGAAATCATCGCCCTGAACTGGCGACATCCAACATCACCAGACCGCAGAATGGTGCCTGGCGATTCCGGAAACCGTCTCATTGCCGACATGATGTTCCCTGTTCTTCGCGCGCGGAGCCGTCCGCTGCGGGATTGGCCGGAATGGCCATGCCGTCCAGCGTCATTAGGTCATCCACCTGCAGAAGTTCGGCCAGATCCACGACCGACATCCACGAATCTGTGAGCGACTGCAGGTAGCTTGTGACGACTTGAGCCAGTGTTTGCTGCGCCACCACGATTTGTGCGAAGTTAATCGATTCGCCATCAATCAGGAATCGGTCGTAAACACCCCGGTAAACTCGCACCTGATCGGGTAACAAATCGGTGCGGTAACTTTCTGAAATCGTGCGGCTGGTGGCGTAGCGATTGTACGTCTCGGCAAGATCGGACATCAGCGTATTGTTGACGCCATTCAAATCCTGTCGGGCTCGCACAAGGCCTGCGTGAGCCGTTGTGATGTTTCCCTGGTTTCGATTGAAGACAGGGACCGGGGCGGACAGCTGTACGTTGGTGGAATAGTCGGACAAAGGTGTCGTGTCATCATGCTGAAAGGCGGCATACAGGGTCACGTTCGGGATTGGAACAGCTTCCTGAAGTCGCAGATTGGAGCTGGAGCTGGCAATGCGGGAGTTGGCCGCAATCAGATCCGAATGACGCTGGAGCATGCTGGCCAGAGTCTCATAGTCAATCGTCGGCACCGGCAGATCCACGGAACCAGCCACATGCTGGCGAGTCATATGCGGCATGCCCATCGCTGCCGCCAGTTGTCTCCAGGAAGCTTCCAGTGTGTTGGCTGACTGCGTGACAGTGTTTCGCGCCTGCACAGCAAAGACTCGCAACTGCAGGGGCTCATAGGGAGCCGATTCGCCACCAGTGACCAGATCAATCTGAGCGCGATAGACCTCATTGCTGAGCTTCGCAATGGCCCGATTAAACTTCAGCTGTTCCTGGGAAATCAGGACCTTAAAGTAATTCCTGCGCACGTTGCTGGCGAGCGTGATTCGTGCTTTTCTGAGGTCTGCCTGGACGGCTCGCATTTCATTCATCGCCACGCTTTGGGCGAGCGTCAGCTTTCCGGCCGTGACAAATTCCTGAGTGAAGAATACGCCGTTGTAACCGGCTGTTCTGGCAGTGCCGATGGTGTCACCTTCGTATCCGACAGTTGGGTTTGGATACAGTCCGGCCTGAATCGCTTTGCCGCGAGTCTGTTCAACGTCGGCCGCCGCCTGTCGAATCACTGGACTGTTTTCAACGGCCATCTGCTGCATCGCAGTCAGCGTCAGCGGGACGGCATTCGCCCCCGGTACGCCGTTCACTTCCGCAGGCACAATGCTCGGGAAGAGAGCATCGGCCAGTGAGCGTCGATCTTCGATGCTCTGAGTCGGATCCATGGGCGGCATTACTAAAGGAGCGGCATCAGATCCAGGCAGCTCTTCAGGAATGTTGAATCGTCGATGTGGCGGCGCGGCGGATTCGGACTTCTTGTCCGGCTCTGTGCCTGAGCCCTGGTCAGTGTGAGCGACCGTGCGCAGTTCGCTGCTTCTTTCCGGAACCGGAGTTGTATCCGCGAGTGTCGTTTCTCTGGACGCAAAAAAAGATGTGCAGCACTGTTGCACTGACTGGCAGCCAACGGCCGACGCCAGGAGTGCAGCACAGCAGATCATCAGTGAAGCGGGACGAATTTTCATGAGGACTCCAATCCACAAAACCGGCACGACCTCCATGGTGGATGTCTGCGGAATTGATCGACGAATCCTTGTGTGCAACTGAAACGAGTCGTATCGGCATTTCGGATTGTGGTTGTCCCACGGTCCTTGTCATTGACAGAGCCGGAGCAATCGGAACTTCACAGCCCTTTCCCTCGAATCGTCCGGAGTAATCATTACAGGTGAACACTGCTCCAGCGGAGTCGTGGGCGATCAAAAGTGGCGTCCTGGCAGGCATTTCAGAATCTGTCCTGCTAGGATTCGCGACACTCATGGGCCTCATTGTCTCCGGAATTGCGTACATCCAATGTCACAGCGAACACTCCGCATTGCCACACGAACCAGCGCTCTTGCCCTGTGGCAGGCGCATTACATGGCTGATCGTCTGCGCGGTCTTCCTGAAGCTCCCGTGGTCGAACTTGTTCCGATCGTTACCTCCGGCGACGCCAATCAGACAGATGCGCTGCGACAGTTTGGCGGAACCGGTGTTTTCACTCGGGAAGTTCAGCGGGCCGTTCTGGACCTGCGAGCTGACCTGGCTGTTCACAGCCTGAAGGATCTGCCGACACAGTCCGCCGACGGCCTGATTCTGGGCTGTGTCCCGGAACGCGCGCCCCGCTGCGACGCATTGTTGTTACCGAGCAACGCTGAGGAAATCAGTTCGCTGATGGATCTGCCAGCGAACGCTCGTGTCGGAACCGGCAGTCCTCGGCGCCAGGCTCAGTTGCTGCACCATCGGCCCGATCTTCAGCTGCTGGAAATCCGCGGCAACGTGGATACTCGGCTACGGAAGCTGGATGAAGGCCAATATGATGCCATCATTCTTGCTGAAGCTGGACTTCGACGTCTGGGACTGGAATCCAGAATTTCACTGCTGCTTCAGCCACCGATTCTGTTTCCCGCCGTCAGCCAGGGGGCACTCGGGATTGAATGCCGCGACGACGATCAGGAGACGCAGCAACTGCTGAGTGCGCTCACATGTTCGATCACCCATGCCGAAGCTCTTGCAGAACGTTCCCTATTGAGAACTCTTCGCGCGGGCTGTCACGCACCGCTCGGGGTGTGGTGCGAAATCGCCGATTCCAAATTAACGCTGACCGGTGTTCTGCTCAGCCTGGATGGCGTCACTCGCATCGAACAGTCGGCCGAAGGCACGCTGGATTTTCCGGAAGCCGTGGGCGTGGCCGTGGCCGATCATCTGCTGGCGGCCGGTGGTGAAATTTTGCTGGCTGTTGAGTAATCCAGCTGTAGAAATCGGGTGTAGAAATACAAAAGGCGGGCTCATCAGACTTCTCGCTGAGAAGTGATGAGCCAGCCATTTCATGTCCGCTGGGCTTCCAGCCCGACTTTCTTACGTAGGTTATGCAAACAGTTCCATCGCCGCGTCATACTTCACCATTTCGCGCGGCTGATTCAGATGGTTGTAAACCGTGCGGCGTGGGAATAATCCCACGGAGTGATAGATCGACGCCAGCAACTCGCCAGGATGGACCGGGTTTTCTGCAGGGGCTGATGCGGTATCATCGGACTTGCCGTGGACATATCCGCGTTTCATACCGGCACCCGCCACAACTCCGGTGTAGCAATATGGCCAATGGTCGCGGCCGTCGTCGCTGTTGCTGTTACCGGATGTGCTGACGCCGCGTTTTGGACTGCGTCCGAATTCTCCGACGGCGACTACGAGCGTTTCCTTCAGCAGACCGCGTTCATCCAGATCTTCCAGCAGTGCGGACAGAGCCGAATCCAGCATTGGTGCTGACTGATCCTTCATACGAGCGCTCAGGCCGGAATGCACGTCCCACGAGTGATTGTCGCTGTTGGCCACTTTCGGCCAGTTCACTTCTACCACGCGAGTTCCAGCTTCAACCAGTCGGCGAGCCAGCAGGCAGCTTTGTCCGAAGGTATTCTTGCCGTACTTTTCTCGCAGCTCTTCGGACTCGGAGCTCAAATTGAAGGCTTCGCGAGCCTTGCCGGACAGCACCAGACTGAGTGCCTTTTCGTAGTATTCATTCAGAGCATACTGGTCGACCGCACGGTCCAGGTTTTTCATGCCCGCATTGACGGTGTCTCGCAAGGAGGCACGGCGTTGCAGACGGTCCAGCGGCACGTCCTGGCGAAGCGTCAGATCGTCGACTCGAATCCGCTCCATCTTGGCCATATCCATGTCGTCGCCGGCTGGATACAGATAATACGGGTCGAAGGCTCGACCGAGGAATCCAGCGGTGCCGGCCTTACCGATGACGTTGCTCTCCTGAAGCGGGCGAGGCATCATGACGAAAGGCAGCATCGGCGTCTTGAGCGGCTTTAGCTTGACAATGTTGGAACCAAAGTTCGGGAAGTCCTTCGGACTTGGTGGCTCCAGCTGACCGGACGGGCTGACGTTGTCAGCTGTGTAGCCAGTCAGCATCTGATAAATCGCGGCGGTATGATTGAAAAGCCCGATCGGTGTGTAGCTGAGCGATCGAATCAAGGTGGCTCGGTGAATCTGCTGCGCCAGTTTGGGCAGCAGTTCCGTGAACTGACAGCCGGGGATCGTTGTGTCGATCGGCTTGAAGATACTCTTCACATTGTCAGGCACGTTGGTCTTTGGGTCCCAAAGATCCAGGTGGCTGGGGCCGCCCTGAAGATAAAGCATGATGACGCTTTTGGCCTGGCCGAAGCCCTTGCCACCGTAGCGTGCTTCTTCGTCGCTGACTTCGGCACCTCTGGCAGCGTTTTCAAGAAGAGTCGCGACGCTGAGCCCCGCCAGGGCGGAACTGCCGACTCTTAAAACCGCTCGACGCGAGTAACCGTCGCACGTGTCTTTGCCATATCGTCCGGGAATTACAAGCATTGTGAGCTCCTGAATGGGGCGGGCGAAAGTCGCGGAACAGTCAAAGCGTTCTTTTCAGAATTCGCTTTTCTGATCCCTGAGGGAACCTGAGTGTACGGATGCCGGCTCGGAATCTGCAATCGTTTCCAGTCCATAATAAGGGAATGACGCAATGTCTTCCGGACCGGCCTCATCTCGTCAGAGCCCGAATTTTCCGCGTTTTCCGCAGACTCAGCCCCCGATAGCGTGGACTTAAGGCGAGCGGGGGATGTAAATCCTCTGATTCGTTGCAAATGATGCGGAAATCAGGAGCAAATCTTACCGCAGGCATTGGGCATCGGAGGAACTTTTTTTCACTATCTTGATGCTGATTCTTCTGGTGGATTTTGTGAGACCGGACGTAAGATACAAAAGAGAAATCTTTTCTCACTGGCCGATGACATCACGCAGCCCGATCTAAATCCCATGATGATCGTTCACCGAAATGGAACCGCAGTTCTGCGCTGCACCGCAACAACCCTGTTGCTGGTGGGCGCGTGGATTGCGTCGGTCGTTTCGGCGTCGGCTTCGTGCGGCGACTACCTCCATCGACGGAATGCTGTTTCTCACGAACGTGCGTCAGCTGACCTGACCATCGAACAGATGGAAGGACTTCCATTTGACCTGCGTCTGCCGTCTTCGGAATCACCGACCAAACCGTGTTCAGGGCCAGGCTGCCGCAGGATGCCCGCTTCGTCGCCATTGCCGTTGGGCTCAACGAACCCAGCGACCCAAATGAATGACTGGCTTCTGGCGATGGATATGCAGGCTTCCCCGGTAACTCCACTGGGCCGCAGGATTCCGGACTGCTCTGACGTTCCGCCCCTCAGTCTCTTTTCTCCGCGGATCGACATTCCGCCCGAGCTCGCTTAAGCATCTTCTCTCAGCGCCGCAGTTAAAAATCGCGGCCAGGCACCCGACCACAGCGACTCGTTTTGCCTTGAGAGTCGCAGGTAGACTCCGTGTGCCGTCCGTCAACTAGTCGACTGCCGGAACTCGCTCCGCTCGGTCCGGCCTACATCCATCAGCACATCGTTGACAGAGCACTCGGCGGTTTTCCAGGGCCTCGGCACCTGCAAAGCGCCTGATGTTTTGGAATGTGAGTGCAATAAGGTGTCAGCCTTGCCGCTCACGATTTCGCGTCACCATCAACTCACCGGCAAGCAAATCTGTTTGGCCTGTTCTCTGATAGTAGATCAAATGCTTAAGGTCATCTCATGACAAACTCTATTTCCTCCGCCGGAGCTCCGGGACCAGTCCCGTCTGAACTCGCACCACCAGGTCCAAAGAAGATTGTTCGCAAAGCCATCGGGCCAAAGCTTCGGATTGTGTTCAACATCGTGCTTGCATTGCTGGCCTTGATCGGAGCCAACAGTGCCTACCTTGCAGGAGTGACATTTTTGCAATGGTGGAGCTCACAGACTTATGAAGACGTGTTCTATTCGTGGATGTTTCTGGCCCACATCATCATCGGACTACTGATCGTGGTGCCGTTTCTGGTCTTTGGCATCATCCATAGGCGAAACACGAAAGATCGAAAGATTCGCCGCACGGTGATGATTGGCTATGCGTTGTTCGCGGTTTGCATTCTGATATTGGTCTCAGGATTTCTTCTGCTGCGAGTCGAAGGCGTATTTGACCTGAAAAGCCCGTCAGGCCGTGCACTGGTCTACTGGGCTCATGTGGGAGCACCAATTGCGGGCGGGTGGCTGTACTGGATGCATCGGCTTGTCGGGCCTCGGCTGCGATGGAAACAGGGACTGATCTGGGCTGGACTGGCCGCAGGCGCGGCGCTCGGCATGATCTACTGGCAGTCTCAGGATCCGCGAGAATGGAACGTCGTGGGGCCGGCTGAGGGCACTCAATATTTCGAACCGTCTTTGGCACGCACCGCCACCGGCAACTTCATCGACGCAAAAACGCTGGACATGAACGACTACTGTCTGAAGTGCCACAAGGATTCGCACGCCGACTGGTCAAAGAGTGCTCATCGTTTCAGTTCGTTCAACAATCCGCCCTACCTTGCCAGCGTCGCAGAAACCCGCGAACTGGGGATGAAGCGTGATGGATCGGTACAGGGGGCTCGCTTCTGTGCCGGCTGCCACGACCCTGTGCCGTTCTTCAGTGGTGCCTTCGACGATCCAAAGTTCGACATGCTGAATCATCCCACGTCGCAGTCCGGGATCTCGTGTACGGTGTGTCATGCCATCACGCATGTGAACAGCAACGTGGGCAATGCTGACTACACGATCGAGGAACCCATTCACTATCCGTTTGCAAAGAGCGAAAACGGATTGCTGCAATGGGTAAATAATCAACTGGTGAAAGCCAAGCCGTCGTTTCACAAAAAGACATTCCTGAAGCCGCTGCACAAGACGGCCGAGTTTTGTGGCGCCTGTCACAAGGTGAATTTGCCATTCACACTGAACCATTACAAGGACTGGCTGCGCGGCCAGAATCATTATGACAGCTGGCTGTTGAGCGGCGTTTCCGGGCACGGAGCTCGCAGTTTTTACTACCCCGAAAAAGCTCAGGTCGACTGTAACGGCTGCCATATGCCGCTGCAGGAGTCAGACGACTTTGGAGCTCAGTATTTTGATGAATCGGGCAATTTGAAAATTCACAACCACCTGTTTCCCTCGGCTAACTCAGGGCTCAACTGGCTGACGCACAACGACGACGTCATTGAGGCGCACGACAAATTCCTGAAAGGCACGATGCGAGTCGACGTCTTTGGAGTACGTGAAGGAGGCACCATCGACGGAGTTCTGAAGGCTCCTCTGCGACCGGAAGTGCCGACGCTCAAACCCGGCAACAGCTATCTTCTGGAAACCGTCATTCGCACAGTCAAAATGGGACATCATTTCACTCAGGGGACCACCGACTCCAATGAGATCTGGCTGGAAGTGTCGGTAAAGGCCGGGGATCAACAGATCGGAGCCAGCGGCATGATGGAGGACGACAACAGCGTCGACCCATGGTCTCATTTTGTGAACAACTTTATGCTGGACCGGTACGGCAATCGAATTGATCGCCGGAATGCTCAGGATATTTTCGTCCCGCTGTATGTCCATCAGATTCCGCCCGGAGCCGGTCAGACCGTGCACTACAGCTTCACAATGCCGCAGGCCGTGAACGCTCCGGTGACTGCAAAAGTTCGATTGCTGTATCGCAAGTTTGATTCAATCTACATGGACTTTGTGGACAAGAAGACGAACGAACTGGGCCGACCGATTCGCGGCCACAAGGAAGGTCAGCCGTATCGAAACGAACTGCCGATCCTCGTGCTGGCGGAAGACGAAGTGACATTTCCGGTGGAAGGTGTCGCTGCGGAAGTGACCAATGCCAAACGCGAGATCCCCGAATGGCAACGCTGGAATGATTATGGAATCGGCATGCTGCTGAAGGGCAAGGGCGCATTGAAGCAGGCGACTGAGGCCTTCACGCAGGTGGAGAAACTGGGACGTTACGACGGACCCCTGAATCTCGCTCGCACGCAGGTTGCGGAAGCCGGCCCGGGCCAGTTGGATGCCGCGGCCGTGGCGATTCAGCGGGCGGCTGCCTTTCAAGATCCTCCGGCACCGCCATGGACGATGGCCTGGCTCAGTGGTGTGATCAATCGGCAGCAGGGCCAGCTGGAAAGTGCCGAAGCGAATTTCCGACAAGTGCTGGAGTACCGTACAGAAGAAACCGTCAAGCGAAAATTTGATTTCAGCAAGGACTACGAAGTGATCAATCTGCTGGGTCAGACCGTGTTTGATCGCGCATTACAGATTCGAGGCGACTCACGGGCTGAAGAGCGCACCGCAAGGCTGAAGGAGGCCGTGGAGATCTTCGAAAAGACCCTGGCCATCGATTCCGAGAATGTGGATGCTCACTACAATCTTGGTCAGCTGTATTCGCAGTTGAATGATCCGCAGAAAGCGGCCAACCATCAGGCACTGCACGGGAAGTACAGGATTGACGATACGGCTCGAGGCGAAGCGGTCAGCAAGGCACGTCAAAAGTATCCGGCTGCGGACTTCGCATCGGAGGCGCTGGTAATTTATGATCTGCAGCGCGAACAGAAAGCCGGCCAGACAGCGGTGCAGCGAACCGATGTCGGCGAGCCGCAATAGGTTGTCCTGCGATACATCCGTGTGTCGGCAAATTGTTTTTCAGCGAGCCAGTCTCCAGAGAATAAGTGAACGCTCATGGCCCACGAATCGAATCCCTCGGATGCTGAGGAAACGCAGAACGATGATGTTGTCCGAACGGCCGTTCTTTGGTCGCTGGGGGCACTCGCGTTGCTGATCTCAGGCGGACTTCTGCTCTGGCTGCTGACACGGAAGCCGCCGGAAGCGGTCGTCGTCAACGCCGGTCCGACCGCACTTCCAACGGAACGCATTGCGCCGACGTTGGAGATCCCCGATGTGCCGTTTACAGAAATCACGGAGCAGGCCGGCATCGATTTTGTGCATACGAACGGCGCCGAAGGGGAAAAGCTGCTGCCGGAAACCATGGGCGGCGGCGGTGCGTTCTTTGATTTCGATAATGATGGCGATCAGGACCTGCTGTGCATCAATGGCAACGTCTGGCCCTGGGCAAAAGATAAGCCGGACAATCCGCCCACGTCGGCTTTGTACGTCAACGACGGAAAAGGTGGATTCTCCAATGTCACCGCAGGCTCCGGGCTGGACGTGGCAATGTATGGCAACGGTGTCGCATGCGGAGATTTCGATAACGATAACGACGTCGATCTTTATGTCAGCTGCCTGGGAATCAATCATCTGTTTCGCAATGACGGTGGCGGAAAATTCGTCGACATCACAGCCGCCGCAGGAGTCGGTGGGGGTGAGGATGACTGGAGCAGCAGCAGCGGGTGGCTCGATTATGACAACGATGGCGATCTGGATCTTTTCGTCTGCAACTATATCCAGTGGTCACGCGAGCTGGATCAGTCAATGGAATTCACGCTGGATGGAACGCTGCGAGCCTACGGACGGCCGACAGATTTCACAGGCGCATTTCCCTCGCTGTATCGCAACGAAGGCAACGGAACATTTAGTGATGTGTCGGACGCGGCGGGAGTTCAGGTCCGGGATTCCAACACCGGTGTGCCGCTTTCCAAATCGCTGGGCGTCACGTTTGCCGATGTGAACTCGGACGGATTGGTGGACATCGTTGTCGCCAATGATACCGTTCAGAATCTGCTTTTTCTGAATCAGCCGGGCGGCACATTTATCGAAAGCGGCGCCACGGTGGGTGTTGCTTTCGACAATGCGGGTGCTGCGCGCGGCGCGATGGGAATAGATACGGCCTGTTTTCGAAATTCTGCGGCCATCGGAATCGCGATCGGCAATTATGCGACCGAGATGACGGCGCTTTATGTTTGTCAGACACCCGGCATGGCCATTCCGATTTTTCGAGACGAAGCGGTCTCCAACGGAATTGGTCCCGTGACTCGCACCGACCTGAAGTTTGGCGTTCTGTTCCTTGACGCCGATCTGGACGGTCGCCTGGATCTGTTTGAAAACAACGGGCACCTGGAGGAAGACATCCGAGTTGTTCAGGCCAGTCAGCAGTATGAACAGCCGCCTCATCTGCTGTGGAACTGCGGCACCGAGTTCGACAATGAATTTGTCATGTTGCCGGAAGCAAAGACCGGCGCTGACTTCAGTAAACGAATGGTGGGACGTGGTGCGTCGATGGCCGATATCGATGCGGACGGTGATCTTGATCTCATTCTGTTCAGCTCCGGTGGCAGACCGCGGCTTCTTCGCAACGACCAGAAGTCCGGTCACCACTGGCTGCGGGTTCGACTGACAGGAACGACGTCCAACAGAGATGCGATTGGAGCCACTGTGGAGGTCACTCTGCCCGATGGAACGGTGCTTTCACGCACAGTCATGCCAACTCGCAGCTATCAATCGCAGGTAGAACTGCCGGTGACATTTGGATTGGGCCAGGCGGATAGTGTGAAGGAAATGACCATTCGCTGGCCAGGTGGCGCCATCCAGAATGTTACGCCGCCATCCGTCGATCAGCAGATCACCGTCGTCCAGGACAGCCCGTAGCGTTTTCTGTTCGGGCGATATTTCGGTCACCCTTATGAATCTGTCAGCTTATGAATCTGTCAGCTTATGAATCTGTCAGCTTATGAATCTGTCAGCTTATGAATCTGTCAGCTTATGAATCTGTCAGCTCATGATTCGGTCAGCCGATGATTTCATGGATCACATGGCCGTGTACATCCGTCAGACGGCGCTGGATGCCATTGTGATAATACGACAGCCGTTCGTGATCAAGTCCCAGCAGGTGCAGCGCGGTGGCATGCAGATCGTACGAGTACGTCGGATTTTCGGCCGCTTTGAAACCAACCTCGTCACTGGTTCCGTAGCTGGTTCCGCCCTTAATGCCGCCGCCGGCAAGCCACGTAGTGAACACGCCTGGATTGTGGTCGCGTCCCTTCTGCTTGCCCTGCATAAACGGCTGGCGTCCGAATTCACTGGTGCAGAACACGAGCGTGGAATCCAGCAGGCCGCGCGACTTCAGGTCGGTCAGCAGTGCGTGGGTTCCCGTATCCAGAATGCGGCCCCAGTAGCCATGATCGCGAACGATGTCTTCGTGGGAGTCCCAGTTGGGGCGAATTTTCTTTGCCCCGGTGTTTTCAGCACCGCAGAAGATCTGAACAAACCGCACTCCACGTTCCACCATCCGTCTGGCCAGCAGGCACTGGCGACCAAACGGGCCGGCGTCTTCATCCGGCAGATTATAGAGCTGATGGATCGACTGCGTTTCACGAGACAGGTCGACCGCCTCGGGGGCGCTCAGCTGCAGCTTTGCCGCCAGTTCGTAACTTGCGATGCGAGCCTCCAGCATTGAATCACCAGGTCGATCGGCCGCATGCCTGCGGTTCATGAGCTGCAGAAAATCGCGTTCGGCTGTTTCGTCGTCCTTGCGACCATCTGCCGGAAACAGATTGGCGATCGGATCTTTACTCGCCGCTGTTTCAATGACGGTTCCCTGATGCACGGCTGGCAGGAATCCGGTACCCCAGTTCAGCACGCCACCCGGCGGCAGGCCCCGCATATCAGGCAACACCACAAACGAAGGCAGGTTGTCGGCTTCTGATCCAAGTCCGTAAGTGACCCACGAACCCATGCAGGGAAAACCCGGACGAATGAAACCGCTGTTCATCATGAACATGGCAGGGCCGTGCAGGGCTGATTTATTCTGCATGGAATAGATGAAAGCCATCTCATCAACATGGCGGCTCATTAGAGGAAACAGGTCGCTCAACCATCGGCCCGATTCACCGTGCTGGCGAAATCGCCAGAAGCTTTTTGCGTACTCCCCAGCCACGCCGGCAAAAGTCTGCTTGCCAAGCTCGGCATCAAATGAGGTCCCGTGAGCTTTCTCAAGCTCCGGTCGATAGTCCCAGGTATCGACGTGACTCATGCCGCCCGGGCAGAAGATTTCGATCACGGATGTGGCCGTCGCCGGATGATGCGGCTTCAGGGAATCGGTTCGCACGCCGGCTTCGACCGGTCCTGCATTGGCAGCTTCCTGATGAAGCAGGGACATCAGCGCCGCGATCCCCAGTCCATCGCCGATGCCCTGCAGCAACAGTCGCCGAGACGTTGCGTGATGAAGGTCGGTATTACGGGGCATGGTCATATCAATTCTGTCGTCGTTATTTTTTTCATTCTCGGAGGTCTCGCCTCGGAGATGCGAGCCACGCCGTGATTGGGATTATTCAATGTCGCTCGTCACTCCGTGGCGAGACCTATATCGTGTTGCGGAACAAAATCTCGCCTCGGAGATGCGAGGCAACAATGTGGCCCGTCATCTGTTTGATTGTCGTTTCTCTGGCGAGCGTGTTCCAGTGTTCAGGCACCGCATTTGTGGGGAGCGGTGTGAGAAAGAATGGAGTTGAAACCGTTGGCAGTGAGTTGTGCTGGAGGCGTTTGTGGATACGCTCCGCCTGCACACGCTGTCCGCACACTATTGTACTCCACGTCAAAGATTATCCGTACGGAACTTTGCATGCATCAGGTTATCGCCGCCTTTGGCTACTTCGTCATGATCTTTCTGGCTTGGCTTATGAGTTCCCATCGGGCTCGATTTCCCTGGCGAGTTGTCGTTGGTGGCTCCGTGCTGCAGGTGCTGTTTGCCTGGTTCATTCTGGACACTCAGATTGGTCTGCAAGTCTTTCGTGTCATGGGCGACGCCTTTACGCGGTTGCTGAGCTTTGTGGACGCCGGCTGCAGCATGGTTTTTGGAAGCGACTTCCGAGAACACTTTATTGCGTTCCGAGTTCTTCCGACCATCATCTTCTTTTCAGCACTGATGGCTATTCTCTACCACATGGGACTGATGCAGATTCTGGTGAAGGGACTCAGTCGAGTCATGCAGGTGACACTTGGTACGTCCGGGGCTGAAAGCCTGTCGGCATCCGCCAACATCTTTGTCGGACAAACCGAAGCTCCTTTGGTCGTCAGACCTTATCTGGCAAAAATGACGCGATCTGAACTGATGTCTGTCATGGTCGGTGGTTTCGCAACGATCGCTGGCGGAGTCATGGCGGCGTACATCGAAATGGGCATCAGTGCGGCTCACCTGCTGACGGCTTCAGTGATCTCGGCACCCGCTGCGTTGTTGATTGCCAAGGTACTTCAGCCGGAGGTGGACACGCCTGAAACGCTCGGGATGCCCAAATACGAAATGCCTCGCACAACCGGCAATCTGATCGAAGCGGCGACGGCCGGGACGTCAGAAGGCCTGCACCTGGCTTTGAATGTCGGTGCAATGCTAATTGCATTTTTGTCGCTCATCGCGATGGTAGATTACGGCCTTGAGTATCTCTCCGGGTGGCTCATGTCGCGGGTCGGCATCAAGGGAGACCCGCTCACTTTGACACGAGTGCTGGGCACCCTTTTTGCGCCGCTGGCATGGTTGATGGGAATCGAATGGAAACAGTGCTGCGCCGCTGGCGAACTGCTGGGACTGAAACTGGTGGCGACGGAATTTGTCGCCTACGATCGTCTTGGCAGTTGGCTTAAACTTGCCCCGGAGAATCAACCGGTCTCGGAACGCTCGGCCGTCATTCTCACCTATGCGCTCTGCGGTTTTTCGAACTTCGCATCGATCGGCATTCAGATCGGCGGCATTGGATCTCTCGCCCCCGAGAGACGAAGAGATCTGACCGAAATCGCATTCCGCGCGATGCTGGGGGGAGCCCTGGCCTGCTGTATGACCGGCTGCATCGCAGGAATTTTGTGGCATCCGTCAGTCGCAGCGGAGTCCGGCACGGCGTCTGTCAGTGAGTCTCCTGCTATAGGTTGATCCCGCAGCGGCCGTTTTAATTTGCCACTTTTCACCTCTTGCAACAAACATCCTCTGCCGATATATACTACATTCATAGTAGAACGGATTCGCACCACGGATGACGCGAAGGAACAGACGATGTTAATTGAAAAGATGACGAAACAAGGAGACTGGCTTTTTCGTTATCGGGGTGTGCTGCCTGCATTCTTGCTGATTCCGGGCCTCTGGACGTTTAGCCATTTTCAATATTTGGGCGGCAGTCATGATGTTCAGCAAGTTTGGGAATGGCTGTGCTTTGGCGTCTCGGTTTTGGGCCTTGTACTGCGCGCGACCACGGTTGGGTTTGTGGATGAAGGCACCTCAGGGCGAAACACGATTGGTCAGCGTGCCAGCGAACTGAACACGACGGGCTGGTATTCGTTGGTCCGAAATCCTTTGTATCTCGGAAACTTCCTGATCATGCTGGGTACGATTCTTGTTCCGGCTGACATCGCGTTTCTTACTGTTACGGCGTGTCTGTTCTGGATCTATTACGAACGGATCATTGCCACCGAAGAATCGTTCCTGCACGGGAAATTTGGGAGGCCGTATGCTGAATGGGCGCACTGCACACCGGTCTTTTTTCCGCGACTGAAAGGCTGGCAGTCGCCGCCGCGCGCGTTTCGATGGCGAATGGTGCTGCGGCGTGAATACACTGCAGTGTTGCTGATTGGCATTGCCTTTCTTTTACTGAACATTATGGAACATGCGGTGGCCGAACGACGTTTGGCCGTTGACCTTCCCTGGGTCGTCATGTTTCTGATCAGTCTGGCGGTCTATCTGATTCTGCGAATTCTGAAGAAGCACAGCAGGGTCCTTGATGTCGAAGAAGTGCGCCATGCCGCATCAAACTGATTTTCTGTGGCGGTCGCAGCAGAAGCGATGAAACATTGGCCCGATCAAAAAGAGCCTGGCGAATGAATCGCCAGGCTCTGACATTTCACTGGTTCAGATTGTGGTATTAGTGACCTGCAGAATGATGAGTGGCGAGACTGGTCTGAGAGACAAAGGACGTGATTCTTGCAACCTCCACGGTCTCAACGCAGACCGTAATATGATGCACCGTCATAATGTTGACTCGCAGATATTCCAGCACCTGCTCACAGGTTTCAAAAGGCATAATCACTTCGACTCGCATCTGCTCAAGCGGAGTCGTCTCATCACTTTCCACGTGCCGACGCCCCATTCCAAAGCATGGCGTCTCCGTGTATCCAGTGGCACCCATACGGATCATTTCTTTGGTGAGCATCGAAGCCAGTTCTGGATCAGCAACCAGCGTCATACGGCGAACAGGCGTCAGTCCCTTTTTTCGGGCCGAATGAGCGTCTGCAGACATGGGCCGCAGCTCGTCCAGACCCTTAAGTTCAAGTTTTAGCCCGGCCTGTTCAAAATCGTGACCCAGTTCTTCCAGCTTTTCCATCACGCTGGCATCCACAAGGTTGGCTCCGGAAAGATCAATAATCAGGTTTCGCTTTTGAACCAGTCCGATATCTTCAATCTGCCGCTTGAATGGAATCCAGTTACTGAAGATCGCCGATTCTCGCGCCACGATCCGGCTGGTATTCTCGTTCACATCTTCAACTTCAAGGTACGCCTTAAAGAAGGAACGCAGAGGGACTCCATTCGCCACATGCAGAAACATCTTCAATGCAATCCCAACCGCCACACCAATCAGCAGGTCCGTTGCAAGGACGACAATCAGAGTCACGACAAAGATCAGCAGCTGTTCCTTGCCGATACGATACACGTTAAAGAACTCGTTCGGATGTGCCAGGCGTGTTCCTGTGTAGACGAGCATCGCGGCGAGAGCGGCCAGCGGAATGCGATGCAAAATCGTCGGAATTAATCCCACGCACAACAACAGAAACACACCGTGCCAGAGATTCGCAAAACGAGTCCGAGCTCCGTTGTCGATGTTGGATTTGCTGCGGACGATTTCCGAAATCATCGGCAGGCCCCCGATCATGGCGGCCCCAAGATTAGCAACCCCAACAGCCAGTACGTCCCGATTCATGTTCGTCTTGCGTTTCCATGGATCCAGCAGATCGACCGCTTTGGCACTCAGCAGTGACTCCAGACTGCCGATGATGAAAAACATTCCGATCCACTTCCAGGCTTTGAACTGATTCAAAACTGTGAAGTCCGGAAACTCAATCTGCTTGAACATGCCAAAGATTTCGTTCGGCATAGCCACGAGGTACTGCTCACCCAGTTTGTATTCCTGGTGAAACATCTGGTATTGATGACCCGACGTAAGATTCAGAGCCATGCCCAGCGGCACCGCCACCAGCAGCACGATCAGGTGCCCGGGAATCGGTTTCAGGACTGCGACGCGGCTTCGAATCATCGGCCAGAGAAACATGATCAGCAGGCTCACCACTCCGATCAGAGCGATCGCTGGATTGGCATGAATGATGAAGTCCGGAATCTGTCTCAACAGCGACAGCGGTCCCCCTTTAGCCTCGGTGATTCCCAGAGCAACGGGCACCTGCTTTGAAATAATGATCACGCCGATTGCCGCCAGCATTCCATGCACAACCGTGCCTGGAAAGAACTCACCCAGAATCCCGGCACGAAACAGGCCGAACAAAATCTGGAGCACCGCCGCGACAACACTCACTGCCAGAGCGGCTTTGTAAGCCGCGGTGTCCGCTGCAGAAAATCCGCCCGCCATTCCATTGCCGCCAAAGTCTTCAACGCAGCCCAGGACAATGACAATCAAACCGGCCGCCGGCCCTTTGATGGTCATTTCCGAGTTACTGATGCTGGTCGCAATCACTGCTCCGGCGATGGCGGTAAAAATCCCGGCGAGCGGCGGAAATCCGGAGGCCAGCGAAATCCCCACACACAACGGCAGTGCGATCAGAAAGACCAGCAGGCCGGAAACCATGTCGCTTTTCATGTACCGGATGAATCCGTCAGCGTTGCCGCGTGGAATTCGATTTTCAACACTCATTATGGATGCTCCTGACCCCAAGTGGCCATTTTTATTTTAAAGTTCAGTGATGAATGAGTCGCGTGGAACTCAGTGTGAGAATGTAGAAATTTCGGCAGAAACCGATCCGCGTCTGACGCGGACCGTCTCCACAAATGCGAGGTCACAACTGAAGTGGCGACATCAGCGGGTGGCCGCGAACGGCAGCGGACATGACACGGGTTGAGAATCTGACTGCCAGCGAATCCGGCCATGCGTGATTCAGCTGCCGATTAGCATGTGACGGTTCTTTATTCATGACAGGTTCGGCTTGCTCAGGCTGCTCTGCTTCTTCTTTCGGTTCTGCAAGCGGAGGGCTAATGTCGGCGGCCGGGCGACGCATTCTCATCAGGGCCCTGGCCGCATGATGTCGGGAAGCGACTCCCGGCTGAGGCCACAGCCCGCCGCCCAGCACCAACACTGTCAGCACGAGCACGGCAAAGCGTTCTGAAGCACGAGAGCGAAGCTGCACGGCCGTCTGAAATCGCCGCCCCGTGAAGATTTTGAAGTAGGCTCGCATAATGGCAATGCTGTTCAGGGCAGCGGCCAGCACCACCGCCAGCCCAACCATGGGATAAACGCCCACGGCCCCTTCAATCAGAAGTTCCATTCCAACGAAGCCAATCGTGCCGGGAAATCCAATCGACGCAAGACCTGTCAGCAGGAATAGTCCCGCCAGAGTCGGCGTGTGTTCGTACATTCCGTGATAGCGATCCAGACTAATTCGACCAATCCGCGATTCGATAGATCGCAGCGTGAGTCCGAAGCCACCCAGCGAGAGGCCAACAGAGATCCAGACGCACAGGGCGCCGGTCATTCCAATGGTTGTCACAAGCTCGAGGCCGGACAGGACAAGTGACGAGTGACTGAGAAACAGGTAGCAGAAGAATCGTCGCGCGTCCTTCTGGACTGTCGCCATCCCGGCTGCGTAGACAGCCGTTGTCAGCGACAGCACTGCGATGCTCTGCATCGCCCATGACGGAGCCACAGGAAACACCAGATGCATGACCGCATAGGCTCCCGTCATTGGAGCCACAAACAAGAGGGCGGTTCCAAGCGTGGCATGTTCGAACAGATCTGTCATCCACGGATGGACCGGACAAACGCCCGCACGCAACAGCACGGCAATCGTCAGCAACGAGGCTGGCAGCAGCGACGCCACTGGTTTATCTCCGCTAAAATCCACAAGACTCCAGCCGGAAATCAGCAGAATAATGAATAATCCCATGTGCAGGGAAAAGATGCGAGTCGATGCGTTGCGTCGCCGCAGTTCTACCCACGGCGGAATGACGGCCAAAGACAGCAGCAGAATAATTATCCACGCACTGTGGCAGCTGAGAGTGGCCAGGACGATGGCTTCCGAGACCAGGGTCAGCCCAAACGAAAAACGGCCCAGCTTCGTCCGCAGTGTGGACAGCATGGTCATCAGATAAAGCAGTGCCGACAACGGGAGCAACGGCGCACTGAGTTCGTCGATCACGAAAATGTCACTGTGAAAAAACCATTTTATGACGTCCCAGTGGTCATGTGCTTCGAAGGAGCCCATAACGCTGAAGTCCAGCCATTCACCCGTGGTGCAGAACAGCGTGAGCCCGCCGCAGATCACAGCCAGTCGCTGAGCCTTAATGGGGTCACTCAGAAAACAACAGGCGATCGAACCCAGCAGCGGCAGCGCGATCGAACATTCGAGCCATGGGAAGTGAAGTTCTGGAATCATGGATTTTAATAACTAAAGAATTACGATTGACAGTGCGGCGTTAGGCTTCGAAATCATTTGCCCCCGACAGCCACCCCCGAAAAAATCATCTCGTTGTCGGGCGGTCACAGCGGCCAGAGTTCTCAGACCGAGTCGATTCCGTTCTTCCCATTCCCACTCTCTTTCTGGTCTCTGGCTGGCCCCGAGAGCCATGTTGTCCAGCGTCGTTCCATGCGGTCGGACCATTCGAAAACAAAAACGAATGGCCGCACAAAATAGTCGTCCAGCATGGAGTCCAGATTGCCGCGATCAAATGCAAATCGATAGAGCCGCGATTGAAGAGTCGGTGACACACGTCCTGAACTTGTTGCCTCAGGCAGATACACACCGATGGCATTGATCATGGAGTTGTAATCCCGCAGCAGAGAGGGGGCGCGAATCAGCTGCAGAGTTCGCAGGCACGCATGACCAATGATGTGGATCAGAGCGATGTAACGCAGTCCGAACCCAATCTCCATGACGATGATGCTGACCTGAATCAATGACGAAAAAGCCAGGCTGCTTTTAATATCCGTCTGGACGCGAGCGGTCATGGTCGCAAAGATCATGGTGATCAATCCCAAAGCGACGACCAGGACTCGTAGCGTGAATGATTCGTCCAGTAATGGACTTACCCGCAGCAGCAGAAACGCGCCCAGATGGACGGATAGAGCTCCGTAAAAAACGGCACTGCTTGGCGTCGGGCCTTCCATCGCGCGCGGCAACCATCCAGAGAAGGGAACCAGCGCTGATTTTCCAGCTGCGGCGAAGAGCAACAGGCATCCCACCAGCAACGCATCATTCTCCGCGAGAACCGCTTTTCCTGCCGGCCAGTCACCCTGTCCGGCGATCCCGCCAAAGTCGCCTGACCCGGACAGGTGGTGAAGTGTCAGAGCTGCAATCAGAAAGGCCGCGTCCGCGACGCGGTACACCGCCCAGACTCGTTGGCCGTTCGCCACCAGGGCCGGTCGGTCGTGAAAAAAGGCGACCAGCAGTGCCGATGACAAGCCCACGAGTTCCCAGCCAAAGAACAGCGTCTCGATGGTGCCCGCCACGGACGACAAAATCATACCCAGCTGGAAGAATGAGAAAAACATAAAGAACCGGTGAAAGCCTTCGTCCCGGTGCAGATACCGACTGGCAAAAGCGGCGATCACCCCGCACAGGACAAACGTCATGATGACGAATGGGACGCTCAAGCGATCGAAGACGAATTTTAGTGTGAAGTGAAAATGGTCCGCATGCGAATCCGCGTCTTCTGTATGGTCCGAAGAGGAATCGTGAGTTTCGTGTGAAGAAGCGTCGTGCGAGGAATCAGAACTGTCATGTCCGGCTGTCGCCGTTGGTTCGGAAGCCATCGCAGGAGCATCCACGTGATCCGACACCGCCGGGATGCGGACCCAGTCGCCAAGTTCCACAGAGACGTTGCGTTCGTTGGTCGCCAGCATCACGCCCAGAATGAAAAGAGCGGACAGCAGTCCGAAGATCGTGGAGGCCTCGGTGAACCGAGCCATTGAGCGTTCGCTGAGCGGAATGCGCAGCAATGTTGTTACGCCAAAAACGGCGAGCAACATGACCGGAGCAAGAACAACGATGATACCAGCAATATTGAGCATGATTGAGAAGTCGAACGTTGAGAAGTCGAACGTTGAGAAGTCGAACGTTGAGAAGTCGAACGTTGAGAAGTCGAACTTTGAGAAGTCGAACTTTGAGAAGTTGAGAAGTTGATTGTGTTCAGGTCGCCATCCGCAGGGAACGAGGCCGATTTTTTATCCTTTGGGCGGTACCGTAGCAGCGCTGCTGACACCGCCGGCGTTTCGGATCAGAGCGAAGGGTAGGTGGTCTCGCCAGCCGCGGTACCATTCGAGCGACGAGTCGGCCGAGGGAAGTTCTGTGCTGGCAGATGTGTAGTCTTCGAACTTGCCGTTCACGAATCGCTGGATCTGGGCGGAGTCTGGATCAAGCACGGCCAATTGAGCCCATCCGTTTTTGCAGATTCGTCCGACGATTGGATTCTCTTCCATAATCTGCAGCATGGCTTCTTCCGTCGTCTCCACGATAAACAACAGGCGAACAGGCTCGTGAATATCCACGCCCTGCCATGGCAGACCAGGCCGCAGATCGCTGGCCGCTCCGTCCATCACGCCCAGCAGGGATGTCACGTTGTGTGGTAATTTTGTTCCTGAACCCCAACCGCGGGAGTCGATCGCGGACAACGTGTAAAGCATGTTGATCCCTTCACACACAGGAATAACAGCGCCCAGGATGCGGGCCAGAATCATGTTCTTTTCATTGTCCTGAGTTTTGTCATAAGACATCAGGAATGACCGACGATCCAGATAGAGGCCTCGAATGCGACTGCGACGACCGACGAAGCACATTGCATTGGTACAGTTACCATATTCGGGTCGAGTCTGAGCCAAATCTTCGGCTCGCTCCTGCACGTGCAGCAGCGATTCCGGTCCGGACAAATCCAGCCGCGCAGATTCAAAACGACGGCAGCGCTCATGAGCGTTTCGTTCGGCTACTCGACTGAACAGATCGCGTGCCAGGCGGAGCGAACGCACCTGCGATGTCGGCAAAAGCTCCAGATCGAAGAAAGTGATTTCCTCCGACGCGGTGTTATGCAGGCCGCCGATGAAATGCGTCTCTTCCGGGATCACCAGTCCGCGTTCTTTCAGCTGCCGTCGAACACGCACATCATTAAGCATCGCCGCCAGAGCTCTGGCATTAGCCCCACCTGCGCTGCCCGAACAGGCTCCACAGTGGTAAGCCGATTCGTGCGGATTGTTCAGACAATTAGATCCGTGGCCAAGAAACACTACCAGGCGAGCGAAATTGGAAGTCAGACCGATGTCCCGCAACGATCGCTCGGACATGTTGACCATCTCTGTCAGTGTGAAGCCAATCCCGTTCTCATCCGGACCGGCCGGCGTTCCTTCTTCCCGCTCCAGACGAAGGCGAGTCACGGCCGGAGGAGCGACGAAACGACGTGCAGTTTTGTGCATTTTGGCCGCCAGCCGCGGAAACAGAATTCGCCCCAGCAGCGGCACTGTTGCCAGAGGGCCAAGCAGAGTCATCAGAACTGCACCACTGAGTGAACTTCGCGTGCCGGTGTCAAATCGATGCGAAGCGTTACCAAGCAGTCTTCGAGCCGTCGCACGCTGGCGATGGGAATCTTCCAGCGCGTAAACAACATCTTCCACAATCCAGTTTTGCGGCTTGATCACGACTGGACACAACGCCGTAAACTGAGCCTCCGCGGCACCTCGATAATACATCGGCACGCAGAAGAAGCCCGCGTTGCCAAACGTTTCGACATCCGGCGCCACTTCTTCCAGATGCCTGCGGAATGATTCTTCGCGAGCATCAATGCATGTCACAATCTGGAGCTGTGGCGATTCAGGGTTGGCCGGAGGATGCGTGACGCGAATGTGAACGGCATCCAACGCTCGCTTTGCAAACTTACGTTCGAATGCAAAATGAAAGACGCGGCGACGTTCAAAGTGGGAGAAGCCGTCGATCTCCTTCATCAGCTCACACCACGCGGGCTCAGACATCTCCGCCAGTATTCGAGGACACCAGCCGTGAATCTGGGCCAGCTGCAGAATCATAAAGGCCCGCTGCTCATCACTGGATGACCCGTTCGCCGCGTGCAGTGACTTTCGCAGAATCGGTCGCAACCTGCTGATGGAATCTTTGAAGTCCATCGTCTTCGCGGCAATGCTGGTGGCCGCCAGGCGATCCAGAATGAGACGCACAGCCAAAAATTCCATGAACGTGCCGGGCGGCGAATAGCGATACACGCGATCCGGCCGAACTTCGGTCTGCCAGATCATTCCCGCCCAGCCGCGAAGAGCCAGAATGCTGTTCCGCAAAAACTCGTTGCGTTCAGCAGGTTCCACACCCAGCTGAACGAGCGAATCGGCAATGCTTTGCAGCGGAGTGATTTCATTTGCTTGAAGTTGTTCCAGCTCGGCCGCCAGCGGACGTATCCATTTTCGCTGACCAAATCCGCCGGACTGAAACAGGGCGCAGAAGGAATCCAGAAATCCGGCGTCTCGATCAGGAAGTTGCCATTGAGAATATCCCTGATCCAGATAGGCCGCACAAAAACGGATCAGCACTTCGTGAACAAGAATGTCACTGTCTTCACGCGTTACATCCAGCAACAGGTCGCGGTGACGAACTTCGCGATGCACAGGATTGGGCGGTGGTGGTGTCGTCGACATCCTCTGCCGAGCCAGCGCCCATAACAGGCTGAGACAGACTTGTTCCCACGTGGTGTCCGTCCAGCTTTCGATCGACTTGCGTCCGAACGCGTTGATCGTTTCCTGAACCGTTTCAGAAAGATCGGAACCCGTTGCTTCATTCGGGCGAGCGGTGCCTGGCGCGGATCTTAGGTCTCGCATGATCCAGTGCTGTGTTTCCTCCAGCAGTCGGTCCCGAACTTCGTGAGTCATATCCGGACGAAATCGTCGCAGCGAATCGGACTCGGCGATCATCCAGCGAAGCTCATTCCTGTTGCCCGGAGTCACGGAATGCTGGAGCATGCTCAGCCGCAGATCCAGCCGACAGACAATCCCGGCCACAGTGTGTTCGCCATGAAAGCCTGGTTCTTCCTGCAAGACTTCTCGCAAATCGTCGAGCGTGATACGACCTCGCGCCATTTTCTCGCGATAACGCGTTTCGGCGAGAAACGGTTCGCAACCGTAAATTTCAGACACCTGACGAAGCGCATCCACAAAAGACTGGTCCTCCATTCCCTGAAGCGGATTCAGGAATGCAAAAGCCGTGATGGGCCCCTGCAGAGGAAGCAATTCGGCAAGCAGACGAATGTCGCTCTCAAGAGCCTTCAGATCGAACGCATCAGTACCGGCGGACGGATCCAAAATCGTAGCAGTCGACACAGGTTCCCTTTCCGGGAAAATTCCTAATACACAACGACCTTCCCTGAGCAATTACCAAGCCAGTTCGTGCAGGAGCCTTTTACTCCCTCCCATCAGGCTAACTCAGAAGGATTCCGGTACGATGTGGGTGGGTAGCAGTCAGGCAGTCGGGATTCCGAGCGCCAGACTCCAGCGGCAGAATGAAGCAGGGACGTACGGCCACATCGCGATTCGCGGGGCGGTTGCCGATTGGCGACGGCAGGCAGATGTCGGCTAGCCGAAACACAAATTCGGAGACGTTGAACGCCAGACGAGAAAGCCCGCAGGATCAAGCCTGTGGGGGCGGCCGGCAGTCTTGTGGGTCCACAACAGAAGAAGTGAAGGAGCAGACCTGAAACAGCGGCAGGCGGCCGTCAAGCTGAGCGGAGCGCTCAAAAAATGGAACACAGTGAAAATCGACCTCGGGATCTTCCGCTTCACCTTCGCTGGTGGCGGTGACTTCGTCTGGACTGCTCTGGACCAGTTCCTGTACACCTTTTTTGGCAGTCGTGTCTTCAGCGGCCTCAAGAGCCCCAAACGGGACCACGAGGGCCAGACCTACCAGATACAGGAGCAGATGCCGCATCTTGTTAAGTCTGTCACAATCCTCAATCCTGTCAAGCGGTAAGTTCGCACCGCAGCAACTCGGACAAGAAAAACCTTTAGCCACCATTGTTCGCAAACCGGCCTGCTTCCTGCTAATTTTTGGTCTGTCACTTCATACGGTTCTCTGGGGATATAACGATGGCACTTACTCGCCGCCAGGTTCTGACGGCTGCTTCTGCTGCGTTCTGCTGTGTTCCGTCATCCGTCGCCACACAGGCCGCAGACCCGCCGAAACGACCGGACGGATCTTTGCTGAAGCTCAGTCTGGCCGCTTACTCGTTTAATCGACAACTCGCCAAACGCGGAACGCCAGAGGAGATTGCAAAGGCGGAAATGACGCTTGAACAGTTTATCGAATTCTGTGCGGCTCAGGGTCTGGGAGCAACGGAGTTGACCGGCTATTACTTTCCTAAAGTGATCACCACAGACTATCTGCTCAGCATTCGCGCGCTGACTCATCGGCTGGGCCTGAGCATTTCCGGGACAGCCATCGGCAATGATTTTTGCCTTCCGGAAGGTGATGCTCGTCAGAACCAACTGGCCGAATGTCGCGAGTGGATTGACTACGCTGCAATTTTGGGAGCACCGGCGATCCGGATCTTTGCCGGTAAAGTTCCCAAGGGAGAAACCGAGGAAGCTTCGATCGAACTCTGTGCGGCCGGCATTAATGAATCGCTTCACTATGCGGCGACGAAAGGAATCTACCTGGCTCTCGAAAACCACGGAGGCATTACTGCCACGCCCGACCAGATGCTGAAGATCATTTCAAAAATTGAATCCTCACCCTGGTTCGGCGTCAACTTCGACAGCGGTAACTTTCAAACCGAAGATCCTTATGCAGATCTCGCGAAGATTGCACCGTACGCTGTCAATGCCCAGATCAAAGCGTCGATTGCCCCGGGCGGAAAAAAACAGCCAACCGATCTGAAGCGAATTGTCGACATTCTCAGGGACGCCGAATATCGAGGCTTCGTGGCTCTGGAGTATGAAGAATCAGAATCCCCGTTCGAAGCCATTCCCAAAATTCTGAAGCAACTCCGTCCTCTGTGCTCGTAGTGACCAATCTGGTAGTGACCAGCGTGTTGCTAATGCGACAAGGAAAGACGGTTCTGAAGAGCTGCCATGCGGACGGCAATGCCTGCCCGCCTTTCGCCCAGGCGTTGTGAACTCATCGTTGACATGCAACGAGCGTCTTGTTTGCGGCAAGTTACGGCTGAGCGTCAGGATTCCATGGAGAAGGGTCCTGAACGCTGAATTCCGGCCGACGGAAGTGCGAACTGCCGGCCGGAAGAAACCCTTCCTGCAGTTCCTGCTCACATCGCAGCGTGTCGGGTGCCTCACCGTTGAGCATTTCCGCGGGCTTGCTGGCATCGAAATGGACAGCATCAAGATTGCCAAACATTCGTGGCAGATCCCGGCCGCGATGCCCGTGGATGATCGCTCCGATCTGAAATGTGTTGTCGACAGTGCGGCACCACTGGACATGCCCTTTAAGCACGGCCCGGTCGCGCGCCCCGGCGGAGCTGAACAGGGAGAACTCCTGGTTCGATTCGACAGCATGCGCCGAATGGAGACGCATACCGCTGATTGAGTAATTCAGAATCCGGACCGAGTCGAGCTTTCCGCTGTCATTCCACAGGACCCACGCTTTCCAGTTACAGTCGTAACGCAGAGTTGTACGCAGGTCATTCCATTCATGTGAGGTGAGTCGATCGGGCAGTGGCTGAGTCAGAAAGACACCGATTTGCCAGCCTCGTGGATGAGGGCGGCACCAGTGAACGATTCCGCGATTCTGAGTCATCGCGCTGATAAAGTCGCTGAAAATCGCCAGCTGAATGACGGTGCCAAAGCGAAGTGGACGGTCAGTAATAAAGGTCAGATCCAGGCGCGCCATCTCGAGCATTTGCGACGGCAGGGGCGTACCGCTCTCCAGACATGCGGACAGCTGAATCTCGGGAGTTCCGGTTCGTGCCGCCGCATGAACAGGTCGGGTAGATACTGAGGAGAAGGACATGAAGGCCTCTGAATGGCTTCCGCACGCTTTGACGATCGACGGTTCGACGCAGTAACTCAGGTCTCTAAAAATACTGGAGGGTCATCGAAGCACGGCCGCTCAACTTCACCTTAAACAGAGCTTCCTCAGAAGAAACTGCGAAGGCGCGGTCGACTTTGCGGATGATGCAAGTTCCACCAATTTTTCCGCAACAGCCGCAGCCGGAGTTCGGTTCGCGTGTTTGTGTGGTTGCGCAGAAAGGCCAACCGGATTGCGAATAGGCTCCCGTACGTTTTTCACAGCGACGCGCTCAAAATGGTCGGGAACTCAGCCGTAGTCAGGGTCTTACTCAGTTTCTGGCACGTACGTTTTGGGCAAGTTTCGGGCAAGCGAACAACGTGAGCGATTCCTTTGGTAACGGGCTGGCAGGCCAACCAGGTCAAGGGCAATGCCCGTGTTAGGAGAACAGCAATCCTGCGTCTCTTTCTCCACGGCGGTCACTTCTGCCGGTTGGCATGAGAAAAATGGGCAACGCTGATGCAGACAGTGAGCGGCGGGATTCGGGCATTCTGGCCAGGGTCTTTCGGTTGACCGGATTCGTTGGCAGCTGCGACGCTCGTTTCACGGATTCTGGCGGTCGTAACGAGTCTTCCACGGAAACGGCTTATCCTCCTGGACGATAGAAGATCAAGAAGACCAATTGTGCGCCCCGCGGCCCTGCGTTCAACTCACCAGCACGGTGTGTCAGACGGAAATCCCGAGCCGCAAACAATTCCTTTGGCCTAATTTTGGCAGAGCAGACCATGAATTTTGATGCATTCTCAGGCAACCGTCGTTCTCGTCGCCAGATTTCATTGGACCATGCTCCTGCGATGATTGAATCGCTGGAAACGCGATCCCTGCTTGCAGCGGCCGGACCATCGATTATCAGTCCCGTTGGAACGATCCCAGGTTCAGCTCCCACGGTGATATGGGAAAGTGTGAATGGGGCGGTCAGCTACGACCTGTGGGTTTCTGACTTGGAAACTCGCGAGCGAATTATTTTTCGCGAAGGCATCGTCGGAACATCGACGAAGCTGACTGCGGCCGAGAGCCTGCATATGGGAGCCAACCGACTGTGGGTTCGGGCGACCCTGGCAGACAGCACAAAGACCAAATGGGGGCCAGCAGCCAATGTTCTGCTGAGGGCTCGCCCGGTTGTGACTGGGCCGACGAATCCTTTGAACGTGAATATTCCGCGGAACATCGAAACGTCTAACTGGGCAGTGACATGGAATAATCCAACGGGCACAAGTTTATTTGAAGTCTTTGTCAGCAATCAGACCACGCAGACTTCGACAATTTACACCGTTCCTAACCTCGCGTCGGCGACGGATGCACGAGGCAATGTGGTGCTGGATGGGGCTGGCAATCCGATTGAACAGGAAGTCCGTTCTCTGTATCTAAGCGGCGCGGTGCCGGTGATTGGTGCGAACACTCAGGCCGTGAGTCAGGTTGTCAATCGATCGTTTGTCGAAATCACTTCCGACAACCATGGTCTGGCAACGGGGCAGCGAGTCCGTATCTCCGGAGTTCAGGGGAATTCGGGTGCCAATGGCGACTTTACTGTGACTGTCATTTCTGAAAACGTCTTCCGCCTCAACAACGCTGTCAGCGCTGGCACTTACACAACCGGCGGCCGGTGGGTCCGACTTGTAAGCGGTGCTCCGGCTGCAGGCATGACACAACGGCTCGTGACCGGTGTCGTGAATTCGCGAGCCTTGGATATCACAGTGGCCAATCACGGATTGAAGACTGGCGAACAGGTTCGCATCGCAGGCGTTGAAGGCAACACTGCTGCCAACGGAACATTCTATGTCACAGTGCTTTCGCCTTCCGTCATTCAACTGCGGGGCGTGACCGGCACTGAAATTTATACTCAGGGAGGGACTCTCACAAAGCTGACGGAATTCCGCAGCACTTTGGAGATCGGCGATTACCGAGTCTTCGTGCGAAGCACCGACGATGCCGGACGTGTGTCAGCATGGTCGGTTGCATACGATTTCAAAATGACGCCCGCCGTCACGGTTCGTGGGCCTAAAGGTCCAACGTTTGAAGCAAAGCCGACCGTGGAATGGAACGCTGTTCCCGGGGCGACGCACTATCAGGTCGAAGTCTATCGAGCCGGCGCGTTTGTTCCGCTTTACACTGCTGATTTCGAAACGACAACTTCGTATCAGATTCCGGATATGCTGACCACAGATCCTGTTCAGAATTTCGAGTTCCGGGTTCGTGCGTTCAAGCTGCACCAGATCTCTAAAGTGACTTTGAGCGGCACTCCGGTGACGGGTACGTATACGATCACGCTGACCACAACCAGCAAATCGCCAGTGACTGCGACAACAGCTCAGCTGTCTTACGATGCGACTGCAAGCCAGGTGACAAACGCGATCAGGGCCATTTCTGGTTTTGAAAACGTGACCGTGACAAGTCAGGGTGTTGTACCGAATGTCACTTTCCTGATTCAGATTCCTCTGACCGGAAATGGCGCTGACACCACTGGCCTTGGTGGAAATCCGGTCAACGTCACGGTCACTCCGAGTGTTGCTCCCGGCACAGTGACAACAGCCAGAATTCTGTCACCACGAGTCGATGGACAGTGGAGTCAGACAACTGCGTTTTCAACCATCAAGTCGCCTGTGATTAACGGTCCAATCGGGATTGAAAACGACGATCCGTTCAACACGACCATTACAGTGACGGATGTTCGTCCGACAGTCACATGGACGGCGATTGATAAGGTCGCTCGCTATGAAGTCTGGGTCGAGCGATCTGCGAGCACTTCCACATATTTGAGGACGACATCTCCAGGAAACTCGTATCGATTTGCGTCCAACCTGCTGCCCGGCAGGTACACGGTCAAAGTGCGAGCGGTCAGCTCAACCGGCCAGCTGACTGACTGGAGCAACGAATACGCGTTCACCGCAACAGGCGGTGTGGCGGTGATCAATTCCGTAAATGTGTCGCCCGCACGTCAGGCCACTATTCAATGGGCCGGTGTCGCGGAAGCCGCAACCTACGAGATCCAGATTGCACGGATCGGCGTCAATTTTAATTATCTGCATCCGACCGGAATTCTTACCACCAGCTATACCACTTCTGGTGTGCTTCCAGTGGGAAGCTACCGTGTCTGGGTTCGAGCTGTGATGGCGGATGGAACGAAACTGGGCTGGAGCACGCCTGTCAATTTTTCAGTGGTCAATGCTGATGCTCCTGACGCACAGACGCTTGATGATCTGCAGTTGGTGGCTCTGACGAGCAGCCTTGCTCCGCAGGTTCAGGCGGCTGAATCTTCCGTTGCGGACACGGATGCAGCTCAGGACGACGCGATTCAGTCGGATGCGATGCCGCACAACGACGTCGCCGGAATTGCGGAAGCGTCTCGTTTTCCGTCCACTCGCTTCGCTTCTGCAGATGCTCAGATTCCTGAAATGCATGCTGGTGTGGCACAGAGTGAAGAGCTGATTCAGAAGCTGGCCGAAAGCTGTGTTCAGCAGGAATGGTGGGTCGCGACAGAACGTTCCACTTCGTAACAACCGACAACCCGAGGCATCGTGTGTCATCTCTGACGCATGGCTTGTTGACAAGTACTCGCGCACAAGCGAAGTGGCAGAATCGGTCCTTGTTAGAACAGAGCCTGTCCCTGTTTTGACGGCAAACCTTACTGCCAGTTTTCCAGGTCGGGATTCAATATGACGAACACGCCACTGACGATCCTGATAACAGGTGCCTCTGCAGGCATCGGCCGCATTACCTGTGAACGACTTGCGAAGCACAACCACAGATTCGTGCTGGCGGCTCGCTCCGCCGACAAACTGGCGGAGCTGGAGTCGCAGCTGAAGACGCTCGGTGTGGAAAGTCTTTCGGTCCCGACAGATGTTTCCGATCCAAGCGCCCTGGAGCGCCTGGTCGCTGCGGCCATGAAACGCTTTGGTCGGATTGACGTGCTGGTCAACAATGCCGGGGTCGAATGCTTCGCACAGTTTGATACGCTGCCGGTGGAGCAGATTCTGCAGACGATTGAGACCAATCTGACGGGTGCCATTCTGCTGACTCGTTACGTTGTGCCGGTGATGCGTCAGCAGGGGTTTGGCCGCATCATTAATATTTCCTCGATCGCCGGGAAGCACGGCCCGGCATACGGCGCCGTCTATGGGGCCACCAAGGCCGGGCTCATCGCATTCACTCAGGCCCTGCGTGGAGAATTAACACCAGCCGGCATTCTTTCAACCGTGATCTGTCCTGGCTTTGCGACTCGCGGCGGGATCTATGACGAAATCGTAAAAGCGACCGGCAAGAAAACCCCTGCGCTGTTAGGCGGCACCACAGCCGAGGCTGTGGCAGCCGCGATTGAAAAAGCGATTCGCACGGCACCGCCTGAAATGATTCTCAACTTTCCCGCCATGCGACCGGTCTTCCTGTTTCGCGACTTCTTCCCAAGACTGGGTGAAAAGCTGATCCTGTCTACAACTCTGAGGTTTTTAAAACGTGCGGCGATGCATGGCCGGTAGCCTGCGTCAGCCTGAGCGTCCGAGTTTCACCGACGATTGCGAGATTCTTCTGGGCCAGAACTGAGATTGTGTGTTTGCCGCCGGATTTGTGTTAAGCTTTGCAATCATTTTTCGGCAGCATTTCTCGCACAGACAGCGTTCCCGATGACGGCTCTTCAGCAACAATCCATTGCCCTGATCGCCAAAAATCTCGTGGACCTTCTTCGCTCGTGCGGTCCCGTTGCCGTGGCGTATTCGGGCGGTGTAGACAGTGCTGTTGTGGCCAAAGCGGCTATGGAAGCCTGGGGGACGCAAGCGGTAGCAGTCACCGCGGTCAGTCCCAGCCTGGCCGCGTCGGAGCTCACGACAGCAAGGGACGAGGCGTTGCGAATCGGCATTCGCCACATCGAAGTCTCCACGGACGAATTCGCGCGCCCCGAGTATCGCCGAAATGCTGGTGACCGTTGCTACTATTGCAAAGACACACTGTATTCACTGACGCAATCGAAGCTGTCGGAGTTGCAGGTCAGCTGCATCGTGAACGGCGCAAATCTCGACGATCTTGGTGATCACCGACCTGGGATGCGGGCTGCTGCAGAACACAGTATTCGCAGTCCTCTGATTGAACTGGTGATCGACAAGAAAACTGTTCGTGCGCTGGCTCATTTCTGGGATCTCAGCGTCGCCGAAAAACCGGCCGCCCCCTGTCTTGCAAGCCGCGTGGCGTATGGAGTTGAAGTGACCGAAGAACGGGTGGCGCGCGTTGAGCATGCAGAGGCCGCTGTTCGGGAATTGACCGGGATCACAGAACTGCGAGTCCGCTGCGAAGCCAACGAACTGGCACGGATTGAAGTTCCTTTGCAGACGCTGACACAGCTGCTGGAGCCATCGATTCGGGAAGCTCTGGTCATCCGTCTTCGCGAACTGGGATTTCGCGCAGTCACGCTGGACCTGGAAGGATTTCGCTCGGGCAATCTGAATTCCTCACTGCCCCTCGTGCAATTGAACATGAACAATCCGACAAGATCGCCTTAGTTCGATTGTCCGCACAATGAAGCGATGGTTTCTCAGGAATTCAGGGCTTCCCGGTTCCACGTGGTCGGATCCGTCGACAGAGCTCCTGTTTTTGATTCTACTTCGACACTTGCGATGCATAGTCAGTCTGTAATCCCACCGGAAGTGAGCTCATGTTTGATCTGTCTGCAATTCAGTCGGCTTTGGTTCAGTTTGGTTTTGATGGCTGGCTGCTGTACGACTTTCGCGGAAGCAACGTGCTGGCTCAACGAGTACTCCAGATGCCAGCCGGGTTTCACGGTTCGCGTCGCTACTTTTATTTTATTCCTGCAAAAGGCACGCCGATCAAGCTGGTACATCGCATCGAAACAGAGGTTCTTGATCATTTGCCTGGCGACAAGGATGTTTATCTTCGCTGGCAAGAACTGGAAGCTGCAGTTCAGAAGATGGTGGCGGGGTCGAAAACCGTGGCCATGGAATACTCGCCTCGCAATGGAAATCCTTACATCTCTCGTGTCGATGCAGGAACCGTCGAACTGGTCCGCAGCTTTGGCATCGACGTTGTCTCATCGGGCGATCTGATTTCCATTTTTGAATCGGTCCTCACCGACGAACAACTGCACAGTCATCTGGAAGCCTCCAAAGTCACCAACGCGGCGTTCGGTCGAGCGTGGAAGTTCATCGCAGACGAAATCCGTCGCGTCGGAGCCGTGGAAGAAATGGCCGTGAGTGACGAAATCATGCGGCATTTTGCTGAGCACGGTTTGACGACATACAGTCCTCCAATTGTCGGCGTGGATGCCAACGGAGGAAACCCACATTATTCTACGGGCACCGGAACAGATACCACAATTCGCGAAGGCCGTTTTGTCCTGATCGATCTGTGGGCAAAACAGGATAAGCCGGGAGCCTGCTACAGCGATCTGACTCGAACGGGTTACGTCGGAACTACGGTTCCTGAAAAATACGCTGAGATCTTCAATATTGTCGCGGCCGCGCGTGATGCCGGCATCGCGTGTGTCCGAGCGGCATTTGCTGAGCAGCGAGATCTCATGGGCGGCGAAGTGGACGATGCGGTCAGGGCTGTCATTGAACGCGCTGGCTATGGCCCCTATTTTTGTCACCGCACCGGTCATAACCTGGCTCAGGAAGTCCATGGCAACGGGACTCATCTGGACAATCTGGAAACCAATGAGACTCGACGGATTCTTCCTCGCACTTTATTCACCATCGAGCCTGGCATTTATCTGCCGGAGTTCGGGGTTCGCAGCGAAGTTGATGTTTACATACATGCCAACGGAGAAGTGCAGGTCACTGGAGGCCCGCTGCAGACGGCTGTGGTGGCGATCCTTGCCGAGTCCTGAAGAAAAGTCAAGCACCGAGTGCTACGGTTGCTGAAGCTTCAGATATTGGAGGCGGCCGATGTGCCACATGTAGTTCGGGCCGAAGCCAGCCTGTTTCGGCCACGGATTTAATGTTGCCTCCCGCAGCGAATCGAGGGCCTGACCCTTTTCACCTTCTGCCGCGCTGTTCATGCCGATGTAAAGCTGAGCGTAGAACAGGCGGGACGCGCGCTGTGAATCCGAAAGCCCCGGATCGATGGACTTCAGCACATCGCCGGGCGATAACCTGCCCTCAAACAATCCATACACTTCCCGAAACGGAGGGCGATCGTCTTTTTCATATTTCAATAGTTGCTCTTTGGCTTTTTCTTTTCCAAAGGCCATCCGGTGCGAAAGGTAACGCCAGATTCCATTTTCTCTGTCGACGTTGTCGAACGAGTGATACCGGTCAAACTGGGCGGCTGCCTCTTCCGGATGACCGGCGAAATACATGGCAATTCCCAGCCGCCAGTGGGACGCATCCAAATCCGGCTTTAGCTTCACCATTTTTTTATAGTCGGCCTCAGCCTCTGAAAACTTTCCAAGGAACATCTGCAGGTCGGCTCGCTGTGAGTGCCGATCGACGGCCTCGGCGTCGGCATCATTTATCGCCGGGAAAGCGATGAGCTGCTTTTCAAGGGATGCTGTCAGTTCCTTGTTCAACGACGCAATCTGTTCGTCCCTGATTTTTTCAGAGTCAGCCGATTCCGTCTTTGCTGCCGTGGTTTCATCAAATGCATTCACAGGACAACTGAGAGTCAGCAAGCACAGAGCCAGACTGAAAAATGACTGCCGTTTGAATCGCCGCATAAATCCACCCGACCGGAGAGTTAAACACTGGTGATTGATCAAGTGCATTCCATTTCGGAACGCATCAGCTTGAGGACTCATGTCACAGTCGTGAGTTGCATCACTGTGACCTGCACACGCCATCAACTGTGGCAAACGGTAAGCAGTGCTTGCGCAAAAAGAAAGGCGACACTGGAACCAGCGTCGCCTTCTGATTTCTGACCGGAGATATTGGATTGACTGCAGGTCGGAGTCAAACAACCAACCCCGCAGTTGCCCGTTCGTCAAAGTTTGTTGGTCAGAGCCTCGTGCTTGTCTCGTCAAAAATTCTTAGCCCATCTGCAGAGCAGCGACCTGCTTCAGCGCCATCTGAGCGACGGCAGCATCACCGTTGCAAAACTGCAATAAAGCCTTTGCAGCCTGCAAAAGATTCATGTCCGGGGATGCAGCCGAAGGCGACGCGGCTGGAACTGGCTTCAGACGACCGGTCACCTGAGCCGGGCGACCTGCGCCCGCAGGACGCTTAACAACGGTTCGAGTCAGGCCCAGTTTCTTGCGAGCATTCGCGTAGGCAACCTGGCAGCTGGCCTCGTTGAAATCGTGCTTTGGGAACTTTTCACGCAAAACCACCATCATCTCAGGCCCTTTGATCGCTTTGTTGGCCTGAACAATGGAGAGGATCTCCTGAGCAATAACAACTCCACCCTTACCCGCTGAGGCGCGTTTCGCCATTTTATGATTCCTGAAATGTGAGTAACCAAACCAGAAGCCGGATCTAAACGAACATCCGACACTTCAAACATCCTGAGCCCAATTCGATTGCAAATGACTGAATCACCGGGCTTTACTTCCGTTATCTATAGCACTCGCCCCCCGGCACTTCAACTTTCTGATGCTTTGTAATGCAAAAAATTCGTGGGAGTTCCCATAGTTGTTACTTAATAAGACAGCCGGCAACGGCGAAAACCTCCACAGGGTGGCATGGTATTTTATTGTAGGGGCTGCCCAGATTGGCAGTCGTATGATTGGACCAGTGGAAGAAATTCGCTGCTTCGTCTGCAAGTTTCATACACCGTACTTACGACTAATCCCACTGCGGCGATGCCTTGCAGCGAGAATCGCACGCTGTCACGCATCTCGATGGGAATTTAGCGACGAAGTAAAGGTTCACGTGAGTGAAGAGCAAGTCGTCCGTGCTGACTCGGAATGGGACGTGCGCGCCGCAATTGGAAACTGCAAATCGCAGTCCTGCGGTTCACTACTTACGAACGCGTGCCGCCTGAAAATCACTTCATGGGACGCTGCAAAAATTGAAGCCTGGTCAGTGACCAGTCTGAGGGCCGCTCAATTCCATCGCAGACGGATTGCAAACTTATATCTGTGAAGGACAGCTGCGTCAGGCTGTCCAGTGGGTTTGCAATGTCGTGTTTCCAATGCCGATCGCCGAAACTCCTGCCGCGTGCCGTGCAACTCTGGTCCTGTTGCGTGTCGGCAACCGAAAGCGGCGTGTGCCTCGCAAAAGCCGCGAGCGGAAGCAGCAGCGAGGAGTCCGGGATACGACTCAATGTCAACAGGTGTCTCTCGAAAGCCGCATTATCGGCATTTTTGGAAAATCCGGACCACCTCCCCGGTGTCACGAAGGTGACAGGTGGTCATGCAACCCGTAAATCCGTCACGATGCTGAGTATCACCCATGCCAGAACCAGTTTCCAACCGCTAATCCGGGAGAAAATCCTTTTAATGTGCTTGCAGTTCGGCAATTCTTGCATCTGAAGACACCGGGAGGCCGAAAATGACCTAGGGTTCTTTGCCCGACGACGCGAGGCGTCTCCGGAGTGTTTCGGAACTATTATCTGCCTGTACTGCCGGGGCTGTGTCAGCCTTGGCCTTCAAATTCATGTCAGGCAGCAATCATTCACGAAGAAGATTGACCAGGGACTGGACATGTTAGTACTCAGCCGCAAGAAAGACGAAAAGATTGTGATCGGCGATTCGATCACTCTCATGGTCATCGAGATCCGTGGCGACAAAGTTCGTCTCGGGATTGAAGCCCCACGCGATGTCACCGTACATCGCGAAGAAGTCTACGAAGCCATCAAGCGTGAAAAAGCGCCTGACGCCAAGCAAGGCTGATCAGAACCGGGCTCTCGTGACTCCTGTGAAGACTGAACACGCCTGACACAACCGGGACTGGCTCCCGGACAAAGCTGAGTATGTTCAGAAAAAATCCCCGGTGGGGGTGCCTGTTCCGCTTTTGTCAGAGCTTCTAAAGCATTTTCTTCGCTTAAAGCGGCATAGCAGCCTGACCCGGTTCTGCCGCTCAAAACCAGAGCGACAACATATCAGCGGATGATGCTTGTTAGTTCCTGCAGAATTTCATCGGTCACGGTAATTGTTCGGGCATTGGCAGAGAACCCTCGCTGGGCGATAATCAGGCGAGTAAATTCCAGCGCAAGGTCGACGTTTGAGCCTTCCAACTGGCCTGCGCGAACGGCTCCTCGACTACCGCTTAATGCCGTTCCATAATCCGGATTTCCGCTTGCCAGCGACGACGTAAAATAGTTGTTACCGATGGCGACCAGCCCGTCGGGGTTTCTAAAAGAGACGATGGCCAGCTGAGCCAGAGGAATCTTCAAGCCGTTTGAGGCCAGTCCAAAGACCTTGCCGTCGGTATCAATCTGCACATCCGCAAGTTCACCAGGTGGATAACCGTCGGGGCCCAGTTGCAGCGATGAAGGCTGACCCAGGGAAGTAATTCCGTCGAACGAAGACGGTGTGCCAAAGCGAAAATCAATCGTCTGAGGCGTTGGCTGTCCGCGGAACTGGACTGTGATGTTGGCATCCCCCACACCAGAACCGGTGATCTGGGCAAACGATCCGTTTGGCTGGAATGAGAGTCCTTCAACCACGTTATCCAGAACCGTGCCGTCGGTTGGCGACATCGACGCTTCAATTGTCCAGCTTTGATCGGCCTGCTTGGTAAAACGCAGTCCGATCGAGTGTGCTGCACCACTGGCATCAAAAATTTCGACCGACTGAAAGACGGTGTCAGCATTCTTTCCTTTGTTGAGCAAAATCAGTTCATGTTTTTCGAAGTCCGTTCGGCCGGTATTTGTCGGCCCGTCGCTGAACGAGATGGTGAGGAACGATGGCCCCGCGGTATCGGATGTCGCCTGAACGTTTCCCTGAGCATCCAGTGTTACCGTCGAGCCACCAAAAGCTGTGTTCAGCGCGGTGATGAGATCCCCAACAGTGGCCGTTGGGCCCACGGTAAATTCGGACTGGTCAGGGTTCGATCCGCTGGCCTTTCGCCCGCTGATCATAATCTTGTCTGTGCCAATATAAGGCGTTGTGCTGGTGTCCAGGTCGCTCAGTAGAGTTGTGAGCGAGGCGGGCAGGCCACCGGATAGAAAGGGTTGGGCTGTGATGACTTCCTGAGCCACTGGCCCTGTCGAAGTCGACGCCAGATTCCCCTTGATCTGCAATTCTGTGGAAATTTGACCGGGAATACTTATCCCTTTGGGCACGTACACTCGATCGTCGCCTGGAACCTGAAATGCTGGAAGAGACCCCTCGGGCTCACCGGTCGTTCCGAATCGCTTGACCAGGTAACCCGTCGAGGGGTCGGAAAGAAAACCGCTCTCATCCAGCGAAAACGAACCAGCACGGGTGAAGTACGTACGTTCTCCAGATGACGCGGCAAAGAAGCCGCCGCCGTCCATGGCCATGTCCAGATCGTTCCCGGTGGACTCAAGATTTCCCTGCGCAAAGTTCAAGTCCACCTGAGCAAGTCGACTGCCTGTACCAATCTGAACCGAATTCACGCTGCCCAGAAGTCCCGAAGATGATGACGAAGTACCGCGCTGCACTTCATACATGAGGTCCGAGAACAAAACACGCGACGATTTGTACGCAGTGGAGTTCAGGTTCGCGAGATTGTTCCCCACGACTTCCAGCATCTTCTGATGACCGCGAAGTCCCGAAATCCCCGTCAGAAGCGAATTAGCCATGGCAACCAAATCCCATTACAGTTGACGTTCAGTGATCGGAATTAACTGTGTGCTCTGATACCACGCGTCACACTGACCGGCAGAGCCGCCGGTGTGTTGAACGGTGCTTCGACAGAGTTTCATCGGCTTTGAAACTTCAAGGCTTATCGGAAATCTGGACCTGGCTTTTATGGGCCAGTCTGGTGCCGCAAATCTTTTAGCGAGACAATTCATCGGGGGCATATGATACACCGGTGACGTTCGCGATCGGAATGAAGTTCGTTCCGATTCGCACGAGTATCTGACCGTTGTCCGGCTTGATTTCAGAAACTATCCCGACGTCGCTGACGCCTTCTCCGTAACGAACGCTCAGGCCCAGCAGACCCGTCCCGGCATTGATCGCCTGCATTTTTTCCAGGTCTGGTGTGCTTCCTGTTGCCTGGATCAGCGTATCAAGCTTAGTGCCAAGTCCGGTGATGCCGCTGCTCATTGTCTGAATGCCTTCCACCTGTGACAACTGCGCCAGTTGCTGCAGGAAGTTGTCAGTCTCCATGGGCGACGTCGGGTCCTGATACTGGAGCTGTTTCGCGAACAGCGTCAGGAACTGATTTCGTGACACCAGGGGATCTATCGAAGTTGGGGAACCAATCGCTGTGGTCATTTGCGGAATCCTTTCCGTGTGACTTTATGATTCGTTATGCTCGAAAGCTGAGTGCGTGATTCGTGTGCGAGATCATTCCTGGAGTCGCATTCGAAGCGTTTGAATTATTTCCACGCGCTGTCCGCCGCCCGGATGATTGGGGATCTTCCAGCGGAGCGGACTTATTTTGTGAGGCATGGTCCTGTGATGCTCCGCCATTCATCATGCCGGGAGCCAGAAACTCCAGCGAACGAAGGTCTAGATTTTCGCCGCGTAACTGCGTTTCAATCTCCGGACCGCGAGCCAGCAACATCTCCATGGTGACAGGTTCACGAGCCGTCACGCGAACAGCCAGACCCTCTTTGGTCTTCGACAACTCAATAACCATTTCGCCAAGGTCGGCTGGATCCAGTCGCACCGTCAGCGTCTCAAGCTCCAGTGAGCCCTGCTTCTCAAGATGCTCCAGAACTGCTCGTGAGACCTGGCTGCTGAGTGGCTGACGGATCTCCTGCGAAACCGACGATGAAAATTCCTGAGTGCCAGAAGTGCTGGCAAAGCCGACGGCGGAGGTTCCGGCAACGGATTGACCGGAGCCCGTGTTCGACGAAGTCTCGATCTTTTGATTCGACAGATCCTCAGTGTATGATGGGGAGGACGAATGGGGGCTCTGATCGGATGGGGTTTCGTTTTCCGAATGCTCCGACCAGAACTGTTCAAGCGACTCACGAACTGACGGCGCGTTCTGCATCTCACCAGACACTTCGAACGTCTTCAGAGCCTGCTCAATTGGAGAAGCCGGGGTCGGTCCACCAGCCACTCCGGAATTCGGCGCGGCAAGTGACGAACCGCTTGACGCATTGACGGCAGACACAGCGGACCCGAGCGCCATTGACAACTGAGGAGTTGCGCCGGCACCCGTCTGAGTCGCGAGGAAGCTGACTGTTTCCACAGCGGCTGCGGAAATCCCCGTGTTGCGTGTCGACTCCGACAGCGGGCGACTCGCGGATTCGTTACGAACCTCGGCCGTGGCAGCTGCTCGCGAACTGTCTCTCGATTCCGCCTGACGCTCCAGCTGCATCTTGTCCGGTGCAAACTCGGCTGGCATGCTTTTCGCAGCTGTCGATTCGAATGTTGTCTGAGGTTCCGCATTCGCCAGACCCGTATCAAAGGTCATTGCCGGCTCAACCGGCTGCGCATCAATTACAATCGCCAGAGCAGGGTCGGCTGCAGAGCTCGACTGCAACATTGCTGCTTCGACCAGACTGCTCTGCGTTGCGGCGTCCGGATCGACCGCAGCATGATTGGGCACAAGGGCGGATAGGGGTTTGTTTTTCAATGGCCCGGCGGTGGCCGTCTCTCCATTGAGGGCCATTGTCTGTGAAACGCCGGCCAGCCGTTGCTGACGTGCGATTTCCTCACTGGTCGCCGGCTTTTCTATGCTCCCAGAATTTTCCTTCGCGGCTGCATTCAGGTTTGCAGTGGCCGCCGTCGTGAGAGGCTCTGATGATGACGTCTGCTGTTTCAGAAGATCTGAACCCGCGGGCGCGCCGACGGGGCCCGTTTCTGCGGATTCACTGGTTTGTTTCGCAGACGCCGCATCAACATTCGCGACAGTCTTTTCCGTTGGGTTTGGGCCTGCGCCGTTCAGCAGCAATCCGAGAATCGCAGAGAAGTCGTCCGTTGCCTCATCCGTTTCCGATGGCTTCGGCTTACGTTCCCTGATGTCTCGGAGTTCCGATTCCTCCCGAATGCTTTTGGGCTTCGGCTCAAACTTCGCCGCGGAATCCATATCGCGATACGAAGGTTCCGGCGGCAACGAGGTTGTGAAGGGGACGAGCATCGCCATGGGCATTAAGCATCCGTGCAGAAGCGAGCGATTCAACAAGAAGGACAGCACATCCCGTGCTGCAACAAACTCTCTGGTAGCAGTTTGCATGCCGTAAAAACGTTTCGCAGCCTGGGGATTTTACCTACACGCCGTCATGAACGGAAATTTGCTCGCTTCTGCAGGTCGGCATCAGGCTTAGCGAATCGTGCGCTGCAAAAGTCAACACCAGCGGTCGGACGTGCAGCAGACCTCCGGCGGAAAGTCATTCCGCCGTCCGGAAACTTTTTCCGCGCAAACGGTGGGGCTCTACAGAACGCAGATCCGCGTGTGCCGTTCATGTACTGATGGATTAACTGCCGAGTCCGTCCCAACGAAAGAGCCCGGTTGCAAATGGGCGGCTGCAACGGTCCGGAACATTCTGCTGCGGACTACGGTAAGCTACGATCGGGCCAGTTCTTCCCGATATGATTCGTGACGGGCGGACCAACAATGGTAAAGAAAGCGAGTTCACAGCGAGACGTTCTTTTCCTGATCCTGTCAGACAGAACCAAGCGTTTCAAAGTCGCTGAGATGATACGGAAGAACGGCCAGACGGTTGAGGATCTTCGTATACGGACCCGTACGCACGGTGATGTGGGAGGGGAACAGCCGCAAGGATTTCCCCTGTCCCGATTGTGCTGTCTCACTCTGACACAGAGCTGATGGCCACCAAAGTGTTTCAAGCTCACTCGATCAGTAGTGGCTTGCTCAGGATGCTGTCCACATTCATTGGCCCATCTTTGCGGATGGTGGATCGCGATGAGTAGAGCGCGGGCTGGACTCGGACGTATCGTTGTGTTGGCCCGCCTGTCAGCTTGACCGCCATGATGCGCACGCCGACAAACTTCACAATAGTGTATTGCGCGTTATTGCCCGGGCCGGAGACGGAAATAAAGAGCGGAATCGCACGCACCTTGCCCACAATGGATTGCAGGGATGATTCAATTCCCGCGCTGATGCCCGTGTCACCGTTCACATTCAGAATTCCCTGATCGTTGAGTTTGATTTCATTGTTCGGAAAGAACGACAGGTCATAGTCATTCAGACCATTTTCGATCTGCCGCTTCAGATCAGCCGTACTGTTATTCGACGACCCAAAATCCACGGTCCCTCGATTGCCCGATGGAAGCGAACTGTTGGTGTGCGGATAGATGTTCACTTCACTGCTGGAATCTGATCCGGAGTGGACTGAGTTATTGCTGCTGTCAAACCGGTATTGATCTTTAAAGCCCTGGTCGACTCCGTTATTCATTTGACCGAGAAGATTGCTCCATGTGGTGATGTCAAGAGCGATTGGAAGAACGTCGGCAGTCGAACCTGCCGCACGCGTAAAGCCGGATGCCGGTGTCACCGAAGCGACAGCGCGAGCTTCGATGTCAAAGAATTGTTTGCCGAAGACACCGCTGAAAACACCACCCAGCGGAGTTCCGGCTGCGCTGGTGCGCCGCACAGTCACCTCCACCATGTTGTAGGGCGAAGTCCCCTATTCCTTTACCCACTGACTCGTTCCCGAGTCCCAGGATCGCCTGCCGAAGCGAATATCGCGGTTGACGTTCAACTGAGTGCTGAGAGTATCTCCGCTCCGGAAATCATTGACAACGTTGACAGCATCATTCCCAGCTTCCTCGGCTGCTTGCCCTGGAGTCAGCATGGCTCCGGGACCGAGTCCGTTAAGAAGTTCCTGCATTGCAGCATGTGCTGCCGAGTCTGCGGCATTTTGTAACTGACCTTTAGTCACAGTCAGCATGCCATAGTCCACTGTAAACGCGGCTATACCCAACACGACAAACATCATCACTGCTGCCAGAATGATGACCGTTCCTCGACGCGCAGGCGGGTGGCTTTTGAACAAGCGCGAGTTCCGAGTTGCGGGTCTAGTTCTCATTTTAATCTCTCTGTCTTGAACCAATACGAATCGATGCTGCTCAGTCACAAGCCCAAATAGAGGCGGCTTCACTCTTCCTGCCGACACTTTTGTGCCACCTCAGTTACTCAGTAATGTCCACGTTGTATTCATCGACATTCTGCTCGTACTCAGCCAGTGGCACGTCTTCGACACTGATATTATATCGGTGAATCACGCGGTCGGTGCCATCGGTCACGGTCTGACCATTACTGAACGCTGACCGCACGGCTGTGATATACAGCAGGTCGACACGATGTGCGCCGAGGTTCACCCCTGAGCTGGAGACGGAAAAGTCCGGTGAGTATCCGTCCAGACCGGAGATATTCGTGGGCAGCGTGACCGCCACTGGAGTTTGTGCGAAGCGTCCCCACGTTCTTGAGCTGCCATTCAGCAGTTCGAATTTGATTCCGTCCGTCACCTTCTCCATGGCGATCGTGTACTGGATCCGGTCCGAAGTGCGATACAAAGTCGCCGACTTATTCACCTGCATTGCCTTCACAAATAACGAGCCATTCCATCCCTGGACTGCAAACCCCCTTCCTGAAAGGCCGGGAAACCTCGATGATTGATCTGGACCATTCCGAAGACAGCGGACACATCCGTGCGTGGAGAAATCACATTGAGAATCTGCGGAGATGACGTAGCGGTATCCGGCTCTGCGATCAGCGCCACCCAGTCTTCTTCGACGCGAACCAGAGTGGGTTCCTCAGACTGTGCTCTGGCAGATGAACCCAGTGTGACCGCAAGTGCCAGGTAGAGCGGCGAATTCAGCAAGCCTGTACTTTTCATCGCACGAATTATAGTCATGGTTCTCATTTCATCTCTCCGTTAGTCGACGATTTTTAACGACTGGAAACCTGTTCCGGACTCGTGAGTCCGTGGCGCGTCATTCATGTTGCATAGAGAATTCTCCCCGGATTTTTGCCGTGCCCAGCCATTGCTGGACGGACCAGCTCACGTCGGCGAATGGCACAAAGACATCGACGTCAATCAGGTCCCCGGTCGTTGCCTGCGACACATTGGTCAGGGTGGCGCCCGTCCGGCTCGAAGTGGCCACAATCTTTACTGTGATGCTGGAATCCTGGCAGCCAATTGTGTTTCTCACCTGCGTCTTCACGAGGTTACTGACAGCGGTGTCCGAGGATCCGTCCAGGACCGCGGCACGGCAGCCGATGCGAGATGCCGAGTTGAGCATCTGATTAATGGACATGGCTCGCCCAAATTCAACGATTCCCAGCACGATTAACATGAACACAGGAAAGCATACAGCGACCTCCACCATGGCGCTGCCCACTCTGTTCTTCTGCTTCTGCGGACGATGGTCACAACAGGATCTCTTCATTTGAGTTTTCCGGGAGAATTCCTCCGCTGTTCGGCTTCACCCTACGACAAAGTGATAAGACATCATTTGCGTATTGAAGGTTTCAACGGCAAAGAAACATTACGTCAAAGCCGAGAATTCATGGCGTTTGTCTGCGGAAAAGTCAGCCATGGCAACTTTTTCAGACTCATCAGTTCCGGGATTATCAACGTGGGAACTGTCGGAAACAGGCGATGATTTTTCACCACTGTCGCCACATGCACGGCAAACGTCGGTCCTCAGCAATCCCGGTTGATGAGATGGATGAAGAAAAATGAAGATTGAAGTCATTCGGTAGAACACCAACCGAATGAAACAAAAAAACGGATAATCTTCTTTCAGCCTGATTTACTTCCGAAATCAGGCTTTTTTTATGCCCACCCGGCAGTTTGGTTTATCGCGACACTGAATTTTCCGCCAATGTAGGCGGACACAATTCAACACCGGTCCGCCATTCACCTCAAAGGGAAAGGATTATTTGATGAAGAGTGGCAAACCGGCTGAATACCTGCAGCCAATCGACGACGGAAAGACTTATCCGTTGTTGACATTTATGAAAGCGACGGGCTGGGGCCGTCACGCATTGCGAGAAGCCCGTCACAAGGGCCTCCGCGTTGTCAAAGTCTCGGGACGGTGTTTCGTTCGTGGATGGGACTTCAGTGAGTTTCTCGGAGGGCTCTGCGATGACGAGACTTGATCAGCAGCAAGAGTCAAACAACAAACCAAACGAAAAACCCGCTCGGTCTTGCACACCGGCGGGCATCTGAAATCTAACATTCAACATTCATGCGGCGAAAGCAATACACGCCGCGAGAGGCATCAGAATGACCTATCCACATTCATTCAATTCGAGTTCCGATTCCTTCCCTTCTGTCGGCAATTCGGCGGGCTCAAACACGGAAACGCGTCGAGGTGATGCAGGAAAAGGCTGCTCGAATTGGCTGCGAACAATTGCAAACGCTCATGCAGGAGATCGACGAGATAGAAGCGGGACTGGAAGCGGTCCCATCTCGCTGGACATTGACCCTGTTCTGGTGTCGGCACGAAAAATGATTTCCATGATCCGCCGCACTCAGAAGCTCGTGGTGACAAGCCGAGAATGTAGGCGGGCCGATCGGACGGTAACGAAAGTGGATTCCGATCCAGCGATTGAGCTACTTGTCGACAGTGGTCAGACCCAACTGCACAGCGGGCAAGAAGTATTCCAGGATGCCTCGTCGGGTGCTTTCGTCGTTGGCCCCGCCGCGATGGCACTCATCGATGATGATGATGATGTCGAAGAAGTCCGACGGATAGTCACCGAAATTGCAGACGAGTTCGTTCAACCATCCGTCATTCCCGCGCAGGCGGAAATCCATCGAAGTTCCAGTTCTCGGTGGCTTCCTGCCTGCGCGGGAATGACGAGGAGCCTCGGTCATGAAGGTCTGGAAGATCGTGAAGAACAGGCTGCCGTTCTTCGGCACCTTGCCTTTCTTTTTGATCTCATCGGGGGCAATGCGAACAATGGCATCTTCCGGGAATGCCGAGAACGCATTGAACGCCTGATCGGCCAGCGTATTGCGGTCAGCCAGGAACAGGATGCGAGGTCGGCGAGTCGGTTCTTTGCCTGCTTTCCAGTCGGCCGGATTCCAGCGACTCTGAAACAGCTTCCACGCCAGTTGAAACGCGATGAAGGTCTTGCCAGTTCCGGTGGCCAGAGTCAGCAGGATACGATCCTTGCCTGCGGCGATGGATTCCAGAACTCAATCGATGGCGATGTCCTGGTAGTAGCGTCCCTGAAAGTATCCGCCTCGATCTTCGAACGGCACCGCTGCGAATCGATCACGCCAGGCGTTCTGTTCGGCAAAGGTCCGGTTCCAGAGTTCGTCCGGGGTTGGAAAGTTGGTGATTTCTGTTTCAAGAGGATGGGATTTATGGGAGGCATGCGAATCATGCGATTTCACTGTCCCATGATTCCCATCAATCACATTCCTCCCATTAGCCACGGCGTCACGGCCCATGTCCACCGGATAAATGCCATGACCATTGGTGAAATACGCCCACCGAATCGCCAGCTTTTTAGCGTCGCTTTGCCTGATCCTCTGCATAGTCGAGGAACATCACGACGATGCGGTTGAGTTCATCAAACTCGGTCTCATTCAGATCGGTCGTTGAGTAGTCGGATGCCAGAGCGAAGATTTCTTTGACTCGCGAATACATCCGTCGTTCGCTGGCGCGAATGCCGCGAATGCGTTCCAGCAATTCGTCGAAGTAATCAGGCACACCAGGACCGGGCGGATTCTTCAGCCGCTCGTCGTCCATGGTGAATCCCTTCACCAGGTATTCTGACAGGCGAGCGGCGGCCCATTGTCAGAATTGTGTACCGCGAGCCGATCGGACTCCCTAGCCGACGGCGAGAATGAGCGAGAGGTTGTAGTGAAGGACCTCCCGCGAAACTTCGCGATTTCCTTCGGTTCGAACTATTAAGCAACTCTTAATAGTTGCGGCTTCCGTGAGTTTTCCCTCGTCGTAAATTGTTTTGAGGTGTTGATTTACGTTGGGAACAGAGGTTTGAAACAATTCTGCGATCTGGATCTGAGTCAACCAGATTGTCTCATTTTCGAATCGGCACTTGATGCGAGCGCGGCGAGTTTTCGCTGGTAGATGGATTCGAGACGCTGGGTTTCGGTTGAGAGTTCGTCGAGTTGGTCCGCAATGTATATCTGTCGCTTTACCGGCGGTTTTGGGAATTGGAAATCCTTGATCTGTTGGCCGCTGATATGCGGAACGCCGATGCCAGTCTGAACACCGAGGATATGCCGGGTAAAAGCCTCGGAACTGGTCAGCAGAACCAAGAACCGGTTTTGCAGAGTCCCGTTTTCCCGGAGCCGTGCGGTTTGCTGAACCAGCAGACAAGGCAAATCATCGGGTGAGATTTGTGCCCGTTTCAGTCCTGCTTTGACCCACGGGCATCCATTGCAAGCACGACATCACCGGTGGAAAGTTGGTAGCGTTCGTAATCGTCAGCGTCCGACACAGGCCACCGTTTAACATCGTCCCAACGCAACGAGCCTTGGATGATATTGTCGCCTCACAGGAGACGAATATCGTTTTCTGACGCCGTATATTGTTTACTCTTGAACGCAAAACCGGCGAGAAGATCGACTTCTTTGCCCAGTGTCGTTTCAACCCATCCTTCGCCGCGTTGGGTGAAGACGGATTGAAGGTGGCTTTCGAAGAGGGCGCGGGCGTTTTGGAGGTTCTTTTCGGCGTTGGCTTTGGCGGCGGCGATGCCCTTAGACGCTTCGTCGAGGATGCCGACGATCCGCCGCTGCCCGGAGAGGGGGAAGATCGGGTGTCGGTCATGGGAGTAATGGGATTGATGAGAAGCATGGGAATTATGTTGAAGAACAAACTTTAGTCTTTTGGTCTTTGATTTCGGTAAGTCATACGGGCTTTCGTCATTCTTTCACGCAGGCCGCCTTGTTCGACGAATTCTTTTTCCAGAGTCTTCAACTGCTGATCCAGCAAATAATTCGTCTGATGAATCAGACAGATCGCGATGTTGGCAATCACCTCAGCGGGACGGGTTTCGACGAACTCACGGTAAACTTCAAAAGTCTGCGGCGGCTGTCTTCCAAGGTCGCGAACGTAGAGCGCCTCTTTGGAATCTTTCGGCCACAGCAGCAAGTCGCGGACTCGCAAATAATCACGGTAGTCGGCCAGCAATTCTTCCAGACTGGCACGTCCCACGTTGGTCAGTTTGATCTCCGTTTCCTTCGAAGTTGTTGCTGCCTTGCTGCCTTCCAGAATGTTCTGCTTGCAAGATCTTGCGGACTGAATCATTTGATCAATCGTGCGATCGCCTCTGGAGAGAAACTTATGGGCAAAGCGAAACGTGATGTCGTAAACGACTTCGGCTTTTTTAAATGACAACAGAGTCTGGTAGTCGCCGCGAGGCCGCAGCAGGCGGTTGGGATCGGGATTGACTGGCTCATGGGATTGGTGGGAAGAATGAGATTTATGATTTTCATCATTCCCATCATTCCGATGCGATTCATTGCGATTGGTCATAGCAGTTTCCTGATGGTCGCCAAAACTTCCGCACTCTCGGCGTCCAACGCTGCGATTTCTTCCATGATTTCCTGCGGGCTGCGGTGGACGACTTCCTCGCCGCCGTCGGGGTTCTCCACGGACAAATCGAACGTCGTCTGGTCGATCGTCGCAGCGTCTACGCTCCAACTCTTCGGCGAGTCGGCAAAGGTGGCCTGTAGTTCGATGAACTCGGCAAGATCGTCGTCGTTCAGCGGGTTGGTTTTGCCGAGGTTTCTGCCGGGGTCGAGTTAGTAGTACCACGTCTTCCGAGTCGGCGAACCTTTCTCGAAGAACAAAACCACGGTCTTCACTCCGGCCCCCTGCAACGTGCCGCCCGGGCAGTCCAGGATCGTGTGCAGGTTGCAGCTTTCCAGCAGCAGTTTGCGGAGACTTACCGAGGCGTTGTCGGTGTTGGACATGAACGTGTTCTTGATGATCACGCCCGCTCGCCCGCCTGCTTTCAGGATCTTGATGAATCGCTGCAGGAACAGAAACGCGGTCTGTCCCGTGCGAATCGGGAAGTTCTGCTGAACATCTTTGCGTTCCTTTCTGCCGAACGGTGGATTGAGCAGGTGGCTGAACCCTATCTGGCTCCCAATCAGCATGAAAGCTTGAAGCACATTTTTCGCGGCCTCTGGTGGTCTGGCCTGCGATTGGAAGAATCCCTGAATCTCTGGTGGGATTGGCTGGACAGAATCTCGATTGACCTGAACTCGGGACGCCCTCTCCTTCGCATTCCGGCCGAAAAGGAGAAGCGAAACCGGGATCGGCTTTATCCGGTGGCCACTGAGTTTGCAGAAATGATTCTGGCCGTTCCTGTCTCGGAACGTTGCGGGCCATTCTTCACGGTGCTGACGAAAGACGGAAATCCGTACTCACGAACCAGACACCAGGTTGGAAAGATCATTGCAGAACTGGGGCGGAAAGCCGGTATGGTCGTCAAAGCTCACCAGAAGACTGGCGAGAAGGAATTCGCGTCGGCTCACGATTTGCGGCGGTCGTTTGGCGAACGGTGGGCAAAACGAGTGGAAGCCCCGTTCCTGCAAAAGATGATGCGGCATTCGGCGATCTCCGAACCAAATGAATGCGGCAGCAAATCTGTAAATACGTGGACGTGCGACACACGACTGTACTAATTTAGACTGGAGTTTTGCCAACCCGTCCACGACTACGATTCACCCAAAAATCGCGATATCTTGCGGCCCGTTCGCAGAAATTCAGCCTCGCAAACCCGCCAAACCTCTGTGTCAGAGTTTGCACTGTAACTCGCCGCCATTATGTCGCCAGAGTTGAAGCTCTCGATGTCGGCATACCTGTCTCGACTATTGAACGAAATGCAAATTCCTTCATCCGATGACGGGCCTATTCGCGAAGGGCAAAGATCAATTTTCGCCAGAACCGAAAGAATACTTCGTGCATTCCGAATCGAAACCTGATTCGGTGCTGCAACACCAGTGGTCGCTTCATAGTCTGAGAGTGATCCCAATTCCGTTACTTCCTGAAGAAATTTAGACAGCCATGGCGGCCCTTCGTTGGGAGTAACCAGGGTAGTCATTGAGTCGAAGCGGTCGAATAGAGGTTGGAAAGGCATCCTCTTCGACTTGGCTCTTTCGCGCATCTCAAGCGTTGCGACTCCAGTTGAGTCGAAACTCTCAACTGACCGAACCTCAGTGGCAATGGAATCCACCATCATGGCAGTTGTTCCCATAGTTGATGCATCTGATAAGTCGTCAAATCGGCAAACCCCTGGACCACCCAGTCTCGGCCCAAGTTGAAGGAGCGAATGATTTCGTCAATGTCTGATCCTTTTGGTTTCACCCGGGCAGACACATTGAATTGCAAAACTTCTATCCCATCCTTTAGGCGAACGACATTTGCGACAGTCACTCGGAGGCGACCTCTTTGCTCTGGGAGCAAATAGGTCATGGTAAAATTTCCACCCTCTGATTTTGGGAGGAATTTTCGCTCTGATGACTGACCGAATACAGTGAAAACCCGCCGCCAATCATCCGGACTCTGCCAACCTTCACCCTTTGGGATGTGGTTAACATAAGTCACCTCGCATTGCTGAACTTTGGGAGATTCAATGTGATGCTTCGATAAGAACGAAGTGAATGCACTGTAACGCTCAATGAACCGCGGTTTCAGATATTCGTCATATCTCGGATATGGCGATTCTGATTCACCTTTTCGCCAGTTGAAAATGAATCGATCTTTCTGAATCTGAATGATTTCATGGTCATCTTCACTCACGTACCAACCGCGAATGTCTGGCGGCTTTCGGAAGCTAGGAAGAGATTTGAGCATGAGTCAAAAAGACCTGACGAGTGTGCCGAAGTGCATGTGGCAACGAACCATACCCTACGACATTTGACGACGCTCAAACGAGCGCCACTCTGAATTTTAGAAGTAAATCATAGCGGAACGACCGAATTTTCTGAAAGCAGGGAATTTGGCAAGAGCCCCGCTCCCAAATACCCAACAGCGTCCAAGTATTGGCATGACTGCAAATCATGGACACTATTTTTGGGTAGTCAAGCAGTGGGCTGTGATGAAATGAACGGTTTACCATCATCCCGCGAGCTTCCTCTCTTCATGCGAACAGCTCGTTACAAAGCGGCTGGGATAACGTAGCGGACCGACAAAATCCAACCAAACTGTACAGGGTAATTGGCGATGAAAATCGCTCATTACTGCCGGTTTGGGATCCACTTCTCGGGGCAATTGGAGGCGGGTTCTGGTGACACTTGCCCTTTTTCACCAAAAACGAGGACCGTAGTTTTCTTAAAAGACCAGTCTTTTCATTAGCCAGGACGGGAATCGAACCCGTACGACCCTTTACGGGTCCCGGGATTTTAAGTCCCGTGCGTCTGCCTGTTTCGCCACCTGGCCGGTGCTTCATTTATTCGAATCTACTCTGCAATATGACACTGCAATTTCGACCACGAGTTCCGGTTTCTGGCGGAAGGTTACTGAAGATCGCAGAAACTGAAAACCGACTTCTCGACATTCCTTGATCCTGCTGATTTTTAACAACCGCTGATTCCGAGCCAACGCGGCCATCAAAACGGCTCATCGCCCTCGCTGTCGTCGTCGAGATATTCTATTTCGTCGTCGTCCCCGTCCTCATCGTCTCCGGTATCTGTCAGCGAATAGCGAGCCCCCTGCCAGACGGGACCGGGGACGTCGGTATAAGTCTCATCACTTTCCAGAATTTCCTGAACAGTCCCCGGAAGATCACAGCACATGGCTTGAAACTTTAACGCGGTCTCCTTTGCCTGATCCTCGGACTGCGCCAGAACACCCCATTCGGTGATATACGAATCCCAGTCCTGTTGATCACAAAGTCGATCAGGATCGGCATTCCAGTTTTCGTCAAGCGGCTGATGTATCAGGCAGCGAAACAGACGCACGTTTTCGACTGGTCGCGCGTCATCGGATTCTCGCTGCCACTGGAACCAGCTTTCCGGCATCAATCCGGATCTCAGCAGGCGGCGTTCGATTCTCGCAACCATGCCCTGATCTTTGAGGATCTCATCGGCCACCACTGCAAGCCTCTGCATCAATTCCATCAGGCCTGTTGGTGAGAGGAAATCAATCTCATACAGCGGCGTGGTCATCGCCACTTCAAGATGGGGCTGCGCGCCGGCCAGGTCATTCAGACGGAACTTAACGACAGCCCGCATCAATTCCAGATGCCAGCCGGTCGACTCCGCCAGGTGTTCTTCGCGGTCGATACACTCGAGCGCCTTTCGATATTCGCCCTGTTCGTAGTAGCAGACGCCGCGATAGTAATTGGTCCAGAGATTTTCGCCGGCCAGTTCTTCAAACTTCTGCAGATAAGTGAGTGTGGCATCATACTGCTTCAGGCGAAACGCCAGCATGGCCGCATCGAAGGCCACCTGGGCGTCATCGCTGCCTTCGCGCAGGCAGACATCCAGCACATGCAGGGCGTCGCGCGGGCGTTCGGTGCTGTTATAGAGATCGGCCAGTCGCCGCACGATGTTTCCGTCCGTGCGATCCAGACGAAACGCGCGAGCAAAGCAGCGTTCGGCTTCACCGTTGTTATCCTGAGCGGCAAAGTGATCGCCCGCACGAAGGAAGTTGCGAGCCTTCGAAGGATCAAGCTCCATCGACTTTCGAAACAATTGCTCCGTGCGTTCGGGAGTGATTTTCTCCGCCAGAGTTTCATTGCCTGAGGCTCGCAAAGCATCGCCCAGCGTGCCCAGCAACGACAGCACAACCGATCGATTGCGATGAGGAGCTGACAGCGCGTTGGCCCACTTCCAGACGTCTTCACCGTCTTCGCCGCTGCCGACGAGATAACCCATCAGGTGCAGAATTCCGGATGCATCTTCATGATGGGTGACCTTTGTGGCCTCCATGGCCAGGACATCAGTTCGCAAAATCTCGAAGCCCGCATCGGTCGGATCTTCCATCAGCTCGGTCATGCGATTGCGAAGCGCGGTAACCTGTTCGGCGAGCGGAGATGCAGGCTCTTCGGCAGAGATCGCGTCACCTGTTTGTGTGTCTGAATCTTTGGTGCCCGACAGAGTATCATCGGTCGAATTTGTCTCCGACAGAAGAGGGCGGGGCGACGAAGCCACTGCCAGCGGCGAAGGCTGATCACTGTCCATCAGAAACTGAAGACGCCGGAGAGTCAGATAATCGTTGGCCGTGCGGGCTCGCTGTTCAAGCTGTTTTGCAAGAGCCTCCGCAAGCTTCTGATCGCCGGCCAGTCGTTTGGTGGCAATCAGCCGCAGACGAGTTTCAAACCAGAGATGCGTTCCGTTGCATTTTTGCAGACGCTGATCCCATTTGGTCAGCAGGTCGGACGCAGTGCTCCAATCCTGATTCCGCACGGCCATCAGAGCGGTGTTCAGATCCAGAGTGTTATCAAACACAGGGCATTCTTCTGGCGACGGCATTTCTGCAAAGGCCGGATCGGACGGCAGAAGAGCATCCAGCCCCGCGGCCAGGCGAATGGTGTCGCGCAGCAGCAGTGTTCGCACACGCGATTCATACTTTAAAGAGACGGCTTCGCAATTGGTGAATTCCAGAGCCTTCTCCATGGTTGCCAGCGCTTCATCAAATCGTCCGTGAAGAGCTTCCAGCCACGCCAGTTTGGATGATGCCAGCCAGCGCCGATCGCCTCGATCTGACCAGCCACCTTCCTGCTCCATCACCAGACTGCACTGATGTCCGGCGATGTCCGGATCATCCGCTGAAAGATACACGTCGCAGGCGTACTCACGAAAACAACTGACGCAGCCGGTCTTTCCCGTGCGGCGGCAGATCTGAAGGCCATCCGCAATGCACGCATGCATGCCTTCGGAGTTGTAACCTTCCAGCTGCCCAGTCGCTTCCGCCAGATTCTCATAGGCACAGGAGCTCATTGAGTACACGAGGTACTCATACTGTTCGCGAGGAAAGTCGGACTGAATCTGACGCAGTTGTTCCTCATCTTCCAGCAACGCGATCAACTCTACTGCGCGTTCGCGCATGGTCTGAAAGTCGAGCAGATATTGCGCCTGATCCATCTGAAAAAAGGTGCCCATCACATAGGAGTGAGCCCGATGTTCCACACGTCCCCGCCGCCGCAATTCACCGTACAGACGGGAGGAACTGGCGAACTGACACCGCGGAATGAAATCTCCGGCTCGTTCCTGAAGGTCTTTTAGCTGCTGGTCTATTTCTGATTCATTGCCGGATGTTGACACGAAGATTCTCCACGAGACAGGACGGCGCAAAAGATCGCGAGCCGCAGGGCGGGATTATCTGTCACACTGGAGCGTTATGTACAGCGATGCGGGCTGTACGAGACCAGATCTTTACGATCAGAAGCCGCCTTTTCCGGTAAACCTGCTGGACTGGCGCAATCCAAAACGTGTCCTGGCTTCGATTTTGCAGCCTGAATGAAAAGCATTCAGGGAGCAGACCGGGTAAACTTGCCAGCGGTACGATTTCAAAGCTGCGCCACATGATTGCCAGAACACGGTAGCGGCAGCCTTTTTCGCTCTCGTGCGACCGCACATTTCGCTAAATTTCTTCAGTTCCACCTTGGGAATAATTCCATGACATCACTTGCAGGTCAGACGTTTCTTTGTTTTGTCGGCGACGATTACGAGGACCTTGAAGTCTGGTATCCGAAACTCCGTCTGATTGAAGCGGGGGCGGAATTCCATCTGGCCGGACAGGAAGCGGGAAAAAAGTACGTCGGCAAGAATGGATATCCGTGCGTTTCGGACATTCTGATCCACGGGATTAACGTCGCCGATTATCAGGGGCTGATCTGTGCGGGTGGCTGGATGCCTGACAAACTGCGTCGCGACCCGGAAGTGCTGCGGATCACACGCGAGTTCGCTCAGGCTGGCAAACTGGTGGCCGCGATCTGTCACGGTGGCTGGATGCCAATTTCGGCCGGGGTCTATCAAGGCGTGAAAGTCACAGGTTCGCCCGGCATTAAGGATGATCTGATCAATGCAGGAGCGATCTTTTCGGATTCCTCCGTCGTGGTGGATCGACATTTTGTCAGCAGCCGGAAGCCAGATGATCTTCCGGACTTTTGCAAAGCGATTCTGCAGGTCTGCGGCAAGTAATCGCCACCGCTTTAGTGGCTCTAACAAATTTAGTGGCTCTAACAAAAGTGGGACAGGCACCCTCCCGGCGTTATTTTTTTGAGGTTTTTCGCACGATACGGGAGCCAGTCCCACGTTTGTCAAGCGTTCCAAGTGTTCTGTCCTTCCTGGAACAACGTCCCCCGCCTGACTATACGTTGCAAATCCAAGAGAAAGTTCTTCCATGAAAACGATTGCCGGCTTGATCGTCGGGCTGCTGCTTGGGTGTCGTCTGCTTGAGTCGACGTGTGACGGCGCGGAAAAGCCCAACGTGCTGTTTGTGTTGTGTGACGACCTTCGTCCGGATGCGCTGGGATGCTTTGGATCGAAGCATGTCAGGACGCCGAATATTGATTCCCTGGCTGCGCAGGGTGTTCGGTTTCAAAATTCGTTTTGTACGACATCGCTCTGCTCACCCAGTCGCGCCAGCATTCTGACTGGCCTCTACGCGCATCGTCACGGGGTTCGCGACAATTTTACAGAACTTCCGACCAGTTTGCCTCACTGGCCGGCGCGCCTGCAGGACAGTGGCTACGCGACCGCCTATCTGGGCAAATGGCACATGGGTGAAAACAACGATGAACCACGCCCCGGGTTCGACTGGTTTGTGACACACAAGGGGCAAGGTAAATACTTTGACACGGAATGGAACATTAACGGACAGCGGCGAGAAACGCCTCCAGGCTACTACACTCATATCGTCACGGATTATGCACTGGAATGGCTCAAACAGCAGTCATCAGAAAAGCCGTGGGCACTTTGCATCGGCCAGAAGGCGCCGCATTCCTTTTACTTCCCCGAAGAAAAATACGCTCACGCATTCGACGATGTCGCCGTCCCGTATCCTCAAAGCGCCTTTTCGCTGAAAGGTAAACCGGAATGGATCAGCCAGCGCCTGCGGACATGGCACGGAATTTATGGTCCGCTGTTTGAATGGCGCAAGAAGTTCCCCGACGACTCACCGAAAGCGGTCAAAGATTTCGAAAACATGATTCACGCCTATTGGGGCACTGTGCTCAGCGTTGATGACAGCATGGGGAAACTGGTCGCCTACCTGAAAGAAACCGGACAGTTTGACAACACCATCATCGTGTTTATGGGAGACAACGGGCTGCTGGAAGGTGAACATGGCATGGTCGACAAACGGACCATGCATGAGCCCAGCATTCGCATTCCAATTGTTGCGTGCGGGCCTGGACTGAGAAGCGAAAAAGTGGTCGCCGAACAAGTCCTGACGACGGATATCGCCCCCAGCATTCTGGAGTTGTGTGGTGTTCCGCCGCTGGAAAATATTCAGGGGCGGTCGTGGGTAAAGCTGGCACAGTCAGGAGACCCGGACTGGCGCAAGGCCTGGTTTTACGAGTACAATTATGAAAAGCAGTTTCCTTACACACCCAATGTTCGTGGTCTCCGAACCGACAATTGGAAGTTCATTCGTTATCCTCATGGCGATGGCTCACCCGACAGACACAAGGCCGAGCTTTATCATCTGACTAAGGATCCGGATGAACTCACAAATCTTGCGGATTCCACCGATCACAAAATTGGACGAGCCAGGCTGGAAAATCTGCTCGGACGGCTGATGGCTGCTGAAGGTTTGACAGCAGACACGGACAAGATGCCGCTGGATCAGGGCATTAAAACTGAACTGCCGGATCAGAAAATTCGATAAGGCCGACAAAAACTTTTTCAAGGTGTTTTTTCCATGGTCCGTTTCTCTGCAGTCGTCCTGATCGCCTTTACAATATGCTCATCATCCGTCTTTGCGGAAGGCTGGCGATCCATCAACGCGGATGTGGTTTATGGTCACAAAGCTGGCATGGCTCTGACGTACGATGTCGTCCGACCGACAGCAAAGCCGAACGGCGCGGCGATCCTGTTTATGGTCAGCGGCGGATGGGTTTCTGCGTGGAGTGATCCGGAGGCCGTTGTCCGTGCAGAAAAGCCGGACTCATTGAATATCTTTGAAAAGATCATGGACCATGGCTATACACTTTATCTGGTCCGGCACGGCAGCAGTCCTTACTTTAAGGTGCCGGATGCGGTCGCTGATGTAAAGCAGGCGATTCGTCATATTCGTGCTCACGCTCAGGATGCGGGAATTGATCCGGGTCGCATCGGAGTCTGGGGCGGAAGTGCGGGCGGCCACCTTTCGCTGGTACTGGGATCAATGGGCGATGATGGAGATGCGGCCGGGAAAAATGAGATTGAAAAAACCTCCAGCCGGGTTCAGGCTGTTGTGGCTTATTTTCCTCCGACCGATATTCGCGAGTACGTCAATCATAAAACACTCAGCCCGCGATTTCCTGCGGTCGTATTTCCGGACGACCTGGCGGATGACGTGTCACCGCTGCTGGCGGTGACGGCAGACGACGCGCCCACGCTGTTGATACACGGAGACATGGATGAACTGGTGCCGATCTCACACAGCGAACGCTTTTCAGAGGCCATGAAGAAGGCCAGCGTGACCTGTGAGCTGATCGTCATGAAAGGCGCGGCTCATGGATTTCCCGGGGAACAGGGGACGCAGGCCGAAACCGCATTGCTGAACTGGTTCGACAAACATCTGGTCAGTCCGGGCGAGGCGAAGTAGTCTGACTTCGCATGATGAGCACTGTTGACTCGGAGTTGACACAGAAAAGTGACGCGAGCGTCAGCAGATCCAGACAGAAAGGCGATCCCAACGTGGCCCAAAAAATTATCATCGACGCCGATCCAGGGATTTGTGACGCTCTGGCCATTATGGTCGCGATGGCGGACCCGTCTCTGGACGTGCTGGCCCTGACCGCTGTCGCCGGTGCTGTCTCAGGAATTCAGGCCACCCGTAATCTTCATTATCTGGTCGGCATAGTTGATCCGCTGCGGCATCCGCGAGTCGGGCAGGCGGATGTAAGCGACTGCGCGGCCGATCACGCTCCTTCCGGCATGCCACATCAGCAGGCATTGAACGGGCGCTTTGGCCTGGGTGAGACTGATCCGCTGGTTCCCGATCTGCACAACCGACGTGAATCGGCCAAGCTGATCGTCGATCTGGCGCGTGAGTATCCTCAGGAAGTTCGGGTCCTGACATTCGGGCCGCTGACAAATATTGCGATGGCGCTGGATCTTGATCCCGAGTTACCACTGCTGCTAAATGGTGTGATTTGTCAGGGCGGTGCCATGCAGAACAGTGGCGACGTCACGGCCGCGGCTGAATTCAATATGTGGGCGGACCCTGAGGCGGCCAGAGCCGTCATGAAATCGCCGGTTGGGAAAATTCTCGTGCCTTTGAATGTTAGTCAGAGCCCGGCGCTGTCATTTGAGGACATTGATCGGCTGAGCGGACTGATTCCGTCGACGCCGGTCGGCGAGCTGGTCACAGGCCTGATGCAGTTTGCGATTCGCGCCAATCGGCAGCAGATGCCTCGCGAAGAGGTCTCATTGCCGGCAGTGGCGGCGCTGGCGGTTGCCTCGCGAATGGCAAATTTTTCTACCGAGAGCGTGGTTCTGGATGTTGAGACGGTGGGTGAAATTACGTGCGGCATGACAGTCATTGACAACCGGCCGTATCGCTTCGGACAAACAAATGCGGAAGTCGTGACCGACCTGGATGCCAGTGCGGTGATTGATTACTTCTGCCGAAGTGTTCGGCGAATTGCTGTTTCATCCGATGGTCGATCGTGAATTTTTAAGGCAGACACTTCAAACGTGCGCGAACTTTATTCTTTTGCCGATGAGCGTCTGGCGCGTCGATTTGTTGATGTTCTGCAGTCGCGTAAAATGCCTGCACGCGCAGAGCAGGAAGGCGACGCGTGGGTCATCTGGATTGAGAACGATGACGACCGAGACAACGCACGCAATTTGCTGAACCAGTTTCAGACAGATCCGGAAGCGGACGAGTTTTCTGAAGCAGAGAAGATTGCGAGGAAGCTTGAACAAACGGCAAAGCAGGCGGCAAAGGCACGGCAGCGCCTGAATGTAAACATCAGAGATCGATGGCGCGGAGTCTGGTGGAAAAGCTGTCCAGCCACGGCGACGATGGTGGTTATTTCCTTTCTTGTGGCTGGCGCCGCAACGGACTGGGATTCGCCGAAGAAGTTCATGGGGCTCATTCCGGCCCTTTGCAGCGATGAACATTCTGTGATTCGAAATGCCCTGTTTATTCAGGCGCCTGTATTCTTTCTGCCCGGCCCCAACGGCGACGTGGCGCTGTTCGAACCGCCCAATCTGATGAAGACAATTCGCTCAGGTCAGATCTGGCGGTTTGTGACTCCCGTGTTTCTGCATTTTCATTTTCTGCACATACTGTTCAACATGATGTGGCTGCGAGACCTGGGTTCGCGAGTTGAGTTTGCTCGTGGAACTCGCCGCTATCTTATCCTGGTTATTGTGATCGCCGTTGTCTCGAATATCGCCCAACTGTTATGGGTCGGACGCTTTGGCGTCCCGTTTCTGGCACCCCGTTTTGGTGGAATGTCGGGCGTGGTGTTTGGCCTGGTCGGCTACACCTGGATGAAAGGAAAAACGCAGCCACAGGACGGGCTGGGGATGTCGCCCGATCAGATCATCATGTCAGTCCTGTGGATGCTGCTCTGTATTGGCGGTGTATTTGGAAACGTGGCCAACACGGTTCACGTCGTCGGATTCGTCACGGGGATGGTGCTCGGTGTCCGCCAGAAAGTCTGGAAGCATCTGATTCAATCGCTGAAAAGCACCGACGACGAATCATTTCTGTGAAAGTGTTATTCACTGCCATCGGTGAATCATCGTTCAAAAGTCGGGCAGTCGCCTGATGCTTCATTAACACCACGAGTTAAATGAAGACCAGGTACGTCTTGTCTCGCGATCTCTGAGCATATTTTTTGACCTCGCCAACCTTGCGGAAGATCGCCAGCGAGTTCGTGTCCTGCGTCAGCGAGAACAGGATCAACATCCGGATCCGATCAGCGAATCGATTGGCGCGTCCATACAGCAGCTCAAGGCGGCCGGATTGCACGCCACGCAGGTCCAGCAGGCACTCGATCAACTGGACGTGGAACTCGTCTTCACAGCGCATCCCAGTGAAGCGAAGCGTCGGTCCATTCGATCCAAACTGCGGCGCATGCGACAGTGCCTGGAAGACCTGGACCGAGCCGATCTGCTGCCGCGTGAACGGGCCGGTGTTCGGGCACGACTGCGTGCGGATCTGACCGTTTTGTGGCAGACCGAGTTTCTGCGCCCCATGCGACCGTCTGTTCTGGAGGAAGTGGAACGCGGGCTGTCAATTATGCCGCGGCTTTGGGAAGTCGTCCCGGAAATTTATTTGTCGCTGCGTTTGGCGCTCGTGCGAGAATTTCCCGATCACGAGTTTGCGCTGCCTCGGTTTTTGCGATTCGGATCATGGATGGGCGGTGACCGCGACGGTCATCCGGGCGTCACATGGGACATCACCGAACGGACGCTGGTCTGGCTGCGGGATACGGCCATTAATCGGCATCTGGACTGGTGTCGCAAGCTGTATGATTTCCTGTCGGTGTCGCGAAATGAGATCACTCTTCTGAACGATCTTCCCAACGCGATCGCGCAGGCAGAAGCTCGCTGGCCCGAGTTTGCTGAAACGCTGTCGCGAGTCGCTTCGCATGAAATTTATCGGCGCTGGATTCGCCTGATTGAATGGAGGCTGAAGCAATCGCGATGCAAGGAGATGAATCAGTCAGCACTGAGTGGCGCGTATCGTGACGGGCAGGAACTGGAACATGATGTCGATGCTCTGCTGGTCAGTTTGCACGCCTGCCATGGCCAGCAAGCTTTGGCTGTGGAAGCTCAGCGATGGCTGGATCTGACGCGCGTCTTCGGTCTGAACCTGACTCGGCTTGACGTTCGCCAGGACGCCAGTCGCTACCGCGAAGTGATGACGGAACTGTTGCGAGCTACGGGTGACTGCGAAGATTTCAGTGCGCTGGATGAAGCGGACCGCCAGGCGATGCTTGTCGCGACGATGGGACACTTAAAGCCGCTTAAAGAAGAAACGCTGGCCCCGCTGACGCAGGAAACGCTTTCGCTGTTTCGCATGTTGCGGCAGGCTGTGGAACGCTTTGGGCCGGACTGTCTGGGCGGCCACATCGTCAGTATGACTCGCTGGCCCTCTGATCTGCTGACCGTACTGTGGCTGTGGCGGCGAGCCTGTGCGGAACCGTCGCCTGACTCAACGGCCGCGGCTCCGCGAAATGCTCTGCGGATCATTCCGCTGTTTGAAAAGATCGGCGACCTCCGGGCGGCGCCGGAGGTCATGGCGAACATCCTGGACCAGCCTGTGTACGTCGACCACCTGAAGGCTCAGGACAATCGCCAGATTGTGATGGTTGGTTATTCTGACAGTACGAAGGACGGCGGATATCTGGCCGCCTGCTGGGGGCTCGATCGTGCTCAGGATTCACTGCATCAAACGGCCGCAGCGCGTAACGTACGACTCACGTTCTTCCATGGTCGAGGCGGCTCATTGGGCCGCGGTGGCGGTCCGGCAGCGCGAGGAATTTTGTCGCTGCCGCCCGACGCGCTCGGTGGCTCATTGCGTCTGACAGAGCAGGGCGAAGTCCTCGCCGAAGTGAAGTACAGCAATCGAGCAGATTGGCAGACGATTCTGGAGATGTACCGTCAGTGGCCGTTCTTTCAGGCGACAATCGACAACGCTGCCACGGCGCTCGCCAAGACAGACATGTATGTTGGGCAGTGCTATTCAGAATTGTGTTCCATCGAAGAGCAGCGGCGGGAGATCTGGATGCTGATCGCCAGCGAACGCGACCGATCGCGGCAGGCGATTCTGGATATCGTCGGTGGCTCGGAATTGCTGGCGACAACACCGTGGTTTCAGGGATCGATTGAAGTTCGAAATCCGGACATCGACCCGCTGAATCTGATTCAGATTGAACTGCTTCGCCGACGTCGAGCCCTGGACAGCACTGTTGATCAGACGGAACTGCAGCGTCTGCGAGACCTTTTGCGACTGTCGGTTCAGGGTGTCGCGGCCGGCATGCGAACGACTGGATGATGATCAAGGACTTCCGCCGGAAGCGTGTTTCGTCGCCTCGGCGTTCGGCTTCAAGCCCCACAACTCCGACAGCAGCTCGAACATTTCCGGATCATGTGACTTCAGTTCTTTGCTATTGAACGGAAAGAAATCGTTCGTGCTGAAGTAAGCTTCGGTTGATTCGGCAAAGTATTCCATCGGGCTGCTCATTCCATAAGCCTTCTCGAAGGAGTTCTGCCCGCGCACACCGTTGGACCGCTCCACACGATCATATTTTCCGCTCGCTTTTGCCGTCTCAAACGCCTTAATCACCTCTGCGTTTCCATAGCCGTCTGGCAGTACCCGAAAATGGTACGCGTGAGCAAGTTCATGCAGAGCAAAGTTGGGCATCCGAATTGTTTCCGCTTCGAAGTCCGCGATGTTGGTGAACTCCACCGACTTCACCATTGCCGGTTCGCGACCATTCTCCTTCAGCCATTCGGCCCCAGGATGAAACTCGGCCCTTGGCTGCACGCCGGGATACGACGGCGAAAAGTAAAGGGCCACTTTTTGAAGTTCGGCCACCGCCGGGGCAGGGACATGGCGAACAATTTCATCGAGCTGCCGTTTCAATAATTCAATCGCCTTCCCCGTTGCCTGCGGTTCGTTTCTCAGCAGCTCCCGATCAATATGCAATGACCATCCGAGAACATCGCGCGTCTCGCGCCGGATCTGAACCGGAGTCGCCTTCGACTCGTCGGCCTGGCTTGTAGCGGTGGTCTGAGTTGGCTCGCTCGCCTGGCAAGCTGAGTCAAACGGGTTGCTATCTGCGGCGGCGACTAAGAAAACCAGACTCAGAAATGGGCCAGGAGCAAACAGTCGTAAAGATCGAACTGATTTCATTGAATACCTTTGCAGCGAATCGGGTGATAATTTCACAGAGCAGAAACAGCGGCCCGACGTGAAAACCGTGTCCCGCGGAGCTTAGCAATGGAGCATGCAGAATGGTTGAAGGGTGTTCGTTCGTTGGGGCATTTGGGCAGAAAAATCATGGCAAGGCACACGCGGGCCGTTGTTAGCGGCGATCATTGGGGACTGCCGGGCTTTTAAAATACGCATCCGGCCGTTAGCGGAATCCGGGCGTTATTTGACGGGTGCTTCGCTTTTCTGAACGTTTAACAGTCTTCGCATTGCAAGGGCCGCAGATTCGGATGGTGTCTTAGAGACTTTGTAAGTCGGTCGATCAAAGCCTTGCCTGCAGCATGGGTTTTGACGAAACTCAGGAACTGAACCGGGACGATCGAAACCGGAAATGCAGCGTCACTTTTTTGAGAGCAGCCCCCTGACAGCCATCCTTGGTATCTCAGCCTTTTATCATGACTCCGCAGCTGCACTCGTTATTGACGGAAAGCTGGTCGCCGCCACGCAGGAAGAACGGTTTACTCGCCGGAAACATGACGACGGATTTCCTGAGCAGGCCGTCGAATATTGTTTGTCACAGGCTGGCCTGACGCCTGACAAGCTGGACTATGTCGGCTTTTACGACAAGCCATTACGTAAGTTCGAACGTCTGCTGGAGACCTATCTGTCGTACGCACCGTATGGATATCGGTCCTTCCGTAAAGCCATGCCGGTCTGGCTTCGGCAGAAGCTATACATACCACGAGAACTGCGGAAAGGCCTGAAAGAAAAGTACTCGGGCCGCTTCGTGTTTACCGAACATCATGAAGCCCATGCCGCCAGCGCATTTTTTCCCTCGCCGTTTGATGAAGCCGCTATTCTGACGATGGATGGAGTCGGTGAGTGGTCAACAACGACAATGGGTTGCGGCCGCGGCAATCGGATTGAGCTGACTCATGAAATCCGTTTTCCCCATTCGCTTGGGCTGCTGTATTCCGCGATGACGTACTACACCGGCTTTAAGGTAAATAGTGGCGAATACAAGCTGATGGGACTTGCACCTTATGGCGAACCTCTTTTTCGCGACCTGATCCTCAAGCATCTGTTAACGTTAAAAGAAGACGGCTCATTCCTGATGGACATGAGCTACTTCAATTATTGTCAGGGCCTGACGATGACGTCCGAAAAGCTGCACCGACTTTTTGGTGCACCGCCTCGAAAGCCGGAGTCCTTGTTGACTCAACGGGAGATGGACATTGCGGCCTCCATCCAAAGTGTGACCGAAGAAATCATGCTGCGAATGGCGCGGCATGTTCATCAGCAAACCGGTCTGAAGAATCTGGTGCTGGCCGGAGGTGTGGCGTTGAATTGTGTGGGGAACGGCAAAATTCTCCGCAAAGGACCATTTGAAAACCTTTGGATTCAGCCAGCCTCGGGTGATGCGGGCGGTGCTCTCGGAGCGGCCATGTTTATCTGGCATCAGTTGCTGGAAAAGCCACGCATCGCCATTCAGCCAGATGCTCAGCAGGGTTCGTTTCTCGGTCCAGAATTCTCCGACAAAGAGATCGCCGACTTCCTGAAAAGCCAGGGAGCCGTTTTCACGACCTACGACTCCGACGATTCCATGTGTTCGGCCGTGGCCGAGTTGATTGCCAGCGAGAACGTCATTGGCTGGTTTCAGGGGAGAATGGAATTCGGGCCTCGCGCGCTGGGAGGTCGCAGCATTCTCGGCGACGCACGCAGTTCCAAAATGCAGTCGGTGATGAATCTGAAGATCAAGTTCCGCGAATCCTTCCGGCCATTCGCTCCCATCGTGCTGCAGGAACATGTTCATGAATGGTTCCAGATGGAACCGGGGACCGACAGTCCGTACATGCTTCTGGTCGCTTCCGTCCAAGACCATCTCAGAATTACGCCCGATGCATCCGAAGCGACCGCGTTCGGAATTGATAAACTGAATTATCTGAGATCCAAAATCCCCGCGGTGACTCACGTGGATTATTCTGCACGCATTCAGACCATCGATCCGGAACGCAATCCGCTGACTCACCGACTGCTGACGAAGTTTAAAAACATCACGGGCTGCCCGGTGATGATCAACACCAGCTTTAATGTTCGCAGCGAACCCATCGTGTGCACGCCGGAAGATGCGTGGCGATGTTTTGCGATGACCGATATCGATGTGCTTGTGCTGGGGCGACATGTGCTGAAAAAAGAAGATCAGCCCAATCGCATGACGGAATCAGATCGCGAAAAACATCTGAAGCAGTTTGAAATGGACTAAGTCGCGGCCGGGATCACTGGCGACTGCCCACTCAAACAAACAAAGCCCGGCTTTTGGAAACCGGGCTTTGAGATCAAACTTTTGTCGAAGGCAAACGTTTAGTGTTCAAGAATACGAATGTTGCGCCAGGCCACATCGAACGGGCCTGTGCCCGCTCCAATGCCGTGAACCTGCAGGCCAATGTGGCCCTTTGGATGCGTCTTGTAGATTTCTTCATGAGTCAGATCGGCGACCATGTGGTCGTTGATCCATGTCTGAATGCGAGGCCCTTTGGCGACGATGCGGTACTTGTTCCACTCGCCATTCTTAAAGAAATCGTGAGTATGCTTTTCGTCTTTGGGTTCCGGCGACAGCCAGCCGTACTTTGTCGATTCACCATAAATGTACCCTGCCTGCCCGGGCCCGGCTTCGATTTCCACCTGCGGACCGTGGAAGACACCCAGCCCCTGCTTGTTGGCGTCCGCGTCGGCTTCGGTTTTGCCGCGTGAGCGAATCTGAACGCCGGAATTCAGCTGGTCGTGAACCTTGACTTCAAACTCCAGTTCGAAGTCGCCAAATTCTTTTTCGCTGGCCAGAAAGGAATTCGGGCTGCCTTCAACGGTCGTGCCAAGAATCGTTCCGTCTTTGACTTCGTATTTTGCTTTGCCGTGCTCAGCCTGCTTCCAGCCATTCAGAGTCTTGCCGTCAAACAGGCTGACCCACTTGTCTTCGCCGTGAGCCGCGGGTGCTGAGCCCAGCACAAACGCAACCAGTGCCATCAAAGTCATTCGCAACATGTGTAAGCTTACCTTTGTAGGTGATCAGGAAACTCATGACAGGGCCTGTGCCCTGGCGGAACTGCGTGGTTCGCAGATGTCGATACATCGTCGGTTGAAGATCAAAAAATGAAAAGTCCACAGGCGGGCGGCCTTGAAGTTTTGGTGCAAACTATGCCAGCAATGCCGCATCCTGAAGCGGCCTTTAAAACTTCCTGCCGCCGCCAGTAGCGTTTTCTGTCGCGAGTGCAATGCTCGGTTTCCCGTGGAGAGTTCGTCCTCGAAGCCATGCCTTCCGATGGCACTCTTCAGAAACGATGACGGCCGATCAGGCTGCTGCGACGGAACGCCATCTGACCAAAACCCAGTAGACAGCCCTCCGTTGTCCTGAAAGAATGATCGGCCGGTACCCGCCCCTGATCTACGAAACAGGCGTTTGAGACGAATCAGAATGAGAACTGGAATGCAAAAACGACTTTCACATGTCAAAATTCATGCTCTTTGGCTGGGTCTGTTCGCAATGACCGGTGGATGTGCGGATGACGGCTCTACGGATATCGCATCCACTGGCAATCCCGCGCCGGAAGCAGTCGTTGCCGCATCATCGCAGCCAGCACCATCCGCTTCAAAGTCTGCTGACAGCAACTCCGATGGTAAAGAGGTTTTCGAACTGAAGCCACTTTCGCTGAGCAATCTGCCGGGAAATTCGACAACCACAGGAAGTGATCCAGCGAGCGGCAGCAATACGGATTCAGAAAAGCAGATTCAGTCGGTGATCAGTCACCTTCAGCCACTGCAAATTCTGCTGGGACAGTGGCGCGGCACAACTCGCCGTGAGTTTGAGAACTTCAAAGCCGTCGACAATCATGAATGGGTCTGGGATCTTCGCACTCAACCGAATAATCCTGCACTGACGATTGGTTCTGACAAAAGTCCCTACCTGAAAAAAGGTCGACTCAGCTGGGATGTGAATCGCGAAAAATTCACTCTGACCGCGACCGATTCGACGGGAACCGAGCGAACCTTTGTCGGCGACTTTACTGAGCCGGTGCATGAGATCGTTGGCAGCGACGACAAGCTGCATCGCGTCTTCCGGCTTGAGTTCGTTCAGGAAGCAACATCTGACAAGAACGCACCTGAGTTCTGGCAGCTTGCATTCGCTCAGCAGGAAAACAATCGTTATCTGCTTGAGATTGCCAAGCGCCGCGGGAATGCGGCATTCGCTCGCTACGACACCGTATCGACTCAGCGCGAAGGCACCTCCTTTGCTGTCAGCGACACGGACTATGCGGAAAAAACCTGCATCATTTCTGAAGGCCTTGGAACCACGGAGCTGACTTATAAGGGGCGGTCGTACTGGGTCTGCTGCAGCGGGTGCAAGGCTGCGTTTGAAGAAGATCCGGAAGCCTGGATCGCTCGCGCTGCCACGCGGGAAAAGAAATAGCCCGCCATGCATTCAAATCCCTGTGTGGTTGCTGTCGATGTGGGAAACACGCGAGCCAAGTTCGGTCTGTTTCGCCTGACCCGCGATCACACGGCTGTGCCTGTGGATATTTCTGCGTGTTTACTCAGTCAAACAGCCGACCTGGCTTTGTTCCTGCAAAAATGGTGGACGGCTCATAAGGCCGCGACGCCGGTCTGTGCCATCGTTGCCGGGAGCCAGCCGGAGGTTCGAGACCGGTTGCTGGATCACTGGCCTCTGGTCGGATGCAGGCCGACTGTGATGAACAGCTATCAGCAGATTCCGATTCGTGTCGACGTGGATTTTCCAGACCGAGTCGGCATGGATCGACTGCTCAATGTTTTCGCGGCCGGGCGTCTGATGAGCGAAACGCGGTCGGCGATTGTGGTGGATTCGGGAACGGCGACAACCGTGGATCTGATGACATCCGACTTTGTTTTTCGCGGCGGAAGTATCCTGCCCGGCCTGCGTCTGTCGGCTCACGCAATGCATGACTACACGGCGCGGCTGCCACTGCTGAACGTGGATGAAGAGTTGGCCGAGCTTCCGGAACTGCCCGGCAGAAACACCGAAGCCGCCATGAGGGCCGGGCTGTTCATTGGCCAGCTGGGAGCCGTGCGAGAATTGATCGCTCGCTTAACGACTGCAGCGTCAGATCGATTCAGGGAATCCGCCAGCCCGAGCATCTTTGTCACCGGAGGCGGTGGTCGGCATCTGGCTGGGCACCTGTCAGGTGCGACTTACGTTGACAGCCTGCCTCTGCACGGTCTGGCGATTCTGGCGGGAATTCAAAGCACGCCGGATGGCGGCAGCGTCGCCGAATAAAGCCTCTCAAGGGCTGTTGCCGAATAAAAAATCGCGTGGCAGCGTTCACAGCCGTCACGCGATCTGAAATTCAAGTTGGGCTGAAGCCCGTTATTCTTCTGTGGACTTCGTCTCGTACAAGTGACTGGTGCGGCCACCTGAAACCATAGGTTTTTTGCGACGTGTGGAGAACGCGTTGGAAATCGCCGCAGAGCTTTCACGACGTCCGAGCGAGCCGTTGACGTGAAGGCTCTTCGCCCCGTTCGTCAACACGCCCGGATATTCCTTAGTTGGCGAGTACACCAGACGCTTGCTCGTGTATCCGATGTATTGAAGGAAGCTGGAAAGCGGCAGAACGTAGACTCCGCTGCGGTCAGCCGCGTCTTCCATTTCCACCTTGATCGTTCTGATCTTGTTGTAGATTTCTTTCTGAGCACTGTCGGCAGTCGATTCGTTGCCCAGGTCTCCTACAACCATAAAGCGGGTGGCTGATGTCACGTGGGATGGGATATCAGCACGCGTCAGTTCTTCGCCGTCCTTACCGAGAATCTTGCCCTTATCGTCGACCTGAAACACAACTTCTGCCCCGGAGGTCTCAACGATCTGGTTGAATTCCAGACGGTCACTGCCTGGGTTGCCGTCGAAATCCAGCATCCCAACAACTGCCACCTGCAATTTTTGACCCGGCCAGAACAGCGGCGAATAAATCGGGTCGCCTTCTGCCAGCGGATCGTTGAGTTTTTCAAACACGATGTGCGCTTTGGCGAGGTGCGGGCCCATAAGCTCCACGATCTCGATTTTCCCCTTGATGTCCTTGTCACTCTGGCGGCGACCGACGCCACTGTTGTTCTTCGTATAGACAGAAAAAGTGGTCCCGATACGCAGGTCGTCTCTGATCCCGATATCCACAGTACACCGACCGGAATTCTGGTCCACAAACATGAGCGACCCGTCAGGTCGTTCAAACTTGAGATCGTCGATTCGCATCTTAGCTTTGCGCAGTTCCTTAAGTGACGCATACTGGCTGTCAATTTCGGACTGCAGCGCGGCTTTGTCACGCTCAGAAACATCACGCGCATTGGAGAAGGTAGCCTGCAGCTGTTCCAGCTGCGTTGAGATCTCGTCAATCTGTTTCCGGCGCTGGGTAATCTGCTCGCCATGCAATCGCTCTTTAATAACAAGCTCAGCGTCCTTCTGATCGAGCGCTGTTTTGACAGTTTTCTTTGCGCCGTCCTGAGCTTCCAGAAGTTTCCCCAGCTCAGCGACTTTCGTATTCATCTGCACAAGCCGACCAGCGCTGGTCAAGGTGTACGCGTCGCGATCAATCGCAGCTTTCACAAGGGCTTCATCCAGGCCCAAAGTCGCCGAAGATCCGTCACCCGCCTTTACGTTAATCTGTGCTCGGGAGGCCGCCACGACTTCGTCCGGTGTTCCTGTAGGACGGCCGATCAGCTCTTTTAAGGAGTTGACCTCGGTCTGAAGATTCTGGATCTCAGACTTCGCGCCCGTATCAGCCTTCGTTGCGGCATCAAGACGAACCTGGAGATCAGCGCTGTTCGTCCATGTAAAGTACCAAGCAACTCCCATGCCCACCGAAAGCAGGACAAAGATCGAATGCCAGATTACCAGACTTTTATTGTCTTTTGAAGCCATTGAGTTGCCTCTGTCCCTGCGAACTGAGTTGCGATATGGAGAGCAAATTAACGCGGGGAACCGGATATTTCCGAGTTCACCAGTCGCTTGCTCGAGTATCCGATGAAATCAAGAAAACTGGAAAGACTCAGGACATAGACACCACTGCTTTCGGCAGCCCTGATCATCGCCCGCTGGTGCTCTTCGATTTGGGTGGCGATCAGAGTTCGAGCCTCATCAGCACCAACTTTGTTCGGGGCACCGCCAATGACCAGAAAGCGAGTTGCTGCGGTAATTCTTACCGGAATGTCAGCGGCTGTCAGAACCTCCCCGGCATTTCCCAGAATTCGAGCGTCGTCATCGACTTCGATAGCTACATTGATGCCGGAAGCTGAAGTTATCCGATGGAATTCTTCTCGATCGTTGCCAGGATTTCCATCAAAGTCCAGAACACCAACAATCGCAATCTGAAGCGGCTGACCTCGCTCAAACAGGGACGAATAGATGAAATCGCCAGGCGACAGCGGGGCAGTTTCCTTCTGAGACACAATGCGTGCCTCCGCCAGATGGTCCTCCAGCAGTGCGACGATCTCAATCTTGCCCTTCTTGTCACGAGCATTCAGAGCCTGACCGACTTCCCGGCTGCCCACTGAGTAAACGGAAAACTCCGTGCCGACTCGCAGCTGATCAAGACTTCCAAGATCCACATAAACTCGGCTGGTCGTCGCGTCAACCATCGTGATGTTTGCATCAGCTCGCTCGAAGGTCGCGCCTTCCAGTTTCAATTTTTCGCGGCGAAGAACAATCAGCGCCTTTCGCTGGCGGGAGATTTCTTTGTTGAGATTGTCCTTCTCTTCTTCGCTGGCCTTCACGAAAGTCGTGTAGCGATCCTGCTCTGCGCGCAGGTCAGTCTTCTTTGAGTCGATGCCTTTTTCTTCTTCCTCAAGCTTCGCCGCGTGCTGAGTCTCCTTTGTGCGAAGCTCCTGCTCCTTCTGTTCCAGCGACGCCTTCATGCCCTTCAGGGCTGTCTCGTGGGATGCCACCTGATTGCTGATCTCCACAATTTTCGCATTTGTCTGCTGCAAACGTTCAGTCGCTGCCAGAGAAGCAGCGTCTCGCCCGGCCGCATTATTGATCATGGCCTGTTCCGCCGGACTCGATGCCAGCGATGGGTCGGCAGCGTACTTTGCCACGAGGGCTTGAGTGCTCGCCACAACCTCATCGGTCGCCCCAGGCTGCCCAACTAGCGCCCGCAGCGATTCGGTGTCGGCCTGAAGGTTTCGAATTGCGGATTTCGCAGTCGACTCAGACTTAGTTGTCTCCGCCAGTTTCTGCTTCAATTGGTTCGAAAAATCCCACGAGAAATACCACGCAACGCCGAAGCCCAGGGACAGCAGGACAAAGACGGAAAGTGAGTAGACAAGGGAGTTGTCTTTGGAAGCCATTGAGTTGCCTCTGTTTCGACGATCCGTCGAAATTGATGATCAGTGCCGGGTCAGAATCGACGTTAAGGCAGATGAAGGCGCAAGATGAACTGCGAGTGCAGATTACGGAATTCGAGAATCATTTATTGAAGATAACGGCTGGGAGGTGGGAGTCAAGAAGTTCTTCCCTTCTCCAGCCTGTTCAAGCCGTGTTCCCTTCGGATGTTTCCGAAGCCACTGAAATCAAGCAGAGAGTTTGCGTCTTCCTGGGTCAGGGGATGGCGATCTCTTGTTCTGCTGTTTCTTCGAAACTTGAGCCGGAGAAATTGCGACTTCCCGAAAGAGATAGGAATGCTCTGAACTTTCACTGAACTCCGGCAATGACTGCAGGTCCGCTTATACCGATTCTGCGGAACCCTCAAGCTCGATCCGGAACGCGCAGAGAACAGAGCTTCGCCAAGGTGCCGTCTGCGTGCTGGAGTCAGGTTCCCACGCACGAGAAACGTTAGGGCGGTCCGTCTCAGGTTGCAGAACGCGAGGAGTCCCACGGAAACGGCAAGTCGCTTGGTTGCAGACAGATATTCGTTTTGTCATAGTCCGAATGTCTCCGCGGGAGCGGTCGCCACCGAGAAAATTCGCGCTGAATTTTTCTGCTGGTGGCGACGTTGATCGCCAGTTGTCGGCAGGGCCGGTGCAGGGTATGCGCTGGCCTTGATTGACCCACACTGTCCAAACCTGTTTTCGGGTGCGTGATCCATGATGTTCGCCGCTCAATCAATCGCCCAGTTTCTCGGATCTCTTGGCGGTTGGGAATATGTGATTGCCGCAGTGATTCACGCGGTTCTTCTGGTTCACGTCTTTGCTCTTTCTCCATTTGCCTTCATCTGGCTGGAGAGAAAGGTCTCCGGGCGAATTCAGGACCGTCTCGGCCCGACGCGTGTTGGCGGCCTCTTTGGCTGGCTTCAGTCGCTTGCCGACGGCATTAAGCTGGTTCAGAAGGAGGATCTTTGTCCTTCCGCTGCGGACTCGATGCTGTTTCGCTCTGCTCCCTATGTGGTCTGTGTGGCTTCCTTTGCGGCGTTTATGGTGTTGCCTTTCAGTCATGGCTGGGTGGCGGTTGCTGCGGATTGCGGTCTGTTTATTATTCTGGCGATTTTATCGCTGGAAGTGTTCGGGATCATCATGGCGGGCTACTCCAGCGGCTCAAAGTGGTCGCTGTTTGGCGGGATGCGTGAGGCGGCTCAAATGGTCAGCTACGAAATCCCTTTGGCAATTTGTGCTTTGGTCCCTGTCGTTGCCGCAGGTTCCCTGAATCTTGGTGAGATCGGCGGGATGCAGCGCGGATGGTTTGGTTACTGGTTTATCTTCCACGATCCGTTCACCTTCATCGCGTTCTTCGTGTACTTCGTCGTTGCCACGGCCAGTTGTAAGCGAGCTCCGTTTGACCTTGCAGAAGCTGAAAGCGAGTTGGTCGGCGGGTTTCACACAGAATACAGCGGCATGCGATGGTCGTACTTCTTCATGGGAGAATACGCCAGCATGTTTGCGGTTTGCGGGATCGCATCGATTCTGTTTCTAGGTGGGTGGAACACCGGGATTGGCCCGCTTGATGACGCTCTTTACGCGGCACGCAATGCGGGGGCTGATGGCACGGGCTCCGCGGCGCTCGGTTATCTGGCGAATGTGCTTGGTGCGTTTGTGTTTGTGTCCAAGGCTAGCTTCGGTGTGTTTGTGCAGGTGTGGCTGCGGTGGACCCTGCCTCGTCTTCGAATTGATCAGGTGATGACGACTTGCTTGAAGTATCTCGTTCCGATCAGTTGCTTTTTGTTTCTGGGGGCGATTGTGTGGCCGCTGTTGTTGTTGACGGCGATTGGTCGAACGTCATGGACCTCGAATCCACTCGGCAATCTGGTGGCGGAAGAAGTTCGGGCAAACCAGATACAGCGCGCGGCCGGTTCCGTGGGTGCCTCGGTTTCAGCGGCGATTGAGAAGGAGGCTGTGCGATGAGTGGTGAAAACTTCCTTTTCAGTGTGTTTGCTCTACTTACATGTGGTGGTGCTATTGCGGTTGTTGTGAGCCAGACCGTTGTGCGCATGGCCTTTTGGCTGGTGATTTCTCTGGGAAGTACAGCCGCTCTGTTCTTTCTGGCGAATGCAGACTTCGTCGGCGCTGCTCAGTTGTTGATTTACGTCGGTGGAACATTGGTGCTGCTGGTGTTTGGCGTGATGCTGACAGCCAGTGGGCCGTACATGAAGATTGGCACTTCTGCCGGAGAGACTGTAGTTGCCGGTTTAATCGGTCTGTTGTTTTTGTTTGTTGTTTTGTCCAGTGTGAGTGGGGTGAAGTGGCGGGAGCCGGTCGTTGTTTCTGCGGAAAATATCGCGACCGGGGCCGTCGGGAATACTTTGCGGCCTCTTGGGTTGAGTTTTCTGGGGGCGAGGCCGGATCTCAGTGTTTCTGAACCCGATCAGGCGGGGCGCACTGGCTACCTGCTGCCGTTTGAAATAGTTTCGATTCATCTGCTTGTGGTGCTGATTGGTGCGTCCTATCTGGCCAGAGCCAAGCGTCGTGCAGAGCCAGTTGACCAGGCTGCCTGAGTCTGTTTTTTTCATGGCTTCCTTGCCTGAGTTTCGGTGGCAATTTCTTTAAAGAGGTCTGACTGTTCATGGCTGCTGATCTGAATGCCTATCTGCTGGTCGGAACTGTTCTGTTTGTCTGTGGCGTCATCTGCATGGCCACAAAGAGAAATGGGATTGGCGTTTTGATGGGTGTGGAGCTCGTTCTGAATGGGGCGAACGTGAATTTTGTTGCGTTTTCGCGACACACGGATCTTGGTCTGGATGGTCAGGTGTTTTCTTTGTTTGTGATTGTTCTTGCGGCTGCTGAGGCGGCTATGGCCCTCGCCATTGCTCTGAACTTCTACAACAATCATTTGACCATCGACGTAGATCGCGCAAACAAGCTGAAGGGCTGATGCGGTTCACTTACTGTGTTTTTGTTGGCTGAATACGACGCTGATTTTCTGGAAGAAACATGGTTGGCGAAACACTAAGAAACCTGCTGATGATCGCGTGGCTGCTGCCGCTTGCGGGTTTCGCTGTGGAGATCTTCGGTGGCTTCTGGGGCTCGCGAAAAAGTCGCGCCGCTGCCTGGATGGCGGTTGGGTGCATTGCTGCTGGCTTTGTCTGCAGTGCCAGTGCTCTTGTGATCTGGGGCAATGCAAACCACTGGTCGGTTCTGAGCCCTGACGCTCATCATTCCGATGCCGAGCATGGTGATCATCATCCTGCTGAGGATGGTGACTCACACGGCGATGACCACGCGCCCGCGGCTCATGGTTCTCTGGCCAGCGATTCCAATTATCGCTTGACTTCACTGGCGGATGAGAAGGTTGAAGCGGCTTCCGTTTCGCATCCAGTCGGTCCGACGGTTTATTCGGGCACGCTCTATTATCTGGCGCGCTTTGGCAGCCTTGATATTTCCCTGGATTATTACATCGACAGTCTGACGCTGGTGATGTTTACGATGGTGACGTTCATTGCAACGTGTATCCATCTTTTTGCCATGGGCTACATGTCAGAAGAGCTTGCCGAAGAATACGTTGATCACAACGCTCACCTGTCGAACGGTCACCACGTCCATCGCCCGGGTCGCTTCTACCGATTCTTTGCGTTCCTGTCGCTGTTCTGCTTTTCAATGCTCGGGCTGGTTCTTGCGGGCAATATTTTCCAGGTCTTTGTGTTCTGGGAACTTGTCGGTATCTGCAGCTTCCTGCTGATCGGTTTTTATACTGAGCGCAAATCGGCTAGTAATGCGGCGAATAAGGCCTTCATTATGAACCGAGTCGGGGACTTTGGGTTTCTGATTGGTCTGATGGTCGTATGGACTTTCTTTGGCACCTTCCGTTTCGGCGAAACGGTTAACGAAAAGGGCGAAGTTGTTCAGGCGGGTTTGTTTCAGCTGTTACAGCGTGATGAGACTGGAAATGTTGTTCGCGACGCCGAATCGGGCGAAGTGGTCATCGGCGCTCATGACGCATCGCTCACACCGGGCAATACTCATAAAACGATTCCCTATTTTCTGCTTGTCGTTGCCGGACTGGGTGTATTCGCGGGATGTGTCGGAAAAAGTGCACAGTTCCCACTTCAGACATGGCTTCCGGACGCGATGGAAGGCCCGACTCCTGTGAGTGCTCTGGTTCACTCGGCGACCATGGTCGCGGCGGGCGTTTATCTGGTGGGACGTTTCTACCCGATGTTTGTCCAGGAAGTGCTGCTGACGATCGCGTATGTGGGTTGCATCACTTTGTTCATGGCCGCAACGATTGCTGTTGTCGCGACCGACATCAAGAAGGTTCTGGCGTACTCGACGATCAGCCAGCTGGGCTACATGATGCTGGGGCTTGGCGTTTTCGGCTGGGGCGCTGGACTATTCCATCTTGTGACTCACGCGTTCTTCAAGTCTCTGATGTTCCTGTGTTCGGGCAGCGTTATTTACGGCTGTCATCACGAACAGGAAATGCCAAAGATGGGCGGTCTGTGGCGCAAGATGCCCATAACCGCTTTGACTATGCTGATCGGTGTGATTGCCATCAGTGGTCTGGCGATTCCGGGACTGATCTCCCTGTCGACCATCTTTGCCTTCTCAGGGTTTTTCTCAAAGGACGCAGTTGTTGCCACGGCTCTGGCCTTCGTGAAGGCGAATCCATCGCATTTTCTGCTCTTTTTGATGCCACTGCTGACTGCCGGGATTACTGCGTTTTACATGTTTCGGCTGTGGTTCTACACGTTTGCCGGAACGCCTCGCGATCGACATGTTTACGATCACTGTCATGAATCACCGCTCATCATGACGGTACCGCTGCTGATTCTGTCCTTCCTCGCGGCATTCTGTGCTGTGGGTGGAGAACAGGGCCCGCTGTACAAGCTGATCACTGGCGACCAGCCGGCGCATGTTTCGCAGGGTGTCACGGCAGCCACTGCAGGCGGCCTGACTCTTCCTGGCCACGACGCCATCCATGCAGTTCATGGTCAGGCGGGAACGCTGGCTTTGATTGCTGCTGTGAGCGGAACGCTGATTGCCTGGGTGCTTTACGGAACAACCATGGTCAATGTGGCTGAGATGAAGCGGCAGCTTGCCGGGCTTCACAGCTTCCTTGTTAATAAGTGGCATTTTGATGAACTTTACGATGCCCTGTTTATGAAGCCGACCCACATCGTTGGAAAGTTCTGTTCGTGGATTGATCGGACGATCTTCGATGGCATCATTCATGGCTCTGCAAAGGTCATGTTGCTGGTGTCAAAGTGGGATCGTCTGTTCGACGAAAATCTGGTTGACGGATTCGTCAACCTGCTTGGGACATCCACATTTGCTGTCGGACGTTCTCTGCGAGTCGTCCAGACCGGACGACTTCGCCAGTATGTAATGTTTATTGTTGTCGGTGTAGTAGCTCTCTTTGCCATTCTGTTCACAACCTTCCCGGGTTAGTGATCCGCCTGGCAAGGCCCAGTGTTTTATGCGGCATGTTTTCGATCTTCGCCTGTGTTCAGGCGGTGTTAGGCAGACTGCGATCAGACGATGAATCCTGAATTCCTTCTCTCTGCAATCATTTTCGTCCCCACCCTTGGTGCACTTTTGCTGGCGATCTTATTCGACAGTAAGAATGCTGAGGCAATGAGGCTCTTCGCATTTGCAACCACGCTGGTCACATTTGGCCTGACGCTGATGCTGTGGGGCGATTTCCAGGGGGCGACCCCGGGGATCCAGTTTGAGGTTGCAAAACCGTGGATTCCGACGTGGCACGTTTATTATCGGCTGGGAGTTGACGGAATCAGCCTGCCGCTTGTGCTGCTGACCGGTCTGGTGAGCTCGCTTGCGATGGGCGCCAGCTGGAGCATCACAAAGCACGTCAAGGGTTACCTTGTTTTGTTTCTCATGCTGGAAACCGGCATGATGGGCGTCTTCCTTTCGCTCGACTTCTTCCTGTTCTACGTGTTCTGGGAAGTAATGCTGCTGCCGATGTACTTCCTGATCGGCGTCTGGGGCGGGCCTCGCAAAGAATACGCTGCTATCAAATTTTTCCTGTACACACTGGCGGGCAGCGTTCTGATGCTCGTTGCAATGCTGATGTTTTACTTCAACGCACCGGATCCGGATGGTCGATTCAACATAATCAAGCTGGCTGAGGCAGCTTCGACCGGTGGCCTGCTCAGTCCTTCGCTGCAGATCACCGCCTTCGTGATGCTGTTCATTGGTTTCGCAATCAAGCTGCCCGCCTTTCCTGTGCATACATGGCTGCCGGATGCTCACGTCGAAGCTCCAACTCCGATCAGTATGATTCTGGCCGGTGTTTTGCTGAAGATGGGTGGCTACGGACTCATCCGAATTGCCTTCCCGCTTTGTCCATACGGGGCTCAGTACTGGGCCTACACGATGGTTGCGATTGGTGTCATCAGTATTATCTACGGTGCCTTTGCCGCTCTTGCTCAGACCGACTTCAAGCGAATGGTCGCCTACAGTTCGGTCAGTCACATGGGCTATGTTCTGCTGGGTCTGGCTGTCTGGAAGATCAATGAGGTGACCGGGGAGACCACAAATTCAGACTACTGGCAGATGGGTCTGAACGGGGCGATGTTCCAGATGATTGCTCACGGCATTTCCTCGGCCGGTATGTTCTTTATGGTGGGCGTTATTTATGACCGCGTTCATCATCGTGATCTGAACCGGTTCGGTGGCCTGATGGGAAAAATGCCGCTGTACAGCGGTCTTTCAGCTGGGTTGTTCTTCGCTGGTCTGGGTCTGCCGGGCCTGTGTGGATTCATCGGTGAAGTGTTCGTCGTCCTGAGCACATGGAGTTTCAACCCGGTTCTGGCGATTATCGCTGCTTCCGGTGTGATCCTGACGGCCGGCTACATTCTGTGGGCACTGCAGCGAGTTTATCTTGGAGCGGAATACAAGGGGCCTCACGCTGAAGATCTGACGCCGATCAACATGCGTGAAAAATCCATTGCCTCGGTGTTGCTGGTTCTGGCGATCGTCTTTGGTGTTTTCCCTGCGATCATCTTCAACATCATGGAGCCTTCCGTGAAGGCGATGGCCGAGGCGGCGGAGTCTGGTTATCAGCAGTCTGCTGCTCAGGCCAGTCAACTTCAGGCCCAGCGATAAGTCTTGACGGTTTCGTGACCGCTGTTCGTTTTCTCCATAGTCGGTAAGTGTCGCAATGCTGTTCACTGAGCTTATCAATTCTCTGATCACTGATACGACGCAGTCACTTCCTCGCTTTGGTGTGGAACTGTGTTTGAGTGCCACCATTGTTCTGATGCTGCTGATGCGACTGACCGGGATTGACAAGGTCATCCCAGCGTGCATGACAGCAACGCTCGGAGCACTTGTTGCCACATTTCTGGCCTACCGCCAGTATGATGCTATGCAGTCGCTGGACGTGGCGGCGTCCACGAAGATCTTTACGGGTCTGTTGATTCACGATTCGTTCACAATCTTTTTTCGCGGATTCCTTGGTCTGTTTCTGCTGCTGACCGTTTCCCTGACCAGTCTCACCGGTATTCCGGATGAGGACGATGGCCCTGATTTCTATTCGCTGCTGTTCGGTGCCACGATCGGCATGATGTTGATGGCGAGTGCCAATAATCTGCTGATGCTGTTTGTAGGCGTCGAAATGGCGAGCGTGCCAAGTTATGCCATGGTGGGCTTCCTGAAGGGGCGCAAACCAAGCAGCGAAGCGGCGTTGAAGTACGTCGTCTACGGAGCGGGTGCGGCTGGCGTGATGCTGTATGGCGTCAGTCTGTTGGCTGGCGTGCTGGGCACAACAGATATGTCGCTGCTTGCCTCGCGTCTTGCAGAAGCTGCGGTAGGTGGTTCGGGTGGTCTGAGTGATCCTGAATTGCGAACGGCCTCGCTGGGGATCATGCTGGTCATGGTCGGGCTGGCGTTCAAACTGTCACTGGTCCCGTTCCATTTCTGGGCGCCAGATGCTTTCGAAGGTGCATCGGCTGAAGTGGCCGGATTCCTGTCTGTTGCTTCCAAGGCTGGAGCCTTCGGGCTGCTCGTACGACTGTGTCTTGCAATTTCAGGAGCTGAAGGCACGGGTCCGCTGATGATTGCGTTCGGCGTGGGACTCGGTTTTATTGCCTGTCTGACAACAACTTTCGGCAATCTTGCGGCTTACACGCAGACAAATCTGAAACGACTGCTGGCTTATTCAACGATTGCTCATGCCGGTTACATGGTTATGGCGGTCGCTGCGCTACTGGTGATGTCCAACAGCCCGCAGGCAAAGTCGCTGGAAGTGAACATCAACCAGTCCATCGAAGGTTTGCTGTATTATCTGGTCGTGTACCTGTTCATGAACCTTTGCGCGTTCGCGGTGATTGCAATTGCCAGAAACTACACGTTCAGCGAAGAAGTGGACAGCTTCAAAGGGCTCGTCAGCCAGTCACCGACTTTGTGTATTGCAATGCTGATTTGCATGTTCAGTCTCGTCGGGATGCCGCCGTTTGGCGGCTTTGTCGGCAAGCTGTTCATCTTTGCTTCTGTATTCAAGGCGGGCGAGGTCCACTGGTTCATGTATGTGGTGGTCGCCTTTGGAGCTTTGAATACGGTCTTCAGTCTTGTGTACTACATTCGTGTTCTCAAGACGATGTTCATGGACGCTCGTCCTGCCGACGCTCGCCCAGTCCCGGTTCGTCTGGCTTCGTGGGAATCTGCGTTTGTTGTGACGCTGGCTGTATTTGTGCTGCTGCTTGGGATTCTGCCGCGACTGATGAGCGACACAGCCAGTCATGCCGCTCAATCGTTGGCGATGTTTCATTAAGCCGTCCGCCATCTTGTGATTTCTGAAGACTCCGCTCGAATACAGGTTTGTCAATGACGTGCCAGAACAATGAACTCGTTCTGAACAATACTCTGATTCAGATGGCCTGCAGTTTTTTGCAGTATGTGGCCGAGTCATGGCCTTGGGTGAACGTCGATTCCGGCTTCATCGAAGCTCAGGTGCGAGTCCTTGCGGCCCGGCAGCGACAGGACGTCGGCGAGATTGTCACACTGCTCACCGAGCGTGAACATTATATCGATTTTGGCTCATTCCCGACCGAATACACCGACCAGCAGTTTCTTTCTCTGCAGGTGTTGATTAGCCGACTGAAGCTCAGTCAGACACTGATTTGCAACCGGATCTCTACCGCCGGCGTTTCTCTGAAAGCCGGTGGTGATGTTGTTGCCGCTGAATTGCTGGCCTCCGTAGAAATTCACGAACGCGATATCCTGAATGCATTGTTCGAAGTGGAACAGGAACTTCTGGCGGCCAAAGCTGTCGTCTGATCTGTCCGGTTGATCTGCTCGGTTGATCTGTCCGGTTGATCTGCTCGGTTGATCTGCTCGGTATCACTGCCATCCTGATGTGACCGCATTGCGTTGGGAAAGTTTTCGCTCCGAGCGCACCGCAAGCCTGCTCCGGATGCAGCATTCTTTCGCCTGGCGACATCGGCCGTCTGCAAAGCCTGTGTCTAATCCGTTTTCTTCAATTTCTGCAGCCAGGGGTGGCGAGCCGCCGCGACACCGATACCATTCGGCATTGCGTTTTTTTTATGCGTTGAAATTGTAAAGTGGAGAAGACACTCGTGGGCAAATCGGTTGTCCTTGCGTACAGCGGCGGGCTTGATACCTCAGTTCTGGTGGGATGGTTGCAGGATGAAGGATATGACGTGCATTGTCTGTACGTCGATCTGGGACAGCCCTGCGAAGACCGCGACGCCATTATGAAGAAGGCGCGTGACATTGGCGCGAAGTCTGCCGAGCTGGTTGATGTTCGAGAAGAACTTTGCCGTGATTTTGCGTTTCCGGTTTTGCAGTGGCAGGCACGATACGAAAATATCTATCTCATGGGCACCAGCATCGCGCGACCGCTGATTGCCAAAGCATGTCTGCAGCGTGGGCGTGAAGTGGGAGCAGAAGCTTTCGTTCACGGAGCGACTGGCAAAGGAAATGACCAGTGCCGCTTTCAGCTGGCCGCGGAGGCTCTGGAACCCGGCATTCGAATTATTGCTCCGTGGAGGATGCAGAAATTTCGGGACCTCTTCCCGGGCCGCACAGAGATGCTGGCTTACTGCGAAAAGAAAAATATCCCCGTCAAGGCGACTGCGAAGAAGCCCTATTCCAGCGACGAGAACTGTCTGCACATCAGCTATGAAGCGGGTGACCTGGAAGACCCGACGGTCGATGGTACAGTCGTAATCGATTTCGGGATGTCCGTGTCGCCTCAGCAGGCACCCGACAAGGAAGAATCTGTGACGATTCGCTTTGAATCGGGCGTCCCGGTGGCCGTCAACGGCAAGAGCCTGAGTGCTGCGAAGCTGGTGGAAGACCTGAATGCCATCGGCGGACGCAACGGCTGCGGTCGCATCGACATCGTCGAAAATCGTTTTGTCGGCATGAAGAGTCGCGGGGTTTATGAAGCTCCCGGGATGACACTATTGTACGCGGCCCATCAGGGGCTGGAGCAGATGACGCTCGATCGCGATCTGACTCATCTCCGCGATTCACTCAGTGCGCAGGTGGCTGAGATGGTCTACTATGGATTCTGGTACTGTGCCAAAATGGATGCTCTGATGGCCTTCATTCGCGAAACCCAGAAGCCTGTCACTGGTGAAATTAAACTGACGCTCTACAAGGGCAATGTGCGAGTCAGCAGCCGAACGTCTCCGTACAGTCTCTACAAAGCTGACATTGCGAGTATGGAAGCGGGCGGCTCGTATGATCAGACTGACGCTGAAGGCTTCCTGAGAATTATGGGGCTTCCAGTGCGAGTTCAGGGATCAGTGCGTCCTCGTCCGTACTAATACCGTTACAGCCCGGAAGGCCTTGTGCCTTCCGGAACTTGTAACCCATAAAGAAAGCCCAGCGCCTGAATGGCTTGGGCTTTTTTTATCCCGGGCTGAAAGATGTCGTGTAATCCCCCTTGCCTTCAACGACCTGTTCGGCGATTGCGACTTGAGTCCCCATCGCATCAATGGTAATGATGGATCCATTGAGGTCGATAAGTTTCAAAAGCTCTGGAATTGCTGTGATTTCATTGGATTTTACGTCCGTCGCAACCTGAGCCAGCGTCAGTCCGAACTCTGATAACCATGCACTCACCATATGCATGGGACCAAGTCCCTTCGCACGATTGTGGCTGCCCTTCATCGCCTTGCCATCAATCGCCACGTGATCTTTTAACTCTGCGTTAATACCAGCCTTCTCTTTGGGGCATCACGCAGCGAGTTCAGCCAGCAGGCAAAGCATGATTGAAACGCATCGACTTGCAGGGCTGACAGGACTCGTCGAATCACGTCTCGCGAAGGAATGCCATGAGGCAGGTCGAGCGACTGGACCAGCAAGTCTTTTTTGGCAACAGCCCATCTGGAAATTGCTGTCGGTCCATCCGAGCCGGCAAGGACTCCCATCAAAGAGATCGTCAGAACACTGGGCAACGGGTGGTGCCGATTAACAGGCGAACGAGGATCTTCGAGCTCTTCAAAGTGACAAATAATTTCGCTCAGCCCATATTGATATTTGATCGTGACAAGACTTCTCTCCATAGCATGCGATGACAGTTCGTATGCTGCGGAGGCGTACTCTAAACCTCGCAAAAGCGCAACCCTCTATCTTGCCAAATCAACCCAATGTGCGAGCTGGCCTTGGTCCAGTGACCGCCTGCCAGGCTGCCCGTCACACTTGGGTGGCTCATGGGCAGACACAATCAGAGCTGGTGGATTCCGCGTGCACGAGATCACCTGCACTTCGAAGCTCGGTGGCCTAATCCAGTCGTACTCGCGACGAGCGTGTTGGATGAGTGTTCAGGAGGTGAATAAGTGCATGGATTCCAAATCCCCGAAAGGGAACAGGCTGTGAACTCCGCAAACCGCACGAAATACCGCGGGAAACGAAAAAACGCCGAGAGGGACATTCTCGGCGTTTTCGGCTAACTGGACTGTCAGCGAAGTTGGCTGACAGAAGTTAGCTCCCCGGAAGGAACTCTCTTCATAACTCCTCGAAAAATGTCGCGCCTTTTTTGATATTGCAAGTCTTTTGATAACAATACTTTACGTGTCTTGCCAGTTTGGCAGGCCAAAGAATGGGGTGGAAGCGAGCGATGAGTACCTGCTTATTTGTCAGCTTGCCATGCAACCGAAGAGAAGGACATTGTGAGCAGTACTGCATCCGTTCATGGCGGAACCTGCATTCTCCCGACCAGCTTTCCGCCTCAGGGATATGCGGCGTCTCTGCACAATCGTAGTGAAGCAAATAAAATTTCACATTACGCTCCAGACTCGCAGACGGGACCGTTGGGAGATCCAGCCACAACGCCAAATGCCCGAGTCACCTGGCAGGCGATCTGGACTGACGGCATTGGCCGGCAGGTGGCGGCGGCCAGCTACGGCACAAACGGTGGGACGGCTCTGACTCGCCCGGCGACGAGTCCATCGCGGTCGGACACCGTTCTGATCTCGACCGTGCAGTACAACGATGCCGGAGATCGGGAACTGGTGTTCGATCCGAACAATCAGGTGACCCGGTTTGAATATGATGACGCAGGACGCACCATCAAGCTGATCGAAAACTATCAGTCGAGCGGCCCGGTGCAGCCCGATGTGAATCGCACCACGGAAACCAGCTACAACCCCGACAGTAACGTGGCGACGCTCACGGCGTGGAACACATCCACCGGAAATCAGACGACAAATTACACGTATGGAACCACGCTGAGCGATTCTGATATCGCCACCAGCACGCTGCTGCAACAAGTGGCCTATCCGGATTCCGTCGATGGCAGCGATGTCGTTCTGTTTGCGTACAACCGTCAGGGGCAACGCAAAGCGTACACCGATCAGCGAGGCTGCTCGCATGAGTATCTGTTCGACGGCCTCGGTCGGCAGATTCATGATTGCGTGACGGCTGTCGGGACCGGCGTTGATGCGGCTGTTCGGCGTTTGTCCACAGAATATGACGTTCGAGGTCTTGTCAGCAGGATGTCCAGCTTCGACAATGCTTCCGTG
>Ga0209491_10000323_pt1 | contig 94832 bp, 79 predicted proteins | sample BON02_FD_187213 | JGI IMG/M metagenome (GOLD analysis project Ga0209491, IMG submission 187213) | Freshwater microbial communities from Lake Bonney liftoff mats and glacier meltwater in Antarctica - BON-02 (SPAdes) (version 2) | ecosystem: Environmental > Aquatic > Freshwater > Ice > Glacier...
CGCAACGCACTGCTTCGAGCCGAGGAAGCGGGCCTTGCTCTTGGAGCGCGTTCTCCGCTACGCTCCGAACCCGCTCCAAGAGCAACTCAACCACGAATCAAAACACCCAAAACCAAAAAGGCTACGGTGTCCAGGTTGTGAGGCAATGGAAGCCCAATCCATGAAACCCTTCGGTGTCCTTCAGTTATGAGGCAACAGGGGGCACAACGGGGCGCATTCTGGCAAAACGCCTACATCTTCCCCTTGACACATTTCCATTGTGTTGCAGTCTAAATTACAATAATTCAAGGGTTGTCTGATATCAACTTAGCTAGGCATTCAAGATAATGCACGATAAGATCAAAAACGGATCCATATTTATTTGGAGTTGCGCTCTAGTTCTCGCGTCTACAGCGTTCTTAAAAATTCCTTTACTCGCGAGAGAAGATGCCAAGTTTTTGAGCGCGGACCCTCTTATATATCTTCTTCGAGGGCGGGATGTTATTCTTATTGCCATTGTTATAGAGGTGTCTGTTGTTGTTTTTCTGGTTCGATCAAACCACTCAAATCTGACCAAACTGATGGCAATCGCTTGGATTTCAGTCATTTTCCTTTTGTATAGAGTTGGATTGCACGTCATCGGGAAAAATCTCGCGTGTGAGTGTCTCGGCGTGGCCGGCAAATTACTGAACAGTTCCGCCCCACTTTTTTTGATTCTCTACATGCTTGCGGGAGCGATCACGTTCTTTACGTGGAATGTTAACGTGACAAGACGGACGGCTGTTTCCGGTGTCGTTACAACAATCTAATGATCACGCTCATTAACTCCAATTCTAGAGACAAACTATTTGTAAACCGCTTGTTTTTCAGTGTTGGATCCCTAGGTGAGTTAATTAATTGGTGCATCATGATAAATTGGGGTATGAGTTTGTTTCTTTTGATTATAACAAGTAACGCATCTGCTGCCGAACTGGGGATACTCATCCGTGGCGAGAGCACGATGGAAGGGATAGATTCAGGGGGAAATGCGTTTGGAGGCACCAGTTCCACGTTCTCCTTTCGTGTTCAAAAGCAAACATGGCTAATGCGTCTGGAAACCGGACTTGTGGGAACGGGATCTACACCGACAAATGCGACGTCGATTTCCGATATTGGGTGCGACGGTGTAAATATCTATACTCTTGTCGATTCAGGAGGGAACTCTGGGACGGTTCATTTTGATAAGACATCTCTTATTACGAAGGGCGTCGTTCCGATGTTCGGATCATCAGGTGCCTTAATCTGGTTGGGGTTTGGCGCTCAAATGCCACACGATTCGAATACCAACATGCCAGCTATGTATAGCTCCAGTTATGGGCCGCGGGATTACTTGCCCGTCATGGTTGGTTTTACATCGGGCGCGCCAAGAGTAGTTAGCAGTCTTGATTTTTTGAGACGAGATGCAATTTCCGGATCCGTATTTACGAATGCAACGTATTCCGTATTAACACACACGAATGTAGGCGGCGTAAGAATTCCCACCAGGGCAAATCTCCTAGTTTATCAGCGGTATAAGGGGAACCACCGGTTGATTGAGCGGCACGAATTAATTGTAACTGAGGTATCAGTCCAACCGCTTAATGAACCATTGCCTGACATGAATGGTTCGGATACTTACATTATCGACACCAGATTTACTGATAGTTCCGATGCTTCTTTGGGATTCGACTACACTAGTTCTCGGTGGCTATCGAAAAGCGAAGTGATGCAACTGGAATCGTTTGCGTCGTACAAAAAACGTATCAAAGGTCGTTTGTCCGCCATTGACCGCACGTCGGAGAACAGCAATTTTAATTCTAGATTATTTTTCTGTTTTATCGTCGCGGTATTCTTGGCGCCCATTGCCGTATTTTTTAGAAACAGATTTAGAGGGAAGAACGGTTAGGGGTAACTAAAACCGAAAAATATGAAAAACAAATACATAAAAAACCTCGCGATGTTCGCGATTGTAACATCCATTGGACTAAGCGCCGTCGATGCGGAAACAACTTGCGGAAAGTCGCCGTCCAGTGCCTTTATAAATGGATGCACGGGAATTCTCTGCGGATCTGGTTGTAGCTATCTCTTTGCCTATACAGATATGGCACAGACCACACCGGCGTTAGTGTACTGTGTGGACGCCGGTCCGACAGATGGATGCAAAACGGACGGAAGCTACGCCGACGTTTACGAATTCATCAAAACCGGCGATTGCTCCGTAGATTGGTTCTCTTGCTTATGCAGCAATCTGTCCTCGCTTACTTTTCACGCTCATAAAACAAATATCACCAAGCACAAAGGCGATGTTTGTTCTTCCAGTTAGATTATTGAGTTGTTATGACGATCTTGGAGTGAGTCCAGACAAGTGCTAGATGGCTCCGTTTCACGCGTGCTTGCGTTTGGCTCCGATTTCCGAAAACCGAAGAGATCTGAAACTGGGTTGGATCCCTGTTTTGCGGTTTGTTGGACGTTGGTTGGCAATGAAGTTTGTGATTCGGTTTTGATGAACCACGATGCTGATCGGAGATTTGTCCTTCAGGTCGGCCTCGAGTTCGGGCAAGGTGGTTTTCAATGCTGCAGCCACTCCAGTGGGCACGTGAATCAACAGCACGCCGCTGTCGAACAACACCTGCGCGGCGGCGATGTCCTGTTGCAGATTAAAATCCAGCGCGCTCTTCCATGAATGCGGCTGGCCACCAATCCAGACGAACACAACGTGATTGGTGATCGTTGGATCCAGCAGGAGGGCCGAGGCCAGGTTGGACGCCGCGCCCAGTCCCACGACGTACAGCGGTTTCTCGCGAGGCTCGTGAGCCAGCTCAATGATCCGGCGTGCGGCCGCACTGTCCACCGGTGTATTGCGATCTGGCAGAAATTGGTCCGAACCACGGAACACAAGACCGGCCGACGGCACGTCCATCAATTTTAACACACGAATCGTTTCGTGGTAGCTCTTCTCCATTCCGTCCCCGGCTGATTTGGAGCGTTGATTTTTGAATGGCGCGGCGCTGACGGCTTTTAAATTGATGCGCTCCGGTGAACGCACCGCAAGAGCGAGCGCGAACTGATCGTCCACCTCGTTAAACATGTCAGAGTCGAGAACCATGTCAACGCGGCCGGTCGGAGAAGCCAGGCTATCGGCACACCCATCGCCGAAATCAGCAGAATCCCGAACATCGCGAGGTAGCGATAATTTCGGATCAGTTCAATGAGGGTATCGATGCCAAACATGGCTGTTAACGAGGTGCAAAAGTGCGGCGCTTATTGCCGGTTCTGAAGGGAATTGCGAGGACTTTCCACCCAAACCGAACGGGCACAACGGGGCGCATTCTGGCAAAACGCCTACATCTTCCCCAGCAATTCTCCTTTTGGTAGCCATCACTGGCATAGGTGCTTCCCCGGTCGCTGTGGTGAATGATTCCTTCCTTCACCGGGCCCCGGGTTTGATGGGCGTTTTCCAGCGCCTGGCTGATCAGCTGCGTGTCGTTCCTGGCCGAGAGGCTCCAGCCCACGATCCGGCGGCGGTAGAGATCCATCACTGTGGCCAGATACATCCAGCCGCTGCGGACTTTCAGATAGGTCGTGTCGGCCACCGAGGGCGCGCTCTCCCCCTCCAGCACCATGTACCGCACGGCTTCCTTCTTGAATTCCTGGCTATGTCGTCGGCGCTTCACTTTGCAATTCTCTTTCTAAGAGAATCCCGTGTCCCTTTTTTCCAGTACAGATCACACCTGACGGGAGAACAGCTTCACTCGCCTTTTGTAAGGCTTCTCGGAACCCGTCCGGGTTCCAGCTCATGAACCACGCGAAACTCTTTTGGCGGTGCTCCAAATGATTTTTTAAACTGCCGGTCAAAATAGCTTTGATCGGAATAGCCGACCGCCGCCGCAATTTCCGCAATGGTCAGGTTGGGTTCCTTCAGAAGCCGCAGACCGTTCGACAGCCGGACGTGATTCAAATACGTTACCAGTGTCATCCCGGCGACTTCCTTGAAGCCGCGCATGAACTGCGACTCACTCATGCCCACAATCTTCGCCGCCTCGCGAAGGGTCAGCTTGTCCGCGTAGTTGATCCGGATGTGTTCGAAGAGATTCTTGAATCTCAGCGACTGCTGTTGTTGCCGGACAAACTCCCACTTTAGAATTTCCGAGGTACGAAACCGTCTGGCGAGATGGTAGAGCAGACCCAGCAGATACGCCTTGCACCCCGCCTGAAAATATTGTTCTCCGGCTTCGTTAAAAAAACAGTTCAACAGCTCCGCGATCGCAAAGCAGTGCGCGGATGACTCCCCGTCCGTGGGCCTGACAATGTGGGGCCGGTTCTGAACCTTCGAATAGAACGGGAGCAGAAACGCGTAGTCGTGCGAGGGCGATCCGAGGCTATAGACGAACTCGGGCAGAAAGCTGATGACGATGACCCGCGTGTTGAACCCGTCGAAATCCAGCACGTGGTGCAGTTTAAGGTTGTCAACCACTAGAATGTCTCCGCGATCAAGGTGGACGTCCTGGTCGCCCATGCGGAACCTGGCCGGCCCATCGAGCGGCATGAACAGTTCCAGCCGGTCATGCCAAGTCTGTCCCCGGGTGTGGTGGCTGGAGGAAAAATGAAACAGCTTGATGACGAACGGAAATTCGCGGTCGAGCTCCATTTCATATCTCCCCCGGGAATCCAGTTGCGCCGCGATGTCGTGCGGCTCGAACGTCAGGCGGTCGCAGATGCCGAGCAGATGCCCGAATCCTTCGTTCACGGAGACCGCAATTTTTCCGGGTTGTTTGCCCATGGCTTCCGATTGCTATCATTCCTCCACAACCGCGCAAAGACCAAACCGGCATCGCCAGCACGCGCCTCCCTCTTCAACTGGAAACACGGTCGCCGGCCGGGTCGGCCCGGACGCCCATCGGACGAATCAGACGCCGTCCAAGTTTTTGCAGGATGTTCGAGCGCAAACTGTCGACGAGAACCGCGATGAAGATGATGGAGCTGGTGACCAGCGGATAGATGTAAGGATCGGCATTGAGGATCACCAATCCGTTTTCGACGGTCTGGATCAGGATCGCGCCGAGGACCGTTCCCGGAAACACGCTGCCGCGTCCGCCGAACAAACTGGTGCCCCCCAGCACAGCGGCGGCAATCGCGAGGAATTCCTTTTTGTCGCCAAACGTTGGAGAAACCGCGCCCGTCTGGGTCAACGACACCAATCCGCTCATGGCCGCGCAGAACCCGCAGATCACGTAGACGACAAACAAGATTTTGCCCACGCCGATCCCTGCTTTGCGCGCGATCTCAGGATCATTGCCCACCGCGTAGATCTGTCGGCCGAACGGCGTCCGTGTCAGCAACAGGTGAGCGGCCAGGCAGATCAACCCGAAGATGATCACGGGGACGGGCACCCCAATAATCTTCGCGGCACCGATCTCCGTCACTGCGTCCGGCATGTTCATTGCCCGCGTGTTTGTCAGCCAGAGCCCGAAACCGCGTGCCACAAACAACATCGCGAGAGTCACAATGAACGCGACAATCTTGAATCGCGTGATGAAAAACGCGTTGAGCGCACCCGCAATCAATCCCACGCCCGCCGCCGCGGCAAAGCCAAGCCAGACGGGTTGATCATTGAAGATCAGTTTACCGCCCACGGCCACGGCCACGAACATGACGCTGCCGACGCTGAGATCCACACCGGCCGTCAGAAGGACGAAGGTCATCCCGATCGCGACGATGCCGATACCGCTCGACTGCACGAGGATGTTCAGCAGGTTTTGCGGATCGAGAAACTTGCCGCCTGATTGCACCGAAAAAACCACAACCACAATCGCAAACAAGATGATCGGTGAGTTGTTGAGCAGGACAAGAAGAGGTTTGCGGTTCATACGCTCCTCCCGTTTTCCGAATCCGAGGAACTCAGATGCCCCTCGTGCAACGCCGCTTTCAAGATCCGTTCACGATCGAACTCGTGGCAGTGAATCTCGTCCCGGATCTCACCTCGGCTCATCACCAGAATGCGATCGCACATCCCGATCAATTCCTCGATCTCCGACGAAATCATGAGCACACCCGCGCCACGTTCGGCGAGCTGGTTGATCAAGGTGTAGACTTCGTACTTCGCGCCGACATCAATTCCACGCGTCGGTTCGTCTAGAATGAAAACCTTGGGCTCGTTGAGCAGCCACTTTGCGAGAACAACCTTTTGTTGATTGCCACCGCTGAGCGTTTTGACGGGTTGCTCGTCGCGGGCGGTTGCAGTGAGGGTGACAGATTGCCGGATGCGATTCACGTCATTGCGAAGTTCACTTAGCTCAAGCCAGCCGAACGGACCACGATTGCGTTTGCTGGCGGATGTGAGCGTGATGTTGTCGGCAATCGCAGCCTCCATGCAAAGCCCCTCGTCGCGTCGACTTTCGGTGAGAAACGCGAGTCCGCGGGCAATACGTTCACGCGGAGACAGACCATCAATCCGCTCACCATCGAGTGTGACGGTCCCCTGATCCACGGGATCGAGTCCGAACAATATGCGAGCCAACTCAGTGCGACCGCTCCCCATCAAGCCCGAGATGCCGACCACTTCCCCACGATGCACCTGCAGATCTATATTTTGCACAATGCCCGGCTGCGAAACATTTCGGACGTCCAGCAACACACTGGTAGCAGCCAACGTTAGAAGGCTCTGATCAGATTCGGAGTGGGGAGATGGCAGATCGGAGTTTGCGCCGCGAGGCACGAGGTTTTGGCTGGCGCGCTTTCGCGGCGGAAATAGTTGATCAATCTCACGTCCCACCATCTGAGAAATCATCGGTTCAATCGTGAATTCACTGCGCGGCCCGCTCGCCACCAGTTCGCCATCACGGAGCACCACGATGTCATCGCAAACACGCAGGACATCATTTAACGCATGGGAAATGTAGATCATCGCAATGCCGCGTTCTCGAAGCCGGTCCATCAAACCAAAGAGATGTTCCGTCTCGCGTGAGGTCAACGACGTGGTCGGTTCATCGAGAATGATCAGGTGTGGATCAATACTGAGGGCCTTCGCGATTTCCACCAACTGACGTTCTCCCGCGGATAATTTTTCCACCAATGTATCAGTTGAGACCGGAAGCCCGACCTCGTCCAGCAACTCGCGCGTGCGCCGCTCAATCTCCGCCCGGCGGATCAATCCACCCATGGTCGGAAAATCTGTGAGGAACAAGTTCTCTGAGATCGACAGGTTCGTGAACAGGTTCAACTCCTGATGCACAAACGCGATCTTTGCCTTGCGCGCGGCGAGAGGTGATTGGGGACGATAGGTTGATTCCCCCCACTTCATCGATCCGGCGTCCGGCTGGAGATTGCCGCCAAGGATGTTCATCAGCGTGGATTTACCAGCACCATTTTCACCCACCAACCCAACCGTATGCGCCGTCGGCACGGGGAACGAAATACCCTTGAGCACCTTCACGCCAAAGAACGATTTCTCGATGCCTTGAAAAAGGAGCGCGGACGTCCCGTCCGCACGAATATCATTTCTCACGGTATTCATCAGGACGATTCAAAGGGTTTGATTCAGGGTGATAATCTGCCGCGTCGGCCGGTTGAGAAACCCGCCAACTCAAGCTGCTCCATTCCCACGCGGCAGCCTCAACGACCAGCCCTGCCTTGAGCGGATTGTTTTCGATGTAGTGAACGACTTTATCGAAGTGTTCCTGATTGCGAATGAAGCGATCAAAATAGTCCGGTTGCCGCAATCGTCCGCTTGAGCCGAGCAGTTGATGAATTCGATGAGACGTGAAGGATTTCCAATCTTTAATGATCTGATCGAGCGGTTTGCTCTTCTGCTCAATCAAAACATGCACGGGATTGGGCATGATAACCCAGGCCAGAAGCCGATAGTGTTCTCGGTCCCCATGCAAAAAGCTTTCCTGCACCACGTTCGCAACGTCACGGCGACGCAACGCGCAACTACCGAATCCCCGGTCGAGGTAATGTTCAATCTCACGATAGCGCTCGCGATCATCCTTCAACCGCATGAATACCTCCCACTCGGCGCGCTTTTCAGCGGGCATGGCGTCGTGCAGGCGATACGTGATCGACTGAACCAAACCGGGTTTGTCGAAATGCGGGAGGTAGCCCCGCGTGTGCCAGCCTCGCAACCCGGCGGCGTGTTCGTCAGCAGAAACGGAACGGTGCCACTGTGTTTTATCACTGACCACCTGTTTTGCCGGTGTGCGGTTTGTCCTTTCGATTCGGGCGGACGAGACGTCCGCGCTCCTGTTTTGTTCCACCTCCGCGTTCTCATTCCTCCGCGTTAAATTCACGTCCTGCCTCCCATCCGATTCCGCACCGAATCCAGCAGGGCCGCCGCGAGGATGACCCCGCCTTTCACCATCATGATCGTGAAGTGCGAGAGGTTGAGCAGGTTCAAACTGTTGTCGATGAGCGTCAGAAACAGCACGCCAAAGAAGGTCCAAAGCACCTTGCCCCGACCACCATACAAACTCGTCCCGCCGATCACCGTGGCTCCAATGATATCGAGGAGGTTGTTCCGCCAGTGTACCGGTGATCCGGTTTCCAATCGACCTGAAATCAACACAGCCGCAACTCCCGCGCAAAGTCCGCACACCACGTAAGTCAGCACGAGCACGCGATTGACAGGCACGCCGGAGATCAACGCCGCCTTCGGATTGTGTCCGACGGCGTAGAGCCAGCGCCCCAGAAGAGTCCGCGTCAGGAGAAAATGTCCGACCAGAGCGACGATCAACGTCACCGCACCCGCGAGCCAGATATTTTTTCCAAATATCAGGAAACTCGACGGAAAACCATAGATCGACTTGGACTTCGTCAGCCAGATGGCGAACCCACTGAAGAACATCATCGTCGTCAACGTAACGATGAAGGGCGGCATTCGGAATTGGGTGATCAACAAACCGTTCAACAACCCAATCGCCGCTCCGACCGCGAGCATGATCAGAATTCCAACCGGCGTGGCCAACGCACTGCCCGCGAGTGCTCCAGTCTCGCCGTTGATCACCATCGCTCCCGTTACACTCGCTAGCGCGATAATCGAGGTAACCGATAGATCGATGCCCGCCGTGATCAACACAATCGTCTGCCCCGTCGCCACCACCAGCAACGGCAACATGTAGATGAAGATATTGCCTAGATTGCCCATCGACGCAAAGCCATCGACAAACGGAGCCATGGCGGTGAAGTAGAGGGCGCAGAGAATGAGGATCAGGTATTCGCTGGAGAGGAGTCTTTGAGCGGACTTGATCATGCGGGGAGAGTGAAACAGTAATCAGTAATCAGTCGGTGACGGTCAGCTGTATTGGAAATTTGTGAACTGTTTCACTGATCACCGACCTGCTGTTTACTGACAATGAACCCCCACATCCGTTCCTTCATCTCATCCTTGTTCCCTTGGTGAATCACAAACCCCGGATCGTTGATCAACTCGGCGACTTCCTTTTCTTCCAACAGATCGAGAATGGCCTGCACGCTGGCTTCGGCTTCGAAGTAAACATCCTGCACACCAGTCGCGTCGAGGTAGCCGTCGCTCATCATCTGCCAGGCAGTCGCATCGCCATCAAACCCGCCGAGGATCACATGCCCTTCCTCGCCGATCTTGTGATATTTGCCGGACGATTTGAGCGCGCTGACAATGGATGGAAAGAGAAAATCTGAACTGGTGAAGATGAACGAAATATCCGGGTTGGCCTGCAACGCATTCACGACACCGGCCTGCGCCTTCTCCTGATTCCACTCGGACGGCACGCGCGCCACGACCTCGACGACATCCTCGTTGCCCTTCACTGCCGCATCAAATCCGTCGCGACGCCCGATCGCGTTCAGGTCACCGAGATCGCCCATAATCAACATCGCCTTGTGTTTCTTGCCGGTCTTGCGCGCTTCTTCGACCATGAACTTCACCGTCTCTTCGGTGAGCGCGGCATTGTCCGCCTGAACACCGACGAACTTCACGTCCGAGCGATCCGCCACACGATTGAACAGGACGATCGGAATGCCCGCTTCATTCGCGGCGCGGATGGCTGGAATACAGGTCTTCGCGTCCTTGGGCACCATGATGATGCCGTCCACCTTGCGCGTGACAAAGCTCTTGATCTGTTCGAGCTGACGGTTGGCGTCGCTGTCGGAGATGGCTTCAAGCACCTTGATGTTGCGTTTCTTCAACTCTGCCTTGATGGCGTCGAATCCGGCGACCCAGTACTCGGTCTGCAACGTTTCAAACGCGACGCCGACGGTGAGTTGTTTTTCACCGGGTGCGGCGGAATCGGAACTCGAATCAGACGGACCGCAGCCGGTGAAAGCCAGGCACGCGATCAACGCGAATGGGAGGAGCAATAGTCGTTTCATGGATTGGGGAGGTTTTTAGCAGGGTTGTTTCAAAATTGGAATGGGAGAACTGGGCCGATTTTTAACGCGCAGGAAGGAGGTCGCGGAGAGGGTTAGCGCCTGTCTGAGAATGTAGCGGCAGACATCCCTGCCTGCCATGGAGGTCGGCTTCTCGCCGTCCGGAAAAGGCCACGAACCCGCCAGGCCGTTCTGTGGTTGCTACGCGCAGGACATTTTCAACACTGAACCCGCCAGGCTGGAACCCAGGCTCCACGTCAGCCAGGATGGCCGACGCTACCTTTTTCAAAAAGGCTTTGAAAAACTGAGAACAGTCCGATGCGATTGAACTGGTTTTTTGATTCAGTTTCATTCTCCGCGTTCTCCTTCCTCCGCGTTGTTCAACTCCGCTCCTCCGGCAGTTTGCCGTCGACGATCATCTGAACTTGTTCTTTCACACTCTCGGGTTCGAACAATTTCAACCAGTCCTTCTGGAAAATCTTTCGCTGACCGTATTCGGCGATCAGCTTGGCACCGTCGGAAAACGGAAAGGCAGCGCGACCAAACCCGATCCCTAGTTCGACTTTGATGTGACCGAACATGAAATCCTCAGCCGCCGCACGCGGCACACCGCGCCGCACCGTTTCTTCCAGCGCTTCCCGCAATGCCAACACCAACGCGATGCCACAAGTCTCGGCCATCGCGGGTTCCAGAATCGCCATCTGCTCGACGGTGATCCGGTGACTGTTGGTGACCGGTCCGTAAAACTGTTTCGCCAGCACCTCGCCCTTCGCGTAATCGGATTCAGGACCCTGCATCAACGCACAAACAATCGCCTGCCGCGCGTGAACGCCGCCAAAGAAGTCCGCGCGTTCCTCCTCTGTTTCAAGATAGTCGAACACATTCGGATGACACGGGTGCGTCACGAAATAGGTGATGTCGTCTCGCTTCGGCAGTCCATCGGCATGCGCGACGGCGGGATCCAGCGTGATGACCATCGTCCCGGGATTTAGTTTGGGAACGACGGAGTGGGCAACCTTCCCGAGCACGCGATCGGGCAGCGCAAGAATCACGACCTCCGCCTCCGCCAGCGCGACGGACTCCGCGGTGGTTTGAAAGCCGCGTTGGGTGACACGTTCGTGTCCCGCCTCGCTGACTTCGATCAGCAGAAGCTTGTGGTCGTGTTTGACGAGATTGTCGGTGAGCCGGCAGCCCATTTTTCCGCCGGCGCCCATGATGGCTATTTTGCTCATATGTTCAGTAGTCAGTAATCGGTTTTCAGTAAATTATTCTTCAACAGGCCCACCAGCCAGCACGTCGAGAAAGAAACGGTCGCGGCCGACCTGACCGCCTTTGAAGACGAATTCCATTCCGTCAACAATCCGACCCGGCGCGTGGACTTTGCACAAGGGCGATCCAGGGGCCATGGGGCCAACGTATTCCAACGCCTCAATGCCAAGCGCTCGGGCGACGTGCATGGAGGTGTCGCCGCCGCAGACGACGGCGCGCCTGACCCTGGAGTGTTCCAGTTGTCGTTCCAGAAACTTCGCAAGCATTTCAGAAAGCCTGACACTCTGCTCGCCAGTCAAGCCGTCCAAAAAGGACTCGCGGTCACGCGGCGCACCCGTCGTGAAAACAAAATTCGGGTATTTACCAAAGTTGACGTTCGGTGAGCTATTCAGCGTGTCGAGGAGTTTTCCAACCTCGGCATCGATATCCTGGGCTTCCAAGAAATATCGAGAATTCAATGGAAGTTTGACCACGCCGTTTCTCCTCATCGTGAGTTGCCGGTCCGTCACCGGTGAGCAACTGCCGGAAACAGCGATGATCTGTTTCGCGGGCTTCGGAGCTGGCACATTGAAGCACGGAGTTTGGGAGGACACGGAGGGGCCATCATTCCCAGTGCTCTGTGTCCTCCGAATCTCTGCGCTTAACGCCAGGTTCCAATACTCCACCAACGCATACTCAACCCCGCTCGAACCGACGACAAAGAGTTGTCCGCTCTCAGCCAGTTCATCAATCGCCCGACCGATGACCGAAAGATGCTCCTCACGCAACGTGTCATACAGAATCACACCGGTAGTCGCCGACGTAAGGAGGCTCTGATTTCTCAGTTCTTTGGAATTGAGAGCCTCCTTACGTCGGCGACTACACGCGTTGTCGAGTTTCAAAACATCCACCAACTCAACGGGCAGTTCAGTCTGCTCAGAGAGAATCTGGCGAATATCCGCTTCCTTCATCGGCGTCACCGGGTGTTTGCTCATGGTGGGATGCCGGTCCAGCCGGAACGGTTCGGTGTCGAGACCCGAGCGGGCGAACAGGTTGCCAAACACCACGTATCGCCCGAGCACCGGAGCGCCCACAACCAAAGGAATGGGACGTTCGCCAAATACGCGTCGACCGATCTCGATCGCCTTCCCGATGGAACCGATCTTTGGCGTCGAATCAAACGTCGAGCACGTCTTGTAGTGAATGATCGGTGCACCACTCGCTTTCAGCGCTTCAAACGCCGGTGGAAGCTCCGCGTCCATCTCGTCCGGCGACATCGTCCGTGATCCTCCCGCGATGCCGAACGCACGCAACCCCGGAAACTTCGCCAGTTGCTCCGGCGTCGGTGGTTTGAGAAACAACACCGTCCGCAACCCCGCCTGCGACAGCGCCTCCATCACATCCGTTGAACCGGTGAAATCATCGCCGTAGTAGGAGAGGAGGAGGTTCATGGTGTCATGCAGCGGGTCATGTTTAGCGCGGAGATTTGGAGGACACAGAGATGGGCAGCGAACCGAATCGTTTGAGGTCATCCACCAACCTGCTGGCGTGGAAGTTCAGCAGCAATCCAACGGAAAGATCACCAAGCCGCATCTGGCTGCGCACCTGAGATTCATGCACGGGCAGCACCTTCGGGACGGTTTTTACACCAACGAGGACCGTGTTCTCGACCACCAGTTCCAGTTCGGCCGGATGCCCCAACGTCTGGCCTTGGAACATCGCTTTGACCTCCCGGCCAGATTCGAAGTGCAACCCGGCCAGCCCCAGCTCGTGCAGAAAGCAGGCGGTATACGCGGAGTTCAACAATCCCGGCCCGAGCAGCCGCTGCACTTCGATCGCCGCACCGATAATCCGCCCCACCAAGTCCTCGTTCCTCGGTGTCCTCCCGAGCTCCGCGCTCGAATCCACCGCCGACCGAAACTCAACGGGATCGATTATAAACCGTGACACCCCTTCCTTCAGCACCGGGACGTTGAAGTTGAGCAGCAAACCGAGAGGCCAGCCGCCGAGGCGTTGGTAGGTCCGCACGTGGGCGTCAAAAACCGGATGCCCAACTTCCACCGCCTTGCCTTCGACCACCACCGTATTCTCGACGATGAAATCAGGACGAAACCCGCAGTCGAGCTTAACGCCCTTGTAATGCACGGGTAATCCTTGCTGCCGACGAAAGCCAAGGTCTCGCGAACGCAGGACAACTTCCAGTGCGTCCTCGTACAGCACCTCGGCCTGCCCCGGTCCGATCTCGCGATGAACGTTGATCGCGGCACCGATGATCGCGTGAGTGATGTCGTTTGGTTTCATCATGGTCATAGGCTTTGCTCTGTGTTCTCCCACGCTCTGTGCTTGAATGCAGGGCTTTGTTCAGAGCACGGAGATCTGGAGAACACAGAGATTCATTTTTGGCCTCCGAATCTTGCAATAGTTACCTTCAGCTCCGGATGCGTCTCGGCATACGTGCTCAAATCAATTCCCTTCACCGCAGCTTCCCACGCTTGTTGCAAGCCACGCAGACCCGCCGCCGGCCCCATCGGATGCGCCATGATGCCGCCGCCGGCGACGTACATGAGATCGGTGGTTCCAGTGAGTTTGTAGGTCTCGGGCGCCTGACCGCCCCATTGACCAGAACTGATGATTGGCATCGCTGTATCGTCAGGACGGAACATCGGAGTGCGACACGCCTCAATGCTGCGAATCACCGAATCGTCCGGTTCCCAAAACTTGTTTTGCAGACCGTTCACGTGCAAATGATCCGCACCAACGAGCCGCCAGAGCTTCTGCCACGCCGGATATTCCACACCAAGCATCGGATGACGCGTATACATTCCCCAACCATTGCGATGACCGTGGATCGGCAATGCGCAACGTTTACGCAATTCGAGCAACGCGGGAAAACCGACGCTGTGTAGACTGACCATCACGCACGTTCCACCCGCTTCAACCACCTTGTCGTGATGCCGAAACATCGCATCCAGATCATCGGTGATGTTGAACGCAAACATCACCTTCTTTCCCGTCTTGTCAGCGAGTTCGTTGATCACCCGCATCACCGCATCGACGCGATCGTCAAACGGACAATGCGGACCGTCTGCCTGCAGTTCGTCGTCCTTGATAAAATCGATTCCCACCTCGCCCAAATCCCGAACCAGATCAGCAGTTTGTTCAGCCGTAAAGCCAACGCTCGGCTTGACGATCGTGCCGATCATCGGCCGGTCGTAAACACCGGCCAGCTTGCGCGTGCCGGCGATACTGAACTGCGGTCCCGGATATTTCTCACCAAACGCGGATGGCAGTTCGAGGTCGAGCAGTTTGCAACCCGAGTGATCGGAGAGTTCGTAGAGATTGCCGCAAACGGTCGCGATCAGAGTCGGGAGATTCGGACCCAGATTGGCGAGCGGAAACTCGAGCGTGATCTCGGCGCGCTGATACTTCACCGGGCCGGTCGCGCCCTTGGGCAATCGACCGCCACGCAGGCTCGGTTCATCGACTTCTCCGAGTCGCTTGATCTCAGTGACCTTGGCGCGGGATCGTGCTTTCAGCTCCTCTGTTTCGCCGGGCACCGGAAGAAACGTGCCGGACGATTGCTCGCCCGCAATGGTCTCGGCGACCTGTTCCAGAGGAAGGCAGGTCTCGATGCGGTATCGGGCGATGATATTTTCTGTCGACATACTTCTGTCTTACCACGGAGACACGGAGGACACAGAGCGGTTTGCGGTCTATGTTCTTCGTGAACTCAGTGTCTCCGTGGTTGTCTTTAAATTGATGACTTCATTTCGCCCCGCTGAATCGTAGGCGGCAAAAACCAGTTCCAACGTTTTCAAATTATCCTCGCCCGTCGTTTCGGCCACGCCTTCACCCCGCAGTGCGGAGAGAAGATTGCGATTGCAATCCACGATGCTGGAGTGGATCAGCTCGTACTCGGGATGCGCCCAGTCATAATGTGGCGGTGGGACGCGGCGTTCTTCTTTGCCGTCCTCGGTAAACACCCGCAGCGAATAATCCGCGCCGAGCGACGCACCGCCTTCACTTCCTTCGACATAAAGAAACGTTTCCGGAAACCGGTCAAACTCCCAACGGCTGGCGTAGCTCATGTTCGCCGTCACCGTCACGTCGTTCGTCATGCGCATCATCACGGTCGCAACATCCTCGCCCTTGATGTCGGAATGAATCCGTTGCGTCTGGCAATAGAGCGAACTGGCCTCGCCCCAGAGAAACCGAGCCGTATCAAGAATGTGCGTTCCAATGTCGGTGAGAATGAATTGATCGAGATCCTTGAGAAACGGTTGGTTATCGAACACCGGAAAACTGTTCGCGTAATCGATCCGTCCGCGAATGATCTTCCCCAGTCGCCCGGAATCCAGCACTTCCTTGAACGCCCGGATCGGCGTCTGCCATCGCCAGTTCTCGTGAATGAACAGTGGGTTACCCCTCTTCTGACAGGTCTCGACCATGCGCCGGGCGGTCGTCAGGTCTGGTCCCATCGGTTTCTGGCAAACCGCAGGGAGACCATGTTGAGCAGCTAATGCCACAAATTTTTCATGCGTCCCGACATCGGTGATGATGTCCATGAAATCGAGCTGTTCCCGGAGCAGCAGCTCTTCGGCATCGTCGTAAACCGTCGGAACACCGAACTCTTTCGCCAACGCTTCCGCCTTCGTTTTGGTACGATTGAACAAGGCCACGCATTCCACACCCTCCAGCTCCCGCCACGCCGCCAGTTGATAGCGTGACCAGAACCCGGTTCCAAAGATGGCAAAGCGCATCGGTTTCATGAAAACAAACACTCAGGCTAAAGAACGAAACGTGTCCGCAATAGCATTTCTCTAGAAATTGTTTGGACTATTTTCATCCCAACCCACCGGGATCTTGTCGGCTGCGGATGGTCTGCGGTAGAAAACTTGAACACGCCATGTCACGGCTTCCAGCGATAGATCAACGACTTGGCCTTGTAGTTCTCCTCGACGAAGACGAAGTATTCGCCGTCCTTGCGTTGGAATGCGGAAATGCCCGTGAGCAAGTCGATCCAGCCGGTGTTCTCTACACCACCGACGGTCGGGCCCGGATCAAAGACGCCGACCTCCGCACCGTCGCTCAGGCGGTTCACCCAGATCTTGCCACGTTCCTGCCAGCCGCCGGTGAACACGTAGTCGCCGACTGCCGCCACGCAGCTCGCTTTATCTCCGGCACCAGGCACAAAGGAAACGGTCTCCCGGTTTCCGGCCAGGTAGTTTTTGCAGATGAAGACGCGACTGATGTGACGCATGTCGCTCCCTTCCTCCGCCACGATCAGCGTGTCCGAGTCGTCGAGATAAACGACGCGGGCGACTTTTTTCACGCCTTTGGGTTTATCGAGCACGGTGATCTTCTCGGCGGAATAGATCGGATTGCCCTGGGCATCGAGTCCCTGGAAATCGTAGCGAAAGAAACCGTAGGCCATCCAGATGTTGCCCTTCTGGTCAACGTGAAACGGACCGGGATGCACGTGGTCATTGTTCGGCGAATACTCGTTTGCCTGATAGTCGCCGTCACCGTTGAGATCGCGCCAGATGGAGGCCTTGCCTTCCGGTTTGTTGGGCGGCCATTTGAGGTCGGTGTTGTAGAGATTATTACCCCATTGCAGGATCAGTCCGGACGGCACCGCGATCTCGCCATCGAAGCGGAAGATGTTGATGAAGTTGCTGGCGAACATGCCACCGACGAACATGAACCGCTTGCCTTCAAGATAAACAATTTGCGGCGACGTCAGACCGTGCTCGCCCTGTTGCTTCACGTGCATGAGCCCGCGCGGATCGTTCGGATACTTGTGACGATCCAGCGTGTAGCTGATCCACTTGGAATCCGCGCCCGCCGGTTTTGACCAGTCCATCGCGTAACGTTCCTGAATGCCCCAGACATCTGCCGCGTCGTTCGACGGGTCGGCCACCGCGAGATCACAGAAGAATTCGCCGTGCAGTTCCCAGAGCAACTTGCCGTCGGGTGAAAATGATCGAAGCACCGAGCCCTGCTCGCTCATCGCGACGTAGAGATTCCCTTTCGCGTCCATCCCGAGCCCGCGAATGCCCCATAACTTCTTCGGCGTAATCTGGCCGGGCGTGCCGGAACCGATGCCGCCGTAGTCTCCAAACGTCTTCACCAGCTTTGGTTTTGCGATGTCCGCGACGTCATAGAACAACACCTGCTGGCAGGGGCCCGTTCCGGAATCGCCGATCATCAGCGAGCCGTCGTTTGCCATTGCGATCGTCATTGGTTGGGACAATCCGGGAAAGGTCACCGCCGCGCCGTCGCAGGTGATACCCTTCGGTTTGAATTCCCATTCCTGGTGCTTTGGATCGGTGTATTCGACGTTCAGCTTCCAGAGCCGCCCCTGTTGGTCGCGCGTCTCCAGACTGTTCGGATTCACGTTCGTGTTGCCGATCACGTCGCCGTTTTTGTAGACGCCGAATTTCTTCCCACCTTCGTCCCAGTGACTCCACGTGTTCACAGTCCCATCGGGCTGAACCGCTGTATGGATAAAAAAATTCTGCACCCATTTGTTGCTCGCGCCGGAAAACGAATTACCCACCCAGGTGACGGAGTAATCGAGCGGTTCGGCGGCGGCCGAGGCGGCGACGAAAAGCAACTGGCTGGCCAGGACGAGGGCGGTCGGTTTCAGCGAGAGAAATTTCATGGGATCAATTTTGGAGGAGAAATATTACTTTACGTTACATCGTTAGAATCTCAGAGGGCCGACTGATGGACATTCGGTAGGAGCATCCGGTCTCTCTGGCAATCTCCGAATGCTCTTCCGCCTTGGGACGGATTGGTGGAGCCGAGCAGGAGCGTATCGACAAGGCGGCGGTCGTCGGCGTGGGCGCGGTCACATGGAGCGTCAGCGCCATCAGACCGGCGGCAGCAGGGCGAAAGGAGGAAGCAAGAGTTCATCGGTGGGAGGGTGCGGATGAGGTGGGTGGTTGCCAACGATAAACGAGGTTCTTGGCCCGGGCATTCTCTTGGACGATCACCAGATAGGTTCCGTCCTTCCTTTGCATGGCCTGGAGGCCGTGCGTCATGTCCACCCAGCCGCTGTTGCCGCCCACTTCCGGGCCGGGGCGCATGAATCCCGCGTGGCCACCGTCGCTCGCACGATACACGTTGACCTTGGCCGGAACGTCCCGCGTCGGCTTGACCTGCACCGTGAAGACGTAGTCCCCCGCCACGTCGAACGACTTGGGCGGGAGTTTGTCGTCGTCCACCGGCAGGTCGATGCTCCAGCGGCGTTTCGGCGCGCCGGAGGTCCAGTCATCGTAACGCTCCAGGATGGCTCCCATCAATCCCCACGATGGCGCGGGTTTGTCTTTCGTGAAGCCGGAGAGGTACATGGTATCCGTTTCCGGAACATAGAGGACGCGAGCGATCTCCGTGAAGTGCTCCGGCCGGGAAAATGAGTCGGCTTTTTCGAGCCCGAAAACCGGCTTACCCTCGTCGCTCCAGTGCCGGAAGCGATGGCGTTGAATTTGCCCCTCCGGCGCGTCACCTCGCCAGATGTCTCCCCGGGCGTCCACGTGAAGCGCCCAACCGCCCTCGATCGGCCGCCCGACGTGGCGGGCGATCTGGCTGGGTGCTTCTTCGAACGCGAACAGTTCGATGCGATTGGCCTGTTGCGGAATGGTGTAGAGCAGTCGGCGTCCTTCCAGGTTTCGCAGAAACGCCGCGCCCATGCGTTCCTTCAGCCGCAGATCCTCGGGGTGGGCGATGGCGTCCAACGTGATGGCCCGGGCCCGCCAGCCTTCACCCGGCGCGGCCTGCGGATCGAAGTCGATGATTTCGTCCATTCCATACAGGACCGTGCCGTCACTTTCAGGGTCAAAGCCATACACATCACCGAAGGCATGTGATTCCAACTGCCAGCGGAGATTTCCTTGCGGGTCGAACGATCGGATCGCCGTGCCGGCACCCTGCACGTTGAGGCAAAGGGCGACATAGAGGTTGCCGTCCCGGTCCAACCCGGCGCCGCGCAGACCATAAAGCTTGTCAGGTTTGATGATACCGGGCGTTCCGGCACGCAGCCCGCCTGATTGTCCAACCCGGCGAACCAATCGCGGTGGATCCTGCATCTCATAGATCAACACCTGTTGCGAGGGACCGTCGTCGCAAACGAGTAATCGGCCGTCTGGTGCAAAGGCGAGAGCGGACGGTTGGTCAACTCCGGGCACCCGCCCCGGCAACTCGGTCCCATCCAGTGTTCGTTGCACAATTTGGTTTTCTTGAATCAGCCAGACGGATTTGCCGGAAGGATCGACGGCGATGCCACGGACTTCTTTCGCAGGAAACGATCCCCGCACCCCGAGGTCTGCGAGGGATCGGATCTCCACCACCGCGTCCTCGCGGGCCAACACCAGGAGATCACCGCGCGCGTCCATGGCCCGCGTCTTTCCGGCCTGTACCTGATCGACATAGGTTGCCGAGTTGATATCGGGAGGAGACCAGCGGAACCGCAGGAGTTCGCCCTGGGTGTTCACTAGGAAAATGTGTTCGTCCGTGGCCGCCACCGCTTCGCCGGCCGTGCCCCATCCCCACGCCTGGTGCCCGCCCCGACCGTTGTATTGCTGGAGCAGTTTCTCATTCGGTTGGCCTTCGCGATAGAGGCCGATGCAGCGGCCCGCCTCGTCCCACACCGAAGCGGCGATTACGGTGCCGTCCGGCGTAACTGCGGTCGATGCGATCATGTTCTGCACCCAGCGCCCCTTGGCGCTCGGACCGGCTCCTTCGAAGGTGTTGCCGACCCAGGTGGTTTGATAGGTTCCAGGCAGTTCCCCGCGGGCGTCGGGCAGGGCACTGGAGGACAAGCCGAGGATCAGGGCCAGCGCTTTGAGCGAAGGAAATTTCATGGGAATAACTTGGGATTGGTCATGATGCGGAAAAACTCGTCACGGCTGGTTTTCAAATCCGTGGCCACCTTGGGGATGACCAGCACGTCGCCCGTGCCGCCGGCCAGCACCGGCCGGAACACCAGCGCCCGCCCTTCGAACTCCGCCCGCCGGGTCTCCGCTCCGGTCGAGCATTTCGCTTGATCCAACCAGACCAACAGAACAAATAACGCTGCCAATTGCCTAGGGTAAGCGTTCATCGTCGGCATGTTACCGGATGGAGTCGGGTTGGGCGAGCGCGCCACGACCGCTGATGCGGCTGCCGAAAATTTGCAGGCCTTTGATCTCGCCGCGAAACTGGCGGTCATAGCCGTTGCCTTGCATGGTGCGGTTGAAATTGCCGACGGCGATCGGCCCGGTGCGATTGGCCACCGCGCCTGCGTTGTAGGAGGTTCGCTTGTCCAGCTTGAGCGTGGGTTGGCCTGTGGGTTGACCCGCCGGAGCACTAAAATACCAGGCCACGTTCTGGTCGTGTTTGGTGGAGTCGTAGGTGACGACGAAGTAGGTCCACTTGCCGGCAACCAGTCGGCCGGGCGAGCTGTCGTTCTTCACCGAGTCCGGCCATTCGTTGACCGCGAGCCGCAATCCGCCGTCCGTGTGATGCACGAGATCAATGCCGGCCTTGCTTTGCTGCAACGAGAAGAAAATGCGATTCCCGCCGGCGCCAATTTTGAGTTCATCCGGCTTCAGCCAGCCGGAGATCGTGAACGAACGCAGTCCGCCGAGTGCCTCGGAGCTCTCGTCCTCCACTTCGGCGCGGCCCCACGGTTCGCCCGCAGGAAATACAAATCCGCCATCGTCGCTACGCCGTGCAGTGCCGTGCAGTTTCAGATTCACCGAATCGTTGGACTCGAAACCGACGCGAAGAATGGGATCGCTCGAATTGTGATCCACCAGAATCATCAAGTTGCCGCGCGCGGTGCCGCCGTTCGCATCCGTCACGGTCATCGTCACGGGATAAACACCAGGCTTCTCAAACACGTGGGTGGGGGCAGCCTGTTCGCTGGTCATGCCATCGCCAAAGGTCCAGTAGACGCGCTGATCGGAATTGCTCTTGAACTGAACGGTCAACGGCGGCACCCCCTCGCTGACAGAAGCGGTCGGCTGCGCAGTGGGACGCAAGGCCTCGCCCGGGGCGTATTGGGTGAATCGATAGACGGCGTCATGCTCCAGTGCGGCGACCGTGTAGCTGCCATCCGTTGCCGTGCCCTCCGGCCATTCGGTCATCTCCCAAGGATCGATGCGATCTACTTTCCATGCTTGATCGCCCGGCAGTTTCACCGTGTCCGTTTGTCCGCCGAGACAATAGACAAGGTAGTATTCGCCCTGTTTGCCGAGCATGAACTTCCCCTGATCGTTGCCCATCACCGTCAATTCATCGAAGGCGGGCGCTGCTTTCATGAAATCCTTGAGCCACTGAATGCGCTGCGGACTTTCGCCGTGAAGCACGCCGCCTTTGGACCACCAGAGAATGTCGTCGGGTTGTTTGTAAGTCTCGCCGTGGCCGACGTAGCAGCCGCTCATCGTGCCGAGCCAGAACCGCTGCGTCATCTCGCGCCCCGTTAGGTTACCCCAACCCTGCGGGACGTCGCCCTCGTATTTGCATTCGTCGTAGATGACCGACTTGCGAAACTGCTCGCGGAACCGCACGCCGCCGTTCATGTCTGACGTTTGCACACTCGCGTGGGTGACCCACTGCCGCGTGTGATCGTAAAAGCCGCGGCAATTGTGGATGCCGCGCAATCGCTGATGCGCGTCCTCGTTTTGGAGAATCTGGAAGAAGCGGTCCCAGTCGGCCATCGCCTTGTCGCCCCGATGCCCCGCCATCGCGCCCGGCGCCATGAGATCGAATTCGTTCGCCAGCGACCACCAGACGTTGCGGTAGGCACCCAGGCGGGCGATGGCGTAACGCAGGTAGCGGTCGTCGTGCTCGCGGCCCATTTCCGAGAATCCCCAACGATCATAGGGATGCCACAGAATGATGTCCGCTTCGACGCCGAGTTCTTGGAGATCGAGGATCCGCTGTTCGAAGTGCCGCCAGAATTCCGGGTCCGGTTGTGAGAAATCAAACTTCCCGTCCGCGCCCTTCTTGAACGCGAAGAAGTCCGGTTCGTTCTCGTTGTAGGTATAACTCTTGGGAAACACGCAAAACCGGATCTTGTTGAACGGTGATGCGGCGAGAGTCTTGAGCGTCTGTTCCTCCAGTTCCCGGGGTTGATGCACCCATGCGTAACAAGTCGTGCCGTACTGATGATACGGCGTGCCGTCCGCGTAACGCAGGTAAAACGTCTTAAAAACTTCGATTGGACCGTGGTTGTCGCCGCTGGCGTTGGTGGCGGTAAAGTTACCGGATTTGCCGTTCAACGCGGCAATCTCGCTAATGGTCGTGAACTGCCATTCGCCCGCAGTCGGCGGACTGAACCGTAGCTTGAACGAGTCGCCGCCATCCCAGAATCCCGGCACCGTGAATCGCTGTGGACCCTGGGTGAACGTCGCGGAGAATTTCACGTCCATGGGCGACCCGGCCGGCGGTGGTGCCTTGAATTCGGTTTCGAAAACGCCCCATTGTTCCACGGCGTGGACCGGGTGAGCGAGGAGGCACATTGCAGACAGACCGGTGACCAGAATAAATTGCCACCAGCGGAAACCGAAACGGGATTGCATGGATTGCATGGATTGCATGGATTGCATTTTTAGATCATCGCAGCCGATTGACTAGAATTTTTCCTTATTCCGGCCGGAAACTCCCTGGATTCTTACCTGCCGTGAAGCGGTGAGCCCCAGACTGATGGCGGCCAATGGATGCAGCTTCATGGAAACAGCCCTGGCTGGGTCAGCACGCGGAAGAACTCCTCGCGGCTGGTCTTGAAATCGGTGCTGGCTTTGGGGATGACGAGCACGTCGCCCGCCTCACCGGGTTTGGCGGGATTGAACTCGACGGCCTTGCCTTTGAACTCGGCGCGGTGCCTTTCGACACCCGTCCAACAACCGGGATTGAAAAGCCAGACCAGAGGGGCCCCGTCGCCCAGTTGATTGAGCTGGCCGAGATCGGACTTAATGAGACGGCGCATATCGTCGCAGAACGGATTCTGCGGCAACACCTCAAAGTCCTTGGCCGTGAACACGGAATTCCTGTCCCAGAAACTGCCCCCTCCCCAATCCACGTATCGCGTCTGCTTCGCGACAATGTAAGCGGCCCAGCCATCCTTCCCGTTGTAGCCGTAGTGGGAGACGAGAACGTTGAACACGACGATGCGCGGCGCGATGTCCGGCGCGAGGAGCAACGCGTTGGCGACAGTCGTGAGCGGTCCCCCGGACACGATGAGCAGCGGCTTCTCCGGTGTGGCCTGGCGCGCTTCGACGATAATCAACTGGCTGCCGGGTGTGGGCTGCGCCACGGTGTCCTTGATGCGGCCGCTTTCAGGGCGGGTCAGCACGCGGTCGGAGCCGAGCGTGGCGTCCGGGATGTTTTTCAAGCCGGAATCGCGCGCCAGCTTCAGCGCCTTCTCCGCGTCCTCGACGCACTTTTGCATCGGGTAGAGATAACCTTTGTCCCACTCCCACATGTCGCGGCTGACGATGTTGCCACGTAGATCGGCGTTGCCCAGACTGGCCTGCGCCCAGAGGTAATTGTTGTCGAACACGTCGAACCACCAGTCATTGTCATAAATGATCGGGTTGTCCGGGCCGACGCCCGTGAGGTGAACCGCGCCATTCTTGACCGTGTGTTCGGGCACGACGGCTTGCGTGGTGAGCAGCAGCAGGTGCAGAGCACAACCGGCCACCGCGAGTCGGGCCGGAAAATGGGACCAGCAAGACGTGCGCAGCGTGGAGATGACCCTGGCAATCCAGCCGCCACTGAAATTGGATTTCATGGGTGATTTGTAACCCTCGATTTCGGCCCGCGCTAGGAGGATCTCCTTAAATCCTTGGACGATTCAATCGCGCGTGAGGCGCGTGCGATCCTTTGATGATCAACCCACCAGGCTTCGCCGCACCACCGACATTGTTTCCCATAAAGGGGTCGCTCCTTCATGGAAACTTGAACGAAAACTCAAAGCAATGAAATCTCCGTGCCTGCTTCTGTTCGTTTGCCTGACCCTGCTTCTGACCGTTGATCCAGGCCAAACCGCCGACCAGCTGACCAACAAGGAGAAGCCGCGAGCGGCGACCGGCCCGCTCCGCGTGCATCCGACCAACGGGCGATACTTCACCGATGGGTCAAGCAAGGCGATCTATCTGACCCGCGCGCACACCTGGAACAACCTACAGGACGTGGGAACGACCGAGCCGCCGGCCCCCTTCGATTTCGACGCCTATCTCGCCTTCCTTGAGAACTACCATCACAACTTCATCCGCTTGTGGCGCTCTGAGGAGTTCCGGTGGAAAGACGATGCTGCCACCGGCCTGTTCAAGTACTGCGAGATCCAGCCGTGGAAGCGGACGGGGCCAAGGAACGCCTTGGACGGCAAACCCACGTTCGACCTGAACCAGTTCGATCAGGCCTACTTTGACCGGTTGCGCGAACGTGTGGCCGCCGCCGGCGACCGGGGGATTTACGTTTCCATCATGTTGTTCCAGGGTTGGGGCCTGCGTTTTCATCCCTTCGACGGCCATCTTTTCCATGTGGACAACAACGTCAACGGCATTAACCGCGACCCGAATGGTGACGGCAAAGGCACGGAGATTCACACGCTGAAAATTCCGGCAGTCACTAGGATTCAGGAGGCCTATGTGCGCAAGGTGATCGACACGGTCAATGACCTGGACAACGTGCTCTATGAAATCGCCAACGAAAGCGCTTTGTTGCCCACGCAAGGCGGGTCTCCGGACTGGCAGTATCACATGATCAACTACGTCAGGGACTACGAGTCCAAAAAACCCAGGCAGCATCCCGTGGGAATGACCTCGCAAGGATACGGCGGTGGGAGCGATTGGGACCTGCTGGTCGAGAGCCCCGCAGATTGGATCTCGCCAAACCCCGACGCCTTTGACTTCAAGAACAATCCCCCGGCGGCGACGGGCGCGAAGGTCATTCTTCCCGACACGGACCATTTGTGGGGTGTTGGGGGAGATCGGGTGTGGGCGTGGAAGAGCTTCCTCCGCGGGCACAATCCGATCTGGATGGATCCGTACAACAAGGATGCCATTGAACGAAACAAAGTGGCCGGATACAGGGACAACGTTCTGCGCAACCTCGGATACACGCGGCGGTATGCAGAGAAGATGAACCTCGCCGCGATGACCCCACAGAATGACCTGACTTCAACCAAGTATTGCCTGGCGAATCCGGGACGAGAGCATCTGGTTTACCAGCCGGCAACGGGAGGCTTATCCGTCAATCTTGCTGCCGGAACGTATGTCGTCGAGTGGTTCAACCCGGAGACAGGCGAGAAGCAAAATGACACGAAGGTATCAGGCGGCGGGCAACGCTCGTTTCAACCGCCCTTTGACAATGCCTCCGTGTTGTATCTCAAGGTGATCAACGACCGTTAGAGCCTGGCTAAAAAAGGAGCGCGGCTGTGTCGCAGACCAGCCGCAGCAAGCCCCGCTAATCCGAAAGCCGATGAAATCAGTTGCCTGCTGCGGCTGGTCGAAGACGACACCGCCGCGCTCCGGGTTTTTCAGACAGGCCGTTAGCATCTCGTTGAAGAATTCGAAGTCGATCGGCCCTCTGGCAATTTGGGAAAGTTACCAGCCATCACCCGGTCCGATGGTGCCGGACCAGTTCCTCAGCGAGGTCCAGGTTTAGCGGCAGGTCGCGCGCTGAATGTCTCGACTTCGTCGGGGGTGGGGATGGATGTCTGTGCCCCTTTTCTTGTGGTTGAAAAGGACGCGGCCGCGACGGCAAATGTACCGGCTTTCCCCTCGCTGCGCCCGGCCGCCAGTTCCACTGCGAAAGCTGCGTTGAAACAGTCTCCCGCCGCGGTGGTGTCGATCGCTTGAACGTCGCTAGCCGGCCAATAATGATGACCGTCCAACGTTACGCCGACGGCACCTTGGGGACCGAGTTTGACAATCACCTGCGGCACGCCGCGATCGCAAAGCGTGCGTGCGGTTTCAATGATTTTATCCAGTGGGGTCCCATGTTCAAGCGAGGCTCCGGTCAGGAGGCAGAGCTCGCCTAGATTAGGGGTCAGAAAATCAATTAATGCGAACCACTCGTCCGGGATCCGGGTGGCTGGCGCAGGGTCGAGCACGATCCGGGCACCGCCCGCTTTCCCAATCCGAATCGCTTCGCCGACCGTTGCCATCGGTATCTCCAACTGCAGCAGAATCAGCTTCGCACGCCGCAACAACTCGTGACTGGATTGTAATCGGTCCGGACCGAAAGCACCATTGGCTCCGGGAATATAAATGATCCGGTTCTCCCCCGACGCCTCCACACCAATCACAGCCGTTCCTGTCGGTTGAAACGGTTCCCGCTGGACGGCTCCGGTGTTCACGCCGACAGACGAAAGGTTCTCGATTTGTGCAGTCCCGAACGGATCGTTGCCCACCAACCCGATCATGGCGACGTTCCCTCCTAGACGTGCGGCGGCGTAGGCCTGATTCGCGCCCTTGCCTCCACAATACACCTTGAAATCAGAACCGAGCAATGTCTCACCGGCTTCGGGAAATCGCTCAACCGTTGCCACCAGATCGGTGTTCAAACTTCCCACCACGACGATTTCGGAAGGCGCGCTCACGGAAAATTCTTGGATTGTTTAACTGCCTGCAAAAAAACTATGTTTTGAAAAACTTCGATAGCGAGGAGGTGTTTTAATGGTTTTCTACAATTTGATCACGCATTATCAACTGGGCGGACAAAAGCGAGGTCGAGATTCTTGCCATCACTTTCAGTGAAGTTCATCCGGACGGAGCGGCCGCCATTGATGCGATCAATACGTGGTACGGGCGTGGCGACATTCCCGTGGGTATTTACAAAGGGAATCTGGTGGGGCCTGATTCTTCGAAATACCTTGGGCCAGTCGCGGCGTTTCCTCATGACCTGACGAGCGCTGCGGCCCCCTCCGCACTTGAAGTCTATCGCAAAGTACTCGCTGAACAGCCGGATAAATCGGTGACCATCATCAGCGTGGGTTTTCTCAACCATCTCCATGACCTCCTGAAGGCCGAACCCGATCTGGTGGCGAGGAAGGTCAAGGAGATGGTTGTGATGGGAGGGCGCAACAATGACGGGTTCAACCTCTCGCGCCACGATCTGGTTGCCCAGTCGGAATACGTCATCCGCAACTGGCCGACGCCACTTGTTATCAGCCAGCACGGAGGCAGCACAAAGACTGGAACCAAACTCTCCGATTCGCCGGCTGAAAACCCCGTGCGTGAAGCCTTCTATCAATGGTTCGATCAATCTTACCAGGGACGCTCCAGCTGGGATCAGGTTGCTGTGTTATATGGAGTGAGAGGGCTGGGAGAAACCTTCGAAGAAATCACCACCGGAACCGGAAGACTGCGAAATGATTATGAGTGGCAGATGCAGCCAGGGCATCGATCATATTTGAAATCCAAACTGACCGACGACGAACTGGTCGACATCATTGAAACCCTGATGATCAAACTGCCGGGTGAATCTCCCGTATCTGCCGAGAAGCCGCAGTAAACGGAACGCGGGGCCGATAGGGTTCGCATGCTTTAGGGAACAACTGTAGCCTGCCCCAGCAACCGTTTAATCGACATGCCCTCCCCCAGCGCTCGAATCATTTTGCTGCTCTTCACGGTCTGTTTGGGGTTCGCCCCAGGCACCCTGCTCGCTCAGAAGCTGCCCAACATTATCGTCATCTACGCTGATGATCTGGGCTACGGCGATTTGTCCTGTTACAACCCCAACGCCGCCTACCTGACGCCGCGTCTCGATCGCATGGCCGCGGAAGGCATTCGTTTCACGGACGCCCACAGTCCGTCCACGATTTGTTCACCATCGCGTTACAGCCTGTATTCCGGCAATCAAGTTTGCCGCACCGGCCGACGCACAACCGCCTTCGAAGGTCCCGGTGGTCCGAGTTACCTCAAGCCCGGGGAAATGACCATCGCAGACATGTTAAGGAAACAGGGCTATCGCACCGGGGTGTTCGGCAAGTGGCACGTGGGTCTCACCTGGTATGACAAAGATGGAAAGACGCTGGGGGGCGGTTTCGAGAACTCGCTGCTGATCGACTACGAGAAAAGCACACCGCTTGAAGACGGACCCAACGCGCGTGGATTCGATAAATCGTTCGTGACGCCCAACTGCCCAACCACCGACCCGCTCTACATCTACATTGAAAACGGAATGGTCCCCACACCGGCCAGCCAACGGCACCGGAGCGACAACCTTCCCAATCCCGGCGGGAAATGGAGATGGGACAATGACGAAGGCTGGATGGCTCCCGACTACGAATTTGTGAATGCCGATCTGTTGTTCTACGACAAGACGTTGAAGTTTATCACCGAGCATCGGAAGAACTCACCCGCCAAACCGTTCTTTGTCGTTTTCGCCACGCAGATCTCCCATGCGCCCGTACTACCAGCACCAGAGTTCAATGGCAAAACAACCGCCGGAGCGCGGGGCGATTTCGTCTACGAACTGGATGCATTGACCGGACGACTGCTCGACGCAATCAACGAGCTCGGCATCGATGACAACACGCTTGTCCTGTTCAATTCGGACAACGGACCAGAAACCGTTCACACCGCCTGGATGCGAGAAGATCACGATCATGATGCAGCTGGTGGTTACCGCGGTATGAAACGCGATGGCTGGGAGGGCGGACATCGTGTTCCGTTCATCGCGCGATGGCCGGGGCGCATTCCGCCGGGTCAGGTCTCAAACCAATTGACCAGCACCACGGACATCTTTGCCACGGTGGCTTCCGTCGTTGGATATGAACTTCCCGACGACGTCGCGGTCGACAGTTTCGACATGCTGCCCGCCATGCTGGGAACACAGGATGAAGACGATTCGATTCGCCCCTACATGTTGACTCAAAGTTTTCGAGGTGAATTTCAATTGCGGCAAGGCGACTGGAAATACCTCGATCACATGGGTTCCGGTGGCAACGATTATGGGAAAGGAATCCTGCTAAAATATACACTGCCAGAAACTGCACCCGAGGCCACCAGCCAGTTATTCAATCTCACCGACGATCTAGGTGAAACCACCAACCTGTTTTTCATCGAGTCCGACAAACGAATTGAAATGCAGACGCTGCTCAAGGAGTTGACGAAGAAAGACGGCGGACGTACGGCGCCGCGAAATCGGCAAGCGATAGGGATTGAGAATATTCCCCAGCTTAACTGACTGACGTGGAACTGGTGGGGAGAGCTCTCCGAGCGAACCTTCGAGCGTTCCCAAGCTCATCGAATGTATGAAAGAAGATGGTGCGTACAACCTTGGCGGATTCGAAACACGTTCCCTGATTCCAGCCCAACCGTTTGAAATAGACCTGCATGACATCCAGTCTCGTTCGGAGAACTCTCCCCCGCAGCGCAGACTGGCAGTCTGCTGTATCGCAGGTTGGCAACCTGCGCGCGGCTTGAATAAAACCGAACCGCAATAATTCGAAAACGCCAAGCCGACTACCAGTCAGCGATACGGCAGTTTGGCAAACTGCGCTACTCGAGGAACGTTGAATCCAACTTAACCATTCAAGTGGTTTGATTCCCCTCCCCGCTCACAAACCAAACTCTGACAGCGGCATCTTCTGAAACACCAGGTCAGCAACCGACGATTCATAGATAATCCCCAACGTCTGGTCATCGACCATTACCAACGAACTGTAGGCGCCGCCTTTCTCGTCGAGCAGGATCTGTTTGTCTACTGGCCACGTCTTTCCGTCGTCGAGACTGACACGAACGGTCATGTTCTTCCGGTTGGTCTTGCTGTTGGGATTTGAGAAAAAGAGAACGCGTCGACCGTCTGCCAGAGTGTGACCGATCAAGCTCGCCATACAAACCGGTTCCGGCAACGCGCCATGATCGGATGAATGCGTTGTCCATGTCTGACCCAGATCTTTCGTCACGTTCACCGCCCGACCGTTTGTTTCCGACTTGTCGTTCCGGTTGCGATTGTCGCGCATGTTCAGCATGAGCGATCTATCGCTCAATTCGACTACGGCGCATTCGGTCGTATCGGATCGGGCGTGGCTCCCGACCGTCCACGTTTTTCCATGATCCGCGCTCCACATCAGATTGGAAAACGGCAATCCCGTTTCATCCCTGCCCTGAGTCGGCATCACCAACGTTCCGTCAGACATCGTGATTCCGTTTCCGGGCGCGGGTGCGAACAAATACCAACTCGGGTCCTTCAATCGTTCCGTCCAGTTCTCCGACTTGGACCATGTTTTACCGTCGTCACTCGAACGAACAATCATGAACTGAGTCGATTGGTTGATGCCATGCCCCGGCTCTGATCCCTTGTCTCTCCATTGATGTGTTCCCGGCTTGCCGTGTGTCCATACGGCCGAAACAAAGATTTCGCCCGTGTTCTCGTCGACCAGAATATTGGGATCGGAACACCCGTTCAGATCCTGGCCCAGCCCGCCAAACTCGCCCATGTCCATGATCGGCTGCGGCGCTTCCCATGTAGTGCCTCCATCCGTGGAGCGGGACAAACCGATGTCCATGTGCCCCTGCAAATCACGGCCACCTTCGTAGCGCATGTCATAAACCGCGAGCAACGTCCCATGGGTCGTCCGGGCAATCGCTGGGATACGGAACGTATGGCAATCCGCCTCGCCTTGCCGGTGAATGATAACCATCGGTCGATCACTGGCTGAGCAGATCAGGGGCAGGAAAAGTACGAAGGCGAATAGTTTTCTCAACGTCGTCATTGGTTATCTGGTGATAGGTAAAATGCAGAAAGTGAGGCGCCGCTGACCGGCAGCGATGCTAGAGAGTGTATCGAACGGCCAATCATGTCTTAACTACTCAGCGGCTGCTTTCATCGGTGGTTCGGCCGCATCCTGCTCCAGCGCGCAGCCCAGACTCCGACCCACGGAGCGCAAACGAGTGACATCGTGACGAGATTAAAAAGAAACCTGTGAATGACATGGGGCCACCATGCCTCACGGTTAACTATCATGGCCTGTCCTGTAATGATAGCCTACTCCATCGAAAATGACGTGAGCACTACCGTAATAATCGCGGCGAATACGCCCAGCACCGCACCTTTGAAAAAGGCGGTGCGCTGTGAGCACGGCTTGATGACGCTTGGCATGACCACTCCAATAAGCCCGCCGAGGGATAACACAAACCAACTCGCTACGAACACGGCGTGAGCTGCGTAAACAATGATGTGGAAAACCGTCTCGCCGGGATTGTGACCCTGAAAGAACCAATAACTGAAACTCAATAGTGCCCAAACGAATGCTCCACTTGCAGCCATGAGTGCGCCTCCGGTGATTCGTTTGTCGAGCGATATCATACTTGCGATGCACCTGGTTTGCCGAACATTGTGAACATGATACAGAGCTTGTAAGCCCTTCTGCCCCGGCAGTTCCCACAAGCCCTTCTATTTCAGTGCCCTTATGAAAGCAGGCCGGTGAATTTCTCTCAAGAAATTTCAGAATCCTGAATCACCTCAGTCAGCACCTCCAGAGATTGATCCGGGTCGGAAACGCTCCGTCGGCGGAAAGTTTGCACTGGGACGAGTGAATCCGTCAGATCTTGGACTGCGCCAGTCCTCTGGCGCTTTCCTCGCAGGCTTGGATTGTAGGGTGTAGTGCAAATGGGAACAGCTTGGAGCCTGTCTGAAAAAAACGGAGCGCGGCTGTGTCGTCCTCGACCAGCCGCAGCCGGTTCGCAATTTCCGGGTTCTGGAACTGGTGACTCCGCCCTGCGGCTGGTCGTCGACACAGCCGCGCTCCTTTTTCAGTGGTTCTTGGCGAATCAGCAACAAAGCGGCAGAGGGCTGCCGCACTCCACGACGCTTCCGCGATTTTTTGAAACCTTCCATTACAAGGCGCCCATTCTCTGTGTTCCCGTCGTTGATATGTGCCAGACGCCATCGGTTCCCGGGGCTAGGGCGTCCGCTTCGGGACACATCTGGCCCGCTTCGGGAACGGCAGGAATGGAGTTGCCACGCGGATTTAACTAGCCGTCGACCTCGGGTTTTGGCGGCATTTACTCAAGGTTGGATTGACAGTCACCGCCCCAGTCGGTATGCGAACCGCGTTCTAAATCTCCCCGATCCCGGCGCACGACGGCCCGGTCGAATTGAGTTCGCAAATGGGAACCGTTGAATTGCCCCATGTACATCAATTTAAAACTGTTCTTCCGCGCGTTGGAAATTGCGCTGTTCGAGAAACCGGCCAGCCCGCGACGCTGGTTCTTCGTCATCGCGTTCACCGGTCTGTTTCTCGCCTTCTGGTGTGTGGTTGCCGCGGGTCGTTTGCTCGATCATTTGTTGTATCCCGGCTATCGCGATCAACCGGTCAAGGAACCGGTGTTCATCATCGCTCCGCCCCGCAGCGGCACGACCATCACGCAAAAGCTGATGGCGCTGGATGAAGAACGCTTCTCCTGCGTGCGTTTCTACCAGTGCGTTTTTCCTGCGGTCACCTTTCACAAGATCTTCGACGGCATCGCGTGGATCGACAAACAACTAGGAAACCCCTTTGCGCAACTGGCGACGTGGATGGAGAAGGTGTTCTTTGGCGGCTGGGAAGATTCGCATCCGATGAAGTTCAACGAGCCAGAAGAAGACGACGGGTTCTTTGTCTACACCTTCGTGACGGAAGCGATCTACCTGCTCTTCCCGTATGTGAACGAGCTTTGGGGCGCGGGTTTCATGGACGACCTCTCGCAACCCGAACGCCGTCAGGTGATGCGCTATTACCGGTCGTGCCTGCAACGCCATCTCTATGCCACCGGTCCGGACAAGACGCAGCTATCCAAGGCGACCCAGTTGTCCGGCGCGTTCAACTGCATCCGCGACGAGTTTCCCGACGCCAAAATAATCACCATCATCCGGCACCCAAGGAACTCCATTCCTTCGCACGTCAGCCTGTTCGTGCCGGTCTGGCAAACCGTTGATCCCACCATCAAACGCGACGGCCCCGAAGCACGCGAATACGCCGAGATCGCGGTCGCGTGGTTCAAGCACATGTACCAGGCGAGCCAGGAACAGCCCAAGGATCGTTTCTACACGATACGATTCAACGAACTGGCCAAGGACAACCAAGGAACGATCGAGAAGGTTTATCAACACTTCGGCTGGCCGATCAGCGATGCCCTCCGCGCGCGACATGAGGAAGCCAGCAAAAAGGGCAAGGAATTCAAGAGCTCGCACAAATACACGCTCGAGGAGTTTGGCCTGAGCGAAGAATGGGTGCAGACCGAGTGCAAAGAGGTCATCGAAGGCTACGGTTTGCAGGAGAAATAACGAGTAACGATCTACTTCACCGAAACTGGAAAGGCGACATTCCTGTCGTCTGGGGCCGCGACAGGGCGACAAGAATCTCGCCCGTCCGTTGAACGACTCCGTTCCTTCGCCCGTCATTTTCCCAGACTTTCTACAAATTTACTTGCGCCCCCCGGTGACGATGGAATCCTGACGGACTTTATGGCAGACGCACCCAAATCGAACGGCTTGGACATCGCCGCACTTTTGAAGGCCCACGAAGGCCAGAACTACGAGTTGTTCGCGGAACACGTAAACCCGCAGTTCGCCAAGGTGCTCAAGACGATCGGCTTTGATCGTTGCTACACCCACGCGGAGGGCCCGTATCTTTTTGACACCAAGGGCACCAAGTATCTGGATCTCAACGGCGGTTATGGTGTGTTCAATCTCGGCCGCAACCACCCGGAGATCCGCCGCGTGCTGAAGGAATTTCTGGACCTGGAATACTCAAGCCTCGTCAAGCTGGACGCTCCCCTCGCCTGCGGCTTGCTCGCGAAGGAATTGAAGAAACGCATGCCCAACCAGCTGGACATGGTGTTTTTCACGAACTCCGGTGCCGAGGGCATCGAGACCGCGATCAAATACGCGAAGTGCGCGACCGGCAAATCCGGCATCATACATTGCGCGAAGGCGTTTCACGGTCTGACCAACGGTGCGCTGTCGATCAACGGTGACAACAGTTTTCGCGAGGGCTTCGGGCCCTTCATGCCGGACTGCCGAGAGATTCCATTCAACGATCTCGCCGCACTCGAACAGGCACTTCAGGCCGGCAATGTCGCCGCCTTCATCGTGGAACCGATCCAGGGCAAGGGCGTCAACATTCCGTCACCGGGCTACTTGAAGGATGCGGCTGCGCTTTGTCGAAAACATGGCGCGTTGTTCGTTGCCGATGAAGTGCAGACCGGCATGGGGCGCACCGGAAAGTTTCTCGCCATCGAACACGAAGGCGACGTCGATCCCGATATCGTGGTGCTCGCCAAATCACTTTCGGGCGGGTTCGTGCCCGTCGGCGCAGTGCTCACCCGCCGTTGGATCTACGATAAGGTGTTCTCCAGCATGCCGCGTTCGGTGGTGCATTCCTCGACCTTCAGCCAGGGCAGTTTTGCGATGGTCGCCGGCCTTGCAACGCTCGACGTGATGGACCGCGAAAACCTCATGGAAAACGCGACCAAGATGGGCAACCTGATCGGCAACGGATTGCTGGCTCTAAAACCGCGTTTCGAGTTCATCAAAGATATTCGCTGGCGCGGTCTGATCACCGGCATCGAGTTCGGCGAACCGAAATCGTTCACCCTAAAGACGGCTTGGAAGATCATTCATGGCATGGACAAGAGCCTCTTCCCACAGGCGGCGTTGATTCCGTTGATCGACAAGCATCACATCCTCACGCAGGTCGGCGGTCACAACATCGACCTGATTAAACTGCTCTCGCCGCTCGTGATCAACGAAGAGGACGTGAACTGGCTGCTCAAGGCATTTGAAGCGGTCATGGTGGACATGCACAAATTCCCCGGACCGGTTTTCGATGTCCTGACCAGCATCGGCAAGATGGCGATAACGTCCCGGCCGAGGTGAGCTTTCAGTGAAACACTAGGTCGGTATTCAGTGGGTCAGTTTGGGCGGCGAGCGCGTCCATCCGACGCTCCATCACCGAAACGTTTCCGGCGAAGGCTATTTTCCGAGATACTTTGACGGATTGCGGATTCGATCCAGCCGTTCTGCTTCGTGCTCAGCCGCTTCGCTGCGTTGTTTCCGCTGAGTGATCCTGTGCAAGAACCACATGGGGAGCATGCCCACCTGCCTGACCAGAGAAACGAGATCCAACCAAAACTGTTTTAAAGTATTCATTGTATTGTTCCGGCTCGACCGGCGACGAGCCGGCGACCGTTCGGGGTTCAAACTAGTCGTCGCTCTCCATGGCCGCCAGCAACGCGTCCAGTGAGACGGTCGCGAAACTCGTCGCGGAATCGCTCATGGCGTAGGGGATGACCAACTCGCGACCGTGCAGCAGCGCGCCGCAGGTGTAAACCACGTTCGGCACGTAGCCTTCCCGTTCCGCTTCGTTCGGGGAGAGCAAGGGTTCGCGCAGCCGGCCTATCACCTTCGTGGGATCCTTGAGATCGAGCAGGAACGCACCGAGGCAATACTTTCGCATCGCGCCCACGCCGTGGCTCAACACCAGCCACCCCGCTTCCGTTTCAATCGGCGAACCGCAGTTCCCTATCTTGAAGAACTCCCAAGGCGCTGCGGGGGACAACAACACTTTCGGCGTCCGCCAAAAATGAATGTTGTCTGAGAACATCAGGAGAATGTTTTCGTCGTCCTGCCGCGAAAGCATCGCGTATTGCCCGTTGATCTTGCGGGGGAACAACGCCATGCCTTTGTTTTGCACCGCGGGGCCGTTCAGCGTGCTAAATTTAAAGTGAACGAAGTCCGTTGTCTCCAACAGTTGTGGCAGCGTGATCTTGCCGTCGTAGGCGGTGTAAGTCGCATAGTGTGTGACACTGCCGTCGTCGTCCTCGAAGCGCACAAACCGGGCATCCTCAATGCCGTTGCTCTGACTCGGTGAGGACGGAAATAGAACGCGCTGCGAGGTGTGGCTGTCAGGCGAGAAATTCACTTCATAGTTGGATTCTGCCAGCAACAGAATGCCACGGGCGGCGTGGGCGCCTGATGCGTCCGACGTGTCGTCCGTCAATCCCGATGCGCGGAGAACCGCCTGTAGTTCCTTGAGTGTGAAGTCCTCGTGCAAGTTGTCCATAACGCGACGACAAAAGGCGTTTTGCACACCCGCCTCTTCAAGTTTGTGCGAGAACAACTCCTTGTCATACGCAGGATTGGGCAACCGCTCCGGTTCGGTCACCAGGGGCACCGGGGGTGAGAGGGTGACCCGCTGCTGGGCGCTCACGCAGCCAGTGCGGAAGGCGATGGAGGAAATATGCCCTTCACCTGTGGCGCGCAAACTGAGGATGAAACGCAGCGAACCCTCCGGAATCCCGGACTGATCCGGGTGCGGCACGATGGACGGATTGAACAAGGCGGCGGACTCCGGTGAATACTCGTGGGTAAAGTGGGCGCCGATCAGCAGTTGTTGCTCGGGTGACAGCTGCCGGTCCGGCTCAAGGTAAATTTCAGCCTGCTCAAAACGTTTTTGAAAAAAGGATTCAAGCTGCACATGGCGGTCGGCGAATTCTCCCAACACTTGGCTCAGAAGCCGGGTGACGTCCTCATCGGACAAGGCCAGCACCCGGCCGACGATCCTTCGGGCGATGTCGTCGGTCGCGGGACGAAACGGACGCAACAAAACGCGCGCGTGATCCGGAACGATGGTCGGTCCGATTCGCTTCGCGTGAACGGCAGAAGAAGTAGATTTGATCATACGGTGTGAAATAGTTCCCGATCTCCGGTCCGGGGATCTGAAATCAGTTGTCAACGGATTCCTTGAAGCTTGCCAGGGTGTTTTGCAGCGCCTGTTTTTCCACCAGCGCGAGAAGGAACGCGAGAGTTGATTCAGCGCCTTGATTCTGACTCAACCGGTCCATATGCAGACCGTCGCGGCAGCCACCGGTCCCCGCATCATAAAGCGCCAGCCCCAGATCGTTCCGGCCGAGAAACCACTCAAACGCACGACGCGCTTCAGCCACCCAGAACATGTCGCCGGTCGCATTGTAGGCTTCGATGCACGCCGAAACGGTGGCCTGTGCTTCGATCGGTTGCTGATCGAACAAGGCCGGTTTTTCGCCACGTTGGTAGAATCCGTTTGAACCGATCGGTCGGAACGCCCCCGTATCGGTCGTCTGGATACCGATGAGCCAGCGCAACGTCTTGAGCCCAAGTTCCAGCATCGGTTGGTTGTCCATGCAACGACCGCTCAGAATCATCGAATGCGGCAGTTTCGCGTTGGCATAGGAGACCACTTCCTCGAACCAATGCCAGTCGTCAGTCGCGGCATCTTGGTAGCGCTGCAGGAGCTTCGCCGTCAGCGATTCGCGAATCTGGCTCGCCCGTCGGTCGCCGCTGAGTCGCTGCAGGTAGTGGTCGATACCGATGAGTGTGAACGCCCATGATCGGGGCGAAGTGAACTCCGCCGCCACCGGCAACGCCTGTTCAAACAACTCCGCTGCCAGCATCCGAAAACTGCCCTGACCGGCCTCGGCCACGCACATCCCCAGCGCCCAGAGCGACTGCCCCTGGCAATCCTCCGAGCCGACGTCTTCCAGCCACTTACGATCAAAGCTCATGAAGTTCCGGAAACGCCCGCTCTTGCGATCAAAGGCATGATTGAGGAATGCCGCATAGGTTGCGGCACGCTCGCCCAGGCGTGGCGATCCGTGGCCCATTTTTTGGAGCAGCATCGCCAGCACAAGAGCGCGCGCGTTGTCGTCTGTGCAATAGCCCTCCTCGAAATTGGGCACCGTGAAGGTGGCGTGTTGAAATATGCCGGTTGAGTCGCTCAACCGAAACAGATGATCCAGCTTCAACGGGGGCAATTGTCCGTGTTGTTCGTCGAGCGTCTTGATGATGGACGACTTTGCTCCGACGAAACTGTGGTCACGCCGCGCCTGTTCAAAGGACTTCATGTAGCGCTGGGCCACCCGGCTCCAGATCATCTCACGTCCGAGCGTGTAGGCGTTCTTCCGCAGGGTCTGGCGCAACGGTTTGTCACGCAGCAATTCAACCACCGCGGCCGAAATGGCCGGGGCATCACGAAACGGGACGAGCCTGCCGCGGCCCTCGGCCAGCAATTCCGCCGCGTGCCAGTACGGCGTGGAGACTACGGCATTTCCGGCACCAAACGCACAGGCCAGCGTGCCGGACGTGATCTGTGTCTCGGTCAAATAGGGCGTCAGATAAATGTCCGCCGCTCCGATGAAACGCATCAGTTCCTCCAACTCCACGAAGCGGTTGAAGAACACAACATGTTTCTGCACGCCGAGATCTGTCGAGAGCATCTCCAGGCTCAGACGATAGGCCTCGCCTTCCTCGCGCAACAGGTTCGGATGGGTCTGGCCCAGCACGACGTAAACAATGTTGGGAAATTCCTTGATGATGTCCGGCAACGCCCGCAAGGCAAACTCGACGCCCTTGTTCGGAGACAGCAGTCCGAAGGTGAGCATTACCTGTCGGCCTTCCACACCGAATTCGTCCTTGAACAAATTGGGATCGGCAAACGGCAGGTCGGGAATGCCGTGCGGTATCAGATCAATTTTCTCAGAGGGCGCCTGATAGACGTCCCGCAGAAACTCCGCGCCGCGTTCGGCCATGACCACCAGCCGGGTGGAGAGCCGGATCAACTCACGCATCACCCGCCGTTGTTCCGAATTGGGGTCACGCAACACGGTGTGCAGCGTGGTGACAATGGGCATCCGCAATTCACGCAACAACGCGAGCACATGGCTCCCCGCTGGTCCTCCGAAGATTCCAAACTCATGCTCCAGGCAGACCACGTCCACTCCCGTGATGTTCAGAAATTCGGCGGCACGCAGATACGAGGGGAGGTCCTGCTCTTCAATTTCAAAGCGCACCTCGGGAGGATAATTGTAACCCGCCTTCAGATCATTGACGGGTACTACGGGGCATTGCATCGCAGGGAACTCCGCCGCCACCGCGCATCGCAGGTCGGTCGTGAACGTGGCGATGCCGCATTTTCTCGGCATGTAGTCGCCAAGAAAGGCAACTTTGTGGGTATCGGTTCTTTTGGGCATTAAATGACGTCTCGAAAAACCGGCCTTTTACCCATTCTTCGTTTTTACCTTGAGGCCCGGAACGCACTTCACCAAGAACCATTAATTTGAGAGCATCTTCCGCAAAAACTTCCGCTGGCCTTCAATCCCGTGTTTCCTTAACGTTCGCCGCTCAATTTCCGCCGGATACAGGTGGGCATTAAAATTGAACCGAAGACCCATTCAAGATGACGAGCACCGAGATCCGCCAGTCGTTCCTCGATTTTTTCAAATCGAAACAGCACACTATCGTGTCGTCCGCCAGCCTGATGCCGGACTCGCCGAACCTGCTGTTCACCAACGCCGGCATGAACCAGTTCGTGCCGATCTTCCTGAATGAAACGAGCTGCCCTTACTCGCCCGGCCGCGCGGCGGACACCCAGAAATGCATCCGCGCCGGCGGCAAGCACAACGACCTGGATGACGTCGGGCTCGACACGTATCACCACACATTTTTCGAGATGCTCGGTAACTGGTCGTTCGGCGATTACTTCAAGAAGGAAGCAATTGACTGGGCGTGGGAACTCATCACCGAAGTCTGGAAATTTCCGAAGGACCGACTCTATGCCACGATCTATCAACCGGACGACGGCGACCCCGCCGAACGCGATCAGGAAGCGTGGGAAATTTGGGCGGAGAAGTTTCGCGCTGCCGGACTCGATCCCGATGCCCACATCGTCAACGGCAACAAGAAGGACAATTTCTGGATGATGGGCGAGACCGGTCCGTGCGGTCCGTGCTCCGAGCTGCATGTGGACCTCACGCCCACCGGAGATACCAAGGGCGCGCTGGTCAACAAGGGTTCCGCCGAGTGCATCGAGATTTGGAACCTGGTGTTCATCCAGTTCAACGCCAACCCGGACGGCACATTCTCCAATCTCCCGGCTAAACACATCGATACCGGGATGGGCTTCGAACGGGTAACGAGTATTCTCCAGTGCACGAAGAATTTCACGGACTTCCACGGCACGATCTCGAACTATGAGACCGACATCTTCCGTCCGATCTTTGATGCGATCGAAAAACTGAGTGGCAAGAAATACAAATCCTCCCTGCCGAAGGATGGCAGCACAGGTGACACGGAACAGGAGAAGATCGACGTGGCGTTCCGCGTGATCGCCGATCACATCCGCACCTTGAGCTTCTCGATCGCCGACGGCATCCAGCCCGGCAACACCGATCGCAATTACGTCCTCCGCCGCATCCTGCGTCGCGCCGTCCGCTACGGACGCACCCTCGGATTCCACGAACCGTTCTTCTACAAACTCGTCGAAGTTCTCGCCGAAACAATGGGCGATGTGTTTCCCGAAATCCGGGCAAAAAAGAACCACATCGAAGAAGTCATCCAGACTGAGGAAGAAGCGTTCAACCGGACGTTGGACAAGGGGATCAAGCTGTTCGAGGACGAGGCAGCACGACTGCTGGTGGACGAAGTCCGCCACAGTCCGGGGAGCGCACGCGGCCCGCGTGCAGAAGTCGGCGGCCCGCCGACTTCTGGTTCCACCAAATTCTTCACCACCGAAGGGAAGCGGGTAACCATCGAACCCGCCCCCGGCGCGACGTATTCAAAACGTCGCCTCCCCCACTTCGAAAACCCCTGGGCTATCTACCACATCACGCTGACGACCATTGAACGCCATCAGTTTGAACCCGCCGACCGGGACATTGTCTTGAATTGCCTCCGCCACTGGAACGGACGCCGATACCGGATGATTGCGGCGTGTGTGATGCCGGACCATACGCATCTCATCATCCAGCCCGGCATCGAATCACAAGATCCGGACGGGAACCTGGTGTTCTATTCGCTGACCACTATTCTGCACACGATCAAGTCATTCACAGCCCACGAGATCAACAAACGGGCGAACGCGACAGGCAGCGTTTGGGAAAAAGAAAAATTCGACCGCTACATCCGGTCCGATTCTGATCTGGAGGAAAAGTTCCATTACGTTTGCCGGAATCCTTGGGATTCCGGCTTGGTGCAGCCCAACGAATCATGGCCCTGGGTGTGGACGCCGGAATCCGAAACGGGAGGCTCTAGCGCCACGGGGAGCGCAGGCGGCTCGCCTGCTGAATCCGGCGGCTCGCCAGATTCCCCCAAAATGGATGGTCAAAGCGTTCGGCGGGCCGCCGAACGCGGCACGCCAGCGGCGTGCGCTCCCCGGGACGAGACTCCAGCCATGGCGACGATCTCGGGCGCATTCGCGTTCCGGCTTTATGATGAACAGGGCTTCCCGCTGGATCTGACCGAACTGATGGCTCGCGAGCGGGGTTTGAACGTGGACCAAGACGGTTTTGAAAAGTTGATGGGCGAACAACGGGCTCGTGCCCGCGCTTCGCAGAAAAAACAGGTCATCGAGCTGTCACAGATTGAAACGACCAGTCCGACAAGATTTGTCGGATTCGATCAACTTGCGACGGAAGCCAAGGTTCTCGAAATCGTCGAATTGAAGGACAAGACGGCCGTAATTCTTGATGTCTCCGCGTGCTACGCTGAGATGGGGGGTCAGGTCGGCGACACCGGCGAGCTTTCCGGTTCCGGGAATCTTTGGCGGATTAACAACACCCAGAAGTCGGGCAACACTTTCCTACATTTGATCGATGGCGATGATGCGCCCGAGGTCGGCGCCACGCTTTCGCTTTCCGTGAATCGCGCCCGTCGTGACGCCATTCAACGCCACCACACCGTCACGCATTTGCTGCACTGGGCGTTGCACGAAATCGTTAGCAAGGAAGCGTCGCAGAAGGGTTCGTTCGTCGGGCCGGACAAGTTGACGTTTGATTTCAACCACGCCGCGCTCACCCCAGATCAGATCGCCGATGTTGAAAAACTGGTGAACGAACGCGTCCTCGAAAACGCCGGTGTCAGCTGGACCGAGGTGCCGCACGCCGACGTGAAAGGCCGCGCCGATGTCATGCAGTTCTTCGGCGACAAATACGGCGACCAGGTCCGCGTCGTCCAGATCGGCGGCGAGGCGGGCAGCTTGAACGGTTATTCGATGGAGCTCTGCGGCGGCACCCACACGCGGGCGACCGGTGAAATTGGATTGTTCCGCATCGTCGGCGAAAGCGCGATCGCGGCCGGTGTCCGGCGGATCGAAGCCGTCGCCGGGTTGCAAGCGTATCAGGTCGCCAACCGCGAGCTGGAGTTGATCAAGACCATCGCCGAAAAAACCAATTCCCCGATTGGCGAATTGGAAAAAAAGATCGAAGCGATGCTCGCGCATCAAAAAGAACTGGAGAAGGAACTCAAGTCCGCGAAGCAGCGCGAAGCCGCGCAGAACGCGAAGTCACTTCCCGCGAGTGCCGAGACCGTGAACGGCATTCCGTTGATCGTGAAAAATTTCGGAGATGCTGATGGAAATACTCTGCAAGCCGTTGCGGATGCGTTGAAGGGCGACTTCAACGGGGTCGTGGTTTTGGGTGGTGTGAGCAACGGAGCGGTCGCGTTGATCGCCACCGTTTCCAATGACTTCACCAAGCAGGTGCAGGCCGGAAAGATCATCCAGGCCATCGCGCCGATCGTCGGTGGCAAAGGCGGTGGCAAACCGGACAACGCCCGAGGCGGCGGCAAGGAATCGGGCAAACTGGATGAAGCGCTGGCCAAGGTGAAGAGCTTGCTCGGCTGATCGATATTGGCGATATTCCATCGAACAGAGAGATGAGCATCGAAACTTGGTGCCGCCTTCTCTCCAGACGTCGGAAAAATGATCTGTTACGGGGAAATACGAAACGACATGAAACCGAGCGATTCCGCTGCCAGGCGCAATCGTCGGGGGACGGTTCCGTTGCTTCTGCTCAGCCTTCTTTGCCTGACATCTTGCACACATCGACTGGCGCAGGCTCCAACGCTACCGGTCGGTTCCATCACAATTCCTGCACGACTCATCGGCCACTCGTTCATCGTCGACGTCAAGATTGGCGGACACGGGCCGTTTCGGATGTTGCTGGATACCGGCGCGAGCTCGTTGGTTATTTCCCCGGAAATTGCCGAGCAGTTGAGGAAGGCTGGCGACCTCGAGAACATTTGGAATCTGCGCGCAGGAACCTCTGATGGTGGCAGCCAACGTTTTGAAACTGTGGTGGTGTCGCATGTTGAACTTGGCGCCTACCAGATCCCAACCGCAACAACCATGGTCGTAGATCTGGGACCCGTTCAAAGCTCCGTAGGGCTGCCAATCGATGGGATTGTCGGCATGGAATTGTTCCGTTTTTTGCGTTCCTCTCCTGCGCCAGTCTCTTAATCGCACTCCAGCCCGAGTGCCTTTTTGACTTTCCCTCCGCCCTTGTCTAGCGTGACGGCATGGACATGTTGCACGCGCCGTGGCGGATTGACTACATTCTCGCTCCAAAGGAACCCTTGCCCGAGGGCGGTGATTCGTTGTTCACCCGCATGGCAAATTCGAGCGACGATGTCGCGAACCTGATCATCGCACGGGGCAAATCGTGTTTCGCGGTGATGAACCGTTTTCCCTACAACGGCGGCCACGTGATGACAGTGCCCTACAAACAGGTCACGGATTTCAACGGGCTCACTCCGGACGAGATCACCGAGCTGATGCTGTTGACGCGGGGTTGCCAAAATGCGATTCAAACCGCGATGAATCCCGACGGGTTCAACGTGGGAATCAATCTCGGCAAGGTCGCTGGCGCCGGGATTGTCCAACATCTGCATGTTCACATCGTTCCCCGCTGGAACGGCGACACCAATTTTATGCCGGTGCTGGGCAATACCTCGGTGTTGCCGGAAGCGCTGGAAGAAACGGCCGCCAAGCTCCGGTCCGAGCTGGCCGGGCAGAAGGAATGACATGACTACGGAAACGCTGCACTTCGACAATGCACGAACGGTTCAATCGCTGATCGGCAATTCGTCGCGCAACCTTGACATCGTCGAACGACAGCTCGGCGTGAAGGCGACCGCGCGCGACGGCTGGATCAAGCTGGAGGGCGAACCCGGGGCCGTCGAGCAGGCGTGTCAGTTGTTCCGGCAGATTGAGGGCGCGATGCAATCCGGATCGACTGTCCGCCCCCGCGACTTCACGCAGGCGCTCGCCGTTATGAAAAACGAGGGTGGCGACGCGCTGCGCGGACTGTTCGCCGCGCGCATTCAAACTTCGACGAAGAAGGCGCCGGTGATGCCGAAGACGTCCGGGCAACGTCGTTACGTTGAGGCGATCCAGAAATACGACGTGACGTTTGGCGTCGGCCCGGCCGGCACCGGAAAAACTTATCTGGCGATGGCGATGGCGGTGTCCGCTCTGGTTCAGGAAAAGGTGTCGCGGATCATTCTGACGCGGCCCGCCGTGGAAGCCGGCGAGGCGCTCGGCTATTTGCCCGGTGATCTGGACGAGAAATTGGAGCCCTACCTCCGGCCGTTGCAGGACGCGTTGCTGGACATGCTTCCCGCCGAGGAAATTGTCCGTCACCGCGAGCGCGGCACCATCGAGATTGCGCCGCTCGCCTACATGCGCGGCCGCACGTTGAACCACGCGTTCGTGATTCTCGACGAGGCGCAGAACACCACGACCGAGCAGATGTTCATGTTTCTGACGCGGCTCGGTTTCAATTCCCGCGCTGTGATCACGGGTGATCCGACCCAGGTGGATCTCCCAAACCACAAACAATCCGGCCTGACCGAAGCGATCCGGGCGCTGGCCAAGGTCGAAGAGATCGGCATCGTGGAATTTGAAAAAAAGGACATCGTCCGGCATCCGCTCGTGCAGCGCATCATCGAGGCCTACGAGAACCACCGCGTCCGCCAGCAATGAGCCGGCTCCTGCAAATCAAGAACCGGCGGCGGGAGCGGCACATCAGCATCCGCGAGCTGAAGAAAATCCTGACCGCCACGTTGAAAAACGAAATGGCCGTCGAGGAGTTTGAGATTGGAATTCACCTGGTCGGCGCGGACGAAATGACGTCGGTGAATGAAACGTTTCTCCAACACGAGGGTTCGACCGATGTCATCACGTTCAACCATTCCGAGATCGACGATCCCTCCCGGCTGCACGGCGAGCTGTATGTCTGTCTGGACGAGGCGATGGCGGTGGCTCCCCGTTTTCGGACGACCTGGCAGGATGAAGTCGTGAGGTACTGTGTTCACGGCTGCCTGCATCTGCAAGGCTACGATGATCTCGAACCAGCGTTGCGGCGCCAGATGAAACGTCGGGAAAATCAAATCATGCGCGCGGCGAGGAAACAATTTGCCGTGGAGAAAATCGACCGTAACATAGGCCCATCTCGATGAGTCAGCCCGTAAAACGAATTAATACTTGGCAGGCCAATTTTTACACCGGCCTAGCAATCATTCTGCCCGTCGTGATTTCACTCGGGATCGTCAAGTGGCTGTTCGGCACCGTGGCGAACATCACCGACCTGCTGCTCTTCTTTCTCCACTGGTTGCCGATCGAGCCGCACCGCATTTACGTGAACGGCAAGGACGGACAGATGCTCACGCACTGGAGCTTACTGGCGCTCTGCATGGCCGTCGGACTGATCACGCTGACCGGCCGCCTGGCCCGGCATTTCCTCGGGAAAAAACTCATCCAGCTGATGGATTACATCCTGTTCAAAGTGCCGTTGTTGAACAAGATCTACGGGACCATCAAGCAGGTAAACGAGGCATTCACCTCCAGCAAGAAATCCTCGTTCAAGCAAGTCGTGCTGGTCGAATTTCCGAGGGACGGCATGCGCTCCGTGGGGTTCATCACCAACGAACATCACGAGGAAGTCCAGGCGAAGACTCCGGACAAAATCGTCAGCGTCTTCGTTCCCACCACGCCGAATCCGACCACCGGCTTTCTGCTTCTGTTGCCGGAGGAAAAGGTCATCAAGCTCGACATGTCGGTCGCCGACGGGATTAAATTCATCGTCAGCCTTGGTTCCGTCGCCCCCACTTACACCGGCAAGTCGCTTCCAGAAGCCGATTCGCCAATGACGTTGCCGGGAACGCTCCACCCTGCCGCCGCCAGACCCGTCTCCGTGTCAGAAGCCGTGGAATGGAAGAACGCACCACAGGACTGATCCTCCGCACCCGGCCGCTCACGGAATCCAGCCTGATCGTCAACTGGCTGAGCCCGGACATGGGCCGGATCTCCACCGTCGCCAAAGGAGCGCGGCGTCCGAAATCCACGTTTCGCGGGAAGCTGGATCTGTTCTACGAAGCCGATTTTTCATTCTCCCGCAGCCGAAGATCCGACCTGCACAACCTGCGCGAAGTCCGCCTGCAAAAGACCCACGAAGGATTGCGCCGGGATCTGGACAAGGTGCAACAGGTCGCCTACGCCGCCGCGTTGATCGAACGCGCAACCGAGACGGAAACGCCGATTGCCGAAATTCATGAGTTGATGGCTCTGTTCGTGGAGCACATCGACCGTCGGCCGTGGCGCTCGGAATCCGTGATCTGGTTTGAACTAAAATTTCTGGCAACCCTCGGCCTCCAACCCGACTCGAAACAGGCGCGTTTCAGTCCGCGCACAAAAAAACTGTTGGACGCACAGTTCGCATCAGGAAATCTCGATCCAACGGGATTCCGACCGGACCTCGGGGAAACCAAGGAGCTGATTCATTTTCTGCAGGAGTTCCTTCTGTTTCAATTCGACCGAGTGCCGCCGGGCCGGGCCGCTGCATTGAAACACGAGTAGCCCTCCTGTTCACGGACTTCCCCAGCTGCGTAGGTACGGAAAACGGACGATGACAACCAGCAGCACCGCCATTAGAATCCCGCTGTGACCGCAAAGAAATTCTATGATTGGCAGACCGCCGGCGGCACGGATGACGTCATGCGTTTGGTGGACTGCCTCGAAAGCGCGGATATCCGCTGGTGTGCCATCGGCGGGGTCGCAGTAAACCATTGGGCAGCCGAGCCGATGGTGACGCAGGATGTCGACCTGGTTGTGGCGGCCGAGGACGTCAACCGTGCGGTCACGATTCTTTCCGATGCCGGATTTGTAGCCGACAAGTTCGAGTGGTCGGTTAACTTTCGCGGTCGCTCGAAGATCAGCGTTCAACTGAGCACCGCCGAAGTTTATCTTTCGTTTCCGGATCGCGCGGTTGCGGCGGACGTCCACGGAATACTACTTCGCGTCGCTTCCTTGGAAGATACGCTGACAGGAAAACTCCTGGCGTGGGGCGACAAGACCAGACGTCAGAGCAAGCGGATCAAGGATTTGGCCGACATCGCCCGGCTCGTCGAATCTCACCCGGAATTGTGGGCGAAGCTGCCTGCCAAGCTCCAATCTGAGATCGAGAAGCCGTCCGCTACGCGGTAGGAAAGTTTGCTTATGCGAGCGCTTGTCCGAGAGGTGTTGTGAGCGGTCTAGGATGGCGAAGGTTTCGGCGGTACGTCGCACAGGTTCCGGGCGTTGTTTTTGCGTTAAAACCCGGCGAGTTTTCTTTCAGGGACGTTGTCTTCTCTGTTGACGACGGCGGGGACATGGGCAGGGATGGTATTTGGATTATCACCAAAGTCGACCGATGTCATCCTGACGAACTACTTGTACTTCGTCAGGAAATCCAACAGATGATAAAGGAGCATCCGCCTTCCAAAGGCAGGGTGATCCTGACTTGGTTGGCACTTGTCGGTTCCTATCTCGTGTGTAGCGGCGTTTGCTTTGCCACATTACAAACATTGACTGCAATACCGTTCTGGGCGAGCGCCTTGTTTTCAATTCCAGGAGGGACGGGTTTGTTCTATGTCGCTTACAGGTGCTCAGGGTAACGTTGAATCTCTCAGAGTTCGCCACGTCGGTGCCGCAACCAGTTGTGAGTCGCAAAGAAAAAAGGCGACCTAGCGGTCGCCTTTTTGAAACTCGGCCCCCGAAATCTTTAACCCAGCGCCATCTGCGCGGTCGTGATTTCGAGCAGTTCGCGCGTGATGTTCGCCTGACGCAGTTTGTTGTATTCCAGCGTCAGATCCTTGATCATCTGCTTCGCGTTGTCGGTCGCGCTCTTCATTGCCACCATTCGGGCGCTGTGCTCGGACGCCTTCGATTCGAGCAGCACCTGGTACATCAGGTAGTTTAAATAATGTGGCAGCAACGAACCCAACACTTCCTCCGCCTTGGGTTCGAAAATGAATTCCGTGGTGCCCTGGGCCAATTCACCGCCTCCGCCCACGCCATGGACTCCGGATTCCACCGATTTGATTTCCCGCAACGGCAGGAACTGGCGCACTTGAGGCGTCTGCACCAGGGTGGAAACAAAGTTGGTAAACAACACGTCCACCCGGGAAATTTCGCCCTTGAGGAACATGTCTTGGGCAAATTTCGAAATCGAACGCGCTTCGCTGAACATCGGCGCATCCTTGTAAGTGAACTCCGCAGCGAGCTGCCGCTTGGTGCGTGCGACGAATTGCGACGCCTTGCGACCGGCGGTGACGAATATCGTTTTGCTGGAATCAAACTTGGAAACCTCGCGCATGAGGTAGCCGTTCAACGCGCCGCACAATCCCTTGTCCGTGCTGACGATGATCACGAGGCTTTTTTCCGCGTCGCGCTCCTCCATCAAAGGATGCGTGAAGTCACCGACGTTCGCCGTGACCTCACCGAGCACCTCGTTCATGAGCGTCGCGTAAGGACGGCCCGAAAGCGCAACCTGCTGGGCCTTGCGCATCTTGGACGCCGCGACCATCTGCATCGCCTTGGTGATCTGCGACGTATTCTTGACGGACTTGATCCGCCGGCGAATGTCTCGTGTGCTGGGCATGTCTTGCTAAATATTTTTCGTGAACCGCGTCAGTGCCTCATCGACAAACAATGATGCGACGAATGTTATTTGTAGGTCTGCTTGAACTCGGTGATCACCGACTGCAACATTCCCTTAATCTCGTCGCTGACCGCTTTTTCCTTACGGATCTTCGCGAGCAGATCCTCTTTACGAGTGGCCAGGAAGTCCATCATCTTCGCCTGACAATCCTTGACCTTCTCAACTGCGACGTCGTTGAAGTGACCATTCTGAATTGCCCAAAGTACGCATACCTGAACCTCGACGGGGATCGGATTGTATTGATTCTGTTTGAAAATCTCGACGATACGTTTGCCGAGCTCGAGACGAGCCTGCGTCTTGGCATCCAAGTCCGAACCGAACTGCGCGAATGCAGCCAGCTCACGGAACTGGGCGAGATCCAGCTTGATGCTGCCCGCGACCTGTTTCATCGCTTTGATCTGCGCGGCCGAACCCACCCGGGAAACCGAGAGACCCACAGAAACAGCCGGACGCACACCCTGATAGAACAAGTCCGTTTCCAGGTAGATCTGACCATCGGTGATCGAAATGACGTTCGTCGGAATGTAAGCCGAAACGTCGCCCGCCTGCGTTTCAATGATCGGCAGGGCAGTCAATGATCCGTTGCCATATTTCTCGTTCACACGAGCAGATCGTTCGAGCAAACGGCTGTGCAGGTAGAACACGTCGCCCGGGTAGGCTTCACGACCTGAAGGACGTTTCAAAATGAGCGAAACCTGGCGGTAAGCCACAGCGTGTTTGGAAAGATCGTCAAACACGATCAGGGCATCCATGCCATTGTCCATGAACCACTCACCCATCGACGCACCGGCGAACGGGGCGAGGTACTGGTTGGTCGCCGAATCGGAAGCAGCGGAAGCAACCACGATCGTGTATTCCATCGCACCGGCCTCCTCCAACACGCGGACGACGTTTGCGATGTTCGACTGTTTCTGACCGACGGCGACGTAGATCGAATACATCGGACGGAAGTCCGGATCGCCAGAAGCTTCGGCCGCTTTGTTCAGGCGGGCCTGGGAAATAATGGTGTCGATGCCGATCGTGGTCTTGCCGGTCGAACGGTCACCAATGATCAACTCACGCTGACCGCGGCCGATCGGGATCATCGCGTCAATCGCCATGATGCCAGTCTGCACGGGCTGGCTGACGGATTTCCGCTTCACGATGCCGGGCGCGATCTTTTCAACGGGGTAGTGAACGGTTGCGGCGATGTCACCTTTGCCGTCGACCGGCTGGCCAAGGGTGTTGACAACGCGGCCAAGCAATTCCTTGCCGACCGGCACCTGGAGCAGCTTGCCGGTCGTTTTGACTTCGTCGCCTTCCTTGATCTTGGTGTAGTCACCGAGCACGATCGCGCCAACCTCGGTTTCTTCGAGGTTCAGCGCGAGGCCGACGACGCCATTGCCGAAGTCGAGCATCTCGTTGAGCATCGCATCGGTGAGGCCCTCGATCTTGGCCACACCGTCGCCGATTTCGCGCACGATGCCGACGTTCTGCTTGTTCACCGACGTTTTGACGCCCGAGATCTGGGCTTCGATTTCCTGGAGTAGATTGCTCATAGCTGGGTGTTGAAATGCTTCACCGATTTACCGGTATCAATTATCTAAAACTGTTCTGCAAATTACTGAGTCGTGCCTGCACGCTGCCATCCAAAACATCGCTGCCGACCTTGACGCGAAGGCCACCAATCAGCTTGGGATTGACCGAGAAATTCAGCGTGATGTTTTCGCCGTAAGCCTTGGCCAGATTCGCCTTCACACTGGCCTGCATTTCGGGAGTCAGGTCCGTCGCGCTCTCGACGTGAGCCGCGCGCTTGTCGATGTCCAACTTCACGAGGCGTTGGAAATGAGTCAGCGCTCCGACATAACCGCGCGGCTTCTTCTCAATCACCAACTTCACCGTCTCGCGGACGCGACCTTCATCCATCTGACCATTCACGAGGCAGCACTTGAACAGCTGCTTCGCGTCGCGTCGGGATTGTTTGGAGCTTTTCATTTGATGAATTGAACTGAGCCGTTACGCAACAAGATCAGGCGGCAAGTTCCCTGTTCGTGTCGTCAACGAGGCGTTTCTGATCTTCCACCGTCAGGATCTTGCCGGTGACCTTGCCGGTGGTCTCGACCACGAGCCGGCCGATTTCCGCCTTCAGTTCGGCCATCATGTTGTTGCGATCCGCCAACGTCGCTTCCCGGGCCTTGGCGATGATCTGCTCGGCCTGGGCGATTGCTTTTTGGGACTCGGTTTCGAGCACTCGCGTCGCCGCGTCCCGGGCTTCCTGAATCAAATTATTCGCCTGGGCGTTCGCCTTATCGAGCACTTCCTGACGGGCGGCCTCGGTCTGCTTCAGCTCGTTACGGATCTTGTCCGCATTCGAAAGGCTTTCAGCGATGGTCTTGCGACGCTGCTCGAGGATGTCGAGGATCGGCTTGTAGGCAAATTTGTAGAGCACCCCGGCGACGATCAGAAAGCTGATGCACTGGGAGATGAAGAGCGACCAGTTGACCCCAAAGGCCTCGGCGGTCCCGCCAATGAGGCCGGACGCTGCTCCATCGGTTGCGGCAAGAAACAAGTTATTCATAGCTAAATTAAAAATCGGACAAAATGGGTTGCGGCCGGCGAACCAGCCGCAACCTCAAGAACTGAATTACTTCACCAGGAAGATGGCGAAAAACACGATACCTTCAGCGAAGGCGGTGCTCAGAATCGCCTGAACGAGAATCTTCGTGGCTGCGCCAGGATTCCGTCCAACTGCTTCGGAGGCTTTCATTCCAATCAAACCCACACCAATCGCCGCGCCAAGGGCTGCGCCTGCGACGTGGAAGCTTCCGGTGATTTCAGCAAGTAGTGGTAACATTATGTTGTCCTTTCGTTTTGTCGTTTTCGGTGTCTCTCACGGTTATTCCATGATCAAGACCCCAAAAGTATTTAAAGTTTAGTGCTCTGCGCCGTGCGCGGCGTGGTCGTCATCGTGGCTGCAGATCAGGAGGGTGAATACCGCAGTAAGGAGCATGAATACCAACGCCTGCACCAATCCCACCAGAAGCTCCATGAAATAGAATGGGATCGGAATCAACCAACCAAAGGCGGAACCACCAAGCAACGCCATCGTTTCCAGCATGTTTTCACCGGCAAAAATATTTCCGTATAACCGGAAGCTGAGCGACACAGGGCGGAACAGAATGGAAACCACTTCAAGCACACCGACCAGGACGAACACTGCAACCATCAGGACCTTCATCATCCCGACAGTGTCACCTTTGGGGCCGAAGATGTGCATGATAAACCCACCAAAACCGTTGGCCTTCAGTGCCCAGATGATCCAGCACGCGAAGAAAATCATCGCCATCGCCAGTGTCATGTTCATGTCGGCATTGGCTCCACGCAGCAGAGGTGTGTCAAAGTGATGAAAAGTCGGATCGGTCGTCCATCCCATCGATCCCACGCCGGGAATCAGGCCAAACCAGTTGCAGGCCAAAATCATGATGAAGAGCGTCGCAAAGAACCAAAACGTCTTCTTAACCAAGTCCGCGCCGATGATTTCCTCGAGGAAGTTGTAAAGCCCTTCGACCAACCACTCCCAGAAATTCTGAGCGCCCTCTGGCACGGCCTTGATGTTACTGGTTGCGATCTGAGCGGCGAGAATCAGCAAAACAGCCACCAACCAAGTCACCATCATGGAATTGGTAATCTTGAAAAATCCGAGATCGAACAGAACCGGCGCGTGCTGAGTCAACCCCTTGTGTTCACTTTCATGCACGTCATGGGCTACCGCGTCAACGGCGTGTTCAACGGTCGCAACCACGCCCTCGTGGGAGTCGGCGGCAGGCATCAGCACGGGCAGCCCGGCCAACAAAAAGGCGATGAAAAGAGACTTTAGTGATCGCATGCGTGCAAAATTAATACCCGGAAAGCATCAAGAATGGTTCGGTCCGGCAAAACGGCCCGCCAAATTGCCGTAGCGTGATTTTTTTCACAAGGGTTTTTTTGAATACTTGAGACAAAGCGGGGAGACTATAACCAGATTCACTTTTCAGCATTACCCGCCTTGATGAAGAAGCCTCGGCCGACGTGCCAAACAGCCCCCCGGTGCAGTCCACAGGAGCCACGGCCCCCCGCCCCGTCCCCGGACACGGCCGCTTTTACCGGACCCGATAATAAAACCTCGCGCTCAGCCCGATCGCCGCCGCACCCAACCCGCTCGCCAGCCCGATCCAGTTTCCGACCGCGCCCATCTCCATCGTGAAGGCCAGGAAATAGGCCAGCGGCACTGAGATCGCCCAATACGCGATCGCCACGACGACCACCGGCACCCGGACATCGCTCATTCCCCGCAGTGCGGAAATCACGATCACCTGAGTGCCGTCGGCCAGCTGGAAGAACGCCGCGATCACCAACAGTTTTGCCGCGAGCAAAATGACGGCTTCGTCCTGAAGAAACCAACTGGCAATTGTTCGACCGCCAAACATGAACGCAACCGCGAACAGCGCCATCGCACTCAAGCCCATCGCGAGTCCGCCGGTGACGATTCGCGGCAACCTGGATTTCAAATTCGCTCCCCAGGCGTGGCCCACACGAATGCTCACGCCCATTCCGATTCCAAGTGCCAGCATGAACGTTGTCGACGCGCAGGTCAGCGCGACCTGATGCGCCGCCATCGCCTCCGCGCCGATCCAGCCCATCATCAAACCACCGACGGAGAACGCGCCGACTTCAATCAAGTGCTGGAGCGCGACCGGTGCCCCGAGTCGCAGTTGATCTCTGAATCGTTGGATCGACAGCTTCAGGAACCACGCTTTGGGTCGCCATTGTTTTTCACGCTGAGAGGTCACGAGATACCCGATCGTGCCGATCATCATGACCACCCGCGCGATCAACGTTGCCAGACCGGCGCCGTCCAGGCCCATTGCCGGAGCGCCCAGGTGGCCGAAGATGAACACCCAGTTCAGAAAAATATTCAGCAGCACGCTGCCCAGCAGGATGAACATCGGAGGCCACGGATCGTTCAGTGATTCGCAGAATTGTTTGCCGGCGTGCGCGATCAGCAGCGGAACAATTGACCACGAAAAATAGAGCAGATAGTTCTGGCAGACTTGGACGACATCGCCGGGTTGGCCGAGGAACTGGAGGTAGGGGCCGGCCAGCGTCATCAGCACGCCGGTGAAAATTCCGGCGGCGAGTGCGACGAGGAATCCGTGGCGGACAGTCTCCGCCGTTTCAGCGGGTTTGCGGGCGCCGAACGCCTGCGACGTGAGAACTTGCACGGCAGACAAGAGCCCGATTCCGAAGATCATCGGCACATGAGTGACGGTGTTGACCAACGCCGCGCCGGCCAGCGGCAGCACACCGACGCGCCCGACCATCATCGTGTCCGTGAGCCCGAGCAACATGTGCCCGACCATGCCCGCCATGATGGGAAAGCCGAGTGACAGCGTCAGCCGCGCTTCCACGAACCAGCGAATGATTTTGCGGCGGCGCGACATCGCATTCTACCCCGCCGGTTCGCCTTCGGCTTTCAGCACAGGGACCGTTTGATGTCGTTTCGTTCGCGACCCAGCGCCACGCAGAATGAGGATCACCGCAACCACGATCATCGCCGTGCTCACGATTAATTTCGACGTGAACGGTTCGCTGCCGAGCCAGCAACCCAGGACGACAGCGATCAACGGATTCACAAACGAGGTCGTGGAAACTTTTGACGGCGTGCTGACCTGCAGCAACCACAAGTAGGCGGTGAACCCGATCAGTGAACCGAATATCGCCAGATATGCCCATGCCCAGAATGACACCGCAGTCACTGTCGAAAAACTGAAGGTGGAGCCTTCGCCCAAAGCCAGACCGCAGACCACCATGATGCCGCCACCGGCGATCATCTGCATGCCGATCGTGGTTAACGCCGATTTCGGTTTGGTGGCGCGCCGGCTGAAGAGCGAACCGGACGCCCACGTGATCGTGGCGAACAGGATCGCCGCCACGCTCCAGGGATCCAGCGCCGCGCCGTCGTATCCGTGTCCGCCGAGCACGAGAAACGCGACCCCGATGAAGCCGATCAACAGGCCAGTGAACACGCGACCGGTCGGACGTTTGCTGCCCGGTTCGCGCCATTCAAGCAGGACCATCCAAAGCGGCACAATTGCGACTATCAAAGCCGCGACGCTCGAAGGAACGGTCTTTTCCGCCCACGTCACGCCGCCGTTTCCACCGACCAGCATCAGGCAGCCGACAATCGCGGCATCGCGCCATTGACGGCCGGTGGGCCACGAAAACCCGCCACGTTGGGACCACGCGAACAACAGCGCGCCCGCGACGAAAAACCGGCTTCCGCCCATGAGAAACGGCGGAATGGTTTCGACCGCATAGCGGATCGCGAAATACGTGGAGCCCCACACGACGTACACCGTCACGAACGCCGCCAGCACAAGGCCGAGCGGGGCGCGATGTTCGGAGGAGTCGGAGTTCATGCGGCTTGACACTGGTGTTCAACCGAGGTCGACACAAACATGCGCAGGTCAGCGATGGCGGCCTGTTCGGCGACCTGGGCGGCGAGCCCGAGTTTCCGGTACAGGGCCGTCAGTTCCCAGATCATGAAGGTCCGGGGTTCACTTTCGGTTTCAGCGTAGCCTGCTATTTTGTGGTTTGTCGTTGTCATGTTTGCCTTTCCCCCATCGTGGCCGGCGCGGGAAAATAAAAAACCCACCGCCGGTTAACAGCGATGGGTTGGAAATTCGTTTGATTTGTAACTTAACCGACGAACCAACCACCGCTGTGGCCACGCATAATAACGGAGCCACACAGCCATTTGGCATGTGCCTGCTTCTTTACGCGGTTGACGGTGATGTTGTTCATCGAGACGCAAGATAAGTAGCGGGGCGGAGAGCGGTGGTCAATCTTGGAGTTTTGGAAAGTTACGCGGTCAAAATTTACTCTGTCAAATTCTGCGATACGACGAGATCACGCAAGGCCACATACTTCATGATGTTCAGATAGTCAGGACCTTCCATGAAACTGGCGGGCAGTTCGTTCAGTTCAAACTTGATCAGGTCGTCGGTATAAAGTGACGCAAGCAACGCGTTCACTGCCATGTCGCCGTGCGCGTGAATCTGAATCGGTTTTCTGTCCAGGCCACGAATATTCGGCAGAACTTGAACCGCGCGTAGAATGTCCCAGACGCGCATGCCGTCGAGGGTTTGACCAAGCAACATGAACCGCCGACGCCAGTGCGTGAACTGCTGGTCGGACATTTCAGGCCGGCTCGATCCGATGCCGCGGGGGGCGAACATAATTGCCGCAGTCCGGGTCTCGACCAGTTGATCCAACTCTGACCGGACCTCTTCAGAAACTTCGCTGGTTGGTGACGCCGCTCCGGCCAGGTGCCCGCCGAAGAATCGTCCGTATTGTTCCTTCGCAGATTGCCAGTCGGTTTCATCAACGACGTACATATTAATCTTGTCCACCCGGCCGGCCGCCGGTTGAGCGACAAACAATTTCAAGTTCACGCCGGGTTGCGACTCGAACTCGATCACCTGAAACGAAACATCCCCTGCTCGACTGGTGAAAACAGTTTTGAAAAGCGGGTCGGTCTTCGTGGCGGGCCAGCCCGCGAAGACTTTTTCGCGGAGCAAATCCTTCAATTGCTCTTTTCCAAGTTTCTCATCGGAAGACTTTGCCGGAACGAAGGACTGTTGAATGGTTGTCACAATTTCGTCCCCGGGAATCTGATCGAACACTTTCAGCTGCTCGGGTTCAAAAAACTTTTCGGCCGCGATCACAATCGGGCGTTCCTTCTCCATTAAGAGGCGGTCAAACCAGCGCAGCACCGGCACCTGCAGGTCTTGGGTGTCCGCGTGTGGACCTTCGGTGATGAGCAAACCGATGTTCGGTTCGGCCTCCACCAGTGAGTAAATGCGTCGCGTTTCGTTGTAGACGCGAATTACGCCGTCGAGCGGGAAGATGGTGTCCTTGTCGGTGTTGCAGATGAGCAGCGGACGCGGCGCGACCAGGGCGGCGATCTGGTCGTAGTCCCAGCGGTAGGTATTCACCATGAACATGCAATCGCAGTGCCCTTCGACCGCGCCGTCGACGACATAATTTTGCAGGTCGGTGATTCCGGCGACAGGCGCGGCAACTTTCACGCGTTCATCGATGGCGGCGGTCCACCACGTGTAAACTCCACCGCCGGATCGCCCCGTCATGCCGATGCGTTCACCGTCCACTTCGGGTCGGCTTTGCAAATAGTCGATCGCGCGGATGCTGTTCCAAGCTTCCACTCCCGCCGGGGTGTAACCACGCGAGTTCCACCACCATTGCCCGTGCCGGTAGGTGCCGTGATGCATCCCCTGAATCTCGCCGAGTTGAATGGTGTCGATCACCAGGCAAACATATCCGTGCCGTGCAAACCATGCGCCGTGATGTTGGTAGTGAGTCTTGTTGCCGTAACTCACGCCGTCTTTGACAACCTGTCCGTGACCGCAGGCGTAGAGAATCGCGGGGGATTTCCCGGACACATTCTTCGGCAGATACAGATTGCCGGTGACGTACAAACCGGGCATCGACTGGAAGTGCAGGTTCTCAACGGTGAACTCTTCGTGATCGAGCGTGCCGGTAATGACCGGATTCAGTGGCGTGTGTTCCGGCCACGGATCAAGCCCGAGCATTTCACGGAGTTGCCGACGGTATTCGGGCGCATTTTTGGTCCACTGTTCACCTGACTTGATTCCATTCAATCCCGTGTTGGCGATCTTCTCCGTTTCGATCTTGAAATATTCGTCCGCTGGCCCTCGGTTTTGAGCCGAAACGGAACCGGCTAATACGAGGACGGCAACGAAGTGCATGAGAAGAAGTCGGGTTTTCATGGGCTGAGCGGATTATTTGGCGAATTGCCTCTCCGGTCAAGCAGGTGAATGTCCGGAGCGCGGACGAGCTGCCCGATCAACAAATTGCCGACTTGCGAACTTCGGAGCCGAGCGATCATGCTTTTCGCGTCGATGCCGGCATGATTTACCAACTTGAAAAGCAACTCTGGTTTCCCGATCCGAATGATGCGGAACGCGAAGACTACGACGGATTGCTCGCGGTGGGTGGCGATCTGTCGATTGAACGGTTGTTGCTCGCGTATCGAAGCGGCATTTTCCCGTGGTCCGTGAAACCGATTACGTGGTGGTCTCCGGATCCGCGTGGAATCATCGAGCTGGACCGGGTTCATGTTTCGCGGAGCTTGAAGCGGGTGCTAAAGCAGGGGCCGTTTGAAGTGACGGTGGACCGCGCGTTTCGCGAGGTGATCGCGGCGTGTGCGACGACCCCGCGCGACGGCGGATGCTGGATCAGCGGACAGTTCATCGACGCATTCACGAGGCTTCACGAAGCAGGCCACGCGCACTCGGTCGAGTGTTGGGCAGACGGCAAACTTGCGGGCGGGATTTACGGAGTGTCTGCCGGCGGGTTGTTCGCCGGAGAATCGATGTTTCATCACGTCAGCAATGCATCGAAAGTGGCGCTCTGGCATCTGGCGGTCAGGCTGCGGGAAAGTGGGTTCAAGCTGTTCGACGTCCAGATGGTGACTCCGACGACGCAGCAGTTTGGCGCCGCCGAGATCTCGCGCAGAGAATATTTGGCGCGGCTCGCTGAAGCAGTTTCCGCAAGCTGCTCCTTTTGATGAGGGTCGCGGGCAACGGTGTTTTTGCCGCGATTTTTGGAAAATCATTCTTTTAGTTAATTTGACTGAATCCAAAACCGCCATTAATACGTCTGCATACTAAATTGCGCGCATGCTTCGCATTTGTCCGGTTTCTCCACCTTGAAACATTTTGATGGAAAATTGCGGTCGCGTCGTTGATTGAGAACAATATATGAAGAACCTGATCATCGTGATCCTGCTGGTCGCCCTCGGAGGCGGCGGTGTTTATCTGTGGCAAAAGCAAAAAAACGGCGGCGCACCGACTGCAGCTGAAAAAATCGCCAACCGGCAGACGAAAGCCCCGGCGCTCAGCACCAATATCAGTTTTTCCGTGACGCTGGCCGGCGAGATCGGGCCGGCCGACCAGGTCTCCGTGAAGCCGGAGGTTCCCGGCAAAATCATCGAACTCCCGGTCGACATCGGCGACCGGGTCAAGAAAGGCGACCTTCTCTTTGCGCTGGACGACAAGGATCTACAGATCGAACTCGACGCCCGCACCCAGGAAATTGAGAGCGCCAAGCTTCAGCTTGAAAAAACCCGGCTCCGCATGAAACAGGCGGAACGCGATTATCAGCGCGACCAGATGCTGTTTGAAGAGAAGCTGGTCGCCGAACAGGTCTACGAAACCTCCAAGCAGACCTGGGATTCTGCCAAAACGGATTATGAGCTGGCGGAGAATTCTGTGAAGCGCGCGCAGTCCAATTATGATCTGGCCGAGGAGAAGTTGTCCAAGACGCGGCAGCTCGCCCCGTTTGATTGCACGATCCTGACACGGCCGGTCTCCATCGGACAGACCGTGTCCGGAAGCAGCGGGTTCAACAGCGGCACCGAGGTGATGACCGTCGCGAACCTGACCGACCTGATCATCATGGCGCACGTGAACCAGGCGGACGTGACGCGCTTGAAAGTCGGCATGCCGGTGAACGTGGTGATCGAAGCGATCACGGATCTGAACGTGATCGGCATGGTGGAGCGCATCTCGCCGCAGGCAACGATCATCAACAACATCAAGGGATTCTCGACCCGCATCCGGTTGACCACACCGGACCAACGTGTGCAGCCGGGCATGACGGCCAACATCACCATTCCGGTTGCCTCCGCCAGCAACGTGGTGGCCGTGCCGCTGGCGGCGGTGTTCACGGAATTGAATGCCGAGATCCAGCAAAACGAGCGTTTTGTCTACGTGGTCAAGGGCGACCAGTTTGAAAAACGAAAAGTTTCGATCGGGGTGGCCGATTATTTTTACGCAGAGGTGGAGGAAGGAGTGAACGCAGGTGACGTGGTGGCCATTGAAAAGCCCGACGAAACCAAAGTCATCAAGGCGCCGCCGGCCGCCGCAGGTTCCGGAAACAAATTGTCCGCTCCCAAAGGCAACACCGGCGATCAATCCAATAAGAAATTTACCAACGTGAAAGCGCACCATGGCATTGGTTGAACTGCGAGACATCCGGAAGATTTATCATCTGGGAGGCGAAGAAATCCGTGCCCTGGACGGCGTTTCGTTGGATATCGAGCAGGGCGAATTTTGTTCCATCATCGGCCCGTCCGGCAGCGGCAAATCGACGTTGATGCACATTCTCGGCTGCCTGGATTCGCCAAGCTCCGGCACGCTGAAATTGGACGGAACAGAAATCCAGAACGCGACGTCGCGGCAGCTCGCCGGCATCCGCAACCAGAAGATCGGCTTCGTGTTCCAGTTCTTCAATCTGCTGCCGAAACTGAACGTCCTCCAGAACGTCGAGCTCCCGATGGTTTACAGCGGGCTGAACGGTCGCCAACGCCGTGAACGAGCGATGGACGCGCTTCGCCAGGTGGAGATCGACAACCGAAGCAAGCACCGGCCGTCGCAACTTTCAGGCGGACAGCAGCAGCGCGTCGCGATCGCGCGGGCGCTCGTGAACAATCCCCGCATCATTTTCGCCGATGAACCGACCGGCAATCTGGATTCGCACACCGGCGAATTGATTCTGGAAATGTTCCGGGGATTCCACCGGGAGGGACGCACCATCATTCTGGTTACGCACGATCCGGAAATTGCCGTAATGACGCCGCGCAAGATCGAGATCCGTGACGGCAAGATCGCCACCAATCTGGACCGCACGCTCGCCGGCCTGGACCGCGAAATTGCCACCGCGACGACGACATGAATCTGGGCAATGTCATCCTGACAGGCCTGAAGGAGACTTGGGCGCACAAGGTTCGTTCCCTGCTGACCATGCTGGGAATCATTCTGGGCGTGTCGAGCCTCGTCGCCATGTCGGCGTTGGTGAAGGGCATGGAGCTGGGCATGAAGGAGGCGCTCGGCGCGATGGGCGGGCTGGAAAAAATACGCGTCGAGTCGGGCGAACTTCCGCTCCACCAACGGCACCTTGAAGACCGCGCCCGCGGCGTCACGTTGCAGGATGTGACCGCCCTTCAAAGCAGCGCGCCGCTCGTCAACACGATCACCCCCACCCTCTCACTTTCCGGACGAGGATCGCGAACCGTGGTGAGTCGCAAAGGAAAATACGCGCGCCCCTGGGTGTTCGATGGAACGTGGCCCGGCGCTTTGGAGATCAACGAACACGTGATCGAGTACGGCCGCATGTTCAACGAGCTGGACAACGAGCGAGCCCGCCAGGTCTGCGTGATCGGAACGGACATCCGCGACGAACTTTTCGGGGAACCGGAACGGCCGGAGGACGGCGTGGTTCCCATCGGCGAAACGCTCAGTGTCAACGGCCAGCCGTTCACGATCATCGGCATGTTCGAGCACTACGAGAGCAAGGAGATGAAGAAGAAGCGCGAGGACTACCTGGAGCAAAAGGCGGTTGATCCGAAGACGCCGGAACCCCGGTTGCGCGACCACTATGTTTTTCGGATCAAGAACCGCACGATCTACGTTCCGCTGAACACGATGCTGCTCAACTTTCGCACCGGCTCGACCATGAACTCGGCGGCGGACGCCCGGCTTTCGACGCTCTACATGAAGATCCCGGACATCGAGCTGCTGGAGCCCGCGCTACAGCAGGTTCGCAATGTGATGATGGTAAACCACAACGGACTGGAGGATTTCTCATTCCGAACGGACGAAGACTGGGCGAACGAAATCACGCTCGCGATCAAGAACGCGCGGGTCAGCGGCGGAGTCATCGCGGCAATCTGTCTGATCGTGGGAGGCATCGGCATCGCGAACATCATGCTGGCCAGCATCTCGGAGCGCGTGCGCGAGATCGGCATCCGCAAATCGGTCGGCGCGACCACCGGCGACGTGTTTATCCAGATCCTTGTCGAGAGCGTCGTCCTGACCATGCTCGGCGGATTCGTCGGATTGATGGCGTCGTACGGACTGGTCCTGCTCGTCGGCCATTATTCCCCGTCCGAGAACGAGCCGGTCATTACGGTCGGTTCACTGATGATGGCATTCTGCGCAAGCGTGGCGGTCGGGCTGATTGCCGGACTGTTTCCGGCGGTGAAGGCGTCGAAACTTCATCCGATCCAGGCACTGAAATACGACTAGCGACGAATGAAAATCATCAACGCCATCCTGATCGGCCTGAAGGACATCTGGGCGCACAAATTTCGTTCGATGCTCACGATGCTCGGGATCGTGCTGGGCGTCGCGAGCCTCGTGGCCATGGCGGCCATCGTGAAGGGAATGGAAAACGGCATGAAGGAATCGATGGTGGCGATGGGCGGCGTCGACAAAGTGCGCATCACCGACGAAGACCTGCCTCTCCATCAGCAGCATCTCGAAGATCAGGCACCCGGAAAAACGATGGCCGACGTGATCGCGCTCAAAGCGAACGCGACCACGCTGCGGCTCGTTTCTCCGGAGATGGGCCTGTCCGGCGACTGGGTCAACCGCGGCAACAAGTATCACTATCCGTCGGAAACGGTCGGGGTCACGCGAGCCGTTTTGGAAATGAACCTGTACGAGGTCGAGCACGGCCGTTTTTTCACCGATCTCGATCAGGAAAAATCAAGCAGCGTGTGCGTCATCGGCACCGGCATTCGTGACGAGTTGTTCGGGGCACCCGATGAAGTTGGCAAGGAGATCATCCCCATCGGCGAAACCATCCGCATCAAGGGGCAGCCCTTCACGATCGTCGGCATGTTCAAACATTACGAAAGCGAGCAGGCGCGCAAACTGAAGGAACTGGCGGCCAAGGAAGCGGCCAAGAAACCGGACGGTATCAAACGCCAGACCGGTTGGGGAAACAGCCGTTACCACGATGCGTTCTGGCGGAAGAACAACGTCGTTTACATGCCGATCAGCACGATGTGGGTGAAGTTCCGTTCAGGCGGCGGTCGTAAGGTGGTGATGGACGACGGCTCAATCGTGGCCATGCCGGACCCGCGTCTGGATGACATCGATATCAAGGTGAAAAACTTGGACGAAATGGGCGTCGCGCTCGCGCAGGTGAAGAACATCCTGATGTCCACCCACAAAGGGATCGAAGATTTCGAACTGAACTCCCAATTGGACCGCATGGCGGACATCGACAAGAACATCAGGAACGCCCGCATGAGCGGCGGCATCATCGCCGGTCTGAGCCTGCTCGTCGGCGGCATCGGCATCATGAACATCATGCTGGCGAGCATCAACGAACGCATCCGCGAGATCGGAACGTGCAAGGCCCTCGGCGCCACCGGCACCGACGTTTTCATTCAAATTTTAGTGGAGAGCATTTCACTCTCTTTCCTCGGCGCCTGCATGGGATTGCTCGCGACGTACGGGCTGGTCGCGTTGATCAGCGCGCTTTCGCCAACGGCCAATTCACCGGTCATCACGAGCACACCGATGCTGATCGCAGTCGCGTTCAGTCTGCTGGTCGGAGTGGTCGCCGGCCTGTTCCCCGCGCTTCGTGCGGCCCGCCTCGATCCGATCGAAGCGCTACGCTACGAATAATTTTCGCTCTCGAAATCAGGAACGACCGCGACGCACGCACATGTTCGGCAAAGGAAGTAGAGCAATTGGCCGAGCCCGGTTTCTTCGTTGAGCCCGGTTTGAACCTCGACAACGACCGCCGCCAGAAACGGCATCGGTTGTTCGCACAATGAACAGTCCGGACCGGTCGAATCTCGGTTCAGCCGAAGGGGTAGCCCACCGACTTCATGCTGGGGTTGGTCCCACTCAAACCGCTCCGTCCAATCCGCCGCCTCCCCGATGCGACCTTCCCGCGCCAGCTTCCTCGTCGCGACAATTCGATCCGGGATCGCGTGGAGCGAGACCTGTTGCGGCTCCCGGGCAGTCAGGCGGGCGCTCGACGAAGACGGAACGAATCCCGCCCGTTCATTTTCAAACTCAAGCCCTTCCCCCGCGCTGGTGAATGAATACTGAAAGTCCGTATGGAAATGCTCGCGACACGTCAGCAGCGGAAGCCGATCCACGGGCAACATTCCAAGTTCCAGACGGCCATCGGCAACGTCCAGCGCGAGCAGCGAAACCATCGTGTGTCCGCAGAAATCACAGTTCAAAGCGGACGGCAGCTGACCCAGAACATGCCGGAACTCACCCTGAGAAGACTTTGCGCACGGTTGCAAGAAATGGCCCTGAACCGGCCGGCTGTTGTGGTCATGGAATACGTTCATTCGTTGACATCAAAAAACAAAAAAGGCGCCCGACGAATCAGGCGCCCCGCAAATATTTTGCCGCCAGCGATCAACGTTGGACGCGCGCGCCCGCACCGCCGACCAACGCCTGCACTTCCTTCAACGACGCCATCGTGGTGTCACCCGGCGTCGTCATTGCGAGAGCGCCGTGGGCGGCACCGTATTCGACCGCCTGCTGCGGATCACCCAGGACCATCAACCCGTAGATCAGTCCGGAGGCGAAACTGTCGCCACCGCCGACCCGGTCAAGAATCTCCAGGCCCGGCCGGTGCGTGGCCTCATAGAACTTTCCGTCCGCCCAGCTGATCGCGCCCCAGTCGTTGACCGTTGCGGACTTCACGGTGCGCAGCGTGGTCGCCGTCACTTTGAAGTTTGGAAACTCTTTCACGGCGGCTTCAATCATCTTCTTGAACGCATCCACTTCGATGTGCGAAATGTTCTCGTCGACACCTTCGACTTCGAATCCAAGGCAGGCCGTAAAGTCCTCTTCATTGCCGATCATGACATCCACGTACTTGGCAATCTCGCGATTGACCTCCTGCGCTTTCGCGTGGCCGCCGATCGACTTCCAGAGCGACGGACGATAGTTCAAATCGTAGGAAACGATGGTGCCATGTTTCTTTGCCGCTTTCACTGCTTCGATGACCACCTCCGGAGTGGAGTCAGAGAGCGCCGCGTAAATTCCGCCGGTGTGCAGCCAGCGAACGCCGTGTTTTCCGAAAAGAGTTTCCCAGTCGATATCGCCCACCTTGAGTTGGGAAGCCGCCGTGTTACCACGATCCGGAACGCCCACCGCGCCGCGAATACCAAAACCGCGTTCCGTGAAGTTCAGACCGTTGCGAATGGTGCGCCCGATTCCGTCGTAAGGCCGCCATTGGATGTACGAGGTGTCGACGCCACCCTGAAGAATGAAGTCTTCGATGAGACGACCGACTTCGTTGTCGGCAAACGCGGTTACAACCGCCGTGCTCAGTCCAAAACACCGACGCAGGCCGCGGGCGACGTTGTACTCACCGCCGCCTTCCCAGGCTTGAAATGAGCGCGCGGTGCGAACGCGGCCTTCACCGGGATCAAGCCTCAGCATGATTTCGCCAAGGGCCACCATATCAAATTTGCATTCTTCCGAGGGTCTTAGATTCAACATATTTGGGAATTCAGTTTGTTTCGTAAAGGGACGAGAGGTTGTAAAATGGGAGACTCAAACTCAACAGAAAAGTCATGCGGGGATTCGTCCGCTTAATCGCATATTTGCAAGTGTTGAAAAATCACAAACTGTTTGGTATTAGAGTAATGCAACTTAACCGTCCAGAACCTCGGCGCGGGCATATCGGTTGCTAGGTGTATTCTTGTGAGACACTGGATGTACAGTTTCTAGGACGCTCACCACGACACCGAAACAGAAATGAAACTGACCAGCAAAAGCACATCGACATTCAGGCGAGCTCTCTGGCAGGCGCGTTGCTCAACGAAACTTCTTGATCTGCGGACAAACTATCGTTACAAAGCATTTGTAATTAGAGAGTTAGATGTTCGGATTAGCGATTCGTTGAGCAGTGAATAATCTTAACCCAGATCGGCACAGAACGAAAATGTTGCTCAACAACAACACCAATTCAAAGAACGGGAAACGAAGCGGCTTCACACTGATGGAGTTACTGGTCGTTGTCGCGATCATCGCGGTCCTCGCTGCTCTGCTGCTGCCCGCCATCGCCAAGGCCAAGAATTCAGCCTCGGTCACCACCTGCATGAACAATCTACGCCAACTACAGTTGGCTTGGACGATGTATGCTGATGACAATGACGGCAAGTTAGCCCCAAACATATTCGTCATTGGTAACCCGCATTCCAGCCGTTTTTCGTGGGTGCAGGGACGACTTGATTATGACCCAAAAAATCCAGCGAACACTAATGACGCGGCTTTTCTTGACCCGACGCTGTCAGCATTCGCGCCGTATATATCAAATACCAAGATTTACCGCTGCCCATCGGACCATAGCACCGTCAAGGTGAATAGTTCCGACCGGAACCGGGTGAGGAGCTATGGAATGAACTGGGCGCTGTCCTCCGAGAAAACGCGCGATATTCGGGTGGTTCGCAAATACTCCGAGATCACATCGCCGCCACCGGCGAGTATGTTTGTCTTCATTGACCAGCACCCCGACTACATGAGCGACCCGCATTTCCACATGATGCTCGATCAAGGGGGGGCGGCGGCGTTTGCCGATGTTCCGGCCAGCCGTCACAACGGCTCCGGCGCATTGACCTTTGCGGACGGTCACGCCGAGCGCAAAAAGTGGGTCGATGCGCGAACACGGCCTGAAGTGAAGCTCACAGGCCACGGCTATTTTGCGACTCCGTCCCCATATAACAAGGACATCATCTGGTTGCAGGAACGCTTCACGGTGCCGCTCGACTGAACGCCTGTCCATTAATCTCACCCCACCGCCGTCCGGGAATTTCCGGTCGGCGTTTCTGTTTTTCACAGATCTGGGCTTGATAGCTGCTAAAGCTCTGCATGTGACGTTATGTCACGAGCGTGCATTAGTTTGTGAAACAGGTTTCAAATGCGAAACCAGTGACAATGGTCCCAGTCAGCCATTCCGACAGCGAATTTCTGTTGCCTGAAAGCAACATTTTCGAATCGTCCGCTTCTCTGGCAGCCGCAGTCGCTGGATCTCGATCAGCTGTCATCGCCCGGATCGATTCCGAAAACATCGGTTCCATTCTGGCGATGTATGGCGCTTGCCCCGTTGATACCAACACGTTCATCGAATGGCTTGAAGGGCGCAGCCCCGGAAGCTCGATCTCCAAAATCAACAGCCCATCTCCGAATTCAAAGCTCGCAGAACTCCCCATCCACGACGGCCATGCGCAACTCGTTCGTTACGCGATCCAGGATCAAGAGTTCATAGCCGTCGTCTTCGATCCAAGTGTTGGAGAAGTTCATTCGACCACATCGCTGTTGATGGAGATCCTGAAACAGACTCATCTCATCCACCGACTTTGGGCACAGGTTCAATCGAACGAACCTCGTCACGCCCGACCGATTCCGCCATCCGAAGACAGCGAAACCGAAAGTGATCTACTGAGCACGTTACTGGATCACGTGCCGGACCGGTTGTTCGTCAAAGACACCGCCGGACAAATCCTCAAATGCACCCACGCTTTGGCGGCGGCCCATGGTTTTGAAACCAAGGAAGAACTGTTCGGAAAAAACGTCTCCGAATCACCCAACCCCGAACTGGTCCAGCAATTCAGAGAGGAAGAGGCGGCCGTTATTGCGGGAGGACGACCAATTCTCAATCGCGCCCGGAAGACGACAGACCGCTCGGGCAACCCAGTTTGGCTCTCGGTCACAAAGGTCCCCATCTACGATTCACAGGGAAAAGTGACCGGCCTGATCGGCAGTGCGCGCGACATCACCCTCTTCAAGCGCTCCGAGGAACAGCTCGCCGAAGCGCGTGACGCCGCGATGGAATCGGCCCGTGCGAAGTCATCGTTCCTCGCCAACATGAGCCACGAGATCCGCACGCCGTTGAACGGCATTTTAGGCATGGGCTTTTTGCTCGCGTCGTCGGGCCTCAACAACGACCAGAAGGACATTCTCGATACGATTCATCTGAGCGCAGAAAACCTGCTGATCATCATCAACGAAGTTCTCGATTTCTCGAAAGGCGACGCGGGCAAAATGACCCTGGAGGAAATCGCTTTTGATCCGAACAAAATCATCGCCGGTGTACTGGACCTGTTTGCCGAACGCGCCCAGTCGAAAGGCCTCTCGCTGGTCGGCGTCCCACTTCCGGAGAACGCGCCCCGGCCGGTTGGCGACCCCGGAAAATTCCGCCAAGTGCTGGTGAACCTCGTCGGGAACGCGATCAAGTTCACCAATCACGGTGTGGTGTCGATCGATCTGGTTCATCGATTCAATTCCCCTGACCAAATTGAAATTGAAACGCGCGTTCGCGACTCGGGAATCGGCATTTCAGATCCGACCATCAAAACGCTTTTTGAACCGTTCACCCAGGCCGACATTTCCACCACGCGCCGGTTCGGCGGCACCGGACTGGGTCTGGCGATCTGCAAACAGATCGTGGAGCGAATGAATGGCCAGATTGGCGTCGCATCGATCGTGAACGAGGGTTCGGAGTTCTGGTTCAAACTGACATTCCCTCAGCACCACACGGAGATCTATCCCGAATCGCCCGTCAATAACCGGCAAGCCGTCCCTCCAGCGCTGCGAATCCTGACCGTGCAGGACGAATCCGCTGTTTCTCAAAACCTGCACTTCCTGCTCGGGCGTCTGGGGCACGACGTCGAGAACTGCCCTGATCTCGCGCGGGTGCAGCCGTGGATTTCGGAGCGAATCGAATCACGCGCCGGGAATGTGATCATGGTCGATCTCGACGTTTCCAGTGGCCGCGGTCTGGATGTCGTGCAACGTCTTCGGGCCAGGCACGGTTCCTCCCTTCCGCCCGTTGTGCTAATCACGTCGCTCGGCCAGCCTCTGGATCCGCTGATCATCGCCAACGCCGGCATCACGTCTACACTGACCAAACCAATCAAACAAAACCGGTTGGTCGCCAGCCTCTCCGATGCCGTTTCATTATGCGGTCCCACAACGTTTTCAAATTCACCGGGAGCCGAGGACACCGCCATTTACCGGCGTCGACACGGACTTGGGAATCAGCGCGTTCTGCTCGTCGAGGAGAATTCGAACACGCAGAAACTGATCATCCAACTGCTGGACCAGCTTGGGTTCCGCGCAGATCCGGCGGGCAACGGCCTCGAAGCCATCGAGTCGCTGAAACGCATTCATTATCCGGTCGTGCTGTTGAACTGCCAGATGTCCGACATGGACGGGTTTGAAACGGCGCGGGCGATTCGCTCTCTGGAAAGCCAACAGAACCACGCCAGCAATGCCGCCACCAGCTATCTGATCGGCATCTCCTCGCAGATGAGGAACAACGAACTCGAATCCTGCGCACTCGCGGGCATTGACGACTGCATCCCCAACCCCGTACGGAAAGTGGATCTCAAGGTGGCGATGGCTCTGGCCATTTCACGGTTGAGAAACAACCCTCACCTGCCGATAGCTGAAGGAACCGGGTCTGAACATCGTCAACAGAGTTTCCCGCCCGCCGTAAATACGATCTGATGAAGTCTGAAATGACAACGCCATTCAGCGTCCTTCTTGTGGAGGACGACGTAGATATTTGGGAGATGCTCTCCATCCTGCTCCTTGAGGACAACGTGGACCTCGCCTGGGCCCGCACCGGCCGCCAGGCGCTCGCCAAATCGGAGGAGAACGATTTCGATCTTATCATGCTTGATCTGGGATTGCCGGACCTGAACGGGTTCGAAGTCCTAAAAGAGCTCAAGCAGTCCACACATTCCGCCAGCACACCGGTGTTGATCATCACGGCGATGAACGCCACCCGCGACAAGCTGCTGGGATTTGACCTCGGCGCTTCGGACTACCTGACCAAGCCGTTTGAAGTTGCGGAACTGCGCGCGCGCATGCGTTCAATCCTCCACACGAAACGCCTTCAAGATGCACTGACCGACACGAATGTTGAGCTGGCACTGGCACGCGAAACCGCAGAGGCCGCCACCCAGGCGAAATCCGATTTCCTCGCCAACATGAGTCACGAGATCCGGACCCCGATGAACGGAGTGATCGCCATAACCGGCCTGCTGCTGGAAACCCACCTGTCCTCCGAACAGCGCGAACTCGTGGAAACGATCCGCACCAGCGGCGATTCCCTTCTGGACGTCATCAACGACATCCTTGATTTTTCAAAGATTGAATCCGGAAAAATCGAACTCGAATGCCACCCGTTCGATCTCCGGCAATGTGTCGAGGACGCGTTGGAACTGCTCGCCGCGAAAGCTTCCGAAAAGAACATCGAGATGTTCTGCGACATTGATCCCGACGTGCCGCTCAAGATCGAGAGCGACGTCACGCGCATCCGTCAGGTTCTCGTCAATTTGCTGGGCAACGGAGTCAAATTTACGGGCCAAGGTGAAGTCTCAATCACCGTCACGCGTTTCGAACCGGCACCCGACGACGCCCCGCCCGAGAGCGGCCGGCAGCTGATTCACTTCGCCGTCAAGGACACCGGAATCGGAATTCCCGCCAACAAGATTGACCGGCTGTTCAAGTCGTTCAGCCAGGTCGATGCGTCGATCACCCGGCAGTTCGGGGGCACCGGCCTTGGTCTCGCCATCAGCCGGCGCCTGACCGACATGCTCGGCGGACGCATGTGGGTGGACAGCTCGGCAGGCAGCGGCTCCACGTTTCATTTCACGGTCGCGGCGCGTGAAGTGGAAGAATCGGAAACGCCATCGCTCTCCGAGGCGGCAATCACCGGGCAAAAAATTCTGATCGTTCAGCACAACGAATCGCTGCTAAAATCGCTCACCGAACAATTGACCCGCTTGGGCGCAAACGTCATCGCGGTGCGGAGCAAAACCGAGGCCTTGGATTCCTTTGAACGAAAAACGAAACCGAACCTGATCCTCACGGATTCGATGGTTGCCCAGGCCGACGGCTGGTCGCTGTTGGAGGCGCTGCGCGTCAAGGCCGGAGACATGAAACTGCCCGGTATCATTTTCACCTCCCTTTCCAAACGCGGAACCGCCCACGCGGGGCGCGCCAATTTACACACCGTTTCACTGTCAAAACCCGTCCGGTTCGCCGAGTTGTCGGACACCGTTTCGCAATTGCTGACGTGCTCCCCTGAACGCTCAAAACCGGCGCCCGCCCGGCCGCACATCGACCCGCAAATGGCGGAGCGCCTGCCGCTGCGCGTCCTCCTGACCGACGACAATCTGATCAACCAGAAGGTCGCCCTCCGGATACTCGGACAGATGGGCTATCAGGCGAGCGTGGCGGCCACCGGCAAGGAGGCGATCGAAGCGCTGGAACGGCAGGCTTACGACATTATTTTGATGGACGTCCAGATGCCGGTAATGGACGGCATCGAAGCCTCGATACGCATCCGGCAGGACGAGGCGGCGCATGTCGATTCGGAAACACCGCCGCACGTCACAATCATCGCCATGACCGCGAATGCCATGATGGGTGATCGCGAAAAATGTCTCGAAGCTGGCATGGACGACTACCTCGCCAAGCCCGTCCGGCCGGAGCGGTTGCAGGAAATTATCCAGCTCTGGGGAAGCAAAATTACGCGTGTGCCCGAGGTGATCGGGATCAAAACGCCAGTTGCCGCCGCGCCCGCAGTCGGAGTGAAGGACGATAACCGCCCGCCAGTTGACCTGGACCGGTTTCGTGAATTTTCGGATCACGACGACACGGCCATGCGCGAACTGGCCAACCTTTACATCGAGCAGACCCGCGAACAGCTGAGATGGCTTCAGGGCGCGGCGGATGACAACAACATGGACGAAGCCCGGCGGCTCGCCCACAGTTGCGCAGGCAGCAGTTACACCTGCGGAATGAATCCGATTGGCGACCACTTTCGCGCGCTGGAAAACCAACTCACCGCCGGCGAAAATCCGGACCTGGAAAAGGACCTCAAAGACATCACCAACCTCTACCATGAGGTCTGTGATTTCCTGCGAGAGAATGTCCTCGACGTGGTGCCGACCGGGTAGCGGATCAATTCCGCTCGCACTGCTGCGGCGGTGCCAGCCGACAACGACAACGAGCGTCATAGGAGACGTAGACAATACTATTTGATGAAGAAAATTCTATTTATTGAAGACGACCCCATTCTGGGCTCGGTCTATGAGACCCAGCTCAAGAAAGCCGGTTACCACACCACGCTCGCCCGCGATGGGGAGGCAGGGTTGAGCGCCTTGCAACGGGGCATCCCCGATCTGGTCGTGCTTGATGTCAACCTGCCGAAGATTTCAGGAATCGAGTTGCTCAAAATTCTCAACACCACGGACGGGCTGCGGGACATTCCGGTGATCGTCTTCACCAACGCGTTTCAACAGGACGTGCTGGCCCAGGTGAAACTGCAGAACCCGAAGAGAATTCTTCCCAAGTCCCGATACGTCCCGCGCGAGGTGCTGCAGATCATCCGCGAGCTGCTGAATGACGGCCCCACCGAAAGCCCGGACTTGGCGGACGAACAGCCCAGCTTTGGTCGTGGTGAATCCACTGCCAGCGTGGTCTTCCAAAAACGGCTTCCCGGACTTCTGGAAGAATGTCGCCGGATGCTTCACGAGGCGAACAAGCAGACGACCCCGGACGCCCGTTCCAACCGGCTCCGCTCATTGCGCGAACTGATCCACACCCTCTCCGGCGGTGCGACGGCCGCCGGGCGAAAAATGCAGGCCTACTTTTGCGAGGCGCTGGAAGCGTTCGTTTCCGAAGTTGTCGCTGATCCGGTAAAACTGAGCGGGACATGTCTGCGAACGATCACCCAGGCCGTCGATTTTCTATTTGAAGAATTCAATTCAGGGAAACCGAACGAGACACCGGCGGGTCTCAACTTCAACGTCCTGGCGGTCGACGACGACGCCATTTCACGGCGGGCGATCTGCGTGGCTTTGGGCCGGATCAACCAGAAGGCGATTGAGGCAAAATCAGTAATGGAAGCGCTCCAGAAAACGCGCCAGCAGAAGTTCGATCTGATCTTTCTGGACGTCGACATGCCGGAAATGAACGGCTTCGAACTTTGCACCGAGATCCGGAAAACCGAACTCAACAAGACCGCACCGATCATCTTCGTCACCGGAATGACCGACCTGCAAAGCCGTGCCAATTCGATGTTGAGCGGCGGCACCGATTTCATCGGCAAACCATTTCAATTCATGGAGCTCGCCGTGAAGTCGTTGATCCACCTTCTCCGCAGCAAGCTGCGCTGAGATCTCGGCGGCGCTTCGCGATCCTAATCGGAATCATCATCGTAATCCTGCTCTTCCGGTGAACGGCGACAAATTGTCGGGACACTTGATCGCTTTGGTCACCCACGGTTCCGATCCGCAACACTTGACCGGGTGTCTTTGAAAGAGTGCGTCGGAGGTAGGGATCGCCGTTCCCCGCGGTCCGGCGATGGGCTATGAGACTTGCAGGCTTTCGGGAAGGTTGAGGAGAATGAAACCCGGGCCGGCTCTCGTCGGCGCGCGCGGAGCGACGCTGCCCTACCCGACAAACGGCGCGGAACCGGCGGTTCGTCCGTTGTCTTCCTACCCCACGGTTCCGATCGCACTCCCCTCCCCTGCTCCGCCTCCTTGCCTTCGTGGTGGGCCGTCGATAGTCTCCCGCGCGTGCGTTTGTTGGATCGATATCTCCTGCGTGAGCTGATGGTGCCCCTGATCATCACGCTCACTAGTTTTGTGCTCCTGTTTCTGATATCGGACATCGTCAGCAACATGCGGGAATTTCACCGGCATCACCTCCAGTTTCACGATGTCGTGGAGTATTATTTCTACAAGGTCCCCAAAATTCTCTCGGAAGGACTGGTCCCGATCGGGTTGATGCTGGCCACGATGTATGCGCTGGCAAACCACACCCGGCACAACGAAATCACCGCTATCCGGTCGGCGGGAATCAGTCTCTGGCGAATTCTCAGCCCCTACCTCTGCGTCGGCGGCCTGTTCAGTCTCGGGTTGTTCTGGCTCAATGAATACGGCCTGCCAGACGCCGACCAGAAAATGGACCAGATCTACCGCCGCTACTCCGACGAAGAGGCCGAAAGCACGGGCGATCAGGTCCGTAAGATCCAGTTTGTGAACGAGCGCGACAACCGTGAATGGATCATCGAAGTCTTCGACATGTCCGCGCAGTCGCTGACCAACGTGACGGTCAATTGGAAACAACCCGACGGCCGGATCAAGCTCGTGCAGGCGGACAGCGCCACGTGGGAGAACAACGCGTGGACCTTCAAGAACGCGAACATCAAACTGCTTGACCCGGCGGACCGCACAAAAAACCCGAATCAGGGCGCTCCATCGCCGAGCGTGCGGATGGCGGAGTTCTACGAAACCCCGGAACAGATCTGGAGCGAGTTCAGCGTGAGCCAGCTCTCCACCCGTACCGCCACCAAACGCGCGGTCGTGTCGTTGGCCACGTTGATGGATTACTTCGCGCTTCACCCCGATCTATCAGGTCCGAAACGTTCCTTGCTCCTCACCCAGTTTCACGCCCGCATCGCGATCCCGTGGACGTGTCTGGTCGTCATGTTGATCGCGATCCCCTTCGCGGTGCCATCCGGCCGGCGCAATGTGTTCTTCGGCGTCACCGCCGGGCTCTCGCTGTGTTTCGTCTTTTTCATCCTGCAACGCTTCGGCCTGGCCATGGGCACCGGCGGTCACCTGCCGCCGTGGCTCGCGGCGTGGCTGCCCAACATCCTGTTTTCACTTCTGGGAATCACCCTGATCAGCCGTGTCCGCTAACCACGAAAACCAAACTCCGGCAACGACCACCGAACTCGACGAGTTGCGCGGGCGGTTTCATCGGCTCGAACTGCTGCAACGCGTCAGCAACGTCATCCATTCCACGCTCGATCCGCAGGAGGCGTTTCAGCACATCGTCCACGAAATGGTCGGCGCGTTGAACGCCGTGAGCGGTTCTTTGGCCCTGATCAACCCGACCAATCACGTGCTCGAGATCCTGGCGGCGGAAGGTCTTCCCGACAGCACGCTACAACTTCAGCTTCAGTTGGGCGAAGGGCTCACGGGCTGGGTCGCGCGCACCGGTCAGGCCGCGCGCGTCGGGGACGTCATCAACGACACCCGCTACCTGGCGGTCCGGAAGGAAATCCGGTCGGAGCTCGCCGTACCGCTCGAAGCCAACGGCGAACTGCGCGGCGTGCTGAACGTTGATTCGGACCGCGTGGACGCGTTTTCAGTCGATGACCAGACGTGGCTGGAACAGCTTGCGCAACAGGCGGCACGCGTCGTTCAGAACACCTGGCTTTACGAACAATTGCGTCACAAGGCACGCCTCTTCGAATCGCTCGTCAACGTCAGTCAGACGATCAGCTCGACGCTCAATCTCGACGACGCCCTCCGCGCGGTCACGCAGGAAGGTTGCGCACTGATGGGCTCTAAAATCTGCGCGTTGCAGTTGCTTGACACCACCGGCAACTGGCTCGTGCTGAGGGCCTGTCACGGAGCCGGCGAGGCTTACGTGAACAAGGTTCCGGTGGACGTCGCCGAAAGCCTGCTTGGCGTCGTTGTTCGCCGACGCAAACCAGTGCAGGAACCGAACGTCCAGACCTCCACCCGCTATCAACAGGTGGGCATCGCGATCGCCGAAGGTCTGGTGTCGTTGCTCAGCGTCCCCTTGCAATTCGGAGGCCATGTCATTGGTGCGCTCAGCGTTTACACGGGTGTTACCCACACGTTTTCCAACGAAGAGATCCGCATTCTTTCCGCGCTCGCGGACCTGTCGGCGATCGCCATTGAAAAGGCGCAGCTTCACGAGCGCATTGTCGATGTGGAGGAACAGCTCCGCCAGTCGGAGAAACTTTCCGCCCTCGGCCTCCTCGCCGCCGAGGTCGCTCATGAAATCCGGAATCCGCTCACCGTGATGAAGATGTTGTTCCACTCGCTGGACCTGAAATTTTCCGCGAGCGATCCTCGTTCAGAGGACGTCCGGATCATGAGCGACAAGATGGATCTGCTGAACAAGATCGTGGAACAAATTTTGGACTTCGCCCGCAGCACCGAGCCCAAACCCGCGCCGGTGAAGATCAATCAGATCATCGATGACCTCGGTCTCCTGACCCGCCGCAAACTCTCAAACCAAGGGGTGAAAATTCAACGGAATCTGGCCGCCGATCTGCCGGAAATAATGGCGGACTCAATTCAGCTGGAACAGGTGTTCTTGAACCTCACACTGAACGCCGTCGAAGCCATGCCCGAAGGCGGCGTGCTGACCATCACGACTCGCGTCAGCAAAGGACGCGGACGTAGCCCAGCCACGTACCTCACCGTGGAATTCAAGGACACCGGCGTCGGGATGCCCAAAGAGCAGACGGACCGTGCCTTCTCATCGCTGCTGAGCACGACCAAGGCGAAGGGCACGGGACTCGGGCTCGCGCTGGTCGGTCGCATCGTGGAATCGCATCGCGGCAAGATCGACCTCAAGTCCGAGCTCGGCAAAGGCACCACCATCACCATCCGGCTGCCACTGCAGGAAAGCTGAAACCATCCACCTCGATCAGAGCGGATCGAACGGCAGGACGCGAAGTTGGGGAGGAGGAAGAGGTTTACGCGAATTGCGCTAATTTTCACCACTTGAGGAGAACCGGTTCGTGTTGCCTGAAACGTAGGACGGGGTTTCCAACCTGCCTTCTTGCGGCCACAAAAACCGGACGCGAACTCGATGCGAAGTTGCACAAAGAGTCCGGCACCTGGACGCTCAGCCCGGAAATCTCCACGATCACAGGGGACGGACTGCCTGCGGGTTTTTTGGTCTGGAAGCGGAATTGGTAAGTTGCCTCCTTTGATCAAAGCGTACCTATCCCCTTTGTTGCCACTTTGACGGAGCGCGGCTGTGTGCGAAGCGCCAGCCGCAGCAGGTTTGCAAGTTTCTGCGGCTGGTCTTCGATACAGTCGCGCTCCACACCGGCGTTGGTAAACAACCGGACAGGCATGGATCAAAGGATCCGGCAACGGCTGCTCGCCGGTTTCCCCATTCACCGTCGGCCATCGAAACTTGAGGCAAACCTGTCAGCTTCAAACAAACGACGACAAGGTGCTAACAGCTAACTTTAATAGGGCCGTTCGGACATGTTTGAAAAGTTTACACGGACACGACCTCCTCTTTTTCTCCAAAACGTCGAATAATCGGGTATGACAACTTGCGATGCTCCCCTCGCTCTGGGATCACGAATAAAATCCGTCGGAAAACTTAACACTTTTGGAACTGCCTCTTGGTTCGGGGTCTCTTCAAAAAACAATTTTCAATTCATAACATCCACGTATTTAGATAGATGCGAGAGATTGGACTGGAAATCTCAAACGTGGTACCGGGGCTGCAAATGGTATAGCGCGTAGTGGGGGTTGTAACCTTCAGAAGAACGCAAATAGATTAAGAATATATGAAGACAACAAAAACAATAATCGCTGGATGCCTCTTAGCCGGGGTGCTGGCGATGGTGCCGAGTGCACGCGCAGTCCTGTTCACGGATTCCACCTACGTCGGATATTTCGACCCAGGCGTACCATCAAGCCTTGCAGACGAGCTTGGGCTTATTAATTACCTGATCGATCTCGCGCCCGGCGCCACCGGTCCAGATCAGAGTTACGGTCAGAATCTGAACAAAACCCGGGATTACGACCGAACGGGTAGCACTATCGCTGTCGCAGCGCTCCCAGATGCTACTGGCGGTGCAAACCTCGGCACCACTGCCACCACTGTAGATGCAAGTGGCTTGATGTATCTGCTGGCGAAGTACGGAACCCGGTCTTATGTGTGGTTCAGCGCAACTGGGTTTTCGGCCCAAGAAACGCTTTTAACGGCCGCGCCAAACGGAAATGGACTGTCTCACAGCGACGGTTTCAACGGAACCACTACATCTGTTCCTGACGCTAGCGTGACCATGATTTTGTTTGGTGCTGGCCTGCTAGGTGTTGGCGCACTGCGCCGCCGCTTGAGCAAATAAGCACGGACAGAAGCATTTCTCTCACAAGCAGGGCTGATTTTCAGCCCTGCTTTTTTGTTGTACCACCGAGAGTTTCGAAACCGCCACAGGCGGCCCACCGAAGAGTCATAGACCTCTGGTGAACGCCTGACCGTTACCCACAAATCTGGGATGTCGTGGATTTGAATCCCAACGGGATTCCGGCTCAAAGCCCAGGGGTTGCGAGGGACGAGCTAACCTGGGATACCGCGAGTCAACGAACCCCAACCCCAACGGGGTTGCGTCATCGGTGTGGGGTTCGGGCCGCAACCCCGTTGGGGTTGGATGGAAATTCCCCGTCTCACCCCGGGTAGCTCGTGCCTCGCAACCCGGGGCTGATGGACGCAATCCCTTTGGGATTGGCCGGAATTTCATCCACAATTGTGGGAATGGCCAGGGTGAACGCAGAGGCTTGATAACCGTCACCATTCAGTGAGTGCTCCGTGCGCACGGCTGTCGGGAGGATCGCCCGACAGAACGGGCCAGTGGCCCGTTCCAATTTAACTGCATCGTTCCGGATTGGGGGAGAGAGTGCTCGCTCGAGGTTGTGCCACAAACGGCACATTGTGAGGCAAGATCAAAGCTCGTTCCAGTCGGTGATCACGTATTTCCCACCGCTGTTCATGTTCGCCAGGGCTTCGTCGTAGTGGAAATTGAAATGGCCGTTCATCGATACTGTTTTGGAAATGCTGGCCCCGACAAAGTCGTAGCTGTTGTTTCCGCCACCGCCCAAACTCAAGTCCGCGTTGGGGGCGTAGATCGTGCCGTTGTAGGCCGCGTTTCCGTTGAAGGAGACGCTCGTGTTGGACGGCAACCCGTAGTACTGGAAATCTTGAGCCCCTCCGGATCCGTTCGCGACACCATTGCCACCGATCGAAGTTGAGGCTCCAGCCGCATAAAGCTTCAGACTCCCGGTGGAGTCGATGATGATTCCCGACTGCCCTGACAGTGAAATATTTCCGCTCACGTAAAGCCGGGCATTGCCGGTGACCAGGATCTTGTTATTGCTGCTGCCGCTCAAACTCAGGCTGCTCAACGAATAATCTCCGGTGGTCAGGACATACGCGTAGTTGGTTCCGCCCAGGCTGCCACTGGCGGGCGGAAGCCCGACGGTAAACGGTGCCACCAGATCGGGGAAACTGACGTTCATATCGTCGGAAGAGTAGCCGGGTTGGATTCCACTATTTCCGCCCGAGTGCCAGGCGGCGTCCCCCACGGCTCCATTGGGCCCGATGCTCACGCTGCCTCCCGGGCCGGTGGAAACCTTCCCCTTGATGTTCGCGTTACCGACGTTCAAAGAATTGACCAGCCCGGAATTCGTCGCCACGTCGCCGTTGGATTTGGCTTTGCTGGAATCGTAGATCCCGCCCGTGCTGTAAGAGGTGCTTGAACTGTCGAAACTGTCGGTCTGAATATTGTTTCCTCTCAAATCGATCTGGCCTTTGGCCACCATCCCCTTCGTGAACATCGAGCTGCTGCGCGTCTTCACCTGCACGGTCCGCGTTACCAGCGTCGAAGTCGTGCCCGGCACGTTCACAAATCCGCTGGATTCGATGACCGGCGGGACGCTGACTGATATTCTTGCCACGTAACGGCTGCCATCAATTGTCCGCTCCCGGACGTAGTTCGTGCCGGAAAGCGACCATCCATTGTTGATCATAGACGCGGCGTCTGTACCCACGGAAATCTGCTCGAGCGCCTCTTCAATTCCGGCTTCAAGAACGGGAATCGTTTCGTTCCAGGCCGCAGACCGCGCGACGGACCGCTGCTGGTTGACGGCGAGTTTCAGATAACTTGCGAGGCCAACACTGATGATGGCGGTCACGATGATGACCATGAAAAGAATGGAGCCATTTTCCAAGGAACGACGTGGCTGGTTAAGTTTCATTTTGGTATGCGGCTATTGTTTTCGGATGACGATCTTCGACGTCTGCACACTTTCGGAATTGAATTTCCTGCCCATGATGTTTCGCGTGCATCGCCAGGAGACATTGATCAATTTGCAAGTGGCGGGCGTGGCAGTGGGATACTGGTCGTAGGTTCCCCCGACCGTGTTTCTCTGATAAATGGCAAATGTAAGAGTATCGCATTCCTGGAGGAGGACCTGCGTATTGCCACCCTTGATCCTCGAAAGCGTCTTTGCACCGGGTGAGTAAACGTACTGGAGCGAGGTCCCGTCGGAATCCTCGAAGACCAGACTGGTCGCCGAGTTCGAAACGAGCCGGTTTACCTGCCGCACGTCCTTGGTCAACTGGTCCAATGCCTGCCGGCTGTAGGCGTCCAAATCCACGTAGTTGGCAATCGCAGCGAAACTCTTCGCGCTGTACATGCCGAACACCCCGATGGCCAGAAACATCAGCGAGCTGACGGCCAGCGAGACCATGAACTCAACGATCGTGAACCCCCCGAACGGCGACGTCCAGGCGTTTTAGTAGATGTAGTTTTGTAAACCATTGCGTGCAACGTATGTGCTCATCTGCTTGGACCGGGGAACGCCGCCGGTCACCCAGTTCAGGCCAATCGTAACCTTCATCAAGTTGGTACTGTAGCTGGGACCAGAAGGCCCGGCGCCGAGTGTCACTGTTCCATCGAAGACCACGCCACCGGACCAGTTGGTGTTTCCAACTCCCGGCGGATAGTAGTACTCGGAAAACGTTGCCGGGATGAAACCGGAGGTGTTGATCTGCTCCCAGGAGTAAAGTCGGACCGTTTCCATCTTCTCCACCATGATCTGCGTCGCGCGCAGACCTTCCCGAGTGTGGTTCACAATGGAGAACCCCAACGCAATGCCGGCGTACAGGGAGACCATTCCAACCCCGAACACGCTCATGCCCACCATGGTTTCCACCAGCGTGAAGCCAGTCCGTCGTTTCTTTTTGTCGTGTTGATCCAGGTTCATAAACATCAATTCTTGGATTGAGCCATCTCCACAGAAGCAGCGTGACGTCCGACTTTTCTAAAAAACGCCTGAAACTGGTCGGGTTTTAAGACGCAACCCGCCGGGTGCCAGCGGGTTATAAAAACAAGGAAAGGAAGAAGACTTTTAAGCCCCTAACGACGTAGGGCCATTCGGACTAATACGTCGCCTGCGCGTAAAACACAGCCGCCTGAGATCGGCGTTTCAGCTGGAGTTTTTCCATCAACTTGCTGAGATAATTTTTTACCGTCTTGTCGCTCAGTTTCATCACCACGGCGATCTCTTTGTTGGTCAGACCTTCGGCCACGAGCGCGATCACTTTCTGTTCCTGCGGGGACAATGTCTCCAATTTGGCGCGGTTTCCCAGCGTCTCGCCCTTCCGGATACTGTCCACAACGCGACGGGTCACCGTCGGGTCCAGAACCGACTTGCCTTCCATGATCTCCTCGATCGAACGTACGAGTACCTCGGCATTGATCTCTTTCAACAGATAACCCTCGGCTCCGGCGGACAACGCATCCATGACCATATGGTCATTGAAATACGAAGTGAGAAAAAGAACTTTGAGCGTGGGATGGGAGTTTTGAAGCTTCCGGCATACTTCAAGGCCCGACCCGTCGGGCAGCCGGATGTCCAATAATAAAACATCGGCCGGGACAATTGATACAATTTCAACGGCCTCCGCCGCAGTGGCGGCCTCGCCCATCACGCGAATCTGCGGAAACCCGCCAAACAACGCTCTCAGCCCGGCGCGGACCATCTCATGGTCATCGACGATGATCACGCGGATGGGTTTGTTTACAAAACCTTTCATGACTCAAATCAGGTGGTCGGGAACACGACGGTGACTGTCGTGCCCTCCCCGGGACGGGGAGCTAAAACAAGGCGAACTCCCAGCTGTCTAGCCCGGCGTTTCATGTTATGCAAGCCATTCGCTTCTGCAGACACCGACTCCAGATCGAACCCACCTCCATCATCAATAATTTCCAAAACGAAGTTCTCCCGGTCCGATCGGAGCGAAACCTCAACAGAGCGCGCGCTGCTGTGACGCAGACTGTTCGAGATGGCCTCATTGCAAATATGAAACACTTCAGTCGCCTGTTTGGAACTCAGGTTTTCCAGGACGTTCAGATCCATATCCAACGACACCCGGTTCGCCGCCGTTTCACCCATCGTCAGCAGCGTGGATTTGATCGCCGTTCTCAATTCCAGCCCCTTGATGGACGCGGGCTCCAACCCGACGATAAACTGCCGGACATCCTGGATCAGATGGTTCATCGCGTCGCGGGACCGCACAAGTTTGTCGGCTGCGATGTCCGGCGATTCGCTGATCAAGCGCCGTGATTCCTCAAGTCCCATCCCAATCGCGTACATGGACTGGATCATTCCGTCGTGAAGATCGCGGCCGATCCGTTCCCGCTCCTGCTTCGACCGGACCAGCTGCGCCTGACTAAAAGCTAGGGCGGCTTCCAGCCCCTGACTCGCCGCCCGCTCCTTCCGGATTTGTCGCCATACCAACGCCGTCACAACCGCAATCAGCAGCAGCAGCACTCCGATCAAAGTGTTTACCAACGTGCGACCAATACCCGCTTCCGATCGTCCCACGAGACGCGACGTAATTCCATTTGCAAGATACAACGAATGCTTTGGCGGCAGTCCCATCCGACCCATCTCCGAAATCAATGTCCCGGTGAGCTCGTACGTCGACCCCGGAAGCCAAACCGTATGCTCCTCTGAACGACTCATCACGCCCTCGATGACCGTCGGTCCGAAATCGAACCGACCCAGCAGGCGTCCATCAGCCAGTTGCGACCAGTCCTGCAAACGTGCCGTCAACCGGACGAATTCTCCCGCCCCGAGCCCGTCAAGATCGCCGATCCCCATGATCTCCAACGGAGCAGCCTCTTCGCGTTTTCCAGTGATTCGCCAATCGCCGTTCGCCAACAGCCAGCGACCTCCATTCGCCGCAAGAAACCCGACGGCATCCACCTCGTCTCCGATCATTACGTGATTGGTCGAGGTTCCGACTACCACGAGTGATGCCCCACCCGAACTGATGGCAATAAACCGTCCCGGACTTTGATACGTCGCGACTCCCCGTGTCCGATGCAACTGTTGATGCTGATCATTTGCGCCGCCGTGCCACTCAACCAAGTCCTTCAACAGAATCAGCGGGGTCTCAAATGGCTCCTGGTCAGGCCGGTCGATTACCTCGATGAATGTCGGGTCAGGACAATAGATCGAAACGAAACCACTTTGGTCATCCGGTGAGGGCAGCCCCCCCGCCACGCCCTGAATCCGAACCCGCGCATCAAGCAGACTGGTCGGGTCCAGTGTCTCGAAATCCTTGATCCGCACACGGACCGCATTTCTCCCATCATGAACTTCCAACACGCGATGAAGCCATTCCTTGCCGTCGTACTGGACCACCCCTTCGATGCCAACCCACTGACTGTCGGAAGCACCGAGGACCACATCGCCGATCTGCGAGGCGGGGGCCTTCGGCATTTTCCCGTCCCCGATGACCTCCACGGAATCAGCCAGGATGACACGCGAATACCCGCCCTTCCCTGCGACGCCGTGCACCCTGATCTTCTGCCCATGGCGCAGTTGATCCGGCGCATTTGGTTGGAAGACATAGACTCCGGCCGTCTCGTCCTGAACAAAGAACATGTTCGATTCCGGCTCGAAGAAAGTCACCACGGCCTCCACCTCGACCCGGGGTCCGCTGTCAGCAGCCGCGCGGTCAAGATCCAGAACCGCCCTGGCGGTTTGAATCACCGGCGGCCCGTCAGCAGCGATTGCCGAAATTGACAGGCCGACGCCGATCAACATGCTTGGGAAAATCCATTTCTGACCGGGCTTTTTTGGCATCAGCGGAGCAAACCGCAATCGTCTGGTCCGGTCAACTTCGGGAGGAACCTCGGAAGCGAAATGCGGCCACTCATGAAGCGCTTTCTCTGATATCCGGTGCGGATTTCATCCGAACAAAAAAAGGGCCGGAGTAGTTCCGGCCCTTTCTTGCATGATTGGAGTCCTCTGGTTCAGGACAATTCGTCAGCGTCATTTCACTCGCGAACGCGCTTCGGCGCTTCATCCTCGTCACCGGACTCTTCGTCAGCCGTCTTCGGAACCGGGCGCCGGACGCCGGAGGCGCGGCGAACCTGTGTATTGACGTTGTTGGACCGGTTGTCTGGTTTCCGGACGACCGGAATCTCGTCGTTTTGACGGTGTTCATAATTCTGGCTCGTCGGGGTGCGGCCGCTGCCCATGTCATGCGGCACGACCACCCGGACGCGGCTCATGGTCGAGTTGCCCGAGGCATCGACCGATGTGACGATGATCGTATAGACACGGCCGTTCCCCGGGCCGGCGCGTTCCGCACGAAGCAACACTTTCATGTCGCCGACAATTTCCCAGTCCGGCGACGTGTTTCCGTCGCCCGTGCCGTTGACCGGTTCGTTGCTCGTCACTTCCACGATTTTACTATGAACCTCCGTGCAATCGATCGCGTGAAGCCGCACGCGCACCGGGATCATCTTGTGATTCGGCGGCCAGAGCACTTTCGGGAAAGTCCCAATCATGTCGATCACCGGGGCCGTCGTATCGGTCACCGTCACAGACGTTGTGCACGAGACTGGTTCAGAGGTGCCGTCGTTCACCGAAACCTCCACCGAGTGCTGGCCGACGCCATACACGCCGACGAACTCCACGTCCGCCATCGTGACACCGTCTTCGCCCGCGACAATTTCCTCCGTCTGATACACGGTTCCGTTCACGGACCAGGTGACAACGAGAGTATCGCCGTCCTCATCAAACACTTTGGCCACCAGCGGCACCGCCGTGCCGTCCGGTGAATCGCATTCGACTTCTGTCGCGGCCGGACACTCAACCTGTGGTGCATGATTGATCATCGCTATCAACTGGCCGCGAATCTCACCGGCCGGATTCTGTTCCGTGTGAATGTTGATATAGTAGAGACCGTCCAGGAGCGCCGCGCTTTGATCCTCATCAAGCACCGCGCCGCCAATGATCACGCCTCCCTGCGAAGAGTCCGGCGCCGGAAGATGCTGCATCTCGGCGATGAAATTGAAAATGGGTGGCGCGGTGCCGTCAACCCCGGCCGGACCATGAATGTGAGCGGCGGTGGCCGGTCCGGTCAGATCGGTAAAGCCCGCAAACGAACCGTACCCGAGGGAAACTGAAAGCGTCTTGCTCTCCGTATCGAAACTGATTCCGGTAAAGACAGTGTTTCCACTCCCTGCACTGGCAACAGCCACCGCAGGAACTTCGTTCAACGGACTGAGTCCTGTCGCCGCACTCGTGCCCTCTGGCGATATCTCGATGGGGATGATTTCCGCCTGAATGGACAGCGCCGCCAGACAGGTCGCGGCGATGATTGGATGATATTTCATGTTTGCTCGTTTGTTTGATTTTGAACTACGTGTGATCCTTTGATTATGGGCGCACCAATCGACATGGCAAACCGCCACTTGCAATCATCTGGCACCCAAGCGATTGAAACTGGAATCTCCTCCTTCAATGAAAAAAAAGCCCCAACTACCAGTGCCACATGGTGTTTTTTTCATGACCCAAACAGCCCTGGCTTCATGACGCAATACAGGTTGAGAGTCCTGCGAGGTGGTCCGGGCTCTTGCCGGAGTCGCTGGATCAGGACTTGGTAAACTGCCCGACAGCAGGACGCGAGGTCTTCAATCCGCCGAGGCGATTTCGGAATTCATAGACATCAGTGCGATACAGCGTCTCCTCCCACCAGAGCGGTTGATCACCGCCGAGGTAGCCGGTGGATTGCACGAGCAATCCTGCGGTCTGCGGCAGGACATCCAAAAGCGCAGCCTGTTTTGAACTCAGATTCACCGCGCGAATCACCTCGTCCGCACCGGTGATTTCGAGCCCGAACTTGTCCGTCCACAGCGAGTAAAGCGAACCTCGAACATTCGTCGATGTCAGCTTCGGGCAGAGCCGATCGATCACCCAGCGCCGCTCGAAAATCACCGGCGAACCATCCGCCAGCCGGAGTCGTTCAAAATAGAACAGTTCCTCGTCCGCACCCAGCTTGAGACCGGTCCGAATCGCCTTGGTGACTTCGGTTGCGGTGAGCTTCTCGAACACCAGAACCTTGGTGCCGGGTTTCTTGCCGGCAGCTTTCGCCTTCTCCGTGAAGCTGACGAGGTGTCGGAGATCGTAGTCCAGCACGTCACCGCGAACGAACGTGCCGGCGCCCGTGCGAAACTCCAGCCAGCCCTCCGTGACCAGCCGGCTCAGGGCCTTGTTTGCGGTCACCCGGCTCACCTTGTAGCTGCCAGCAATTTCGCGCTCTGTTAAAAACTGATCGCCCGCCGTGAACCCGCCCTCGCGGACTTTCAGCCGCAGATGAACGTGAAGTTTCCGGTAAACAGAATCGGCGGTCGGTTTGTTCATGGCCCGTGATAATTGATACGTTACGGCGACTTGACAATTGGCCTGGCCAATGTTTGTTTTTGGCGCTGCCAGAAAACGTATCCGGTGGCGGCGCGGGTTGTCAACCCGTCCGGCGAATGGGAAACCAAACAAAATCAGGATTTGAACATGAAATATACCTACGAAGAAATGGCCAAGATGATCGATCACTCGTTGCTGCACCCGACGATGACGGATCAGGATATCGAAGAAGGCTGCCGGCTCGCCGCGGAATACGATGTGGCGTCGGTGTGCATCAAACCCTACGCCGTGAAACGCGCGGCCACGTTTCTGAAAGGTTCGAACGTAAAAGTCGGCGCGGTCATTGGTTTCCCGCACGGGAATTCAACAACCGAATCCAAGCGTTACGAAACCGAACTGGCGTGCAAGGACGGCGCGGTCGAGATCGACATGGTCATCAACATCGGCAAGGCAATGAGCGGCGACTGGGACTACGTGGAGAGCGACGTGAAGGCGGTTTGCGACGAGGCGCATGCGCACGGCGCGAAGGTGAAGGTGATCTTCGAAAACGATTACCTGACCGAGGGCGGCGCGGGATTGGGCAGCGACGATTTCAAACGGAAGCTCTGCAAACTGAGCGAACGCGCGGGTGTGGACTGGGTGAAAACGTCCAGCGGCTACGGCTTTGTAAAAGGGGCGGACGGCAAGTATTCCTACAAAGGCGCGACCGAGCACGACCTGTCGTTGATGCGAGCGAACGTGTCCGCAAAGGTGCAGGTCAAGGCCGCCGGTGGCGTGCGAGATCTGGACGGCCTGATCAAGGTGCGTGACCTCGGCGGCTCCCGTTGCGGTGCGACCGCAACCGCCGCGATGCTCGATGATTACCGGAAGCGCGCGGCAGCGGAAAAAGCTGGCGCGAGCCAACCGACAGATGAGGGAAAGATCGGTTCCGGTGGCTACTGACCGATCAGGCCTTTGCCGGACCTACTGCGTTTCGCCACGGGTGACGTGGAGGAAGACTTCCTCGAGGCCGAGTTCTTCTTCGCGCAACTGCAGCAGGCGGAAATTCTTGTTTACCAGCACTTCGGCGACGCAGCTGTGATCCGCTTCGTGATCGATCATCGTGATCTTTAGTTCGCCGTCGACCGATTCCACCTCGGAGATTTCGTCGCGAATTTTCAGGAAGCCGATGGCTTCGTCGTGGCGGCTGGCGTCACTCACGTTCACCCAGACGATGCGGCCGGAGTACATCGTGTCGCGCACGCCCTTCACCGGCCCGGCGTAAATGAGTTTTCCTTTTTCGATGATGGCCACCCGGTTGCACAAGGTCTGCAGCTCGCTGAGAATGTGCGAGGAAATGATCACCGTTTTACCCATGCGTTTGAGCTCTTCGAGAATCGCCATCATCTCGATGCGAGCGCGGGGATCGAGACCGGAGGCCGGTTCGTCGAGCAGGAGAACATTGGGATCGTGGATCAGCACGCGCGCCAGCCCGATGCGCTGCTGCATGCCGCGGCTCAACGCGCCGATGAGCGAACCTTTTTTCTCTGACAAGCCGACGAGTTCCAGCACATCATTGACTGTCTTCTCGCGTTTCGCCGACGGGATCTTGTAACACGCGCCGAAGAAATCGAGATACTCCGTCACCTCCATGTCCTTGTAGACACCGAAGAAATCCGGCATATAGCCGATCACATGGCGGACGGCATCAGCGTCCTTGACCACGTCATGCCCGAGCACCTTTGCCGTGCCGCTGGACGGCGAAAGAAACGTGGCGAGAATGCGCAGCGTGGTGGTCTTGCCCGCGCCGTTCGAGCCGATGAAGCCGAACAGGTCGCCCTGGTTAATCGTGAGGTTGAGGTTGTCCAACGCCACCATCGATCCGTAGACACGGGTCAGGTTGTCGGTCTGGACGGCGGGGATGGGCGGTACGGTTTCGGACATACGGTTTCTCCTATTGAGGCAGGGGCAGGCTCCGGCGCAACAGCGAGTTGCGGGTGGACCTCACCGGTTTGAAATCATTCATCGCGCGGGTCGGGGCGAAGTTCGGACAATAGACCAGCAGCAACGCCTGCCCGCGGTCCATCAGATACGAAAGATCCAGGTTGGAAGGAAACATGAACCCGCTCTGATACTGGTTGTACTGATCGACCGCGTTCCCGTGAAAATCGCCCAGAGACAGCGCCATCGCGGCATCCACGGGATTGATCAGGAACCGTGCACTGTCGCTACCGAGCGCCTGCCGACGCTGGTCGATCGCGCTGTGGAACTGTCCGCTAGCGGAAGCGACGAACGCGCGGATGTCCTGTCTGGTATCGGTCTCGAGGGACTCCATTGGACCGGCTCCCTGCGCTGGAAATGCCAGATTGTAAACCTCGCCGTTCGCGAACAGCCGCGCCGTACAATCGGAAGGCAGGTTGTAGTTGTTGAGAGTCACCTTAAGATTGTTCCCCTCGCGGGCGAGGCTGGCGTCGAAATCGAGCGGCGCGTCCTCCTGCCAGGCGTTGATGAACATCTGGCTGGTCCAGACCGGCACGGATACGCTGGCCTGAAAGTTATCGGCGTTCATGGTGATCTGCGCCTTGCCGCCGCCCGCCATGCCCCCGGTGGATTCTGCGCGGAGCGAGGCGAACCGCTCTTTTCCCGCGATCGGATAACTGGCGTTCACCGGCGAATAAATCGAGGCGTAGGTGGTTCCGTGAAGTTCCGCCCCGCTGCCCTTGGGAAGCACGTCTACGATCTGCAGCTCGTTCCACTCCGAATCGCCCGCACGCAACCGGTAGCCGATGTAATAGATCAACACGGAGAACAACACGACGTAGCACGGGAAGGTGATCCAGGTGAGCATCTGCCGGTTGATCTTCTTCAACCACCATTGATCCAGCGGACCGATGACGAGCAGGTAGACCACGAGCAAAAACAACAACGCCGAGACCGGCAGTTTGCGGATCTGCGTGCTGTCGACAATGGCTCCGAACACGCCGTCAACGCTGGTCGAGCCCGCAGAATTCCGGTTCTCCGTCAGCATCGATCCCGGGATCTCCGTGAGCCGCGCCCAGAACCACGGCCGCAGATCCCATGAGCGGATCGGTTCGAGTTCCGGATTGAACAGCAACACCGTCACGCGGCCGCGCTCGCGGGCGGTCGAGACGATCGCCGGTCGGCCGCCGATGGCCAGTTCGACCTTCGCGTTGCCCGGCTCGATCCCAATCACGCGGATGTTCGCCTCGTTGAATTTCTCATCCGCCCGGAGATTGCGATACGGCGCGTTCTCTTCACGCACCCGACCGTCCGGCGTTCTCGCAAAGCCACCCAGCCATTCATCCATCGAATCACCGACCTTGAACGTGTGCAGGCTGCCGAGCGGTCCCGGCATCAGGCCGCGCAGCCACGGCACGCCCGTCACGTCCACCACCACATCCACACCGATGATCAAGTGCCCGCCGCCGTGCAGCCAGGAAAGGAGCGCCTCCACCTGCTTCTCCTCGAAATCCACGGCGCGCTGTGAATTGAGATAGAGGCTGCCCATCCCCGCCAGCGCGAGCGGATTGTCCGGCATCATCTCCGTCTGGATGCGGCCCGCCAGCGCGACGGCGGCGCTCATGGGATTGCGCTTGTCGCCGACTTCCGGAAACAACGGCATGCCAGCGGCGGAGGCGGGGATCGCACCGAGGAACCTGGAATTCCATTTGACATGCTGGTTCGCCTTGATGCCGTTGTTCTCGATGATCACCCGGCCCTGCTGATCGAGGAGAACGGCCCGGTAGTCCACCCCAAATCGACCGGCTGAATACATGGGGAAGCTGAACCGTTTCAGCGTGCCGGTCGGCAGCTCGATCGGCATCCGGCGAACAAAATCACTGCCCATATTGCCTTCCGAGAATTCAAAGACGGCGTTGAAGGTCGGGCCCTCGTTGCGGATTTCGCAGACCACGGGAAACCAGTTGGCCTCGATGGTCGTTCCACCGTAACCCGCGAATACGTCGAACTGCGGGATGTCCGCGCGGTCCAACCCGGTCGCTGCCGAGAGACGCTGCCCGCCAAGTGACAGGACCGCCGCCACGATCAGCGCGAAGCCGACAACCGGCGACCGGCCGAGTTGCATCCATTTACGTGCCCAGAAATAATTCATGTTCCGCTGCCCTTGAATCTCCGTTTTATAACCAGTCCGATTCGGTCAGGCAATCGAATTGGTGATCCAACTGGCGACCGGTTCGCCGCGCGCCGGACCGCTGATGTCGCCACCGGTTTCGACAAATGCGGGCGACAAACGTTTCGGATTATCTGTTCGTGCGTGGTGAAGAAGATGACACCGACGGCGTGAAGTGCCGCCCTACTGGTTGTCCGCACCAGCGCTGTCAAGTTCCTTCAAATGATCCTCCACCAGCATGTGCTGGAGAAAGTCCTTGTTGCCGTTGTTGCTCACCCACTCGAAATGAATGCGGGCTGCGGCAGCATTCCCGTTCAGCCATTCGTTCGCGCCGATGTAGTAGTGAGCGAGCGTTTGCCGGTCTTTGTCGATCGCCAGTGCCAGCAATTGTTCCGCGTCGAGCCCCCCTTGCAGATAGATCAGGATCGGCATCGGCCATTTTACGGCGTCCAGCCATTTTACGGCCTCGTTCAGAATGGCGCGGGACTCCTCCTCGTAACCGGCGCGGCGCAGTGAAATATTGTTCAAAAACGCCATGTAAGGCGACCAGATGTCCGACCAGCTCTGAAGTCCGATGTAAGTTTCCCCGGCGAAATGGGCGAGCTCGTGCCGACCCGACCGGCTGCACGTGAGGTAACGGGTGAAGATAACGCTCGGGTTGGTCGGGTCCATTCGCGCCGCGCGGCTGGCGTCCGCGAAAGCGGCTTCGTGCAATCCCATCTGACTGCGGATGATTGCGCGCTGGTGGTAGCTTCGCGTGTTGTCCGCATCCAGTTTGATGGCCATCGTGCAGTCCGCCTCGGCTTTCTTCCAATTCTTCAATCCGATGTAAACGATGGCGCGGTTCACGTACGCGTCCGCAAGTTTGGGGGCCATCTGAATCGCCTGGGAAAAGGCGTCCACCGCCGATTGCGCCTCGCCCTTTCGCGACAGCTCGATTCCGCGGGTGTTCCATTCCCGCGCGGTTGGCGCGGCTGGACCGGCCTCGGCGGCGTGTGAATAGAAATCGTCGGAAGCGAAAAACAGCACGACAACAATGTGGAGGAATAATTTCACCGGCCTATTCTGCTTTTGATTTTTGAGTGCCCAAAGACACCGAGGATTTCACGCCGACAGCTTTGATCGCATCCATTGCCTTCACGAATGCACCCACCGGCGTGTCAGTGTCAGTTTCCAAATTGATCCGCAACTGCGGGTTCGTCCGAACTTCCGCCCGGAGCTGTTCTTTAAGTTGCTCCACCGCGATCGGCCGATCTTTTGCCCCCAGATAAAAGCGCCCCTCCTTGTCGATGGTGATCGTCACCGCCGAGAGTTCGCTCGAACCGGACTGGGATTCCGCCTGCGAGGATTCGGGCAGCGTCAGTTTCAGTGCGGGCCGTTGCTTGAACGTGGTGGTGACCAGCAGGAAGATCAGAACCACAATCAACACGTCGATCAACGCGACGATGATGACCGACGGCGGGTTCTTTTTCCTTCGTGAAAGAAATTCCATGGTGGCTCTAGCTGGCCTTCTTGCCGGTGGTGCGACGGAGTCGGTACTGTCGCCGCAGAAAATCGTCGCAGAACGTCGCCATCTCGACGGCCATGCGTTCGACCTTCCGGTTGTAATAACTCCACGCGATCAGCGAGGGGATCGCCACGATGAGGCCCAGCAGCGTCGCGTAGAGCGCGATCGAGATGCCGCTGGCGAAGGCCGAGTTGTCACCCAGACCGGCCGCACTCAAACCGCCGAACAGCTTGATCATTCCGAAGATGGTGCCGGTCAAACCCATCAGCGGCCCGATGCCCACGATGATTTCCAGAATGACGAGGCCGCGTTCCAGTTTGATGACCTCGTGCCGCGCCCGGGTTTGCAGCGCGTCGACGGTTTCCTCGCGCGTCCAGTCGAGATGTTCGATCGCGACAACGAGCAACCGGCCGAGCGGCGACGGCTGGCCGAGGCAGACCTGTTTCAACATCGTGACATCTTCTTCCGTCCGGCAATTTTCCAGCGCGGACTCCACGCCCGGCGGAATGACCTTGCTCCACCTCAGCGCGACCCCGCGCTCCACGATAAATGCCAGTCCGATGATCGATGTCAGGACCAGTGCCCCAATAATGTAAGTTTCCATTTGCGATTTGATCGGCCCGCGCGGGCCGCCCGAGACTAGTTGTAGTAAAAGGTAAAACGCAACTCCCGGTAATCCTTGTCCACCAACCGACGCAAATCCGTGGGCCATTGCCGGTACGGAACGTTGTCGATGACCGCCTTCTGGCAGAGCAGTCCCTGTATTTCACCTGAATTGTTCTCGTCAAATTTGAAGTCCGTCACGCGCCCGTCGTAGTACAGGCGGAAACTGACCTTCACGTGGCCAGCCCAATTGTAGGCGTAGGAATTCTGTTCCAGCAGAAAAAACCAGCGTGTTTGCACCTGAGCTATGAACCATGAATCGTAGACTCCGAACGGTGTGCCCAACGTGTCCATGCTCGGCACGAGATTCCGCCGGTCAACACCACCCTCCTGCTTCATTTTTTCACCGGCGATGGACGCGGTCTGCGGGAGCTCCTTGCGGGCCTGTGCCAATGTGCGCGGACGCGGTTTGGGCTTCTCAACAGTTTCCGGCTTCCCCTGTTCCGGTGCACCGTCGCCCTTCACCGGCTGCGGCCGGACTTCGTGAAACGCCAGGTCACCTGGTTTGGGGGTGGTCGGCTGCGGGATTTCCAGCTTGTTGGGCGAACCCGGTTTTTCAACGTCGGCTTCAGCGATCTCGGCCGGCGTCTCCTCGCCAGTCTTCTCCTCCGGCTGCTCGGCCGGCGCGGGGTGCAGTTCGTCCGGGTTGATCACTTCCTGTTCTTCCTCGACCGCTTCTTCGGCAGGCGGCACGGGCACCACCGGTGTCTGGATGGAATTCTGCGCGACGTCCACCGTCTTGACGATCTGCTCCTGTTCGCCGTCGATCTTGGGAATGTCCGAGCTCGCGTCGGCGTCCGTGTTGGCCGCCTGCGAATTAAGGGCACCGTAATACTTTGCGTTCTCCGGCACCTCGGTGGACGCCTGATCGGGCATGACATCGACGAACATCATCGGCATTTCCTGTTCGGCCAGTTCCTGTTGTTGCCTCAACGCTTCCGCGATCTTCTCCGGATCGACGATGGCAACGTTCATTTTCTGGAGAAGGTTTTGAAGAAATGGAACGGAGACATCCCACCAGCCAAACGCGTTGCCCGCGCGATAAATGCCGTAGAACAGGAAGTGCAACGACAGCGAAAGACAGAGCGCCACCACGAGCGGGTCGCGCATCCGGTCAAATCTGGCTGTCGTTGTTCGATTCATGTCATTCGGTCCGTCGTCCGGTCCTGTGACCGTCGGCATCGTCTGTCCGTTCGTTTTTCGGATCAAGACGCTTCTGCGTTCGTCGGCAAAACGCTTTACAACCAGCGCAGGCTTGTGTATCGCGTAGCGACATTATGGCTTTGTTTATTAAACGATTTGCACTGTTCCTGTTTCCGCTGCTGCTGGTGGGTTGCGCGTCCAACAACATCACCAACCTGACGCCCACCGTCCAGCCCCGCAACGCGGAGGGGCGCTACCCTGTGGAAGCGATCTGGAAAAGCAACCAGCAAAGTCTCAAGGATGAGACCATCACGCCTTACGTCATGATCGGCCTCGAATCCTTTCCGATGGAACCCACGCCGCTCGTGAACAATCGCTGGGGCGCGGAGATCCCGATCACGGCCGATCAGAAACACATCTATTACCGGTTCAAATTCGACTATCAATACCGGGGCTTTCCGGGCAGCCGCTCCGACAGCGTTCTCTCCGAGGAATTCCGGCTGGATATCGCCGAGTGATGAAATCCGGGCCGTTCGGCAGCGACGTTCCGGGGTGAACGCAGCCTGACAGAAACCGGGTTGAAACTGCTTTCAACAAACGGGCCGCGAACTTTCGTTCGCGGCCCGTTTTCTTTGATCCGATAGTTCCCCTGGAACCCGCACACGGCTGCTGCATCGCCTCGTTATTAATACGGCCCATAAATACATTCAATAAGATTGACATTCGGTGCTCATCGATTATTGAGAGGTATCAAAAAGCGAGACGCCAGAAAACTCTCATCTCAGGCGCAGTATCTCATCCGTGAGACCGCCGTCGCAATGTGCTTCG
>Ga0209491_10000329_pt1 | contig 94293 bp, 82 predicted proteins | sample BON02_FD_187213 | JGI IMG/M metagenome (GOLD analysis project Ga0209491, IMG submission 187213) | Freshwater microbial communities from Lake Bonney liftoff mats and glacier meltwater in Antarctica - BON-02 (SPAdes) (version 2) | ecosystem: Environmental > Aquatic > Freshwater > Ice > Glacier...
ATGGCCTCGAAATGATTGTGGTTCATCTTCCAGTTGCCACTAATAATTGGTTTGCGGGCAGTTGCCATATTGCTAACTCCAGTTTGTGTGCTGCTTTGATGTGGGCTGCTTTGATGTGGGCTGCTTTGATGTGGGCTGCTCGGATGTGTGCTGCTTTGATGTGTGCTGCTTGGCGAGACCGAACTGCTCGCTCAGTCTGCGTTTGAGGCTAGACGAAGCGCCGCTAAGCCTGGCAGGTCGCCCTGCTCAATAAGTTCAAGCGAGGCCCCCCCGCCGGTTGAAATGTGTGAGACCTGGTCGGCAAGTCCGAACTGCGCAACGGCAGCCGCAGAATCACCTCCGCCAATGACCGAAAACGCCGAACTCTCGGCCACCGAACCCGCAACCGAGCGGGTTCCTGCTTCAAATCGAGGGTCTTCGAATACGCCCATCGGACCGTTCCAGAGAACTGTGCGAGCCTCGGCGATGATGTCTGCAAATTCGGCCGCAGAACCCGGGCCAATATCTAGCCCCATCCAACCCTCGGGCAGGGACCGTCCAAAGTTGCGTACCTCTCCCCCAGCAGACGGGTCACCTATCTTTCCGCCGGGGCCGAGCCCAACAACATCGCTCGGAAGATGCAGTCGGTCGCCGTGCTGCTCGAGCAGGTGAGCGCAGGTTTCAATCTGATCCGGCTCACACAGCGAATTACCAATGGAGTAACCCATTGCGGCAAAGAAGGTAAAGCACATGCCGCCGCCAATAATGATTGAGTCGGCAATGTCTAACAATGCGGTCAGCACACCCAACTTGTCAGACACTTTTGAGCCACCTGTGATGGCAACAAACGGATGCGAGGGGTTTTCACGAAGATCAAGAAGAATCTCAACTTCTTTGGCCAACAAGCGGCCAGCAGCCGAGGGCAGCCGAGTAGGCGGACCAACTATCGAAGCGTGTGAGCGGTGAGAGGCCCCAAAAGCGTCATTGACATACAGGTCGTGGCCAGCAACAAGCTGATCAACAAAGGCAGAGTCGTTTGAGGTTTCTCCCGGACTGAAGCGAAGGTTTTCTAAAAGTTCAACCCCTGGCGCAAGTTCGGCCAATCGTTGACGCACTGCGCCGACTGAATACTGCGGATCTGGTGCGCCTTTGGGGCGCCCAAGGTGGGTACATGCTGTGACGGTTGCTCCGCGTTCAAGCAGCCACTGGATAGTGGGCAGCGCAGCGCGAATCCGAAGATCATCGGTGATTACCCCGTCTTTGAGCGGCACGTTGAAGTCTGCTCGCAGCAGTACTGACTTGCCAGAGACCTCTCCCAAGTCTTCAAGTTCAGGAACTCCGAATTTCACAGCATCTCCTTCGATATCAAAACCCCGTACCCGTACCCGTACCCCTGCCCGTACCCCCCCAATCCCAAGGTTTTGTCCTGCGACAGACCCCCTATAGGGGGTCTGTCGCAGGACAAAACGAGGTTTTTCGGAGGTTTTGGGCGGGTCGGGTTAGTGGTTTGCTGCGCCTACGATTTTGGCCAAGTCAACCAAACGGTTCGAGTAGCCGGTCTCGTTGTCATACCAAGAAAACACCTTGATCATGTTGCCGATTGCCATGGTCAGCCCAGAATCGAAGACGCTCGAGTACGTAGATCCAACAATGTCGGAACTCACGAGTGGCTCATCTGAGTACTCAAGGATTCCCTTGAGGCGGCCCTCGGATGCAGCAGCGGCAAACACTGCGTTGATCTCGTCAACAGTCACATCACGACCGAGGATTCCAACAAAGTCTGTGATCGAACCCGTTGGGATTGGCACGCGCAATGAGGTTCCATCCAGCTTGCCCTTCATGGACTCCAACACCAGGCCAGTGGCACGTGCAGCGCCAGTAGAGGTGGGGATGATGTTGATTGCCGCTGCGCGGGCGCGTCGCAAATCGGAGTGGGGGCCATCTACCAACACCTGATCGCCGGTGTAGGCGTGCGTGGTGGTCATGAGACCCTTTTGCACACCGAAAGCATCGTCGAGCACTTTGATCATGGGGACAAAGCAGTTGGTGGTGCAAGAAGCGTTAGAGACAATGAAGTCCTTGGCAGGATCGAAGGTGTCGTCGTTGACTCCCACCACAAAGGTTGCATCTGCGCCATTAGCCGGAGCTGACACAATGACCCGAGGAGCACCGGCCTGCAAGTGTGCAGCGGCCTTGTCCCGATCGGTAAAGAAGCCCGTGGACTCAATCACTACGTCGACTCCAAGGTCTCCCCAAGGAATCTGGGCGGGGTCACGATGCGAGACGACTTTGAGAAGGTCGCCGTCAACATTTATTCCGTCTTCGGTCACGCTGATCTGTCCTGGGAAGGTTCCTGCAACAGAATCACGCTTGAGTAGGTGCGCCAGTGTTGGAAGCGAACCCAGATCGTTCACTGCAACAAAATCAATATCGGCCCCTTGCGCTGTTGCAGCACGAAAAAAGTTTCGCCCGATACGGCCAAAGCCATTGATGCCAACACGAATTGTCATAACCATCCCTTGGGTAAATAGGTAGAAAAGCCTGCACATCTTCGCACAGCAGCCCGGCGTTCACGACCTGACCGAGGTATCAGGCAAATCAGCCGCTCAGATAGCGCCTAGTGAACCCACCCCTAAGGCTGTTCCAACAAGCAACTTTTCTAAAGCAGCGCCTAGCAGTGCAGGGTCGTGAGCCATACCGGAGTCGTTCACCACTAGCTCTCGTACCGCGCGTGGGCCAACATGCTCAGACTCACCAGTCAACCCCAACCCAGTCAACCCCAACCCAGCCGACTGTTGGTCTGCGTTATAGAGCACCACGTCGGGTATCAGCCCGTGGCGCTCCAAGGCTCGCACGTGATCTGCCACGCAATACCCCACCGTTTCTGGTACCTGCGGGTTGAGGTTGCACACATAAACGAACTGCCCGGTGGCTTGCTCAAGAGCCTCTGCAATCCCGCTCACTGCAGTCGCTGCAAGCACGCTTGTATAGAGCGAACCTGGCCCTAACAGGATCTGATCAGCCTCAAGGATTGCCTGCACAGCTTCGGGGCAAGCTTGGGCATCGAAAGGCGACAAACTGACTCGCGATACATCGCTTTGTGACCCAACGGCTTGCTCTCCATGAACCACCTCCCCCGAGGCAATCGCGGCATGCAGTGTTACCGCCTGACGAGTAGTGGGAAGCACCCGACCCACGGTGCCTAGTAGCTCCCCCACCTGATCGAGTGCGGCAACCAAATCGCCCTGAGTGTCTTCAAGCGCCACGATCAACAGATTGCCGAAAGCATGGCCATCAAGTTCGCCAGCCACAAAGCGATAGTTCATAGCTTGAGCCAGCACTGAAGACTCATCAGCAAGCGCTACCAAACAGGTACGCAAGTCTCCGGGGGCTGCACGGTCTGCAGCAGCCCGTAAACGCCCCGTCGAACCACCATCGTCGGCAACAGTCACCACTGCAGTGATTTGGCCAGCGTAGGTACGAGTTGCGCGCAAAGTAGCCGCAAGGCCATGCCCACCTCCGACTGCTACTACTCGTGGAGAATTTCCAAGGCGGTTGACTGGCGCCCAGGTCATTTGGTCACATCGCGGTGGCGCACCTGCGGGGTCATGCCTTGGTTGCGAAGCCATACCGCTGTGCGCTCGGCTATTGCCACCGAGCGATGGCGACCACCAGTGCAGCCAAAAGCAATCGTCAGCACAGACCGACCTTCGTTCACGAACGCCGGAAGCAAAAACTCAAGCAACTCGGTCATCCGCTCCATGAACTGTTCTGTAAGTTCGAACGAGCCCACATACTGTTGAATTTCTTCAGTCAATCCGGTCAATGGCCGCAGATCTTCTACCCAATGAGGGTTCGGCAGGAACCGACAATCCAAGACCATGTCAACATCGGGTGGCACGCCATGTTTGTAGCCAAACGACATGATGGTGACTTGGGTGGACTCTCTACCGCCGGCATCTCCAAAAACTTCAACAACCCGACGCCGCAGGTCATGAACGTTCATATCAGTGGTGTCAATGACAATGTCTGCCGCTTCTCGCACCGTCTCAAGGCGAGTTCGCTCCTGATCTATGGCATTCATCACCGACCCCAGGTCACCCAGCATGGGGTGACGTCGCTTGGTGTCGCCATATCTACGAACCAACACGGGAGTGGCTGCGTCAAGAAACAAAATCGTTACCTTGGCTCCAGAGGCTCTCAGTAAATCAAGCGCAGGCGCAACACCATCAACATTGCCGTCAGATCCGACGATAAGCCCAACTGGAGCTGGTGAATCGGACTTGAACCGAGCCAATTCCCCCACCTTGGGAATGAGCTCGCTAGGCAGGTTGTCGATCACAAACCAGCCAAGATCTTCGAGTGTGTTCCCCACTTGGGTGCGTCCTGCACCAGACATCCCCGTGACGATCACAAAATCCATCATGATCTCAGGCTAGTTGCCAATCCTGAAAGATAGACCCGCTTGCAAGACCCGCTTGTCTGCATGACAGACTCGGCTGGGTTCTAGAAGGTTCTGGATTCAGCAAGAATTTCTTTTTTAAACTGCATCCAAACTTTGCCACCTAGGCGAATACCTTGAACACACCACAATTAAGGAGAGATACATGCGGAACAAATTCATGATCGGTTCAGTTGCAGTACTAATGGGCTTTGGGCTCCTAGCAGGGGCCTGCTCAAGCGACTCCAACTCCGACTCAACTACTACTACGGCTAAAGAGACCACTGACACAAAGGCCACTACTGACACCATGGCCGGAGATAAGACCATTGTTGACATAGCTGTTGGTAACCCAGACTTCAGCACCTTGGTTGAGCTCGTGACGGCAGCCGGGCTTGTAGATACTCTGTCTGGCGATGGACCGTTCACAGTGTTCGCACCAGTAAACGCAGCATTCGCTGAGGTTCCAGCCGCAACGCTGACTGCTTTGGCCGCCGATCCAACCGGCGCCTTGACCAACGTGCTTAAGCTGCACGTTATTGCCGGTAATGTTGACTCTGCTGCGGCGACCGCTGCGGTAGGCAAGTGTGTTGAGACCCTTGGCGGCAAGGTTCTGATTGGCCAAGTAGGCGAAAACTTGACCTTTGGTGGCGCAACCATCACCGATGTTGACATCACTGGTTCCAACGGCACCATCCACGTGATCGACGGAGTTGTTACAAAGGCCTCTGCAGATTGCCCAGTGTGATCTAGGAAGTCTTTGTTGGAGCGTAGATTCGCTCTATGAATTTGCTCGAACGGGGCGGCGCCTAGCGTCGCCCCGTTCTTGCATCTACAGACAGCGGGCAACTAAATCTTCAGGAATTTCAGAAACAACAGTCGTGGAATTGAAGAGGCCGCCGCATACTCATCTGCTCGAGACAAAAACCCCTGCGGGGGTGCCGGTTCCTCCATGCGCTCCAACCTAAAGCCTGCATCAGCGGCGGCATTGAGGTAACGGTTCAACGGGCGGTGATAGAAGCGAATAAACACGCCCTGCTCGACCTCTTCTACGGTGTTGGCCTCAGACAAGTAGGGACCAACGCGCCAATACTGCTCGGGCGGATCTAAGACTTGATCATCAATCCAACCGCTACCTGGAGTTTGTAAAAGCGGGTGATTTAACAACAGCAAAAAGCTGCCGCCTGTGCGCACTACCCGCGCAAGTTCTAAAAATGCAGGATCGATCAGTGGAATATGCTCAAACACTAGGCATGCAACTGCTGAGTCAACGCTGTTTGTGGCCAGTCCCACCTCAGTAGCGCTACCTTGAAAATAGGTTGGTCCTGCACCTCTCAAGCCTGCAAGTACCACTTGAGTAAAGGCGGGATCAAGCCCCACCACATCAAGGCCCCCCGCCGCTGCCACTCGAGCAACCTGACCCTCGCCACAGCCCAAGTCCAACATGCGCCCGGTGCTAGGCAGGTGCTGCTGAATCAGGGGCAAAATCTGCTCGGTGTACTCTGGGTCGACGCCATTAGTGAACTCTCGTTGCCACCATTCGGCGTGTTCTTCCCAAGGGTCATTCATGGTGTAGCTCTCAACTTCTCGTAGACGGCTTGAGCCACATCATGTGGCAACCAACTCAATGCAGTGAACTTGTCTAACTCGGCTGCTTGCACCGCTCGAATCCCACCGAGTTCTTTGATGAGCCGTTCCTTGCGCTTTGGCCCAAGGCCAGTAATGCCATCAAGCACAGATGCTGTCATGCGTTTATCACGCCGCTCGCGATGAAAGCTGATGGCAAAGCGATGAGACTCATCACGGATTCTCTGCAACATAAACAACGCCTCGGAGCCACGCGGTATTGAAACTGGCTGCGAGTTGCCCGGCAAGTACACCTCTTCAAATTGCTTAGCTAACGAAGCCACTGGAATCTCGTCGGTCAACCCCAACTGTTGAAGCACCCGCACCGCTACGCTCAACTGCCCCTTGCCACCATCAACAAGCAGCAACTGCGGTGGGTAAGCAAAGCGGCCTCGCTCAGCAACTGGCAGTTCCTTATCTGCAACGTAGGCCGTGAACCTCCTAGTCAACACTTCCTCCATCGCAGCAAAGTCATCATTCTGTGGCACGTGGACTTTAAAGCGTCGGTATTCTGACTTTCTTGGCAAGCCATCCTCGAGTACCACCATCGACCCAACGTAATCAGTGCCTTGCAAGTGGCTCATGTCGTAACACTCAATCCGAAGCGGAGCCTTAGGCAGGAACAAGTACTGCTCAAGATCATTCAGAGCCTTGGCGCGGCTGTTGTGATCTGCAGCGCGCTTTAGGCGGTGCCGTTGGAATGCATCCACTGCGTTCTTCGTCACCGTCTCGGCAAGTTCACGCTTGTTTCCCCGCTGCGGAATACGAACCTCTACTTTGCTACCTCGCTCAGCAGTCAACCACTCCTCGTAGATGCCCGCATCTTCAGGGATGGTGGGTACAAGAACCAGTTTTGGGTAGCCAACTGCCGGAACATCGCCATAGACCTGCTCAAGCACCACAGCCATAGTCTGTGCGGGGTTCAGATCCATGACCTTGTCCAGAATGAATCCAAGGCGACCCACAACACGGCCACGCCGTACAAAAAAGATCTGGGCAGCGGCCTCAAGGTCATCCTCGTGCACGCCAATAATATCAACGTCTTCTGAGGTGTCACCAACCATCTGCTGCCGCTCAACAGCACTTCGCACTGCAGCCAGCCGATCACGCAGACGCGCCGCTTGCTCAAACTCCATTGCATCAGCAGCCACAGCCATCTGTTCTTCAAGTCGCGTCAGAACAGGCTGCACATCCCCCTCAAGAAACTCAATAAGCTCTGCGACTAAGCCCGAATAGGCCACCGGCGAAATCTTGCCAACACAGGGTCCAGAGCATTTCTCGATATGAAATAACAGACATGGCTTGCCTAAATGCTGATGGTGACGAAGTTTGTGATCCGAACAGGTGCGAATCGGGAAGGTACGCAAAAGCTCGTCCAGGGTCTCACGGATTGCATAGGCATGCGCGTATGGGCCGAAGTAGCGAGAGCCCTTTCGTCGCATTTGGCGAGTTACGGTTGCTCGGGGCCATTCATCTGCCAAGGTGAGTGCCAAAAAAGGGTAGCTCTTGTCATCAACTAGCCGCACATTGAACCTCGGGCGATGCTGCTTGATGAGCGAGTACTCCAACATGAGTGCCTCTACCTCATTGCGCACCTGAATCCACTCAACTGACTGAGCAGTAACCACCATGTGCGCTGTTCGTGGGTGCAGGTTTCGGGGATTTTGGAAGTAATTCGATATACGCTGGCGCAAGGATTTGGCCTTACCAACGTAGATAATCCGCCCCTCGGAATCTTTGAACTGATAGCTGCCGGGGGTATCGGGAATCGTCCCCGGCTCTGGTCGGTCCATTGCATTTAGCGTAGTGCTCCCCGGACTGCTGCAGAAGCGGGTAACATCTTGCAGTCGGCCTGGTCTCCGGCACCATCATATTTCGAGATCGACTTACCAGAGGCGTGGCGACCAGGCTGTCCCCACTGGATGATTCTCGAAAGTCTTCATCGTGGACTGATGGAAATCAGAACACACAGGAGGTCACCAGAATGCTCAGACTCCAGGTTCAACTGCCAGAGCAATACCTACAAAGCACACCAGAAGAATTGGCTGATCGCATAGCCACCGCCAAGGCAACTCTTGGCGAACGAGTCTTTATTCTTGGGCATCATTATCAACGAGATGAAGTCATGCGTTGGGCCGATGCCAAGGGAGACTCCTTTCGGCTTTCGGTGCTGGCACAAGAGCACCCCGAGGCTGAATACATAGTCTTTTGTGGGGTGCATTTCATGGCCGAGGCGGCCGATATTTTGACCGGCGAGCATCAACAAGTGATATTGCCCGATCTGAACGCCGGCTGTTCAATGGCCGATATGGCCGATATCGACTCTGTAGAAGAGGCATGGGAGGCCCTTTCAGAAGTCACCGATATTGAGCGATTAGTACCAATTACATACATGAACTCAGCAGCAAACCTCAAGGCCTTTGTGGGTAAGCAGGGTGGTGCAGTGTGCACCTCTACCAATGCCCGCGCAGTGCTCGAGTGGGCGCTCAACAAACCAGATGGCCCTAAGGGTAAACAGGTGCTGTTCTTTCCTGATCAGCACCTCGGCAGAAATACCGGGTTTCAGATGGGGTTCGATGACTCAGACATGGTTGTGTGGAACCCTCGGCTAGAGCTCGGTGGCGTAGCAGAGGCCGACCTAAAGAGCCGCAAGTTTTTATTATGGAAAGGCCATTGCTCGGTACATCAGCGATTCACACCCGAACACATCCGAGCATTTCGAGCGCAATACCCTCAGGGCATCGTGGTGATGCATCCGGAATGCTCGCATGAGGCCTGCGAACTTGCCGATCAAGTCGGTTCAACTGACTTCATCATTCGCGCCGTCCAAGCCGCTCCTGCAGGGTCGGTCATTGGTATAGGCACAGAGATTCATCTAGTTCAGCGACTCAACAATGAGCACCCAAACAAGACTGTTGTCTCACTTGACCCGCTGATATGCCCATGTTCAACAATGTTTCGCATTGATGCACCACACTTAGCGTGGACGTTAGAGAGCTTGGTGGCTGGCACAGTGCGCAACCGCATCACCGTCAATCCCGAGGACGCTCACTGGGCGCGAGTGGCGCTAGAGAGAATGCTAGAAATCACCTGACCCTATGAGCAAAGTCTTAGGTGCCTTTGCCTGCAAGGAGCGGTGCCAAGAACTGTCCGGTATAGCTACGCTTGGCTGCTGCGATTGTCTCTGGAGTACCTTCAGCCACCACTGATCCGCCGCCACGTCCACCCTCTGGGCCAAGATCAATCACCCAATCTGCGGTCTTAATAACGTCCAGATTGTGTTCGATAACTAGGACCGTATTGCCTTGATCTACAAGTCGAGACAGCACCGTTAGAAGTTTGCGAATATCTTCAAAATGCAGCCCAGTGGTTGGCTCGTCAAGTAGATAAATCGTGTGACCTGTTGACCGCTTGGCAAGTTCAGAGGCTAACTTGACTCGCTGTGCCTCACCACCAGACAAAGTGGTGGCGGGTTGACCAAGTCGGACATAGCCCAAGCCCACATCAACCAGTGTGCGCATATGGCGGGCGATCGTGGGTTGATTAGAGAAAAACTCCAACGCCTCTTCACATGGCAGGTTGAGCACCTGTGAAATGTTGAGCCCCTTGAAAGTCACCTCAAGGGTGTCTCTGTTGTACCGAGCACCGCTGCAGATTTCGCAAGGCACATAAATATCTGGCAGAAAGTGCATTTCGATCTTGATGTTTCCATCGCCTGAACAGGCTTCGCAGCGGCCACCCTTCACGTTAAAACTGAACCGGCCAGGAAGATACCCGCGAACCTTTGACTCAGAAGTCTGTGCAAACAACTTTCGGATGTGATCAAACACACCCGTATACGTGGCTGGGTTTGACCTTGGCGTGCGCCCAATCGGCGACTGGTCAATATCAATCACCTTGTCCAACTGATCAAGGCCCTCGATGCGCTTGTGAAGCCCCGGTGGAATCTTGGAGCCATATATCTGCTGCATCAGTGAGCGCATGAGTATGTCGTTGATCAGAGTCGACTTACCCGAACCAGATACTCCCGTCACAGCAACAAAGCAACTAAGTGGAATATCTACATTGATATTTCGAAGATTGTGTTCGCGTGCGCCTTTTATGCGCAACCATTCCTCACCCGGCTCTCTGCGAATCTCAGGAAGCGGTATCGAACGCTTGCCAGACAAGTACTGACCTGTGACTGACTCCTTGGCACGCAACAAGCCCTTGAAGCTGCCTGAGTGCACCACTCGCCCACCGTGTTCACCAGCCCCAGGGCCAACATCAACAATGTGATCTGCAATCCGAATGGTGTCTTCATCGTGTTCAACCACAATCACGGTATTGCCCAGATCTCGAAGTCGAATCAGCGTCTCAATCAGCCGATGATTATCTCTTTGATGCAGACCAATTGAAGGCTCGTCAAGCACATACAGAACCCCGACTAGGCCAGACCCAATCTGCGAGGCCAAACGAATGCGCTGAGCCTCACCGCCAGAAAGTGTTGCAGCGGATCGCGCAAGGGACAAGTAATCCAACCCCACATCGCATAAGAATTTTAGCCGTACATTGATCTCTTTAAGGATTCGCTCCGCAATCAACGTCTGACGCTCATCAAGATGTAAATGCAGCAGCTTGTCGGTGGCCTCCGCAATAGACAGACTGCAGAGTTGATGCATATTGAGCTCATCTACGGTGACTGCTAGCGCATAGGGATTCAACCTGGCACCCTCACAGGTGGCGCAAGGAACTAAGCGCATGTAGCCCTCTATTGCATCGCGTGCGGAGTCTGTTTCTGCCTCGCTATGGCGGCGCTTGAGGTACGGAATCACGCCCTCGTACTTGGCAGAGTAACTACGGGTTCGGCCATATCGATTTTTAAACTTCACTGCTACCCGGGTGGAGTTCTCTACTCCAAACAACAACAACGTCTGCTGCTTCTTTGGCAGCTTCTCGAATGGAGTGTTGATCTCAATGTCAAACTCCTCGCACACTGACTCAAGCAGTCGGTGAAAGTACTTGGCATGGCCAGAGGCCCATGGTGCTAGCGCCCCTTCAGCAACCGACACCTCTGGGTCTGGCACCACTAGTTCGGGGTCAACTTCAAACAGGGTTCCCAATCCACCACATGCGGTGCAGGCACCATAAGGGGTATTGAACGAGAAGTTTCTTGGGGCTAGTTCCTCAAAGCTTTTGCCATCAGATGGCCGAGCAAGCTTCTCAGAGAAGGTCAGGGTTTCAGACTCTGCATCGGCAGCCGCATCTTTGGCAGGCAGCAACTCAATCTGAGCTACTCCTTCGGCAAGGGTCAGTGCCGTTTCCATTGAGTCCGTTAAGCGCCGCTCCATGCCATCGCGCAGAACTAGGCGATCGACTATTACCTCAATGGTGTGTTGCTCGTACCTAGCAAGGTCTAGTTCAACCGGCAGTTCGTGTACCTCGCCATTAACTCGAACCCGACCAAAACCTTGGCTTGCAAGGTCAATAAAGAGCTGTTCGTAGGTTCCTTTTCGACCACGGACCACAGGCGCGAGCACCTGAAAGCGTGTGCCCTCGGGTAATGCCAGTATGCGATCGACAATCTGCTGAGGGGTTTGACGGACTAGTGCCTCACCCGTCTCTGGGTCATGGGGCACACCGACTCGGGCAAACAACAATCGCAGATAGTCATATACCTCGGTGACGGTTCCCACAGTTGAACGCGGGTTGCGAGAGGCCGACTTTTGATCAATAGAAATTGCAGGAGAAAGTCCCTCGATCACATCAACATCAGGCTTATCCATCTGCCCCAAAAACTGCCGAGCGTACGAGGACAGTGACTCCACATAGCGGCGCTGACCTTCTGCATAAATGGTATCAAAAGCAAGTGACGACTTACCCGAACCAGACAACCCGGTAAACACAATGAGCTGATCTCGCGGAAGGTCTAGCGAGACATCACACAAGTTGTGCTCTCGCGCACCGCGAATAGTGATGCGGTCAAGGGCATGATGAGACTGTGCCCGCTTTGTTGTAGCTGGCTTTGCTGTTACTGGCTGGGATGCGGCTGACTTGCGGGGGGAAGGGCTCGCAGGCACCTTGGGTGTCGACATGGTTCCCTAGTTTAGTTGGCGAACATGTGTTCGTGGTTGCGTTCTGGATTTCAGCCGCCGCTTTGTAGCGGCTATCTGATTGATTTTGTAGCAAAGAATCGTTTATCTGTCGTAACAAGCTGTGGGGCGGCCAGCACTGACTGCCATACTTGCGTGATATGGGTTCAAGCACCGGTCACCTCTTCCGTATCACTACCTTTGGTGAGTCACATGGCGGCGGCGTTGGCGTCGTACTTGATGGGTGCCCTCCGGGGTTACAGCTCTCTGAGTCTGATATTCAACCCGACCTTGATCGCCGGCGACCCGGGCAGAGCCGCCTTGTCACCCAGAGAGACGAGTCCGACGTGGTTGAAATCCTGTCGGGGGTCTATCAAGGACTTACTCTGGGCTCCCCGATTGCCATGCTGGTTCGCAATGCCGACCAGATCTCTGGCGCATACGAGCAAGTGAAAGATACTTATAGGCCGTCTCATGCCGACTGGACCACCGAGGCAAAGTACGGGCTCAGAGCTGTCGCCGGGGGCGGACGAGCCTCTGCTCGAGAGACTATTGGCCGAGTCGCTGCGGCAGCTGTTGCTCGCAAGCTACTCTCCCAACGCTGCGGAGTAGAGGTGCTGGGATGGGTGTCCCAGATTCACGAAATCACAAGCACCGTCAACCCTGCACTGTTGCAACTTGACCAAGTCGAGGCCACGCCAACGCGCTGCCCAGACTCAGCAGCTGCCAAAAAGATGGTTGCAGCAATTGAGAACGCCCGTCGCGATGGCGACTCTCTTGGCGGCATTGTTACCTGCATTGCGCGCGGTGTACCTGCTGGCTGGGGTGAGCCCGTGTTCGACAAGCTAGAAGCAGATTTGGCTAAGGCTGCGATGTCTCTTCCAGCTAGCAAAGGGTTTGAGGTCGGTAGCGGCTTTGGGGCTGTTGCCATGACTGGCAAGCAGCACAACGATGCTTTTGTACCTGGCCCAGATGGCAAACCGCGAACGCTCACCAATAACTCGGGCGGAATCCAAGGCGGCATCTCAAATGGCGAAGAAGTCATCATTCGAGTTGCTTTCAAGCCAACAGCTACCATTTCATCTGAACAACAGACCGTTGACAGAGAGAACAACGCTGTCACCTTGGCTGCAAAAGGTCGTCATGACCCGTGCGTGTTGCCGCGGGCCGTCCCCCTTGTAGAGGCCGCAATGCTGCTGGTTCTGGCCGATCACTTTCTACGTCAGCAAGCGATTATGCACCCAACAGACACCCCCTTGCAGCAAGCCCCAACAGTCACTCCGCAGACCTAATCAGGCGGTTAAGCCCGAAAAGCACCCAGGCTGCCAGCAGAAACTAGGCGCCGCCGGCTGTTCGTAATTCTCTGCGCAGGTCTTTAATCTCATCTCGTAGCCGAGCGGCCTCTTCAAAGCGCAGTTCTTCCGAGGCAGCATTCATCTCGTCTTCTAGTAGCGAGATCAACCTGCCTAGATCAGAGGGCGGTAAGTCTTTAAACTGCTCTGCCCGTGCTCGTTCTCCCGGGCGTTGCTTGCGCTTGTTCTGGCCTGGGTAGGGGGCCTCACCCGAGGTTCCGCGTAACTGATCCAAGATGTTGGTGACTGGCTTGATGATGGTCTTGGGATCAATGCCATGTTCTAGGTTAAATGCCTCTTGCAGACCTCTGCGACGGTTGGTTTCAGAGATTGCTTTGGTCATCGAATCGGTGACTCGATCGGCATACATGATGACCTGCCCGCGCACGTTTCTTGCAGCGCGTCCAATCATTTGAATCAGAGAGGTCTCGGAGCGCAAGAACCCCTCTTTATCTGCATCAAGGATCGCCACCATCGATACTTCTGGAATATCAAGACCTTCTCGCAACAAGTTGATACCCACTAACACGTCAAACTCGCCGAGTCGTAAATCTCGCACCAGTTCGATGCGTTGCAGGGTGTCTACATCAGAATGTAAGTAGCGAACTCGGACTCCCATCTCTAGCAAGTATTGAGTCAGGTCCTCGGCCATTTTTTTGGTGAGCGTTGTTACTAACACCCGATCGCCAAGATCAACGCGCTCGTTGATATTGCCTAGCAAATCATCAATCTGACCCTCAGTAGGCTTCACCACTACCTGCGGGTCAATCAGTCCCGTAGGGCGAACAATCTGCTGGACCACCCGAGAGCTGTGTTCAATTTCCCATTTGCTCGGAGTGGCCGACAAGAACACGGTTTGTCCGGCGCGCTCTACCCATTCCTCAAATCGGAGCGGCCGATTATCACCTGCCGAGGGAAGCCGGAAACCATGCTCAATCAGGTTGTTCTTGCGCGACCGGTCACCCTCGTATTGGCCATGCAACTGAGGGATCGTCACATGTGACTCATCAATAATTGTTAAGTAATCACGGGGGAAAAAGTCGAGCAAGGTATTAGGCGGCTCCCCCGGTCCACGCCCATCAATCGGAGCGGAATAGTTCTCGATGCCGTTACAAAAACCCATCTCTTGAAGCATCTCAAGGTCGTACTCGGTGCGCATTCGCAGGCGTTGAGCCTCAAGCAATTTGCCTTCGCTCTCGAATAACGCAAGACGCTGTTGCAGCTCATCCTCGATACGCCCAATTGCACCTCGAAGGCGCTCATCAGAGGTTGCGTAATGAGTATTTGGAAAGATCACTACCTCATCTAGCTCCTTCACTCGCTCGCCAGTCAGGGTGTCAACCACTGAGATTGACTCAACCTCGTCTCCGAACAGGGCGATGCGAACTGCAGTTTCTTCATAGGCAGGGTGAACTTCAATGATGTCTCCTCGAACGCGAAACTTGCCGCGCACCAGATTCATATCATTTCGCTCATATTGCAGATCCACGAGGCGGCGCAGCATCTCTCGCTGGTCGATTGTCTCGCCGACACGTGCGGCAAATAGGCGACTCGAGTACTCCTCTGGTGAGCCAAGGCCATAGATGCAAGACACAGAGGCCACAACAATGGTGTCTCTGCGAGTTAACAGCGCCGAGGTGGCTGCATGACGCAGCCGATCAATCTCATCATTGACCGAGGAGTCCTTCTCTATGAAGGTATCGCTCGCGGCCATATAGGCCTCGGGCTGGTAGTAGTCGTAGTACGAAACGAAGTACTCAACGCGATTCTCTGGGAAGAACTCTCGGAACTCGTTGGCTAGCTGAGCTGCCAGACTTTTGTTGGGTGCCAGAACTAACGTGGGCCGCTGCACCTGCTCGATTGTCCATGCCATCGTGGCTGACTTACCAGACCCAGTAATACCGAGCAGAGTCTGAAAGCGCTGACCTGTGTTGATTCCTTCGGCTAGCGCTGCGATTGCTGCTGGCTGATCACCCGCCGGTGAGTACTCCGAGACCATCTTGAATGGCCGCAGCGCCGAAGGTTCAATGCGCTCTGCGCTTGATTCAGAACTCACGGCGCCAGGCTCAAGATCCACTCCCAGGCCAGCTGAATCTTGTTGTCCAGCTCATGCGGGTGCCCATGATTATCAATCACAAAGTCGGCGTTGGCTAGGCGCTCTGATCGACTGGCCTGCTTGGCAATTCGGTTTCTTGCGTCCTGTTCGGAAAAACCCCGAAACTCAATGAGGCGAGCAATCGCAACCTCGGGATCAAGGTCGACCACGATGGTGCCTAGCAAGTCTTCCCAACCAGACTCCACGAGAAGCGGAACGTCCAAGATCACCACACGGTCTGTGCCGGACTGTTCTTCAATTCGGCGTGCAATCTCATCATGAACCCTCGGGTGCACAATGGCACCAAGGTCTGCCAACGCTGTTGAATCGGTGAACACCAGATCGGCCACCGCTCCACGATCAAGCTGGCCATCGGGGCCAACTATGCCGGGCCCAAATCGCTGTTCCATCTCTGTAAATACCTGTGTCCCCGGCCTTTGCAGCTCACGAACAATCGCGTCAGCATCAACCACCACCGCACCCAGGCTTGCGAGACCTGCCGAGACTGTGGATTTTCCTGCACCGATGCCGCCTGTCAGGCCAACTAACAACATGAGTTTGAACCCTACCCGCGAGCTGCGCCCCAAACATCTTGGTGCCATGTCTTATCCAAGCAGCTATCTGAGGATTTTATGAAGTTCCTTGTTAAATCTGCCGATACCCGAAAAGTTCACCAAAGTTTTCACAGACTTAGGACTGCTTATGAGTTCGCCTACACCCATGCCACTTTCCACTGACACCCCGATCGGTGCTGTACATCAGGGTGCAGATGGCGTCTCTGTGCCGCTAGCTGAACAAACCCGACTTGTCCGAGTTAAGGCTCGCATCCACAAGGACTTAAAGAGTGCGCTGATTGACCCATCCGAAAAACCCACTGGAGACTTTGACCTGCTAGCGACTCGTGGCCCGAACAGCGGTACTGACCGTGTGTCTAGCTTTAACTCACTCATTACTACCCTGCGGCTAGCAACCATGAGCATCTCGTTGTTGCTCGTGTCAGCCAATACCAGTTCAAACTCCCTGTCGCTGCGATTTTGGACTGCGTTGCTGGTTGTTTATGCAATATTTCGCACCGTACGGCCCATCAAATACACCAATACTCTGAGCTCGCTTGCACAGGTCTTGGCAGAGGTGTTTCTTGGCGTGCTGGCAGTTGTGGCAACCGGCGGATGCGACTCTCCGCTCATCTTCATGCTGCTGCCCGCAGTCACCGTGGCTGGTTTGGCTCGAGGATTCGGGTTCTCATTCCGAGTTGCCGTGGTCACGATTTTGGCTGTGAGTATTGTGTTCGTAGATCAGTCAAGCAATTCACGTGAGGCGCTACTTCGGGCTGCATCTTGGGCCGGAATCATCATGTTGATGGCAATCATTGCTGGCTATACCCGACGGATTTCTGGAGTTGCAGACAAAGACCGAGAACTCACGTTGGACCGCTTAGATGAGCTTTCAGATGCAAACGAGTTGCTCTTCTCGCTCCATCAGGTCACTCAAACCTTGCCAGCCTCGCTAGATATGGGCGAGGTGCTCGATACCACCATTGCGCGGTTGCATTCACTGCTTACCTTCGACAGTGTGGCGGTGCTCTTGTTCGACGAGACGGACGCCCACTGGGATGTCATGCGCCACGAAGGGCTGCACGTGCCCGCTCGACTTGGTTCAACTGAGCTACCACTGGGCCTTCGCCAGGCGCTAGCTCAGAACGGGATTGCTGGAATTACCAACTTGGTGCAGAACCCGGGCAGCGGCATGTCTGAACGCGCAGGTTCTGGGCTCTACAGCGTTCTGACCGCCCGAGGAACCATCATTGGGCTACTCGCTCTTGAGCACAACGAGTTTGACCACTTCACTCAAAGAGACGAAGAACTTGTAGCAGGGTTCATTACCCCTGCGGCCTTGGCAGTTGACAACGCACGCTGGTTCGCCCGGCTTCGAACTGTTGGCGCAGACGAGGAACGCACCCGAATTGCTCGCGACTTACATGACAGGATTGGGCAGTCGCTTGCATATCTTGGATTTGAGCTTGACCGATTAGTAGAAAAAGACTTGCAGGGTGAGTCGGTATCTCAGCCGATTGCGCAACTACGAGATGACGTTCGCGGGGTAACAAGAGAAGTCAGAGACACGCTGTACGACTTAAGAACAGATGTGTCAGACGAACGAAGCTTGGGCCAAGTACTTGAGCAGTATGCCAAGCGAGTGGCCGAGCGGAGTGCAGTTCTCGTTCAGGTTGAGACTGATGAGACTGCAAGGCTCCCCATACTGCAAGAGCGAGAGATGTGGCGCGTCACTCAAGAAGCCCTGGCAAATGTTGAGCGTCACGCTCGTGCCACTGCAGTGCGAGTGGTGTGGCACTGCGACGGCCAGCGAGCACTCGTAGACATCACTGACAACGGTGTGGGGTTTGAGCAGGGTCGAGCCGGCCGTTTGGATTCATACGGTTTGCTCGGCATGCGCGAACGCGCTGCCAGCGTTGGGGCCAGCTTTGAGATTGTAAGCGCCCCAGGCCGAGGCACCCGAGTGCGCTGCACACTTCAGGCAGCACAAAAAGCCCAGCAAACAACAAAAGAACCAGCAGTACAAACAGAAGGAAGAACCCATGACTATTCGATTGATGTTGGCAGATGACCACAGAATGCTGCGAGAAGGCCTACGGCGTTCTATGACGGAGTCGGGATTTGAAGTTGTCGGTGAGGCCTGCGACGGCCTCGAGGCTGTGAGCATGGCTGATCAATTACAGCCAGACGTAATTCTGATGGATGTGACTATGCCAAACCGTGGCGGTGTCGAGGCCTGTCGCTTACTTAAATCGACTGGCAACCAATCTAAAATTGTAATGCTCACTATGCATGCCGATCAGGAAGTACTGACGAACGCAATTCGTGCTGGGGCAATCGGCTATCTCACTAAAGATTGTTCGACTCGAGAGATTGCCGACTCTGTCAGGCTCGCCGCCGGGGGTGACACCGTCTTGTCTCCGCATCTGGCTCGTTCGATGCTCAATGAGTTGCGCAAACTAGAAGCACCCCGAGATGCAGAAGAGGAAAGAATCGTTACTCGACGAGAAGAAGAAGTCTTACAGCTCATCGCTGACGGGTGCTCAACGCCCGAGGTCGCAGAGCGACTATTCATCTCTCAGAAGACCGTCAAGAACCACCTGGCCTCGATCTATCAAAAGCTTGATGCACGTGACCGAACCCAAGCCGTACTGCAAGCAGTTCGAATGGGCATTGTCAGCCTGAGCTGAACTGTTCGAATGAAACTCCTAAATAGATACAGAAAATTGTAAAGGTCTGCTTGTTGGGGTCGATACATGGTGTACGGATCTCGACCAAGGGGTTCGAAATAGAACCCGATCAAGCAACACCGCACCAATAGGGAGAACAAAATGACTACGCAATTCAACTTCATCAACGCATGGCTGCAATCACACGCAAAGACCGAACGAGGAGCCTCCCTAGTGGAGTACGCACTGCTCGTAGCGCTCATTGCCGTGGTCTGTATCGGTGCCGTCACCTTCTTGGCCAACGGCACCAAGAGCACTTTCAGCTCCGCTGGAACATCACTCGGAGCCTAAGTACCCACAACATAACTACTTGCAAGCATGGGGCCCTTCACGGGGCCCCATCTGCATGTCTGGGACTCAGCGCACAAGCATCATCTACCAGCGGCAGTAGCAACATCAGGATCTAGTCAAGTAGACGCATTCCTGCAGGATTAAGCGAGCCAGCGTCAGCTGCTAATCCAACGGGTAACTCAACAGTAAAGCAAGTGCGGTGAGCAGGAAAAACATGCTCGCTCATGAGTACGGGCACCCCGTCTTGGCTACGAGTAATGCGCTCAGCCACTAGCACCGGAGAAGAAACAGGCACCCCTAGTAGACCTGCATCAGTAGCACTCACCAACTCTGCGCCAATTGTTTGCGTGGCACCACCGAGGCGCACGGGGAGTTGCTCTAAAAAGGATGCCCGCTCCACATCGTCTCGACTCAGTGATGCTCCAAGCGCCTCGGGGCACCACACGGTGACGCGAGCAAACGGTTGACCATCTGCAAGGTTCAATCGACGCACCTCGAGCAGGTTGGTCTCTCCAAGTACTTCGGCAACACGCTGTGGAGCAGCAACAAAGCCAAATGAAAGGATCTGGCGGTCCGAGCGAATCCCAGCAGCCAAAAGTTGTGCTTCAAGCGTTCCTAAATGAGACAGGTTCTGTCGAAGCGGCTCGGTGGCTACTAGCCAGCCAAAGCCTTGTTTACTCTCTATAAGGCCCTCTGCGCGCAGCAGTTCTAGGGCCCGGCGAATGGTCACCCGGCTTGCCTGATACTGAGTCGACAGCTCTGATTCAGAGGGTAAGAGACGAGCAGAGCTGAGTTTTTGGCCGGCTGACAGACCTGTAAATAACTGGCTACGAAGGTCTTCAGCAATCAATTGATAGCGGATGCTCCTCACGAACTTGTAGTCTACTTGTATTCGATTCGGATCTGACCTGAGGAATACAACATGGCAGCTAGCGCTTCAACCCCCATTGACCTTGTTCATGCTGTCTATGAGCGATTCCAAACGCGCATAGATGCCGCTCGTGCTCGCTTAGGCCGGTCTCTGACGATGTCAGAGAAGATCCTGATTGCTCACCTCGATGACTCTGGCGCTGAGTTTGAGCGCGGTGTGACCTATAACGACCTTCGGCCAGACCGAGTGGCCATGCAAGATGCCACGGCACAAATGGCACTACTTCAGTTCATGACCGCAGGACTAGACAAGGTTGCAGCACCCTCGACTGTTCATTGCGATCACCTCATTCAAGCCAAAGAGAACGGCAAGGTAGACCTACTCGCTGCAGAGGCCAACAACGCAGAGGTTTACGAGTTCTTGGAATCGGTCTCTGCCCGATACAACATTGGTTTTTGGGGACCAGGTTCGGGAATCATTCATCAGGTAGTGCTTGAGCAGTATGCATTTCCAGGCGGAATGATGGTGGGTACTGACAGCCATACTCCGAACGCCGGAGGGTTAGGCATGATGGCCATTGGCGTGGGTGGTGCCGATGCTGTTGACGTCATGACGGGATTCCCCTTTAATCTGCGCTGGCCAAAGCTGATCGGGGTGCACCTGACCGGAGAACTCAGCGGATGGTCCTCACCCAAGGACGTCATCTTGAAAGTGGCCCAGATTCTGACCGTCAAAGGTGGAACAGGAGCCATTGTTGAATACTTCGGCACCGGGGCAAACTCAATCTCTTGCACTGGTAAAGCCACGATCTGCAATATGGGCGCAGAGATTGGTGCCACCACTTCTGTGTTTGCTTATGACCAAGCTATGGCTCGATACCTTCAAGCAACAGGTCGTCAAGAAATTGCAGCCGCGGCTAACCGTGTTGCTCAACACCTTCGCTCAGACGACGAAGTATTGGCCAACCCCGAGGCCTACTTTGATCAGGTAATTAGCCTTGATCTCTCTACACTTCGGCCTCATATCAACGGCCCTCAGACCCCAGACCTTGCAAGAGAAGTCTCTGCTCTCGGTGATGAGGCGCGAGCCGAAGGTTGGCCACTAGAGATCAGTTCTGCGCTAGTAGGTTCATGTACTAACTCCTCTTATGAGGACATCACGCGTGCCGCGTCGATTCTACGATTTGCCGCAGCGAATGGCCTCTCGGTGAAAGTTCCGCTCATGATTACCCCCGGTTCGGAGCAAGTGCGCGCCACCATCGCTCGTGATGATCTTTTAGGTACTTTCGAAGCTGCCGGCGCAACAGTTCTTGCAAACGCTTGCGGGCCGTGTATTGGGCAATGGGACCGACCAGCATCGGCGAATGATCACCTAAACACCATTGTGACTAGTTACAACCGAAACTTCCCAAAGCGAAATGACGGATCTGTAAACACCTTGGCTTTCGTGACCTCGCCAGAAACTGTGGTTGCTCTGGCCTTAGCCGGCACCTTGGACTTTGACCCAATGAGCGACACTCTCACAACCTCATCTGGCAAACAGGTTCTGCTACCAGAGCCAGTCGGCGAGGAGTTACCTGCACTCGGCTTTACCCCCGGAGAAAACACTTTTATCTCGCCTCCACTCGATCGCAGCGGCATTAGCGTCAAGGTTTCGCCCGCCTCTGACCGCCTGCAGTTACTCGAGCCATTCGCCGCCTGGGATGGCCAAGATTACCTTGACCTGCCAATCCTTTTGAAGGCACAGGGCAAATGCACTACCGACCACATCTCTATGGCTGGGCCTTGGCTCAAGTATCGAGGCCACCTAGAAAACATCTCGGGCAACCTGTTCTTGGGCGCGATCAATGCCTTTACCGGCGAGGCCGGTCAAGGTAAAGACCAGCTTGATGGCACCACAAAGTCATTCCCTGATATTGCTCAGCACTACCACCAAGCCGGGCAACGTTGGGTTGCAGTTGGCGATGAGAACTGGGGTGAGGGTTCCTCACGTGAGCACGCTGCAATGGAACCTCGGTTCCGCGGTGCGGCAGCAATCATTGTCCGCAGCTTTGCGCGCATCCACGAGACAAACCTGAAGAAGCAGGGTGTCTTGGCCCTTACGTTTGCTGAGCCAGAGATTTACGAGGTAATCGGCGAAGATGACCGAATCAGCATTCTTGGATTAGCAGACCTAGCACCGGGCAAACCGCTTGAATGTCTGCTGACCAAGCCTGACGGCACCTCAGTCACGTTCTGGGGTAATCAGACAATGAGCCCCGAGCACATCGAATGGTTCCGCGCTGGGTCGGCACTCAACATCATCAGGGCACGCACTGCCTGAACCTTCAGACAGCAAAAACTTTACTCGCTGCGGCCTTGAGCAAATTAGGGTCTTACGTGGCTAGTGACATGACCGACCTCGACACAAAAACTCAGATCGGCTTTGAGCGGCCCGCCGAACGGCTCGGCTATATGCCAGGGATAGATGGCCTGCGCGCAGTAGCAGTCACCTTGGTGCTGTTGTTCCACGCGGACTTCCCTTGGATGCAGGGTGGGTTTCTTGGCGTGTCAATCTTCTTTACTCTGTCAGGGTTTCTCATCACGGCAGTGTTGCTTCGGGAATGGTGGTCTACTTCAACTCTTGATGGAAGGGGTTTTTGGACCCGCAGATTAAGGCGACTTACTCCTGCGGCATGGGCAGTGCTTGCGGGCATAGTGCTGCTTGGAGTTTTACGTGTCTGGGATGACACCCAGCTCAGAGACCTGCGCACTGACTTGCCTTGGTCTATTGCCGATCTGTTGAATTGGCACTTCATAAGGGTTGGCAACAGCTATGGAGACAGTTTTTCTGCCCCGTCTCCCGTTGAGCACTTCTGGAGCTTGGCAGTCGAGACCCAGTTCTATGCACTCCTCCTTATCCTTCTTGCTGTAGTTCTATTCTTAGGAAGAACCACCCCGCGCAGGGTGCGTCTTAACCGATTAATTACCACCCTGCTTGCAGCTACGGTACTTTCCGCCACTGCAAATCTGCTGCTCGCCCGTAACTCGCTTGATCGTGCGTACTTCGGCACAGATACCAGAGCGGCAGAAATGCTTATAGGCGCACTACTTGCCTGCTTTACGGTTCGCACCCTTCAACTGAGCACAAGAACTGCAAGAAAGCTTCTCTCCGGAGCGGGTTTACTGGCCGCCGCAACGCTGCTCTTGCTTAGCTTTCAGGCCCGTTTGGACTCGACATGGCTATACCCATGGGGACTTTTACTGACAGCTTTGTGCACTGCGGCAGTCATTGGCAGCGTTATGCAAGGCGACGCAATTGCTCGAGCACTGCAGGTTCGCGTCTTGGTTGAGCTCGGAAAAATCAGCTACGGGGTCTACCTCATTCATTGGCCAATATTTCTCTGGCTCACCCCCCAACGAACTTCTTTGGGCTTATGGCCACTATTTGCGCTTCGCATGGCAATCGTCATCCCCCTAGCTGTTCTGTTATTCAGATTTGTGGAATCGCCTATCAGAACAGGCGCTGGGTTTCGACGACCCCGGGCAGTACTCGCAGTACCACTCGCAGCAGCCCTACTTGTGATTGGGGGATTTGGGATCAGCAAGGGCCTTGGGCCTGCACCGGAGTTTCTTCAGGAACGAGCGATGGGGGAAATCTCAACAGCGAGTCCAGCCCTAAAATCCTCTGGGCGTCTCGCTGCTAGCAGCCCTACCACCCTGCCAGAAGTGGCCGCTTCGGTTCAGGTGCAGCCTGCAACACAGATGTTGGCACCCCAACCCCGCTTCCCACTAAGGGTGCTACTTGTAGGTGACAGCGTGGCAGCCAGTCTGCAAGATGCCCTCGCTCAGTCGTTGACCGACCGCGGCATAGCCTTTGGGTCTGTGGCAACCCCGGGGTGCGGGGTGATTGTTGGCGTCCCCGGTAGCGGCGTAGATAAACCAATCAAGTTATCGGGCAACGTAATAGTTGCGGAATGCGAAAATTCAATTCCGCAAAGACAAAACGAGTCCATAGCTCAGTTCAAACCCGACCTTGTCATCTCAATGTCAGTTTGGGAGGGAATAAGTCGGACAGTTAATGGCGTGTGGTATCGGTTCGGCACAACTGAGTCGGACTCAATGCTGAGTCAATTATTCGCTGAGACGCATGACCGCATGACTGCTCAGGGTGCGGCGTTGGCCTGGGTGCTCATGCCAGACACGGTCGCGGGGCGCAACACTCCCCCAGGCAGGCCGACACAACAAGACTTGTCGAGCACTTCGCACCTGCGTGAACTTCTCAATCAATTTTCGACACAGCAGAGTTCCACCACGGTGATCGACTTTGCCTCAATCGTGTGCCCCGAACTGCCCTGCCCCAAAACGCTCGCTGGGCACAGGCTTCGCCCGATGGATGGGTTGCATTTTGAAGACCCTGAAGGTGCAAGTTATGTAGCTGAACAGCTTGCAGATCTGATATCCAAACTGGACTTGCAACAGATCACGCAGGGTTAGACCAAGTCGCAATTGCGCTAGATCGAGAGTTGCAGCGGGCCGAGCTAGTCGGTACCGGGGCGGCGATCACTCTCATGCTCACGAGCCCCCTCCACATCATCAGGAACCACACCACCGGGATAGGTACGAGCCAAGTCGTCTTGAGAAGGTGGTCGCATGCTGCGCGAGTCTTCGGGGAGCAGCGCAGAGATGGCTGACATCACCCGTTTGGTATCGGCGTCCACATCATCATGTTGTAGCTGAACCGCCTTCCCAACGCGGATTTGAACTTTGGGCGGACTCAGCACCTTAGTCACATTGGGGAATCGCGAACTTCTTGGCCACACTTGTTCAGTACCCCACAGGCCAATCGGAATAATGGGCGCCCCAGTGGCCTGAGCGAGTCGTACTGCACCCCAGCGGCCTTGTAGTTCGGGGTTAAAGAATGCCGGCCCCCGTGGAATAGTGCCCTGCGGCATGAGTGCAACCATCTCGCCTGCAGCAAGAGCGTCTTCTGCTGCTCGAAGCGGGGCATCAGATCCGGTCCCCCTGTCAACTCGAATTCCGCCAAGAGCAGTCACTACATCTCCAACTAGTGGAGCATCGAAAACCTCTTTTTTACCTAGAAAGCGAGCAGCTCGACCTGACCGCGCCAACAAAAATAAAATAGCCAACGGGTCAAAATACGAACGGTGGTTCCCGACCAAAATCGCTGGACCATCCGTGGGTAAGTTCTCTACTCCCTTAATTCCAAAACGCACCCAGGGAAAGAGTTGAGGCTGCGCAAATAACAACAACACTCGCTGCGGCTCCATTCCTGCAAACTTGGGTACCCCTGCCGGAACATCAAAGTGCATAATCGGCCAACGCCGGATGAGAGCTTGAGCAATCATCCGCGGGTCTGGGTTAACAGCTCGCGGGTTACCCACAATCGACAGCAGCGGCACGTCGTAGTAACTATCGGAGTAGGCATAGCTCTGGCTGAGATCTATCTTCTTTTTGCTTGCCCAAGCCCGCACAGCGCGTGCCTTACCCTTTCCCCACACAAATTCGCCGTCAATACTGCCGTCGTACTGGCCGCTGTTGCGCCCATAACAAGTAGCAATCACATCATCAAAACCCAGCGCTTCGGCTAGCGGTGAAATCAGGTCAGCAGGGGTAGTGGTAGCCATCACTAGCTTTCGGCCAGCGCTACGGTGCTCCTCGATCTCTTGGAGTGCAAAGGGAAGAACAGACTGCACAAGGGAAGGCGTTGCAATTTCTGCGGCCTCTTCAACAAGTTCGACTGGCCAGCCCTTAGCTGCTCGCGCTCCTTGGCGAGAAATAAACATCGAAGGCCAGGTTTCGCCAATCAGATTGAACATTCCAAACGCAACTGACTCGATACCCGAGGTTGAACTTGTTAGCAGCCCAACCTGACGAAGCGCACTGCTAATGATCGGACCGCTTGCTCCAGCTAGCAGTGTGCGGTCTAGGTCAAAGATTGCAGCACTGTTGTTAGCGGCCCGAGGAGTGGTTGAACCGTTTGGCGCAGTTTGCATACTCCAACAATACTGCCCTACTGCCACACATGCCCTGCGGGAATCCTCTGTGGGTAAAAAGGCCGAAGGACTGGCGGGGGGAGCCAGTCCTTCAGCGTTTGAGTCACCAGAAGGGGGATCCGGTGACTCTGGCTCGAGGGGGGCTTTCGCCCGCACCCCCGGCGTTTGTGTATGAGTAAAATTTAGCCTCTAGCAAGCGATCTATCAAGTACCCCCATGAGATAATCCTTATCTTTATTAGTGATAGACACTCATCATGGACAGAAAGCAACTTAAGGCATTTGTAGCTGTAGTCGAACTGCACTCCTTCTCGGCTGCTGCACGTTCCTTGGACACCGTGCAGTCGAACGTCTCTGCCCATGTTTCACGCTTAGAAAAAGAGCTTGGAGTGACGCTGATTGACCGTGCGACTACTCAGCCGACAGACGAGGGGCGAGCAGTGCTCAGCCGAGCTCGCCAAATCGAAGCCGAATTTCAAGCACTCGACTCAGATGTTGCATCTCTTCGGGACCATGTGTCTGGCACAGTGCGCTTGGGAAGCATCGGGACTATTGCGCGATGGCTCATCCCTCTCCTACTCAGCGAGCTTGCTGTTGAATACCCTCAGGTGTCGGTACTTGTCCTTGACGCAACAACAAGTTCGCTTGTTCTCAATCTGCTTTCAGGGGCAGTCGATCTAGCCATTGTAAATCTGCCGCTTGACGATGTAGAACTTAAGGTCGACCCGCTATTCAGAGAAGATAGAGTCTTGATTGCTCCAAACACCCACCCCCTATCTCAGTACGAGTCAGTGACTCTTCACGAGCTAGTGCACCACGAGCTACTGCTTGAGTCACCGGGTAGCCCCTTCCGCATTCAACTTGAACAAGTCGCAGAGGAGGAAGGGGTTCGGTTAAGGCCGAAGGCTCAGTTCGATGGCATGAGGCTGCTGGCATCTTTGGTGTTCAGCGGTTTTGGTGCGGGGATTGTGCCCGCCTCCGCAGCACCAGAGGGCCTTGGCGGCGACTGGCGAAGAGTGCCCATCTCTGGCGCAGTTGGGCGTTCAGTGGGCCTCGGAGTCAGGCGACGAGGTTTCCCATCTGCAGCGCAGCGGGCAGTGGCCGATTCGATCCGCACCGTCATAGCGCGTCAGGCAGAGGGGCCCTCTGGCATTTACCCCGCATAGGGACAGGTAAATCTCAGTTGGGGCCGCGTCAAAGAGGTCCTCGCCGAGGTTCTAAGATGCTTACCAATAGAGCTCAGGAGAGTAGACGTGGCCGAGACAATCACCATCACCGATAATCGAACCGGTGAAGCAGTAGAGATTCCCATCCTAAACGGTGGTGTTGACTCCAAAGAATGGAGCAAGTTGCTGCCAGGTATCTGGTTTCAGGACCCCTCTTTCGGAACCACATCTGGCGCATCTTCGGCAATCACTGAACTCGACGGTGAGAACGGGATCCTGCGCTATCGCGGCTATCCGATTGAGCAGCTCGCTCAGCAGTCCAGCTACCTCGAGGTGGCATATCTGCTGATCTTCGGAGATCTTCCTACTCCCGAGCAGTTTGAAACTTGGCGCTACGAGATCACCCATCACACTTTTATTCATGAGAACCTTCGTAAGCATTTCATGGAGGGCTTTCATCACGATGCTCACCCCATGGGCATGTTGGTCTCTACCATCGCGGCGCTGTCCACTTTTTATCCAGAGGCTAAGGACATAGACGATCCAAGCGTGGTGATGAAGCAGGTCATTCGCCTGATTGCCAAGATGCCAACGCTTGCCGCCGGCGCCTATCGCCATTCAGCGGGAATGCCATTTGTATACCCGGACAACAGCTTGGACTTTGCCGCCAACTTCTTGTCCATGATGTGGAAGACCGCCGAGCCTCGCTACGACGCCAACCCCGTGTTGTCTCGCGCCTTAGACGTGTTGTTTATTCTTCACGCTGACCACGAGCAAAACTGCTCAACCACTGCAATGCGCACCGTTGGCTCCTCTCATGCCGACCCCTACAGCGCAACTGCGGCTGCAACCGCAGCGCTGTATGGTCCTCGTCACGGCGGAGCAAATGAGGCCGTCATCAAGATGCTCAATGTTATTGGCTCGATAGACAACGTGCAGTCCTACGTTGACGCCGTCAAGCGCGGCGAGATGCGCCTGCAAGGGTTCGGGCATCGCGTCTATAAGAACTACGACCCTCGTGCCCGCATTATCAAAAAGACTGCCGACGAGGTATTCGAAGTCACTGGAAAGAGCCCACTGCTAGATATTGCACTCAAGCTTGAAGAAGTTGCACTCAGCGATGAGTACTTCTTAAGCCGCAAGCTCTACCCTAACGTGGACTTCTACTCGGGCCTCATCTACCAGGCCATGGGCTTTCCGATGGATATGTTTACAGTGCTCTTTGCCATTCCTCGGACTGCAGGATGGTTGGCACACTACATAGAGCTCTTAGATCAGGAGTCTCGAATCACTAGGCCTCGGCAGCTGTACATCGGCCAGCCCGAGCGCAATTACACCCCAATCGAGACTCGCATCGACCCGCAGGCTGGATGAGTCCTTCACGCTCAGCGCGCCAACCCGATGTCACCGACATCACGATTGAGCGAGCAACCATGGAGCTCCGACTGCAGTTTGATGACGGGCTTACTGGAACCATAGGTCTGATGGAGCTTCGGCTTCACTGCCCGTGCGCCACTTGCCGTGCAGCGCGACAATCAGGACGCTCACCGTGGCCAACCTCGACTAGCCCACAGCCACTTGAGCTAAGTGATGCTTCACTTGTTGGAGCTTGGGGACTCGGCGTTACCTGGAACGACGGACATGCCACTGGGATTTACCCCTTTGCCTCGCTGCATGATTGGATCCGCCTAGGCCACCCCACATTTACACCCGACTCTGGGTTGGGGAACTGAGTTACCCATGGAGTTTGGTCTGAGCCCAGAGTTAGTAGCACTCTCTGAACTGGCCCATGCGGTCGGCAAGCAAGCGGCTCAGCAGCAAATGATCCGACAGGACTCTTGGCTCATTGGAACCTCACGGGAGTTCTCTAAAGAACTCGGAGCGAGGGGTTGGCTAGGTATGACTTGGCCACTAAGCCAAGGGGGTGGGGGTCGCTCTGCTATTGAGCGGTTTATTGTTTTTGAAGCCCTCATCGCACAGGGCGCACCAGTTGCTACCTCATGGTTTGCCGACCGTCAGATTGGCCCAACGCTGATGCAATACGGCACTGAGGAACAATGTGATCGTTGGCTACCCGACATCATTTCGGGCAACTCCTCTTGGTGCATTGGCATGAGCGAACCGGCCGCCGGGTCAGACGTGGCCGCTCTGCAAACCAGCGCTGTTCAAAGCCCATCTGGACAGTTCACCGTAAACGGACAAAAGGTCTGGACCTCCGGTGCCGCGCACGCCGACTGGTGCTACTTGATTGCGCGCACCGACACTCATGCACCTCCACATGCTGGTCTTTCTGAGTTTGTTGTAGATATGAGTTCACCCGGAATCGAAGTGCGACCGATTCTTGATGCAACTGGAAACGCGCATTTCTGCGAGGTGTTTTTTACTGATGTTCAAGTTCCTTCAAGCCACTTGGTAGGAACGCTCAATGGCAGCTTTAAGCAGGTCATGCGGCAGATGGAACACGAGCGGGGTGGCATTGACCGCTTGGTCTCAAACCGAAGCCTGTACCTAGATGCCGTGAAGCAAGCCGACATGAGTGACCCGCTTATTCGAAACGAGTTCGCCGCACTTGAATCGGGCTACACCATTGGTCGCTTGTTGGTTCTGCGAGAGGTGCTACAACAAGCTCCAGACGGATTTTCAGCTGCAACAAAGACTCTGTGTACCGAGTTTGAACAACGAGTGGCAGAGTTTTGTGTTCGAGTGGCTGGCCCGCAGGCCATGTGTTCAGGCACAGTCGCCCGTGGCATCTGCTACTCACCCGCATACACAATCATGGGTGGCACCACCAATATTTTGCGCAATATTATGGCCGAACGAATGTTGGGACTACCAAAGGAACCGATTCAGAGTGGCATCTGAATCAGGGTTCACTCAGAGCGCAGAACCCAATAGTGCCGCCAGCGCAGAACTAGCTGCCACAGAACTGGCCCAGATCAGCGCCGAGTACTGGTTACTCTCGTTGCAGAGCAGCCCTCTCTCGGCAACTTTGATTGGTGTACACGACTACGACGACCGTCTTGATGACCTGTCCGAAGAGGTCGAACAAGACCATTGCTTGGCACTGCAGAAGCTACATCTTCGTAGCTCGGCGTTAGACACAAACTTCTTGACAATCGCCGACCGCGTGACTCGCTCTGTTCTCATTCATCAACTGCAATCGGGAATCAGAAATGCCGAACTTCGCATGGTCGAGCTTGCCTCTGATCAGATGGACGGACCTCATGCATCTCTACTGATGCTGGCGCCACAGTTGACCTATCCAGAACCAGAGCACGCATACGCTGCGCTGACCCGATATGCAGAAATTCCTAGAATGCTGAGCCAAGCAGTAGAGCGGTTCCTTGGCGGCCTGGCGGCGGAACGCACTCCGGCGCAGCGGGTAATCGGCAGATCTATCCACGCGCTCGATACGTACTTGGCATCGGATCCAGCGCAGGATCCGTTTTTAGCTGCCGAACTTCCCGCCCAGTGGTCCGGTATCGAACAGTGGCAGTCACAAATGAGCCGTTTGGTGCGTAACTGTATCCGGCCTGCTTTTGTTGACTATCGCGATGCCCTGAGAGATCAGATTGCGCCCTTCGCTCGAGAAGACGACAAGGCCGGCTACTGCTGGCTGGCAGACGGCGAGGAACTGTATGTGGAACTCATTCGTTCTCATACCACTTGTGATCTTTCTGCTACGGAGTTGCATGAACTCGGTAGAGAGATCACTGAGCAATCTCTGCCCACCGAGTACTTAGCTTTGGCCCAAGGCTCAAATAGCGGAACGTTGAGGGGTCAGAACGCAAGCGGTAATAGCGGCGAGTTCAGCAGCAACGGGTTCATGGGCAGCAGCCATGACCTGCAGTCCATATTTGAGTATTTACGTACTGACCCGTCTCTACGACACGTTGATGCAGCAGAAATCGTCGACCTAGCAGAGCGCAGCGTGCATCGAGCCACGCTTGCGCTGCCCGGGTTCTTTGGTTTACTGCCAACCTCCTCCTGCCGTGTCTCACCGATCCCTGAGTTTCTTGCAACTGATGCACCGTACGCGTACTACTTCCCGCCCGCGATCGACGGCACACGCGCCGGGACCTACTTCATCAATACTTCTCACCCCGAGCAAGCCTCTCGCACCGAGGCCGAGTCCATCGCATTTCACGAGGCAATCCCGGGGCATCATTTGCAGATAGCTATTAGCCAAGAACTCACGGGCCTGCCCGAGTTTCAACGCCATGATGGGCCGACCGCATATATAGAGGGTTGGGCGCTTTATGCCGAGCGGCTAGCTGATGAGATGGGCCTGTATTCAGATGATGTTGCCCGGCTTGGCATGCTGACTGCGGACTCTTGGCGATCGGCACGGCTAGTAGTTGATACAGGCCTGCACGCCATGGGATGGTCACCGCAGCAAGCAGTGGACTACTTCGAACGACACACGCCTGTTCCAATCGAGCAGGTCATAGGCGAGGTGGATCGTTATTTAGCAATCCCCGGCCAAGCCCTTTCATACAAGGTGGGGCAGTTAGAGTTTTTACGACTTCGCGAGTTTGCCGAGATAGAACTTGGGGAGCGGTTTGAGCTGGCGGGCTTTCATGACGCCGTGCTGAGTTCTGGCGCCGTCACACTGCCTGTGCTTGCCGAACTTGTCGAAGCCTGGGTGGCAACTCAGGCCGGCTAGAACGCTCAAAAGCCGCTGATAACACAATTGGCACTACCAGCATCATCTGGGCAGTCCGGCTATAGGTTTTGGCTCAGCTCCTGCTGCAGAATCTGCGCCAGTTCTAGCGGGCAGTCGCCTTGGATGCTGTGGCCAGCACCATCAACCATCACAACTCGTGCCTGAGGTTGGCGAATCATGAGTTCTGCCACGTCTGCGTCATCAACGACTGGACTGAGCGACCCTCTCAAGAGTAGGTACGGAGCCCGCACATCTTCCACACTCACCCAGAGGTCAGAAGAGAATGTTGCGGCGTCGCCGTCTTCGGGGTGAGCAATCGACTCTGACAAGATGGGGCGTCGGTCATAGTTCCACTCCCAAGAACCGTCTTGCAGCCGATGCGCGTTATGCAAAATACCACGCCGCAGAGACTCAGCGGAGCGAGTCGGGTTGAACTGCTTGGTGCGGTCAAAAATCTCTGAAAAGGATGCAAAGTGTTGCGGACCTTCGATGAATGCATGCACCTCGGCTGCCTTGTTTCGGGTTACACCCGGGGTTACATCAACTACCACTAGACGCTGCACCAGCCATGGGTAATTTGCGGCCAGCACATTGGCAGTCAACCCGCCAAGTGACATTCCAACCAGCAGAGTTGCAGTAGGAGCGAACGCGTCTATCAGAGCGGCTGCATCGTCGGCATTGTTCTCTGGGCCATAGGCGCCGTCTACTCGCCAATCTGAATGACCATGACCAGCAAGGTCAATGGCCAAGATCGAACACGGTCGCAGGGCTAACGCAACCGTGTCCCAAGTATGAGCATTTTGGGCCCCCCCATGCATCAACACGATCTCTGGTGGGCCATCGCCCCACTTCAGCGCCGAAGCCTTCCGGCCGTCAGTCAACTCATGGTTCAGTCTGACTACTTCAGCTTGCCCATCCCAGGGAAGTCGATACTCATCGCAGTTCCCAGCAAAGTACGACAACTCGTCATAGACAAAGTCAGCGGAGTCCGGATCATCGTTTGCGTCTGCAGGGTTCGAGTCATCCATGGTGGTCATCCTCGCGCGTTCCTGAGCCCGAGAGAACCTCAGAGCTTAGGTTCGGCCAAAATCTGCCGATATATACAAGATGTCGACTTCGGGCAGGTGTAGCCATCTCACAGCGGGGACCTACCTCAGCCCAATGTGGTACTCGCATCACTCTCCCGAGCAATACCACCGATGCGTTCAGGTCGGAAAACACAATGTATGCAGGCGTTGTTTGGTTTTGTATCCGCTATTAGTTTTGAGCACCGCTGTGCTGCTCGCTGCAAGCATTCCGCTTGTGGGTGTTCTCGTAGTAGCAATGTGGATACTGCCACTACCGATGACAGTTGAGTGGATTGCCGAGTATAAGGGTCGAATCCGCTACTCCCCCCGCAGACAAGTTCTGATGACTGCCATAGCTGCACCTGCCTTTGGCTGCGCACTTGCGCTTCATCTCCAGCAGGCATTCCAGGCCGCTGCACTCGCCCCGATGGCCACCTATGTACTGCTGTGCTGTGGCTCTATCATCTTGAACTCACAGCAGTTAGCCGCTCGCAGAGATGGCAGGGACCGCAGGAGCAGGAGCTGCTCCACCAGAAATATCGGCACCGAATCAGGCAGCAAAGGTGCTCCATATTGGGAACAAGCATTTCTGACCCAGGAATCAGCTCGAACTGCTGAACTCCAAAAACTGCTGAAGTGACACAGCGCTACTCAGGGATAACGCTTGCTGCAACGCTCGCTGCAACGCTTGCTGCAACGCTCGTCGTAACGCTCGTCGTAACGTCATAACGGTATGGATCAAGCCCCCGGGCAAGGCCTAGCGCAACGCTTGCAGAATTCCGTAGTCCGAAATCACCACAGCAGCCGAGCTATTCGGTAGCTCTAGCCGTTGGTTGGTTGGTTGGTTTGGTTTTTGGGTGTTAGGGGTTTGGTTTTCGGGTGTTGTGTTGGGTGTTGAGTTGGGTGCCGGTTGGTGTGGTGATTGTGTATCTGCCGGGTGTGTCTGGTTGTTGTTTGATTGACCATCCGTTGGTGTGGATAGTGGCGTGGTGTTGTTTGCAGAGTGAGATCAAGTTGTTGAGGTTTGTTGGTCCGCCGTGTTGGGCTTTGTGTATGTGGTGTAGGTCGACCCAGTTGTGGGGTGCGTCGCATCCGGGGAACACGCATCCGTGGTCTCTGATGTTGATGGCTTTGCGTTGGTTGTTGTTGGCGTATCGGATGGTGGTGCCAAGGTCGAGTGGAACGCCGAGGGTGTTGATAATGAGTGCTTGGATTTTGGGGTCGCAGTTGAGGAGTCTGGTGGTTCCGTCTTGGAGTCGGATGCCGTCTGGGGTGTGTGCTGTGAGTGGGTCTGAGGCTTCGATGATGAGGGTGATATCGGTGACAGGGTTGTTTGTTGTTCCTGGTTGGGTTGTGATGCCTCGTCTGATGAGTTCGGTGAAGGCTTCGGCGAGGAGTTGGCTTCGTTGTGGTAGCGGGTGGTCTGGGTTATGTGTGTGGAGTTTGCGATGGTGTGTGAGGCGTCGTTGGGTTTCTTGGAGTAACGCTGCTCTAATTGTTGCTGCTGTATCGGCTACGAAATCGCAATCTAGGTGGAGTTCGCCTGACAGCCCGTCTGACATAGAGATCCGGTTACGGTCAGCGTTTGGGATATGTGCCCCGTCTGGGTCTGCGAGGTCTATCAAAGCCCGGATTTCGTTTGCCCATTGTTCGAATCTGATACCAGCAGCTAGATCAATAAACTCGGTTTGTAACATGACAACGATGGGTTCAACTCGTGGTGTTGTGAGCCTCGCGAGAAGAAACGCGTGATGCGACGTGATTGTTCCTTGTGTTAACGCTTGCGCAACTAACGGCAACACGCAACGCAATTTGCGGGCTGTTGACACTATTTGTGAACTCACAGGGCGCGGAAGCAGATAGTTATGGCCTAACCAGGCATGAGTGACTAGACCAGCGGTACGTAACGAAACGTTACGCGCGTCGAGTTCACCCACCACAGCTAAACGAGCAGAATCTAACGCCCGCTGAGCTACTTCTAACGCATCAGAAACCTCAACAAGAACCCCATCAGACACCACCCCAACACCACACCCACCAAAACCAGCACCAAAACCAGAACCCGCAGCAGAACCCGCAGCAGCAGCACCGCCAGTACCAGCACACAACCCCGCCAAAGCAACCAAAGCACCCACACCACGACCCACAACCACACCCAACTCACACCCCACACCAAACCCAGACAACACCGGCTCTGACAACACCGGCTCTGACAACACCGGCTCTGACAACACTGGCTCTGACAACACCGGCTCTGACAACACCGGCTCTGACAACACTGGCTCTGATGGTTCTGGCTCTACAGGATCGAACATGTGTTCTATAGTACAAACACCCTGTGACACTAAAGACTTTCCTGCTGACCCCTGCCGTTAATAAGCGTTGAGACCGCTAGCTACCAGATTTCAGCATCCCCTGCATCTGCGCAATCTCGGCTTGCTGGGAATTGATGATGTTCTGAGCCAGCTTGAGTGCAGCCGGGTTCTCACCCTTTTCAAGCTCTGTTTGGGCCATTTCTATTGCACCTTCGTGATGAGCAATCATCTGCTCCAGATAGAGCTGATCTAGCTTGCTGCCAGTGGCGTCAGACAGTTGACTCATCTGCTGCTGAGTCATCATCCCGTTCATAGCCTGCCCACCGGCGCCTGTAGCTCCGGGATCCATCCCACCATGATCCATTCCGTCCATGCTGCTATCGGGCTCAGTCTTGATGCCCCAGTCCTGCAGCCAGGCCTTCATCTGCTTAATCTCTGGAGCCTGGGCATCTCGGATCTCTTGAGCAAGGGCACTCACAGCGGTGGCGGGCCCCGGAGCGTCACTTGGCTGGGCGAGTACCAACTCCGACATCTCTACAGCCTGTTGATGATGAGGAATCATTCCGGTAATAAAGGCAACGTCAGCAGCGTTGTGAGCATTACTAGCTTCGCTCACTTTGGCCGGGGCTGATGTTGAGGTTGCTGCAGAGTCCTTTGAGTCTCCGCATGCACTTGCCATCAGCACAAAGCTCAGCCCCGCAGCAAGTGCTAGCAGGAATCCAAAAGCTGAATTTGGTTGATACTTGCGAGACTCAATTGCCATGTTCCGAGACATTAGCAGTCCGTCAATTCTTGCAACCTTCAGGTAGTACTCGACCGCCACCCTGCGAGTACTTCAGTCAACCAGCAAATGCAATGCATTGAGTCTTTCTTAGCAGTAAATCTAGTCATTCTTAGATAGTTCTGCCGTAAATACAGATGAGCTAGTAGCGTCATTTAGATGGCAACCTACAAACCAAGCCACGTGGCCGAGATTCTTGGAGTAAGCCCCGACACCGTTCGCAGGTGGTGTGAGGAAGGCAAGCTCGACAGCTTCGAGGCAAGCGGTAGAGGCCGAAGAATTGATGGTGCCTCTCTAGCTGAATACTTGCGTAGTCAGAACAGCGCCTACGAGCCCGACTCCGTCTTGCAGCAGTCAGCTCGTAACCGGTTCACCGGAATAATCACTAGCGTCAAATGTGACGAGTTGGTAGCAATTGTAGAAATTCACGCTCCTCCGCATCGCTTGGTATCAATGATGACTCGCGAGGCTGCCGACGAACTGAACCTGCAGGCAGGCGATCTGGCAACAGCTACCGTGAAATCTACCAACGTGACTGTTGAGTTACCGCGTGTCTAGTGGGCACTTGACGCTCAGAATGAAAACTCGCTTCGGCGCACGCATCAACGCACATATCGGCGCCAGTCACCACAGCCGAGCCAGATCACGCTCAGATAAGACTCTGCTGAGTACTTGCCGAACAACTCTGCTGACGGCTGTCAGGGGTTTTTTACCGACTGCGGGCCGCACTGCTGTACTGACTACTTGCCTTGTCATGCTGCTCGCCACATCTTGCAGTAGCACTTCACAGCGCAAGCGCAGTGAAGTCAAGCAGCAACCAAGCAGCCCAAATCAGGTTTCTGGAAAGATCTTGGTCTCGGCAGCAGCAAGCCTAAGGCTGACCTTTAGTCAGCTCAGCAAGGCATTCATGCAGGCCAACCCGCAGGCCGAGATCACTCTGAATTTTGCATCCTCGGGGCAACTTGCTCAGCAGATCAAACAAGGTGCGCCGGCACAGATTGTGGCATTTGCAGATACCGCTCCGATGACGGAGCTCTCTGATGCTGGCTTGATTGTGGAGCCAGCGCAGATATTTGCCATGAATCAGCTGGCCATTGTGGTTAAACCCATAGGCAAGGCTAAAGCCACGGGCAGCGCCCGACCCAAGAACAGCACACAGGTTTCTTCTCTGAGAGACCTTGCAAACGTGAAAACGGTTTCGCTTTGCGTGGTTACTGCCCCATGCGGCAAATACGCAGAGCAGGCTCTCGCTGCGGTAGGAGTAAGCATCAAAGAAAGCGAAATCACACGGGGACCCGATGCAAGCGCAACGTTAAGAGCCGTGACCCAAGGCGATGCAGATGCAGGAATTGTTTATCTCACTGATGCACTTGCTGCACAAGGCAACCCGACTACTTCTAGGCAGGTTGTCTCAGTGCCTATCGAGGCCAAATACAACATCTTCAGCACTTATCCGATTGCTAAAATCGCCGAGGGTACTGACACTTCGAATCTTGCTCTTGCGGATGCATTTATGCAGTACGTTCTTTCCTCCGCAGGACAAAAGGTGCTGAGCGAAGCCGGATTCAGCTCGCCGTGATTGCAAATTCACACAGACATAGACCGCTGTTAGTTCCCGGACTTGCCGTAGTTGGAACGCTGTTCTTTGCCATTCCGCTAATGGGACTGATCCGCAAGGCATCATGGTCGACCTTTGTTGCAGACCTGACATTGCCCGACTCGCTAAGCGCTCTTCGACTGTCGCTTATATGCTCTCTGAGCGCCACAGTTTTAGCTGTGATCTTTGGCTTCCCCTTGGCTTGGATTCTGTCTCGCGGCAGAAGCTGGTGGCATGCGCTGCTTCGAGGGCTGATTCTTTTGCCGTTAGTGCTTCCACCTGTGGTTGGGGGTATTGCATTGCTCACTGCTTTTTCTCGTACGGGAATTATCGGGGAGTATCTCTACGACTGGTTTGGCGTTCAGCTGACCTTCAGCGCGACTGGCGTGATTTTGGCCGAGACATTTGTTTCGTTGCCATTCTTTGTCATCACTGTTGAGGCGGGTCTGCGTTCAATGAACAGGCAATTTGAAGATGTTGCTCGCACTCTGGGTGCCGGACCACGCGACGTATTGCGTCGCGTCACGTTGCCCATTATTTCACCGAGTCTGATTGCAGGAACAGTCCTTGCCTGGGCACGAGCCTTGGGTGAGTTCGGTGCCACAATCACTTTTGCGGGCAATGTAATCGGGCGCACACAGACGTTGCCACTGGCAATTTATTCCGAGCTTGACTCAAACCCGAATGTAGCGATTGCACTCAGTTTGGTTCTGCTGCTCGTCTCGCTCACTGTGCTGATATTGCTGCGAGACAAGTGGCTGCGATCAATCTGAGTCACTAGTCGATAGTTGCTCCAGTCCCACGCTCTGGGGGGGGGCTGGTACCACTTTGCAGACGCACCGACCCACTAGCCGCCACTGCGCCAGTTGCTACCATTGACTCTTCAGGAAACAGGCCACGCACCCGTCCTCTCAGACCGTGGCCCGGTACGGTCACATAGATCAAGACATCGGAGTCAAACGCGTCCACGGTGAAGTAGTCAGCGCTCAGATCGGCGCACTGCAACCCCAGCGACGAGTTCCTTTGCCCGTTGCGCACCCGTGGCGGGTGATAGTGACCTCCTGTCCGGCAAGCACGCTGTCAAGAATCTCTGGCTATGCAGCTCGCGCTTGACTGACCGATACTGGGGACTTCGCTCAAGAGTGGCTCTATGTACGGGCTTGTGTACTGCTCGATACTCCCTGGCTTGGCTTCAGACGATTTTGGTTGTTTATTCTTCAACTACGTGTCACCCTTCAGATGCAGGAAGTGCTCATTATTGAATCGCACGCCACCTAACACCGACGGCCTAGCACCTACTTACCTTCACCACCGCTGTTTGGCGGCCATCGAACTCGAAAGGCACATCACGATGAGCAACAATTACGGCTGCATGAACCTGTTTCTGGACTGCTTTTTGGTCATAATCACAGGAGGCTTGTGGCTGATCTGGATTTTCGTTCGAGAAATGCGGAGATAAGGAACGCCGCTTATCTTGAGACACAATTCCAGCGACGCCTCGAGAACCCCGTGACATCTTGGAGGTAGTTGTATCTGGTGAGTGCTTGTAGCGCTAAGAAGTATCTGCGAGTTTGTTCGGGGCAGACCTAACCGGAGCTACGTTTTCGGGCCTGAAGCAACTCGGAGTGATGTAGCGAAACCCCGCTTGCCCGGAAGGATCGAGCAGTGGCAGGTTTTCGCCACCGACGTGTTTCCCACAAGGGTGACGCACATGGAGCGGGCATAACTAAAGTCAAAAGGGGTGACGGCTGCCTTACACAGACTGCCCGCCCTGCTAAAACGCTGAAACCCCTGCCGGAGCAGGGGTTTCGTGTGGTGGGCGTACGCAGACTCGAACTGCGGACCTCTTCCGTGTCGAGGAAGCGCTCTAGCCAACTGAGCTATACGCCCTAGGCGTTCAGAATCTAGCAGCAGTTCAGTACGGGGCGACACCTGAGCGCTGTAGGAGAAACTGACCAGCCGAAGATTTACTCAACAGGATGTGTGGGTCCTAGGACACCAACTGCAAGAACGGCAGCGATACCCACCACAAACTCCAGCCAGATTCCGGAACCCGGGCCGCTACGGGCACTGCCTGCACCAAGGCCCCACTCAGCGATCGCAAGCAAAACCAAGCCCATCCCTGTCAAGACTGCAAGGACTCTGCCAGTTCGTCCTCGCTCTGCTGCGATCAGCACCCCAGAGATTGCAAGAAGCACTGCACCAATGACTGTCATCCAGCCTCGGCCCAGATTTCCGTTAGCGCCCGCCCAGCCTGTCTCGAGCGCTCGCGTGCCGTACCTAAAGGCGTAGTCACGCCACGGCATCAGGCTAGATGCACCCGCGAGGAGCGCTAACACTAGAAGCACTCCAGTCAGAATGAGGTCACGTCGATCAGATTTTTCTGCGACAGGGACCACCATGGGAAGGGTGCCACCGAGCGGAGAACTCTGAGTGAAACTCATGTCGGATGGGTTACCCGGAGCGGCCGGTGTTTGTAGTCCCGGGGCAGACCATGGGTGTTCGGGGGTTGACACTCTCTTAGTTTGCCCCAAGTGAACTACTCATTCACCTGCGGGTGACAGGCTTCCCTGAGAAAGCGCTGTTGCGGTAGACAAAATCAAGGCCTGCGTCTGAGAAAACAAAGCGAGGGCTCTGTCAGGCAGATTGCCCGACAGAGCCCATCAGTTGAGGCGACGAGGGGAATCGAACCCCTGTGCAAGGCTTTGCAGGCCTCTGCCTAACCACTCGGCCACGTCGCCATAGCGTTGTCATTCTAGCGGTACCCGGACCGGTGCAGTAACACGCGGGAGCGATAAAGGGGGAATAAAACAAACTTATCCCGGCCCAAATGGGCCGGGATAATGTGGAGCGGACGACCGGGTTCGAACCGGCGACCTCAACCTTGGCAAGGTTGCGCTCTACCAACTGAGCTACGTCCGCGAGGCCGTTGGATCGTAGCAGACCCTTCGGCTTGGGCAAGTTGAGCGAGGCAACAGCGAGGATTAGTCACCAAGCCGCGCTGCTGCCCTCCGCTCTTTTCTCCGTGCCCCGAATCAGATTTGCTAACTCGATAGCCATAGCTACTTCTGTAATCCCGTCAACCATGGAGACCCTGCTGCGGTCAGAAAAGCTGAGTGCCGCAACGTCACGGTCTTGGCGGCCACGAACTGTGAGCTGGGAATTTATGGCAAAGACATCTACTACTGGCTGCCAACGACGATCGTTTGCAATCACAACTCGATACTCGGTCACTAGCACCGCAGCCGGGCGGCCAAGCATGTGTCCTGTCAGGAGCGCCATGACCCGCTCTCCTTCTAGAAGCAAGGCTCCGCAAACAGAGAGCGCAACATTCGCGGCCTCTGCGTCTTTTGGACGAAGTCGAAGCACCGCGGCCTCAAACTCAGAACCTGTAGCTGCCCCCGCAGTAGCTTGGGAAGACGGTGAAGCTGCGGCTTGAGCAGGAGCAGAAAAACTCTCCCAGTCAGGCCGAGCAGCATGGTTTGGTTCCCAAATATCATCTTCACTATCTAGCGGGAATTCTGTCGGGGTGCCCGGGGCAGTCGAGGCACCCCTGACTGTGGGAGTTCCCGGGACGGCGGATGCCTGGGAGTGCCTCTCTGGGCCACTCGAAAACAGCGGGTTGTTGTGCAGTGGGGCTACTGCTGGGCTCCAGTCGTTGTTGCCAATGATCTCTGCCTCGTCGATGCTGTCATCGAAATGGTCGACTGGATCAGCACTAAACACAGAGCCCATGGAGTCGCCGAAGCTACGAGGGGTGGTCTCATCAAAGTTTTCTGAATCTTGGAACTCTGAAAAGTCATCACTGCCATCTTCGGAAACTTCAGACCAAACCTCCTCAGAATCCTGAAGACTGGGATCTTCGGTGGACCAGTCAGGAAGCGTCTCGTCTTGGAGTTCAGACTCAGGGTACGGCTTTGCAGCAACAGTCCACAGGCCGGCAGAGGCCCGAGAGGAGGCTTGGCCAACGACTTCAACGTTATCTGATGCGACAGTAGAAAACAGCCCCTGAGAGGGGTCTAAATGGATTTGATCATCGATATCTGACACTCCTGCTCCTTCTATATCAACTGACCCAGTATCAACTGACCCAGTATCAATCTCTATTCGTAGGCTAGGGGATCAATCTAAAGATCCACCCTGGCGCACTAACTCTTTGTAAACACCTCTACTGCCTTGGCTACTAGCTCCGCTCCTTGAGGAGAAAGCTCTAACAAAGAGACAGACTCGATTCCCTTCAGGCTCATCTTTGGCAGGGTCTTTACAATTACCTCGACTATTTCTGAATCTCCGAGCTTGTGAGCAACTGCGTCAAGCTGGGTATCAAGAAACACCAAACAAAGAGCATCCTCGTGTGTTTGCACAGCCGGATTTTTGCTGAGTTGTTCCTTTCGGATAATGGCGCCGACCTGCTGCACAAACTCCGGAGCGTACCCGCAGTCGATCAGCAACTCAGCTACCTCAGCGGCTTGGCGCTTCTTTGCTTGAGACCGCCAACGAAGGTATCCCGAGCGACCGGCGGGGAACTCCGAGCGTGGATATGTCCACCGCCTAAAGTGATGCGCTCGCGCCGCAAGTAGTTGCGCCTCGGTGGCATCTGAGTCAAGGCGTTCAACCCATGCTGTCATCATCTGCGAATGGAGCAATTCCTTACAGTGGATTTGCCCCATATAGCTCAAGGTGTTGGGGTCTTGCCCGTTGGCAGAGTCAATCTGGCTGCAGGCTGTTTCGTAGCGCGAGGAAACCGGCTCAGCCACGTGTAGCCAGAGCTCGAAGGTCCATTTGCAGTTGCAGCACGCCGTCTTCAGGTGTGGACGCAGCTCCGGCAATCGTTGCAAAATCCTCGAACATAACCTCGGCCTGGCGGAGGAAGTTCTTTCGGGCCGCAACCTGTACCAGAGGAATGGTTCGCCGTTTCACCGAGGATGCACTCTTGGTCAAACGCTTGTTCATAGCGTCAGAATCAATATCAGCCATAGCCTCAGGATAGCCAACTGAGTAGGTACCTACTGACGGCGGTAGCTAATCCGGCCGGGTGGTCCGCCAAAAAACAATTGTTGCGATGAGCACGATAAGAGCGAGCAGCAAGAGTCCTGCAATGGCCATCGAGAGTCGAGATCCAGGCTCTGATCCTGAATCTGCAAGCTGCGCAGGCAGTGCTAGTAGTGCAAGTAGTGCAAGGTTCATATTTGGTTACCTAGCGCATTGAGTACATCGTCAAGCACATCTTCGGTTGCTTCTAGGCCAGCAGAGATTCGCACGGTCCCGGGCGTTATTCCTGCAGCGGCGAGTTCTTCTGGCAGCAGGGCTACATGAGTAGTTGAGGCTGGATGGGTCACTAGCGTTTCTGGACCACCTAAAGATGTTGCGAGCTGACAAATCTGGGTGGATTCCACAAACTGCTTGCCTGCTTCAAAGCCGCCTGCAAGATCGATGGTTAAGAGTCCCCCACTGTGTCGCAACTGCTTTTGGGCCAGCGCAAACTGCGGGTGAGAAGCCAAACTCGGGTGGCGCACCTCGATAACAGAATTCTGCTGTTCTAGAGCTTCTGCAAGTCGGCAAGCAGTAGCAGTCTGCTGCCGAAGCCGAACGTCTAAAGTCCGCAGTCCCCGCAACCCGCCGAGTGCGTCAGAAGGCGCAGCATTTGCGCCCTGCAATACGGCGAAACCCCAGATCCAATCCAGAAGCTCACGGGTTCCTGAAACCACTCCCAGAGTTATATCGTTATGACCTCCAATTGCCTTTGTTGCAGAATGCATTACTAGGTCAATGCCATAGTCCAAGGGTCGCTGAGAAAGCGGAGTTGCAAACGTCGAATCCACAGCTGTCATGGGCCCCGCGATGGCAGCTAGCTGTTCTAGGTCCACTAGGTCTAGGCGCGGGTTTGCCGGAGTTTCGGCCAGTAACAACATCGTGCGGCCAGGAATTACCGCCGCCCGCCAAGCCTCAGGATCGGTGCAGTCCACATAGGTCACATCAATACCAAACCGCGGACACACTGACTGCAGCAGCATTTGCGTTCCCGCATACAGCTGATGCTGACTAACGATGTGATCACCCTTTGAGCACAGTCCGAGTACTACTGCTGCAATGGCACCCATGCCCGATCCAAATGCGCGGGCAGCTTCTGCACCCTCGAGTTCTGCAATCGCCTCTTCAAATGCATTCACGGTGGGGTTGCCGTAACGACTATAGAAACGCGAGGCCCCAACCGAAGTGGCCATCTTTCGACCCTCCTCTACCGTAGGGGTGACAAAGGTTGAGGTTGCCCAAAGAACCGGTGCCAGTGAGGTGCCATTGGCGCTTCGCCCTGAGCGAATAGCAATTGTTTCTGGCTGTAACGATGAGGGCAGCGGGACGGCCTCAGTTTGGGGTGCTGCTGACGCGGGCTTGTCGGGTACGGGCTCAGAAGTCATGCATGCTCCTCAATGAACTCTGCGATTGGCGAGGACAACAGAGCAGTTTCTATTAAGAACCCGTCGTGGCCGTGTGGAGAGTTGATGTCGAGCCAGCGACTTTCATTACCTGCGTCGAGCAAACCCTGATGCAAGTAGCGCTGTTGCTCGGGTGGGTACAGAGTGTCTGAGCGCACAGATGCGACTAGTGCAGGCGCCTCCACACGAGCCAAAGCTGCCCGCACACCGCTGCGACCGCGGCCAACATCGTGTAAGTCCATGGCACGATTCAAACGCAAGTAGCTATTTGCGTCGAAGCGGTCCACAAGTTTTTCACCCTGGTATTCAAGGTAGCTCTCAACGTCGAACCGGTGATCCAAGCTGAACGACACAGGAAGTTCTGAACGTCGACCGAATCGCTGCGAAAAGACTTGTTCAGTCCGATAGGTAACTTGAGCGGCCATGCGCGCCACGGCCAACCCGCGATGCGGGCCATGGCCAGCACCAGACTCGTAGTAGTCGCCGCCATAAAATTCGGGGTCGGCCTCAATGGCGCTTCGCCCGACGTGGCTCCATGCAATTTGCTGAGCAGAGGCCTCGGTAGTTGAAGATGCCAGAACCATCGAGCCAACTCGATCGGGGTACATCACTGCCCACTCCAAGGCCTGCATGCCGCCCATAGAGCCACCAAGTATGCAGCGCCACTTGCTGATGCCAAGCACATCTGCCAGCGATGCTTGGGTGCGCACCATGTCACGGATCGTCACGACCGGAAACTTTGAGCCGTATGGCGCTTTTGTGTCTGGGTCTATTGAGGCCGGACCAGTCGACCCCTGACACCCACCAAGAACATTTGCACAGACCACAAACAGCTGATCGGTGTTCACTGCCAAACCTGGCCCAATAAGAGCCTGCCACCAACCAGCCACGGGGTGGCCTAGCTCGGCACGTCCTGTTGCATGACTATCGCCGGTCAGCGCATGACAGACAAGCACGGCATTTGAGGCTGACTCGTTTAGAGTTCCCCACGTCTCGTAGGCCAGGTCAAGCTGATGCAGCGAATTACCGCCCTCAAGCTGAAATCTGCGGCCAGCTACAACCGAATGAAAGTTCCGACCCCCAAGGGCGTCGCCGGGTTGCCACGCGCCAGTGGGCGGGCGGGTGTGCTGACGGGTCAGTTGTTCGGGTCCGGAAGTCACGAGAAAATTCTCTATCAACTAGTGAGGATTTGAGCACGTGTGCTCATGGTTCTAATTGCAGGCGTGGCTATGCGATTGCCGACAACTGAGGAGCCCCGCGCTAGCGGGACGCTTCGGACACTTGGTTGCGAACCGGCGCGGTTTGCCACATCCTCGCCGAAGCGAGAAGGCACCTTGGGTGTCCGTCCCAGGTTGCCGGACCCCGAAGGGCCACTCCTGATGATCAGTTCATTGTCTCACAGTGCTTACCCTTAAGGTCAAGTAGAACAAAGAAAATCAACTCACAGGCTGGCTTCAACTCAAGACTTTCTGGCACGCAGAGCAAGTTCTAACCACCACTCGTAGACCGGGTCACTTGGCTCAAGGCCGTACGCGGCGCACATAACCTGCCCCAGTTCAGCAAGTTTTGCCGCTACCGCTGATCGGTCGCCGTGTGCGATGTCCTGTGCAATGACAGCTCCCCGGGCCCACAGAGCAGCGTCAACTGGCAGCTCCACTTGTACAACTGATCGGGCCGACCACCTGAGCGCCCCCGATGACAGTCCTGCCCCTAGATGTGTAGAGAGCGCTCTTGCAGAGACCGGCGGAGACAGCAGCGCAGCTAACAGATGCCACACCTGCTGTGAGCCCTGTTCAGCATTTTTGGGCTCCACGCTGATGGTGGGTGTTACTGGAATGAGACTCCCCTTCGGGTCTGCCACTGCTTCAACAACACGGGTTTGCGTAGCAACAAGCACTTTTGGCACCTGTCGGGCCCTTGCCCAATCAGCAATCCTGGGGTGAGCCGCAGCGAGTACGTCTAGATCAGCAGAAGGCGCTAGCTGCTTGCGGCCTCCAAAGCGACGTGGCCGCACTCCCCAACTCTGAGTGCCGGGATCGATCATGCCAACGGTTATTAGCGGGCTGATTGTTTCGGTATTGAGCAAATCAAAGCCAGAGTCTTCTAGGTCGACGGCGCACTCCAGCAATGCATAGAACTCATCTCTAAACCCAGCTGTTGCTGTGGCAATCTCGGCCAGCCTTGCTCCACCAGTAGAACCTATAGACGGCACACCGTGTGCTCGCGCAAGCAGCGGCCCCCAAGAGTCATCTTTCAAAGGTTGAGGCTCAACAAATTGATCAAGTTCGCTCAGACTTGATCGTTGTCCACCCCACCACACCTGCGTTGTAGTGGCCTGTGGGGTTACTCCGAGTTGGCTACGCTGCAGCACAGGGGCACAAACTCGAACGGCGGCATCAAAGAACTGAGACTCGCTGGCCCAGATCCCAAACAGTTGAGCGGTTTCTAGCAAGGACTTTCTTATGGCGGCAGTATCTCTGGTAGCCAGAAAGGACTGAGGCTGAACCATAGCTACTACCCCGCCATAACAGACCATCTCTAAGGCTCCGAGCAGGAATAGCGAAGCTGAGTCTGCGTAGGTGCCCAAGTCTCCGAAGCGCTGACGCACAGACTCGCGTACCTGTGCACTGCGAGTCGTGCGGGTGGCAAGCTGACTCAAAAAAGGTGGGTTCCCTACTACCAAGTCCCATCCTGCTTCTGGGCGGCCAGCCCAGTCCTGTGGGCTGCGTAGCAACATGTCGCCGAGTTCAATCTGCGGTCGTAACCGAGCCCCAGCTGTCCGACCGATCCGCTGCTCGGCCCAAGCACCAAGTGAGTCTTTGGTTATAGCTACAGCCGCTGGGCTGATCTCGCCACCAAAGAGTCGGTGTTCAATAATTTCTGGTACTGCTACTCCCCGATCGGCAAGCGCATCGGCTGCCGCAATCAGAAACGATCCAGCACCACAAGTTGGGTCACAAATCTGCATTGGTGTTCGGCCAAGTACAGTAATTGCCTGCTCAACCAAATACCTTGAGAGAGGCGCTGGCGTGTAGTGCACGCCAGAAGTTTTTCGCTGTTCAGCTGAAAGAGATTGCTCATGAGCATGGATGCCCGCCTGAACATCAGTAATCGAAGAAGCAGTACTCATCTGCCCTAGTCTGTCGGCACACGGGGATCGGGTGAGCGATGCACACTGGCGCCAATTGCTCGCTGCGTGTTGAGGTGACCTCAGAGAAGGGTTGAGCGGCGGATGGAGTGGACGGTTCACGGTGAGCGAGAGGTCTATGAGAGCGCATGGGTGACGCTGTCACTAGTTGATGTTGAGACCCCTGCAGGGCGGCGCTACGAACATCATGCGATCTCTTCACTAGATGCTGCTGGGGTAATTGTGAGTAGCCCGGAGCGCCGGGTCATGCTGATGTGGAGACATCGATTTTTGAGCAATCAGTGGGGCTTTGAGGTTCCTGGCGGAATGATTGAGCCGGGCGAAACCCCAGAACAGGCTGCGCGCAGAGAATGTATTGAAGAGTCGGGATGGTCACCAGGACCCATGCGCCTGTTGCAGTATTTCAATCCCATTGCTGGGCAATCTACGCAGCGCTTTTGGATATTCGCAGCGGTTGGCGGTGAGCAAGTTGGGCCTGCAGTTTCTGATGAGGCTGAGCGTGTTGACTGGGTCACTGCACAGCGACTCAGACAGATTGTTCTACAGAACCAGGTACTCGACGGTTTGAGCGCTATTGCAGTGCTGCATCATCTGGCAAGTTTGGACTAGTCCGCAGAACAAAGGATTTGAAGTGGCTGTCTAGGCTCGGGCTGAATCAGGCTGGTTCAGCTGGGTCCCAGGCTGCAAGGTCTTTCAATCGAGGGTCATTTGAGAACATCTCGACAATGGGGATGTCTAGTCCAAGCCGCTTTTGGATTCGCTTTACTTCCAGCTCTTGATTCCACAGCACCAACGACACCACTAGGCCTTTTTCACCCGCTCGGGCTGTGCGGCCTGAGCGATGTAAATAGTTCTTATGATCCGAAGGAGGGTCGTAGTGGATAACCACATCTACTTCATCAACGTGAATACCGCGAGCCGCTACATCAGTAGCAACTAGAACCTGAAGCTTTCCGGCAGAGAAGTTTGAAAGTGCTCGCTCTCGCATATTCTGGCGAAGATCGCCGTGAATAGCTTGGGCTGAAACACCAAGATCATCGAGCTTGTCAGCTAAGCGATCAGCACCATGTTTGGTATTCGAAAAGATCATGGTCCTGCCATTTGCTGCAACGATCGTTGCAGCAACTTTTGCCTTGTCCATCTCGTGGACAGTGACGAACCGGTGAGTCATCTGCTCAACAGTTGCCCCCTTTGACTCAACCTCGTGTCGAGCTGGTTCATGCTGATAACGACGCACAAGAGTGTCCACAGCGCCGTCCAGAGTTGCAGAGAACAGCAGGGTTTGATGCCCTACCTCTACGTTGCGAAGAATCCATTCCACCTGTGGAAGAAACCCCATATCGGCCATTCGGTCGGCCTCGTCAATAATTACGTTCTTGACGTCTTCTACCGACAAGTCTCCGCGCTCAATCAGATCGATTGCCCGGCCGGGGGTACAGACGACTAGGTCGACTCCAGCCTTGAGAGCTTTGATCTGTTTATCGATAGGATCTCCACCGTAGATAGCAGCTATTCGAATGCCCCGCGCATGCGCCAGGGGAAGCAGTTCGTCTCGTACCTGTGTTGCCAGTTCGCGAGTGGGTACCAGCGCAATACCAGTTGGACGACCAGGCTTGGCCTTTGGCAAGATCTGCAGCATTGGCAAACCAAAGGCAAGAGTCTTGCCAGATCCGGTTTTAGCCTTTCCGCAGACGTCTCGACCGGCAAGGATGTCTGGAATGGACATCTCTTGGATTGGGAATGCGGTTGTAATGCCCCGCTCGGAGAGGGCGTGGCACAAGTCAGGGTCCACGCCGAGCTGTTCAAAAGTTTTTGTCATGTCCACTTCAGGATCGTTGTAATGCTAGAGAGGTTACCCGCGCTGGGCCTAAGTCCCGTATTCCCCAGACCCGTATTCCCTAGTCTCGTATTCCTCAGGGAGACCTATGCCCGCTAAAATTGTTCAAGCTATTGACTCTTGGGGTGCTAGCAACGCGGTGTGCTCGGTGGTTGCAGAGACAGGTTTGCTGAGTAGCCACGGCGATGTGCAGCACCGCTTTGAAGTGGCGTCAGTGACCAAACTGTTGACCGCTCTTGCGATTCTTGTAGCGGTGGAAGAGCAAACGGTATCGCTAGCTGACCCTGCTGGCCCGCCGGGCTCAACTCTGAAGCATCTACTTTGTCATAGTTCAGGGCTGGGCTTCGAGACAGATCAAGTGCTCGCAGCGCCAGGGACCAAGCGGATCTATTCAAACCTTGGCTATGAGCTTGCCGCGGAACACCTTGCAGATTGCGCTGGCATGCCCTTTGGGCAGTACTTATCTGAGGCAGTGCTCCAGACACTTGGCATGCATGCCACAAGCCTTGAAGGATCTGCTGCAAAAGATGCCGTGAGCACTGGTGCAGATTTAAGCCTGCTCGCCGCCGAGATGTTGACCCCTACCCTGATTAGCCCAACTACTTGGAAGACTGCCACAGAGCCGCAGTTCCCTGAGTTAGCAGGGGTAGTCCCTGGCTGGGGCAGGTATGAGCCATGCAACTGGGGCCTTGGCCCAGAGATTCGTGGCCAAAAAGACCCTCACTGGACAGGCCACACTGCAAGCTCACACACGTATGGGCATTTCGGCGCCTCAGGCTGTTTCTTGTGGGTTGACCCCGTCCACCGGCTGGCTTGCATCGCCCTGACTGACCGAGTCTTTGGAAGTTGGGCTGTTCAGATCTGGCCCGAATTCTGTGATCAAATCAGAGCGAACTTCCTCTGAGTCTGTTCCCAGCTCAAGCTCTGTTCCCTCGCCAGTGTCAGGCTCGGGACTGAACTGTGATTGCAGTTCAATCAAGCCTGCTAGCGGGTCGCCGCCAGCGCGAAGTTCTGCAGTGGCAGTTGAGTCAATCGGGCTGCCCTTCCAGAACAGCCAAACTGTGCCGCCAACTATTGCGAATAGAGAAACCCAGATATTCACTCGCAGTCCAAATATCTCATTCGCAAAGTCAATACGTAGAGACTCAACCCAGAGCCTGCCAAGGCCGTAGCCCAACAGATACACCGCAAACCACCTTCCGGGCTTCAGCACAAGTCGGCGGCCAAGCAACACAATCAGCCCCGCTAGGGCTAAATTCCAAAGCGACTCATACAAAAAAGTGGGCTGAAAGAGCGTGCCACTGGCATAACGCAAAGGCGGATTGTCTATCTGTAATCCCCATGGAAGGTTGGTGGGGCGCCCATAGAGTTCTTGATTGAAATAGTTGCCAAATCGCCCAATTGCCTGAGCAATAGGCAGCGCTGGGGCGGCGGCATCCGCCATCAGCTTCCAATTCATCTTCATGCGACGAGCCATGAATACAGCAGCTAACGCTCCAAGCATCACGCCGCCGGGAATGCCAAGCCCACCATTCCATATTAGAAAAGCGTTGGGCCACCAACGTCCGCCCGAGTAAAGGTCGGGCCAGTCGGTGATGACGTGATAGAGGCGGGCCCCAATTAGGCCTGCAGGGATAGCGACTAGTGCAACAGTAGTGATGTCTTCAGGGTCGCCACCGCGAGCTTTCCATCTGCAACGAGCCAGCGATACAGATGCAAGAACGCCTATGGCAATACAGAGTCCGTACATTCTAAAATGAAGGGGACCAAGAACGAGCTCCTGAAAGGGTGGGGCTGGGATACTTCCAACGAGCAAAGACATCGGATTCCTAACTGGTAGACAGAATTGGGGCGCAGACTCACTCGAACAGGCACCCAGGGAATCGGGTAAGGGCTGAGAAGTAACAGTCTGTACTGCTCAAGTCGACCAGATGGTCATGGTGCGGCAGAAGTTGGTGTAGCAGCAGTTGGGTCAGCAGGGCGATCGGCAGGGTAGGCAGAGTTTGCAGACCCGCCAGGTGCGTCAGAATCAATAAGGGGGTCGGCGTTGGGAAGACGCACGTCAGGCCAGTTCAGCGCAGTAGGCGAAATACAAACGCCAGCCTGAGCGAGCAGGGCAGTCGCCAATTCGCCATTCTCGGCTAACGGGTCAGTAGCTCCCCCAGACGCCCAGGCCTGTACAAATGGGCGAAGTAAACCTTGCTCACCAAGGCCCTTAGCCATACAACTGGCTGAGCGAGTCGAGATTCGTCCGTTTCCAAAGAACACAGAAGCTACGCCCTGAACTAAGTCAACACAGTTGCTGAACTGATCCACCACAATCGAGCGCTCAGGATCGGTCAACGCAATGTCATTGAGCGCAGCGCCGGGGGTGCCGGCACGATAGCCAAGGGTAGACAAGCGACTTGCCCCAATTCCCTTGACAATCCCCCGAGCAGCGCAGCGTGCCTGCGATGAAGGCGGAGTCCAGTAGGCCTGGTCTGCGGGGCGAGTAGTCATGTCGTACACAAGGCCATCTACGAGCAACGCCGAGGGCACTTCACCCCGGCCCGGGAACTCTGGGGCACGAGCTACCTCGAGCGCAGAGTCGCTACCGTCGTTGACCTCGGAAGCCGCGCCACGCTTTTCTGGGACACATCCAGAAAGCAGAACCGCTGCGCAAACCCCCAGCCAGAGCAGCAAGAAAACTTGAGTACCAGCCTGCCTACCAGGGAGCGCTGTTCGGTGAACGCGCAACTTCTTACCCCACTGCGGACTCATTGCAATGAGGCTAGCGCCGCACTCAAGGTATTTAGCCAACAAGCCTGCACCTGGCCAAGTGCATACTCAGCTTTGACCCGCTCTGTTCCGGCTGATGCAAGTTGCGTACGAAGTTTCATGTTCTGATGAACTTCCCTCAGTGCAGCAGCAAGTGAATCCTGAGCCGACTTATCTGCTGGATAGTCGAGCCCAGTTTCATGGTCGATAATCAACTCGCTCATTGCCTCTGCTTGTTCTGTGACTGCAACAGCGCCGGCCTGCATAGCTTGAAGAAGCTCAACTGATGGCCCATCGATACCTGAGGTTGAGACCACTACATCGGTGGCGGCAAGTAAAAGTTCTTCGTCGAAAGTCGCTCCGGCGCGGGCGTCAATAAAGTTTGCTCCGAGTTCGGACGCAACGAATTGGACATCTACTGATAAGCCGGGCCTAGCACGCCGCTTAGGTACTGCCTGAGCCCCAATCTGGCGGATTGTTACTGCCGACTCGTCTTGCCCTAACGCCTGCTTTGCGGCTCTTCTTTTAGCGGTGATCTGCGCAGCGGTCTGAAGACCTGCAGCATTTTGACCAGTATCACTAACCCCTGTGTGAATCAGGTGAAGATTACTTGGCCGATTAACGTTCTTCGGGGCAAGGTTGTGGAGATCCAAGACATGCTGTGTACTGGCCTGAGCAGCGGCAGTATGAACAACAAGTTGTGCACCGCTGCGGATAGACCGAGCCATGCGCAAGCTCAGGCGTTGACAAAGCTGCCAGTCAGCCGGATCTGACCACAGTGAGATTGCTGTTGGCAATGAGCCAGACACCAGGACTGCAACCTCTGCAGCATGAGAGCCTTGCAGGATCAGAGCGTCAGCCCAACGCTGTTCGGCCCGCAGTTGGGTATAGGCCGCTATCGAATGCCGTGACGGAGAGATCACTGGCACGCTCATAGCCAGTTGCCCCATAGCGCCGGGGCCGAGCGCAAGTGTTCGCACCTCGACGCCTGCATGGGTAAGGCCTGAATGCAGCTCAAGGGCAGCTACGTGCTGATCGGTTGCGTCTGTGTCTTGGAGGATCTGCAGCACCCGGTGGATTGCCACAAATACTCAGGAGAGTTTAGCCTCGACACGAGCCAGCGCGTCTTCTTCGCTCACATCAAGAGCAAAGCTGAGTTCAGAGACGAGCACGCTTCGCGCCTTGACAAACATAGACTTTTCTCCGGCGGACAGGCCCTTGGACTGGTCACGAAGAGCCAAGTTTCTCACGACCTCGGCCACTTGGTAAACGTCTCCGGATTTAAGTTTCTCTTGATGATTTTTAAACCGCCGACTCCAGTTGGCAGGTTCACGAATATCTTTCTTGCCAAGGAGCTCAAACAGGTCTTCAACTTCCTCGGCGCCGATGGGTGGCCGCATTCCCACATCGTCGGCATTCTCTACTGGTACTCGCAACGTCAGTTCACCGTGCGCCATTTGAAGCACTAGGTACTCAATGTTTTTGCCGTCGAGTTTGCGCTTCTCACGCTTGACGATTACCGCCGCGCCGTGATGGGGATAAACAACCCGATCGCCTACATCAAAAGACACAAGATTTTCCTGACATTCAGAATTGGGAAGCGAGCCGCCTCACCAGGGAAGGCCTCTGACTCAGCCAGAGCTTTCGGTGATAAGCCTCTAAGGGACATCGTATGTTAGCAGCTTTTCGCATCGATCTAGGCATACCTAGCGAGAGTCATACCGACTCAGGCCATAGTAACTAGTTGAGCATCAGGACCGATTGCCGGGGTGAGCAACCCAGAGCTCCCGCTACTGTGGGGAACCCACCGCGTGTATCGGCTTGGACCAACTGCAACGTCTCGGGCCATCGTTCACCCCAACTGCCCATAACGGCCCGACCAAGCTCAAAGACCTCGCTACGGGCAAGCCAAAGCAGGTCTACCTCTCGAACTTGTAGACATATGCAGCCCTCAATCTGGACGTTGTCTCCAGGCATCAGAAGCCGGCCGCCCGAGACTTGTTTTCCGAGAACTTCAATCACTGCACCGGCAAGGCTTGCGTCTAGGCCAACAAGCAGCAGTTCTGGATGCTGAAAATTGCGGTCAAGGCCTACTGAGTAAGCCCAGTCGCATCCCGTCTCATCGGCGAACACTGCAGCCACGTTAAATGACCCAGCCAGAATCTCGGTTCGAAACATTTCAATCACGCCTTCGATCTCCACCGAGCTATCTTGAGCAGGCAGTGCAGCAGCAACAATGGGTGATCAGACCCACGGTGTAGGTCCTTGACTCTGTGTAGCCAACTTCCACGCTCAGCGTGAGTGACTTTCCGCTCAGAGTGCACCGCCCACTACTCATAGTGTAAAAGAGGGTGATTCCTGGCAATACGGGTCAAGTAATGTGACAGCTATCACACGCATAGAGCTACCCCTTAGGGTCTTCTATTCCCTGCGATGCGCTGTAGTCAGGGCTTGTAGGCGCAGAACTACGGGCCAAGAACCGCAAACGAGCCCCTCGCGCATCCCAGTCGTAGACCACTGCTGTTTTAGCAATGCGGTCGTATATGGCGAGATGTTCACGACTTGTGATGATACCAATAAATCCGATGCCAAAGGTTAGAAAGCCTAAAGGAAACGTTAGCGTTCGAGTGAGACCGCACTTAAAATTTGTTAGCGACCCATCGCGTTGAACTACCCGCAAACCAAGGATGGCCATACCCGGAGTTTTACCGCTAGTCGACCATGGGTAGGAGTAATAGAGGAATAACCAGAACACGTAAATCACACTCAGAAGCCCTGGTGGAATCTGCAACTTGTAGTTGTCGGGGGTGATCAGAACGACTAGGAAGGTCAACGATGCTGTTGCAATCGAAAAACATATGGTTGCGATGGCTTGGTCACACCCAAAGGCAACAAGGCGACTAACTGCACCGGCATAATGCCCTTGTTGAGTAACGCTGAGTTCGCGCTGAGAGATATCAGTCATTGGGCTTCTCGGGCTGTGTCTGTCCGACCACTCGGAAGGGCCAATGGCGCAATGTTAATGAGCAGTGGCGGTCCTGCGGGCAAAGCAACAGGGTCGCGCCGCAGCACACGATTTGCCCACCGGTTTAAGAAGTTGTCGAGGCCCACGCCTTGGCTTCTCACCACGTCGAGCGCCTCGCCAGCAAGACCAGAGGTTGACTGAGCAATCAGGCTTCCGATCTCTGTATTGCGCACCAGGGAATCGATATCGAGCTTGTTGACTAGTGCATTCATATCAACACTGCTAAGTAGTGCATCAAGGTCGACGTTTTCTAACAGCGCATTTAGGTCTACGTGTAGAAGCAACTCATTGAGATCAACCTTGGTGAGCAGCGCGTTCAAATCGATTCTTGCAAGCAGGAGGCCAATATCGATTCGATCAAGCAGAGCGTCAAGGTTCACCTTCGAGATCAATGCGTCAACATCGACTCGGTTAACAACTGCACCAACGTCAACCCGAGAGACGATGCCGTCAACATCTACACCCTGCACAAGCTCATTTACGTCGACTTTTGCGACAATCCCAGCAACGTCGACTCGGCCAACAAGGCGGTCAATATCAATACGGTCAAGTAGCGCGTCTATATCGATTGCTGCAAGAACATCATTGATGTTGACTGCTTCGACCATCCCCGGGGTGACTTGGCGAATCACCTGTTGGGCTGCTGGTCCAGCTTCTTCACCGATACGCCCGCGAACTTGTTCACCCTCTCGAGCGAGTGGTCGTGTCAGCCAGCGAGCGGCACCCTCAATAACTTTTGCTGGGCTAGAGCTACCCACCACTCCGGCTACCTCTGATGCGGTTCGCGCTGCAATTGCGGCTGCACCAAGTGCAGCATTGACACCCCAAGAATCATCTGAAGAAGTACCACCCTGAGCACTAACATCCTCGGTCTGGGCTACAGGCTGGGCCGCTGTGTCAGACATGTCAGGGACGTATTCTTCGGACAACACGCCAGCATCTGCTGCTGTGCTTTCTGATGCTTCGTGTGAGTCTTGGTTACCTGCCACATGAGAAGTGTTACCTAAGTTGATGCCCTGTGACGAACCTCTAGTTGATTCTGGTTTCAAGTATTTTGCATAGCTGGCCGAATCAATCAGTGAGCAGTCAACCGAGGACCACCCAAGATGCAGTTAAATCACCGAAGCTTCAGCAGTTCTCAGCCCCTACTAACTGGTTGCGGGCTGCTCATAGTTTTTGGTTCCATCTGCCTGCTCGGTGCCTGCGTCCCACAACCCGATGAGCAATCTGCTCCGCAACAAGAACCCTTTGCGCCTTCGACCATCCCTGAGCTGCCCTCCACCACAACTCCCTCCACAACCCCGTCCGAAAGCTCTCTACCCTCTGCGGTTAATTTAGTTACAGGCCGAATACAGATCACCACCGGACCATTGAATAATCTGTGGGTAAACCCTCAATTAGGCAACGATGCCAGCGCAGGCAACACCGAACAGCAGGCGCTTCGGACAATTGCTGAAGCCTGGCGAAGAATTCCCGCCTCAACCACGTTGACCCGTGGGTATCACATCTGGCTGCAGCCCGGCACCTACCCGCCCGAGGAGCTGCCCTCATACTTGGAACATCGCTGGGGAACTGCTCAAGCACCCATCATTTTACAGAGCAGCGTTTCTGGTAGCCCTGCACGTTTGACTGGCGATTTGAACATATTCGATACCCAGCACCTGTATCTGATCGAACTGACTATCGACACTGTCGGCGATTCGTTACATTGCGAGAAATGCAGCAATCTACTCGTTCGCCATTCGCAGCTACTCGGCAATGGGGCGGCACAAGAAGTCATCAAGATTAATCAGTCTGACCATATCTATATCGAGGATTCAGAGGTTACTGGAGCTTGGGATAACGCCATCGACTTTGTGGCAGTTAACACTGGCCACCTGCTGGGTAATGAGATTCACGATGCTGGTGACTGGTGTGGGTACGTCAAGGGCGGAAGCGCCGCAATTCGCGTGGATGGCAACGAGATTCACCATTGCGGCACAGGAGGATTTACTGCTGGTCAAGGTTCAGGATTCGAGTTCATGGTGGCTCCGTGGCTGCAGTACGAGGCCTATGGAATTTCTGTTACTAATAATCTCATTCATGACACCGACGGCGCTGGAGTTGGGGTAAATGGCGGCTACAACATACTCATTGCCTACAACACCCTGTATAAGGTCGGCGCAAGAAGTCATGCTGTTGAGTTCGTGGCAGGAAGACGCGGATGCGATGGCGATACAGCACGCTGTGCTGAACATCGCCAACAGGGTGGTTGGGGAACTACAGGAATAGAAGGTCAGTGGATTCCCAATCGCCATATCGTGTTTGCCAACAATATTGTGTACAACCCGACTGGCTTCGCTACGCAGTGGCAGCATTTTGAGGTGGCAGGTCCGGCCATCCCCGCAACGGGAAGTGGGGTGCCTTCACCAGCTAGAGCCGATGACGACCTGCGTATTTATTCCAACATCATCTTTAATGGTTCGACCGATATGCCCTTGGGGTTCGATTTGGGCTGCGCTGCTAGCAACCCAAGCTGTAACGAGGCGTTAGTGCGAGCAAATAATGCAATCAACACGATTGAGCCACTGATGATCGACCCAAGCCACGACCGTTGGGAGCTAACTCAAACATCTCCCGCTCGAAGCCTTTCTTCAACACAAGTAGCCGAATGGTCTTGGGCAGATGCTCCCACTGGCATCCCTAGCGTTACAGCGCCGAACAGTAGTAAAGACCGGGCAGGAGTTACCCGCCAACAAAACGGTCCGCCAGGAGCGTATTCGCAATAGTCCGCACCGCTATGACCCTGACAAGGCACCGCAGAACCTCAAACAGCCACGCAGCAGTATTCACGGCCTCACAGCTCTTGGCGAAGGCACGGTACGCATCCATATTGAACAGACTGCGTGCTCAGCACCGATTCCTAACAGAAGACACAGCTGTCCCACCCACATTTCGGGCCCACAAGTTAGGCCCACAAATTATCGCAAACGATTGCCAGCGTCCCAACTATTGACACTATGAGCCAACATGACCCCACTCACCCCACTCACCCCACTCACACGGCTCTCACGGCTCTCACGGCTCACACGGCTCGGCCTTATTGCCGCAGCCGCCGCAGCCCTGCTCGTCACCGCCTGCACCCCTGCCGTGCCAGCCGCACACCAGGTCGCAAACCCGGCACCCGACCAGACCGTACCGAGCAACTGGGGATCAAACATTGAACCAGCACAATCTGACGTGCTCTACACCGCCGGCGGTAGCCGAGGATGCGGCCCCAACGCAACAGATAGCGCATGCGGTGGATCCCAAACACTTGACATCTACCCTGCAAACGGCCGCAGCAAAGGCACAATCGTCTGGATCCACGGTGGTGGTTTCGCCGGAGGCGACAAAGACCTCCGCAGTGACATCGGCCCGCTACTACACCAGACACAACAAGGATGGGACTTCGTCTCCATCAACTACCGGCTTGCTAACATACAGAACGGTACGAACCTCTTCCCCACAGCCATCACAGACGTCGAATCAGCCATTTCTTGGCTGCGCGCCAACGGCAACAGCGCTGGGCTCAACACCTCCAAAATCATCACCGCAGGCCACTCCGCCGGCGGCACACTCGCCACACTCGCCGGAGTCGCATCAAACACAGGTAACCCCTCGTATGCGTCCGTCAGCCATGTAGACGGGTACATGAGCTTCTCAGGTATTATGGAGTTCTCCATCAGTGACAACTCGCTCTTCTGGGGCTCGTACTGGTTCCCCGGCAATTCACAAACCACGACAGCGTCACCCGCCTACCATCTCGACCCGTCCGACCCTCCCGGCTACCTCGTCCACGGAGACTCCGACCCGTCCGTCGACATCGCCAACGCACAACGCATGAAAAACATCGCCATCGACGGTGGCTACCCGAACAATGTCCTATTCGACATCGTCGACGCCTACGCCGACGGCACCGCACAACCCATATCTGTTCGAGGACACATCCCCGCAGGAGGCGCAAACTCCGCGTCTATCAACGCCTGGCTCGACCGGCGGTAAACATGCCGCCCATACCCGGCAGCCGTTACAGATGCAACTGAAGCCCACAGCACACACCGGCACCCAACACACCTAAAATGGGGACCGCCAAGTGTACAGACCGTAAGGTGACGCATAGGGCACCCAGCGAATAAACAGAAACCCAGTTGTTGCCCCTCCCTTGCTCTTAGGCGCCGGATATCGACGGAAAGCAAGGGTTATCGGCGCCAAAGATCTACACGCGCTCAAATCCGAAGAACCGACGAACAGCCTTGCCCTGTGGTGAGCGCTAAATCGCATAAACAAAGATTTGTCACTTTGGCAACATGTATCGAGCTACTAGCAGGTCGACATATTTACATATTTAATATTCTTCAACTGAAGCGTCCTTGCTCAGTGCGCTTGTACTAGAACCCTGTCGCCGCAACGCTCGCAAGGCCCGTCGCAAACGGCTGAAGCTCTACGAGCAGCCACTTGTTGTGCCGCATTCACCGCAGACATAGCAGGATCCGGCCCGAGTCATCTGGATGCCACATTGCATGCACAAAGGTGCGTTAGCAGCTGAACCAAGAGCCGTATTTGCAGTAGTGCGAGCGAGCTGCGGTGAAGAAGAAGTATCTACTACATGCTCTTCTACCCCCGGAAGCGTGGGCTGAATCCGCTCAGAAGTTCCCAAGACTCCAAGGTCAAGGCGATCTTCGTAGCTCAGGTAATCCACTGCTAACCGTCGGAAAAGATAATCAATCAAGCTGTTAGCAATTCGAACCTCGGGGTCGTCGGTGATTCCGGCAGGTTCAAACCTCATCCCAACAAATGCGTGCACAAAGGCCTTAAGCGGTACCCCGTATTGCAGCCCATGGCTGACTGAAATTGCCAACGCGTCCATGATTCCTGCCAAGGTCGAACCCTGCTTGGACACCCGAATAAATAGCTCTCCGGGGCGACCATCAGGGTATTCCCCTACGGTAACGAAACCTTTACAGTCGGCCACTCGAAACTCGAATGTGCGCGAAGCGCGCGATCTAGGGAGTTTCTCTCGCACTGGCTTGGCCTTAGCGAGTTCCGCGGGTAGCTCCATTGATAGCCCAGACCCAGATCCCGCAGATGACTTGCCAGTGCTCAGGGGTTGTGCCACTTTGCAGTTGTCTCTATAGAGCGCAACACATTTGATACCCATCTTCCAGGCGTCAATCAGCAGTTGCTCCACCTCATTGACGGTTGTCTCTGCGGGCAGGTTGACGGTTTTGCTCATAGCACCAGAGAAGAAGGGTTGCAGCGCAGCCATCATCCTGAGGTGTCCGCCATAAGAGATGAAGTTGTCTCCCATTGCACAGGCAAAGACCGCTAAGTGCTCTGGCCGAAGGTACGGCGCGCCAAGCGCAGACTGCTGCTCTTCAATATAGGCAACGATCTCGGTCACCTGATCGGGCGAGTAGCCAAGCCTTATGAGAGCCCGAGGCACTGTCTGGTTGACGATCTTCAAGCTGCCACCGCCAACAAGCTTTTTAAATTTAACCAGGCCAAGGTCTGGTTCTATACCTGTTGTATCTGCATCCATCATGAAGCTGATTGTTCCTGTTGGTGCCGCCACGCTGAGCTCTGCATTGCGACTCCCCACTAGCTGCACTCGCTCAAGTGCCTCGGACCAAACTTGCGTGACTCGCTCATTGAGCTCTGGCTGTGACTGCACCGAAGCAATCTGCGAAGCAGCGCCTAGGTGCATCCGGTAGACCGCAATCCAAGCGGGAGCATCGCCAGCAAACAGCGGAGCAGGGCCTAACAGATGAGCCAGTTCGGTGGACCGGATAGCAGCTGTGCCTGTGAGTAGCGCAGTAATCGATGCAGCCCAGGCCCGGCCTTGCTCAGAGTCGTAGGGGTAACCAAGCGCCATAAGGCAGGCCCCAAGGTTGGTATAGCCGATGCCGATGTCTCTAGATTGTGCCGTCATCTCTGCGATCAGCCCCGTGGGGTAGTCGGATGCTCCAACAAGAATGTCTTGAGCAGTAACTACTATTCGCACACTTCGCTCAAAGGCATCAACATCAAAGACGCCTTCCAAGTTCAAGAATCGCAGCAAGTTCAGTGAAGCAAGATTGCAGGCGCTGTTCGGCAGCCGTAGATGCTCTGAACACGGGTTACTGGCAACGATTTCGCCGGCATTGGGAGTTGTATTCCATCGGTTTATGGTGGTACCAAACTGCACGCCTGGATCGGCGCACTCCCAAGATGCCTGCGCAATATGTTGCATAAGTTCTTTGGCAGGGACTCGCTCAATCACCTCGTTAGTTGAGCGGGCGACTAAATCAAACTCTTCATCATTGATAACGGCCTGCATGAACTCATCGCTGAGTCGCACTGAGTTATTGGCATTTTGGTATTGCAGCGAGATGGAATCTTTGCCATCAAGGTCCATATCAAAGCCGGCATCCCTGAGCACCCGGGCCTTGCGTTCCTCTCTGGCTTTACACCAGATGAATTCCTCGATGTCTGGGTGATCAATATCTAGTATCACCATCTTGGCTGCGCGGCGAGTCGTGCCCCCGCTTTTGATGGTTCCTGCCGAGGAGTCTGCGCCACGCATAAAGCTGACAGGACCTGAAGCCGTTCCGCCACCGCTCAGATGCTCTTGCTTTGAACGCAATTTTGACAAGTTGGCACCAGCGCCAGAACCACCTTTAAAGATCACACCTTCCTCTGTATACCAATTGAGGATAGAGCGAAGGTTGTCTTCAACGTCAAGGATGAAACACGCCGAGGCTTGTTGGGCTACTCCTGGCACGCCGATGTTGAACCAGACCGGGGAGTTGAACGAGAGCATCTGATGGGCCAGCAAGTAACGCAACTCTTGAGCAAAGCAGTCTGACTCTTCTTCATTAGCAAAGTAGCCATCCCTTGTGCCCCAAGAAGTGATTGCACCAACTACACGATCAATGACTTGTTGCAGGGAAGTTTCACGTTCGGGGGTACCCAGAATCCCGCGGAAGTATTTCTGAGCAACAATATTTGAAGCAGTAGCGGACCAACCCTCGGGAAACTCCACGTCAAGTTGTTCAAAGGCCACTGAGCCATCTCTGTAATCGGTCAAGCGGGCATCTCGCCGTTGCCAGTTGAGGTCTGCATAGGGTGAGCGACCTGGCACGGTGAAGTGGCGCTGCAAACCTGCGGTTTGGCTAGCCGGAGAAGGGGAAGGCTGGCTTGAATCAGAAGTAACAGACACGTGAATCGCCTTTGTCGCTGTAGTGAACAGAGTCGGTGAAATGAACAGAGTCGGTGAAATGAACAGATCTGTTGGCCATGGACGCTTGGGTGATGGGTTGGGTGGGCATAGACGACCGGGCGAAGACCAGCCGGTTTAACGAGGTACTCATAAGAGTCTCTCGCCTTACGACCCCCAGGAGACGCCACCCTGCACAAGCAGAGTGACACCAGCCACCATTCCAGTCGTCTATGCCACAACCTTCGGAGTGCAACTTAGTCAGGAGTGCCTGTGGAACAAAAGGGGATAAGCATGTGAATTTCAGGGAAATTTTTCCACAATGCTTGGGGACAAGTATGTATAACGAGAAATTCGGTAACCTCGCTTGGTGCAGCAACTTTTCCCTCAAGAAAAAGACTTTGCTGGGCTTGAATCTCTTGTGGACTGTTCGGACAGAGTTGCACCGCCTGGCCGGCCGTGGGTGATGGCCAATATGGTGTCTAGCGCCGATGGGGCGTATGCAGTTTCGGGACTCTCTCGTGCCCTGAGTAGTCCCGAGGATAGAGAGATATTTCACGCGTTGCGTGCCTCGGCTGACGCTGTGCTTGTTGCTGCGGGGACTGCACGAGCGGAGCGTTACCGCCGACCAGCACCGGCTGCGAGAATGGCGGCTGCTCGTCTGCTGAACACCCCTATTGAGGCTGCTCGACTTGTGGTTGTGAGCCGATCGCTCAGACTGGAAGCAGACCAGCCATTTTTGACGGGACCTGGCCAAGAACCGGTCTTGATGCACCCAGACGGAGCTGATACTGCTCTGGTACCCGCTGGAGTTGAACTCAGAGCAATGGGAACTAGCAAGGTAGATTTGGATGCGGCGTTGCGCTCGCTGTACCGAGATGGTGTTCGGGTTGTGTTGTGCGAAGGCGGGCCCACGCTTCTTGGGCAGCTGAACGAGTTGGACTTGATCGACGAACTGTTCTTGAGTGTGGCTCCGCTTTTGGTTGGTGGCATTCAAGTTGGGATCTTGGGTGGTCAAGCCGAGATGACTCGGCACCACCGCCTGTACCGAGTGTTGCAGGCCAATAGTTTTTTGTTTCTGACTTACCGCCGCGATCGTCAGATGGACCAAGCGGATTAGTTCAGAACCTGGCGGCGCTACCTTAGTAACCGGCAGGGGTAGCTGGACTGCTGCTAGTACCCGGACCCTCTTGGCCGAGAAGTTGAATCTCTCGCTCAAAGTCTTCTGGGTCTTCAAATGACTTGTACACGCTTGCGAACCGAACAGCCGCAACGGGGTCAAGGCGCCGCAGTTCTTCAAGAACGAGCTCGCCAACCTGTGCTGCTTCAACCTCGCCGCGAGTAGTTGACAAGCGATCCTCAACTTGAGAGGACAGCGCAGCAATCGCAGACTCCTCGACTGGGCGACCTTTGCATGCTGATCGCACTCCAGCTTCGACCTTAGTTCTATCAAATGGGGTTCGTCTGCCGTCACGTTTAACCACGACTGCAACCACTTCTTCCACCCGCTCAAAGGTGGTGAATCGTTGCGCGCATTGCTCGCATTGCCGGCGGCGGCGGATAGAGGTCCCGTCATCTGCGGCACGAGAATCGACCACTCGATCCTCAAGAGCTCCGCAGGCAGGACATCGCATTTTACGAACGATACCGGTCCAGCGGCATTCCCGCATGTTGAGCTCTGGGCCATACCAGTAGGCATCTCAGTTACATCAGAGGGAACTGCGCTCTGGCAGCCTGAGGGATTGCCCAATGCGAAGCGGTGATTCTGCCGAAAAGCCAGCGTTATCTGCGTTGAGGGAAACAATCTGATCAACTACATCGCGTGGGTCTCTTTGCGGAGCTATACGCTCGGCGAGACTCCAGAGGGAGTCGCCTGATTTCACGAAGTACGGGGTAGCTGTGTTGATACTCGCAGCTGATGCCACCGCTCCAGATTGGGCGCTGGCTGACTGAGCATTGAGTGCTGCGCTAGCCGAACGTACAAGTAGCCCCGTGGCAAGAAGCACCGCCACTACCAGAAGCAAAGCCACCGCCCGGCGCATGAGGAATACTCGCCGAGAATGACGAGCAATAGCAGATTTGCCTCCGTGAATAACGCGCAGCTTTGGGGAGTTCTGTCGGTACGCAAACCCACCGTTACCGAACCCTTGTTGAGAGTGTTGTTCGGCTAGATCGCTGCCAGTTCTGATGTCGATGATTGCTGCCATGTGAGTAGTCTCCTGTGGGGGTGTGACAGTGAAGATTTGAACGGGACCAAGAAGCGGGTGCTGCCGACTGACCTGCAGTAACAGCCACAACGGGATAGTGCGACGAACGGATGTTCGATACATATACTGCACGAACGAATGTTCGATGTCAACAGATAAGTCGAACGAGTGTTCCACACCAGTTCTGGATCTACTGCTAGCATTCCAAACACACGTTCGAACTATCTGGGAGTAACTATGAGCAGCACTGCACTCACCCCCCGTCAGCAAGAGATCCTTGTGTTTATTGAAAAGACTGTCGGAGATCGGGGTTATCCGCCCTCGGTCCGAGAGATTGGAGAGGCCGTAGGCTTGGCCTCTCCCTCAACTGTTCATAGCCACTTACATACACTTCAGCGTCTCGGGTACTTGCGTCGTGATCCCACTAAACCTCGGGCAATTGAGGTCACTGCAGACACTGCAAGCGGAACCACTGCTGAGCGGCGACCAACCCGTCACGTGCCCCTTGTAGGAGACGTCGCAGCTGGCGTCGGGGTACTGGCACAGGAACGGGTAGAGGAGATGATGCCTCTTCCTGCAGACTTCACCGGAGACGGCGAGTTGTTCATGTTGCGCGTACGCGGTGACTCAATGATCGAGGCTGGGATTCTTGATGGCGACTTTATTGTTGCCAAAGTGCAGCCCGAGGTTTCGAACGGAGACATCGTGGTAGCGGGCATTCCCGGTGAAGAAGCCACAGTCAAAACCTATAAACGACAGGGTTCAAAAGTAGTGCTTCACCCCTCTAACCCAACCATGGAACCTATGACGTTTGAGCAATCAGAGGTCGAGATTTACGGAAAAGTTGTGACTGTTATCCGCAAGATCTGAGCTGCAGCCGGTTAGCCCAGCAGTTAGTTGGCGTGCAGCGCAGCGTTGAGGCCCTCGGACCACGTGCCTGATCTAGGCAGTACCTCAACAGAGCCCGAGACCGAATTCCGTCGGAATAACAAGTCGCTACTTCCACTGAGTTGACTAGCTTTGACAGTTGCTCCATCAGGCATAGTCACCATGGTTCCAGCAGTGACATACAGTCCGGCCTCTACTACGCAGCGGTCACCCAAAGAAATTCCGATTCCTGCATTTGCGCCGAGCAAACAATCTTCTCCAATAGAGATGACTTCTTTGCCGCCACCCGAGAGCACCCCCATGATGGACGCGCTACCGCCAATATCTGAGTTTGCCCCGACTACAACACCGGCCGAGATGCGCCCCTCAACCATCGCTGGCCCCAGGGTACCTGCGTTAAAGTTCACGAACCCCTCGTGCATCACGGTGGTGCCAGGCGCTAAGTGCGCACCCAATCGGACTCTGTCTGCGTCGGCGATTCTGACACCAACTGGCGTGAGATAGTCGACGAGCCTAGGGAATTTGTCTACCCCGAACACGGTGCACGGTTGTGATGTGGCCATGAGCTGTACCCGCACTTGATCGAAAGATTCAACATCGCACGGTCCAAGCGAAGTCCAAACAACATTGGCTAACAGGCCAAAGATTCCATCGAGATTTGCTCCGTGCGGTTTGAGTTTGCATCCTGAGAGAAGGTGTAGCCGAAGGTAGACATCAAAGGCATCCACAGCAGGCTCCGCTAGGTCTGAAATAAAGGTCACCACTGTTTGACGTTTGACCGGCAGTAACGAGCTATTGAGTTGCTGTTCTGGAGTAGGGGTTTGCTGCGTTATCCCGGCAAGTGCTGCAAGTACCTGCACATTTGGGTGCTTCTGGCCGTCGTCAATCATGGGGGCAAAGCGGTGAACGAGCTCAGAAAGCCGGTGTTCGTCAAGTTCATAGGTTGCAGAACCCGAATTGTGGCCGACTGCGTCGGCGAGGATGGCCGCAGAAGCAAAATTTTCATGCAGAGAGAAAGCACCAAACCAAGTATCGAGTACCGAGCCGTCAGCGTCGGCAATATTGGCTATTCCAATCCCAAATGCCGCTGGTTCAACGTAACCCTCTCGAGCCGTTAAACGCGCAGCAAGAGTGGCGAACTCTTCGGCAGTAGTAGGACGCAGATCGGGACTCACAGGTTTCTCCTTAGGGGTGAACGTTCTAGACAGCAGTTACGGGCCAACGCTCAGCAGTTCATCTAATGCAAGGTAGGTGCGCAGAATGCTCTCTCGGGAAAGGTGTTCTTCTTGGGTATGAGCCAAGCTCGAGTCACCTGGACCAAAGTTGACTGCCGGCACGCCGTGCTCAGTGAAGCGGGCAACATCAGTCCAACCAAGCTTGCCGCGTACGCCCAGATTATGGCGCTCAATCAGAGCTGTGATGCACGGGTGATCAACAGCAGGGTAGGCCGCCGATGAACGGTCGAGTATCTCGATGCTGTCTCCCTCGGGTTGGGAGGTGTTGATCAGATATGGCTGGAGAAACTCGCGAACGTGCTGCTCAGCCTGAGCAGAAGTTCGGTCCGGGGCAAAGCGATGAGCAAGCTCTATCTGTACTGAGTCAGGCACCACATTGCCTGCTACCCCACCGCTCACGGCAACAACTTGAAGCGCTTCATGGAAACGGCATCCAAGCAGCACTGGTTGCCGCGGCTCATACTGCTCGATTGCTGTAAGTAGCCCGCCTAAACGGTGGATGGCATTCCGCCCCATCCATGCACGGGCTATGTGTGCCCGCTCTCCTTTAAGAACTACAGAAAACCGCATAGTTCCTTGGCAGCCGGCCTCGATCTGGCCATCCGTTGGCTCACCGAGTAGCGCAACGTCGCCCTGAAGAAGGTCGGGACGGTGCTCAAAGAGCTCGCCCAGCCCGCTGTGCTCATAGGCCACTTCTTCTCGGGCATAAAACACATAGGTCACATCTACAGCCGGGTGATGATGTTGCTGAGCCAGCTGAAGCATGACCGCGAGACCACCCTTCATGTCAGCAGAACCGACACCCCATAATAAATCGTCCTCTAGGCGAGGCTGCTCATTTCTATTTGCCGGAACTGTGTCTGTATGGCCAGCAAGTATCACTCGAACTGCCCTCCCTAGCTGAGTTCTTGCCACGAGATTGTCGCCAACTCGGGTGACCTCTAGGTGGGAGTGCGCAGCGAGCTCTGCCTCAATTATCGAAACAATCCTGCCCTCGGCAAAACTCTGCGATGGCACAGCAACGAGCTGAGCAGTCTTCTGCAGAAGTTCAAGGCCGGGGAGCGCTTCGGGAGTGGAGGTAATTGGACTCACGCCCTAATTTTACACGCCCTCAGCCTAGGAAGCGTGTGCGGTCAAAGTTGGGCGCAGTCGGAGCTCCTGCGCTTAGGAAGGATTGCCTGTCCACGGGGGTGGCGTAGTCGGTGGGGCAGGCGGAGCGCTAGGCGCAGGCGGAGCGCTAGGCACAGGCGGAGAGCTAGGCGCTCCACTTCCTGAAGCAGACTGACCCTTTTTCCACTTAGAGCGTTTCACCAGTCCGACTATCAAGAAGACTGCTCCAACGAGGGTCAGGAAAAAACCACTCACCAGACCAGCTATTCCTAACCCTATCTTTCCGAAACCGGGGAAAGAACCAACGGCATATCGTCCCTTTGCCTGACCTTCAGCAGAGTCAGGCCTGTCACAGGTCACGTTATAAGTGCTTCCCCGGTTTGTGTCGAAGGAGTACATGAACGTGAAGGTGTCTGACCCCGAGGTAAATGTTCCGGTGGTGTTGTTGGATGGCCTACTGAATTCAACTGCATTTCCATTTTCATCTTGACCTACACACAAGACGTCGGCCGAGGTGGCAAGCACCAAGGCATTGGAAGTTGCCGCATTTAAACTGGTGGACTCCCCTAGTGCCACCGAAGATGCACCATCGGCGATGCCAGCAAGGAAACTTGCAAAGCTTGCACAACTCAGTCCACCGACGCCGCAGCTCGACAAGGCCAAGAAGAGAAGAATTATCCCTGTGATGAGCGATAGCTTTGGGGGTTTATTTCCGGAGGGATCGGCGTTATTCGGCATGTTGCTTCCTTTTTTGAGGGCCGCTTGGAAATCTAGACAGCAAACCTAGAAGATCAAGACGGCAAAGCCGCGCACAAGTCTTGCAGTCCAGGCACCATGCCTGCACTCAAATGTTCAACTAGTTGAGTGAGCGGCCCTGAGCTCGAAGCTGGAGTAGTTGAATCTGAGCGTCGTTCTGGACCACCGCTACGCGAACAAATCCTGCGGCAGCCTGCCCATAGAACTCCCCCGGGCTAACTAACACACCGAGCTCTACAGCGAGTCGCTCCGCAAGACCCCACGCATCGCCGGAAGGAGCAGGTACCCACAAGTAAAAGGCACCCGCTGGTAGCGGCGCATGCAGATCCATAGCAGTGAGCACCGCCGCCACAGAACCAAGCCGTGACCAGTAAAGCTCACGTTGTTTTAGGACGTGGGCAGAATCGTTGAGAGCAGCTACTGCGGCAAGCTGTGCCGGACCGGGAACCATAAATCCGGCGTGTTTGCGGAGCTCACTGAGATAGCTCACTAGTTCTTCGTCGCCGGCATAGAACCCCACTCGTATTCCGGCAAGGTTGGAGCGCTTTGACAACGAGTGCACGGCGACAACACCATCAAGACCAGTCGCGAGAATTGTTTGGCCGGGAGGTTGCCCTGGACCTGCTGGAGGGCCAACCCAGGTGAACTCCACGTAACACTCGTCAGAGAATACTGGCACCCGATTTGAACGACCCCACTCTGCAACTTGGGCCAGATCATCGAGTGCGCCCGTTGGGTTACCCGGAGTATTGGTCCATAAACACAAGGCGCGGTCAATATCGGTTTGTGCAACCGCAGATAGGTCAAGGCGAAAGTTGCTATCAAGCGGGACAGCCACAGCGCGACAGTTTGCAAGCGTGGCACCCATTGCATAGGAGGGGTAACTCATTGCCGGGAACAGCACTGTGTCCTTTGTGGGGTCACGCAGCCGTAACCAGTGAGGTAACCCGGCCACAAATTCTTTACTCCCTACACATGCCGCAATCTGATCAAGCGGGACCTCGACACCGAGACGTAATTTGAACCAGTCCGCTGCAGCCGAGCGCAATTGCTTGGTGCCGATAGATGGCGGATAGGACCTCGCTGCATCCGCAGACTGAGCGAGCGCTTGCAACACTGAATCTGCCGGCGGATCGCATGGGGTGCCAACAGAAAGATCAATCACCGAACCGTAGGCCTTGATCGCTAGGTCTTGCAATGGCCCAAGGCGGTCATAGGGGTACGGGGGAAGTTGGATTCCCTGCTGAGTAGGCACTGTGGGCTTAGCAAGTTGGGCAGATTGGGCAGAAGGAGATTTGGTAGAAGGAGATTTGGTAGAAGGAGAGTCAGGTGAATTTATTATTGGTTCTGGACTCATCGAGGGGAGGCGATCACTTGAATTATCGGACTGTGAGACTCAGCATCTGCTGAAGTTGCTAGTCCTGAAAGAAACTCCCGAAATCGGCCAAGCTCAGATTCTTCAAGACGAACTGAGACTCGCAAACCTTCGGCCTCTGCGGTTTCAGTCAAGACCTCACCAGAACGATGCAGAGCCGCAATCACATCTCCGCGTTGGTAGGGAATGAACATCTGCACTGCTGGCACCAACGACCGCAACCGGTCACCGATGCGCAACAACAGTTCCTCTAACCCTTCGCTGGTAGCGGCAGAGATGGCAACCGAGCCGGGGGAACCCTTGGCCAAAATCACAGCTTGATCAGAACAGTCAGCTTTGTTAAACACCACTAACTCGGGCACGGCTGCACCGCCGATTTCTTTAACCACTGACCGAACTGCTTGCATCTGCCCCTCTGGATCGGGGCCAGAGCCATCAACTACATGGATTAACAGATCACCCTCGGCTACCACGTCAAGCGTTGATGCAAAGGCTTTGACTAACTGATGCGGGAGTTTCTTTACAAACCCCACAGTGTCTGTAAGGAGCACCGCTTCTCCGCCGGGAAGTTGCAACTTTCGAGTTGTGGCATCGAGGGTGGCAAAGAGGCGATCCTCGACCAGCACTCCGGCCTCGGTGAGTGAGTTCAGCAGGGTGGATTTTCCTGCGTTGGTATACCCCACGATGACTGCATGACGCAGGGTGGAGCGCCGCCGCGACTTACGCTGCGTGGCACGGTGATGGGTGATCTGGCGAAGGTCTGCTTCGAGCTTGTGGATCATTCGGGTAATCCTGCGGCGGTCAATCTCATATTGGGTTTCGCCGGGTCCGCTACGAGTTCCAATACCACCGGCCTGCTGAGACATTGAGCTTCCCTTGCCTCGCAATCGCGGCAACCGATATTTAAACAGCGCTAGCTGAACCTGCGCCTTGCCCTCTTGACTATGAGCATTTTGAGCAAAGATATCTAGGATCACGGCAGTGCGGTCAATCGCAGTTCTCCCCAGAATCTTCTCTAGATTGAATTGCTGAGACGGACTGAGCTCATCATCAAAAACAACTGTGTCGCAGTCAGTTTGCAGGGCAAGCTCTTTAATCTCTTGAACCTTTCCCTTACCAATAAATGTGGCCGGGTCTGGGTTATTTCGACGCTGCACTACCCTGCCCACCACATCGGCACCAGCGGTGTCTACCAACAACTCCAGCTCATCTAGAGAGGCAGAGAGAATATCATCATCATGGGGTGGAAAGCTCACGCCAACCAAGATGATGCGCTCACGGAAGTTGCGCTCAATAAGGGCGTTTGTTTGGCCACCAAAATCACCAAACCCGCCCCGGTGAGACTCCGGTGTGGGGATGGTGCCCAACTCAGATTCCTGAACGTCACTACCAAACGCAGAGCCGCCAAGTGATTGTTCGTGAGTCGGCTCCTGGGGCTGATTTGGACTCACGGAAGCATGACCTCTGCAATAAAGACCGAGGGGCCTGTCAGTAAAACTGTGGAATCGGAGATATCGACTAAGGCTTCGCCGCCGGGCATTGCTACTCGCACATTGGCACCCACAAGGCCTTGAGCATGTGCAGCGACTGCAGCAACCGTGGCACCAGAACCGCAGGCTTCGGTAATTCCAGCGCCTCGCTCCCAGACCAACAACTGCAGGTGATCGCGAGCAACAACATGCACGAACTCCACATTGATTCCTTCGGGGTACTCAGACTCTAATTGCGACCCATCGGCTGCTAGGGCACCTTGGGCTAAAAGCTCGAGTTTCGCCAACGAGTCAAGAATCAGCACAAGGTGCGGGTTTCCGATGTTGTGGGTACTGCGATACAGCGCTGGGTATGCAGCAGAGAGTGATCCGAGTGCTGGGCCCGATGTAGCTGTGCCCATATCTACTTGGATCCAAATCTCTTGATCGGCAGAACCTCGAACGGTGCGAAGTTGCCGCACGCCACTGGCTGTCTCTATGCGCTGATCACCTTCGCTTCGGCCAGCATGGCGCAGCAGCGCTTGGCCGAGGCAGCGGATTCCATTGCCAGAGATCTCGGCTTCTGAGCCGTCTGCATTCAGCAGCACCATGCAGGCGTCATTACCAACCTCTGAGGGCGGAAAGGCCAGAATCAATCCGTCGGCGCCAATACCACGTCGACGGTCGCAGACCGAGCGCGCCAACTCGGGGTCTATGGCCAGCTCCGGGTTGTGATCTGAAAGCGCAACCAAGAAATCGTTTCCGAGTCCGTGATGCTTTGTAAGTCTGAGCATGCATTCTCCGTGTCTGCAGCAATGTTCACACTAAATTGAACAAGATCTGCATGTCATACCGTAGTAGTGCAAGGCCAAAGCATCTCCTCGGAGCAGTCTTCAGCCCCAGAAGGCATCGAGTTGATCCAGAACCATCTCAGGGTTGCCCGAGTAGTCAAAGAACCGAATGCGCGGATCGCGACGAAACCATCTGATCTGCCGCACAGCAAACTGTCGGGTGCGGTCAACTGCTGTAGCTACAGCCTCATCTTTGGAACACTCACCCGCTAAGTGCGACAACAACTCTCGGTACCCTAAAGCCTGAGCGGCTGTTCGAGAGATTCCCTGGGGGTTGGCTGCAAGTACCCGAACCTCTTCCAAAAAGCCGTCGAGCATCTGCTGTTCGTATCGATCGGCAATACGCTCTGCCAGAACCGGCCGCTCGACTCGCAGCCCTGCCAGAATAAAAGGCGTTTCAGGATAGGCATCCAGGCCTGGGCCGAACTCAGAGAACTTCCGACCTGATCCAAGAGTGACTTCAAGCGCACGAATGATTCTGCGGCGATTTCCTGGTTCCATCCGAGCGGCTGCTTGCGAGTCAAGATCGCACAGTTTTTGATACAGCGCAGCAGTATCGGGTTCGGCATCTAGGGCTGCGGCTACCTCTGGGAACCTTCCGGGCAGTTCAAGGTTATCGACAAGAGCTTGAAGGTACAGCGCTGTTCCACCTACAAGAATTGCTCGCCCAGACCTGCTTTGGATGTCATCAAGGGCATCGTTCGCAGCCCGGGTGAACTCAGCTACCGAGTATTCTTCTGACGGGTCAACTACATCAATAAGGTGATGCTTGACCCGCTTTTGCTCTTGGGCTGTGGGAGAGGCTGTTCCAATATTCATTCCCCGATAAACCTGCATTGAGTCAACGGTGATGAGTTCTACCAGCTCGCCTAGGGCAAGCCTTCGCTCGGCTAAAGCCAGCGCAAGTTGCGACTTGCCAGAGGCAGTTGGGCCGACAAGAACAAGATGTTTTGTCTGTGCACGTCCAAGAATGCTCATCTTTGCGTGCAGAGTTCTACAGCAAGCAAATACCAGTCCAAGCGCAACGGGTCTGGGCGTTCTAAGCCGTAGATACCAAAAAAGGACTGAATCGGCTGAGGACCAAAGTTGCCGAGCAGATCGGTCGAGGCCAGGGCTAAATCAAAGTACGGGTCACCAAGGGCGGCCTGTGACCAGTCCTCAAACCCAAGTAGTTCTTGGCCCAAAAAACGCAGGTTGCTCAAGCGCGGGTTTCCCTGAATCAGAACAAGCTCTTTGACGGGCAGCACCAGAGCCGCAGCCCCCTGGTGAAGGATCTGCAGTAGGCGGTCGCGAGAGACATGTCTATATGCAGCGCTGAGCTCATTTGGCCCAGAGACAGTGTCGGCACCCAGAAGATGCGCACGCTTTACTAGCAGCTCGGGAGTCAGATAGCAGTGCTGCTGAGGCACTAGTCCTAGCACTGGCTCTAGCTGCTGAGTCTGCTGCTCAATCGAGCACTGGTGGATGGCAGCAAGAGACTTAGCAAGCGAGCCGATGGTTCTTTCGGCGTCGAAGCGGTATTCGGGTGCTGTGGCTGCTACTCCCATGCCGGCACCAGCTACTAGCTCAGTGCTAGCAATTAGCGCATCAAACTGCTGTTGAGCAGTTGCAGTGCTACTCACCCTGCTGAAACCTCGAGTCGTGTCCGGTGAGTCGGGATCTGCAGAATCTCTACTAGCTCACCCATCAGGCACGTATTGGTGGCAGCTGAGATGTTGACTGTTACGTAGGTGCCGGGGCGCATCGGGGCTGTCGGGGTGAAGTGCACTAGCCGGTTCTGTTTTGTTCGGCCAGAGACTCGCTGCGGGTCTCGTTTGCTAGGGCCAAATACCAGTACCTCTTCTGTGCGGCCGACACGCGATTGGTTACCTAGAAGTGACGAACGCTCAATTACTGCGCGCAACCGATCCATTCGCTCGACAACAACGGCGTGGTCTACAAACTTCTCGGTTAACTCCGCTGCTTCGGTACCAGGACGCGGTGAATACAGAAAAGTAAATGCTCCGTCATAGCGGGCCTCTGCAGCGAGCTCTAACGTGGCTTCGGCATCGGCATCGGTTTCGCCGGGAAATCCCAAGATGATGTCTGTGGTGACTGCCAGGTCTTTGATTCCTGCACGAGCCAGGGCTAGGCGCTCTAGGTATCGCTCCGCTGTATAGCCGCGGTGCATCGCAGCAAGGATTGAATTACTCCCCGACTGCAAAGGCAGATGTAAATGTTCACAAACAGTGTCTACTTCTGCCATTGCCTCAATGGTCTCGGGGCGAAGATCCTTTGGATGCGGACTTGTGTAGCGCACCCGGCGTATACCGGGCACAGCACCCACAGCGCGAAGGAGGTCTGCAAACAAAGGCCGAACTTTATTGCCTGGTTCTTGTGTCCAGTTCTGACCAACCAAAAACTGATTGCTATTCGGCGCTGCCGACAAATCAGAGTTTTGTTGAGAACGCATCCGTAGCGTCAGGTCTCGGCCAAAGGAATTGACGTTTTGCCCAAGCAACGTCACCTCAGTTACCCCGTCCATAGCTGCACGCTCAACCTCGGCCAGGATGTCTCCGAACGGCCTGCTGATCTCAGGGCCGCGAACTGCAGGCACAATACAAAAGGCACAACTGTTGTCGCAGCCCATCTGAATGGTTACCCACCCGGCATAACCAGCTTTGCGAACAACTGGTAGGGCCGAGGGAAACAGTTCATGGTCTTCGGCAATAGTCTCTTCAAGAATCTCGATAACCGTGCTGCCAGTTTCGCGACGCTCATGCAGTAGGTCTACTGCCCTGTGGACGTTATGTGTCCCAAGAATTACATCGACATATGGTGCGCGCTCAGCGATTGCTCCTCGGTCTTTCTGAGAGAGACAACCAGCCACCATGATCTCCATGCCAGGGCGAGCCTCTTTCAGGCTCTTTAAGTGGCCCAATGTGCCATAGAGCTTATTATCGGCATTTTCACGGATACAGCATGTGTTGAGTACCACAACATCAGCTTGTTCAACATCGGTAGTCGGCTCAAGGCCGTCTGCCTCGAGCAAACCCGCAAGTCGCTCAGAATCGTGCTCATTCATCTGACAACCAAAGGTGCGAACAATGTACTTGCCAGACATGTTCAGCAGTCTAGGTTGCCGCGGCTCATAAGCCAGAAAGGCGCCGGTGTCGTGACCCCAGATCACGACACCGGCACCTAATGGTTACCTCAAATTGACGCTTTAGTCGAGACTGATTGGTAGATCGTCGGGGTCAATCACGAGTTCATCAGCGACTTCCTCATCTGACTGACCGATACCTGACTCGGTCATTACGCGCTCAGAGATATCTACCATGATCTCTGGATTCTCGATCAGGAATGTCTTGGCGTTCTCCCTACCTTGCCCAAGTTGCTCACCCTCGTAGGTGTACCAAGCGCCCGACTTTTTGACGATGTTGTACTCCACTGCAAGGTCGAGCGCTCCACCTTCGCGGCTGATTCCCTTGCCGTACATGATGTCGAATTCGGCCTGCTTGAAAGGAGAGGCCATCTTATTTTTGACCACTTTGACTCGGGTGCGGTTGCCAACAACCTCAACTCCGTCCTTGATTGCTTCGATCCGTCGGATATCTAGGCGGACCGAGGAGTAGAACTTGAGCGCACGCCCACCTGGCGTTGTCTCGGGGGAACCGAACATGACACCGATCTTCTCTCGGAGCTGATTAATGAAGATGCAGATGGTATTGCTCTTATTGAGATTAGCGGTGAGCTTACGAAGTGCTTGAGACATCAAACGCGCCTGCAGGCCCACATGGGTATCGCCCATTTCGCCCTCGATCTCGGCTCGCGGGGTGAGCGCTGCGACGGAGTCAATAACAATCACATCAAGAGCGCCGGAGCGGATCAACATGTCTGTGATTTCGAGTGCCTGCTCACCAGTATCTGGCTGCGAGATGAGGAGTTCATCTACATCAACACCAATGCGTGCCGCATAGGTTGGGTCCATTGCGTGTTCAGCATCTACATAGGCACAAATGCCACCATTGCGCTGGGCCTCTGCCACTACGTGCATAGCCAAGGTGGACTTGCCCGAGGACTCAGGACCAAAAATCTCGATGACACGTCCACGTGGGAGCCCGCCAATACCGAGTGCGATATCTAGCGAGAGAGCGCCAGTTGAGATGGACTCAACGTCCATTGAAGTCTTCTCGCCCATCTTCATGACGGAACCTTTGCCGTACTGCTTTTCGATCTGACTGAGAGCCATTTCGAGTGCTTTATCTCTTTCAACTGCCATGTGATTGCTCTCTTCCGTGATAGGTCACCCGGTGGTGAACTGCTAGGTGGTGAACTGCTGACTGATTCTGCGGGGGAAGTACTCGTCTAGTGGCGTTCACCTTGCCCGTGTGGGGCCTATGGTGCCGTGTCTCTAGCCGTGATGAAGACCGTACTGAGCTGCTGTGACAGTGAAGGAAAACCCTCTCACGTGCACGTACATCATTGTAATTCCGAACAGGCGTTCGATTCAAGGACCCTTTGGGAATTTCTTTACGGTCCTGCAGCTCACCCTGAAGAAAGCGGGCATTCTTAAGTTGCTTGCGGAAGTAGACGCAGTCCGAGTTCTTCGAGTTGAAGAGCCTCTATTGGGGTTGGTGCACCAGTCAGTGGATCCCCGCCGGACTGGGTCTTGGGAAATGCGATGACCTCACGAATATTTTCCTCGCCCAGTAGTAGCGCCACAATGCGGTCGATTCCAAATGCAAAACCGGCATGAGGCGGCGCGCCAAACCGGAAGGCATCCAACAAGAAGCCAAACTTGAGCGCTGCTTCTTCAGCGCTCACGCCTAACAACTCAAAGATGCGAGATTGAATATCGGAACGGTGGATTCGCACGCTTCCAGAACCAAGTTCCCATCCGTTGAGTACTAAGTCATAAGCTTGGGAGCGCACCTTGAGTAGGTCCTCTGGCGGACCATCAAGCAACGCCCAGTCGTCTTCATGCGGCATGGTGAAAGGGTGATGCGCAGAGACCGGCCGAGAAGTCACGGGGTCGATTGATTCAAACAAGGGAAAGTCAACTACCCATAAGAAGTTGAATCCGCCCTCATTGACCGGTGGGCGTCCGAGCGCTAAGCGCAACAAGCCAAGCACATGGCATACCTTTGCCCACTCGTCAGCCACTAAGTAGATCAAGTCGCCAGCTTGTGCACCGAGACCTTCCAAAATGCCAACTTTTTCTGAATCAGACAGGAACTTAGCGACAGGAGAATTGAGCGTCAGACCCTGATCACCCTGCTCAACGCGCATCCAGACAAGGCCCTTTGCACCCCAACGCTTTGCGTCGTCGGTCAGGTCATCGAGTCGGCTTCTTGTGGTGTCGGCCGCTGCACCTACATGGCAGATTCCTTTGACACTAGAGGCCTTGAAAGCATTGAACTCTGTGTTGGCAAAGACACTCGTGAGTTCGGTGAGTTCCATATCGAATCGAACATCTGGTTTATCTGAACCAAACCGATCCATAGCCTCACGCCAAGTGATGCGAGGAACAACCCCGATTCCCTCACCCGTCACGACGCTCACAGCAGCAGAGACTGCATGAGTGATGCATTCCAATACGTCGTCTTGGCTTGCAAAGCTCATCTCTGCATCGAGTTGGCTGAACTCAAATTGCCGATCAGCACGCAAGTCCTCATCTCTGAAGCATCGAGCAATCTGGTAGTAACGATCCACTCCGCCCACCATGCAGAGCTGTTTAAACAGCTGGGGGCTCTGCGGAAGCGCATAAAAGTTGCCGGGCTTTGTTCGAGCAGGAACGACAAAGTCACGAGCGCCTTCTGGAGTCGAGGCAATCAGCATCGGAGTTTCAATTTCAACAAAATCCTGTGCATCCATAGCCGCTCGGATTGCTGAGTTGATCTTTGCTCGGGTGCGAAGGTTCTTTTGCATCTGGTCTCGGCGCAGATCTAGGTATCGGTAGCGCAAACGCACCGTTTCATCAACGTCAGCAGCGCGGTCATCTAATGGAAATGGCGGTGGTTCTGCGGCAGACAGGACTTCGACGGTGCACTCCCCTACCTCTACCTGCCCGGTAGCGAGTTGGTCATTCACCGTGCCCTCGGGCCGAGGCCGTAATACGCCAGTTACTCTAACGACGAACTCGCTGCGTAGTTCTGCAGCACCGTCGACTACGCATTGGATCAACCCTGTGTGGTCACGAAGGTCGATAAACGCAAGGTGCTCGCCGTGTTCACGTCGACGCGCAACCCAGCCGCACAGAGTGACGGTCTCACCAACTTGGTTGAGGCCAAGTTCGCCGCAGGAGTGGGATCGTAAAGAGGTACTTGTTGTAGCAGTCACGTAATGGTCCTGGGGTTAGTTGGCTCAGTAGAAAGAGAGTCAGTAGGCGCAGAAGTGCCTGAAGAGTAACGGGTGAGCTCTGTAAGTAGTTGGTCTAGCGGTACTCGACGCTGCTCACCGTCAGCTTGCTGGCCCAACATCGGTCGAAGGGTGACCTCACCCGCTGCAAGTTCATCTTCACCAATGATGAGAGCAAACCGTGCACCCGATCGATCAGCAGACTTCATCTGTGACTTCATGGATCCGCCGCCAAAGCGCCGGTCAGCAGAGATTCCTACAGCACGTAGCTGATGAGTGATATCTCGGGCTGAATCACCAGAGACCGTATCAATTACAAACACATCAAGCTCTGCAGGTTTTGGGCTAAAGACCCCCTCGGCATCGCAGGCCAGCAGGATGCGGTCTACGCCAAGGGCAAATCCGATGCCGTCAGTAGCAGGGCCGCCCATAGCTTCGGCTAAGCCGTCGTACCGACCGCCTCCGCCAATGGCATTCTGAGCAGAGTCCAATGCCTCTGCTGCAAACTCAAACGTAGTTCGACGGTAGTAATCAAGACCACGCACTAGGCGCGGGTCTTCGGTGTAGCTCACGTCAAGTGCATCTAGGCCGGCCAGCACACGTGCATAGTGTGTGGCCGATTCAGCCGATAGATAATCGGCCACAAGTGGTGCATGCGCAATGATTTTCTGGTCTTCGCTGCGCTTCGAGTCCAGCACACGCAAGGCATTGCGTTGCAAGGTGACCTGTGATGCCTCGGATAGGTCACCTTGGCAGCTAATGAAATACTGCTTCACCGCCTCGGTGTAGCGCACTCGATCGGCATGTTCGCCAAGTGAGTTGATCAGTAGCGTGACCTGACGTAATCCAAGTGATTCAAAAAATCTGCTCGCTAATGAAACGACTTCTACGTCGAGGTTTGCGTCGTCAACGCCAAGGGCTTCAACACCGAGTTGATCAAACATTCGGTAGCGGCCTTTTTGTGGGCGCTCATGGCGAAAGTTGGTACCCGCGTACCAAACCTTCCATGGCAACACCGGCCGGTGTTGAACAAAAGCGCGCATCACGCCAGCAGTCATCTCTGGCCGCAGCGCAATACGAGTTTGGTCTTTATCTACAAAGTCGTACATCTCTTTGGTGACCACATCTGTTGCTTCACCAACTCGCAAGAACACTCCAAGGTCCTCGAGTAGAGGAGGCACTACCTCTTGGTAGCCCGCAAGCTGACACTGCGCAATGAACTGTGCAGTGAGCTCACGGCGGCGCGCTGATTCCGGGGGAAGAACGTCTCTCATGCCTCGGAGTGCTTGAAATTGCTGTCGGCGAGTCTCTGTCACGATTGCCCACGCTACCGGAGCGGGTGAGCCCGCCCAGAACACAGCGGGTGAGCCCGCCCAGAACACAGCGGGTGAGCCCGCCCAGAACACAGCGGGTGAGCCCGCCCAGAACACAGCGGGTGAGCTAGCGGTTGAGCCTTGCCCTGACTTGTGTAAGCAAGTCATCTTCATGCCAGTGGTAGATAGTTGGTGTACCAGTGGCTTCTTGGTGGGCTAGTGCAATCCAATCCATGATCCGATGGCAGTCCTCTTTACCATTCAGTCGTGTGACTCCTCCGATGACACAGGCCGGAGTGGTTGAATCCAAACAGATTGCAACGGGTAAGACATAGGTGCAGGCTTGCATCAGCGTCAGTGTGCCGTCGTAGAGAGGCTGTAGATGCAAGGTGGGTGCTTCACCGGGGTCATCTCCTCGACGTGCACGCCATGCGGCTCGGGCCTTTTTCATTAGGCCTGGGATGGTTAGATCTTGACTGCCGCTAGCAGCCATTGCTAGTAGCTGTCCGCCTTTGGCGAGCTGTTCGTCTAGAGCAGTTCTCATGAGCACGTTATTTGCTCGCACCAGAGCCGTTTCTAGCTTTGCCCGACGACGGCTTGCTGTTTGCGGAACCGACAAGAAAATGCGAGAACCGCATTGCAGTACCTGAATTGCGGGCACGTTAAACGCCTGCCGAGTTATCACCATTCGAGAGACCAACACGTTGGACACTTCAGCGAGTTGCTCAAGGGAACTGTGTTCGCCAAGCACCCCAAAACTGCGACCCGGGGCCAGCATGGCGGACAGCCAGGCACCAATCACAAGAGCAATATCGATAATCTGCCCGTGGTTTGTCACCATGGCCACGTTTGCCTTTTCTACAATCAACAGATGATAGAGCTCTGCCATAATGTGATCATGCGTTGGGTCGTTGAAAGCAGCGAGTAGTACTCGGTCGAAGTCTGGGTACGCAGCCCGCGCATAGAGCTCAACAGTCTCTATGTTTGTGGGTTCGGGCTCGACCACTACGCAAGTTGGGTCATGAAACTCAAGTGCTGGCGTGTAGGGCAAGGCTTGTAAAAGTGAAGAGTGCGAGGAGCGGACTAAGCCGTTCAGCATTCGGTAATAAGTAGCTGGGTCGGCAGCAGCCAGTATTGCTTTGGCCTGATCATGAGGCGACATGGCGGTCAAACCCGGAATTTGTTCGGCATTGAGCTCGGTCTGGTCTTGAGGTCGAACGCTGCTTGACTGGTTGCCGATTTGCTCCAAAGCACTTGCATCGTCGTCACTTGGTTCGTGTGCAGCACTCTGAGACTCACCAGTATTGCTGGATTCTGCTTCAACAGAGTCTGACTCAGTGGGTTCTACCGGGTTGTCAGTCCCGTCAATAACAGAACCTTCCTCGGGCACCAGACTCAGAGCAGCTCGGTCTTCAGTTTCTTCCTTGCGCTTTTTTCTTGCAGCCATATCAGTGTGTGTGACTCTTCGCTGAAGTGATGGGTTACCCAAAAGATTTAAACGCTTACAGAACGAGCAGCTATGCCCCTTGAACCTACTGCAACCCGGCCTGCAGTGCTGATTAGGTTACTGCGCCTGGGATGACACGATAGGCGTCGTACACGCTGTCAATGGTCCGTAATCGATTCAAGAGCGTATCTAGGTGCGATGGGTCGGCAAGCTCAAACTCAAAGCGCATCTTGGATACCCGGTCTTGGCCGCAGGTGCTCTGGCTGCTCACAATGTTCACATGGTTGTCTGACAATGTGGCAGTGACATCTTGTAGTAGCCGAGGCCGATCAAGTGCTTTGACTTCGACGAGGGCAACGAAACTGCCCGTGGAGTCTGAATCCCATTCCACATGAATGATTCGCTCACCTTGTGCAGCTGCAAGTGATGTGGCATTTGCGCAGTCAGTGCGATGCACCGAGACCCCGCGACCCCGGGTAACGAAGCCGATGATGTCATCGCCAGGAACGGCTGTACAGCAGCGCGCCATGCGAACCAAAACATCGTCATACCCTTCGACATGCACTCCAGCTGGACGGCTTTGATGGCGGTTCACCGAGCGATTCGGAGTAGACACCACCTCTTCTCGGTCGCCTGCCGCAGTTCGCATCAGTGCCGCAATCTTGCTGGCCACTGATTCGGGCGACACGTGGTGTTCACCTATTGCAGTAAAGAGCGCCTCGACTGACTGGTATTTGAGTTGCTGAGCCACCTCGAGCATGACCTCACCACCCAAAATCTTCTGTGCGGGCAGCGCCTCGCGACGCATAGCTTTGACTAGTGCTTCGCGGCCAGCGTCGAGGGCATCTTCTCGTCGTTCTCGAGAGAACCATTGTTTAATTCGAGAGCGTGCGGAATGCGTAGCTACAAAGTTGAGCCAATCCTGACTTGGTCCTGCGCCGGCCACCTTTGAGGTAAAGATTTCAACGGTGTCCCCCGAAGTCAGTTGCGTGTCGAGTGGCACTAATCGGCCAGCTACTCGCGCACCAATGCAACGATGCCCAACCTCGGAATGAATTGAGTAGGCAAAGTCAACCGGCGTAGCACCGGCAGGTAGCGTTGCCACATCTCCTTTTGGAGTGAAGACAAACACTTCGTCTTGGTCAAGGTCAATCTTGAGATTGGCCATGAACTCACCGGGATCAGTCATCTCGTGTTGCCAACCAACAATGCGAGATAGCCATGTCATGTCTTCGGTGGTGCCCTCTTTATACGAGAAGTGCGCAGCTACCCCCCACTCAGCACGGTTATGCATTTCTGGCGTACGGATCTGCACCTCGATTGGCTTTCCCTGTGGACCAATAACTGTGGTGTGCAACGACTGGTACAGATTGAACTTGGGCATTGCGATGTAGTCCTTGAAGCGCCCTGGGACTGGGGTCCACATGGCATGAATCGACCCAAGAGCTGCGTAACAATCCTTGGAGCTATCAACCACAAGCCGGATCCCAATGAGGTCAAAGATCTCTTCGAAAGCTTTGCCTCGCACTACCATTTTCTCATAGATAGACCACAGGTGCTTTGGTCTACCGGTAACCACAGCTGTGATGTTTACCTCTGAAAGTCGGTCCCGAATTTCTTCGATCACTACACCTACATAGGCATCGCGCTCGGGTGCACGTTCTGCAACCATGTGATCAACCTCGGCGTAGCGCCGCGGGTAGAGCGCCGAAAAGCACAGATCTTCGAGCTGCTGACGAACCTCTTGCATGCCAAGACGGTGTGCAAGAGGTGCATAAATATCTAACGTCTCTTGAGCCGTGCGCTCTTGCTTCCATGCTGGCAAGGCTGCAATGGTCCGCATGTTATGTAGGCGATCAGCAAGCTTGATGACTAGGACCCGCAAGTCTTTAGCCATAGCCACGAGCATCTTGCGCATCGTGGCTGCCTGCTGTGCCTCTTTGGTATCGAAGTGGATACGCTCAAGTTTGGTAACGCCATCGACAATTGTAGTGACTTCTTCGCCAAACTTGTCTTGAAGCTCGTCCAAGGTAATAACTGTGTCTTCTACGGCATCGTGTAGGAGCGCCGCCGCAATCGTGACGTCGTCCATTCCGTAGCGAGCAACGATGCCTGCAACTGCGAGCGGATGGGTGATGTAGGGCTCACCTGATCTACGCAGTTGCCCCTTATGTGCACCGGCCGCCATCCGGTAGGCGTTTGTAATGACGTCTGTGGAATGTTTCGGATGGAATTTCCGAAACTGCTCAATAATCTCTTGAACCTCCCTAGCGGGAGGTTGGCTATGGCGACGCCAAGGAAGCACCCGAGTCACTGTTGCCATGGGTCACCTCCTGTGGTCTAGATCCAATTACTACTACGTTATCGACCCGAGAGTAACTTGAGGAGCGCGCCCTTAGTTCTTCTTTTTCTTTCTTGGCCTTGGCGGGTGACCACCGATGTTTGTAGTCAGTGCAGGGGCACTCGATCCTGCTGTAACCGTTGGCCGAACAACACCCGGTCGAGTCGAGCCCGCAATCGGAGCACCAGTAAGGTTCACCCCCTGCCAAGCAGTCTCATTTGGGTCAATCCCCTTAGCAACCATGCGCGTCCGAATTTCTTGGTAGCGAGGCTCACGTTCCTTCAGCACAGAAGTTAACGGCGCTGCTACACAAAGCGAGGAGTATGCGCCAGAAGCAAGGCCGATAAGCAGCGCTAGCGAGAAGTCACCCAGGGTGGGCTCACCAAAGACGTACTTGCCGACCACCAACATAGACAGCACCGGGATGAGCGTGACCGTGGTTGTATTGACCGAGCGCATCAAGACCTGGTTGAGCGATCTGCGAACGATTCCGGTGTATGTGTACTGACCTGTACGGGTAAGTTTGACGCCGTTTTCTTGTAGGCGGTCATACACAACAATGGTGTCGTAAAGCGAGTAGCCCAAAATGGTCAGAAAGGCGATCACCGTGGCAGGCGAAACCTCAAGATGGAACACTGAATAAAAACCCACGGTCAGGATAATGTCGTGAAAAACTGCCACCATTGCAGAGGCCGCCATCTTAGGTTCTAGGCGCCAAGCAATATAGGCAGCCACGAGCACCATAAAGATGATGAGTGAGTTTCGGGCAGACTTGGTGATGTCTTTGCCCCACGAGGGGCCAACAGTTGTGACTGCCACATCGGTGATTTTGACGTTTGCTGCTTCAGCTAAGGCTGCAACTACTTTCTGGCTCTCCTTGATGGTGTCTACCCGACCAGAGATCCGAACAAGGCGAACCCCGTCTGAGGTTGTGACTACTTGATACTTCTCACCGGCATTTGTTCCAAACGCATCAAGCACAGTGGTTGCTTGATCAGTGGTGAGGGTGGCCGAGGGAACTTCCCAGATAGATCCACCCTCGAAGTCAATCGACAGGTCAACACCCTGAACTGCTATCGACAGGATCGAGCCGATGACCAAGATGAGCGAGACCACACCAAGCGGCACCCAACTTCTAGGAAAGTTAAAGTCGTTGTCTCCTCGGTAGACCCTAGATAATGCGTTCATGACAGGTCCTTCCCTGCTGGCACGGGGGTCTTTTTGCTGACTACTTCAGTGATTTTCCCATCGGTATATCCCTCTAGGTCATCTACTGGAATACCGAAGCGCTTGGGGTACTCCCCAAACTTGGACCGGGCAAAGACTGCCACTGCTGGCCTCAAGAAGAAGTAGGCGACCAAGAGGTCAAGAATCGTTGCTACTCCTAAGTAAAAAGCGAACCCCCGGACAGGGCCGATTGAAAGCCAATACAGCACACCGGCACCAATTAGTGAAGCCACATCTGCTTTCACAATCGTGGAGTACGCCGAGGCGAACGATTTATCTGCTGAGGAACGCAAAGACGCGCCGTTTCGTACGTCCTCTTTCAGGCTTTCGTAGAAAACGATGCTTGAATCCAACGAGATACCAATTGAGGCGACGATGCCAACCACCCCCGCAAGAGTAACCGTGGCCTGAAGGTTGCTCATGATGACCCACAGCATTGCCGCAGACAAGCTCAAACCGACTGCCGTGACGAGTCCAAGTAGGCGGTAATAGAGGAGTAGATAAGCCAGCACGATGAGCACCCCGATGAGGCCAGCAATTATCCCAGCCCGAAGCGCACCTTGGCCCAAAGTGGCAGAGATTGTCTCGGCCTGCTGCGGCTCAAGCTGAATTGGTAGAGAACCATAACGAAGCGCAACTGAGAGCGATTCGGCCTCATCTTTGGTAAAGCTGCCCGAGATCTGAATCTGGTCGGCCTTGAATGATGACGTATTAATTGTTGGGGCCGAAAGCACCACACCATCTAGAACAATTCCGAGTTGCCCTTTACCGCCGCCTTGGTCGGGGCAGGTGGGCGCACCTGAGTAGCACTGCGCTGCAATGGCATTGAACTTATCTATATTGTCTGCACCGGCCTTGAACGACGGGTTCACTGTCCATTTACCGTCTTGACCCAAGCTGGCAGTCGCACCCTTGACGGCGCGGCCATCTACTGCAACTGGCCCAAGCTTGTACACCGTGCCATCTTCGCCTCTCAGGGTGACCTCTGACTCCGGGGTTTGCTGATCGGTGGGCGTGAGTTCAGCCGCTAGCTGAGTCTCTGTTTGATAGAGCTCTGCAAACTTGGGGTCATAAACATTGACTCCCCATTGATTGAGCGGGGCGGGTGGAACCGTAGTGGTGGGAGAGGCTGTTGCTGCAACTGTGGTTGGCACAGGGTCTGCCCCCGGAGGAGCTTGGGCAGCGTTGCGCCCAGTCATGACTGAGCGCCCACCACCGCTTGACGCAACAGTAGTTTCTGGAGCGGCAGGGTCTGTTGGGGCTGCGGTGTCAGCGGGAGCGGCAGGGTCTGTTGGTGCGGCAGGGTCTGTTGGTGCCGAAGCGGCAGGCGACTTTGCCTGCTCATCTTCTACAACTTGCGCAGTGGTGACCCCGTCCGGAATGGCAAGCGCTTTGCGCAGCCTTGCAACGGTTTCATCGGCTGTTATCTTGGCTTTGCCAGTGGGTAGTTTACCAACGATTCCCAGCACTGGACGAAACTGAAGCTGCGCAGTTGAGCCAACCACAGCTAGTACCTCGGCTTGGTCTTTAGCCCCCGGCAGCTGCACAGAGATGGTGTTGCCCTGTCGAGACACTTCAGGCTCTGCTACACCAAGAGCGTCAACACGCTTGCGAATAATCTGAATGGCTTGGTCGAACTGCTCGTCAGAGACGTTATTAATGACTTTGCCCTTCTCAACAGGCTGAAGATTGACAGAGACCCCGCCTTGCAGGTCAAGGCCAAGCTTGGGGCTCTTACCCATCAGGATGGTCGCAAAGAGCAATCCGTAGACCACAAGCATTGTGGCCACCATCATTCGAACTGGGTGCTGTCGCATTGGCTTCTTTCGAGAGTTCTGACTTTTCTTGAGGCGGCTTCAGGTGGGGTGGAGACCGGTTGTCAGATCTCTGAACTTTAAATCACCCCTTCTCCTGACCTGCGCCTCTCAGAAGAAAAATAAATGCACTTCTTTGCTATCTACTTCTTGTTGATCTGCCCGGTAGAACCCTGAGAAGCAGCTTCTGAGGGTTCTGAATCGCTCACGTTGGCATTGCCCTGAGCGCTTTCTGAGTCTGATGGCTCAGAATCTGTGCCCGTGGCGGTCTCGATATCTGTATCAGGAGTCTGCTGCTCGCCAGCCTCTTCAGCCTTAGTTGAAGACCCGCCTAAGGCACCCGCAAGTAGGCCCTTACGGCCACGCGAAGCACCCTTAGACTTTGATGAACCCTTGGTGGGTTCCGCTGGTTCAGACAAGCTCCTTGCAACCCCCGACTTGGCAATGCGAATCACCACGTCAGTATCAATCTCTACGTGGTACAGGTCGTCTTCGACAAAGGTGATTGTGCCAATGATACCCCCTGTAGTTATGACCTCGTCGCCAGTCTCTAGCTTCGAGAGCAGGGCCGCCTGCTTCTGCCGCTGCTTACGCTGAGGCATGATTGTCATGTACAAAATCGCGCCCATGGGGATGAGGATGATGAGCAGGCCAGTAATGCTGCCCCCACCTTTTTTCTCTTGAGCAAGGATGGTAACCAGAAAAGTAATCACAGTTCCGGAAGTGTAGAGCCTTGACTCGAAGAACCCGAACCTGCCAGCGAAAACAACCCGGCCTACTTCCCCAGACCGGGTCCCATCTGCGACCAAACCAAGCCGACTTCTTGGCGAAGTTGCTGCAACTCACCCGCTTTAATCGCTGCACGAATCCGATCGACAAACCCTAGGATCCAGGTCAGGTTGTGGATGGTGCAAAGAGTGTGCGCAGTACTCTCACCAAGGCAACTCAGGTGACGCAGCAAACCACGCGGGTAGTTGGCACAAGTTGCGCACGGGCAATTTAGGTCAACTGCCTCCTCGCTGCGGGCGAACTCTGCTCGCTTGATGTTCAATCGTCCGCTATCTGTCAACAAGGTTCCGTGCCTTGCAAGTCGAGTAGGCAAGACACAATCAAACATGTCTACCCCTAGAGAGACGGCCTCTAGAATCGAAAGCGGATCTCCCACACCCATCAGATAACGGGGTTGATCCGCGGGCAGTTCTGCCAGAGCAGACTGCAGCGCTGGCAGCATCCGCTCGCGAGTCTCACCAACCGATAAACCGCCAACTGCATAGGCGTCAAACTCAAGCGCCACAGTCCGCTGAGCAGACTCGCGACGAAGCAGGATATTGTCTCCACCCTGCACAATGCCGAGCAATGCTTGATCATCAGTTCGGCGATGAGCCTTGCGAGCCCTAGCAGCCCAGGCCGCAGTGGTCAGTACAGCTTGACGCAGCACTGCTTCAGAAGATGGCAGTGGTGCGCACACATCAAGCACCATCTGCATGTCGGCACCAAGTAGTTCCTGAACCTCGACTGCACCCTCAGGAGTTAGCAAATAACTCGTGCCGTCATAGGTGGACTTAAATCGGGCACCCTCATCTGTGACTTGCGGTGCAAGTGAAAACACCTGATACCCACCCGAGTCAGTCAACATATGCCCCGAGAAACCCACAAAGCGGTGCAGGCCCCCGAGCGCAGCCACGGTCTCTGCCCCCGGCCGGAGCATGAGGTGGTAGGTGTTCGCAAGCAGAATTTCGGTCTGGGACCCCTGAGCGGTGCGCAAGCCGGCAAGCTCATGTGTGCTTAATGAACGGATTGCGCCGCGGGTTCCAACTGGCATAAAGACTGGTGTGGTGAACTTGCCTCGGGCAGTGATCACTTCAGCAGTTCGGGCGGCCCCGTCTGTGGCAGTTACCTTGAGCTTGAGCTTCATGGCATTCCTCTCAAGTTCGTTCGCGCTCTAGGAGCATGGCATCACCAAAGGATAAGAACCGATACTGACGCTGCAGGGCCGTGCGGTATAAGTCTTGCCAGCGCGGGCCAATGAAGGCTTGAATCATGGCAAGCAACGAGGAGCGCGGTAGATGAAAGTTGGTCATCATTGCGTCCACCGCCGCAAACTCGAAGCCGGGGGTAATGAACAATTGTGTTCGGCCTTGAAGCTGGCCATCGATTGCAGCAGACTCCAGAGCCCGAACCGTGGTTGTTCCCACGGCCACCACGCGTCGACCTTGCGAACGAGCAAGTTGCACCGCTGCAAATGTTTGCTCGGGAACTTGATACCACTCGGAATGAATCTGATGATCCTCGAGTTGCTCAGTTGTTACAGGACGGAAAGTGTCTAGACCAACAACTAGCTCAACTTTTTGTATCTGCACGCCGCTGGCTACAATTCGCTCTAAAAGTTCGGTGGTGATGTGAAGACCGGCAGTTGGTGCAGCGGCCGAAGCGGCACGTTGCGAAAACACTGTCTGGTAGCGCTCCTGATCACTCAGACGCTCATGGATATACGGAGGCAAGGGCGCCTCACCTGCGAGTTCAAGTGCCTTGAGTAGTTCACCCTGATGCAGCGGACGCACTTTTCGCCGGCCATCGCCTAGGTCGCTACCCATCTCAAAGCTCAACCCCCCTGCAGTTGCTGAAAGTAAGTCACCGGTGCGCAGCTTTCGAGATGGCCGACACAAGGCCTCCCACCAACCCTCATCTGCCTCTTCGAGTGGCTGCAACAACAGCACTTCCCCGGCACCGCCAGCAGAGCGGGTTACTGCTACTCGAGCAGGCAGAACTCTGGTTTCATTCAGAACCAACAGGTCATCTGATCGAAGAATTTTGTCAAGGTCCGCCACACGCGCATCTAGCGGTTCAGAACCGGGGCCAAGGTCAATCAGCAGTCGGGCAGAATCTCGCGGAACCGCTGGGGTTTGCGCAATGGCCTCTTGTGGCAACTCGTAGTTCAGATCTTCAGTGCGCATACCCGCAGCAGGCTACTGATTAAAAGCCCATCGACTTTCCGATGATCTCTTTCATGATCTCAGTTGTGCCGCCATAGATCGAGGTGACCCGAGCGTCCGTAAACGCCCGACCCACTGCATACTCGTTCATGTAGCCGTAGCCGCCGTGAAGCTGCACACAAGTATCAGCAACTTTCTTTTGAAGCTCAGTACACCACCACTTTGACATTGCGGCTTCTTCGGCAGTCAACGTTCCATCATTGAGGGCAAGCACGCTCTTATCGATAAAGCCCTCTGCGATAGTGATCTCAGTGTGCATCTCGGCCAATTTGAACCGACTGTTCTGAAAGCTACCAATCTTTTGTCCAAAGGCAGTTCGCTCGTTGCAGTACTCCACAGTCCAGTTGAGAATCGCGCGGGCATGAGCCACACCAGCCATAGCAATAGAGAGTCGTTCTTGGGGAAGGTTCTTAACTAGCAGCTTGAACCCTTGGCCCTCTTCTCCCATGCGATTCGCAACTGGAACGCGAACGTCAGTAAAGAACAGTTCTGCGGTGTCTTGGGAGTGCATGCCAAGTTTGTCTAGGTTGCGACCTCGTTCGAACCCTTCCATTTTGGCCTCGACGACAACCAAAGACATTCCTGAGTGACGCTGAGTTGGGTCCGTCTTGCAGGCAACGATGACAAGGTCAGACAGGATTCCGTTAGTAATAAAGGTTTTGGAGCCATTTAAGATGTACATATCACCATCTCGAACAGCTGTAGTGCTCATTGACGCAAGGTCGGATCCAATGCCGGGCTCAGTCATGGCAACTGCAGTAATGAGTTCGCCGGATGCAATCCCTGGCAACCAGCGCGCCTTTTGTTCTTCGTTGCAATAGTCCAAGAAGTACGGCAAGCACACATCGCTATGTAGTGTCATCCCCAGCCCAGCGGGGTAGACATCGGCTGCGCAAATCTCTTCAGCGATAATCAAGTTGTAGCGGAAGTCCTCTACTCCAGCACCCCCAAATTGCTCGGGCACCGACATTGCCAAGAAACCAGCAGCTCCGGCCTTGGAATACACCTCACGATCAATGACTCCTGCTGCTTCCCACTCCTCACGATGGGGCACAAGTTCTCTGTCTAAGAAGGTTCGAAAAGCCTTGCGAAACATGTCGTGCTCTTCTTCAAATAGTGAACGTTCCATGGGGGAACTCCTTGATATCGCTGCGAGATGAGTGGAAACTGACTGAGAAACAAGATTCTGTACCTAATAGCAAAGCATGAGATGGAGCAAAGAAGAAGTTGAGAACCAACAGTACGCAGCCCAAACTGAACTAGAGCATCAGCTAGGTCATGAACCTGAGCAGTTCTGTCTGCTGAAACCTGCTTGTTATGACTCAAACAGAGATAGGTCAGTTCCTTCTTGGGCAGTAGCTGGAGGGACTAATCCAAGATGCTCCCAGGCGGCAGTTGTTGCCATCCTGCCTCTAGGCGTTCGCAGCATAAGCCCCTGCTGGATCAAGAACGGCTCGTACACGTCTTCGACAGTCTCTGTGGGTTCAGAAACAGCTATTGCCAGAGTTGATAACCCAATTGGGCCACCGCCGAATCGCTGACAGAGCGCCGACAAAATAGAGCGATCGAGTTTGTCTAGCCCGAGTGAATCAATGCCAAAGATTTCTAGACCCTGCCGAGCTGCTGCGGCGTTGATGCGCCCGTCGCCTTCGACTTCTGCCACATCTCTGACTCGCCGTAGAAGCCGGTTTGCAATTCGCGGCGTCCCGCGAGACCGGCGAGCAATCTCAACTGCACCCTCAGAATCGATCTCTACTTCAAGAATTGCGGCTGCTCGCTGCACAATCGCCTGAAGATCGTGTGGCTCGTAGTAATCGAGTCTGGCCACTAGGCCAAAGCGGTCTCGAAGTGGGCCTGTAATTAGCCCTGTGCGAGTAGTTGCTCCAACAAGACAAAACTGAGGAAGGTCCAGTCGAATCGATCGCGCTGCTGGTCCCTTGCCAAGAACAATATCGAGTTGGAAATCCTCCATTGCCGGATACAGGACCTCTTCGATTGACCGAGAGAGCCGATGAATCTCGTCAATGAAAAGCACGTCGCCCTCTCCTAGTTTGGTCAGGATGGCAGCCAAATCCCCGGGGCGTTCTAGCGCCGGCCCAGAGGTGATGTGCAGTGTGACGTCCATCTCTGCTGCAACGATGACCGACAGAGAGGTCTTTCCTAAGCCGGGTGGGCCAGCAAACAAGAAATGATCGGGAGCCTGACCACGCCGACGCGCAGCTTCTAATATGACCGAGAGCCTTCGCTTTAGCTCGGTCTGACCAACAAACTCGTCAAGGGAACGCGGTCGGAGCGAGAGGGCTAAATCTGCAGAATCTGCAGGATCGGCTGTGTCGGCGAACAAGTCTTGGTCAGTTCCCTCAGCGGAACTTGGCTTACCCTCTAGGGCAAGGTCCTCATCATCGGGTGCTGGATCTAACAGTTCGTCTCTTGCCATCAGGCTGCCTCTTTGGTGTTCATGCTTCTACGTCGCTGCGAGCAGTTGCAAAGCTTGACGCAACAAGTCCGATGAGTCTGCCAACTCTGGTAACTCCGAGAGCACTCGTGCAACTTCTTCGGGGCCATAGCCCAGCCCTAGCAAGGCATCGCGAACGTCACCTCGGGCAGAGTTGCCTGCGCCTGCATGTCCATCAGACTGGTTGCTGACTGCTTCCCCATCGGGAACTTTCAACTTAGTTTTTAGCTCAATCATTAATCTTGCAGCTGTTTTCTTGCCTACTCCGGGAACCATACACAGGCCGTCAATGTCCTCAGTTGCAAGAATCTGGCGAAGCCCCAGCGGGGAATGCACCGACAAAATAGCAAGGCCCATTGAGGGCCCTACCCCATGAGTAGAAATAAGTGTTTCAAATACGCGGCGCTCTTCAATAGAGGTAAACCCAAAGAGTGTTCCTGCATCTTCTCGCTGATGATGATGAACGTGCAGGAATACCTCGGAACCAACCGGACCTAGTTGATCTACCACGGCCGGCGTGACCTGTACTCGATAACCAAGGCCAGCAACCTGTACCAAGAGTTCGGCAGCGAACTGATCTAACAGTTCGCCTCGAAGCGAACCAATCACTTTGTGGCTCCCGATTTGATTAGCTGCTGCGCCCCTGAAGAAAAGGCCACGTGCGTGAGTGCAATTGCGGCGGCGTCTGCCGCGTCTGCTGGCCTAGGCGGCTGATCAAGTCGAAGAAGAATTTGCACCATCTGCTGTACCTGCTCTTTATCTGCGCCTCCGTACCCAGCTACAGCATCTTTTACCTGATTCGGCGAGTACTCAACCACTTCTATGCCGCGGCTTGCGGCCTCGGCCATGACAACACCTGCGGCCTGTGCCACCGAGATTGCGGTACGAACATTGGTCTGAAACAAGACGCGTTCAATAGCCACTGCTTGAGGCGGAAACTCATCGAGCAGCTGATGAACGTCAGACCACAACTCGGCAAGCCGCACGGGTACCGCGGCAGCGACATCGGTTCTGATTACTCCAAGGGCAACTGCCTGGCTCTGTCCCCGCGATACCCGTAAAACGCAGTAACCGCATCGGGTTAAGCCAGGGTCAACTCCAAGAACGAACACAGGTTCGATCATAGTGCTTGCGGGGTACGCCCCGAGTGACCCCTGCTAAGCAACGGTCGGCGGGTTACTAATCGTCGAAGCGTTCCGGTTTTAGAGAAAAATTCGCACGCTAAGGTCGGGCGGATTCGGTCGAGCCTCCTCACCCCGCTTGTGGGATACCCCAGGGTTGTTGGAATACCCACTATGGCCGTGAGTTCACCCTGCGTCTGCGGCGAGTTCTTATCCTGCAGACAAGGTACGGTCCGCCTACGGAGTGCACCCGCGTGTGCGGGGAGGTCGGTCTGAGAGCGTCTCAGTGTTCACAGGCTCCGTGAGTGCACCCGCGTGTGCGGGGAGGTCGGGTGAACCCCGGAAAGAACGCGATTTTAAGCAGGTTCACCCCCGCGTGTGCGGGGAGGTCGCTTCGACGCGGACCTAGCCGAAGGGTCGCACGGGTTCACCCCCGCGTGTGCGGGGAGGTCGTCTCTACTAGCGAGCCGTCAGGGGTACCTTGGGGTTCACCCCCGCGTGTGCGGGGAGGTCTCGGCCTGATCGTCCTCGCGATAGCGGGGCTAGGGTTCACCCCCGCGTGTGCGGGGAGGTCCTGGCTTGATTGAGGGTGCTGCGGATTACATAGGGTTCACCCCCGCGTGTGCGGGGAGGTCTTTATAGCCCTACGGACGACGCGGTGCATTTGGGGTTCACCCCCGCGTGTGCGGGGAGGTCGCGCCTGGCTCACCACACAAGGCGCGCTAGGTGGGTTCACCCCCGCGTGTGCGGGGAGGTCGCAGTCCCTCCAGTAACACGGTCCATCCAGCCGGGTTCACCCCCGCGTGTGCGGGGAGGTCGCATCCACCATCCGGGCACACGGCAACCCGGTGGGTTCACCCCCGCGTGTGCGGGGAGGTCAAAAAACTCCGGTCACTCCCGGCGGTACAGGAGGGTTCACCCCCGCGTGTGCGGGGAGGTCGATGCCTTTGCCGTTGTTGCCGAGGTGCGGGAGGGTTCACCCCCGCGTGTGCGGGGAGGTCGGACGTACGTTTACGCAGGGCACGGTTTTGGAGGGTTCACCCCCGCGTGTGCGGGGAGGTCTCTGTGCGCGGTGCAGGAGCAAATACCAGCAGAGGGTTCACCCCCGCGTGTGCGGGGAGGTCGGGCAGCAGCGGAGTCGTGGCGAGTTTCGGATGGGTTCACCCCCGCGTGTGCGGGGAGGTCCAAACGAACCAAACATATTACGAGCCTCATTATGGTTCACCCCCGCGTGTGCGGGGAGGTCTCTGTTTTTACATCGATTGTCGATGTTAGCGATGGGTTCACCCCCGCGTGTGCGGGGAGGTCAATCTGTCACTAATAGACCAGAGGATCGGCTG